>Ga0315279_10000008_pt1 | contig 539240 bp, 641 predicted proteins | sample YL17G06_20_MG_FD_203694 | JGI IMG/M metagenome (GOLD analysis project Ga0315279, IMG submission 203694) | Sediment microbial communities from Yellowstone Lake, YNP, Wyoming, USA - YL17G06_20 | ecosystem: Environmental > Aquatic > Freshwater > Lake > Sediment | place: USA: Wyoming | collected... | reverse complement strand
AATTATTATCATCGCACTCGTCTCCTAAAGTGCAATTTGTACCATAACCATCACCATCTAAATCAATGCAGCCAAGCTGGCATTGAGAATCATTAATGTCAATTTTGCCGTTGCAATTGTCATCTATTCCATTACTGCAATCTTCAATCACTCCAGGATTGATTGCAGCATTATTATCATTACAGTCAATTCCAGGTTTAGAACACTCTGAAAAATCACTTCCTATTGTACCATACCCATCTTTATCATTATCAATGCAACTTGATGTTCCTGACTCAACAATCTCATAACTTGAAAATCCATTTACATCAAAAATTAACTCGCTATTACTATAATTTATTATTGCGCAGTCAGGAGATAAACATTCAGCACCGTCTTTTAATATTTTTGGCTGTCCAAAATTAATATTATAGAAAGTTATTCTTGCGCTCTTAGTTAAATTAGGATAATTATTAGGATAACTTCTAATGAGAGGTGTAAGTAAGGAAGTATATTCTCCTATTGAATGCACTGTTATCTTTTTATAAAGACTATTTTTATCTCCAAATTCAAATATCGGATCAATATTTATAGGCGAGAGACATCCGGTATCATTTGTTCTCCATAAACTTAATGGCTCTTTAAATTCTATTTTTGCAATTCCATCTCTCCATACTTTTACATTTTGCAAATTTCTCACATCTGTTCCTTCAAAACTAATATTATCCCATCTTCCAAATGGTTTCAAATTATTTATGTCGCTAAATTTAGACTCTGATTCAATGCATAAGTCATGCCCATAAGCGCATGCTTTGCAAGTGCCATTATAGGCATAAGGACATGTCACAGTTGTATAATTGTAGTCAAGTGCATTATCCTTATCAACATCTACGCAGGAAATCATTTTAGGAGAGGGCTCAGTAGCAGATCTATTTATTTCAAAATGATATTGACATCCTGTTACTGTGCAAAAATTTGCTCTCGGAAAAGCAGCATTACATACAGTTTTATTTAAATAAAATCCTGGTCTTCCTTGTCCTGATATCGCCTGAACACAAGAAGGCAGCTCTTCCTGAGTATAATTTACTTGAACAGGACATCTCATAGGACAAACTCCTTCGCAATCTACTCCACCTTCATTTGCCTGCTTTATTCCATCATTGCATTGTTTAAGCAAATCGATAGTTTGTTTCACTTTATAATAAATTGAAGCATTTGCTCTGTATGGTGCAGGATAAACCCATGTTCCATCATAACTAGGAACAAATACATCTCCTGTTAATGGGTCAACAATTATAGTCCATGCTCCCATCAATGGACGATTTCCTGTTATATCTTCCCAAGTTGCGCCATAATCCCTGCTTCTCCAAACATCATCTGTTCCTGCTATTTTCATCCCAATATAAATTACTTCAGGATGTTTTGGATCAATTGTGATGGAAGAAACATGATTATTAAATTCTCTGATATTCACAGGCCAGTCATTCAATCCAATAAATCTGAACTCCTTGGTCTTTAGGTTTATTATAGCCACATCATTAAATACAATATTGGTGTCGGTACCAAAACCCGAACCATTTTCTATTTTGCAAGCCATGTATACTCTATTACAATCAACAGGGTCTACTGCAAATGCATTCGGACCTGTTCCAGCTCCGCCCCATGGAACTGACAAAAGACAATCCTTTTGATAAACATTCTCCCACGTATCTCCTTTATCCTTGCTTCTGTAGATTGCACCGATTCCAGCTGAAAAAACAACATCAGGATTTGACAGGCAGATTGCGCTTACTTTCCTGCTTAAACTTTTCCATGTTTTTCCTGCGTCATCACTTCTATAATCATCAGCATAAACAATATTCTTATCAACAGGATTGAAGAAAACATTGCCGAATCCTCTGTACGAGCTTATGCTTTTATTTATTGGATCAAAAGTTCTAGCCTCATCTTCTGTCCTTAATAAATAAACACTACTATAACTACTGCCGGAAATTACAAAAGTTTGGGAGCCAGTAGATGGATACATTGCACTATCACCATATCCTTTTATTCCTACATCTCCTGCCTCTTCCGGAACAGCTCTCCTAACAAAATAATCTCCTGCATTATTTGTAATAAACATTCCTAAATCAGATAAGAACAAAGCAAACCTGTTAGGATTTACAGGGTCAAATGCCATTACTGACTTGCCACCTATTGCTGCTCCTCCTGTAAACAAAGCAGCACTCTCATCAATCCTCTTTCCTCCATCTATGGTTTTCCACATACTGGCTATAGCGCCCATTACAGCCTCATCTGGATTCTGAGGATTTGGAACAACTATTGATTCTCTTCCATAAAAAACAGATTCTGGAGCCCAAAATCCAGTGTCATCCAATGCACCACTTGAACGGTAAGCCTTGCTAGCAAACCATGTATTTCCTGCATCATGACTAACTTCCATCGCAGTGGCAACACTAGATGTGATAAATATAACATCTGGATATCCGGGATTAACATAAACATGGTTTATGTGCGGCAGTATATTGCTCTTCATACTAAATGTCTGTCCTTTATCTGTTGATTTGTATAATGCATCATCCTTAACAGCAGCATAAACAACATTACTCGATCTATTGTCAATTTCTACTGATAAAACTTCCTTAGGAATTCCTTGCGGATATAATGTAGTTATAATATTTGAAGTAGGCAAATTACCACATGGCTGGGCATTTTCTCCTTTTTGCGAACTGCAGTACAATCCTCTATCAGTCGCAAAATAAATCATTTGTCCATCAGGAGAAACTTCTAAATCATAAACTCTTCTGAATTTATCATCATAAACATCTATTATTTGATTGTTTGCATTGATAACCTCCATTTCCAGAAATCCTCCAGCAGTTGTATCTGCTGATTTATGAATCTTTGTAATAGTCATACTCATTTGCTTAACTGCTTTTGTTGAATCAAGCATGACGGTATAATTTGGCTGTCTGCTTATAGAATAATCATCTAACGCAACAATTTTGCTTGAACCATCATCAAAATCTATTCTTGCTTCTATTGGTATATTATACCCCATATGCTTTGTTTCATTAAAAGAGCCAAAATTCCACGCGCTTGCATAGAAAACAATTCTATCTAAATACTCTGTTTTGTCAAAATTTAACATCAGCTTGAAATTTAAAAGTTTTCCTATATTTGTATCTGAGTCAGTCTCATCATTATTTTTTACGTGATTAAACCATTTTACAAAACCATTTTTAGAAGCAGGTACAGGCAAGGGCACATAATCATTACTTGCATTCAAAACAAAACCGTAAATATCTTGTTTTATTTCTTCTTGCAATCCTAAACTGCTTGTCCATGTATTGCCATAATTATCACTTCTGAATAATCCATCAGGAGATAAAACAGCATACCATGTCTTGGCTCCATTTGCATCAATACTTGCCCAATCAAACTTGATTGTCTGAAAAACCATTGAAGTGGAAGGGTCGCTGGCATCAACAGACATCATTCTTTGATTACTACTAAGCCCAAGAATTTTATTCCAGGAATCGCATCCATCCTCAGACATATACAGTCCTTCATGCTTCTGGTTCGGCGTAACCCAGCCAGAAGTCATAGTTATAAAAACCTTTTCTGGATTGACAGGGTCAACTGCAATAGAATGGCTTGAAGCAATTGGGAGATTTTTTCCTATGCAAGGTGTCCATGTATTTCCAGCATCAACAGATTTCCAGTTTCTAAACATGTCATGGCCAAAATATATGTAGTTAGGATTATATAGCGAACGAGCCATATCATAAAAACCCTGAGTTGATTCTCCTCCTATTTTTACATTATCCCATTCTACCTCACTTCTAAGCGGCATTGCAGTCCAATCTGGAGGCAAACACTGAACAGAACAACTGCCACCACAATCAATCCATACTTCATCCCCATCCAAAATATTATTACTGCATCTTTCTAATATGCTTCTAACTTCTAATATAGAATTGAAAGTTTTTGAGTTTGCACTCACCCCAGTTTCCTGTGATTTAGCTATAACATAATATTTTGAATTTGCTCCTGAATATGCTGCTTTCCAGTTTGCTGATGCATGCCTTTCACTCGGAACTGATGCAATAGTTGCAACTTTTGCGTCAAGCAAAGGAGAATTGTCTTTCCATATTTCAAAATCAAAATTTCCATAGCAGTTATCTAAGTCAGCTGTTGCTATAGAGTTACTGCCATCATATCCTAACTCGTTTTCCCACGCAATTCTTTTTATATTGCAGTTTGTAATCTCATTCATAATTCTTACTACCTGCTCTCCAGACAAAAAAGAGTTATAAACTTTAAATTCATCAATATCTCCGCTAAAAGTGTCATCATATTTTATAATTATGTCACTTCCGTAAACTCTTATATTTCCTGTTACTGGCTGGCTATATACTTCTTGGCCATCAAAATAAGCCCTGCCAGTTGAGCCATCATATGTAACAGCATAAAAATGCCAGTTTGTGTCAGTATTTGCTACCTTAGTGCTTATTCCAAAAGATGTGCTTGTGTCAAGTGTGAATGTTGCTGTAAAAGCATTTTTATCTATCACAAAAGAATAACCATGCGACTTTAATATAGCATACTTTGCTGATTGATTAGAAATGCCTTTTCTTATCCAGGCTGTCATGGAAAATTTTGGCATTCCCTCTAATAACTGATTGTTTTCAATTCTTATAGATTTTCCATCGCCGCTTATAAAACCAGCAGCGTAATTAGATTTTCCTTGCACATAAGAAGTATTGTTTATTTCTACAAGCCCTGTCATCCATTTCCCATTAAGAAAATTCCCACTCCAATCTAAAACATTCTTGTCAAAAGTCAGATATAGAACAGGGCAGGGAATATCGCAACTCGAGCCGCAATCAATTCCCTCTTCACCCGCATCTTTAAATCCATTATTGCATGTATCAGAACTTGTAACTGTAAAATCTAATTTTACATAATCGTCTAAGGTATAGTCAAAAACTCTTACATCATAATTGCCTAGAAAAGATTCATTAATAAAAACATTTGCTGATGTTGTAGCATAACAAATGTCAGAACAAGAAAAGCTGAATGTTTGCTTAAGATTGTTGCTAGAATCATAAATATATCCTATCTTATTTATTCCATTCGCTCCTGGATTAATTGTAACTATCAAATTTGTGTTCTGAACTATTGAACTAGAGGAAATTTCCAGACTTCCTGTTGAATAAATCAAATTTCCTGAAATTCCTGCCTGCTGCTTAAGTGGAAATATTGAATAAACAGCTTTATAGCTGAAAAAGAAATAAGAAAGCATGCTTAAAACTATTAAAGTTATGAATATAGCCCATGCATGAGCAATTAAAAATTCCAAAGCAAACTGAGACTTTCTCTTTTTCATTCTAGCTCTTTTTTGTACAAACATTTAGATTTCAGAGAATATAAAGATTTCTATGCTAACAAGCTTTCAAGCTAAACTCTTTTTTTTCAGCATAACAATAGACTCCTTTCTCTTTCTCAAATCTTGGCACAAGAATTGCTTTCTCTATCTCACCAGGGTTATCAACATAAGCTATTAGTGTTCTTGTTTCTAAACTTTTCAAATTGCTTCCCCATTGAGTAGGAATAGGTATTGTGCTGTTATGTCTTACTATCTGCAGAATAAAAAATTCTGTATTGTAATCTAAATCAAGATTATTTCTAACTTTAAAAACAATCTGATTTTCAGTATAGCAGGCATCTGAAACAGATAAGTCAACCTTCTGCAGGCAGGTTAGGCTGCTTGAACTTTTTTCTCCAGAAGATTTTAACAAACCCCTAACAACAGTATAAACTGCTACTGTAGCCACTACCACAAGCAGTATCAATAAAACCACAACTATTACATCTGACAACCCTCTTTTATCCATCCTTTTTATAAATATTAATATTATTTAAACCTTTCAGAAAACCACAAATTTATTAACCTTTAATTTCCTCTTAGAAACATGTTTGAGAAGCTTGGAAATGCTATAAAGAAAGTGACAGATAAGCTAGCATCTGCTGTATTTGTTAATCAGGAACTAATAGACAGCATAGTAAAAGAACTTCAAAGAGCCTTATTAGAAGCAGATGTTAATGTCTCTCTAGTCAAGGAAATTTCAGATGAAATAAGAAAAACAGCTATAGATGAAAAAATAAAAGGAGTAGAAAAGAAAGAGCACATAATCAAGTTGCTTCATGATAAGTTGCTGGAAATTTTAGGTGGAGAGAAAAAAGAGCTCAATTTAAAGAAAAAGAAAAATCAGAAAATAATGCTTCTTGGTTTATATGGCTCAGGAAAAACTACCACTTTAGCTAAGTTAGCTGTTTACTATAACAAAAGAGGTTATAAAACCTGCTTACTAGGACTAGATACCCACAGGCCAGCTGCTCCAGAACAGATTGAGCAGCTAGCAGAAAAAAACAAGATAAAAGCATTTATTAATAAACAAGAAAAAAATCCAATAAAAATATGGAAACAATTCTCCAAAGAGCTAAATGAATATGATTTGGCTTTGATAGATACGGCAGGAAGACACTCTCTTGACTTAGAACTTATTAAGGAAATAAAAGAGCTTGGAAAAGAAATAAAGCCAGATTATATTATTCTAATAATGCCTGCAGATATAGGGCAGGCAGCAAAAAAACAAGCTTCAGAATTCCAGTCTGCTCTAAACATTAATGGAGTTATAGTAACAAGAATGGATTCAAGTGCAAAAGGTGGAGGAGCTCTAACAGCCTGTCATGAAACTAAAGCTCCAGTTTTCTTCATCACAACTGGAGAGCACATAAACGATATAGAACAGTTTAATCCACAATCATTTATTTCTAGAATTCTAGGAATGGGAGATTTAGAAACTTTAATTGAAAAAGTCAGGTCAGCAGTAGACAAAGATCAGGAATTCAAGTTAAAGAAAAGATTAGAAGAAGGTAAATTCACAATGGATGATTTTTACGAGCAGCTAAAAGGAATGGAAAATGTAGGCACATTTGACAAGCTAACTGAATTGATTCCAGGATTAGGAAAAGCAAAAATTCCTGAAAATCTTGTGCAAGGACAGGAAGAAAAAATGAAGAAGTGGAAGTTTGCAATTCAATCCATGACTAAACAAGAAAAAGAAAATCCAGAACTGCTCGAAAAACAGACATCAAGAATAGCAAGAATAGCAAAGGGCTCTGGCTTAACAACAAGCGATGTAAGAGCACTGGTAAAGCAGTATAGAATTCTCAAGGATTTCATTAAAACCGGAGAAGAAGTTGATTTGTCAAAAGGTGTTCAGGGCTTTTCTCAAAAGCAAATGATGAAACTTGCCAAGAAGTTTGGAAAGAAAATCAGATTATAATCCAGTCCTCACCCAAGGGCGCCTATAGTCTGTGCCTCCAATACTATCATTTTCTGTTCGCTCAAGAGGACTTTCTCTTCTAAATGATGGACTGGAACGAAGAGGATCATAAGCAGACCCGTGACTTACACCACTACTGCTTGCTTGATGCTTGCCAAAAACTCTGCCAGAAGCAGGTGTAGGTGCTCTTTCTTTTCCATAATAACTGCCATTTATCTTGGCTAGCTCTTTAGCACCAGATCTAGCATTCTCATAGTAATTTTTATGCACTCTCTTTCCTACAGGAACTTTCTTTCCCTTACTCATATTTTCATAGAATTAAGAGTGTTTTTAAAGATTACTGTATTGAAAACTATAAAAACTATAATATGCCAGAGAAAATAATCGCACAAGCAGCAGAAGCCATCATTCTCAAAGAAAATGGCAAAATCATAAAAAGAAGAATAAGCAAAGGATACAGAATTCCAGAAATAGATGAGAAGCTAAGAAAACTAAGAACAAGAAGTGAAGCAAAAATCATGGAAAAAGCTGGAAAAATAATATCAGTACCAAAAATTCTGAAAGTAGATGAAAAAACAAAAGAAATAGAAATGCAGTTTATTGAAGGCAAAAAACTTTCAGATTTCTTAGATAAAGCAAGCAACAAATTAGAAATAGCGAAATCGATAGGGCAAGAAGTTGCAAAGTTGCATGACAACAACACTATTCACAGTGATTTAACTACAAGCAACATGATATTAGCAGAAAATAAAAAAGAAAAAACACAAGAAAAAGTGTCAAATAGTGATTTAGTTATTAATAACAAAAAAAGCAATTTCTCAATATATCTAATTGATTTCGGTTTATCATTCCAATCATCCAGAATAGAAGACAAAGCTGTAGATTTGCATTTATTAAAGCAAGCCCTAGAAGCCAAACATTTTCAGCACTGGAAAGAGCTATTTTCCAGCTTTATTCAAGGCTATAATCCAAAAGAAAAATCTAAAATCTTAGAGCAACTGAAAAAAGTAGAATTAAGAGGAAGATACCGCAAAAATGCTCATTAATTTGCATTTTTGGGGTGCTCAGAAATTTGAATATCAATGAAAATTTCTGACATAAACACGAATAAGCATTAACCTTATAAATCTTTTAAATCTCTAATTTCTATAGCCCCATCGTCCAGCGGTCAAATTTCTTCTGTTAATTCAGGGAAAGACTAGGGATACAAGCCTTTGGAGCTTGGGACCCAGGTTCGAATCCTGGTGGGGCTATTTTTTCAAAACATTTAAAAACACAAAATAAAACAGACTATTATGATAAATAAAAAATCAGAAGAAAAACCAAGCGAAGAGAAACAAGACAAATCTGAGAAAGAAATAGAATCCCTAGTAATAGATTTGGCAAAACAAGGCTTAACAAGCGAGAAAATCGGCTTGAAATTAAAAAAAGAGCACAATATTAATGCGAAATTATCAGGATTGAAAATAAGCAAAATTCTTAGAAAACATAATCTTTATCAAGATGCTGATATAAAAAACTTAACAGAAGGTGTAGACAAACTGAAAAAGCATATCGCAAAAAACCGCCAAGATCACAACACAAAGCGAGCATTATTTATAAAAGAAGCAAAACTGAAAAAACTTAGAGAGCTTAAATAAAAAAGAGAAGATGCAAAAAGCAATAGAACAAGCAGCCAATTTATTTTTGGAAAAATCGAGCGGAAAGGCTATAAGAGTAGTATCGCATTATGATACAGATGGAATTACTTCTGCGGCAATCATGGCTAAAACTCTGAAAAGGCTTGACAAGAAATTCACGATAAAAATTGTAAAAAACTTAGATAAGGAGTTTATAGAAAATTTAAACCATAGCGAGCTAATAATTTTTCTTGATTTGGGCTCAAACTCCTTAGATGAGATATCTAAGTTAAAGACAGATGTTTTTGTAATGGACCATCATGAAATATCAAGCAAGCAAGGAGATAACACAATAATGATAAATCCTCATCTTTTTGGTGATGAAGAGATTTCAGCATCTGGTTTGGCTTACTTGTTCTCAAAATCTATTGATAAAAAGAATAAAGACTTGGCAAATCTTGCTTTGGTAGGCATGGTTGGAGATATGTTAGACAGAGAAATAAGCAAGATTAATAACAAAATACTGGAAGATGCAGAAGTTGTGATAAAAAAAGGATTGCTTTTATACCCTGCAACCCGCCCAATTCATAAAACCCTAGAATTTTCTTCTTCCTTGTTCATTCCAGGAATCACAGGCAACTCAAGAGGGGTTCTAAATCTGCTAAGAGAAATGGGAATAAAAAAAGAAAATGGCAATTATAAAAGTTTAATCGAACTTGATGAAGAAGAGCTGTCAAAACTGATAACAGCTATATTGTTAAGAACAAGAAAAAAAGGTGAGGAAATAATAGGAAACATATACTTAGTAAAGTTTTTCAACACACTAGAGGACGCCAGAGAGTTATCAGCCACAATAAATGCGTGCTCAAGACTGGGCTATGAACATATTGCTCTATCTTTATGTCTTAACAATCAGGAATCAAGAAAAAAAGCGGAAACAATATATGCAAATTACAAGCAGCAGCTTGTTTCTGCACTAAACTTCGCAGATAATAATAAAATAGAAGGTAAAGGTTATGTGCTGTTGAATGCAGGGGAAGAAATTAAAGACACAATAATTGGAACAATCGCAAGTATACTTTCAATGTCTCAGCAATATAAAGAAGGAACAATAATCATAACTATGTCATACGATAAGGAAAAAATAAAAGTTTCAGCAAGAATAGCAGGCAGAGAAGGAAGAAATGTTCGTGAAATTCTAGAACGAGCAATAAGCAAAATTGGAGGAGAGTGTGGCGGACATGCACAGGCAGCCGGCTGCTTAATTCCTAAAAGTAAGGAAAAAGATTTCTTAGAGAGCTTGACTAAAGCTCTGGAACTAGAAGTTGTAAAGATTTAAAAGAGCCTTCTAGAAGAAGTCTCAAGAATGTAAATTCTTGATGATGCTCAGAAATAAGAAGTATTTCTGACACCTCGGGAAGACTTAAATCCTCTTCGGAAGATTTAAAAAATCACTATTTCTAAAGAATGCATGGCAGAATTCAAGGAAGGAGAAAATGTCTTATGCACAGTAGATAAGATTTCAGGCACAACCGTATTTGTAAGAATAGAGGAAAATGGAGGAGGAACCATAGTCACAAGCGAAATTGCTCCAGGAAGAATAAGAAATCTGAGAGATTATGTTATTCCAGGAAAAAAAATTGTCTGCAAAATACTAAAGATAGATACAGGAAACATCAATCTCAGCTTAAGGAGAGTGAGCAACAAGGAAAGACAGGAAGTTCTTGAGAAGTATGAGAAAGAAAGGGCTGCTCTATCAGTGCTCAAATCAGTTCTAAATGAAAAGGCAACAGAAGTAGCTGAAAAAGTCAAGAAATCTCACTATCTTCATGAATTCTTATCAATATGCAAGACTAATCCGAAAAAGCTGGAAGACTATATGAATAAACAAGAAGCTGAAAAAGTCTACAAAATCCTTCAGCAGCAAAAAGAAAAGCAGGTAGAAATAAAAAAGGAGTTTTCGTTGAAAAGTAATCTATCAGACAGCATAGTTAGAGTAAGAAAAATTCTTATGCCATATAAAGAAAACATCATCTACCTAGCGGCAGGCAAGTTTGTAATTAAAATTATTGCTTCAGATTATAAAAAAGCCAACTCTGAAATGCAGAAGATTCTAGAGAATATAGAAAAAAATTCAGAAAAAGATAAATTGGAGTTTGAGGCTGAGAAATGAAAAATGAAAATGTTGTATTTATGAAAGTAAGAAATTTTGAGGAATTTAAAGAGTTTGTTAATAAACTGGATATTCATGGCACTACTTACATCATTAAACCTAACTGGGTTGAACCCACCAAAGGGCAATACACAGAACCCATGCCACTGCAATGGCTTTTTGATTGTTTGAAAGGCAAAAAAGTAATTGTTGAAAGCCATACGACCTGGAGAAATAAGGTTTTAATAGAAACGGGAGAGATGATAGTGAATGAGAAAAATATGAATGAGAAAAATATGAATGAGAAAAAGGAATTCTTAAGAGAGCAAGAAGAATGGTTCCTTAAATCTACAGGATTAAAAGAGACACTAAAAAAGCATAATGTTGAGTATATCAATATTACTGAAGAATGCTGGAAAGGAGAAACAGTTAATCCAGAAATAATTCAGAAAATAGTTGAAGCAAAATTTTCTCCTATTAGGCATAAAGAACTGTATGGCATTATACCAAAGAAAATATTTGAACTAAGAAATGCAATTTTCATAGATTTTGCAAAAATTAAAACAGATGGAAGTGCAGTAATGAGTCTTTCTACAAAAAACCTTTTTGGTTTGATTCCAGATCCAAAGCGCTCTCCAAGATATCATGACCACGGAGAAAAAATACTCCCTTATGCAATTTTAGATATGAATAAAATTTATCGTGCTTTATTTGATTCTGTCTTTATTAATGAGGGCATTTTTACTGCAATAGATGGGCCTTCACCTGAAAAAGGCAGGCTAAAGGAGAATCTTAATCTAATAGTTGGTGGAAGAAACTCTATTGATGTTGATTTAGTTACTGCAAAACTTGTAGGAATTAAAGCAGAAATTTTATTGAATAAATTATTAAATCCATGTAAAGAGTGTTTTGGTTTTAATCCAAAAGTTCTAGAAAAAGTTCCAGACAATTTTGTTGATAAATTAATTTGGGATAAATAAGATGAAGCTAAAAAAATGCTCAATCTGCAAAAAATATACATTAAAAGAAAAATGCTGCAATCAATCTACAACTCCAGCTCATTACAAGTTTATAAAAGTTAAGAAGGATTAATTCTATTCTTTTCTTTTAGTTCCCTTTGCTAGAGTATAAAGTGCAACTGGAAAATTTGCGGAAAATATCTCTCCTGCTTGATCAGGAATATGCATAGTTGAAGGTTCTCCTAATATGTAAGCATTAGCTCCTGTGCTTTTTGCTTTTTTTAAAAATTCCTCATTGTATGTAATAGTGCGCTCTCCTGGTAATGAAGCGTCTCCATCATAGTGCACTAAAAATGGTTCTGTTCTACAAGCACGAACATTTTCACCAGCAACAACACACACGCCCCTCCCTTCTTTAACTTTATAAGAACCACGAAATACAACAATTCTGACAAGCCCCTCTGAAGATAAAGCCTCTTCTACTTTCTCCCTTGCGTCTCTTAATGAGCCAAGCATCATACATATTCCTTGAAATTATAATTTAAATAGATTTATGTAATCTAAAATATACATCAGAATAATTTCTCCTGCCTTTCTGATAACATTGCCTCGCCATAAACTCCATCATACCCTGGCTTAACTCTTATTTTTCCTTCTCTATTTTCCATTATCAGTTGAACAAGCAATGCATCTTGTGGCAGTGCTTTAGCAAACTCGGTTTTAGAAACATAAAGAAGAATATTGAATTCATTTCCAAAATTATCAATAAGCTTATTATAAACATCCCAAGTTTTCTTGCTCGCAAGTGTGCTGGCTTTAGCAAGAGCAATAATCTCGTGTAATGGTAATAATTTATAATAAGGCTTTCTGTTTTTTCTATCTTCTGGTTTCTGATTAGTCAAATCTTCTACTCTGCTTTCAACTCCAATAGTTAATAACTTTCCACAAACAGGACAAATTCCATTAAGTTTTTTAGTTTGCTGAGGATTGCTGGAAAACTTGCAATTTCTATGTCCATCATAATGATAAATCCCGTAACCAGGATCGGTTTCTATAGTGCCAAGAATTTTATTTTCTCTTATTGAATTAATTATATCAGCATAGCTTTCAACCTTAGAAAAAATTGTTGCCTCTCTTCCTAACCTCCAGGGCCAGTAGCTATGGGAATCTGAAAAACTAATTATTGCTCTATTATTTAATTCTGATACATGCCAGTTCATTTCAGGATCACTTGACATTCCTGTTTCAATAGCATGAATATTATCCACTTGACTGGAAAACGCTTCTTTTAATGAGTCAAATCCTGACTTACTTCCAAATACTCCAAACCATGGAGTCCAGATATGAGCAGGAATTATTTCTATATCCTTATCAATCAAATGCATCTGCTTAACAAATTCTTCGCAAGATATAGAAAATATAGGCCTTCCATCATAATCCCTTCTTCCTTTTGTATCAAGATAGGAATTAATCTTATCTACAACTTCAATAGAAGGAGCAAAATAAACTAGATGAACTCTTCTGCCTTTTCCAGCAGAAGTATAAACTAAAGATATTTCACTAGAGAGAATAAAAGGAAAATCCTGATAATAGTATAATCCTTTCTCCTCTCTTAATTTTTTAATCTCTGCAAGCCAAATAGGATGAGTGAAATCTCCTGTCCCTAACAAATTCAGTCCTTTTATTTTCGCATATTTAACAAGATTAGGAAAGTCTAAATTCTTAGAGCAAGCTCTTGAATACTTGCTATGAATATGCAAATCTGCAAAAGTCCCTTTTATTTCCATATCTTAATTAAAAGTATATAGTTTAAATAAATTTATATAACAAAAATCTCTATTTATTATGCCCTCATCTGCTAATGGACAGGCAAAAACCTTGCGGAGGTTTAAATCGAGGTTCGAATCCTCGTGAGGGCATAACTGATAAATTCAGAAAGATAAAACTTTTTCTCCTCTTGGAAAAATTCCACCAGCAGGATTTTTATCAGGACAAAATGCTCCTCTGTTGTTGACTCTTATTCCTTGTTCTCTTGTAACCATTCCGATATTTTGTGCTTGAATTCCATAATCTGCTGCAATTCTTATTACTTCCTCTGGCTTTGGAGTAATGATTATCATTCCTTGCCCCATGTTCCAAGTTTTATATGCTTCAATATCTGGAACTCCTCCCAATGCTTGCGTATATTCCATAAATTCTGAAGGCTCAAAAGGAGTATCAATAACTGCTCCTAATCCTAAGAGTTTTAACACTCTTCCAAGTTTTCCAGGAATTCCTCCACCAGTAATATGTGCTACTCCATGGACTTCTGTTTTAGGTTCTCTATTATATCCCCCAAACATATCAACAACTGCAGCAGTATAAATTTTAGAAGGAGTTAATGCTAAGTCTGCTAAACTTACACTTCCTTTTTTCCAAGGAACTTGATGCCAATTATCTCCGTGATTATTTTTCATAATTTTTCTAACCAAGGATAATCCGTTAGATCTAAAACCCTCTTCTCTTAATCCAACTAAGCAATCTCCTTCCTTTATCTCTCTTCCAGTAAACATCCTGTCTTTTTTAGCAAACCATACAACACCTGCTCCCCAATTATAATTAAATGGTCCAAATCCACCAACTCGATTTCCAAGTTCAGCGACTTCTCCATTAACAATTGCAACATTTGCTGCTTTTGCAGCACCGATATATCCTTCAGCTAATTGTCTTACCTCTTCAATAAAAGGTTTTTCAGAAGTCCCAAGAGAATTAACATCAAGTATTGAACCAATTAAAACTGGCTCTGCTCCTCTCACGACAGCATCATCACAAACTAAAAATTCATCATCAAATACTATTCCGCCGGCATTATCTGTAAAGACAGAAACACAAAAATCATTGTCTCCTCTTTTGCTCCTGATTTCATTTGTTGCCCTTTTAATAAAAGTTGTGAATAATCCCTCTTCAAATTCATCAATAGAATCTGCAAATATTGTATGTTTGCAATGTTCACTCCATGTTTGTGCAATTGATTCTAACGCGACATCAGTTGGATTTCTTCCTAAACCCTTAAAATAATCTTGAACAGATTTCATATAAGCTAAATCCATTGATAAAGGTCCTCTTCTTGTTCCATCAGGATTTGCAATTCCTTGTTTACCAATTACTGACAATTGCTCATCATCAGCATTTAATATATCCACTAATCCTGCAACAGGTTCTTCATGAAGTGTTACTCTTGGGACTATTGCATCCATTCCCCTGTCTCTCCTAAATTCATCATAGCTTTTAACAGAAGCTCTCTGAATTACAGGATTTGAAAAAGAATCGCTGATTTTGACAGCATCGTCTCTAGTTAATTTTCCAGATAAAAACATCACTTGAGAACTATAAACCGTTTGCCCCTCTAAATTTCTTTTAAATCTATCCTCTATAATTTCTCTTGCAGTAGCTCCAACATTATCAGTCACACCAGGTAAAAAACCAACTTCAATTGCATAATCAAATTTTGGTGCCTTGGGTTGATTTATTCCTGCCTCCTGTGTTACAGGATTAGAAAGCATAGAGGCAACAGAACTTAATTCATCTTCATCAGGAGAAATATCAAGAGTATAAACATCAACAAGGCTTACATCATCAACATGAAACCCCATAGATTGTATTTTTCTTTTCCTTACATCTGCCCTTGTGTCTCCTGTCTTTGTAATTACTTCAATTCTATTCGCCATTAAAATAACAATAAAAATAGACTTTAAAAAGTTCTCTGAAAAAAAGTTATTTATAACGAGTAATAAATTATCTCAATATCCGCGCCCCACTTTCATCAAAAAGTGTAAAATTTCTATTTTTCCTCATGGGGGCATTACTCTTCCTCAATCTGCCCGTCTCTTATTCCTTCTTTTGTCAGGAAGAAGACAGTTTCATTATCAGGCAAGTTTGGAGAATCAATTAATTTTGCTACTCTTGAATCTTTTTTTCCTCTTCTTAAATAAATTCTGTAAGTAGAAGCGTGCCCGACAATATTGCCGCCAACAGCAACAGTAGGGTCACCAAACATCATTGCAGGATTTGCCATAACTTGATTTGTAACATATATCGCAAGATTAAAAGTCTCAGCCAGCTTCAACAAGTTATGCAAATATTTATTTAATTTTTGCTGCCTGTCAGCAAGCATGCCTCTTCCTGCATATTCTGCTCTAAAATGAGCAGTTAAAGAATCAATTATAACCAGTTTAATAGGTTCATTATTTTTTATCATCTCTCCTATCTTGTCAAGCAAAAGAATCTGATGATCAGAATTAAAAGCCCTTGCCACGAAAATATTTTTCAAAACTTTATCTGAACTAGCTCCTATCGCTTCTGCTATTTGCCTTATTCTTTCAGGCCTGAATGTTCCTTCAGTATCTATCCAGACAGCTTTTCCATTAGCTCCTCCTTTTTCTAAAGGCAACTGCACATTTACAGCTAATTGCAAACCAAGCTGAGTTTTTCCAGAACCATATGCTCCGTATGCTTCTGTTACAGATTTAGTTTCTACCCCCTTTCCTCCCAGAAGATTGTCTAAATTTTTGCTTCCTGTACTAATATTCTTCACCTCTTCTCTTTTTTTGGCAAACTCCAAACCATCAGAAAATTCCAAAGACATCATTTTTCTTGATGCCTGAATTGCTTTTCTTGCAACAGCCTCTCCTATTCCAGCTAACTCTGCAAGTTCAGAAGGACTCATAACAGCCAAACTCATTAAATCATAAATTCCTGCTGCTTCGAGTTTAGCAGCAGCCGCAGGCCCTATCCCAGGCAAATCAGTAATCTTTGTATCATCTTTTTTTTCTTTCTCTGCCATAATTTAACTCAAAAGATAGAACTTTATAAAGATTATTCAGATGCAAGATATACTTTCCATTAAGCATAAATTCATTAATTTAATGGTAAATAGAGATTTAGTATAGACTATATCTAAAATAATGCTCTTAAATCCAGCGCCAATTAAATCAATAATTATAAATCGCATATATTTTTCATTATGACTTAACATTTAATTTTTTAATCTTACATTGTTTTTTATAAAAACAAAAGATATAAAAACGCAAGCAAACTAACATATAAAAGGAAATCATTATTGAAAGGGGGTAAATATGAAATCACAGGCATGGATTTTATTTGCGGTTTTAACAGTTCTAGTTGTAATCTTACTATACGCCTACAATGAATCTATTTCAGGCGCAGTAGTAGTTTCAAACACTCAAAAATGCTACGATAGTGATGGCGGAATAAATTATTATGCATATGGTGAAGTAGGATATAAAAACACTGTTTACAAGGACTATTGCTCTGGCCCTGTACTTAATGAGCAATATTGCAGAAAGCCTACCTATGGCAGTTCAGGAATTGTAGCAACAAAAAAGTACACTTGCCCTAATGACTGTATTAATGGGGTTTGCTTTAAAGCAAATATTTGCAATAATAGAAGGTGCGAGCCAGGAGAAAACTGTGTAAATTGCGCACAAGACTGTGGAAGGTGTTCAGTAAGTAGAAATTTAACTGCTTAACTTTAAGCAATACTTTTAATCATAAGAATTAAAACAAGCAAGTCAGCTATTAAGAAAAGGATAAATAAAGTTGTTTCTATTCTACTGCCGGTTCTAATTCTCCAAAAAGAGGTGGCTTTCAAAGGCCAAAAAGGCTTTATGCCATCCTGAGTATAAGCATCTGTAAATAAATGCAAAGCATATCCAAGAAAAAAAGGTAGCGCAAGCATAGGAATAAAGGCTGCCAGCAAAACAGAAATAATAATGCAAAAAGTAAAACTATGAAAAATGCCCCTGTGCCTGACAAAAAATTGTATAAATTTAGAAAGCCTCATATGGCCAACACTAGAAAATCCTGTATCAATATCAGGAAGTATAGTAGCTAGCAAAGCAACAGGAATAAAAACATAATAATTAGAAACATGTGACGAAAATAGCAGTATAAATAGAATATTTATCGCCAAATGGGTTTTGAGCATCATTTTAAATCTCCTTTCGCGTGTTGCTTGCAACTTGCAATCTTCCTGAGTTTAAAAGGCAAAAATTAGCAAATTTTTTCATTTTTCACCTCTTACCTTATGTTATAAGTATAATGAATAAAGAATTATAAACCTTTCTTTATCCAAAAAACTATCTCTTACTTCTCTAAACTAGAAATTAGCTTTTCTATCTCAAGCTGTTCGATATCAGAAACAAAAAACTCAAGATTATTAAACAGTTTATTTTGTCTTACGCTGCCTGAAAAAAAAGCCTCTGTGCCTAAAATCTCGCTCTTTTTATTGATAAAACTTCCTATTTCTAAATCTGCTTCACTTAATCCTAATTTTCCAATTTGTTCAGAAAATAAAATTGTTCTTATGCTTCCAGAACCATCATCCAAAACTATAGACAGCAGAACCCTCTTCTTAGGAATGACTTTTCCATGCTTTATACATCTTGATGAATCAACATCACTAACAATTCTTCCACCGCATTCAGGGCAGACTTCAAAAAATTTAGGCTCAAATGCCTGAACTATTATCGCTCTAGTCTTAAAGTTTCCTCCCAAACTTAGTTCTGCAACTTTCCTCTCAGCAAAGTCTTTTTCCAGCCTCACATTATTAATTATTTCCTTGCTCTTTTTAATGTCAGAAAAACTTCCCAAGTGCAGCTCATTGTTTCTTAATGAAGCATTAGTAATCTCGACAACATCTTCTTCTTTCAACTGCCTGCTTTCAATTAAGTTTATATGATTTGTATCCCACAAAACAGTTTTTATGTTCCCTGTCTCATCAGCTAAAACAAGATTTGCTACTTTGCCCTCTCTATCCTCTTTCTTAAACTCCCTCACAGGAAATAACTGCACTATCTTACCGATTGTGTTGACTTTCTTCATTCCCTGCATCAGTTCATTAATCTTGACTTTTTCTTTCTCAAAATTTATCCCTAACTCAGCAGCAACAATTTGTGCTGCTCCCTCTCTGCTTATTAATCCTGAAAGTTTAGCCCTTTTTGCTTCAACCAGTCTGTTAACTTCTTCAAGCTCCCTGCCAGAAAATTTAGATATTTTTTCGACTAAGCGATTATAATTTTGAATCATTTTCTCTATTCAAAGTTATCAAAAATATTAAGTTTAAAAGGATTATTGTAATTCTGTGCTATAGATAAGGTTTATAAACAACTATTTATCAAGCTAAATATGGGAGTTGCAGCACTAAAAATAAAAGTTTTGCCTAAAGATCCTAAAGCGGATCTAAAAAAGCTTCAGACTAAAATTGAAGTCTCTTTGAAAAAAGCAGGAGCAGTAAAGATAAATTCTGTAGAAATAGAGGAGATAGCATTCGGCTTAAAAGCGCTAATAGTAACACTCGCCTGGCCCGAAGCTCTAGCTACCGAAAAAGCAGAAGAAGCTGTTAAAATCGCTGGCGTCTCATCAACAGAAATTCTTGATTATAGGCGAGCATTTGGTTGAGCAAATAAAATAATAATCTATGAAACCAAGTGCGAGCAGAGCATTTGGATAAAGCCAAAGATAATTATTTAAAAATCAATAATTATAATGTAGCAGCTCTTTGTTTTTAATTTATTATAAAAATTAGAATAGAGTAAAATTTAATAAGCTCTGATAAGTATACTAGATTATGTTATCAGAAGAACAAGTCAAGCAAGTAAAAGAACAGCTTTTAAAGCAGACAGAAAATTTTCCAGAAGAACAAAAACAAGAAGCTAAAAAACAGATAGAAGCCATGAATTCTCAAGAATTAGAAGAATTTCTTGTAAAAAACAAACTGATCAAAAATCAGGAAATAGAACATGGAACAGCAAGAGAAGAAAGGCAGGAGTGCCCTTTCTGTTTGATAATCCAAGAAAAAGTTCCTGCATTTAAAATAGCAAGCAATAAACAAAGCCTGGCAGTTCTGGAAATAAATCCCCTTAGCAAAGGGCACATAATAATAATCCCAAAAAAGCATCAGGCAGTCGAAAAAATCTCTTCTCAAGCATTTTCTCTAGCAAAAGAAGTTTCTAAAAAAATAAAGTTTAAACTAAATCCCAAGGAGATAAGCATGCAGCCATCAACAACATTCGGACATGGAATAATAGGAGTAATTCCTCTTTATGAAAATGCCAAGTTAGAAAGAAAAAAAGCTTCAGAACAGGAACTAAAAGCATTACAAGAAGTTCTTGTAAGCAAGCCAAAAGTTAAAATAATTAAAGAAAAAACTGCCAAGTCAAAAGAGCTGGAAAAAGCTCCAGTCAGAATACCTTAAAAATAAGAACAATAAAAAAGCAATAAAAAAAACAGGAACAAAAGGTATGCCTTGTTTTATTTTTACTTTCTTAGCATTTTTCAGCAAGTCAACTTCTTTCTCACTAAGCCCCTCCCAATACGGCTTTATTATCTTTCCTCTTACTTTCACTTGCTGATAAAGCCAGTCTCCAACTGTAACTTTGTTTCCAGGAATTTCAACTATCATACAACTCTCTTCAACACTTCTTGCATAAACAAGAAGAAAAGGCAGGATAGCGATAATTAAAGGTAACAAGAGAAAAATATACTCCTTGATAAATAAAGCAAAAACCCCAAGCAATATGGCAGCAGCAATAGCAATATAAAAAATCTTGATGTTTTTTCTGAATTGTTTACTGAATTCTTTTGCAAACTTCTCTTTATATCCATAAGTAAGAACTAAACTCCACGTCGCTCCATAAACAGAGCCGCAAATTAAAAATAAAAAAATAAAACTAAGGAAAATCATCAAGTTTCCAGATATGCTGCTAGATACAGGCAAAACTGCTCCCAAACCCATGAGCAATTTTGCATCCCCTCCTGCGAAAATTCTTCCATAATAGAGCATATAACCAAGAATGATAAAAACTCCTAAGCCAAACAGTCCAAACAAAATATAAGCAGGATTATTATTAAAAACAGAATAAAAAGCCCTGTACGCAAGAGCAAAAGCGATAAGAGAAAAACTTAGCCAGTTTGCCACCTCTCTTTTTCTTAAATCTTGCAAGCTAGCTGTAATAAGCCATATTCCAGCCAGAATAATTAAAAACAAATCCATTTTTCTCCTAATCATTATTTAGATAAAGTTAGTATAAAAATATTGCTAAAAATTTTTGGGCTCTGAATTTCCCGCCACGCTTGTAAGGAAAAAGTTTTCTTCTCTTTTTCTTGTCTTTTCTCTTATTCCTAATTTCTCCTCTATCCATAACTAAACCAGATAATTAAAGTTTAAAAATATTGTCTACCCAAGAAATTTACTGGTTTAATTAATACCTATTTTATAGAATTATCTGAGCTTGCTAAGTGCAAGAAATAGCAGGACAATTTTCTATTGTTCCTATAGCTGAAACAATTGTACCAGAAACATCTTTTTCATTAACCCAGCTATCACAAGTTATAGTGCTTGAAATTAATTTCTTTTTATCAGTTTGTCCATAATACCTTATTGTTCTTTGCTGATCACACCACGCACCTTTTGATACAGTGCTGCATGCAGTAATGCATCCTGTTTTTACAGTATCAACATTCTCTTTGGCAAAAAGATTGCTAAAGAAATCTGAAAACTTGGTTGTTCCTCCACTTAAAAAATAAATTCCTATTGCCAGTACTAAAGCTACAAATATTATACCGGCAACCATCCATAAGGTATTCGTATCTCCTCTTTTATTCATACTTGCTGTAAGTTTTCTGTATTTAAAAACCTTTTCATCTTTTCTTAATCCTGTAGGATTCTCCAGCCATAATCCTCATTGCTAATCTCTAACTTTGAGGGTTTCCTATCCCACTCAAATCTATCTGATAAATCACAAGAATCCCTTCTCCTTCAATTCTTATTTCAGCATTATTTTCAGAAATTTTAACTCCTTCAACAAGATTCATAATCTCCTGCCTGTCAAATCCTTGAGAAAAGTAATATCTAACAAGTTCTTCTTTAGCATAAGCATCCTCAATAAGCCTCACATTTGCTATTTTATTGTTCAGGTTTAAGTTCTCGGTTATAAAAATAAATAATGCAATTGAGGATAAAAGCAGCGCCATCACTGAAAGTACTAGAATAGCTAAAGGTGTTGCTGCTCTTCTCTCAAAAAAAAGTTTCATGATTTGCCTCCTAACTTAATAACCAGTTTTTTAAGCTTCAAGTTGTTGTCCTGCATTTGAAATAAAATGCCAAGCACATTAATTCTGGTTTTCAGCTCTTCATCTGATTTAAATCCTGAAGTTTCAATATAACTCACAACTTGTTTCATTGTCGGCAAGTTTCCTTCCTGACTATTTAATTCCAGTTCCAGTTTATCCCCTACTAAAGAAACAGATTTTTTAGCAGCAATAACTATAGATAAAGCAATAAAAATCATCATGATAAAGAATATAACAAGAAAAGCCACAAACCACGCAATAGTCGAAGGAATTTGCGAGCGTCTTGACAAATATATCCTCATTTAAACCTCCTGCTTCCCTTGTTTATTTGAGCCTGCTTTTATTTTTAAAATAAACTTGCTTTCTGATTTGTTTAAGGTATAAATATATTTTTCAGAACATTTGGGATAGTTTGTTCCTTCCATTCCGCACTGGTTCTCAAAGTCTAATACCCCAAACTCATACTTAATTTCTGGATTTTGGCAGTTAAGCTTTTCTGCTTCGATTTTACAACTGTTGTAATTGTAAACAGCAATATTCAAATAATATTTTTCGCTGTTTGTTATAGTTTCCTTATCTATCAAACATTCCTTGAAAATATCAAAATTCTCATTGAGAAATTCTTGTTTTATATAGCCTTGCTGAATTAAACAATCTGCAACTCTATTAACTAAGATGTCTGCCTCAATTGCTTTTGTGTTTACATCTTTCAGTCTGTTTATTGATACTCCCGCAACTATAGCAACAGTTATTATTATTAATACAAAAATCCACCATATTGACAGATACTTTTCTCCAGCTTTCTTATTTTTAAACATTTTTCTTGACAATTAAAATCAGTTTTTGTTCGTAAAATTTTAATTCAATTTCTGCTGTGGAAAAATAGCCTTGGCTATATCCTCCATTATCTACAAGCCTGACAATAACTTTTTTTTCTTTGGTGTCAATCTTGACTATTTCCTCTTTTTTCAGCTTGCTATTTTTAAAAGCATCCTCCATATCTAAATAAATAGTGGTTGATGGTTTTGCTTCGTCTATTAATAAAGCGATTTCTTTTGCATATTTCTGTTCTATAACTGCTTTGTCATTCATTTTGATAAACATCAGCAAAATAACAAAGAAAGCAATATTAAGAACTAAAAAAACCCATTCTTCCTCAATAAGCGCCCCTTTTTTATTTTTCATTTTCTAGCTGATACTTTCCACAAAAGAACAATATTGACTTAAATCTTCTGTTTTATAATCTATAGTTCTTACAACAGAGCATCCATTTCTGGCTTCTGTTCCAGTAGAAACATCTCCGCATTTGCTTGCTGTTAATGCTCTGTAATAACCAACATTTGCCTGTTGATAAACTCCAGCCACTATTAATATGCTTGCGCAGACAACAGGCCCCACCCATCCTCCTGATGTGCATAGTTTGGCTATTGATTTGCCTGCTTTTATTGTAAGTTGAGGAGCTGTTATAAAACTTGCTACAGCAGTTCCTAAGGCAACTTTGCCTATATTTAAGGCAGATTTTCCTTGTTTAGGAGCAGAAATTTGCATGAACAAAATACCAATTTCATTTCCTGTATTAACATCATTCTTATCATAACTTTGAAACTCAATTTTTTCATCTTTATTAAGCTGCACAATTTTGCTGTCTTCTTTTTCAAGCTCCTCTAGTGACTGAACAGCTTGTTGTGCATCAACAGAGATTTTTCCTTCTCCAGCCAAATAGTCAAAATATGAAACACTTTTGTCAGGAACTTTGTGGCTTGTCATATATGTTAGCAAATTTATTTTGCTTAAATCAATTCCTGCATCTTCCAGGCTTTTTTTATCATAAGCAATTCTAGAGCATATAACACAGGTGGGATAAACACTTCCTAATCCGTAAGTTTCAGCTCTATATTGAGAAAACAAACTTAGCTTTCCCTCTCCCAACATGCTCCAGCAATTAACAACTTCTCCTGCTAGAAATTTTTCTATCTGCTCCTTGTTTGTAACTCTCACTTTACTAACTCCTGTTTCCCCTTTAAATTCAGTACAATCTCCCTTTCCAATAAATTTATTTGTAATGCAGAACTTTGCTGTTTTGCATTTAAGAGGAACATATTCTTTACTGGATTCTGTAACATAAGAGGCGGTTCCTCTCACTACAACAGATTCATGGCAAGCATCTCTGTCAATATTAGTATTGCTAATAAATTTCCAATATAATATCGCAACAATTGCAAATCCAACTATTAACAATATAACTACTGTTACTTGTTTTGCTGTTAAACTTGCTTTTTTCATCATTTTATTTTTAAGGAATGCTCTCTATCCATGAACAATAGGTATTAATTTCAGAAACATTATAATTGACAGTTCTTACGACAGAGCATCCGTCTCTGGCTTCTGTTCCAGTAGATATATCTCCGCATTTGCTTGCTGTTAGCGCCCTATTCTCAGCTACAAAACCTTGCTGAACAATGCCTGTTAAAACTGCAATTGCAGCTGCAACTTTTGCAAATTTTGTAGCTTGTAAATTTGTAGCTTTCCATGAAAGAGTTTTTGGAGCAAATTGTCCTCCTTTGTAAACTTTATTTCCTATTGTTAGTATCTGTCCTGCAGGAAGTTTTCTGTATCTAGGAGCTGTTATAAAATTTGAAAGTTTAAATGTGCTAGGTCTAAGATATGCGGTTATTCCGGTTGCTCCTAAAGCAAGTTCTGCTGTATTTTTTAAAACCTCTCCAGCAGAAGGAGCAGAAATTTGCATGAACAAAACGCTCATCTCGCCTGTATCTTTGTTTGAGTTTTCTAATTCATTCGCAGAATAATCTTCTGTTTCAGCAGTTCCAGGCAGCACAATTTTTTCTTTTTCTGAAAAATCTTTAAGCTTAGCTGTTTCTTCCTCACTTACATCTATCATGCTATTAAATATATCTAATCCCAACTTCCCATTTTCTCCAGCCAAATAGTCAAAATATGAAACACTTTTGTCAGGAACTTTGTGGCTTGTCATATATGTTAGCAAATTTATTTTGCTTAAATCAATTCCTGCATCTTCCAGGCTTTTTTTATCATAAGCAATTCTAGAGCATATAACACAGGTGGGATAAACAATATCAAAACCATAATTATCTGCAATCCATTGTGAGAACAAATCTACCTTGCCCTCTCCCAACATGCTCCAGCAGTCAATAATTTCCCCTGCTAGAAATTTTTCTATCTGCTCCTTATCTTGAACTTTAACTTTAGTTATTCCTGTTTCTCCAGAAAAAGCTTCGCCTTCTTTATCGCATTTTCCATTTCCAGCTGTAATGCAGAATTTTGCTGTTTTGCATTTAAGAGGAATATAGTCCTGCATTAATCCTGATAAAGAAGAGACGGTTCCTCTTAATATAACAGATTCATGGCAAACATCTCTGTCAATGTCTGCCTTCATTAAAAATCTATACAGCAAAAATAAAAGGAGTATAAAACCTACTATTATCAATGTAACTATGGCTATCTGCGTTGCTGTAAGGCTTCCTGTTTTTTTATTTCTTGTATTTTTCATTTTACGCCAGTTTCAATATCTTGAATACAACAATATAAAGAAGTATTAAAAAAACAATTATCCAAGGCAGATACTTAATAAATTCCTCTAAATCACCTTTTTTACTTTTCATTTTTTAGCTATGTTTATTTCAAACCCATTTTGTTTATTAGTCAAAGATAAAGATGCTATCTCTGAAATTTCATACTGTTTTTTCTGCTCTCCATTATAATTCAGAATTATTTTCTTATCAAAATTTTTGCACACTCCAAGTTTATTGCAAGTGCTGATATCATTATCCTCGCAAATGCAGAAACAATCCTTATTTTTGCATGCTTTAGGACTTTCCTCATTCACCTCATAAAACATAAAATACCATTTTAGGGGCGCTGTAAAAATATAGCTTGCTTCTTCATTTTCTTTCAATACCTGCAGTTTTCCAGAAATATCATTCAAACTTGCTCTTGCCTGTTCAATTTTATTTTTTCCAAGAAATATATTATAAGATGCTACAGCCAAATAAATTAAAGCCACTAAGCAAGCTAAAACCAGAATTATTTTTGCAAATTCTGGCAAAACCAAATCCCCTTTTTTATTTTTCATTTTTAACAGCCCTTAAAATCCATGCCTTATCTATCTTGTTATTGTTTTTGTCTTTTATACTTATAACCTCGCCTTGTGCATTTAAACTAACAAAATTGCCATAATCATCAATATAAAGATTTTCCTTGCTTAACTTCCAGTTTAAAGGCAAATCTTTAACATTAATACTGCTTCCTACCTTGATAATATAAATCTTGTCCTTTCTGCATATCAAGCTGCTTTTTTTATCAATTTTATAAGCACCATCAAGCCATCTTAATATTTCCTTTGAAGGAATTGTAGAATGTCCTTTTCTTAAACTATCCTGAAACCAGCTCTTGTCTATTGTGATTGCAAGATTCCCAGCATCATTCACATTAATGCTGCCAACATATTTATTAACATTCTCGTCTAGCATTACCCTGTTCTTTTCCTCTTCCCATAACAATTCTGTTTTAGCTTCTCCTTTCGGTGTCGCAACAGAAATATAGTTATAACTAACTCTACCAATAATCGCTTCGTACCATGGCTTGCCGACATATTGCACTCTTCCAATAGGAATTGGACAGAAAGTGGATACAGCAGAAGAATCAGTTTGTGTTATATTAATTTCTTCATCATAAGTGTAATTATATTCTGGCTGGCTTCTAATCCAGTCTAAAATATAAGGTTTGGCAATAAAAACAACAATAGCCAATATAATGATTAAAGCCATAATAATATAAAGCACTTCTGAAGTGCTTATCTCCCCAGTTTTTTTTATCATATTAACTCCTGAATTTAAAGAAGTTTAGTATTTTCTCTATAAACCCTGTTGCTCTTCCGCTAGAAATAAGATAATAAATTAAAAAAGCTACAATAACTAAAACAGCAATTAACAAGCCGATAATTTCTCCCCATTTAAAACCTTGTCCTCTTTTATTTCTTGTCATTTTTCTCTTTTTTATTAAAACATTACTTATTATAAACCTTTTTAATTTTTTATTATAATTTGCTTCATTTTCTAGCTACTCAAACCTGATAAAGCAATACTTGCTAATAAAGCCAGAGCAAGAGTGGCAATCAAAGCAGTAATGAAATATAATAAAATCCCTTTTTTCAGATTCTTGCCAGTTTCATTAACAGCTTTCAGCCTGTCTTCTCCAGCATCTACTGTTACTAAAGTGTTGCTTAATATGAAAATAATCTCAATAATATAAATTCCTATTGCTAATTGCAAGAAATAGCTAGGAATCATGTTAGTCAAGTTAAATATATCTAAAATATTGGATACGCTTCCTATCATGCTGATGTCTAAATCTCCGAAATTCTGGAACATTATTTGCAGCTTGCTTAAAATTATAGTAATCATGCTTCCTAAACCAACAACTATTCCTGCCAGCAAAGGAGCTAGAAAAACCATGTTGCTTTTCATGTCGCTTGAAACTTCAGCAAGCAAATCTCTCATTCTCTCGTTAATCTTATGTATGTTTTTTATATACTCAGAAATGCTCATCAAACTTCTTGCTGCAACTTGCAGTCCTTTCTTAACCGCCTCAATAAGAATTTTCATTGAAGTAGAGATTAAAGCTGAAGGATAATATATTATTGCGCCTCTTCTCTGGTTAAATATCGCACTCTCAAGAGACATTCCTAGCTGCTGGATATTTGTATTAACTGTCTTAAAGAAGCCTTCTGTAACCTGCCCCTTGGTAGCTTGAGCTATATTTGCAAAAGCTATTTCAGCAGGCATTCCGTCTCCTAATCTATTTCCCAGCTGAAACAAGGAATTAATAAACTCCTGCTCTAATTGTTTGCTTGACTCTCTTGCTTTTATCAGCTCCTTTGTCTTTGCTTCATAAACAATTGAAAAAAATACTGCTATTCCTAAAGGAATCAGCAAGCTAAGAAGAATTGCTATTAATCCAAATGGCCCTTTTCCATTATCAAAATAAAATATCTTCATCTCACCAAGAAAACTTATTCCTAGCTGCGAGAAAGTGTAATCTTTTTGCAAGCCAATTAATTCAGGTAAAGGAGTGTACTGAAAAATAAAAGGCAGCAAGCCAATAACAATAAAAGGAAGGGCAATCAATCCAGCTGAAAGATAAGACTTTCTGCTCTTAAATTTATAATAATCTGGGCTCATCTCAAGCAGCTCTGTCTCCCCATAACCCCCGGGTCTTTTCAATAGAACTTCAGAAGTCATATAAAAGACAAAAAAAGGAATAATCAAATTGAACAGAACAAAAACATGATACCATTGCAATACGTCTCCTAACAAAGTTGAAGCCAAAGGCAGTAATGCAATTGTTAGAGTTGGAAGAACAATCCCAAGCATATACAAGTTAGTTAATGGACTTCTGATTTCCCTGGAATACTTCAGCATCTTCTCGTAAACCCCGTCAAGAATTACTTGCAGGGCTCTTTCTAATACCACTATTCTCCTGTCTTCTGAGGGCTCATACAAACTGCTTTCAATCAGATGAAAGCTTTCAATAAACTCTATATTGCTGTCTCTCCAGGTTTCTAAATAGTTATCAAGTGAATCTTTAATATTGCTGAATTTCCCGGTTTCAATATCCCAGAAAACCTTTCTTAAATCCAGGCTTAGTGGGGGGGATAAATGCTGAGCAGCAAAGGCAACTGCTCTTTCCAGATTGCTTGTATGTTTCATATAAGCAACAATATATAAGATACAGGGAACCATCTGGCTGCTAGCTTTTAATCTCCATTTATTGGCAAGTCTTGCAGGCATGCTGTTAAAATAATAAAACAAAAACATTGCGACAACTAAAACAAGGAAAAGCAGCATCAAGGAGAAATTTCCTGTGGCCAGGAAGACTAATACAGTTAACAAGAGTCCAACAAAAAAAGTCAGAAGCAGAGAGATTATAGCAAGAGTTAAAGTCTGGCTCGGGGTTATATCTAAATGCGCAATATCCAGATGCCTTTGAACTTTCTCCTCATCTTTTTTTGCAACCTTCAGCTTTATTATGCCCCCCAAACCCCTGCATAATCTTTCATATCTATTCAACTGAGGCATCATATCCTCTTTAAACTGCAGATACTCCCTGCTGAAACTTCCAGTTTCAACTTTCTCTGTTGCTATTTCTCCCTCTATTTTCCTTCCATATTTCTTGAAAATTTCATCTACATTCATTTTCCCCTCTTTTTTATTACTTTTCTTTTTTCTTTAAATGAACGCGCATTTAAAAACTCAATTATTGCTAAATTTATAACCTGCTTCTTATTCGCAAAAAGAAACTTCTCCTTTTTAATTAACTCTTCAATCTTCTTCATCAGTTCCTTATCTATCTTTACAACTTCTGCCATCTTATTCAATCCTCTTTTTCAAAAATAATATTCCTAACAATAATATAATAAAAGTATAAGCAAACAGAATTAGCACCTCATGCCAAATATAGGCAAAAGAACTTCCTTTTATCATAACCTCTCTCAAAGCTATATTAACATAAAAAATAGGGATAAACTTGGCAGCATATTGCATGAATTTTGGCATAACTTCTATTGGAGCAAAAATTTGTGACATTAATAAAGCGGGCATAAGAAGTGCGGGAAGAACAATCAATGCTTGCCTCATAGTTCTGACAACTACAGAAACCAATAGCCCTATTGCAACTGAAACAGCGGATAATAGAGAAATAATCAAGAAGATGTTAAATAAACTTCCTTCATAATGCACTCCAAACAATAGCATAGTGAACAGAACACTATAAATTCCAAGTAGGAGCCCTATAGAAAAGAAAGTAAAAAACTTTCCTAGCAGCAATTCAGACTTCCTTAGGGGAGTAGTAGAAAGCCTGTATAGCGTTCTTTTTTCTCTTTCTGTTATTATACTCACTGCAGTTAAAAATACACACATAAAAAAGAGGAATAGAGAAATGATTCCTGCAGTTAAATACTTGAAATAAGAAATTTCTCCAAAAACAAGTTTTTCCTTTAATTCAATAGGATGAGTTAGAAATTCTTTTTTTAAAGTTTTAAACTGTAAATCAACATCATCAACTGTTTTTGTTATATTCGCATATTTTGCAAATAAAAAGTCTGAATCTGCCTTCAAATTATTTGCCTTTTCTTCATTCTCATTTAAAATGCTCTCATACTCGCTAAAATTTACTAAGCTGCCAAAATCAATTGAAAAGCTGATGTTCAGCTGTCTGAGGGTGCTGTTTAACTGGTTAAATTGGCTGCTTAAATTCTCAATTTTTTCTTTGGAATCATCCAGCATAGAATGGAAAGTCGAAAATTGGCTGTTGATATCATTCACTCCTTCCTTCATGCTGTCTATTTTTAATTTTATTTCATTTGTAAGATTTTTTATGTCTCCCACTCTTTTGACATTTTTCTCTTTTTCCAGCTCTAAATCACCAATTATTTTCATGGAGATTTCTTGCAGAGAATCTTTAACTACCCCCCCGATTGCTGCTCTGAGAGTGTTATAAACTATATAATCTGAGGAATCTATATAAATAAAGATACTTGGAGCTATTGCATTATCTAAATCCTCGCCAAAATTTTGCGGTATATTGATGATTGCTCTAATTTCGCTTTTATTAAGTTTTTTTAAACTCTCTGCCAAAGATATCTTATTTACAGCCAAAACATTAAAGTATTCTGAATTCTGAGCTGCTTCTATAACTGCCTGGGAATAAGCTGAATTATCATTGTCTACAATTACTGTAGGTAAATGGTCTATATTCTGTTGGAAAGTATACCCAAATATAGCGAAGGCGACTATCGGAGATACCAACAAACTTATTAAAAATATCTTGTCTTTCCAGACAGTTTTTACTTCCTTTTCTACGACAGCAAAAAATCTAGATAGCATTTTTATTTATAGCATATTTATATACATCTTCCAAACTCGGCTTTTTGATATCTATATTCAATATTTTGTTCCCAAATCTTCTGATAGAATTTATTATTTCTAATGTCACATCTCCAATTTGATTTGTTTCAAAAACAAGACAGCCTTTTCCAAAAGAATAGGTCTTAATAAAATTATTATATTTCAAAATAACTTTTTTTATCTCTTCTGCATTTACCTCCCCTTCAAACTGAACTATAACCCTCTCTCCAAAATGTTTCGCGTATTCATTTATTAGGTCAAAAGGATTTCCATAAAAAAGATTTTTTCCTTCATGTATAAAAAGAACTCTATCGCAAATACTTTCTGCTTCTTTTATTAAATGAGTTGTTATAATTATTGTCATTTTGCCGCCCTGGTTTTTGATATAATCCATAATTATCTGGCTTGTCATCAAATCTATCCCAGAAGTGGGTTCGTCAAGAAAAAGTATTTTGGGGCTTGCCAATAAAGCTACAGCAATAGAGGTTCTTTTTTGATAACCTCCTGACAGCTGGTATACTGGCTTATTTATCTTGTCCCCCAGCTGAAATAAAGTCAGCAATTCGCTTATCCTCCTTTCCAATTCTTCTTTATTATTGACATAAATTCTGCCGAAAAATTTTAAATTCTCATAAACAGTTAAATCCTCATACAGAGATGTCTCTTGTGGGACAATTGAAATATTTTGCCTTATTCTCTCTATGTCTTTTTTTATGTCTAAGCCAAAAACTCTTACATCTCCTTCAGTAGGCAGTAACAAACCGGTAAGTATATTCAAAGTAGTAGTCTTGCCGGCACCATTGCTCCCTAATAAACCAAAGATTTCCCCTTCTTCTACATCAAAAGATAAATTATCAACAGCCGTAACATCTTTAAATTTTTTAATTAGATTTCTTATTTGTATTGCTTTCATAGTTACTTTTAGTAACTTAAAGTAACTTTATAAATTTATCTCGCTCAGAATTCAAACCTCGCAACCTCAAATCCCTCTACCTTCCTTCATTCTCTTCATCTCTTTCTTCATCCAGTCCTGCCAGGCAGGAAATACTCTTTCTGAAAGCGGCAATCCAACTTCTTTTCTTATTTTTTCAGAAATCTCATAAAAAGCAGCATTGCTTAATGAGTTGAATTTTGCTTCAAGTAAGTCAGGAATTTTTAGTTTTTCAGAAATATTAACCAATTCCTGTTTTATTCTTGCTCTTAATAAAATATTGTCATAAACAGCATCCCAGTTTCCAGCCCATCCTTTTACCCCTGAAGCCACATTTTTAATAATCTCTGAATCTCCATTTATCAAATCTTCTGTTGCTTCCAGCTCATCTTTCTCCACATTATATCTCATTAAATCAACAAAACCTTTTTCTTCTAAAGGATCCTTAGTCCAGTGTTTTCTAACTTCAGATACCTGTACAACTCTCCTCCAGCTCTGTAATCCAGAAGCAGATTTTACAGGATTGCAAACAAGAACAACATCTGTAGCTTTAAAGCTAGTTACAGGCACATTCAAATCATTTACAACTCTATCAAAAACCCCATAAGGACTTGCCCCATGTATTGTACCTGCAACAACATTAGCTAAAGCTCCAACTCTCATTGCTTCATACAAAGCTCGAGCTTCTATACTTCTCACCTCTCCAACAATCAAACAAGAATCTCCAAATCTCAAACTGGTTCTAATTCCTTCGTCAGCAGCAACTTCATTAGTTGTCTGCAGTAAAGCACTTCTAACTTTCATTCTTAAAATATCATATCCAAGTTTTCTCAAATTTTCCACTGGCAATTCTAAAGTATCTTCAAGTACAATAATTCTAAACTTAGGCATGATCTCAAGCATCAAAGCTCCTAGCATAGAAGTTTTTCCAGAACTTCTTGTTCCTGCGACAAGTATTGTTCTTGCTCCATCCACTAGAAAAGAAAATAAACCAGCTGTAAAAGAATTAATCATTCTATTTTTAATATATAAAGGTAGAGTCCAGGGCTCTTCTCTATGTCTTCTCAAAGCATAAGCCAAACCTCTTGGCGAAAGAGGCTGCTGAATTACAGCAACTCTTGCTCTTACCTTCCCTATTTCTAAATCAGTATCAAGTATTGGATTTGCCTCGTCTAAAGGCCTTCCACTTAACATCCTGAACTTAGCAGCCCATGAATCAGCATCTTCTTGTGAGGGAATAATGTTTGTAACGCACTCATCGTAGTCGGCATGCCTGACAAAAACAGAATTTAAAGCAATTGGAGCATTAAGCACAATATCTTGAAGCTTAGAGTCTTGTAAAAGCACTTCAATCAAACCAAAACCAATAGTATGCCTTACTAAAATCCCGGCCAGTCTGTTTAAATCATTGTAACTCAAATTTATTTTCTTGTTGCCGGCTAACTCGCTCAGCAAATCTCTAGAAACATTAAAAAATACTTGTCTTGTTCTTTCAACATCTGTAAACTCTTCTGCTTTAGGCCTGTGCTCTATTAAAACATTTCTTGCTAAATTTAAAAGAAGATGAAAATCCTCATCTAAGGTGTATTCGGGCGGAGTTAAGTGGTAAATGTATTTGGCTTCATTTTTTCTTTTTAGTATTGTAACACTAGATTTATCATATCCCTCTCCAATATTATACTCATCAACAATTTCTGCATCCTCTGGCAAGCTAGCTACTAGTCTAGTAAAAGTAAAGTTGGGAATTATATCAGCTCTAAAAATTTGCTGATAAATCTCTCTGCTGCCAAATTTATACAAATCAAAATAATTGCTGGCTATTTTAATCAAGCTTAAGTTTTCCATTAAAGCAACAATTTTTTCTAGCACTCTTATATAATTCATCTCGCATGTTTTGCATTGAATTGGCAGCTTATCAAGAGCAATTCTCTCATCCCTCAAAAATCTTTTAATCTCAAAATAGCTTGCTATAGGATCTTGCTTTAGTATAGTAATAAAATAAGTCATGCTTTCATATCTCTTGCTTAGACACTGCTGGCACTGAAAAACCAGCTTTTCAGGACTTAAGATTCTCTCCTGTTTCAGAAGATAGGTGTAAAGTTGAGCTATTTCAAGCAGCAAGGAAACTTCAGAAAAATTATAGTTATAATTTCTCTGCTGGACAAAAACAATTCTAGAAACATTAGAATTTTCAATTAAAGAATCTACTGTCCTTGACATAACCTCTGCATTATCAGCCAGATTAGGGACAAAACTTGCTCCTAAATAATTAACATACATAACATTTTCTCCAGCTTCTCTCATTATTTCATATGCGAACAAAACAGTCCCTTTTTTAAACAGCATTTTTAGCACTCTTTTTATTAACTTAATTTCAAATTAATCAACATTAAAATACTTTTCTATGGTACAAAAGAATTTTAAAGCCCAAATTCCTCATTTTTTAAGAGGAAAAAAGGGAAAATGCCTGAAGGAACTTATATAGACTATTCAGCTGCTTTATTAATGGAATTCAATACTAAACTTAGAGATATGGAAGAAAAACAAAGATTATTAAAGGAAAGAGTGTTATTAATAGGACAAAACTTAGTAGAGGCAAGAGAAAGTTTAGAAAAAGAGGTTATTCAGTTAAAGCTATTTGTGGAAGATATGAAAAAAGACTTGGATAAAATTAAAATAGCCATAATAAGAGTTTCAGAAGAGCTTGATAAAAAGGCAAGAAAATCTGAACTCGAAATCTTGCAGAAGCAGGCAAAAATGTTTCAACCATTGGAACTGGCTAGCATAGAGGATGTAAAAAACTTACTTAAAAAATAAAATGCCTTTGATAAATCAGATAAAAAGTTTGCAGGAACAGGGTTTAACTGAAATGCAAATAATTCAGAAATTGCAGGAGCAAGGTTTCTCTCCACTTGAAATTAGTCAGGGATTAGAGCAATCAAAAATAAAGTCTGCTGTTCAAGAAGAATTTGGAAATGACATAGGTGGAGAAATGCAGCAGAGTGTAATGCAGACTGCAGAAGAGCAAACAGCTCCTCTGCCTGAACAGGCTACCCAAACAACAGAGCAAACTCAAGAATATATCTATCCTACTCCTCAAGCATATCCGCAAGCCTATCAACAATATCAAGAATACCAGCCCTACTCATCAGCAGAATCAATAACAGAAATAGCAGAACAAATAGCAGAAGAAAAAGTAGGCGCAGTTAAAAGAGAAATCACTAATATGCAGGAGTTTAGATTGGTAGCAAATAGAAAAATAGAAAACGTGGATGATAGACTCAAAAAAATTGAGGAAACAATAGACAGGCTGCAATCAACAATTATAGGAAAGGTAGGTTCTTTTGCTGGAAATATACAAGACATAAAACAGGAAATGGAGATGATGCAAGAATCTTTTTCTAAAGCTCTAAACCCTTTAATCAGCAAGACAAGAGCAGGAAGCAAGGGAGTAGAAGAAGGGCATACTAAGGAAACAAGAAAAAGAAAATCTGACGGCTTTGAGCATTATTTAAGAAGATAAATAATAAAAAACAATACAAACAATATTTTAAATTAAACACCAGTTAATAAATAATTTTTCTTTATTTCTTAGTAATCACCCAGGCAGCAAATCCTGCAATTATCAGCAGAATAATCGCCCCAGCCACTCTTGCCTCATTTGTAACAAAGTCTACAATACTATTCCAGCCCTCTCCAAAAGTTGAAGGAAAAACTTTTATTGCTGCAATTAAAAAGACAAGTATCAAAATAACAATAAAAAACCACACAAATCCGGGCTTCATTATCTCACTTATTTTCTGCTGGCTTAATCCTATAATAATTAGGATGAAAAATAAAGCTATAATTAAAACAGCAAACCAGGGAGTCACTGTCTGAACATATTTTTGTGTGCTAGAGAAAGTTGCAAAAACTATTGCTACAATAAAACTAATAATCAAATTAATAAACATGCTGTCTCCAAGCAGTTTTGTTTTTAGAAGCAAGGCATAAACAATTACAAATACAAATAAGAAGCCGAAAATAGGCATGAAAAAACTCAATCCAGATATGTCTATGGCCATTTTAAGTTTGGTGTTTACTTGCTACGATAACCATAATCATGGCAACAATAATGACTGCAGCTACGATAATTAATGCTCCATATTGATTCCACCACCTACCTGAAAACTGCAGGATTAAAAGAACAAGAAAAATAGCAGTTCCTAAACCAAAAAATATCCACTTGTACGTATTTTTTTTATCTAAATCTATAATAAAAGCTCCTGCTAAAATCAAAGCCACTAATAATAATGCCAATCCTATACCAACCTTAGGAAAAAATGTCTGGAAGAATGCAGGAACAAAATTCAGCTGCAAGGAAAGAAGCCCGATAGCGGCAGCAACCAAAACACTTGCGCCTCTGTTATCTTTGAAAATTGATATCTGTGTTAGAATAGCATAGATAACTGCAAAAATCAGCAAGAAAGGAAGAACATAAGCGAAAAACCCAAGTTCATCTAGCTGCTTAAGCACATTCGTAAAACTAAAACTTGCAATTTGTAACATTACACCTAACATAGCATAAAAAGAAAAACTTTATTTAAATACTTTGCGTTTTAACTAGAAGCGCCGCCTTTTTTATCAGTTACAAGAACAATAGCTATGGCTCCTACAATAACCAAGATAAAAAGGACGTTAATTACTATCTCCTTTCCCTGCCCTCCTAAGAGGGCATTAATAATAACGTCCCCATATCCACTAAAAACAGCTAAAGCAATAATTAAAACAATGCCGATTAAAATACCAAAAATTATTTTCAGCCCTTTTGGCATCTTAAACTCTTTTTCCCCAGAAGCAAAAGCAAATAGCATGATGAAAACAAGAATAATGACTGCGACTACTGCAAGCAAAGGCATCAGATTTACAATGATATTTCTTGGAAAAGGAAAAGCAATCAATAACAAGCCGATAACAAAAGCTATTAGAGCACTAGTTTGTCTTTTCTCTTCCCCTAAAATTTTAGTTCTGTCAAGAATGGCAAAAATCAGAGCAAATACAAGTAAGAAAGGCAAAACTAATTCTTTAAAAAAAGGTGAGGAAAGTATTGTTTCTACCATTTTCTTCTAGTTACTGTTCCTCTACGCTCTCGGTAACTTCAACTTCGTCAGTTTCTTCTCTTATCGGCAAGCTCGACTTAGCTACAATAAATACATCTCCTATAGATTTGACAAACTGATGAGGCACAATAATGCCTCTGGCTCCTCCAATAAGGTGCATCATATGTCCTGCAACCCTTATTCTCCAGCCGTCAATCTTGTTCTCTGCTAAGTTCGCTTCCTCCACCTCTCCTAAAAAGTCGCCTGCATCTGTATAGGCGTTTTTCCCTAACACCTCTGAAACTTTTTTTATTTTTAACATATGGAAATTAAAAAGAAATAGTTTATATACCTTTCTATACTAAAAGTCAATAAGAGCAAAATTTATAAGAACTGGTTTCTTCAAAAACACATGCTAAATGCAAAAGAAATTTTTAGTTTATTACTAGCACTAGTTATTTTGGCATTTTCAAACTCCTTTAAATCAATAATAAGCGGCAATTCTGCGGCTTTTATTAACTCAATTCTGGCTTTTGCTGTAATTTTAATAGTATATACTTTAGCAAAAAAACTAACAGCCCATTATTATGAAGCTGAGGAAGAAGCAAAGTTATGGACTTTCCAAAGATATGGCTGGTATGAAAGAAGTTATTTCAAAACACCAGTTCCAATAGGCATTATTCTCTCTTTTATTCTTTCAGTTTTAAGTTTCGGCTACATAAAGTGGTTCGCTGTTACAGAATCAGAAGTTAAGACAACTCCTGCAAGAGCGGTAAGAAGGCATGACATCTACTCATTTTCAGAAATGACAGAATATCATCTAGCAGTAATTTCTGCTTCTGGAATTTTCTTCTGTTTCCTGTTGGCCATAATATCTTATATTCTTAATTATCCTGAACTCACAAGGTTGAGTGTTTTTTTTGCCTGTTTTAATCTTATTCCTCTAGGTAAATTGGATGGCTCAAGAATCTTCTTTGGCTCAAGAGTTTTATATTCTGTTTTGTTAGTGATTGCCTTGATTGCTCTAGGATATGTTTTTATCATGCCTTGATAGATTTGTAAAAAAACTGAAAACCCGATAGTTTTATAAACCGCTTGTAATAACGCATTTAAAATGACGCAAGAAAAAATAAGCGCAACACTTGTTAATCGTGCTTTTCCTATAGGACAAACAATTTACATACCTCAGAAAAATAGAGGAGCGCTAGAAGTCAAGGTTTTAGGATGGCATGCTGTCATGCTTAAAAGAGACGGAAGCGAGGAGCTCTATGCGATAGTTCAGGAATATGATATAGGAGAGTATGTTTTTGTCAGAAGAGGAGATTGCTTAGATACGACTAATACAGTTCTAAGAAGCGAGTGCTATGATGACAGGACAAAAGCACAAAAAGCATCAGAATTTTTAAAAGTGGAATTAAATAAAAAGGCATGGAAACTAGCAATAGGAGATAGAAATATAAGAGATAAAAGTTCCCCATATCACTTAGAAAACTGCAATTTGCATCCCTGTTGTGCTGAAATATCTGCAATCAGAGATATTTTACTTTATTGCAGAGAAAATGGCGGTTTAATTGTGCATGAACGTGATGAATTAGTTCGATTAATGCAGCAGCATGGATTTAGGCACAATAAACAAAGCCCAATGAATCCGCTGAGAATGATATTTGAACAATTAGGAATTGATTATGACGAAGCAAAATCTCAAGCTGTAGCAAAAAGCACTGATTAATTATTTAATAAAAACAGAACTGGAGTTTTTATCTATAATTATAAAGTCAAATAAATATAAAAACTCCTGCTTATTTTAATGTGCATGGAAAATGTTTTGAAATTTTTGCAGAATATCTCCCCAAGAGCGTATCAAGAGGAGATATATAAAACATGCAAAGACAAGAACTGTTTAGTTGTTCTACCAACAGGGATTGGAAAAACTCTGATTGCTCTAATGCTAACTATAGAAAGACTAACAAAATTTCCTGAATTCAAGATTCTGTTCTTAGCACCAACACGTCCTCTTGCACAGCAGCATTTAAACTATTTTAAAAAACATCTTCCTGAGTTGTTTGCAACTCTTGAGCTGTTCACAGGCAAGACTCCTGCTGAAAAAAGAAAAAAATTATGGCAGAACGCAGAAATTATTTTTTCTACACCTCAATGCATAGGTAATGATATTAAAAACAATCTTTATAACTTAAAAGACGTAAGCTTGTTAATAGTAGACGAGTGTCACAGGTGTCTGAAAAACTATTCCTATACATATGTTGCTAATAAGTATCAGGAACAGGCAGCTCACCCAAGAGTAGTCGGATTAACCGCCTCGCCAGGGCATGAAAAAGCAAAGATAAAACAAATTGTTAACAATATGAATATAGAAGCTGTAGAAATTAGAACAAGGGAAAGCGAAGATGTAAAAGAATACTTGCAGGAATTAAAATTTGAGATAATAAAAGTGGACTTTCCAGAAGAATTTGAGAAAATCAAAGAGCATTTAAAGAAAATATTGGACAAAAAAATTCTCGAGCTAAGAAATCGCAAGCTGCTATTCATGCCTCCAACTAAAAAATATCTTCTCGAATTGCAGCACAAAATTATGCGAGCAATTGCTTCAGGAAACAGAAACTTTAATCTTTTATCAGGAGCTAGTGCAGCAGCAGTAGCAATTAAGCTGCAGCACGCTCTCGAGTTACTAGAGACCCAAACTCTTTCATCTTTTCAAACATATATGTTAGATTTATTCAAGCAAGCAAGAGAAGAAAAAAGCAAGGCAGTTCAACAGCTAGTTAAGCAGCCAGAATTTAATTTAGCTTACACTTTAGCAGTAGAATTAATAGCATCAAGAAAAGAGCATCCTAAACTTCTCAAACTTAAAGAAATAATAGCTGAAGAGATAAAGCAAAAACATAAGATTATTGTTTTTGCGCAATATAGAGATACTGTTACAAAAATCTGCAAAACTTTAAATGAGCTGCAGGGAGCTAATGCAAGAGTTTTTGTTGGGCAGGCTAAAAAACAAGGTACAGAAGAAACAGGACTAAGTCAGAGAGAACAGCAGGAGATTATTCATGAATTTTCTCTAGGAAAAATAAACATTTTAGTTGCAACACAGATTGGAGAAGAAGGATTAGATATTCCTGAAGTTCACACAGTAATATTCTACGAGCCTATACCCTCAGCTATAAGAAAAATCCAGAGAGCTGGCAGAACAGCAAGATTAATGAAAGGCAAGCTTATCATGTTAGTAACAAAAAAAACAAGAGATGAAGCTTATTACTGGGCAGCCTTTCATAAGGAAAAATCTATGTACAAAGCAATAGCCAGCATACAGGAAGATTTTGAACAAGGAAAAATAAGCAATGATAAACAGGAGGAATTATTCTAAAATGCCATTTCTAGATATCTTTTCAAGCAGGAAACAAGAAAAAAAGCAGGAAAAGCTAAAAATAATCGCAGATAACAGAGAGAAAAACTCGTTGGTTTTCTCTGAACTTTCAAGTTTAGGAATTCAAGTTGAGGTAAAGCATCTTCCAGTAGCAGATTTTCTTATCAACAATATTGCAATAGAGAGAAAAACTGTTTCTGACTTCATAGGAAGTATGATTAACAAAAGATTAGCAAGGCAATTAGAAGAGATGAAACAATATCAAAAACAGCTTCTAATTATTGAAGGAACAGACGAACAAGAACTATATCCTGAAAACTCTGGAATGAACTCAAATGCAATTCGCGGTTTTTTATTATCAATACTGCTAAAATATAATGTTCCGATAATATATTCTAAAGATTATAAAGATACAGCAAAATTTCTCTATTTACTGGCAAAAAAGAAAGAAACAGAAACAAGCATAAGGGCAAAGAAAAAATCATTCAACAAGAAAGAACAATTACAATACATCTTGGAGGGCTTCCCAGGAATTGGCGCAAAAACAGCAAAAAAGCTTCTCAAGAAATATAAAACAATAAAAGCCATAATAAATCAGCCATTAGAAGAGCTTAAAAAAGAACTGGGCAAAAAAGCAGAAATCTTCAAGCTGCTAGAAGAAAGTTACTAATTACATTCTTATATTAATTTAATAAAAATCAAATATAAACAATAACAAAAATAAATCTTTATTTACTAACTTAGTTTAGTGCTTTTTTATTTTTTAATCGGATTGCTTTGATATTATTAATACAAACAATAATAACAAAATGTTAATTATACTCGTCCCAGGAAAGAATTTCTGGATTAGTTCCCTTCTTTCTCGCAACTGCTTCAATAAAAGATTTGGCAAGCTGCAAGTTTGTTATTAAAGGTATATTGAAGTCTATTGCAGCTCTTCTTATAACATACTCATCTTCCAAAACCTCTTTTTCTGTGGCATCAGCTACATTAATAACAAGATCAAGTTTTTTATTTCTAATATAAGTTAGTATGTTAGGCTCTTTTCTCTCTCCAACCTTGTATAATAAATCGCACTTAATCCCATTTTTCTCAAGGAATTTTTTAGTATGTTCAGTGGCATAAATGTGGAAGCCTAAATTTTTAAGAAAAATGGCTGATTCCAAAAATTTAAGCTTGTTTGCATCAGTGCCAATACTCACTAGAATATTTTTTTTAGGAACAGCATATCCTACAGTAATCAGCGATTTTAGCAGGGCATCATAAAAGTCATAAGATAAACAAGCAACCTCTCCTGTGCTTGCCATCTCTACCCCTAGTATAGGGTCTGCACCCCTTAACCTTGAAAAAGAAAATTGTGGAGCCTTTACACCAACATAAGCAGGCTCTATATTTTCATAAACAGGAGTCTCTTTTTTCAGCATTACTTTAGTTGCAATCTCAATAAAATTTTTCTTGCTGACTTTAGAAACAAAAGGAAATGAACGAGAAGCTCTCAAATTTAGCTCAATAACCTTAACTTGATTTCTTTTTGCTATAAACTGAATATTAAAAGGCCCGTTTATTTTTAAAGCCATAGCTATTTTCCTAGAGAAATTCTCTATCTGTCTTGCTGTAGAAATATAAACATTTCTTGAAGGCATAACCATTGTAGCATCTCCTGAATGAACTCCTGCATTCTCTATATGCTCTGAAATTGCAGATACTACTATCTCCCCATCTTTAGCAACAGCATCTATCTCTATTTCTTTGGCATCTTCTATAAATTTGCTTATAACAACAGGAAACTCTCTTGAAACAATAGAGTCACTCTTCAAATATTCCTCTAAATCTTTATCCGAGAACACAACTTTCATTGAAGCTCCGCTTAAAACATAACTGGGCCTGACAAGAACAGGATAGCCAACATTTCTTGCAAATTCAAGAGCCTCATTCATTGTTTTAAGCTCTTTCCATTCAGGCTGCAAAATCTTAAGCCTATCTAAAAGAGAAGAAAATTTTTTCCTGTCTTCAGCCATATCAATGCTTTCTGCTTTTGTTCCAAGAATTTTCATTTTTATACCAGCACATTTCAAAGCAATATTGTTAGGTATCTGCCCGCCAACAGAAAGAATAATTCCTTTAGGATTTTCTTTTTCATAAATATCCCTTATTCTCTCAAAACTCATTTCTTCAAAATACAATCTATCGCAAATATCATAATCAGTACTTACAGTTTCTGGATTGCAGTTAACCATTATTGTCTTGTATTTTTCTTTTTTCAGACTAAAAACACAATTCACAGCGCACCAGTCGAACTCAACACTGCTTCCTATTCTATAAGCTCCACCGCCTAAAACAATCACTTGATTAGTAAGTCTTTTAACGGCATCTTTCTTAGCATTATGAGTCAAATATAAATAATCAGAATTTTTAGCAATCGTCTTTATCTCTCGAACAAAAGGAATAATTCCAAGAGCTTCTCTTACTTTTCTAACCTCTTCTTCATCACTGTCTAAAGCAAGAGCAATTTGTCTGTCAGAAAAACCAAAAATTTTTGCTTTTTTCAGAAGCTCTTCAGGGATTTTGCCTATCTTATACTTCGCTATCTCACTTTCCATCTCAATTACGTTTTTTATTTTCTCTATAAAGAATTTGTTTATTCCTGTAAGTTTCTCAATCTCGTCTTCAGAAATGCCTTCTCTCAAGGCTTGAACAATAGCAAACACTCTCTTATCAGTTGGTTTTTCAAGGCCCTCTTTTACATTGCCAAATTCCAGATTATTTCCTACTAAACCATTCAATCCTATATCAAGCATTCTTATAGCTTTCTGAAATATTTCTTCAACACTTTTTCCAATTGCCATCACCTCTCCAACAGACTTCATCTCACTCCCGATAAACTTGCTTGCTCTTGGAAATTTCTGCAAATCCCATCTGGGATATTTCAAGACAATATAATCTATTTTTGGCTCAAAAAATACATTCTGCTTTCTCTTTCCTAGCTTTTTAAGATTGTAGCCTAAGGCAATTTTTGCAGCAACAAATGCAAGAGGATACCCTGTTGCCTTGCTTGCAAGAGCAGAGCTTCTGCTTAACCTTGCATTCACTTCTATAGTTCTATACTCGCTTTTTTCAGGATGAAGAGCAAACTGAATATTGCACTCCCCTATTACTTTTATTCCCTCGACTATTTTCAAACAAGCATCTCTCAGCATCTGGCTGTCTTCCTTGCTTAAAGTTTGTATAGGAGAAATAACAATGCTCTCTCCTGTATGAATTCCCATAGGATCAACATTTTCCATCTCACATATAATTGTTTTATTTCCTTCATTATCTCTCACAATTTCATATTCAATCTCTTTCCACGATTTAAGATATTCCTCTATCAGAATTTGCTTTGAAAATGCAAATCCTTTTCGTGTTGCTTCAATCAACTCTTTTTTGTTTCTTGCAATAACACTTCCCTTACCTCCTAATGAAAAAGCAGGCCTTGTTATTATGGGATAGCTTATTTTTTCTGCAGCATCAATTGCTTCCTCAACACTTCTTGTAGCAATACTCCTAGGAACAGGGAGCCCAAGCTTTTTCATCTCTTTTACAAACAAACCTCTGTCTTCAGTATTTCTTATTGTCTCTACAGACGTTCCAAGAACTCTCACATTATATTTTTTAAAAATTCCCTTATCTGCTAATTCAACCCCGCAATTTAAAGCTGTCTGCCCCCCAAACCCTAGCAATATTCCATCGGGCTTCTCTTTTTTTATAACCTCTTCTACAAAATAAGGATTTATTGGAAGAAAATAAACTTTAGTTGCAAATTCATGAGAAGTTTGAATTGTTGCAATATTAGGATTAATTATTATTGTTTTAACGCCTTCTTCTTTCAGAGCTTTTAAAGCCTGACTTCCAGAATAATCAAACTCTCCTGCTTCGCCTATTTTCAATGCGCCAGAACCTAGAACTACTATTTTTTTAACTCTGTTGTCAACCATATCAAAATAAAGCAATAAAAACATGCTTTATAAACAAAACTGTGTTGGAAAATATACTTTAAATCAGTTTAATCTCCAGTAAATCCTCATAAACTGGCTTCTCTCCAGTTAGAATGGATTTTTTCAGTTTAAAGCTGTTGATTGAGAATTTAATTTTCTCAATTTTAATTTTCTTTATTTTTTCTAAAAATTCTTTCTTGTTTTTAATATTCTTTACTCTTGCAATAGTTATATGACTCATAAATCTGTTTTCTTTTGGAAATAAATCCTCTAACTTGTTATCAACTTCTTCCTGCAGCTTTTCGCAACCAGCAATATGCAGCCAGACAATTTTGATAAAACTTTCAGAAAATACTCCGATACTATCAATTTCTGCATCAATCTTTTTTATTTTTATTTTCTCCAGTCTTTTCTCTATCTCATTTATTTTTTCATCATCAATCTCTCCTAAAAACTTCAAAGTTAGATGTAAGTTCTCAATTTCAGTTAGTTTTCCTGAAAATTCAGGTAGTTTTGTCTGAATTTTCTTTATCTCTCTCCTTACATCCAGTGGCAAGTCTAGTGCTATAAATGTTCTCATATTCTATGCTAAGGAAAGCTATTTAAATAGCTTTTTCCTTTAAGAAATAATAAATAAAGGAGGTGAAAGATGGCAAAAGTAACTGCATGGCTTGTTACCCTGATTGGTGTCTTACTAGTGCTGCCTTTAATCGGTGTAGATATAGGCGCAACTTTGAACAGTTGGATAATTGCACTAGCAGTTTTAGTAATAGGTGTAACCAAGCTTGTAAGAAACTACAGTAAAAGAAGGTAAATTTTTAATTTTTTTATTTTTTCTTTTTTAATATTTTTATTAACTTGGAATCAGGAAGATAGAACTATGTTTGTTAATCCTGGCAAGTTTCCTGACATCTTCTAGCTTAACATTGGAAATTCTCTTGTCATAACTGTAAAACTCTCTTGCATCTCCTGTTATCTCTTCATTGATTAAGGCATTCATAACATTTATGCTTTCCTCACTCTCAACTTTTCTTAAGCCAATTAGCTGCTCTTTAGCTTGCCCAAAATCTTTTCTCTCTAACTTGTCTAGCTTCTTTATCTCTTTTAGTATAAGCTCCTTGCACAATTTAACATTCTTCTTTATAGTTCCTATATAAATAATCTGATATCCAAAATTACTGCCCTGTTCTAGCATTCCTCTAACATCATAAGCCAGACTTCTTTTCTCCCTTATCTCTTCAAATAGTCTTGAGCTCATTCCTCCTGCTAAAATAATATTAAAAATTTCAGCAGAATACCTTTTCTTATCATGCAAACTTGGCATATGAAATCCTAAAGCAAGATGAGCCTGTCTTAAGCCAGTTCTCTTTTCAATTAAATTCTTATTTATTTTTAGTGTTGCCAGTTTATCGGCTTTTGAATTTGTTTCAGGAAATCTTTTCGCATACTCTTCTACCTCATCAAGCTTTGTATTTCCAACAACACATAAAAACATCTTGTTTGCAGTGTATTTTTTTTGAAAATAACTAACAATGCTCTCTCTTTTTAATTGCAAAATATCTTTTCCTGTTCCTAAACCAGATAAACCAAATGGATTCTTGTATAACAAGCTCTTAATCCTGTCAATAACAAACAAAAAAGGAGTGTCATGATACATCTTTATTTCTTCTAAGATAACTTTTTTTTCTTTTTCAAACTCTGCAGCATCAAACCTGGGGTTTAAAATCAAATCTCTTACTATATCTATGCCAAAAGAAAAATACTTGCTAGGCAGCTTATTCCAGCAGCAAGTTACCTCGTCTCCAGTAAACGCATTCAAAACTCCTCCTTTCTTTTCTATCTGCTCAGAAATCTGTTTGTAGCTTCTTGTTTTTGTACCTTTAAATAGCAAGTGTTCAATAAAATGAGATATTCCTTTCTTATTTTCAGGCTCATACGCACTTCCCTGTCTTACGCTTGCAGAAACAGCAACAACTGGCAAGTTTCTTTTCTCAAACAAAATTGTCATTCCATTCCCAAGTTTTTTTCTGTAAAATTCTACTCCCACCATTTTTTATATCGCTTATCATTAATTAACAGTTTTCAGCTTTAAAAAATGTCTGTATTTATCCTCAGTTTCAATATCAAACTTAATTTTTATTTCTCTTTTAAATTCTGGCATCCAAAGTACAGCTGTTTCAGCATCTCCGCCTTCAAAATCTAATCTAAATCCATATTTCTTGCTTCTTTTTCTCAGTTCTTCTAGTAACTTGGTATCAATTACCTTTCCAATAAACTCTCTAGGAATTCCCTCACTTGCAATTTTAGTAATTATCACTTTAAATCCCTCATCTAAAAGTTCTTTCCATAACCTCTCTTCACTATAATCCCATAATGGCACTATCAGCTCAGTATCTAACTCGGAACAAATTTTCTTTATTCTGCTTGCCTGATAATTGCTTTTTATTCCTCCAATTACCAGTCTATCAACTTTGCTTTTCTTTATCAATCTTCTCAAATCTTCTAGTTCTTTATTCTCCAAACCTTTTGTTTTCTGCAGTACTAAAGATAATCTAAGCATCTCTGCCTGTTTCTCAAGCAATTTTAAAATTGGCGTATGAAACATAAAACTATCGTTAGTTTTGGGAATCATAGTCAGTAAGCAGTCAACTTTGCCTCCATTTAGCAAAAACTTATGCAAAGCTAGGCAAGAATCTTTTCCTCCTGAAAATAATACTCCTGTTCTCATTTTCTGCTTATAAATTTATTTTCCTTAATATAAAATCTCAAAGGTTTTTCTAGATCTTTTGTTACTCCAATTCTATGAGAAGCTCGAATTTCAAGTTTTTCTTTTTTACCTTCAGTTATTGTTAATTCGCTTTTGGAGTTCATAATATCAATTCCATTTAAATCCTTAGTTATTTTCAATGCTTTAGTTAATTTTCCTGGACCACTCGTTAAATTATAAATTTCTTTTACTCCTCTATTTTTTCTCATCAACTCAACTCCCTTTATCGGCTCTATTGCTCTGATTAAAACAGCCCCAACTTTTCCTTTCGGATGAGCTACCATATTTAAGAGCCAATTATTATGAACCATATAAATAAAAGTTTTCCCTACTCTGCCAAACATTAATTCCGCAAATTTTGCTTTTCCAGCTTTTGACGCAGGATCTTCTCCACCACAATAATATGCTTCTGTCTCCACTATTTTCGCTTTCAGCATCTTATTTCCAATTTTCCTAATTAAAATCTTTCCAAGTAAATCTATAGCCACAATTTCAGCATCTCGAGCAAAAAATCTCTCCCAATTCATAATCCTTTTAAACATCCTGCTATTAAAAACATTATGGCAAGCACAAATCAATCACCAGAATATCTTGCTGCAGAAAGAAAGTTCCTTTTAGCACAGACAGATGAAGAAAAACTTCTATGCTTGGAAGAAATGATTCGCTACTGCCCTAAGCACAAGGCAGGAGAAGCAATGCGCGCAAATATAAGAGCGAGGATTAAAAAACTAAAGGAAAAATTAGAGGAAAAGAGAAAGAGAAAACAAGGGAGAAAAGAAGGAATTAAAAAAGAAGGAGTTCAGGTAATTTTGATAGGCTTAACCCAATCAGGAAAATCTTCCTTGCTATCTAGACTAACTAATGCACATCCAGAAATTTCTAATCATGAATTCACAACTCAGCAACCTTTAATAGGAACTTTAAATTATGAAGGATTAAAATTTCAGATTATAGACATGCCTGCTGTAAATTTCGAAAATTTTGAGAGCGGAATTGCAAATACTGCAGATATTCTGCTTATAATAATAACAAACACTGAAGAATTAGAACAAATCCTGCCTTTCCTGAACAAAGCCGGTGGCAAGCAACTGATTGCTTATAACAAAATTGATTTGCTTAATGAACAAGAAAGAAGAAAAATTGAAGCCAGATTAGAAAGCAAAAAATATAACTTTATTTTAATTTCCTGCAAAACTCTGGAAGGAATAAATGAGTTGAAACTTAAACTGCTTGAAAATTCAGGAGTTATAAGGGTGTATACAAAACAGCCAGGCAAGCTTGTAGACAAAATTCCAGTAATCTTGCTTGTTAACTCAACAGCACAGAAATTATCAGAAAAAATTTTCCATAAAAATATAAAAATCAAGGAAATAAGAATAACAGGCCCATCAAGCAAGTTCCCTAATCAAATTGTCAGCTCAGAACATATCTTGAAAGATAAAGATATAGTAGAATTCAAGACCTAATTACTTCCACACAATTGTTTGATTAGAAACAACCCATTTTGCAGCATCACGTGTTTGTTGTTTTCCACGAAGAACAACCTTAATTTTTTCATACGCACAATAACCTTGAGGTAAACTAGAAGTATCGCCAAAAGTTTGATTATAATTAAATTTACCACAAGAAAATTCCAAAATTCCTGGATATGCAGTTATCCTTTTTCCATTACCGATTATAATTTGTTTCTGCCCAGAGCACAAATCTTTTATAACAAAACTGCTATTTTTCCAAAGATATTCAATCCTTCCTGCTCCTGCTGTGTTAAAATCTATTCCTCTATCACTATCCTCACACCTGCTTAAAGCCAGTTCATTAGGAATAGAGATTTCTTGTTCTGAACCAATCCATTGAGCAGTCTCAATCAATTCACCATAATTAGTATAAGAAACATTCTTAAACCATTTTTTAGAATCGGCATCAAACCAGTCAGTTTGATTTCTTTCTGGAAAAACTCTAATTATTTGCTTAACACAATAACCCTCTCCAAGAACTGAAGAATCAAGAACAACCTTCTTTTCAACCCATCTACCAAAAACATAATAGCTTCCTGTATAATACAAACTGGGAATTTCAATTTCTGAATATGTCTGAATTTTAATGCCGTTTCCTAAATCAATTTCTTTCATTTCTCCGTTGCATTTTCTAGTGCGCAAATTTTTAAACATGCTGATTGAACCATCCTCCTGTTTTTTTGGAAAAACTTTAGTGAAAAGATTTATATAATTTCCACGCCCTTTCCTATACTCTTTGGAGTAAAGAGTAAAATAAAATCCAGGTAAATAAGGATTAGTTCCATCTATGCTATGATAACCATAACTAAGCCCGGATTCTGTTAAAAAAATGTCTAATGGCAGTTGTTCTTGAGAAATTGGTTCGTTTCCTTCTTCGGCTTTTTCATTTTCTTCTGTCTCATTTATACAAACTCCATCGTAACATACCTTTTCCTCACTGGAACAATTATAAATTTCATTTCTAATATTGTTGTCTAAGCAATACATTTCTCGTAACCTTCCTTCAGAATCACAGTAATCAGAGTAAAAATAACTAGAACCATAAGAAGAAATGCCATATATATTTCCCTTCGCATAATGATTTTTTTCATCACTATCAATACAGCTTTTACTAAGACAGGCTTCAGTTTGATTAATATAATCTAATTCGCAATCATTCAAATCCACGCATATCTGTTCTTGGTTTCCATTAATACATTCACGCCAATTGCAACTCCATTCTGGAGTGCAAGTAGGATTAAGAGCTGAAGAATTGCAAGCCTGGTTTGTTGCCGGTTTTCCTGTAATTGTGCCGCAATTATTAGTGTCAGTGCAAGTTCTTGTTTGTTGATTATTTGTACATACAGTCCAATCAGAACATTGCCAGTTTGGAGTGCAAGAAGAAACACAAGCCTGGTTTGTTATGGGCTTTCCTGTTATTGTACCACAATAATTAGAATCAGTGCAAGTTCTTGTCTGAACATTATTTGAACAAGCACTCCAAGCATCACAACTCCATGATGGATTGCAAACATTAGGATTTATGCAAGCGCCATTTGAACATCCATTAGGACAAAAGGATTGAGGATAGCTTCTATCTACAATGCAGATATTGGTTCCTCCTTGGCAAAACCATTCAGAAACTCCCTGCATTGTTCCTGAAGCCCAGCAATCTTCAGTACGAACTCCTAAAGAATCAGTGCAAGTTCCAGATATATTTTTATTATATCCGCCATCACTATCAACACAAGCTCCACTAACAACTTTTCCAGTTATTCTTCCAATAAAATCACTCCACCAGGAAGCAGAAGCAAATTGAATAAGTAATATAATAACGATTATAACAAAAACAAAGTTTAACCCCTTTTTCATTAGTTTATACTATAAACTCAAACTTATAAATTTAATTATTTCCACTTGCTCCTTATCGGAGCAATAAGCTCCTCTAAATATCTAACAACAGCATTTTTTATCTTGTCACTCTAAAAGACCTTACAGATTGTGAAAGCTTGCTTGCTTCCTTATTCTTCTCAAAATACTTTTTTACAGGATTTAACATTTCATTTATATAAAAAACAACAGCGTTTTTCAAATCAGATGAGTGTAATTTTCCTTTTATATATGCTTCTTCAAGCTCATGATAGCTAGAAAATGAAATATCACCTCCAAATTTCTTGTCCCTTTCTATCTTCATATCTTTAAATTTCTCAAAAATCAGATATTTGCAATATTCTAAAATCGGATTAAGCTCTTTTTGTTTCTCTGGACAAAAAGCTTTGATGATTTTTCTTTTAACCTCATCCTCAGAATCATCCATAAAAATCGCGGAGTCTGGTCTTGATTTTGACATTTTCAATTCAAGCAATATATCATCAGGATCTTTTGATTTTATTAGTGGCTTAGATAATCCTAAAAGCATATGATGACCGACAATAACGGGTTTCCAAAATCCGATTTTTGGTCCAATCTCCCTTGCAAGAATATTGACTTTCCTTTGATCCATACCGAGTTGTGTTATATCACATTTTAAATGAAATATGTCAGCTGCCTGCATACAAGGATAAATTATCTGGGCAGCACTCAATTGTTCACTAGATTTTCTTCCCATAATCTGAGAACATCTGATTATTCTATTCACAGTAGCATGTCTTGCGATATCGATTGTAGTTTTCCAATGCTCTTCTCTTGTTACAACATCTTTTGCCCATATAAAATCAATTTCGTCTGTTCTCATCCCACAAGCTTTCCAAATTTCAATAAAATATTTCCCAGTTATTCTTATTTTATCTAAATCTCCCCCCATTTTATTATTCATCCACGCAAACCAGTCGGCAACCAACATCTTGAATTTCACGCCTGCTTTAATCATCTTGTTTACATTAATCGTCCTAAAAATCCCTTGTGCAATATGCATTCTTCCGCTTGGTTCAAAACCATCATAAGCTACAGGGTGCTCTTTTGTTTCTAGCAGTTTTCTGAGTTCCTCCTCAGTGATTATCTCTCCTCCTTCTCCAACACTCCTTATCAACCTCAATTTTTCTTCAATATTCATTTTAAATTAAACTGGTGGCTTATTTTAAATCTTGCTAAAATCATAATGGTGTTCCCCTAACCCTTCTTCTATGAGATAACCTATAAAGTTCCTCTCTAACAACATCCCCTGGAGATTCATCTGCACTAACATCATCAATTGATTCGTCTGCATAATCAGGTACTGCCCGCGTGCGAGAACGTCCAGTTGGTTTAGTAGTTGTTCTTGCAGAACTTGGAGTCATAGGACTAGCCCCAGGAATGCTGTTATTTCCAGCGTCTCCTAACGCATAATCTAATCTTTGTTTTCCCATGCTTTATCAACTAATAAATTTAAATTATTAAACCTTACTATTATTTAAGCTGTCTGAAACTCTTCCCACCATGATAAGATCAGTGTACGCGCCCTGTAATATGCCACAACTCCTTGGGCTGTGGTTCTTATTGCTTGCTGCAGGACATGTTTTTCCGTAAACACATCTGTCTCCTCTCATCAGTTTGCAAGTCCCATCTGTATTTATCAAAGCATTCTCATCAACATTATCATCTAAAGTGTTAGTCATTTTTCCTCAGAAATTTATTAGAATTTAGAGGCTCTAACTAAAAAAATACCAGAATGAAAAGGTATTCTTATTTAAAGCCATAAAAATCTATAAACTTAGAAGTATATAAACTTTATCATGAAGCCGGCTTATATTTGCCTCATAATCTCAATAATAGGAATTTTTTCTTTGTTACTAACATCACTAGTAATCGCTCCAATTCAAGTTTCCAGTTATCAAGAATTAAAAGAAAACTCTTATGTTCAAGTTTCAGGAAAAATCATTTCGATCTCAAGCTACAATGATTTTTCTATAATCAAGTTAGATAATAACATAACTTTAACTTGCAACTGCAAACTAAAAGAAAATTCTACAATTCAAGTTTTAGGAAAAGTTATAAGCTACAAAAACATGCTTGAAATTCAGGTAGAGGAAATTAAAAATGTTTCTTGAAATAATTATTGCGCTTGCCATAGGTATAATTGCAGGCACAATTACAGGCTTGGCTCCTGGAATTCATGTAAATCTTGTTTCAGCTTTTTTACTAGCAATAACCCCTCTTCTAGCTCTTCAACCACTAGTTTTAGTAGTCTTTATAGTGGCAATGACTACGACTCACACCTTTGTTGATTTCATTCCCTCAATTTTTTTAGGCTCTCCTGATGAAAGCACAGGACTAGCAATACTGCCAGGACACGAGTTGTTATTGAAAGGAAAAGGTTACGAAGCAGTTATTCTAACTTTATATGGCAGCACTCTAGGAATTTTGCTCATCCTTCTTTTAACTCCTATCTTTATTTTTGTTTTGCCAAAAATCTATCTTTATCTTAAAATTATTATGTTTTTTATTCTTCTTCTAACTCAAATCTACTTATTAATAAGAGAAAAATCTAGCCTTGCACTTTTAGTTTTCTTGTTATCGGGATTTTTAGGACTAGCAACACTAAACCTCTCAATGAAACAATCTCTCCTGCCTTTATTGACAGGATTATTTGGTGCCAGCTCACTAATAACAAGCATCTCAAAAAAACAAAAGCTCCCAAAGCAAAAAGTTTATAGTTTTAAAAAAATCAAAATCAACAAAAAAGAACTGATTAAGCCAGGAATTGCTGCTTTTCTATCTGCACCATTATGCAGCTTTTTGCCAGCTCTAGGAAGCAATCAGGCAGCAGTTATTGGAAGTGATATTGTAGAAAGCACAAGCAGAAGGGAATTCTTAATCTTGCTAGGAGCAATAAATACAATTGTAGCTGGATTGTCATTCGTAGCTTTATATTCAATTCAGGAAGCAAGAACAGGAACAGCAGTTGCAGTTAACAAGCTGGTTGAAAATCTTTCTGTTTCTAATTTGATTCTGATTTTAGTAGCAATCTTAGTTTCAGGCTTCTTTGCTTTCTTCCTGACAATAGCAATCTCGAAATTTTTCGCAAGAAAAATTTCTCTTATCAACTATAACAAGCTATCTTTCTTTATTCTTCTTATCTTATCGCTAATTGTTTTAATTTTCTCTGGCTTTCTGGGTTTTCTTGTTTTTCTAGTTGCGGCAGCAACAGGATTGACCGCAATCCTGTTAGGAGTGCGAAGAACTAATCTTATGGGAAGCTTGATGCTTCCTGCTATTTTGCTTTATCTGCCTTTCTAGAACCACTTGCCAATATTTTCCTGCTTTTCCTTCTCTTTTCCAAAAATGCTCTCAATATAACTCTTAGTAAGCTCAAGATTTTGCAATGTATACGCAGGAACATTATAGCTTCTTGCCAGATTTAATGCCGGTTCTAAATATTTTACAATGCTTCCCTCACTTATAGTAAATATAATATTTCCACTGCACTTTAAGCAGTTTCCAGCCAGAGGCGGCCTTCTATATTTTTCATTGCAACTCGAACATCTAAATTCCTGCTGGGAAAATTTTCTCAAGTTTCCTCTTATATCTCTGATAAAGTGCCTGTCAATAATCAATCTTGCAACATCTCCTGTGTCGACAGCTCTTATCTTTTCAGCTATATTCATCTGTCCTCTAACCTTCTCCATCATGTTGGGAAGAGATTTATATGCAGAATATCTAACAGCATTGTTGATATTCCTAACATCGTGAGTAAATCCAAAATCAGAATACTGATTGTCTTTTCCTAATCTGTTCTTAATCTGCTCTATTTTTATCTCTCTAGGGCTGAGTTCTTTTTCAGCAGCCTCATACAATTCAAGAGGATATTTCCAGACAACATCCATATCAAAAACCATATCATCTACTTCTGCAGGATTTAATCCCACAGTTATAACTAGTGGTGCATCTTGAGTTGCTCCTCTATGTGCAGGCAGATATTCTTTGCTGAAATTAATCAAGACATCTAAAAGCAGCATGACACAAGTTTCATCTCCCTCGCAGTCTCTTCTCTGCGCAGCATGCCATAATGGATTTGCAATGCATCCTTGTGTCTTGGAAAATCCTATGATTCTTCCAATAACTCCTGCAGATGTATGCGGAGCCAAGCCAACAATTAACTGTCCTATTAAATCCTCTTTTTCCTGAATATCATAAAAACTCTTCAAGCCATAAAATTTGATAAGCAAATGATCCAAAAAATTAGAAACCTTGATTAAAACCTCGTCTGCTTTTTCATTCGCTGATTCCTGGCAGCTAGGTAATATAACATCCAAAGGAAATATTTCCAACAGTTGCTCCTCGTCTTCCAGGTTTTTGCCATAAATGTCTTTTTCATATCCCAACTCCCTTAGTCTTTCTACACTTGTTCCAATCTCCTTGGCTCTAAAATGAGTTAATGCCTGTTCTGTAACATCATATCTTATTGTTCCATCTTTATTTACCTGCAGATTATATATGGCTCTAAGAATTCCTTTTGCAAGATTTTCAAAAACATGCTCCTTATTGCTTGTGCCTCTGACTCCTTTAATTAGTTTAGGAACTTCATCAGGTAGCAAATCTAATTGCTTGACTGCTTTTTCAAAATAATCTTTTATATCAATTCTTTTAGCCATAAAGGCCTGTCCTTTAAAATGTTCAGGGCATTTTTCTGCGAAAAATTTCTGGCTGCATTCAGGGCAGTAGTACATTTTCTCTGTTTCTTGCCCGCAAGTTTCACATTTAAAATAAATTGTCTCTTTCTGGCAGTTTTTGCAAAAATAAATAGGAAAATCTGCTTTTATACTTCCTGATTCAAGCGCGGCATTTACGCTCCTTAATCTTCCGCCTTCTTCTCCGACAGGAAAAAGAACATTTGGCGAGCCCACTAATTTTCTTAACTTGGCTTTTTCAGGCCTGCCCATTCTTGCTCCAATATAGCTTCCTGCTTTGTCCTTGATGCAAACCTCACATAAGCTGTTAATAATTTCCAGAATGGCTCCTTCTTGTTTTATTTTTTCTGCATTAAAATTTATTTTTTCTTCTATGCTATCTTGCAGACTCATTCCTAAATTAAATAAAATAGCCTTGCTGTTTTCCTCATCAATTAAAACATTTTCAATTGCTGCTTCATGTTCAATTCCTAGTAACTCCAGGGCTCTTTTTCCCTGCTTGAATCTTTCGCTCTCTGCCCTGTTATAAGGAAGCAAAATTCTGTTCTCGCTTATCTGTAAATGAGCAAGCCAGTCAAGCAAGCTCAAAAATAAATCTCTAGTTAAGTGGCTCCAATAATAAATAAAATCTGGATGCAAAGGGACATTATATTTTCTGCTTATCTCTAAAGCCTGTTCAAAACTGATTTTATACCAGGGATTTTTTACAATCTCTAAGGCAGCTCCTTCGACATCCTTCTTTACTAGTTCTGCTGAATACCAATCGCAGCAATAGCCTGGTTTCTGCAGTTTTTTTCCTCTATTATAATACTCCCCGTAGTTGACTAAAAAATCTCCAAGATGAATTATTTCCTGGATTCCTTTTTCTTTTGCCTTTCTCAACTTGTCATCGCTGTCTATTTTTATTACACTCCCATTATTCAGTCTGACTATGGGTCCATCAATACTATCACAAGGGGTTATTGCTGAACTTTTTCCAGGCCCTTCATATTTAAGCTGAGTCCCTGTTGCAATAAAATCATTCAATACAGCCATTGTGTAAGGCGACATGGACATGCTGCTTAATCCAGAATATCTGCTTCTTCCATATCTTAATCTAAAGCCTCCTTTTCTAGAGGGATGCCCTAAAACAGGCCTGCCAGCAACTAAATCCTGAATATAAACAGCAGAAGATTCTGTTTCTTTTTTTTGCTGGTGTATTTTTTTCTGAAGCTCAACAAATTCGGCTAAAAAATCCCAGCCACTAAGCTTAAATCCTTTTTTATTCAGCGCGCTTAAAATAGGTATGAGTTTTGGAGCCTTCTGGGAAATTCCTTCTCCTAAAATCAGGCAAAATCCGCTTCTGATGTTGTTTGTCTCAATTCTTTCTAAATCTTTATAATTACTGACTTCTTTGTCTTCGGTCGGCTCGCCATCAAGTTGTATGGGCAGCCTTCTGTACAAAAACTCTATTTCCTCTTTTGACGGCAGATATTGCATATTAGTAACTCTTTCATGCCTGTCATAAATCTCAATTACTGCTCTTTTAATTTCATCTTCTGTTGGATCATATTTTGCATAGCCAAACATTTCTCTAAGATAATCAGCTACTACTAAAAAAATACTTGCTGCAGTTCTTCCTGCTCCTCCTATAGGTCCTGAAAAATAAACAGCAAAATAATCCTCTCCTTTTTTTGTTTTCTTAAGTTTAAAATGAGTATAGCCTTCTAAAGGGGCAGCTACCACTCCTACTGTTAAATAACCAAATGCCATTCTTAAGCCAGCATCCACTGCTTCTAAATGATCCTTAAACTTGCAGAATTTCTCTTTGGCAACCTCTTCTGCTATTTTAAAAGCTACAGCATGATCCAACAAGCCGTATTCTTTTTCCAGTTCTTTAATTCTATTGACTATTTTTTCATCTTTCAGTTGAGGATATTTGACAGAAAGCAAGCCTGTTACCCTTTCTGCTAAATTTCTGGCAAGCGCAACTTCAACAGCACTTCTTGGGTCTAATCCTTTAGCTCGTGCTGCCTCTGCAACACTATAAATTGCTTTAACCCTATTTTCTATATCTTTGAAATATTGATTCATATTCATTTTTCAGCTAAAATCCAAGATTTTTATTTCCCTTGTTTTTAAATTTAGCACAGGAACTTTGCAAGGATCCGGGATATTTCCTACCTTTTCTTCAAAAGAAGTTATTGACTGCCAGCAACTAGAGCATATTATTAATATGTTATTGTAAATATCAACATCTGGCCTGTGAAACTCTCCTGTACTCATAACATCTGGAACCTCTTTAATAAGCAAAGGATCATAATTCTCATTCGGAATATAAGTTACAAAAGAATGCATGCTGGCAAGATGCCTTCTTTTCAGCATCTCCTTAACTACTTTACTAGGATTGTATTGCGCTTTTCCCACTCTTAAACTTTCTATTTCAGAAACATACCATGTCATGCTTGCGCCATGATACATCAGTATTTTTATCCCACGATTGTTGCCATTAGAGATTTCAATTAAAGAAGGATTGCTTACAAGAACTACATTATCTAGCATATGCAAGGATGCTCCATAATCTTTTCCTATTGGTGGCTGAGGCTCAGCAACTCTCACAGAATCATGCTGTCCTGGGCAAATTATTATTTTTACATCTTTTCTTATCATAGAAAGATATCTTGCTAGCTGATTATACTGCTCTCTAATATCTTTTATCTTAAGCAGAGCTTCTTGCCCAGGGAAAATTCCTACACCATCAATACTATCTCCTGTAATAAAAAGGTATTTGACTTTCTTGGCTTCCTGTTTTTGTGCTTCATCTCCAAGCTCGCCGTTAATCCAGCTTATAAATTTAGCAAAATTGTCTTCTAAAAAATTTGCTGAGCCAACATGCACATCAGAAATAAATGCTGCACTCTCGTCCCTATCTATTTTTGCCTTTTCATGCAAAAAGGCATCGGGGTATATGAAACCGTTTGCAAAAATAATCTCGCTGCTGCCAAAACCCTTTATGCCAACAACATCGTCAATTAGAACTTCCTTTGCTTTTTCGTATAAATCTAATTTGTTCTTGCTTATCAAAACTGTTATTCTTCCTGTCAAGTCCTCAACATCTAGCAAAATGTTTTTATTTTTCGTTATTCTTTTGCTAAAAACCATTCCAATAATGCTTAGTCCCTGTCTCTGCCCGTTAATTTTATTAATAGAACACAATCCTTCTAGCTCCCTTCTTTCCTGAAGTATGTTTCTTAGCTCAGAGTATCTTGCTCTGAAATACTTGACAAAATCTGCAACCTCCAGTTTTTTTGTAATATTTACAACAGAAGAAATAACCTTTAAGTTGCCTAAACTAATGCCCTCATCCTTTTTCGGTTTTTCTTTTACCCCTTCTAATGAACTTTCCCTCGATATTTCTAAAGACACCCCAAAACTGATTTTTAATTTATCTATGATTTTCCTGTCTTCAATCAGCTCAGAAATTTTCTCTGCATTTTTATTAAAAAAAGATTTTGTTATCAGCTTCTCTTTCAAACCGGAAATTTTCTCTACAATTTTCTTTGCTGTGTCGTCGTCAAACTCTGAAAGCAAATTGCACGTTTCCTTATCAAGCAAAAGCCCTTTCTCTAAACAAAATTTAAGTATCTCCTGTCCCATTTTATAAAAACAAAACTACATATTCGCGCTGCCGGATAAAATAGTTCTAACTTTATTCAAAATATTTTCTGGAATTGCCAGCCTAATCTCCCTTGTCCTCCCGTGCCTTCCCTTACTTATAACCTTTGCATTTATCAATCCTAACATGTCTATTTCAGCGATTATATCTGAAACTCTTCTTTGTGTTAGGACTTCACATCTTTGTCTCAAACACAACTCTCTATAAACTTCATAAATGTCTCCTGTAAAAATTTTGTCTTGTTTTTTTTCTACAGTATTTATTATTGCCGACAAAACTAATTGAAATTGTCTTGGCGCAGATTCTACAACCTCTACAATTTTATCCTTATCTATTTTCTCATTAGCTAAATCAACATGCTCTATCTTGACTTTCTTGCTCCCATCTCTTTCTGCTAGCTCTCCAGAAACTCTTAGCAAGTCTAATGCTCTTCTCGCATCTCCGTGTTCCCTTGCCGCATATGCGGCGCACTTGCTTACAACTCCCTCTTCCAGAACATTTTTTTTAAAAGCTCTATCTGCCCTGTCTTTTAATATTTCTTGCAGCTGAATGGCATTATAGGGTGGAAAGACAAGTTCTTCTTCTGATAGAGAACTCTTAACTCTTGGATCTAAACTCTCTAAAAACTTAAGATCGTTGCTTATTCCTATTAGACTTATCTGACTTGAACTAAGTTCTGAATTTAATCTTGTTAAATTATACAAAAAACCGTCTGAGATTTTTTTGACTGCCTGGTCAATCTCATCCAAGATTAAGACAAATACTTTTTTTTCTTGTTCTATAATATCAACAAATTTATTATACACCTGGTCTGTGGGAAGCCCTGTCGCAGGAACACTGCTCCCAATTTTTTTTATTAACTCTGCCAAAATTCTATATTCTGTGTCAGAAACTTTTTTTAGCTTGCAGTTCAAATACTCAAATCTTAAAGGAGATAAGTTTTTAGCTGCTCTTTTTAGCATCTCGTTTCTTACAAACTGCACTGATAGAGTTTTGCCTGTGCCAGTTTGCCCATAAACAAACAAATTACTTGGTCTCTCGCCTTTTAGAGCAGGAGCTAAAATGCTCGCTACCTGTTCTATTTGTTTATCTCTATGGGGAATGCTCTCTGGTGTGTAAGACGTCTGTAAAATAAATTTGTTATCAAACAAGCTGTTCTTAGATAACGAATCAAAAATCTTATCAAGCTGCATTTTTCCTCTTTTTACAATTTTAAGTAAACTTTTCATCATATTCAATTTTATAAACTTTTATATTTTCTAAAATATATGTCACACCATCGTTTCCTATGGAGAATCTAAAATTCAATTTTTACCGACGAAAAATTAGTATCTGGTGCAACTGAAGAATGAAAAAATGGAAAAGACAAGGTCTTGAATTTCCTATGGAACTTGCTTTAGGGATAATGTATAGTAAAAAATATATAATTAATTAAATATATTATAATATATATAATATAATATATAAATGCTTTTAAATAAAATTAAAAAACAAAATATTTGTATAGTTTATAAATCTATTTACAATTTTCTACATGAAATAAGGGGGTGAGGTGCCTTGTTTTTGTATTGTTTTACATTAACTGGTGTTTTAGAACCACTAAATAAAAATAACTTTTAGTTGATTTATTTAATAGAAAAGTTTATAAAGAATTCCTATCTTTGTTTTCTATCTCAGAAATAAAGATTTCTGATGATTATTAAAAATTCAAAAATTTTAAAATGATAGAAAAGAAGCCGTTTTCAGATCTTATAGGCAAACTGGTTGTAACAAAAGAGGGTAAAAGGCTTGGAATTGTAAAAGACATAACTTTTGAGACAAGAGTTGGAGAATTAATTCAATTAATTGTCAAGGATTCAACTCCTTATGTTAAATCTTTAAATCTCGAGATCACAAAAGACAAGGAAGTTTTACTGCCTTATTCAGCTATAATAGCAATAGGTGATTTTGTTGTTGTATCAGAAGAAGACCTGGTTTAATCTGGCCCTTTTCAACCAGTAAATTCTATTATAACAAGGTTTAAAAACTATCTTTTCTGTTTTATAAAATGCAAGTTATAGGTTTTGGTTTTGAGAAGATTCAAGCAGAAAGAAAAAATCTAACTAAGCAAGGCAATCAAAACATCAATATTAATTCTAACATAAATATAAAAAACATAAGCCAAGAACAGATAGATGTTGTAAAGGACAAGCCTGTAATAAAGTTTGATTTTGAATTTCTAGTTGACTACAAGCCCAATTTTGCAGAGCTTCTTTTCAAAGGCTATGTAATAATGATTGTTGAAAAGGATGATGCTAAAGATATACTAAAAAAATGGAAAAGCAAAAAAGTTTCTGATGAGATTAGGTTGCCTTTATTTAACCTAATTCTGACAAAATGCAATTTAAGAGCCTTGCAGTTAGAAGAAGAGCTTAACCTGCCCACACACATACCTCTTCCCAGAATAAAGCCTCAACAAGATAATGCAAACTACACAGGATAAGCTTTTTAACTTCTTTTTCTTAATTGATTAAGGCCGGCGTGCCAGAATGGTTAATGGGATAGTCTCGAACTAAAAGCAAGGAAACTATTGTCCGCAAGGACTTCTAGGTTCGAATCCTAGCGCCGGCGTTAAGTTTATATATCGTTAAAGATGAACAAGTTAGAGGTGATGGCACCTCAGAAGCCTGATTCTGATAAAATAAATCAACAAATTAGAAAATGCCACTAGATTTAAGAACAAGAAAACTTGCAAAATTTGCAGTAAATTATGCTTGCTATGTAAAACCAGGAGAGGAAGTAATAATTTCAGGAAATGTGGAAGCAATTCCTTTTCTTATAGAACTATATAAAGAAATAATTCTAAAAAAAGCACATCCAATAGTTAAGGTTAATCTGCCGAATATAAATGATTTTTATTATAAATATGCTTGCAAGGAACAAATAGAGCACTTTCCTCAGTACTGGATGGATACAGTAAAAAGCTCTCAGAAATTTATAGGCATCTCTACAGATACTAACACTCGCGAGCTAAGCTCAATAAATCCTAGCAAGCTGATAGCAAGACAAAGAGTAGTTCACCCAATATCAACTTATATCGTAAACGAGAGAGATAAAATAAAGAGATGCACAATTGCTTTTCCTTGCCTTTCTCTTGCCCAGGAAGCTGAAATGTCTCTAACAGAGTATGAAAATTTTGTCTATCAAGCATGTTTACAAGATTGGAATAAAATAGGAAAAAAAATTAATAGAATTTTAAACAAATTCAAAAAAGGAAAGCAGGTTTATCTAATTGGAGAGAATGTAGATTTAAAATTCAGAATTCATGGCAATAAAGCAAAATCGGATTTAGATGGAGACAATGTTCCAATAGGAGAAATCTTTATGGCTCCTGTTAGAGAATCATTAAATGGCTGGATAAAATTTGAATATCCATTAACAAATGCTCCAAAACATATCCATGATGTTTTGTTAAAATTCAAGGACGGAAAAGCAGTTGAGTATGATGCAACAAAAAATAAAGACATGCTCAAATCAATCCTAGAAACAGATGAAAACTCTAGTTATATAGGAGAATTTGGAATAGGATTAAATCCAAAAATAACAAAATTTACAAATAATTTGCTTTTTGATGAAAAAATTTCAGGAACAATTCATCTAGCTTTAGGAATGGCTTATAAAGACAATGGCGGCGGAAATGACTCAGCAGTTCATTGTGATATTGTTAAGGACATGCATAAAGCAAAAATTATCTTAGACGGCAAACTAGTTCAGGAAAATGGCAATTGGAGAATTTAGTTTCTCTTAAACCCCTCTTTTTCTTCCTGAAAAGCTCTAAAATAATCGTAACAGGTTGGATAATTTCTGCAATTCTTGCATTCCTTATCATCAACTAATTTTTTATATAAAACACATCCAAGAAAAAGCAGCGGCTGCCCCTCTTCCCTATCTAAAACTTCAGCATAAACTTTCTTCACTAATCCTATATCAAGAACGTGAATTCTATCTTGCATATTAATAAAAGTATTATTAATTTATAAGATTTTTCAATATTCAATATATTCTTTACAATATAATCAATTCAGTCTCCCAACATCCTTCACTTTCCCAAACTCAAATACCTCTCCTTCATCAGAAACAGCAAAAACTTCAAAATTTCTTAAATCAAGTTTTAAATCTAAGTTTGTATCTTCTATTAAAACATCAGCTCCTTCTATAAGAGGAAAAAAACTAGGCAAAATCACAATTTCCTTATCTTTAAATTTCCCTTTCAAGAAACACTTATATCTTTCTCTCTTTACTCCTTCGGAAATTGTTATTGCAGGATGCATATGTCCTAAGAAAATTAGATTTATTTTTTTATCTAAGATTTCTGGAGATATCTTATTTCCATGCAAGAATGCAGTATCATGAATAATATAAAAATCAACAATCTTTATACCATATCTCTTCACAACATTAATCAAGTAGTTGTCATGATTTCCTCTCACAAGAACAATCTTCTTTGCATTTTTCTTAAAAATCTCAATTAACTCAATAACTTCTCTCCACTCTTGTTGCAAAATAGAAGAAAACTCGTGTTTTAAATCCCCAAGAACAATTATCTCATTTAATTTTCCAGTTTTGGAAAATATTTTCTGCAAATCTTCCTTAATCTTGCTAAATTGTTGTTTAGGAAGAAATATTCCTTGCTCTATTAAGCTATCTTCAAATCCAATATGCAAATCAGCAATCACAAGTATTTTTTCTTGAGGAAAAAATACAGATTTGCCTATAAATTCATAATTTATCATAAAAACCACATTTAATAGACATTTAAAACCCTATCGCTCGCTAAATTGAGAAAAATAAGATAAAATCGCTAATCAATCTTCATAAATATTCTTTCTATGCCCAACTTCAATTACAAAAATAGTATTTTTATCCTGTCTTATATCTAATATTGCCCTATGTTCCCCAATTCTTAAAATAAAATAAGGTGTTCCCTGCTTTCTCTTCACAAAATGGAAAGGTCTGATTTTTATCCTTTCTAATACACTTATTATCCTCTCCTGAACACTCCTTTCTAACTTATAAAGCAGTTTTTCTGCTGTCTGTGAGAATTCAACATTATACATTCATCCTCATCCTCTTTTTTACATTCTCTAGGCTTATTGTTTTTCCCTGTTCTATTTCTAATCTTGATTTCTCAATATTCCTTTTTGTTCCTTCAGAAAATTCCATTCTATCTTCTACTAAATCCCATATAATATTTTCATAGCTCTCTTTTTCATGTATTTTCATTTTAGCTAGTTTTTCTAAAAGATTTTTGCTTACCTGAATTGTTGTTTCCATAGTGACTATATAACTCGCTATAGGTATATAAATCTTTCGATTATTTCCTCTTCTTCATCCAGAAAAATGCCCCAACTAATCCAATAACAAGAAATATTGCTCCAATTGCGTTTGAAGTTGAATTTGTCATATTTCCTATAACATTGCCTGTAATGTTAGTTGAGAAAAAAAATATTGCGCCAAGAAATCCGAGAATTGCTGCTGCTGGAATTGCTGCGCTCCTGCTCTTTTCCTCCAATCCTCCCCTTTCTTTATCAATTCTTTTTATGAGACTCAAAGCATCTCTGGTAATACCATGCCAGTACTTATTTCTTTTTAGTTCTTCTTCTTCTTTCTGTTCATCTATTTCTTCTATATGCAAATAAGCTACTAGTTTACTTGGGCGTGCCAAGGGATGTTGAGCATTATACTCCTCTCTTGCCCCTCTTCTTTTCATTTTTTCTACAACTCTCTCTAATCTTTTTCTTATAGCCCCAGCAAATTTTTCTTTATCTAGCTCGCTGTATCTCCTCCATGTGAGGGCATCATACGCATTATATAATGTACTGACCGCACCATAATAATCTCCTTTTCGCAGATCTCGGTCTGCTGCAGCTATAACGCCAGTTACCATCATCTCACCAAATTTTTTCTTGTCGAAATAATGACGCATAATATTCCAGCTTCCCAATATACCTCTATAGGGGTGTTCTTTGGCCTGCCTGACAATACTTCTTCTTTCAGAATAAGCTTCCCTGTCTTTACTCTTATCTGCACCCTCTTCTTTCAGAATAAGCTTCCCTGTCTTTACTCTTATCTGCACCCTCTTCTTTACCCATCTCCTTTCTACTCTCTTTATCTTTATAAATCTTCCTCTGCTTTTATCTTTTCCATAATAGCTTTATGCATTCTCTTCAAGAATTCAATCTTATCTTCAATTTTAACTAAATCATAATTTCCTTGCATAATTAGATTCAAGCTGAAAGGGCTAGGCAAAGAAGTTTCCTTAAATTCAACATTAATTTTTCCATCTTTCAGCCAGTCCAAAACCAATTTTGAATTAACAATATCCATAACCTCTTCCATAATCTCCCTCTTAGCTTCCTTTAAAATAGGAAAATCTTTAGTTAATTTCTGAATAGCTCCTAATAAAAATCCTGACTTAACCTGCTGCTTTCCTGCAGATTTTATCCTTCCTTTATAGTTTCTTAAAATCATCAAGCTTCTAGTTGCAGCATGCCTGAATCTTCTTTTCATCAGCTCAGTTCTTTCAATAGCCTCTTTTAAAACCTCTTCTAAGTTTTTGCTGTTTAAGAAAGCCAGAGCCTTAGTTATCTTTTCCTTATCAATTTTCTCACCACAAACATAAAACCCATTATCATTTATTCCTATTTCAACATCTCTTACCATTAATCTTCCTAAACAAAAAGCAATCGCTCTAGATAAAGCATCATTTACTCTTCTTCCATAAACAGAATGAAAAATCCAGTACCCCTTCTCCCCCCTGTAATTTTCTACCAACAGCTTTCTATTACTAGGAAGCCCTACATACTTGTATTGCAGTTCCAAATAGTCAAGAATCTTTTCAGAAACTTCTTCGTCTGAATAACAAAACTCTTTGATAAACTCTTTGATTTCCTCTCGAGATTTTCTTGCTTTTAATTTTTCTTCAACTAAACCCCTGAACCTTCCAATCTCGCAAGCCAAATCAAAGCTTAATGGAAGCATCTCGCTAAACCACGAAGGAATTGTTGGAGGTTTATAAACAGAAGCATTAACATAAGCTTTCATTCCTCTAGCATAAAGAAATTCATATCTGTTTCCTCCTAAAACAAAAACATCTCTTGGCTTTAATCTCTCAAAAAACCCTTCATCAATTACTCCAACTTTGCTTCCCTCTCTTCCCGCACCTCTTGCAATGACAACACCAATAAAGCTTTCATCAGGAATTGTTCCTATATTAGTCATATATATAACTCTAGCCAACTTTCCTTTCTTTCCTATCCGTCCAGAATCAGCATCATACCAAATCTTTGCATAAACCTGCTTATCTTCTAAAGCATACTCCCCAGCCAAATAACTGATAACAGAAAGAAAATCTTCATAGCTCAAATAAGAATAGCAATAACTTTTCTTTATAACAGAAAACATCTCCTTAATATCCCAAACCTTATAGATAGCCATGCCATAAATTTGTTGAGATAAAACGTCCAGGCAGTTTTTAGGAACCTGAACTCTATCTATCTTTCTCTCAATAATTTCTTTTTTCATCACAGCGCACTCAACTAAATCATCTCTGTCTAAAACAATGAATCTTCCTTTTGCAGTATCATGTAGCTTATGCCCAGCTCTTCCTATTCTCTGCATTGCTCTTGCAGTTGATTTTGGGCTTCCTAGTAATATGATTAAGTCAATGTAGCCAATATCTATACCCAATTCAAGAGAAGTTGAGCAAACAACAACTTTTAACTTGCCATTTCTCAGCCTTTCTTCAATATCAAATCTGTGCTCCTTGCTTAAACTGCTATGATGCGCGCCAATATCTTCTAAATAACGGGAAGGAAACATTTCTTTAAGATGATGAATAACTCTTTCTGTTGCTGATCTTGTATTAGTAAATATTAAAGTGGTTTTGTGCTCCTGAATCAGTTTATCTATTAATTTGTAAAGAGAACTGTGAGTTTCTTTCCCAGAAGCAACATCCAAATCAACAGGAACTATAATTTCAACATCCAACTTTTTTCCAAACTCTATATCAGCAATTAAGCATTCCCTGTTTCCTGTTAAAAATTTAGCAATCTCTTCAATCGGAGCCACAGTAGCTGACAAGCCAATCCTTACAGGCAAAATCTTGCTGATTTCTTCTAATCTTTCTATACTTAAACTCAAGTGAACCCCTCTTTTATTAGCTAGTGCATGAATCTCATCAACAATTATGAATTCAACAGCTTTCAAACCTTCAGAAAACTTAGGCGCATTCAAGACTATAGCTAAAGTTTCAGGCATTGTAACAAGGATATGAGGCATCTTCTTAAGTTGTTTTTGTCTTTCTTCTGTTGAAGTGTCTCCTGTCCTTAGTCCAACTCTTATTTTTTGCAGTTTTATTCCTTTTTTCTCAGCAATTTTCTCAATTTCTTCAAGAGGGTTGGCAAGATTTACATGAATATCATTGCTTAATGCTCTTAATGGAGAGACATAGACAGCATAAATCTTATCCTCTAACTCATTTCTCTCAGCCAAATTCACAAGATAATTGATTATGCTCAAAAAAGCAGTCAATGTTTTTGTTCCTCCTGTTGGAGCTGAAATAAGAATATTCTTCCTCTCATGAATAGGCATAACTCCATATAGTTGAGGTAAAGAGAACTCCTTAAACTTAGAAAAAAACCATTCCTTAACTAGAGGATGTAAAATACCCTCTAGCTCATTTCCAGTTCTTAGTTTAGCTCTTTCCAATTTTACTTCAATTTCTTTTGCCATATCAAGAAACAATTTAGCAAGATTTAACTTTCTTTTCCTTGCTTATAAACTTTATGAATTAATAATCAACAGATTTAAAAACTTATACCGAATAACTAACTTATGAGATTAAGCCAGGAAAAAAAAGACAAGATAGCAGAACAAATTCTAAGCTTGCTTTATCATATTTTTCCTCAGGCAAAATTTACCGCAGAAATCGCAAGAGAGATGGCTAGGGATGAGGAATTCATTAAAGCTTTGATGTTAGACTTAAAAGACAAGGAGTTAGTTATGAGTATAAAGAAAAACTATAAAGGCGAATTCTATTCAAGAAGGATAAGGTGGAGACTAAGCAACAAAGCCTATTCTGCATATAAACAGCATGTTTAAAATATTCTTTCTAATAAATAAAAGCTTAAATAACTCAAGCATCTAACAAAAACATGGATGAAGCAATAAAACTGGCTTTTTCAAAAGCAAAACAAGATATTTTCTCACTAGGAGAGGAAATTTCTAGCTTAAAGCTATTGATAGCTGATATGAGAAACGATTTAAAGATACTGACTAAAGCTTTTGATGATATAAGAACAGAAAAAATAATAGAAACACCTAGAAAAAATCAGGAAATAATTCCAATATATAATCCAACAGATAATCAAAAAGTTCCAACAATCCAAGAAATAAATCCAACAGATAAAGAGATTCCAACAGATAAATTGCTTTCTTACGTCTTAAAAAGGCAAAATATGCCAGTTTCCACAGGAAACAGGGGGGTTCCAACAAACAAACAAACAAACCAACAGACAAACCAACACATAATCCAACACATAAAAACAGAGGAAAAGCCTTCAATTGGTATATACTTACCAACTACAAAACAAGAAATTAGAGAAGAAAGGCAAGAGATAGGCACCACAAAACCATCAAGCAACTTAGATAGAGCTGCTGAAATTCTGAATAGTTTAGATGCTCTAAAGAAAGAGATTAGAATCAAGTTTAAGAGGCTAACCTCCCAAGAAATAGCAGTTTTTTCTATGCTTTACTCATTAGAAGATCAAGGTTTAGAAGTAGATTATAAGCTTATTTCTACCAAGCTAAATCTGTCAGAATCCTCGATAAGAGACTATATTGGTAAGCTTCAGAAGAAAGGAGTCCCTGTAATAAAAGAAAAACTCAATAATAAGCACATCATTCTTCATATATCTCAGGATTTAAAGAGAATTGCCTCTCTAGACACAATATTAAAACTAAGAGAACTATAGAAAAGAAATCGGTGAAACGAAATTGTAGTGTTTATAATGCTAATTAAGGGCTTCTTCCTTGTTAAAATCTTATTTTTTAAGCCTTAAAACCCCTGTTTTTTGGCTTTTTAGACTTTATTTCTTTTAATCTAACCCTCTCACCAATCAGTTTAGCTTAAAACTCACTGTTATCTAATTTATAGTTTTAAGCCTTAAAACCCTCATTTTTGCCTATTCTGAGCCATAATGCCTATTTTCTAGCTTGAATAAGCTCACTTTTTCTCTATTTTTACTCAATTTCCTTGTTTTTACGCTTTTTTTCAGCTCTGCTAACTCTCACTTTTACGTTTTTGAGCAGTTTTTCCTTAATACTTTCAGGTATAAAGACTCTCTTTTTCCCATTTCTCTCTATTATTTCCTCTATTAACCCATCACTTTTCTGTTTTGCACTGTTTATCTGCCCCCTTATTGTAGCCCTGCTTTTTCCAGTCATTGCTGCCAGATCATCATAGCTCAACTTCATATCTGAATTTAAAAGTACCATTATCAGCGCCCTTTCCATTAAACTGAATGTAGATAAATTGACGTTTTCATCTGTTTGAACAGCTGTTTGAACACCACTTTGAACAGCTTGAACAGCTGTTTGTTTGCCAAACACTCTGCTGGGTGTTTTAAACACCTGTTTAAAAATGCTCATATCCATCAGAGAAATTGAATTTTTTAGCCCCTCAATTTCATTTTCTATCGACGATAAGCTCGCTTCAACGTCAGAAAGCTTGAATTCCTGCTTAGAATCCTGGCTGTTTAGGTGTTTAATCCACTTGCTTATATTTTCAATATCATTTCTAACATGAGAAAAACCACCTCTTGTCTCTTCTTTCAACTTCTCAACCTCTTTTTTACCACCAAATAACCATTCAAGCATGCTAATCTACAGCAAAACTTGTTTATAAATCTTTTCATTTTTCAATTTATCGAGGACAAAACAACAACAAATCAGCTAAAAATCCAACATTTTTAAACCGAATATCAACCACTATAAAACCAGTAAAATTAGGCTGTTTGTCGATTTAAACAGCCTTAAACAGCCAAACATTATGAACAAACAGCTTTAAACAGCATTTTAAACACCCTTAAACAGCTTAGTATAAGAAGCCCTTAACCTCTCATCATTAACTAAGCTAGCCTTAGTATAGGATAAATATAAAAACCTTGAGCATTTAGCAAGAAAGGAGGTGAAATTTAATAGAAAAATGGCATTTTTAGGCATAAACATAGCAATAACATCAGGAATTCTTGCAATTATAGCAGGATTATTAATATTGTTATTTCCGAAATTGCTTAGATTTGGATTAGGAATCTACTTAATTATAGCAGGAATTCTGCATTTTTTTAACATTGGCATTAAGCAGCTTATAGTTAGCAAAAACCTAGTTAAAACCTGATAAAAGCCAGCCAAGTCCCAGTATGTTTTAGTCTGTTCATTAAGTCAACCTTAATACATATTCTCAAGAACAATTATTTTTATAAATCTAAAGAACTAGTAAAATATATGGGAGACAAGCAGATAATAATTGAAGAGCATAAAGAAAAAGGGCCTCTTTTTTATCAATTATATTATAATAACGGTTCTTCAAATTCTAGCCCTTTAGACAGGTTTTGCATGCTGCCAGCCAAGTTTTTAACACCAAGAAAGCAAGAACAAGAAGAAATCTTTGTGCTATTTACAGCAAAAAATGACACATATAGAGATTTGTTAGTTGTCAGAAACAAGGATTTAGCAGAAGGCTCATTACTTGGCCACGCTATAGAACAAGCAGAAAAATATGCAAGACAATGGCATGTTCCCTCAATTTATATAAAACATTCTAATAACAGCTTGGAGCAGATAACTAGTAACTAAGCTTACCTTAGTTATATTCCACAACAATAATCCTTAAATAAGCATATAAATTAAAACAAACATGGCTATAGACTCTCCAATAAGAATGTTAGGTGGGCAATATACTATTCATAAATTTAATGAAACAGACAGAGCACTGCGAGACCTTGGGTTTTATTGTGAACAAATAGTTCCTTCCACTGCACTTCCAACTGTTTTGAGACAAATGGCAAAAACGATTCCAACATCAAATTTTTACAAACTCGCAATTGTCCCTGCAGCTGATGTCATAGTAGGAGAAGATATGACTAATAGCTCTGCTTTGTATATGCAAACTGAAGGTAGACTGGTATAGAAAGACTTCTTGTACTAAGCTCACCTTAATGCACAAAACCCAAAGAAAAGAGCAAAAACATCTAAAAAACCATAAAAAAGCCCTAAAACTTCGCACAAGATACATTATCACAACTCGTAAAATCAAGGATTTTACGAGATTTTAGCGCCATTAAGAGCATTTCTCTCTGGTTCTAGTAATATAACATCATCATCTTGAACTATTCCAAGAACTAGAACTTCTGATATCATGCCAGCCACTTGTTTTACAGGAAAATTAGTTACAGCAATTATCTGCTTTCCAATCAAATCTTTAACATCATAGAGCTTGTTCAGCTGAGCACTTGACTTTTTCACTCCTAGCTGGCCAAAATCAATCTCAAGTTTGAAAGCAGGTTTATTAGCTTTTTCATTTACCTCTGCTTTCAATATCTTGCCTGCATGCATTTCAACTTTCTCAAATTCTTGCCATGTCGTTCTCAATTAAAAAACTCAAAAGAGAAAATGCCAGAGAAGAATAAGGGAGTAGAAGAGCATCTGAGAAAAATAGAATATTTATTAGCTGGCATTCTATTAAAAAAAGATTCAAATTTAAAACAAGTTGCAAAGATAATTAAGTGCTCTGATAAAACATTAACTAAATTATTTCCTGAAAGAAAGAAGAAAGATGGCAAAACAGAAGACTGATAATGATTTATTAAATGAAATAAATAGCAAATTAGACTTGCTTGTTTTAGTTACGTCTCTCAATGGAAAGGATAAGAAAGAACAGAAGAGAATATTAAAAAATTATGAAGGGTCTGTAAGTAAAAGAGATTTAGAGAGAATAACGGGCATCGATAGGCATGGATTCTAGGACTGAAAAATGGATTTACAAGAATTAATTGCTAGGGGGAGATTTTTATTTTCTGGAGCAGAAAAAAGATTTCAGATATTTAGATTGGTTAATGGAAAACTTTCATCAAAAGCGATAGCAAATAAGGTTAAAAGAAGTTTATCTTCTGTTCTTCAAGATATAGAAAAACTAAGGAATTTTGACTTAATAACTGAGAAGAAAGATAATGCGGGTAATATTATTAAGAAAGAAAGCTCTGCCGTATATGAAAAAACTGCACTTGCTAAAAATATCCCCTTAAACTATTTTAATGAAGTAGCTGACACTAAAAAGATATTAAAGGCCAAGACAGAAAAATCAGCTAAATTAACTAAGGGTAATAAGATTAAGGCTCCAAGTGAACAGGAGATATTATCTATATGCAGAGATGGAGAAGACCAAATCTATGAATTTAAGGCTCCCGGTACAAGCTCAGATAAAATCTCAAAAGAAGTTGCAGGTTTTGTTCATACTAAACAGGGCGGAATCATCTTTTATGGAGTTGATGACGATGGAACAATAATTGGTAGTGATATAAGTCGTCAGGTAGCTGACCAAAAGTTCCACAATTCTATTAGAAGTAGCACTAATCCTCAACCAAAAATAGAAATAAAATCAGTTAATGTAATGGGCTCAGTAGTTATACTAATACTAATTTCACCTTGGGATAGGAAAACAATATATCAACGCACTACTGCCGAAAGGTATTATATCCGAAAAGGAACAAATATCTTTGCATTAAAATCTGATGAGTTAAAAAAATTAACTAAAGGAGAGTATATTGTTTAACTCTTCCCCCGCTCGCTCATTATCATTCGCTCGCTAACAACTCGCGCCAAGGACAAACTTCACCTTATCCTCAAACTGCCTAATTGCTTTATCAAATGAGACAAAAGCTTTTCAGCTTCCTGTTTTGTTGTAATGCTGGATAGATTTGAATTATTCTTTACAGCAAGATAAGATTTATAAGCATTTTCACTTCCAGAAATATTCTTTATCATTTTTAAAAACTCTTTTTTTGAATAAGTTTTATTTTTAATTATTTTTTCTATAATCTCTAATGTTCTTATCCTTAAAATTAATGTATAAATTATTCTATTATTAATTTTACTTGCTGAATGTTCTAAAGCTCTTTTTATCAATTCAATCTTTTCCCTGGTTGTATCTATATACCATTTCACATTATTCCTAGTAACTCGTACTTTCAAGGATTTTAAATAATTAGAATTAATTAATGGTCTAGCTTCTTTTATCATGCTTCCTATAGGAAAAAGGCTATTTTCCAGCTTTTGCTTTAGCAATTCTTTAGAAACTATTAAAATATTATATCTATCTACATTAATCATTTCCCTGTCTACATTATCAGAAATGACTAAAATATCAATATCACTCTCCTTGCTTTCCTCATTTCTCGCATAACTGCCAACTAAATAAATCCCAATTATCTTTTCTAAACCAATATATCTCTTCAAAATATAAATTGCCTCCGCAAGTATTATTTCAGAAGTCTTTTTTACTAGTTCAACTCTCACTTCTCGGTTAAGCCAGGCTCTTGGCAGTATGACTGCTGATGAATTTCCCGATTTCACTGTTTTTTTTATTTCAATTTCCATTTTATTTATTTTCATCTAAATATTCTTTATCTTCTTCAATCTGCTTAATAAATTTCTCATCAATCTCTTTCTTCCAATAATCTTTTGTCGTATCTTTTCTCCCTTCTTCTTTCTCAATCTTCTCTTGATGTTTCTCTACCTGCTTTTCTACAGATTTTATTCTTTTCTTCCTTATTTTCTTCATTCGCTTTCTGTCTTCCATCTTTACAATTCCTTCTACTCCTTACTGGCTTATTTATGTACTTACATGTACTTACATATTTATAAACCTTGTGATTTTAGAACTCTGCTTTTCTTTCCCTCATTCTCCCTCAATCATCTTGCACCACTCGCACTTATTCGGATCATCTTCAGCATGCTTCCTTGGACAATCCCCAGCCAATAACTTCAACGCTTTTTTCCATAACTTTTCAGCATTATCCACATCAACTTTCATCTTCACAAGACTAGTGGTAAAGATAACTTCTCCATTTTCCTTGACTTCTTTTGGTACGTAGAATAGAAGAAAAGCAAAATCTTCTGTATCATACCCATTTTTTCTCAAAAGAAAATTGTAAATATCAAGCTGATTTCTATAATGTTCAGCTGTATCTCCCTTCAATGGGAATCCTCTTGTCTTATAATCCAGAACAATAATCTTTTTTCCCTTAACTAGAAGATTATCAACAGCGCCATGCAGAACATTTCCTTGTTCATCTGTAAAAGATATACCTTTCAAATTACTTCTCCAAACCTTTAATAAATCTTTATCATCAAATAACTTGCATCCTTCACATTCTTTAGTCTTTAGCTCAGGAGGCAATTTTCCTTTATCTCTAAACTTATCAAAGTGCGTTTTCAGTATAGAATCCATTCCACTAGGCAAGCTAGGAAATATTCCAGAAGGCCTTTTCTTGTCTTTATTATGATGCAGCCAAAAGCATCTTTCACATTCTTCCATTAACGACAATGAGGAAGGCGATAGTTTGTATGTCATGATTATATTAATAGAAAGAGATATTAAAAGTTATCCATATCGTTCACTCATTATTCTTGCTGCTTTTATAACATCTTCTGGCCTATCTGTCATGCTCTTAGGCAGTTTATGTAAAGAAAACCATTTATATTCATCAGCCTCATTATTAATTTTTATTTTAGAATTTTCATTTATATTTATTGCAAAAAAGTAATGGGTTATATCTTTTATTGGCTTAATGAATACAACCTTTAATTGTTTAGGTTTAAGATTAATACCAATTTCTTCTTTAGCCTCTCTAATGCCCGCTTGGATTTCATTCTCACCTTCTTCAAACTTCCCACCAATAATTCCCCACTCAAATCCCCATCTAATTCTCTTTGCTTCATTTCTTTTAATCAACAAAATCTTAGAAAAATCTTTATTAAAGACAAAAATAAATGTTGATGAAATATGTCTTACATTATTTTCACCTTTCATAAAACTATATAGAAATCAGGCTTTTATTTTTATCTATCTTTTATATGCAAAATCTTTCACGCCTTCTGGAATTTCACTACAAGAGCACCTTGTGCTAGGAAGTGACAAGCAGCAAACTCTTGATAATGCTATTAAAAATCTTCTTGCCCTTTCAACATGCCCTGTTTGATAATCGTGTTTTTGTGTTATTGCTTCAAAAGTTTCTATTATTTCTCTTTGCCCAATTTTTGCTTTTTCTAATGCCTCCCAGATTTTCGCTGCAGAACAATAACCATAATAACCCCTTATTTCCTGATTTTCTACCTCTTGTCCTTGAATAAATCTCAGTGAATTGTATATTTTTGATAATGCTTCTAAATTTGGTTCTAGCCCTCTTTCTGCATTAGAAAGTTCTTTGATTCCTATTTGAGAGCACAATTCCAGATTGACTGTATCTACTAGTGAATGCATCATCTTGTATTGTTATTCACCTTTTTATTTTTATCTGATTTAAGCCAGACACCAATTTACAAAAATCTAAATAAAAAAATAAAAACAAAAAAACTTATCTCTTGTTTATCTTGTTCCAAAGCCATGCAAACACCCAGCCCATAATATAGCCGCATATAAAAGCCAAAACTACTAGAATCAAAGCATAAGTTATGTTAAAGTTTGTAGTCTGAAAAACATTTCCTATAAAATGCATAGGAAATATCCAGTCAAGATAAGCCTGAGCAATTCCTATTGCAACAGCAACAGCCCACACAGCATGCAAAATAGCAGCAAATATACCTAGAACTAAGCCGAGTTTGTTCTTATCTATCTTTGCCATGCTCACCTCCTTCCTTTTCATAATAAGCTTACTGGCTTTAAAAATCTTAGCAAGATATTTAAACAGAAGTTCGCATATTCTACTATGAATAAAGAGGAGTTTCTTAAAAAAATTGAAATAGAACTGAAAATTTCCAAGAACTCTGAACACACAATCCGCAACTATGTTAAGGCAAACTCAAATCTATTAAATTTTTCTGGAAAAAATCCAGAGCAGATTAAACAGGAAGATGTAAAGTCATTCATGGCTGAAAAGCTGACTGATAAAGCAGCATCTAGCATAATCATGTTTCTAGCTGCTTTAAAGTATGCATACTCAAATTTACTAGCTAAAGATATAACAGCAGGAATTAAGCGCCCAAAAAAAGAAAAGAAAATTCCTTCAGTTCTAAGCAGAGAAGAAGTCAAAAGATTAATTTCTTTTCTAGATAATAAGAAAAGCAAGCTGATGATTTCTCTTCTTTATGCATGCGGTTTTAGAGTTTCTGAGCTTCTTAATTTAAAGATTTCTAATCTAGATTTTAATGAAAAAATAGGACAGATAAGACAAGGAAAAGGAAAAAAAGACAGAGTTTTTAATATTCCTGAGTTTCTTCTTAATGATTTGCAAGAACAGGTTGAAAATCAGAAAAGCAGGAAGCAAGACTACTTATTTTCAGGCAGCAAAGGCAGATTAACAGACAGAAACATACAAAAAATTGTAAGATTAGCAGCAAAAAAAGCAGGTATAGAAAAACAAGTTCATCCTCACACTTTAAGACACTCATTTGCAACTCATCTCCTTGAACAAGGAACAGATATAAGAATGATTCAAGAGTTGCTAGGACATTCAAGCTTATCCACAACAGAACTCTATACACATATTTCAACAGAACAGCTAAAAAAAGTAAAAAGCCCAATAGAAAATTTGTAAAATGAAAGTTTTAACAAATTTTCATAAATTGAAATTTAAACTAAATAAACAAAAATTTTAACAAAATGAAAAAATGCGAAAAATGCGGTTATGAATCAGAAGAAAACAAGAAATTTATGCTTGAAAACAAGGAAATTTATCTCTGCTCGATATGCAGTCAATTTTCTCCAGACAGCAATCTTGATGAGTATCTAGAAGAAAAACTAGACTGGAAACTTCTTGAAACTTTCCGCAGGCAAACCAAGAAAAATGTTTCGAGCATGAAGGAAAAAGTAAAGCAAGGAAAAGTTATGACAAGAGCAGCTTTTGGCTATAAAATAGAAAATAAAGAACTTCAAATTGATATAGAAAAAAAGCTGATAGTTGAGGAGATTTTCAGAACTTTTCTCGAGCAAAACATAAGCTTGAATCAGCTATCAAAAAAATACAATTTTTCAGTAAATGGAATTAAAAAAATTCTTAAAAATTTTACTTATATAGGCAAGGTAAAATTTTCAGGACAGATTTTGCCAGGAAAGCATTCTGCAATAATATCTAATGAGCTATTCAATAAGGTTCAGAGCAAACTGGAAGCTTTAGGAATTTCTTAGCTTTTTTCTCCAGTTTTTAGGCCTTATTCTCTTTTTAGCCAGAAAATAAACAAAAGGCATGACTATCAAGCCAATAACAATAAAAGCAAAAACAGAAATCCATGTATAATTATTGCTAAAACTTACCTGCCACACCTGCAAAGAAAAACCAAAGCCTATAACTATAAAAAAAGCCATGCCATTAAATATAATAACAAAGATTTTTGAATAATAATCCAGCTTATCTCTGCTTTTCTCTCTTAATGCTCCTACTATAATTCCTGTAAAAAAAGAAATGCAGACAAAAATAAGAGCATAAAACACCCTTACTCCTTGCATTAACTTTCCAAACAAGCTGTAAGCAGGATTGTAGCTTGAGCCGGAAAAGATAATTAATGACAGCAGGAAAGCTATAAAGCAGCTTATAATCCCGGTTTTAAGCCAGTTTTTCATATATCTACAGCAATTATGAATTTAAAAAACTAACTAAAAAAATAAAAATAAAAAAACAATAAAATCCTTACTAGGATTGCTCTTACACTTCTTCAGCTTCTTCTTCTACTTCTTCTTCAGTTTCTTCAGATTCTTCTTCTGCTTTTTCTTCTTTCTTAGCTCTTGGAGTTATTCCTTTTTTCTTGAAAAAGCACTCCTTACAATAAACTGGTGTGCCTTCTCTAGGCTTAAAGGGCACTTCGTCTTCTTTTCCGCATTCACTACACTTGATCTTTGTCATCTCTCTAGGCCCAAAATCTCTCCTAAAGTTTCTTCTAAAGCCATACGCCATTTTCTAAATTTTTCTTTTCCTCCTTATATCTTCTTAATAAGAAATAGCTGCTAACTACTTTCTTATATTTTTTATATTTTAAAGCTGTTTATAAATCTATGCTTTAAATTCTAATCCCAGAATCCTTGACATTTTTGCTATGAACATCTAACCTGCCCTCTCTTAAGCATTTCCAGCACGTGTGCACTGAACCATCTTTTTCTTTAATCATTCCAGTTCCCTTGCATTCCTCACATTCATCCATACCTCTAGTTATACTCTCAATTATTTAAACATTTATTTATTAGAGAATATACTTGATAATCAACTAAGCAAAATTGAAGAACCATAGGTTCTGGTAAGATGTCTTCTTGCTCTCAAAGTCCTATAATATGGTTGCATTAATGCAGTCATTCTTGCCATTAATAACATTTCTGATTCCAAATTTGCTCTTTCTCTTTTTGCGACTTCTTGCTCATATGCTTCTTGTGTTTTTCCTCTAACTAAACAATATGGGATAAAAGGAATCTTTATTCCCGCAACACTTCCTAAAACTTCTCTCAATTTAGATTCTTTAACAAGTCTCATAAGAATTAATCATTGTTTTTATTTAAATAGATTTCTATAATAAATTATCTGTAAGATTTCTGTCTTTTCGCGCGAGCTTTAGAGTCCCCTGGTTTGTAAGGTTCTTTTCTTCTTGTATCTGCAACCAGCATATTCCTGTCATAGGCAAGAAAAGCTTTTCTCAGCTCTTTGTTTTTAGTAGCTGCTACTAGAGCTCTTGCGATGGCTAATCTTGCTGCCTCTATTCCAGATTCTACTCCTCCACCTTTTGTAGTTACAGAAATATCATAGTTTTTAACTAAATCTCCAGCAATTCTTAATGGCTCTTCTATCATCAGTTTTCTTATATAAGGAAGCAAGTTGTGTGATTGTTTATTAATTGTAATTTTCCCACTTCCCAAACTAATTATGGCTCTTGCTACACTTCTTTTTCTTTTTCCTGAAACAACAATTTTATCAGTTTTCATTTTCCTTTTAATGTTTTTGATATCTTATCAAGGCTGATTCCTGTTTTGCCTCTTCCTGCTTTTATAATTTTCTTTCCTTCTAGTTCTTTAGGAATTCCAACAAAGCATTTAACTCTTTTAAATGCTAATCTCCCTCTGCCCTCTTTATAGTTTATCATGCCTCTTATTGTTCTTTTTAATATTTTTTCTGGATCAGAAGAGAAAAAAGGCCCTTTTAATCCTGTTCCTCCTCTAGCTCGTTTTGCCCTGTATTTTTCTATAATATCTACTCTATTGCCAAGAATAATCGCTTTTTCAGAATTAACTATATCTATTTTTCTTCCTTGCAAAGCTTGTTTAGCAACATAACTGGCTAATCTGCCCAAAACTGCATTTTCAGCATCTATAATTATTTCGTTTGTCATTTTAGCAATTTAACTCCTTTTGCTTCAGGATTTATATCTATCTCTTTTTTTATACTTATTAGTTCGCACTTTTTTTCTTTTAATTTTTTTCTTGCTTCTTCAGAAAATGATAAAGCCACTATTCTTAATTTTTTGCTTACATCTCCATTTCCCAGAACTTTTCCAGGAACAACTATGGTGTCTCCTTCTTTAGTCTGTTTGTCTATCTTGTCCAGATTTACAGATATTTTTTTCCTTCTTGGAGCAGATAGCAAGCTTGCAACACTTATCCATTTAATATGTTTTTTAGCTTTTATTATTGCTTCAACTAGCTCTACATTAGTCTTTCTTTTAGCTTGTTTGTCTATCAGTGTTTTGCTTTTCATCTTAAAAATTTCAAGATTTTTAACGAGCCAGAAAATTTTTATTTTCTGGATCTTGTTTCTGCGAGAACTAGCCGATACCTACTCAACGCGCGAGCTCGCAGGTTTAAAACTTGAGATTTTATTGGTTTATAAATTTATTTATTATGAAAAAATGCGGAAAATGCGGGGAATAGGGATCGAACCTACGCAGGCACTAAGCCATGTGGTCCTTAGCCACACCCGTTTGACCACTCCGGCATCCCCGCATTCTAATCTAGAAACAGAAGAAGTTTTAAATCTTTATGCTTTTTCTACTATTTTTAAATTATCTTTCAAAGCTTTTACAGCACTCTCTAATATTTCCTTGCTGCTAATCTGCCCCCAGCTCTCTATAAAGAAAATTAACTCTTTCCCTGGCAAAATCTTAATTGCACCTTTTCCATGCTTTTTGCACTCCTCAACACAAGCCTCGCATAAATCACACTTATATTTATCTTCTAGTTCAGGCTTATTTTTCTCAAATTTCAAAATTCCTAAAGGGCATGCTTCCAAGCATTTTTTGCATCCCTCACAATCTTTTCCTACCTCAATTTCAGCAACATTTCTGTAATAAACTAATCCAGGAGAAAATTTAGTATGTTCTACTCCTTTTCCTAATCTGGCAGTTGCTACTAACTCCAGCTCCTGATTTTCATCAAGCTTTGTAATAGGAATTTCCTCAAAAATAACTTCTGCCTTTCCTTTCAAATCTTTTGCATAGACACTAGAGCTTTTAGCCTTAAGCTTTAACTGAGCAGAACATTTACTGCAGCCTTTTCCTTTGCAAGAACAATCCTCTCTTAACTCCATATTCTTCTCAGTTTTCAGAGGAATTAATCCTAATCTCAAAGCCAAAACTTCATCATATAAAACAGAATCATTTTTGTAAAATTCAACTTCATCTATAGCAAGAATAGGAATTTCTAGTGCGCTTCTTCTAATAGCATTTGCTAAACTTTCATCTATCTCTTCCACAAATGCTATCTTGTATTCGCTTTTTTGTATGATTTTCATGTTTTTAAAGCATCAATATTCAGACCATATGCTAATTTTAATTCGTTACATATCAATTCATATCTGTCTCTTAATTTTTTTATTTTAGGATCTTCTCTTATATAGATTTTGTAATCCTTTTTGTCTAATAATTCTCTTGCTATTTCTAGATTACATAAAACAGCTCTTTCAATAATTTCATAACCCTCATGCTTTTTACCGACTTTTAAGGATTCAGAAAAAAGCAAGGCATCATCTAAGAGTCCATCAACTAACAATGATAGTCCTTCAATAACTTTTCTTTTCGCTTCAAGATGTTCTTCAGTCATTTTGTTCTTAGTTTTTTTTTATTTTTAAACTCTTCTGCCTCTCTTCCCACCTTTTGGTTTAGGTCCTCCTCTCGCTACTCTGCTGACATCAATTATGCTTATAATCTTAAAGCCCTCTTTCTGCAGTGATTTTACAGCCGCATGTGCTCCAGGTCCTGGTCCAGGACTTCCAGTTTTCGCTCTGATTTTAACATATAAACTAGTTATGCCTGCATCTTTTGCAATCTCTGCAGCTCTCTTGGCAGCAAACATGGCAACAGTAGGGTTTGCCTTTAATCTATCATGCTTTGTAACCATGCCTCCAGAAACCCTAGATATTGTTTTTCCAGATAAATCAGTTATATGAATAATTGTATTATTAAATGATGTAAATATATAAGCAATGCCTTCTCTTTCTTCATCCATTTTTTACTCCTCCTTCAGCATTTTTCTCAATCTCTGGCTGTTTTTTAATAACTTCAATTTTATCTTCCTCCTCGCTCTTAACAATATAGCCTGGAATATTCACAAACTTGCCATCTATTAAAACATGCTTATGAGCTATAAGTTGCCTTGCCTCTTTTGGTTTAGCCAATTTCTTTTCTATCAGCAAACTTTGCAGTCTTCTTTTAAGCCAGTCTTCTTTGCTTAAAGCAAGTATGTCTGCAATCTTTTTTACTTTTAAACCAATTTTATTCAGCTTATTTATCAGCTTTTCCTGCTCTTCTTTATCAGCAGTGATGAGTTTTTTCGCCTGGTTTCTTACTCTTTCTACAGCAGAATCAGCTTTCCATATCTCTCTTTTATTTTTCAAACCATATCTTTTTACTAGTTCGTTCTCTCCTTCAATTCTCATCTTATCATAAAGTTTTCTTGGTTTGCTATATTTTTTCTTTGCTCTTATCCAGCTCATATTATTTTCTCCTCACCCTTTCTTTCCCCTCTTAGCTTTGCCCATTACACCAACCGCTCTATTCTTTCTGAAATGGCTCTTTGTTCTTTGTCCTCTAACCGGCTGTCCTAGTATGTGCCTTATCCCTCTATAGCTTTTTATTTTCTTAAGTCTCTTTATATCAAACTCCTTGACTAAATCCAGGTCTGAACCAATCAGATGTCCTGAACCTCCACTTTCAAAGTCTTTTCTTCTATTTAGAACAAAATCCGGCATTTTTGGGTTTCTGATAAATTCTGAGATTTTTTTAATCTCTTCCTCATTTAATTCTGAGATTTTTTTATTTTTATTAATTCTTAAGATATTGCACACAGCATTTGAAAAACTCCAGGATACTCCTTTAATTCTTGTTAGCCCAGCATAGATATTCATATCTCCAGGAATATCTGTAGATAAAATTCTAATTAAGCTTGCTTCCTCTCTTATCTCTTTCTTTTCGAATTTTGGTTTTTCCTTAATCTGCTTTCCTTTTTCTTCTATTTTTCCACCCTTCATTTTACAAATAAATTATGCCTCTGCATTTCAGTTAATTCTTCCATTATTCTTTTTTCTACCGCTTTCCTTGGATCCGGCAGGCTTGGAATTCTTTTCTTAATATCCGCAAAACTTTCAAATTTTTTTCCTTCCCTCGCCTTTAAGATTTCTTCTGTGTGTTTCTTTCCAAATCCTGGCAACAATTCTAGCTGGTGTATTCTTGTATTTATCGCTTCAGCTTTGTTGAAAAATTCAATAAATTCTTTTTCTCGTTCATTAACTACCTCTTTGATGAAGTCTTCAAGTTGCAGTTTTGCATTTTCTGTTAGTTTTTCCCTCGGTAGTCTTCCTGATATGTAATAAATTTTATCTCTTTTTCCTTCTCCAATATAAACTTTTTCTTTTGGTTGTAAAGAAACACCCCTTCTAGGGATTAGCTCTAAAAGTATGAAGTTTTTCAAACCTATAGCCTGCGCTACAGGAATCATCTTCCCCTCTAATGGGTAACCATTCGGCAAGTAATCTAAAACTAATGCGTATTCTTCCTTTTCCATCTTCCTTATTTGTATTTTTTAACGATTTCAAGCAATTTACTAATTTCATTTTCATCTAGGCTAACATCTGCAAATATTTTATTTATATCAAAAGCATCTTCTGGCAGCAAGTCAATTATTTTTACTATGTGTTCTTCTTTCATTTTTAATATATCCAAGCTTTCTAGTTCTTCCCTTAATTTCTTTGTCTCTTTTGTATCAAGCTTAATAAACTTTTTCAAGAAAGTTTTTATTTCCTTTTCCTCGCCCTCTTTCACAGCTTCGACTATATTTTTAGCTTCTATCAGGCTTAATGGTTTCATTTCAATAACTGTCATGTTTTTATTTTTTTCAAGTGAACTGGTTTAACTATAAACCTTTTCTCTTCATTATAATCTTTAATTTTCACTATATAAGCCTTTCCCCTCTTTCCCTCTACTGTTCCTGTCTTACCCTCTATTCTTTTTGGAAAACTGGCTTTTACAGAGAGCTCTCTAACTAAAGCCACTCTGTCTCCTTCCTTTAGCTCTTGAAATATCCTGCTTAATTTCATTTTTCCTTTTTCTCTTATATTTTTCTTTTTCATTATTGTCTCCTTGTTCTCATACTGTGTTCTGCCTCGTGCATTAGTTTTTCGAAAACTTCTGCTATTGCAGAAAACAAATTGTAATCTGCTACTTCAGCATTCAGCTGCTTTTTGCTTACATTACTCATCATTCTGCCTTGAACCTGATGCAGGAAAGTTTTCCCATGCTGAGACTTTTTTATTCTTAAGTTTATCTCCTTAAATCCTATTTTCTCGCTTATTTTGCTTTTATAATTTTTAATGAGATTGTCAACAATCACCTTTTCTGCAGGCTCTAGATTAAAGCCCGTTAGTACTATTTTTCCCTCATCTGCCATCTTTTTATACTAATCTTTGCATTTAAAAAACTTTGCTTGCATTTTAGAGTTTAATTTTAAAAGAATTCTTGCTTTCTAAACTTTTCTGTAGTTCGTCATTGACTAATCCTTGATGCAAGTCCCCTTTCATTTTGGCCTGGTTCATATTATCTTTTATTGTCTGGAACATTTTCTCTCCCCACACTTTTATTCCGCATTTATCACAGACATCTACTACCCTATCCTCTTCTATTGCAGTTTTGCAGTAAACACATCTTTTTATCATTTTTATTCCCTCTTTTTTACAAGCTTTTATAATTTATTTAGTTTTTAAATGTTTTTATTTTGTGGAATGTGCTTATTCATATCTCAAAGCCTCTGCAGGTTTTAATCTTGAAGCCTGATACGCAGGCAGAATTCCTGAAAATGCTCCTATCAAGAAGCTGAATGCAAGTATGGATATAGTTATATATATAGGAAAATAAACTTGCAACAAATTTGTCTTCACATAAACTACTGCAATATACTCAATTAGTTTTCCTACTCCGTATCCTAATAAAATCCCAATCAATCCGCCAATTAATCCTAATAATCCCGATTCAATCAAAAATATAATAAGAATATCAGAATTTTTTGCTCCTACAGCTTTCATTGTTCCTATCTCTTTTGTTCTTTCCAGTACTGATGTATACATTGTGTTCATTATTCCTACTGCTCCTACAACAAGTGAAATTGCAGCAACTCCTACAAGAAATGCAGTTATAATATTCAATATTGTTCCAAAGCTAGCTAGCAGCTCTTCAGGAGTTGAAATGCTAAAATCTTGAGTTTTTTCATTTACATTTCTAAATTTTCTTAGCTTTATCTCAACTCTTGAAGCAACGTCTTCTATACTCTGCCCCTCTTGAATTTGAACTATAATCTCATCAACTCTATCTCCTGAATTAAATAGCTCTTGAAAATCAGAAAGAGACATGTAAACATTCTGGTCATCAGAGGGATTGCCTATAGGAGAGATTATTGCCAGTACTTTAAACTCTTTGTCATTTATTTTTATCTTACTTCCTGCATTAACTGGCTTTTCAAACAAGTTTCCATGATTATAATTGCTCCCTAACATTACAACTCCTTTGTCTCCTTTCTCAAATATTCTTCCTTGTTCTGCTTTTATATCACTTGACTCAAATAAAACCTTAAAAACATCTGCCTTATCCAAAGGGATTCCTGCAACAATATAATATCTAACTTGTTTGTCGAACTCTATTTTTGCATTTCCTGCCACAATATAAGAAACAATTTTAACTCCTGAAACTTTCTCGATAACATTAACATCTTTGGTTGTTAGCTCTACAGCTCCACCAGAGCCAGGGGCTCCTGCCTGTCCTTTTGGCATAATAAAGAATTTGTCTGTTCCAAGCATTCTAAATTGCTCTTTAACTGCATTATCCAATCCCAAACTCAATCCAATTAAAATAAATATTATTGCAATAGAAATAACAATTCCCAATATTGTTAAAGAGCTTCTTAGCTTTTTCCTTCTCAAGTTTTTAACTGCGAAATTAAAAAAGTCAGTTATCATTTTTTTATTTTTGATTTAGTATTCTAATTAATTCATCTCCTCCCATAGCTGAATTTGTCCCATCAAAAGCATTGTCTACATTCTCTCCCGGTGTAAGTCCATAAATTTTAGCAGTTTTTCTTGCTCGTCTTAATTCTTGAACCTGCTCTATCCGAACGTCAGAAACATGTATAAAATAGATATCATAGTCTAAAGGAATGGATTCATCAGAGGGCTCTCTCTGAACTTTTACTTCAACATCTCCAGATTTAATAACATTGTTTAGGAGTGCAACTTGCAGCCCACCTATTATACAGTCTACGTGTCCTTTTTTAGTGCTTAAGACATAAATTCTTTTCATCCTCTCAACCCCATATATTTTAATCTTGCAGCCACTCGCCCCCCAGCACTTTCAGCAATTTCATAATCATGAAGAGAAGGATTTCTTGGGGCGAGTGCAATTTCAATTGCATCCTTTTTTGTAGGTTCTATTCTGCATTCTGTCTGAGCTATTTTTTTAGCTTTAATTAGATATCCAAAAAAATATACCCTGAATATCTTTATTTCATATTGAGGTTTATAACCTAATTCTTGGGCCACATTAAAGTGGTCTCTCTCATGATTTGCAATATACTCTATATCCCTTTCTCCAAACCCAACTCTTTTTAATGCGCTCACAAATTCGTCTTCTGTATCAAAAATATGTTTTGTAGTTCTTTGTCGTATTATCATCATCTCATCCTCGTAAAGCCTCCGCAGGACTTAATCTTGAAGCCTGATAAGCAGGCAGTAATCCTGATAATGTTCCAATTCCTGTTGAAAACAAAATTGCAGACAAAACTAATGTTTGTGAAACTTGAACCTTAATAATCTGTTCACCGAAAAAGCTAGTTGCAGCATTAGAAACAGAAAAAGCCAGTCCTAATCCAATAGCAACTCCAATCAATCCGCCAATCAATCCTAATAATCCTGATTCAATCAAAAATATAATAAGAATATCAGAATTTTTTGCTCCTACAGCTTTCATTGTTCCTATTTCTTTTGTTCTTTCTAATACACTTGTATACATTGTATTAGCAATCCCAATTCCTCCAATAATTAATGATATTGAAGCAATTCCGACAATTACAATATTTATGATTCCTAGAATAGTATTTATTGATTGCAGCGCTTGCAAAGGAGTTTGAACAGAAAAATCTTCTTCACCAACTTTCTCTTTTCTATCTTTTCTCAATTTATCACTTATTTTTTCAGCAACACTTTCTGTCTGCTTTATATCTGAAACCTTTACAATAATTAAATCAGTTTCATCACCAATCTTAAGCAGCTCTTTCATATCACTTTCCATCATTATAAAAACAGAATTAATCTGGAATGAGCTTGCAGGTTTTAATATTCCTACTATTTCAAATTCTTTTCCTTGAATTTGTATTCTCGAACCAACTCTTATGTCTTTGCCGAAATTTTTATCATTCGCAAATTCATGGCCAATAACAATCTTTCCTTTATCATTCTCATTCAATAATCTCCCCTGTTCCGCCTCTATTTTTCCTGTTTCATAAATCAAGTCAATTTGTTCTTTATTTTCAGGCATGCTTACTCCATATCTATATTCCACATTTTTATTATACTCAACTTTTGCAATTCTAAGCAATCTTGGAATAACTTCTTTCACATTCTCAATACTTTTTATAATATCTACATCATGCTGATTCAATTTCCTTATAGCAGTGCTTCCCGGAGGCCCAAATCCTGTTCCTGCGTTCTGTACAATTAAAACATCTGGGCTTAAACTTGAGAATTGACCTGTTATAGCAGTTCTTAATCCATCTCCTAATGATATTAAAGAGACAACAGCAGCAATACCAATGAAAATTCCAATCATAGTAAGCCAGCTTCTCAGCTTTCTTCTTCTTAAATTTTTAAATGACAGGAGAAAATAGTCTTTCATTTTCAGTTAAAATTTATTCTCTTGACATTTCACAAGCCCGTCTGACTAAATAATAACTAGCAAGTCCAAGAACAGCTTGTGTAGCAGGAACAATTCCGCAATATACCCCCAGTACCATCAGTTTTGTTCCAGAAACCCTTTGTGTGGTTTTATTGGGCGCTATTTCAGGAATAGATAAGTCCTCTATATCTCTCATCCGATAATCCCATCCTCTAACCTCTTCAATTCCCATTCTAAATGGCAAACGAAAACCCTTCACAAAATCTGCAAGATTACCAAGAGGAAGCTCTCTGAATTTTCTGTTAAGACTTGCTTTATTTTCCATTTTTCCTATCTAAATTTATTGAACTTGCTTAATCTTATTTCTTCTTCTCTTCCTTATATATCTATAAATTAAATAGATAACAACAAGAACGATTACAACTCCAATATATATTCCAGTATTGCTTTTCTTTAACAAGCCAATAGCAATAGCATCATTTCTGCTTAAGGTTTTTACTGATAAATATTCTGTACTTGAAAACTCATTGTTTCTTGAATCCTTATAGCTTATTTCTGCAGGAATGTTCAATGTTCCTGCATTTTCATTTACAAACAAACTTACCTTTGTTGTATCAAAATCTTCCTTGCTTATATCTCCTAAAAAGAAATAGTCGCTTCCTGTTATCCTTGCTCCTGAAAAAGCCAGAACTTTAATGCTAAATGCTTTTGCATCTCCTAATCCATTATTTGTTACCTTGATTGGCAAATCATTTGCCTGTCCTCTTATTAGTCCGGGGCTATCGATAGACAAGCTGATTACTGGTTTTGCATTTATTATTAAACTAATGATTCCTATTGGCTCTGGTTTTGTGCTGTTCTTGTAAACAACGCTTACAGGAATCTTGTAAATTCCAGAATCTGCATCAGAATTCGCAATCAGCTCAAATTCTACATCTTTTTCATTATCACTTTTTATTTTTTCTATCATAACTACACTAGAACTCTGATATGGCGCAAAAGGAACATTTGTCAAGTCTAAACCTATAACAACATTCTCAACATCATCATCTGAAGGGTTTTGTATTGTTAAAGACACAAAAACTTTTTCACCTGGCTGTATCTCGTTAGGAGAGCTTGATACATCTGATATCGTCAAAGCACTCGCCACACTTGCTAGTAAAATTAGTTGCACTACAATTAATGCCGTTATTTTATTCATTTGGTTTCTCCCTACCATATGCTTCTATATAAGCCAAGCATAAGTTTTCATGAGCTAACTCATATTCTCCAATTTTTTTTGAAAATGATCCTGATTCCTCTTCACTCAAATTAAACTCCTTTCCATTTACATAAAACTCATAAGTTCTAATACCCTTTCTTTTAGTTTCAATATGCTTGCTAATTTCACCCTTTCTTTTCACTCTTTGCTCCTCATTATACCCTCTCAATTCCTCTGCCAAATCTTTTAAACAAGTTATATCTCCTTCTATCATTCGTATTATCACTGCATTCATTTTACAACTTCTCCATCCCTTAGTCTAATGATTTTCTTGACTTGTTTTGCTTTTTCCAAGTCATGCGTAACCATTATTATAGTTTTTCCTTGAGCATTAAGCTTTTTAAGTGTTTCTATAACATCATTTCCTGTTTTGCTATCTAAGTTTCCAGTTGGTTCATCTGCTAAAATGACTTCAGGATCATTGGCAAGAGCTCTTGCAATCGCAACTCTCTGCCTTTCTCCTCCACTTAGCTCTTCAGGTCTATGATTCAATCTATGCCCTAATCCGATGTCCTCAAGCAACTTTCTTGCTCTTTCGTTTCTTTCTTCACTAGAATAATCCTGAAACATCATTGGCAATGAAACATTTTCTAATGCAGTTAAAGTAGGAATCAAGTTAAATGTCTGAAATACAAAACCAATCTTCTTCCCTCTTATCTGAGCAAGTTCAGACTCTCCTAAATGCTCTATATTTTGATTATCTAGAAAAATATCTCCGCAGCTTGCTAAGTCTAGTGCTCCTACTAAATTCATCATTGTTGATTTTCCTGAGCCAGAGGGCCCGACAATAGCAACAAAATCTCCTTTTTTAATATCTAAATCAATATTTTTTACAGCTTTCACTATCTCTTCTCCCATCTCAAAGTTCTTGCACACATTCTTTAGTTGTATTATGCTATTTTTCTCTGTCATTTTTCAATCCTCCCAGAAACAGCTGAGATGCCTGCCCACCTCTCTCATTTTTTTATATTTTCAAGCTTTATAAGTTTTGTGTAAGCAAAAACTTTAAATAGCTTATTTTCAGCATCTTATTATGATAATTCCTATTCGTTGCTTTAGTTGCGGAAAGCCAATTGCTCACTTATGGGGGCAGTATAAAAAAAGAGTAGAAGCAGGCGAAGAGCCTGGAAAAGTTCTGGATTCTTTAGGGCTAGAAAGATACTGTTGCAGAGCTATGTTCTTGGGACAGGTTGACTTAATTGAGCAGGTAGGTAAGTTCAAAAAGTTTTAATCCTTCATCTCAATAATACTTATAAACTAGTAATCTATTAAAAATTATGGCAGATTATGATTCTCAAAAAACAGCGAGCGGGCAATGTGAGTCATATATTGAAGCTAATGGTGTTTTAGAAAGATGCAGACAAACAGGAACAAGAAGAACAGATAAGGGTTTAGACTCTGGAATTCATTGTGATTCTTGTTGGGGGAAAATGATATCTGATTGCAGACAAAGAAGCTGGTAGTTATTTAGTTCTCCATTTCATTATATGCCCGCAATCCTTGCATTTAACTCTTTTTACCCCTTTTTTAATACTCTTAACCTCTAGTTTAGTAGAATAACATCTTTTGCAGAACAGTTTTCTTTTTTCTTTAAGCTTAATATTCTTTGACATAGCCAGTTTCTTTATTTTTCTTATCTCTTCTGGATTTTTACTCTTAACATTCTTGAAGAATTCATCAATTTTCTGCTCTATCTGCTTCTTGCTTAGTTCCATTTTAAGCTATAGATAGCAAACTTTAAAAACTTTAAAAATCCTGCAATTATGAAGACGGCCATAATAAGCTGGAAACACCTGTTCCCATTCCGAACACAGAAGTTAAGCAGCTTATGTTTATGCCTGTACTTCCCTATAGCGGGAGGGAACACATAAAGCTGTCTTCAACTATTTTTACAGATTTTTACTGTATCTTGCTAAGATTTTTATACCTCTCTTTTCTGTTTAATTTATGCGGGGGTGCCGGAGTGGTCAAACGGGCAGGACTCAAGTAAGATTTAAGAAATCCTGTGGCTTAGTGCCTACGTAGGTTCGAATCCTATCTCCCGCATTTGAACAGAACATAAAAATGTACAGAAGAAAATCAACACAGCAAATAAAGCAAAAAGCAAGAAAAACATTAAGCTGGAAACTATCAAATGAGAAAAAAATTTACGTAGTTGATACCTCTGCTGTAATAAATAGATTTTTGCCAAAGCTAATAAGAAAAGGTTTAAGAGGCACGCTTATAGTGCCGAATGCGGTAATAGCTGAGTTAGAAAATCTAGCAAATAAAGGTTTAGAAGAAGGTTTTTTAGGTTTAGAAGAAGTAGCAAAACTTCATCGTCAAAGAAATATAAAAGTTCACTTTCAAGGAGCTCGTCCAGGAGAAATGCAGATTAAATTTGCCAAATCAGGAGAGATAGATGCTTTAATAAGAGAAACAGCAAGAAAAAATCATGCCATTCTAATTACAGCTGATTTAGTACAGGCAAAATCCTCACAAGCATATGGTTTGCAAGTTATATTTTTAAAGCTTAAAAAAATAAAAAAGAAATCCCGCTTCTTTTTCTGGAAGAGATAGTTTTTAATATTCTGCAGCTTTAATTTTTTATGCGCCTGTAGCTCAGCCTGGATAGAGCACAAGGTTCCTAACCTTGGTGTCAAAGGTTCAAATCCTTTCAGGCGCGTTGAATTATAGGCAAAAACAATAAACTTTAAAACATCATAATTTTTATACTCCTGATGCGCCGATAGTATAGTGGTTAGTATTACTGCCTTCCAAGCAGTGGACCTGGGTTCGAGTCCCAGTCGGCGCATTTAAAAAATGGAGCAAATTCAACAAAAAGATATATCAAAAACAAACTGGTATGATAGACACTATAAGCTAATGTTAGTGATACCAGCGCTGCTAATAATAATTTCTCTAATCTATCTGGCTGTTTTTTACTCAAATCATCATGACTTTGTAGCTAAAGATATTTCTTTATCAGGAGGAACAACAATCACTCTAACAGGAAACATAAATACAGATTTGCTTGAAAAAGAGCTTAAAAATGAATTTTCAGACATAAGCTTTAGGAAGCTTACAGATATAACTACTGGCAAGCAGCTTTCTTTTATTATAGAATCTTCATCTGAACCAGACAAGCTTAAAGCAAGCATAGAAAAAATTCTTGGTTATAAGCTAGACGAGAAAAATTCAAGCATGGAGTTTACAGGCTCTAGTTTATCTAGCAATTTCTACAGGCAGCTAATTATAGCCTTAATAATATCATTTTTCTTAATGTCAATTGTTGTAGCCATCTCATTTAGAACATTTGTTCCTAGCATGGCAGTCATACTTTCAGCTTTTGCAGATATAATTATGCCTCTTGCTCTAGTTGATGCACTAGGTATAAAAGTTTCTGCAGCAGGAATAGCAGCCTTCCTGATGTTAATTGGTTACTCTGTAGATACAGATGTCTTGCTGACAACAAGAGCAATAAAAAAGAAAGAAGGCACACTAAACCAGAGAATTTTTGGCGCTTTCAAAACCGGAATTACAATGACTCTAACATCATTGGCAGCAGTTATTCCAGTGTTTTTCATTGTTTCTGGCTTGCCAGACTCCTTCAGGCAGATATTCATAATCCTAGCTTTAGGTTTGATTGCAGATATATTTAATACATGGTTTACAAATGCCAGCATAATTAAATTTTATTGCATAAAAAAAGGTATAAACTAACATGGCAAAAATAACTTTAAGAATCTGGATTTTAATTATCGTGCTTATACTGGCGCTATTAGCAATAGGCCCGTGGCATTTTCTAGAAAAAGGGGTTGTTATTAAAAGCGTAGAGAAAAACTCCTCTGCTTTTGATGCAGGATTAAGACAGGGAATGGTAATAAAAGGAGTTAACGGCCAAGCTGTTACTAATATGGAAACATATTCCAATATTGTTTCTTCTTTATTTCAGAACCAGACAAATACCACGAAAATTACAATAACGACTTCTGAAAAGGAATTCATAATCTTCACAAAAACTTTGGACATAACTGTAGCAAATATGCCGAAAACAAACGTCAAAACAGGATTAGACTTATCAGGGGGAGCAAGAGCTTTAGTAAAACCAGCAAACATTTCTATTAGCTCTCAAGAGTTGTCCGACTTAATTGCTGTTACAAATGAGAGGTTTAATGTGTACGGCATTTCTGATATAACAATTAGGCCAGTTAAGGATTTACAAGGAGTTAATTATATGCTGGTGGAAATTGCAGGAGCCACCACTACAGATTTAAAAGAATTAGTTGGACAGCAAGGCAAGTTTGAGGCAAAGATAGGGAATGAAACAGTTTTTATAGGGGGTAAGAAAGACATAACAAGTGTATGCAGAAACGATGCTACCTGCGCCAGAATAGAAACTTGTTTTGCAGTTCAAAGTGGATATGCCTGTAGATTTCAGTTTACGGTTTACTTAAGTGAAGAAGCAGCCAAGAGGCATGCTGATATAACTTCCAAGCTCGGAATTAATACAACAGAGTCAGGAAGATATTTAGACCAAAAACTAGATTTATACTTAGATGATAATTTAGTAGACTCATTATTGATTTCAGAAGATTTAAAGGGAAGAGTGACAACACAGGTTGCAGTATCAGGAAGCGGTTCAGGTGCTACTGAAAAAGATGCTTATAATGCCGCAAAGGAAAGTATGAACAAACTGCAGACAATTCTCATTACAGGAAGTCTGCCTTATAAATTAGAAATTGTTAAATTAGATACCATCTCTCCAGTTCTTGGAGTAACTTTTACAAGAAACATTGTTTATTTAGGAATTATAGCATTCATTATGGTTTCAATAATCATATTTATTAAATATAGAAAAATAAAAGTTACTTTATCAGTTATTTTAACAATGTTCTCAGAAGCTTTTATAACGCTGGGAATTGCTGCGCTAATTCGCTGGAATTTAGATGCTCCAAGTATTGCAGGAATAATTGCCGGGTTAGGAACAGGCGTAGATGACCAGATAGTTATTGCAGATGAAGCTGTTTTAGATATAAATGTAGGAATTGCAGAAAGAATAAAAAGAGCTTTTTTTGTTATTTTAACAGCTTTCTTTACAACAGTTGCTGCAATGTTGCCTTTATTCTGGGCAGGTGCAGGAATGTTAAGAGGTTTTGCTTTAACAACAATTCTTTGTGTAAGCGTAGGAATCCTAGTTACTAGACCGGCATTTGCAGATATATTAAAAAAGATTTCTAGTTGAATATGCTAACTAAAATTCTCGGCTTGTTAGATATCTTTGCCGCAATAACTTTTTGGCTTTCTGTTTTTTTTCATATAATCCCAAAAACACTAGTTTTGCTCTTCGCTTTTTACTTGCTTGTAAAAGGTGTTTTCTTTCTTATTTCCTTGGATATAGCCAGTATTATTGATGTTGTCTGTGCAGGAGTTATGTTTCTTTCTTTCAACTACTCTTTGCCTGCATTTGTTCCAATTTTAGTAACTTTGTTCTTATTGCAAAAAGGAGTTTTTAGTTTGTTCTAAAATGTTGCCCAAATACCATATTTTAATTGGAGCAATCTTTTCTTTACTCTTGTTTTTCTTCTTTAAGCTTAGTTTTACTTACTCCTTCCTGTTCTTCTTGTCTTCTGTTCTAATTGATGTTGACCATTACTTTTACTATATTTTTAACAATAGGAACCTTAGTCTGAGCAAAGCATACCGGTTCTTTGTAAATAGTGAGAAAAAGTGGTTCAAGCTTTCTATAGAAGAAAGAAAAAAATACAAAAGAACCATTTTTTATTTTCACGGGATAGAGTTTCTCATACCATTTACTATTCTTTCTTTTATCTTTAATATTTTTTTACCTATCCTTTTCGGCTTCTTGCTTCATATTGCTGTAGACTTGATAGAACTTTATTACTACCATGAACCATTATATTCAAAAACATTGCAGATTTATGTATGCATAACAAATAAAAAGAAGAAAAAATTAAAATAAACATGCTAGAAGAAAAAAGAGCCCCTATAACAACAACAGTAGTAAAAAATTCCTTCTGGAATTTTTTAATGGTTTTATTTGCAAAAATCGGCGGTTTGATATTTACAATCCTTCTTGCAAGATTCCTTCTTCCAGAAAAATTCGGGGTGTATAATCTTGCCATGTCTATAACTTTAATTCTATTGACATTTGCAGACATAGGAATAAACCAGTCTTTAATAAGGTATTTTTCAGACGCGTTTCCAAGAAAAAAAGAACTTGCGATAGCAAGATACAATTACTTATTCAAACTAAAGCTGATTCTAACTTTTGCATTTGCATTATTTCTTCTAGTGTTTGCATTTCCTATTTCAGAATATATATTTAAAAAACCAGCTCTTGCCTTTCCAATTATTTTTTCCAGTTTTTATCTTATTATTCTTTCTATAGAGTCTTTCTATGAATCATTTTTTTATATAACTGAGAAAGTCCAGTATCTTACACTAAAACAAGTTCTCTGGGAAATTCTAAGAATTTTTGGAGCTTTGTTGACTTTCGTGTTTTTAGCAAGTTATTATTATATTTTAGGGGTTATTGGAGTTTTAATAATCTCTACGCTTATAGTTTTACTCTTTCTTTTATACTATTTAAAGAAGTTTATTCCTGTAATATTCTCATCATCTCAGAAAACTCCCTTATCTATAGAAGATAAGAAAAGAATAAACAAATTTCTCATTTATCTGACATTAGGAGGAACTCTAACAATGATTTTCGGTTACATTGACACAATCATGATAGGAATATTTTTATCTGCAGAATATGTCGGCTATTATTCAGCAGCATACGCTTTTGTAGGAGGCTTATCTTCGTTAATAACAGTTGCAAATATTTTATTACCTTTATTCACAAAATTAAAAAAGCAGAGGCTTAGTTATGCATTTGAAAAAGTGTTCAAATATACTTTAATAATAGCGGTTCCTATGGTTTTTGGGCTTCTTACTCTTTCTAGATATATAATAACAACTGTCTATGGCCATGATTATCTACCTGCCGTTCTTCCTCTTTATTTTCTAGTGTTTCTAATAATTGAAACTCCCATTACTAATACCCTTAAATCTCTGCTTGCAGCAAAAGAAAAACCCCAGTATTTTGTTACCATTTTGATGATAGCCACCATTATGAACATTCTTCTTAATTATATTTTTATAATCTCTTTTATGAAATTTTCCTTGATATGGGCAGCAACAGGCGCAGCAATAGCAACTTTAATAACAAGGTATTTTTACTTTTTTGGGCTTTCAATTTATATTAAAAAGAAAATTAAAGTTAGAATGGATTTTTCACAGATAGTAAAACCTCTTATTGCATCCATAATTATGTCTCTTATCCTTCTATGGATTAATTCAAAAGTTCAAATGAGTTTTGCTTTAGGAATTACAGAGGTATTTCTAGGAATAATTATTTATTTTTCAAGTATGTTGATAATAAAAGGCATTTCGAAGCAGGACTTTCTTTTACTTAAGGAACTTTTTAAATAATTTTCTTATTTTTTCAAATTCTTTCTCACTAAGCCCCTCGTCTCCCAATTCAACTTTTCTTTTTCCTCCATGAAAATCGCTTCCGCCAGATATCACCAGCTTATTTTTCACAGCAATTTTTTTAATCTTATTGATAACTTTTTTAGTTAGTTTTCTGTCAAAATCATAAAGTTTATCATATGGGTAATGAACCTCTAATCCCTGCCCTCCTAATTCAATAAATCTCTCTAGAATTTTATCAGTTTTATTAAGGTAAATGCCAGGATGCGCCAATATTGCTACTCCTCCTGCATTTTTTATCATTTTAATTGCTTCTTTCATAGTTGGTTCTTTTTTAGTTAGCTTATTTACTATTAGTTTTAGTTTTTTATACACCAATTTAGCGGCTTTTTTTAATCTAATATTACTTTCAATTACAAATTTTGCAATATTAACTAATGTTTTTCTTTTATAAAGTTTATAATATAGTTCGTTTAATTTTTTATTTTTCCAGTCTATAAACAAGCCAAGAACATGTATGTCTATATTTTCTAGATTTTTATCCCAGCAGCTTATTTCAATTCCTGGAATCAATATTATTTTTCTATTAAAATATTCTAAAGCTTCTTTTAAGCCAGAAATGGTGTTGTGATCAGTTATAGCAATAACTTTTAATTTTTTTTTAATAGCGCAATCAATTATTTCTTTGACAGAAAAATCAGAATCTCCAGAATACTTGCTATGAGTATGTAAGTCTATATATTTCATGAGATAAAAACGATTTACAAGTTTTTAATTTTTTCTAGAACTAAGTATAACCCAATGCTCTTAATTTATCCATAACAATCTCTCTGACAATTCCTCTTCCTGCTCTTTCATGCGCATTAGGATCCAAGTTCTTTTCAGTGCACACATAGCATCCTAAAGAAGTATATCCTTTAGCATACAAAGGATTGCACTCTATGTTATATTTTTTAACATAATCTAAAACATCTTTTTGTCTCCAGAATAAAAGTGGATGCACTCTGAAATGATCCGGATTTTTTCTTGGAGAGAAAAAAATCTCCTTAGCTCTTTCTTCGTGCTCTACTCCTCTCAAGCCGACAAGGAAAGCATCAAATCCCATGTCTCCTATCGCTTTCATCATAGGCATTATTTTATGATATTCACAGCATATTGTTGTAAATTCAGGAGTTTTTAATCCGTACTTTTGCTTAAATTCTTCTAACCTTGTTTTAGCAGCCATTGCCACAGTAAGATTAGTCAGTCTCCAGTTTTTTCTTACCTTTTCAATAAATTCATAAGTTTCAGGAAATTCATACTGAGTATCAACAAAAACGACAGGTATATCTTCTTTTAATGGCAGAGTTAAATGCAGCAGGACTAAACTATCAGTCCCCCCGCTGAATCCTAGTCCTAATTTTTTATACTTGGTTAAGGCTTCTTTTATAATTTCCTGAGATTTCTTTATTTTCTCGTCTAATGGCAAGTCAATAAGTTTTCTTGCCTCTTCATTCATCAAGTCTTCGCATCTTTTGGCTCTTTCCTTGCCAAATCTGTCACCAACATTGCTTTGATCAATAAACTCTTTTTCTTCCATTATGTATAATTATATATAATTATAGTATTTAAATATTTCTATTCTGCACAGTATACTTTTAATTAATCAACTTAAGAATTTCAGCAGCTCGCTTTTTCCAGAAAAAACATTTTTTTCTTCTTTAGAATCATTTGCCAAATCATACTCTTCTAAATTGTAATGATGATCTGCCTTGCACAGATTGCAAAAATTGTTTTTTGCTATAATCAACTTTTTGTTTTCTGTTCTTATCGCCCTAACATCTTCTGCCAACCCATCAAATAAAAATAGTTTATCTCTTACTTTTTTACCTTCTTTTATCAAGGGCAGCAAGGAAACACCATCCAAGTCTTCCACTTTTTCTTCCAGAAAGTCTAAGATTGTGGGGACAATATCAACATTCTGCACTAATTCATTTATCTCTGCAGCTTTTATCTCAGGTAAATGCATTATAAATGGCGCATGAATTGAGGCATCAAATAAGCTACAGTGACTGAAATAAATTCCATTTTCATTTATAATGTCTCCGTGATCTCCTAAAACAAGAAAAATTGTTTCATCCCATAATTCCTTCTCTTTCAAAAAATTATATAATTTTCCTATCTCGCTGTCAATAATCTTTATTGTTTTATCATACTTATTAATAATGTCTTTAACTGCCTCTAGTTTAATAGCTTCAATTCTTTTTCTTACATACTCTTTTTGCTTTTCATTTTTTATCTTATCAATGATCTCATTAACATCTGCTTTTTCTCTTACTTCATATTCTGTATTGGGAAAAGGAAAATGAGTGTCCCATAAATGAATAAAAATAAAAAAAGGTTTTTTCGCCTGGTTTATCTTCTGCATTGCCAACTCCATACTCTCACTAGTGGCAGGAAACAACTTGTCTAACTCTTTCTCGCTTTCCTTATAATAATCAAAACCTTTTTTAAACCACAACCCAACCCAATCTAATGCAATAGTCTCATAGCCATTTTCTTTTAGATAACTAGGTAGCCAAAACTTTATTTTTTCTACTTTCTCTATTTCTTCTTGTTTTGTGTATGGCATCTGATGAATTACCCCGTGATTAGAAGGATACAATCCAGAAAATATAGAAGTCAAAGCGGGTGCAGTTGCATTAGATACTGAAAACTGATTTCTAAACAAGATACTTTCCTTGGCAATTATCTTTAAGTTCTTATCAGTTTCTTTTTCGTATCCAAACATGCTTAGATGTTTTGGCTTAAAAGCATCTACAACAATCATAACTATATTAAGATTTTTCATCTTAATTACTTAGAACTAGTGCTTATAAATTTTGTGAATTTAATCTAAATACCCTAATGCTTTCAGTTTGTTCCTGACTCCAGCCATCTCATTTTCCTTGCTTTCTTCGCTTAATGCCAGAACTTGCCTTAAAACAAAAGCCACATAACTGGACACAGAACTAAATCCTGTTCCTTCCATTTTTCTCTTTACTTTTTCTATTAAAGGAATAGGCAAAGATATAGTTCCATACTCTACTTTATTATCATCTCGTGTTTTTCTTTTTTTCATTTTCTATATAATTATACATAACTAATTAAGAATATAAATCTTGCTATTAAATTAGTCAAGGTAACCCAAAGCCTTCAATCTCTTATTCATTTTCTCCTTATCTTCTTCGCTGAAGAGTTCTTTATCTTCTTCTATGAACTCCACTTCCTGGCTCTTTTCTTTTTTCATTTTCATATAAAAAGCTACGCAATTAAGCATATAAAAATCTTTCTCCAAAAGTTTTTATACTATCTAGTTTTTAAAACCAACATGAATGCTCATGATTTGTTTGTAGATATCAAATATAAGGAAGTAGCCGAACTAATTCCTAAAAAATCAAAAGTTCTTGATTTAGGATGCAAAGATGGCGAGTTGAGAAGCTATCTCCAAGGAAGAGAGTACTATGGGGCAGATGTGAACAAAGAATTTATAGACAAGCTAGCAAGGCAGGGAATTAAAGTAGAACAAGCAGATTTTAATTCCACTTTGCCGTTTAAAAAAGAAAAATTTGATTTTATCTTGATGCTTGACTTGTTAGAGCACTTAGTAAATCCAGCAGATTTTCTGATAAAGGCAAGAAAACTCCTTAATAAAAACGGCAAGATTATAATAACTCTGCCTAATGATTATCATCTTTTGAATAAATTAAGATTTATTTTCAACAAGCCATTAACTTCAGATCCTTTCTCCTATAAAGGGCATTTCCATATTTTTCCAATAAAGTTTGCAGATAAACTAATACAAAAAGATTTTAAAATCATAAAAAAAGTTTATCTTCCAGGAACAAAGCCCTTGCTTATCCCCCAATTTGTTAAAAACCTTTTGACAAGAATATCGCCAAACAATTTTTCAAGAGGCGTTTTATATTTGATTAGTTAAACCATATTGCATCCTTCGCAAGGCAAAGGAGCTTTTCTATCTCTTAAAAGTTTCCTAAACATCTGATAATTTTTTCCGTTCCAGATTTTCCAAAAGTTTTCTTTTAGCATGTTTCCCATTGCAGGTTTTCTGTAATCTAATATTTTACAACAAGCAGTAACATTTCCATTCCAGGTTATATAGATAGATCTCCAAGGCCATACACACCCCAAGCTTTTCTGCTCGTCGAAAATAACACCAATCCCATAAGGTTTAGCTTTTTCGCTAACCTTTTTAATTTTCTCTTTTACTCTGCTAGAAAAATCTCCTACAGCACTCACCCTTATCTTGCTGTCATACTTATCTAAATAATCCTGCTTATTTTGCAATGTTTGAAATATAATTTTTTTAACTCCTGTTTTTCTTGCAAAATCAACAAAATCATCTAATTCATTTTCATTATCCTTTAATACAACGGTAGCAGTGCTCACAATTGTTTTCTTCTTGTTTTCTTCTAGTTTTTTATTTAAGTTTTTAAGGTTTTCAACAAGCTTTTCAAACTTAGCACCTTTTCTTATTTTTTCATAAGTTTCTTTTTTAGTTGAGTCAACAGAGATAGTTATTTCTCCGATATTTAATTTAGCCAGCTTTTTAGCAACCCCTTCATTTATTAAAGAACCGTTAGTACTCATTTTAACATAGACGCCTCTTTTGCTAGCATAATCAATTATCTTAAAAATATCCTTATTCAAGAAAGGCTCTCCTTGCCCAGATAAATGCACTTTAAACAAGCAATCAAGTTTGTCTAAAATTATTTTAAAGTTTTCAAAACTCATGTTTCCGATAGGAACCCCTATTTTTTCCCTGATGCACATCTCACAATTTAAATTGCAAAAAGAAGTCGGCTCTATCTGCGCAGTTACAGGCTTATGATTGGCAATTAGTTTTTTGAAAGAGAGGCAGTATTTAAAAATATTAAACAAAATTTTCCACTTCTGCTTCAAACTTGCTTTTAAGAAAGCACTATTTGTCTGGATAGCATCATAATACTTTCTAAATCTCATTAGCTTATAATTCATCTTGCTTTCAACTTCTAGCCATATTTAAATTTTTCTTTTAGTTAAGTTTTTAAAACAAAAAAAACATCAAAATGCTATGATTAAGAGGATTTGTCTTTTCACAGCGTATTTCGCGTTTAATAGGCAGGATATGGTAGAATACTTGGGCAAAATTTTTCCCAAAGAAGTAGAGATATTTTTATTTACTATAAAAGATGAGAAAAATAAGTTTCATTCTAAAAGAGTCAAAATAGTGGATACAAAATGTAATAAATATACTTCTTTTTTCGAGTTAAGAAAGTTCTGCCAGAAGAACAGAATAGAAAGAATAGTTAATCTTGGCGCTCTTCCGTGGGAAGGGTTAGCAATGGCGTTTGCTTCATTTTTTTCAAGAACAAAATTCATATGCCATATGTTAGGTAATCCAATAAACTATCTTCATTTTAAACTAAGCAAATGGGGGATTAAATCTTTTCTTGGAGCGTTGATTGCTTATCCATTTGCCCTCTTACCAGAAAAAATAATCTTCTGCTCAAGAGATATAACAGACATTTGTAAAAAATATCTTTTCTTTGCAAGAAAGAAAATTTATCAGCTGCCTTATTTTGTTGACACAAACATCTTTTTCCAGAAAAACAAGAAAGAAGTTAGAAAAATGCTGAACCTACCACTAAACAAAAAAATAGTTTTATTTGTAGGAAGAATAGAATATATGAAAGGTTCAGACATATTATCGGAATTAATAAAAAGGAATAGTGACATCCTTTTTATCCTCATAGGGAAGTTAATGGATAAGAATATAGCAAAAGACAAGTCAAATAATCTAAAGCTTTTCTCTTCTGTGGATTCAAAAGATTTGGTGAACCTTTATAATGCGGCAGACATTTTTGTATTCCCAAGCAGAGCAGAAGCTTATGGGAGGGTTCATAGAGAAGCAATGGCATGCAATGTTCCAGCTATAGTGTCTGATATTCTTGCTTTAAGGCAAACAAAAGGAGCAATAGTAACAAAACTAGACATTGAGGATTTTGATAAACAAATCAAAAAATTTTTCAGTTTACCAGAAAAAGAAAAACAAAAACTTTCAAAAGGGTTAAGAGAGCTTATCATCAAAGAGTGCGGTTTTGAGGCATGTAAGGATTTATATATAAATTATTTACTGAAATAAAAAATGAATAATAGAGTTTCTTCAGAAAGATGGGATCTCGCCCAGGAATCAGAAAAAAATTACTGGAAGCAATTTACAACAACTTCTCTTTTTAAGAAATGGGGGAATGTCTATAAAGAAAGAGCAAGCTCTTTTTTAAAAGAAATTGCAGCTTTTATCAAAGTAAATAAAAATACAAAAATTCTGCAGATTGGTTCTGGCCCTCTGGATATAATTAATTTTTTACCTTCGCTAAAAAAGCATTCTATAGATCCTTTAGCAGATTTCTATAAAGAAAGATTTAAGTTTAATTACAGCCCGATTGATTTTAAAAAGGCGATAGGAGAGAAAATTCCCTACCCTAACAAGTATTTTGATATAGTTGTCTCAATTAATGTGCTAGACCATATGCATATGCCAGAAAAATCATTGTTAGAAGCAAGAAGAGTTTTGAAAGATTCAGGTATATTCTATTTGTCCTGCTACACTTATCAAAAAAATTTTATAAGAATCGCAAGAATTTGGTCTCTAATAAAGAGAATTTTTGCAAGGAAAATTTATAATATACATCATCCATTTATGTTTACTAAAGAAAGCGTGAAAAATCTTGCCTTAAAAGAATTTAAGGTGGTTTATGAGAATTATGGAAGAGATATTGGAGTAGCTAAAAGTTTAGAAGAGTTAAAAAGAAAACAAAAACATGCAAAATCTCTGAAAAAAAGAATGCTGGCATTTCTAGGTTTTTATGGTATAATAAACTATACTTGTATATGCAAAAAGAAATGATTATTTGCTGACTTTTAATTTAATTTTTACATCAGCTAATAAGCCACCAACAAACAATGCCATTTTTTCTCTTATCAGCCTAGGTAAAAATTTCCCTACAATACTGGGCGTCATTTTAAGTTCAATTATCTCAAATTTTCTTTTCTTTTCTATTTTGCACGTCTCATCTACAAAAACTTTGAAAGTTGTATCAGAAAAATAATGCATGTGTTGCATATCTGAATATGCGCCTTTATTATTGTAATAAGGAACACTTATTTCTATTACAGCATTTGGCTTGGAAATTCTCCATAATTCATTTAGAACTTTATCTGGCTCCTGCAGATGCTCCAAAACATTATAGGAGTAGATATAGTCATAAGTATTTTCTTTTACAGGATAAGGAAACTTATTAAAATCAAAACTTTTAGTTAACTTATCGCTTTTTTGAACATCCATATTATCCCAGCCCGCTTTAACATCCTCTCCGCATCCGAAATTTAATTTTCTCATTTTAATTTAAACCAACGCACTTTTTACATAGAGGAAGATTATATTCTCCTCTTCTGAGTTCGTCTCTTACTTTTTTATATTCTGGCTTGTTCCATATGTCAACAATGCTTTCTTTTTTTAGATTCCCAAAGATAATGTTTCCATGATAATCATTGCAGCATATAATCAAATCCCCCTTATAATTAATATTCACAACATAATTTGGATAGTTGCATATTGGCCTATCAACAAGTTTTTTAACTTCAACCTCTCCGCCAACATTACATAGGTTTAAATTTTCATTGAAAATCCTGTAGTTAATTATGTTTTTTATTTTGTGTACTTTTAAATATTCAAATAATTTTTTCATATTTGGCAGAATATTTGAGGTATACTGATTGACTACTAGATAATCCAAACCAGAAGTTAAAAGTTTATTATATAATTCCAGGGTTAATAAAATTCCATTGCTGCTCATACAAATTCTGGCTCTAGGAAGTTTCTTTCTTGCATAAGCAATCAGTTCAGGCATTCTCTTATCAGTAAGTGGTTCGCCGTACATATGCAAATATAGCCATCCATTAAATCTTATCCTGCCTAACTCATCTATTATTTTTTTGAACAGCTTTGTTTCCATAAGTTTCTTGTTTTCTAGCAATCCTCTAGGATATTTGCTGTTTGGGCACCATTTACATCTTAAATTGCAATAAGTTGTTGTTTCTATACCAACTGCATTAAAAAAATCCCATGTTCCATAACGAATTTTGTATTTTAATTTGTAAGTAGGAAATGCAAAAAAATCATAATACATATTTTTCAAATGTTTTTTCATCTTGAAGATATAAAGTTTTGATATTTTTAAAACTAACTCAGGATTCTTCTTAAACCCTCCTCCAAACTAATTTTCGGCTCCCACCCAAGCAGCCTTTTTGCCCTTGAAATATCTGCTCTACTGTCACTATCTACTTTCAAATAATCAGAAAACTCAATTTTCTTTCTTTTTCCAGATATTTCTAGAAGCATCTCTGCAACTTCTTTTACACTATAGCTTCTTCCTGTTCCTACATTAATACAATTAAATCCATCCAATTCCATACTTCTTGCTATAGCATCAACAACATCATCTACGTAAACATAATCTCTCCTAGGATAAGGATTACCCAAAACAATTTTTTCTTCTTCTAATTTTGCTATAATATCCGGAATTAACAACCCCTCTTGTTGTTTAGGGCCATACATATTAAATATTCTAACTATTGTTGTAGGAATACTAAATTTTCTATTATAAAATTCACATAATCTCTCCCCAAATAATTTTGTCAGACTATAAAAAGAATCTGGCTTTAATGGGGAATCTTCAGAAACCGGCGGTTTAGCATTTCCATAAACTGATGCAGAGGAAGCGAATACTAATTTTGTTCCTATACTCCTGCAAAAATTCAAAACATTTAATGTCCCATTAACATTAACATCAAGTATAGTCTCTTCTCTTACGTTTCTCATTAATGCAGCCAAATGAATAACATAATCTGCATTTAAATCTCTAAAATCTTCTTCTCTCCTAATATCCTGTCCTCTCTCTATATCAAAACCAAAAACTTCATAACTGTCTTTTAGTCTATCATACAATCTTCTGCCTAAAAATCCAGAGCTTCCAGTAATAATTACTTTTCTAGCTTCTGCCATCTCGCCCTCGCTTCATACACAAGATTTTTTATTCTCTCCCTAGAAAGATGTTCTGTCTCTATCACAGGCTCTCCTTTCTGTAAAAACGTGTCGAAATCTTTTGACAAAATTCTAATTCCATATTTTCCAGGATTTTCCCATATAGCACTGCCTGGAAAAGGGGTTAAAGCATAAAAATCTGCAGACACTAATCCGCGACTCCTCATCTCTTCTGCAAACTCTATTGTTTTTCTTGCTGTTTCTTCTGTCTCTCCAGGCAAACCTATTATAAAAAAACCTTTTACAGGAATCTTGTATTTTCCTAGAATTTCAATCGCTTCTCTATTTTTTTCTACTGTTGTTTTTTTGTTTGCTTTTCTTAATATCTCATCATCTCCTGATTCAATTCCCAAAGCAACATACATACAACCAGTATCTCTTAATCTCCTAGCAACTTCTGCTGTGATATCTTTTGCTACCATCTCTGTTCTATATTTCATTTCCTCCTTTTTTAACAACAATGTAACAGAATCAAAATGTTTTTTACTAACACCAAAATTCTCGTCTAGAATGTAAACCGCACCGTAATTTTGTCCTTTAAGTTCAATAATCTCCTCTCTAATATTTTCAGGATTTCTAAATTGAATTTTTCTCACATGGCTTGCACAGAAAAAGCAATTATTAGGGCAGCCCCTCGAGCTGACTATTGTTGCAGTTCTTAAACTATTAGTCCACATAGAGTAATCATCAGGATTCAATTTTGTTCTGTCTGGCGATGGAAACTCATCTATCCCAACTGGCTCTTTTACAATTCCTCTTGCTCCTTCTATCACTCTTAAAATTCCTCTTTCACCATATCCTAAAACGACTGCATCAGCCAAGTCCTTTAGACTATCTGGTAGGGCAGTAACATGAGCCCCGCCTGCGACAATACCTGTATATTGTTTTATTTCTCGAGCCAGCCTTTCCATCTGTTTAAAACTAGGAGAACTGACAACGCTCAATCCAGTCCACTCTGGTCTTTCTTTTTTTATCCTTGCTATCAAATCTTCTCTGCTACAGTGATTCAAATCAAAAACCTCATTTTCTATTCCATTTTTAGTTAATGCTGCAGAGATATAAAGCACCCCTAATGGAGCTCTATCTCCTGCGTTCCATAAAAAACTTCTTTCATCAGGAGAAACTAAAAAAACTTTCATTTTTCAAAATCTTTCTGCGCTTTTTCATAATCTCCAATTAAGCCAATGTCTGTCCATTCTCCAGAATGCAAAAATCTTAAAACTCTTCCGCCATTTTCAATTACTTTTCCTACGAGATCATTCATTGCGTAGAATTCGTTTTCTGGGATATATCTTAAGGCTCCTGGATTTATCATATACATTCCAGTGGATATTTCTGATTTTATTTTTGGTTTCTCTTTCCAAGCAAGAACTTTCTCTCCTTCGACATCAATAACACCATAAGGGATAGGTGTTTCAATCTCTCTTGTTACTACAGTTATATCTGCCTTCCCCTTTCTGTGAACTTTTTCAACATCACTTATTTGTAAATCTGTTATTAAATCTCCATTCATTAAAAAGAAATCATCTGTAAGTTGTCCTTCAATGCCTTTTAATGGCCCTGCTGTTCCTAAGGGCTTTGATTCTCTGGAGTAAGTTATATTCATTCCTAACTTAGAACCATCGCCAAAAAGAGTTTCGAAAAGATAAGCCTTATAGTTTGTAGCAAGAACTATATCCTTATATCCCTGATTTTTAAGCCTCTCGAAAATTATTTCTAAGACAGGTTTTTCTCCAATTGGCAATAAAGGCTTTGGAATAACTTCTGTATATGGCTTTAATCTTTTTCCTTCTCCTCCAGCTAAAATTACAACTTTCATCTTAGACTTGATACTCTCCTATTTGATAGTCGTCTATATTTTGTCTAATATATTCTATTGTTCTTCTTAAACCCTCCTCCAAACTAATTTTCGGCTCCCACCCAAGCAGCCTTTTTGCTTTTGAATTATCGCATAATAAAAGCATAACCTCGCTTTTTTCAGGTCTGATTCTTTCTTCATCTATTTCAACTATAGATTCTAAGTCTCTACCTAAAATAGAGCCTATAATTTTTATAAGATTTCCAATTGACATTGATTCTCCAGAACCTATATTTATTACTTCTCCTGTAGAATTCTCAGATTCTGCAATTTGGACAAAGCCATTAACACTATCTCCAACATATGTGAAATCTCTTTCTGGACTGAGGGAGCCAATTTTTATTTTATCGCTTATCAGGGCTTGTGTGATTATTGTAGGAATAACTGCTCTTGCGCTCTGTCTTGGTCCATAAGTATTGAATGGCCTTATTATAGCAACAGGCAAGTCAAATGATTTATAAAAACTTTCAGCCAGCTTATCAGAACCTACTTTTGAGGCAGCATAAGGTGATTGTGGTTGCAGTGGATGCTTTTCATCTATTGGAGTATAGACAGCAGTTCCATACACCTCTGATGTTGATGTTGTTATTACTTTTTTAACATCGCATTCTTGTGTAGCCCTTAACACATTTAGTGTTCCAGTAACATTTGTATCAATAAAATCTCTTGGGTCAATATATGAGTAAGGAATTGAGATACTAGCACCTAAATGAAAAATCACATCTGCGCCTTTAGCTGCTCTATAAACTCCATCAGCACTTTTTAAATCTCCTCTAAAAACCCTTGTACTCTTTAAAACATCTGCTGGTAAATATTTTAAATTTCCAATTCTTCCGTCAGATGTATATCTTAAAAAAACACTTGTATCTGCACCTAACTCAACCAATTTCTCAGTTAAGTGGCTTCCAATGAAACCCGAAGCTCCAGTTACTAAAACTTTTTTCCCTTGTAAGTCCATCCAATTCCATGAAAAACAGGCTATTTAAAAATTATTGTAAGGTAGAATATATCAAAAAATCCGTTTTCCATCCATATGGCTAGGAATAGGAACAGAAAAATAATTCAAAATTGTAGGAGCAAAATCCATAACACCAGGCTTATCTTTCAATTTTAACTTGCTTTTTGTAATAAAAATTCCTTCTCTATTATGTTCAGCAATTGTTCTTTCAGCCAAATTAGCATAAATGCTATCAGAAAATATTAAACTGTTAGCTTCATAGCCTTTTGGAAGATAAATAATAATATCGGGAGCATCTTTTAATCTATTTCCCGAATAAAGCTCCTCCCTTTTCCATATTTCAGCATTTATCCTCTCTTTCTCGAATAGCTTTTTAATTTTTAAAATAATCTCATCTCTTAATTTATTATAATCCTTTTCTTCAACTATTCCTCTTGAACTTCTTTCTTTTGTATTTAAAATTACATTGATTGTTTTCACACTTCTTCTTGTTATCGCTCTTGTCCTGCTCCAGTCAATCAAATCTTTTGCTATTGCTTCTTCAAAACCTACATCTTCTTTCAAGAATTTCTTAAAACTTCTTGGAACTATTCTAGTAAGCCAGGTTAATCCTATAGAATCAATAATCTTTCTTGCTTTTTTCTTATCTACTAATCCTTTTTCCTCTCCTTTTAAAGCAAGATAGCCCTCTTTTACAAGCAGGCTGTTTATATTTATTGCTTTATGAAGTTTCTCAAAACCGTGGTCAGAAAAGACAATCAAATCAAAATCCTGTTCCATTAAGAATCCTAAAAAAGAATCAATTTTTTTGTAAAGTTCTTCAACTTGCTCGCCGTTCCAGAAATAATGCTGCAAAATATCACTTTCTCTTATAAAAAAAAGAAAGAATCGCCATTCTTTCTTAAGCAGCATTTTGGCAGTTTCAATTCTTTTCTCAAACGAATTTGTTATTATCTTTCTTATTTCTTCCTCATTTTTTTGATAAGTGTTGGGCTCGATAACATAGCCTATATCATTTAATTCTTTTTTCAATTCTAAAGGATAAGTGTAAGTATGCATTTCTGAAGGGGTTTCTATTCCAGAAACTATAATTCCATCCATCTTATACACAGGATAAGTCAAGGGGCAATCAACAATTACAGATTTTATTCCTCTATCTGATAAAAAAAGCCAAAAAGGTTTTTCTTTTAGTTCTTTAGAGTTGATAAATCTTGATTTCCAGTTTTCGTCTAACAAACAGAAGTCATATATCCCATGTTTGCCTGGATTGCACCCTGTCTGCAGACTTCCCCAAACCAAAGCAGTAAGAGGAGGAGTAATGCTGTAAAATAAAGAGCTTGCTCCTTTTTCTATTAATTTTTTCATATTAGGCAATTCTCCTTTTTCTATTAAAGGATTAATTATATCAAAAGTTCCGCCATCAATTCCAAGAACAAATAGTCTTTTCATTTCTATTTTTTTCTTTTTAAATTAGGATGAAAAACAAGCTTGTTTCCTATTATCAATGCTTCAACATTTCCTCTCATTAGATGCATTAAAGCGTCCTGAGGGGTTCTGACAATTGGCTCACCATGCTTGTTGAAAGAAGTGTTTAATATTATGCCTCCGCAGTTTTTTATCAGTTTATGATAAGTAGGATTGGTTTCTTTTTTAACTGTCTGAGGTCTTGAAGTGTTATCAACATGAATAACTGCAGGAATTTTTTCAGGATTTTTAACATCAAAACTCAGCATCATAAAAGGGGATTCTCTTGCTTTGTAAAAATACTCATCTTTCTTTTCATCCAAGCAAGAAGGAGCAAAGGGCATAAACCAATCCCTGTTTTTTAAATAAGTATTTATTCTATCTCTCATATTTTTGTCTGAAGCCAGTGCCAGACAGCTTCTATTGCCTAAAGATCTTGGTCCTGCTTCCATAGCTCCTTGGAAAAAACCTATAACCTTTCCTTGCTGTACTAGTTCAGCACCTGCTTTGGAAGGATTAACTTCATCATATTTCAACCTCCATTGTTCTAGTACTTCATCTATCTCGTCTTGTGTGTAAGAAGTTCCAAAGTAACTGTGCTCTAACTTTTCTGGAAAAAAACTTCCAAGCAGCATATTCACATACAAAGCAGCCCCTACTGGAGTTCCAACATCAGAAGGTTCGAATGGAATAGCTATTTGATTTGCCAGCTCAGCTATTTTCTTATTCATCTTAACATTTAACACAACTCCTCCACCTAAACAAATATCTTTCATACCTAGTTTCCTTATTGTATTTTTAGTAAGCTGGACTACAACTTTTTCAAGAGTTGCCTGAGCAGAGGCAGCGATATCTTCTTTTTTATATTTATTAAGTAGCCCAGTAACTCTGCCTTGATATTTTACTGCTCTTGGAAGATTAAACTCACCATCACTTATTTTCATACTTTCAAATCTTTTAGCTTTATAATCTCCTTCAACTTTCAATCCTTTAACTTTGAAAACGTCATCAAATATTCCAAGAGGTTTTCCATACGCAGCAAGTCCTGTAACCTTACCCTCTTCCTCTCCTGACTTGAATCCAAGTTCAGAAGTAACTTTGGTATAAAATCCTCCAATAGAGCCACCTGGAGTAACATTTGTAACATCAATTATTTCCTTTCCTTTGCCAATTTTGATTGTAGTGCTTTGTGCGTCTCCTCCTCCATCAATACTCATAATTAATGCATTCTTCATGCCAGAAGTATAGTAAGCCATTGCAGCATGGGCAATATGATGTCTTACAAAATAAATAGGAGCATCTATCCCTAAAGTGTTTAAATATTTTCTTAATCTGTATTTTCTTAAAAAATAAAAAACAGGCAAACCTATAAAATTTCTCAATTTTTTTATTCCATCTCCTTCTACAGTTGAATGATAAATCCATGCCTTGAACGGGCCTTCTACAGGAATAGCAACAGCATCAACATCCTTAGGATCAATTTTTGATATTCTTAAAACCTCTTTTATAGAATTTCTTGGGGGGCTAGAATCCAGCTTTATTCTTGTTATTCTATCTTCATTTATCATAGCCAACAGCTTTCCATCTTTAACAATACATGCAGAAGTGCTATGCAAGGTTATGTCTGACACCCAGTAGCATCCAAGTACTATCATTTTAACAATCCTCAGATTTTAACAATCCTGAAAAATTTATTTTTCTTCATTTTCCCTCATCTCTTTTTTAGAGCAAGGGTTATATAAACTTTATTGTCTCAGAGAATATATTCTCTGATGATTTTCAACACCATAATCTTTATATTCTAAGCTAATTAAGCAAAAACATGAAGATTGCTCATATAAATATGTTTTTCTGGCCAACAATAGGAGGAGTAGAACAGGTAATGTATGAATTAGCAAGAAGGCAGGTTAAAGAAGGACATGAAGTTCATGTTTTTTGCTGCGATTCAGACAAAAACTTAAGAATCAAGAAAAAGGAAGAAGTTTTTGAAGGAATACATATACATAGATTCCCTTACTGGTTCAGACTCTCTTTGAACACTTTTATCTGGCCTTCTTTGTTATGGAGATTTAAAGGAAACTTTGATATTATTCATTCTCACGTTTCAGGGCACGCATATATTTTATTTGCAGGTTTGCTCTCAAGGCTAAAAAAAATAAAACATATTCATACAACTCACTGCCCATGGACAGACACCTCATTTCGTCCTGGAATTTTAAAGCCCTTTCTATTTTTGAATGATATTTTCATGAACAAGTTGGCATTTAGGCTTATTGACAAAATAATTGCAATAACTCCATGGGAGCTGAATATTCTAGATAAATTTGCAAGCAAAGATAAAATAAGTGTAATTCAAAACGGAGCAGATGAAATTTTCTTTAAAAAAATTAAGAGCAATAATTTCAGAAAAAGAAACAAAATAAAAGAAAAATATCTTGTTTTATTTTTAGGCAGACTAAATCCGACAAAAGGACCAGAAAAACTTGCTCTGGCTGCAAGAGAAATAACAAAAACAAGAAAAGATATTGCCTTTGTCTGGGTTGGTCCTGATGAAGGAAAAGCAGAAGAAGTTAAAGAATTAATTAAAGGCTATAAAAATATGAGGTATTTTCCAGCAATTCGTGATAAAAAACTGGTTGCAGAAATCTATCAAGCAGCAGATGTTTATGTTCTTCCAAGCTACAGAGAGGGTTTGCCTTTAACTTTATTTGAAGCAATGGCATCTGGTTTGCCAGTAGTAGCTAGTCCTGTAAATGGGGTGCCGTTTGAAATGGAGCCAGGAAAAAATGGTTTTTTTGCCAACTATGGAGATATAAACAAATTAAAAGAAAACATATTAAAAATTTTAGACAATAAGAAGCTGGCTAAAAAAATATCTCTAAACAATATAAAAAAAGCTCAAGACTATTCTTGGAACAACATTTATAAAAGGTATATGCAAGAGTATAGAAAGCTATTAAACTAAAAAAGATAAGTTAATTTTTGTAGATACCCAAATCCTTTACATTAGAAAATCTAAAACCTTTTTTCCTGGCTTTACACCCAGCGCATTTTCCGCAGTGAACAGGAATTTTCTTGCTGTTAATTTTAGCAAATCCTGCTCCCAGATAGCAGGAGTATGTTTCCTCCAGCTTAATTTTCATTTTTTCAGCTAATTCAACTAAGTCTTCCTTATCTTTATTTACGAAAGGTGCCAGAATCTTAAAATTTCCTTTCTGGCTGAACCTTGCTAATTTGTTTATTTCTTCAATAAACTCCTTGCTTGTATCTTTAAATCTCAACTGCCCCTCATACTTTATTCCTATAAACACATCTGACTTCTTTTTTTTAGATATAAAATCTGATTCAGAAAAAGCCAAGCCAGCAAGAATAAAAAAGCTGTTTCTAAAAGGAACATACCATTTAATTATCTCATTCTTGCCGGTTTTTTTATTAGTATTTATCAAACTTGTACTTACTTTGCCTAGCCACTTTAAATCTATAACATTGAGCTTGCAATTTAGTTTTTTAGCAAGTAATTTGACGCAAAATAATTCTTCTTTTATTGCTTTTTGCCCGTAATCAAAAAATAGCAATTTTATTTTTCTTTTTAATTTTTTACTGATATAGCTGGCAAGGACACTTGAGTCTAAACCTCCAGATGCAAGAATTATTGCTTGTCTCATACAGGCCTGATTTTCATAAGCTTTATATACCTTTTTGAATTGCTGAAAAAATGGCAAGAAAGCAATTTGGAGAATTGAAAGCAGGAGATAAGATAAAAGTTTTTAATGAGTTGCTTGAAGTAAAAAAAGTAGAGATATCTGAAAAAGGAGTAAAACAGGGTAGAGTCAAGGCAAGAATAGAAGCTGAAAATGAGAAAGGGGAATTAAAAATAATAATAAGATTAGCCAACGAACAAATAGAAGTTAAATAAATGAAATAAACATGTTATACATTATTATTACTTCCTATAAAGAACCCCAATCAACCACTAAAGCAATAAATTCTTTTTTAAATCAGGATATAAAAGAAAAATATAAAATAATAATATCAGATCCTTTTCCCGAGATTGAAAAAATACTTAAAAAACAATTTTCTAGTGAATTTAAATCAGGAAAATTAAAGTTTTTCTTAGATCCGGGCGAAGGTAAAGGTTACGCCTTAAATGTCATTCTTGAGCAAATCTATTCGAACAATCCAGAAGACATAATTATCCTGACAGATGGAGATGTTCATGTTAGCAAGAACTCAGTTTCAGTTATTTTAGATGCATTTAAAGATAAAAAGGTAGGAGCCATAACAGGAAGGCCGGTGCCCCTTAATTCAAGAAAAGATTTTTTTGGATATATTGCACACCTGGCTTTTGATGGAATACACAACGTAAGATTGAAACTTTCTGAACAGAAAAAGTTTTTTGAGTGTTCCGGTTACCTATTCGCTATTAGAAATGGGGTTTTGCAAGGATTTCCTACAGATACTGCAGAGGACTCTGTCATCCCTTTTCTTATGTGGAAAAAAGGATACAAGATTAAATATGTTACAGAAGCAAAGGTTTTTGTAATAAGTCCAAAAAACTGGAAAGACTACAAATCTCAGAAAATAAGGAACATAAAAGCACATGAAAATATTAATAATCTAGCTCCAGATCTGCTGCGTACAAAATCCTTGTTTAATGAAGTAAAATACGGTTCTTTATTTGCACTCCAGTACCCAAAGAGCCCATTAGAGTTTTTGTATACCCTTCTTGCATTCCCTTTACGTTTATACATTTACTTTAAAGCTTTTTATGGCTTAAAAAAGAATAAATTCGAAGATGGATGGCGATTTGAAGAGATAAAGAGTACAAAGCCTCTTGATTAAATCTTTAATTTTTCTAACTTTTTCTTTAACTCTTCAATTGATTCAGCAATCTCAACTTTCCCAGCAATTACAGCAGAAATATCAGCTATGCTTTCCTTGACTTTTCTATCTGTCTTTAGTCCTACAACTTTCTTACCTAATGCATGCATAAAACCCATTTCCCATGCTGTTCCTGCACCTACGCTTATTCCATTTAAAACTCCAACCATTAAATCGCAAATATAAAGCTCATCAACATCCCTTTTTGCTATTCTTTTAACATCTTTCACGCTTTTATACAAGCCACAATCTCTGTGAGGAAGAAAAGTCTTAAATCCGATGCTTCTAACTACACTATCGATTTTCTCCAAAAACTTTCTTTCCCTTTCCGAGCATAAGGGCCCTGCGATATATACTTTCATAAGCTTTAAATATACCATCAAGTTTTAAAGTTTTCCATAGATTTTTAAATTAATAATCTATGCAAGAATATGACTAAGTGGAACACAAAATGTAGATTTTTTAATGACAGCAGAGCATGCGATACTTTGGCTAGCGAAGGTTATGATTCATGCGAAGAATGTAAGTTTTCCAGCCCTTATTCAAAGAAGATTTTAATTATAAAACTAGGAGCACTAGGAGATGTTTTAAGAACCACCCCCATCCTTCACGCTGTAAAGGAAAAATACCCTGAAAGCAAGATTTACTGGCTTATTGAAGATTTATATGGTGAGGGAGAAGAGATGCTAGAAAATAATCCCTATATAGATAAATTTTTAGTTCTAAATGCACAAAATACTCTAAGACTGGAGCAGGAAAAATTTGACATTCTTTTTTCATTAGAAATAACAACGCCTGCTACTTTATTGGCAAATATTGTTCAGGCAGATGAAAAATATGGTTACTATTTTAATGAAGGAGCTACGTTTTGCTTTAATAAAGGAGCAGAGGAGTACTTAGAAACAGCTTTTTTAACCAATAAGAAGCTGAAAAACAGAAAATCTTACCAGGAATTAATATTTCAAGCTTGTGAGCTGCCCTACAACAAAGAAGAGATTATTTTTGAGTTAGCAGATGCCAGCAAGAAATACGCTGAGGAATTCAGAAGCAAAAACAATTTAAAAGAAAAAGATAAAATTTTAGGCATAAATTTTAGTGCAGGAGAAAGATGGGCTTCTAAATCCTTATCATCAGAAAATTTAAAAGAGCTTGTAAGAAGAATAAACTCGGAATACAAAATAATTTTACTAGGCGGGCCAGAAGAAGAGCAAAAATTAAAACAAATCTCGCAGGAACTAAAAAATGAAGGCATAGCAGTCGTAACTAATAACCCTAATAATAGTGTAGGAGAATTTGCATCCATCTTAAGTTTGTGCGATAAAATAATAACTACTGACTCTTTTGCTTTGCATCTTTCACTAGCATTAAAAAAGCCAACGATTGCTTTATTTTTCTCAACTCCTTATTGGGAGATAGAAGATTATGGTGTAGTAAAAAAGATTTATTCGCCTTTATTAAGCAAATATTTTCTTTCAAAAAACTATTCAGAAGAACTAGCGAGCAGCATTAGTGTACAAGAGATATTAAAGGAATTAAATCTTATGGCACAGAACACAAATCTCCAAAATAAATAGACCAACTGACTAAAAATGAAAACAACAAATGAAAAAAGAATTTTACTTGTGGCAAGGCACTCATTAATTGAACCCTTGGGTTTGTTACATATGGCGGGGATAGCAAAACAAGAAGGGTGGACACCAAAAATCGTTTTGGTTAAAGATTATGATTTTTCATCAATCGACGAAGTTGTAAGCCAGTTTAGTCCAAACGCTATAGGATTTTCAGTATATACAGGAAATCATCAACAGACCTTTAGTTATATCGATTCTTTAAGAGCTAAGCATCCAGATTTAACAACGATATTGGGTGGTCCTCACGTTACATACTTCCCAAAAGAATCAAGGGAACATGCAGATTACACTGTTCTAAGTGAAGGTTTTAATGCATTCAGAAGGATTTTAAGAGGAGAAGCACAAACAGGAATTTTAGGTTTAGTAAAACAAGAGCCTTTTCCAGCCCCCGACAGAGAAGGATTTTACAAAGACCATCCAGAGCACGCGGCAAGTCCAATAAAAAGCGTAATTACTCAAACAGGATGTCCCTATAGTTGTACATACTGTTATAATAGCGGAACTCTTGAAGAAATTGCAAGAGAGCTTCCAGAAAGAGATAGGGCTCTTATGGCCGATGTGCTTAAACCAACTGGGCGTTTATTTCCTAGGTCTTACAGACCAGTTGATGATATTATTGCGGAGATAAATGAAATAATGAGCATAGCCCCGCTTACAAGAATGATTTATTTTCAAGATGATGTTTTTGGTTCTGATATTAAATGGGTCAGGGAATTTGTTGGTAAATATCATGCCTTAAGCATACCCTTTCATGCGCAGATTAGATTTGAACTTGCAAACCCAGACACTTCAAAAGGAAAAGAAAGATTAGAGTTGCTTAGAGAGGCTAACTGTACTGGGATGACTCTTGCAATAGAATCCGCATCACCAGCAATAAGAAGAGAAGTTCTTAATAGGAATATGGACGAAGAACTGATGTTTAAGGTTTTATCCCATATGAGTGGCTTAGGATACAAGGTAAGAACAGAACAAATGCTTGGTCTTCCTTATGGAGCAACAACTCAACAAACAGCAGTAAATTTAGATGCAGATTTAGAAACTTTAGAACTTAATGTAAGACTAAAAGAGGAAACAGGTCTCCCTACAATGGCTTGGGCTTCCATATTCGCTCCATACTACGGAACTCAAATATGGGATTATTGTAAAGAACATGGCTTTTATGAAAGGAATAATGAAGACATTTCAGATTCCTTTTTTGAAAGGTCTGTTTTAAGGTTTCCTCGGAGGTGGGTTGGTCCAAAGCTGTCCGCGCAAACCAGTAGTGTTTGGATGGATGAAAGCGAACTGGGAAGATATAAAGACAATCTACAAACATTAAGAAATCTTTTCAACTACTTTGCTCTAGTACCAAAAGGACATAAGCTTGCAAGAAAATATCTTAACGGGAAAGGCGATGACCAATTTTTAACTAACCTAAGCACAACAACAAGACATCATTTATATAATGAAGTATTGTACGACATCGTTTAAAATCAAATATAAATAAATTCAAAACAAATAAAAACTCACTTTTCTTATTATTTTCATGGCAGATGTAGTAGAAAACAGAAAAGAGAAAATAAAAACCAAATTAGCTAGATGGCTAAAAGATCCTTATAATCTAACCTTTATAATAATTCTAGCAGCGGCTTTTGCAATAAGATTCTGGATTTTTTTAGGAACTATTAATCAACCACTATGGTACGATGAAGCAAATTTTCTAGCAACAGCAAAAAGATGGGCTGGTTTGCAAGTTAATGATATCTGGTATTATAGAAGAGGTTTTTTCTGGGTTTTGTTTCCTGCTATCTTGTTTAAGCTGGGTTTTGGAGAGACAGGAATAAGATTTTCAGAAGTATTGTTCTCTACCGGCTTGGTTGCTTTATCTTACTTTCTGATAAAAGAGATGTTTGATAAAAAATATGCGTTGCTGGCGAGCTTAGGAGTGGCTTTATCGTGGATTGTCCTCTTTTTCACAGCCCGTCCAATGACAGAAATTCCAGCTACTTTTTTCCTGTTGCTTGCTTTTTTATGTTTCTGGAAAGGTTATGTTAAAAATCAAGGCAGAAAGTATTTTTATCTTTTCGGATTATTTTTTGCCATTTCTTTACTCACGAGATTCCAGTATGCTATGTTCGTCCTTCCACTCATAGTACTTACCTTTACAAAAGAAAAATTTAAGTTTTTAAAAAATAAAAATTTGTGGCTTTCAATTTTAGTTTTCTTTATAGTTTTGATACCTTTCTTTATATTATACTCTTCGCATTACGGGTTTTTTGTCAAAGATATTATTGCTTACTATCTTGGAATAGGACAGCCCGTAGACATAGGTTCAGCAGCAGCAACCAAAACCTTTGCAAACTTTTTTGATTATTTCAAAAATCTGCCTTATATGCTTTCATGGTATATTTTAATTCCATTTTTAGTAGGAATTTTTTTCTTTTTTGTAGATATGGTTTTTGGTATAGATAAAATATTCAATAATGAAAACATTCAGAAAAAACTTTTTGTTTTTCTATTAATTGTAGTCCCTTTTATAGCTTTAGGAAGAATAACCGATTATGTTGAACAGAGATACATAATGCCTATGCTGCCTTTCTTATTTTTAATAGCTGCTTACTCTTTCAATGTTTTCGATTATATCAAGCTCGGCCCGAAGTCTAAAGCGTTTTTAGCATTTATTATTTTACTAGGTTTGTTGATTCCAAGTTTTTTATGGGCAAACCAGCTGATAGACAGCAAAAAAACCTCCTATATAGAAGTAAAGGATGCAGGATTATGGATAAAACAAAATTCCAATTCTAGCGATATTGTTGTTTCTAACTCTCTTCCTCAGATAATATATTATTCAGAGCGAGCTACTTACCCTATGGCTTTATACAGGCAGGGGCTTCACTATCAGAATCCTGAATTAATGAAATATAAAGACGGCGAAGCAGGTTTTGATGAATTTGTAATAGAGAAAAAACCAAGATACTTGATGCTGTCAGCTTTTGAAAATCACGATGAGTGGATGTATGCTTATCCTCAAAAGCACGTTACTGAATTAGTTCCAGTTCTAGCTATTCCTCAGACACAACAGCCTGTTGTAGTTGTATATGAGTTTAAGTATGCTTGAATTGCTGTTAAAACAACATCTAACAAACATCAATAAATAATTAAGTATAGAATTAATAAATAAAAATATCCGATAAGCAATTGTTTGTGTTATTAACAATTAGTTATCAAATTATACCATATAAATATATAAATGCCTAAATCTAAGCAAAAAAGTAAAAATATCAGAGAAATGAACTGCAATCTTAAGATTGCAGAAGTTGCTTTGCAACTTCAGATTTCTCTGAATATCCAGAAAACCACGATGAACTAAGGTTTTCTTGATTTTAACAAAATGAAAATAATGCTAATCTCTCCGCCAAACATTTTAGAAGGCAATATTAAAGAAGAAGAAAGTTTTGACAACAGAACAACTCCTTTAGATTTAGCAATTATAGGAGCAGTTTTAGAGAAAAGGCATCAGGTAAGAATTTTAGATGCTCTTGCCTTGCAACTTGATAAGAAGCAGATTTTGAATGAAATTGAAAAATTTAATCCGGATTTAATATGCCTAACAGCAGTTGATAGATGCAGATGGGGCATTGACTCTGCAAATGAATTAAGCAGGCATATAAAAGGCAGGAAACTTGGATTGATATGGAGCTACAAGCCAGAATTAATGACGAGTTTAATGGAAAATAATTCAAACATTGATTTTTCTATTTATGGGGATCCTGAGTTTACCCTCTTTGAAGTAGCAGACAATAAAAAGTTTAGCAGCATAAAAGGCCTAATTTACAGAAGAGGAAAAAGAATTGTAAAAAATTTAGCTAGAGAACTGATAAAAGACTTTGATATTTTGCCTTTCCCGGCCCGTCACTTGCTTGATATGAGTGCCTATAAAAGATTGCCTCATGAGCTAATAAAAGAGCCAAATTTTGATATGATTGTTAGTAGGGGCTGTCCTTATCAATGCACCTTCTGCTTAATGAATATTGTTGGTGGAAGAATAAGAAGAACAAGAAGTCCAGAAAAAGCAGTAGAAGAGATGAAAATTCTCAAGCAAAAAGGAGCAAAACAAATACACTTTCAAGATTTAACATTTACTATGGATAGAAATTGGGTAATGAAATTTTGCAATTTGTTAGAAAAAGCCAAGCTCAATTTAGTATGGACATGCCAGACAAGAGTTGATAAAGTTGATTTTGAGTTGCTAGAAAAAATGAAGGAAGCAGGATGCAGATCTATTCTTTATGGTATTGAAAGTTTAGATCAAGGCTCTCTAGATAACATTAAAAAAGGAATTAAGATAGAAGACATAGAAAAAGCTTTAAGATTAACTAAAAAGGCAGGAATAGAAGCAAGATGCAGTATGATGCTCGCCTTGCCAGGAGAGACAAGAGAGTCGGTAATGAAAGTTCTCAATCTGCTGATTAAATTAAATCCTGCTTTTGCGCAATTTCATACAACAACAGCATTTCCAGGAACAGAACTTTATGAAAACTCTGGCAAATATGGAATAATTCCAAAAGAAAGAGTCATGAGGAAATTTGATATTTCAGGTAGGCCTTTTATTCCTAATGCTTATAAAAATGAGGAAGAAATACTAAAACTTCAAAAAGAGGCTTATAGAAAGTTTTATTTTAGACTAGGTTATATTTTAAGAAGAGTTCTAAGTTTAAATCAATTTGCAAGAAATATAAAAGGCATAAAAATGTTCTTTAAGCTTACCTGATTCCTGATTTTCCGTCCCAAATTTCAGGAATTTTAATTTTCATTGCTTTTAATATAGTAGGAGCAATATCATACAAATTCATTTCTTTCATTTTACCTTTTCCAAAACCATTCATCAGGAAAACTCCATCTAATTCAGGAACTTTTATTGTATAGCCGTGCATTGACTCTACTCTAGCACTATCTCTAAAAAAGTCTGGATAGAGCTGTTCATGAGGCCTTACAGCAGCCATTAAGTCTCCTACAAACTCTCTTTTGTAAGGAATAAAAAGTTCTTTCTCTATGTTTGTTTTATCATAAACAAGATAGCCTTCTTTCTTTAGTTTTTTCTTTAATTCTTTTATTATTTTTTCATCAGCTTTCTTAAACCATATTTGCGCCATAGTTGAGCCTATAAAATAACCAGCATCATAATCTTTGAAAATCTCTTTGATATCTTTAGTTTTAGTTACTTTACATCCTCCATGGTCAGAAAATAGAACTAAATTTATATTTTTTCCAGAAATACCTTCTTTAACTTCCTTGTCTACTTTTCTTAAATAATCTAGTGCTTCACTACTATGCAGCCCATATTTATGCTCTATACTATCAAGTTTCCAGATATGCAAATACACAACATCATAATTTTTCAATAAATCAACAGCGTTTCTTATCTGCTTGAATTCATCTTTATTGAAATAAAAACCAGTTTTCTTGTTGTTAGAGAAAATTGGAAATTCCATACCTATGTATTTAATTCCTTGTTTTCTAAGCACATCGAATAAAGTAGGAACAGGCAGAGGATTATGCTCAAAGTGCATTTTGTCTGCTGATATTTCAAACTTCTCAAGCAAATCAAATGGAATTTTATTAGTTCTAAGAAATCTTGTTTTTCCTTGCATAAGTCTTATTAAATTAACATAAACATCAGCTATTTTCCTTGCCGCATTTTCTAAACCAACTTTCTCAAATAATTTCAAAAGAAATTTTATATATTTAATTTTGGAAAAACTCCCATCTTTTTTGAGATAGTACCAGCTCCATACATTATGCTTTAAAGGCAAACATCCAGAAAGCATGCTGTACTCAATATGATAGCCAGCAGGAACAGTTTTTAATCTAGTGTAAAATCCTTGTTTAGCCAGACTGAATATGAAAGGCATATTTTCTTTTTTTAAATCAGAAAAGCTGAATGCGTCTACAAACAAGATGAGTGTTTTTTTCATTTTACTAATCCTCGCTCTTTATACCAGTTTAGTGTCTCTTTTATTGATTCTTGAAGAGAAATTTTTCTTTTATAGCCAAGTCTTTTAATTTTACTTGTATCCATAACATTGTCTTTTGACATCCATAAAGCAGTTCCTGAATTAAACGGGGCTTTTTTTCCAAACAGCCCAAAAAATATTTCAAATAAAAATCCCGCAACTCTTACTAAAAATACAGGGATTGAAAAAGGAAAAAGGCTCTTGTTTTCCTGTTTAGCTATCTCGCTAAAAACCTCTTTTATAGTATAGGTCTGCCCATCATTTATATTATAATCATCTAAGTTTTTGCCCGTCTCATCAGCAAGCAAAATTCCATTTACTAAATTTTTAACATAGCAAAACTCAAATTTTGCTTTTCCGGCTTTAAGCAAAGGAAAAACCCCGGTATTTATTAATCTGAATAATTTAAGAAACTGAGAATCTCTTGGCCCAAAAACCATTGGTGGCCTGACTATTACACATTTAATCTTGTTCTTTTTGCAAAAATCCAAGACAAATTCCTCCCCTAGTTTCTTGCTTTCCCCGTAATCTGAAACAGGCAGTTTTCCGCTTTCTTCACTTAAGGGCTTGTCATCCCTGGAAAATCCAAAAACAGACATGCTTGAAACATGCACAAATTTTTTTACTTTATTTTTTTTGCAAGCCTCTAACAAATTTTTAATTCCCTTAACATTAGCATCATAATAAACTTGTTTTGGAATATTCATTGGCTTGGAGATAGCAGCAAGATGATAGATTTTTTCCACATCTTTAGTAGCATTTTCTATATCTTCTTTATTTAGCAAATCTCCTTTAACAATTTCAATTTTCTTCAACTTCTCTTTTAATTCTTTTAAATTTCCTAAATCGCCTCTAACTAAAACTCTTATTTTTTCCTTTTTTTTCAGAAGCTCCTCTACAAGATGGCTTCCTATAAATCCACTGGCTCCTGTAACAAGTATCATTTTAAATTAGTTTTTGCAGATAATAAACTGAGTATAACTTTAATATCCTTTCTTTTAAAGGTTTTGTTTTATTTGTCAACTTTCTCAAATATACTTCAGCTTCTTTCTTCTCATTAAACGAATAAAGAACCAACGCTAAAGCAACTATTATTCCAGAATCCCTCCATCTTAGCAGGCTTTTGACTAAAACCTCTTTTTTTCTAAAGCCAGACAAGAAAAACCTTATATTAAGATAATATTGCGCAGGAAATAAGTAATTGCTTCCTAAATAATCATTAAAATAAATATAAGGCAATCTCTTATAGGTTTCTTTGCATATAACTTTCCAATCATCGCTTTTAATTTTTAAATGTTCTTTTAATAAATTTTTCAGCGTCCATTCAATCCATTTTTTAGATTGCTGGAAAAACTCATCAACATTTTTAATTTCATAACCATGATTTAGTTTAGCATCTGTGGCTTTTTCAACTAATTTTTTCAATTCTTCAGGAGCATTTATTTTCTTAAATAATTCAATTCTATCCTGATACTTAGAAGTATACTTTTCCTTGAAGATTAAAATAGCGGAGCATAAGTCAGTAAATCCTTTAACAGCATATATGCTTTTTAGCATTTCAGAATTGTTCTCGGCAATTGCAAAATGATCTAGTTTATTGAAAAGCAGCCTTATAGCGTCTGATTTTGATATTTTTATTCCTGGAATTTTTCTAAGAACATCGTCTCCATAAATAACTAAACTTGTTTTCAAATCAAAACTTCTCTGGGTAGGGTATGCTTTTCCCAGGTCTCTATAAGCAATATTGTGCAAATCAACATGAAAATACTCATTTTCATTATACTCATTTCCAAACTCCTCAACAATCTCTTTTCCACCTCTTCCAATCGCTTTAGAACATTTTACTCCAATTGCTTCTAGCTTCTCATCAGAAACCCTTTCTTTGGTTAGTATATAAAAGTCATAATCATTCAAAGGCAAAATTCTGCCTTTTATTTTTTTGTAGCTCCCTCCCTGATGCCCAAATCCTCCAAACAAAATTATAGAAATAGGATTAAACTCTTTAATTATAATTTTCTTTATAATGCTCAAGTCTTTCTCTACTTTTTCATCAGCTTCTTTTGATGTTGTATACTTCATTTTAAAATTTTTTTGAGTTTTCATTTATTTTTTCTTTTCCCTATCAGCAGAATTATAGCAGCCAGAGATGGCACAACATCTATCAATATCATACTTACTAAAGACATAGAAAAGACTTTAACAGGCTCTGCCCCAAATAAACTGAACAAGCCAATTAGTGTAAATTCTCTTGTTCCCAATCCGCTGATTGTAATAGGAATTTGTGCAATCAAGGTAGCAATAGGATATATTGCAAGATAATAGATAAAGTTTAGTTCTATTCCAAGCGATAAGCCAATTAAATAAGAAATAAGATAATTAATTGTCCATGTCAGAAGATTTATAATAAATGCGATAAAAACTACGCTCAAGGAAGGTATATCCTTATAGAAAGACTCAAAAGTTGTCTTTGTTTTAGCTTTCATACTTTCTGGAATTAATTTTCTGTAAACAACTCTCAAAAGAAATTTAGTAGCACTCTTCTTGTAGAAAACTAAAAATAGCAGGACAAATAAAAGAAATAAAGCTATTAGAATATACAACGAGTTTGAAGAAATAAACCCTAGCTTGTTCCTGAAAATAAAACCCATGGCTATAGCTAAAATAAATATAGAACCCAAATCTAAAACTTTATCTATAACAAAATTGCTTAATCCCTTTCCTATCCCTCCTGTGTACTTTTTCAAGTAACCAGCCCTCATTGCACTTCCCAATCTGGCAGGAGTTACAAATCCATAAAAATTCGTAATTATGTTTATCTTTATCGCTTTTTTAAAAGGAACTTTTATTTTTTGCGCTCTTGCAATAACGTACCATTTTGTTGTCTGGAATAGTACATAAACACAAAGAAGCAAAACAGCTAAAAAAAGATAAGCAAGATTAGCACTTCTTATTTGTTTTATTATGTTTGTAATATCAAGCCTTATTACTAAATAAATAAAAATAGCAATCCCTATAAAAGGCAGAATTTTCTTTATCTTGTTCAAAACCATAGAAGTTACTGAAAATTCAAGCATAAAAAGCTTTCTAATGTCAGAAAAATAAACTGCACCATTTATGGCGCAGACAGTTGCTTAACAACTGTCAGATTTTTCTGAGCATCCCAGACAAACATGCCTTTTAAGGCGTGGTTGCATGTTTGTTTCTGATACTCCAGGATAATTATTTTTATATACCCTTAAGGTTGAGTATTTCCATGGAAGGGCTTTCTTTAGTTATTCCAGCTCACAACTCAGAAAAAGTCATAGAAAGCTCCTTAAGAGCATATTTCTCCGCATTCTCAAAAAAATTCAGGAATTTCGAGATTATTGTTGTTTGCAATGACTGCTGGGACAATACGCCTAGAATTTGTAGAGATTTAGAAAAAGAGCTGCCTATTAAAACTCTACAGATTCCTCAAAGAGGAAAAGGTTATGCTTTAACTACCGGATTCAACAATGCAAAATTTGATTACCTTGGCTTTTTAGATGCTGACAACCCATTTAATCTAGAAGCCGTGGCAAGAATGATTCCTCGTCTTAATGAATATAGCTTAATAATGGCCTCTAAATATTTGAGAGGGAAAGCAAGGCAACAAGACTCCTTTTTAAGAAGAATCATCTCTCTTGGAGGTAACATATTTACAAACATTTTTTTCAACATGCATTTCAGAGATACACAGGCAGGCAGCAAGTTTTTCAGAAAAGAAGTATGGCATTCAATTAACAGAAAGTTTGTCTGCAACGGTTTTGATTTTGATATAGAATTTCTACACAAGATAAATAAAAAAAGGCTTAAAATTTTAGAAGTTTATATTCCTTTCAAAAAGGAAAAGTTTTCAACTTTCAGATTGAAGTATATTCCAGGAATGATAAAAAGATTATTAAAATTAAGATTCTTAAAATGAACATGAAAATCCTGCTTAGTTTTGATTTAGAGGAGTTTGATGTTCTAGCAGACTTTTCCATAGAAAAACAGCTAGAACAAACAAATCAAGGACTATTGAAGTTAATTAAGATGTTGGATAAAAATAAAATAAAAGTAACCTTTTTTGTTACTCATTTATTTGTCAAACATCATCCCAATATAGTTAAAGCTCTGGCAAGAAAGGGGCACGAGATAGCATGCCATGGCTTCCATTCCGACAATTACCTTGACATTAAAAAAATAGAAAAATTAGGAAAAGCAAAAAAAGAACTGGAAGAGCTAGGAATAAAAGTGAAAGGCTTTAGAGCTCCAAGATTTCAGATAAGAAAAGTATCTATGTTAAAAAAATTTGGTTTTGAATACGATTCATCCTTACATCCTACACTAATGCCGGGAAGGTATATGAACTTGTTCAAAAAAAGAAAAATACATAATTTGGGAGGGGTAGTAGAGATTCCCCCCTCTGTTCTGCCTTTCCTTAGATTTCCAATAGCATGGTTTGCATTCAAAAATTTTGGGCCTTTATATCCAAAAATTTTCACCAAATTAAATTCCTTGTTTTCTAACTACACTCTTTTAGTTTTCCATCTATGGGAATTCTCCGACTTAAGAAGTTTCAAGTTGTCGATAGTAATAAAAAGAAAAAATGGGGAAGAGCTTTTGAAAATGCTTGAGAACTATATAGTTTTCTGCAAGAATCAAGGGTATAAATTTGAAACAATATCAAAATATCTTAAATTATCTTGAAAAATCTTTTAAATGCCCTAAAACTGCTTTGAGTCCTCTTAGATTAAACTTTAAATCATTTAAGTTCTTTATGCTTTTCAGTCTGGCTAGAATATACCTTGGTGTTAAAAATATAGTGTAGATTTTCTCGCAAACTTTTGCTACTTCTTTGGCATTTCCTTTAATCTTTAAAACAGGCTCGGACATGTCATACCTTTCATAATCATAAGGGTCAAATAAAAACCAGTTGTTTTCTAGAGCTTCATTCCACAAACTTGTGCCGGGATAAGGAATTAAAACAGTGGCTTGAAGTAAATCAGCGTCTCCAGATTGCATTAATTTTTTCGCTAGCTTAAATGTATTTAAAGCGTCCTCTTTTGTTTCCCAAGGATAGCCAACAATCATAGTCAAATGAACTGTTAATCCTGCTTCTTTTGCCATCTTGCAGCCTTCAATTATATCTTTCACTTTTATTCCTTTGTTTAGATTATCTAGAGTTTTTTGATTAGCTGATTCTAATCCAAACTTCAAAAGCCTGAAACCAGCTTTTTTCATCAGTTTATAGTCTTCGAGCTTTAAAGCTCCGAATCTCATATTACAAGAATATTTTATTTTCTTATTATACCCTCTCTCTATCAATCCGTTACATAATTCTTTTAACCAACTCCCTACACATAAAGTACCAGAATCATCAAATATTTCCTTAACATTATACTTCTCAACTAGCATTCTTATCTCATCTAAAACATTTTTCACACTTCTTACTCTAAACCTTGGGAAAAGACGAGGCCATGCACAAAATTTGCATTTTCCCCACCAGCAATCTCTTCCTGACATGGTATAGAAAAAAGGCGTGCCCTCTAGATTATATTCTTCCTGATAATTTCTCCAGCAAGTTAACTCTCTGTCAATAAAAGGCGGTTCATCAAGATTATGCTTTAGTTCAAACTTGCTTCCTATAATCTTTTTTCCTTTCCAGAAAAAAATTCCTCGAGGAATTTTTTTACTGGTTTTAAGCCAGTTGGCTAGTTCTGAAGAAAGAAAATCATAATCTCCTCCTTGCATTACAAAATCTACTTTGCTGTTTTCTAAAGTTTCTTCAGGAAAACTAGTAACATGATCTCCACAAATAGCTATTTTTACTTCAGGAAATTTTTCTTTAATCTTATTAATAAACTTCCAGTGCTGTTTTATTACTGGAGTTTTAGTTTCAAAAACAAACAAATCAGGTTTTTCCTTTTCTAGAATAGAGAAAAACTTTTCTTCATTTATATTCTCAGCAATACAATCCAACCACAAAACATCATTCCCCCCGCTTTTTAGTAAAGTAGCAGCTGAGGCAAGAATAACAGGAAACATATGGCTAGGATTTGAAAACCACTGAAACTGCCTGTTCTGACTTAACATAGCAATTCCTTTTTCACTTTCAGTTGGAGGATATCCAATAATTATTTTCATGTTTGTTTATGATTTTAATGCCAACTATTTAAACTTTGCTTTTAATTATACCGTAAAGCCAGCCTAGTCCATAAGAAAAGTGTGTAGTTATTGTTGTGATAAAAACAAAAAAGCTTGTTTTCAAATTCTCTTTTATGCTTACAACAAGCATAATCAAGATATATAAGAATAACAAATAGAGAAAAATTAATCTTACAGGAAAACTGAAAAAAGAAAGTATAATTCCGAGAATAAAACCTAAAACACCTATTGAGTTGATAGAAAAATATAACTTATCTAAAGAAAAATCTTTTTTAGTAAGCCAGGCAATATCTCTGCCATAAATAAAAACCTGTTTTAAATGTCTTGAAAGAGAATTTCTTCTATGATGATAAACAACAACATCTTTCGCATACAAAACTTTATATCCTTTTTTCAAGCAATCAAAGCAGAACTTAGAATCTTCTGCAGTTAAATAATCCTGCAGAAATTCCTCGCTTGCAGATTTTCTTGCAATATAATTGCAGCTAGGAAGCTCTTTAACAAACTGATTTCTAGTTGTTTTGTATCTGACAAAAGCAAATCCTGAAGCCCAGAAATTGCTTAATACACAATCTGAAATCTTCTCCCAAAAACCAGCATTTTCAGGAATTAAGTTTGGCCCTCCTGCAATTCCTATATCAGAGTCCTGAAAATACTTAATTGCATTTTTCAGCCAGTCTCTTCTAGGATAAGCATCAGAGTCAATAAAAGCATAAAAATCACCTTTAGCTTTTTCCATAGCAAGATTTCTTTTAAGAGAAGGCGTTCCTACTGTTGTAATTATCCTGACTTTTTTACTACTTAATTTTATTTTTGGTTTTTTGTCAGGCAAAACTAAAATCTCAAAATCATCATACTCGAGCTTTAAGCATTCGTCAATGCATTTTTTTGTATCTTTATTGATTTCTTTGCAAGGTATGATTATGCTTACTTTCATAATACTCCTCCAAAAAATAGAAGAAAACCAATTAAAATTATAATCAGCTGGAAAATATTGATAACATATACGACTTCTTTTTCACTAGCCTCGCCTTTAATTTTTTTCAAAAGAATTATTGCTATATGGTTTAAGCTGTAAACTTTGTCATAAGCCAAATCCAATTTATTATCTTTATCCGGCTTTCCGAAACTCTGCTTTTTCAGCCTGCCTCTTATTTTCAACACAACTTCAATAATATTAGGTATGAAAAAGAAAACAGCAATTCTTTCAAAATTTCCTAAGATAGCCATTGCAGCAATCAAGCCGCCAATAGGATAAGTCAAAACATCTCCTGGAAGAACTTTGGCAGGGCACCAGTTAAAAATAAGAAAAGCAAGAAGTGCAAAAATTATGCATAACCCGATTAAAGCAAGCCAGCTGCTTCCTGTTAAATAAGCTATTATACTCAAAGCAGCTAGCAACAAAATTCCCTGGCTTGCTTCCAAGCCGTTAAATCCTGCCAAGAAATTAAAAGTTGTAGAAGCTCCCACAATTCCTACAGGTATTAGTATTAAAGGGTAAATCCATCCAAGATTTACCAAGCCGAAAAAAGGTATGTTTATTGAACTTGAACCTGCATTTATAACCATTAGAGGAATAGCAGCAAAAACACATAAAATCATTCTATATCTTCTTCTTAAACCATCTCTTACTAATCCTCCGCCCCATCCGAATAAGCTGTCAACTAGTCCTATGATTGTAAGTATCAAAATCATAGTTGTAAGAGCAAATATTTCCATAATTTTTTCATTAGAATGAAAATAAAATGTCTTTATTGCTATATAAACTAAAATAGAAAGTATGAATCCAGTAACAGCAACTATTCCTCCAGAACCAACAACATTTCTAGGGTTCTTGTATTTATTCATATCAGGCCACATTAAATTCATTTTTCTCGCTTTCCTAATCCATATAGGCATAACTAAAAAAGTGACAAAAAACGCCACTACTAATGGCAGTATTAGTAAGGAATTCATTAAAAATTAGAGAGGTTATTATTTATAAAGATAATGATAGATAATCCCTTGTTTTAAAGCTGAAATACTAATGCTATTTTCCTAATTGATTAATGAATAAGTATATTCATTATTAACAATGCTAAATATTGTTTTTTCGTTTTAAAACTAATTTTAATTTTCTCAGAAATTAGCTTTAGCTATTTTTACAGTATCGGGATAAATTGTGCTTAAATATTCTTGATTAACCTTTGTTCCAGGAGGATAATTTATCTCCCAGATTTTTATTGGCCCCCTAATATCCCCATAGACAACAAAATCTCCTATGCTTGCATTTTGCTGTTTCAAATTGCTGACAATAATATCATCTTCTTTATGCACTAATTTGAAGTTTTCTGTCTTGTCAAACAAGTACAACTTAACCCATAATGCGTTCATTGATTTTTCAGTTATAAATAATGCAGCGCCTTTATCATTTAATCCAAAACCACTTGATGTCTGAGTTAATTTTGGAACAGTATACAAACATCCCTTATATCCTTGGTTAAACTCAAAAGTTTGTCCTTTGTAATAAACACAACCTAAACCAGAAACATACTGTTTATTATTATAGATAAAAACAACTGAAGGCTGTGCCATTTCTCCATTTTTTGTTATCCTTAAAAATACTCCTGCGATTCCTGTCTTGAATGCAGGCAAAAACTCCTGCTTTCCTGTTTCTATATCAGTCCACAAATAGTCTTTATCAAGAGCTGCCCCTCCTGAATACAAATAAACTGTTTCGTTTTTAGTTTCTTGTATGTTTTTTTCATCTTGTATAAATATAGACATCTGGCTGTATCTATCGTAGTTCTCATCACTTCCTATAGAAGAATAAGCAGGATATTTTCCAATATCTGTTGAATCAATTAAAAGATGTGTAGAATTATGTGTGTATAGAAATTCCAAAGCCTCTGCTTCACTCTGTCCTGTTAAAACATGCCTTCCTATCAAATGATCCCAGTAAGCTATAACATTTCCTCCATCTAAAACAGTTGCTCTGTTGCCAATAGTCTGCACCCAGTAGCCATAATCCCACCAGTGAGCAAAAACAGCATCTTTAGGAGTATTATCCCTTACCCACGCCATTGCTTTTTGCCATTGCTGCGTATATGCTGAAGGGGCCATTCCCTTTGCTCCAGCCAAAGTAACCTGATAATTGTAGTAAAGACTGTATAGGCTTGCTAAAATAACTAGTGCAGCTATAACTATAAATATCAACCTCAATGTTTCATCTTTTCTCTCTCTTGCCTGCTCAAAAACAGCAATGCAGAAATAGCTGGTTATTATAGCACTAGGAACTGCCAGCACCATTATTAATCTTACTGCACTTCTTGCTCCTATCAAGCAGACAAAGAAAAGAATAATAAGGAAAAGATAAGACGAATTTATTTTCTTCAGTTCGTCTAAGCTATTTTGTTTGTAATATTTAAATAATAGGTAGCAAGAACTAACCGCTATCAAAATAAACCCCCCAAAATAAATTATTTTGCTTATATTGTTTGTTCCATTCATTATGCTAGAAGAAGAATATCTGCTGAATATTAATGCAAATAAGAATATGATATAAGTAAGAGTTAAAATTATTTTTCCTCTTTTCTCTAAATTTTCTACTGCTTTATAAAATAGAAAGATGGAACCAGCAAAAAATAGCCAGAATAGAAGAGGTATGTTAGCAATTATTGGCCCAAAACTCTCCCCCCACTCGCTGAAATAGGGCTGTCTGTTTTCAGCAACAGTAAATGACAATCTGCTTGAATATGGTTGTGTCAAATGAAATATTATATCATTTACAAAATTTGGGACAAAACTTATACCAAAAAATAAACTAAAAAAAATAAAACCAACAATTAAAAAAATTATTATTGATATAACTTTATCAGGGAGTTTTTTTCTTAATTTTTCTATTATGCTTATATTTTTCAATTTAGTTTCAAAAATTAAAAAATCCACTAAAAATAATATAAAAACAATAAAGCATAATCCTGATGAAGTAGAGGTTAATATAGTCATTATACCATACCTTGCCGCAAAGAAAACAAAATATACCCCAAGAGAAACTATAACCCACATAGAATAATACAAAAATTCTTTTTTTGCCAATTTTCCTAAAATAAACATAACGAATGCAAACACTGTAATAGATGTAAGAACATAAACCCACCCACCCCAGATTAATCCCATTAGTGCAGTAGATAATCCTGAAAGGAAAGCAAAACTTAAGCCTTTCCATATTTTCTCAGAACGCCACGACAGCAGGAAAAAATAAAAAGCAAGAAACATAAAGAAAAATCCTGCAGACTCTTTTTCAGGAATTCCAGCAACTGTTCTAGCCAGTAAGCTGGGAGCTACAATTAGAAAAGCTGTGGAAATCAAGGCGACTATATCTTTATACCAGTGTTCTTGAAATATTTTTCTTGTCATTAAGAAAAAAACAAAAGCTGTCAATAAGAACATGAATGCAGGAAAAAGAACAGCAGAATAATTTACACTAGCATTAGTGAAAAAATTAAGCGCTTTATGAAAATAAGCAATCATGTAAGGCAGCACTCTTGATTCCTCAGCCGTATTAAAGCCAAGAGGCACATATCTCATCTTATCTATTTCAGGAAGAGAGCCATTTTCAACAATAGTTTTTGCATACCTCAAAAAAAGAAAAGGATCCAAATCGGGCCCTAATGTATATTCGTTAGTTGTTATATCTTTAAGACTAGGAACATTCACTGTTCTAATATACCATGTTAAAGCAAGAAGCAGCACTAGCCCAACAATAACAAGAATGTTTTTTCTTTTACTAAAAAAATTAATTAGCTTTTGCTTTCTTTCTTCTACGAATTTCTCTTCATCCGGCATTTTTTAGCATTAAGCGACTTCTATACTATTCACTAGCTCTTCTGCAGATTTCTCTTTTTCCACGCTATCACCAGCACAGTACGGGCATTTTTTAGCATTCTCTTTACCATCAAATCTATATCCGCACTCATTGCAAACAAAACCTGTCATTTTTTCTTTTTTCCTCCTGAAATCATTAAAAATCAGGCTTATTTAAATTTATATGTATTCAGAATAAAGAAGGAGTAACAAAAACCTCTACTAAAGCAGCAACTAATAGTACTACAACAGCAACAATTATTAGTGTTAGAGCATCTCGCAAGATGCTCCAAAACTTTTCTGTTTTTGTATCGTGCTTTATGACTGCAACAGAAACTATTCCTCCTGCCAGTGCCCCAATAAAGTAAGCAGCTATTTCTGGTAAACCATGAATCATATATCTTGCTACTCCTAAAGGCAAGCTAGCTAAACTTGACTTGGAAAATATTCCCACTGCTGCCGCAATAACTGAAGCGTTCCACGCAAGAACAAATATTGCCCCTGCGCCAAATATTAAGCTAAAAATCAATGTAAAAATCAGAACATATATATTGTTTGCAAAAATCATCATTATTCTGTCTTTTACTGTAACAGAAGCTGTCAGCTTAGCACTCTTGATTCCATAATCACTCACACATTCATTAAAATTCGCAGGTCTGTTTATTATACAGTATGTTTCTACTTGAGCGCGAAAACTATTGTTCGAAGGCAGGACAACGTACCAAAATGAAAAAGCAACTATAAATCCTAGAAAAAGCCACAATAAAGCAAGCAAAGATTTTGACTGCTCTTTCAAAATTCCAAATGTTCCTTTATGTTCCATATCTATCTCTTCCTGATTTTTAATAAGATAGTACATAAATGGCAAGGAAAACATAACTGTAAAAGTTACAACTAGAATTCCAGAATATTTTGATAATACTTCGTCAGAAGCAAAAATCCAGTTTACAAGTAAAATTGAAAGAGAAGCATAAACTAAGCCTACAAAAAACATCTCCCAAGGATGCCTTTCTGCTCTTCTCGGGCTTAAAATCATCTCTAACATTTTTATATTTCTAAATTAAACTTCTGTTGTTTTTAAACATTCTCTTAACCAATAATGCTAACTTTTCAAATAATACGCTCTATAGAATAATCAGTTTACTTAAATTTTAATCATAATCTTTAAATAAAGCAATTTATTCTTCTTAGAATGCAAAAAGAGGCTCTAGTTAATAAGATAGTTAAGGATATAAAAGCAGTAAAGATACAAGGCGCAAGAAGTATAGCAATTGCTGCACTAAAAGCTTATTCACTCAAACAAGATAAAGCAACAAAAAACAAGCTTATGAATGCTAGATCTACAGAACCCCTGCTTGTCAATACCCTTAATTATTATGAAAAGCACGGAAAGAAAAAAACTCTCGAGCATTTCTCTTCCGCTCAGGAAAAAATCAATCAGCTAGTTTTAGGATTGATAAAAAATAATTCAATAATTTTTACTCACTGCCATTCAACAAATGTTATTAATTCTTTAATATATGCAAAGAAAAAAGGAAAAAAATTTCAGGTTTATAATACCGAAACTCGTCCGTTAATGCAAGGAAGAATTACAGCAAAAAAACTAAAAAAAGCCGGGATTAAAGTTACAATGTTTACAGATTCTGCAGCAAGAAAAGCGTTAATTGAAGCTAAGAAAATAAAAGGCATAGACTTGCTTTTTTTTGGAGCAGATGCGATTTTAAAAAATGGAGTAATAAACAAAATAGGTTCAGGCATGTTCGCAGAAATTGCCTTCGCTGAAAAAATTCCTGTTTATATTATAGCTGATTCATGGAAATTTACTAAACATGTAAAATTAGAGGAAAGAGATTTTAATGAGGTATGGAAAAACGCTCCTCGTAATATAAAAATTAAAAATCCTGCATTTGAGCTTATCCCAAGAAAATATATCAAAGCAGTTGTTTCAGAACTTGGAATTTTGTCTTTAAACAAGTTTGTAAAGAAGCTTAGCTCTTCCTAGCTTCTTCTAATAGCTCTTGTAACTGAAAATTAATTTGCTCTATCTCTCCGAGCAGATTTGCTTTTAATTCCTCTAGCTCTCTAACCTGCTTATTAATAATGTGAATAGTTTCTTCAGCTCTCTTTTTAACCACAATTCCCTGCCCTACATTGACAAAAAGCTCCTTATCCTTAATCTCGCTTTTTATAAAAATCCCTTTTCCTAAATTAGCTAGAATTTCCTTTTCTTTGCTTTTTTCAATCTTATCTAGGCTTGAGTTTAAGATTTCAAATTCAGCTATTTGCTGATTGACGATTTGAACTTGCTCTTGCAATTTTTCTGCCTGTTGTTGTATCATGCTTAATTTTATCAAATAATCTTCTTTTGCCATGTTTGTTATTATATAAGTGTATTTTTAAAGCTTGAGTTTTATTGTTCTGTAAGTTGATTTAAAAGTCGCATCAAGCGACTTTTAAGACTTTCCTTAGTATGCTTGAGAAGATTATTGAAAAAATAAGATAAAACCAAATCCAGCTTAAGAAGCCAAAATATTTGTAGTTAATCACAGCAAAAATATCATTAAACCATCTGAAAAACAGAACAATAGGAACAAAAGTGTATATTATAGAGCCCATTGTTAAATCAAAAGTTTTAGGTATAAACTCCATCTGCTTCTTGTTAAACTCCATAAGTTTCTCTGGACTATCTTTATATTTCTTCATTTCTTCCTGCAAAATTTTCTGTTCCTCTTTCAGTTTTCTTAACTCATTTTGGTTAGTTGTATACTTCTGAACTAAAGTTAGGATTAGTGTGATTACAAAAACAATAACTATCATTCCCCAAAGTGGGCTTAACTCTATCAGTTTTCCTGCGCTTGGGTCAAGAACATAATGCACAGAATTTTTTATTATAGGCACATTCCAAGCCGCTGCTATGACAAAGCTCGCTATCATAACAAGCAGCATAATTGTCATCCCTTTCATTCTCACTAGAATAATTTTGGCTATTTAAATCTTTAATAACTTATTTTTTGTCGTCTCTTAATATCTTTCTAGCTGATAAAATTTTTCAGTGCAGGATGCATATCAACAGCATGCTGCTGAGCTATGCTATTATAAAACTGGTACATAATCATTACTGCAAGAAGAATCGCTGTTCCTGATGTTAGCGCTCCCAATAAGTCTGCAACGCTTGCTAGCAATCCTATTGTTGCCCCGCCCATAACAGTTAATGGCATTATGTATCTAGACAGCACTGATTCTAAAACTCTTTCATCTTTTCTAAATCCAGGAATCTGCAATCCGCTTTTAATAATATTTCTTGCCTGATTTGAAGCATCCATTCCAGATGTTTTAACCCAGAAAACAGCAAAAATAGTTGAGAAAACCACATAAAACAGCATATGTACTATTGCTTGAGGAATAAAAATTAATTGCAAACTTCCTCTAACCAAAGATTCTATTAATCTAATGCCAGAAATCCAAAATGCAAATCCAGAAACAGCTTGTCCAGAAACAAATGTCCCAAGAGGAGTGCCGTGTCCAAGCCACGTTTGTAACAATCCGGCAAATAACTGCAAGTTAGCAGCTAAAGCTGCAGTCAAGATAACAGGAATTACAGAAGTATAAAAAAAAGATAAAGGCCATCTTAATCCATAGCCTCTTAATCTGTCAAAACTTAATGGAACCTCAACCTTTAATGATTGAGCCCAGACAACAACCAAGAAAATAAGTATAGTGGCTATCAAGACAGCCAAAGCTGAAATAGCTTCTGTAGGAGCCTGATTAATAACAGACTGAACTAAGACTAAAACCTTTCCAGCACATGCAGTCTTTGAGAAATCCAGCAAGCAGTTCTGCCCTGTCTCACTAACAAACTGGAACATTCCTGTGAACAATCTCCAGCCCACTCCTGCCACAATGAATAAACTTACACCAGAGCCAAAACCCCACTTGCTAACTAATTCATCCATAAAAACTATAGCTAATCCTCCTAAACATAACTGAAATACCACAATAAAAGTGTAGCCCGGCATTGCAGCCAAACCTTTCATCAAAACATAGACTAAAGCTTCAAATAATATAAAAAAGAAAACTAGCAGTTTCTGCAATCCTTGAAAATATTTTTTACCTTCAGCATCTGTCAAGTCTATATTCAAAATCTTACTTCCTACTAACAACTGTAGTATGATAGAAGCCATAACAATCGGTCCAATTCCTAAACTTATAATACTTCCAAAATCTGTCCCAAGAATTATTGCCAGATACTGAAATCTGTCTAATGCGTTTTTAGCTAGCCCATATAAAGGAACATTAGCAAGAACAAAAAATGCAGCCAGCACTATCAATGTCCATTTTAGCTTGACATTAAAAGCAAGTTTTTTTTCTACTGGTCCTTGAACCTCAGGAAGATTTTTCAATAAGTCTGTAAACGCCATCATTAACTAAGTTTTTTTTGATTTTTAAACCTCCTTTTATTTATTTCAAATCTTTTCCTATAACTATAGCTTTCCCGCCAGCTTTCTCAATTTTTTCTCTAGCTTGCTTAGAAAAAGATTTTGCTTTAACAGTATATTTTCCTTTTATCTCGCCCTCTCCTAATACTTTATATTTAGAAAGACTAACTTCTCCTTCTTTATACTTTTTTCCTATATCTTCAACATTAATAAAATGATTTTTCTTTTTTGCTGTGCTTCTGCTTGTAAATCCTTTTTTCCCAAAATAAGGCATCAAATATTTGTGAATATAGCTTAGTTTCTGCCCTGCTCTTTTTCCTGTTCCAGCCATTCCTTTTCCTCCTCTGTTGCCTGAACCTTTATGCTTTTTTGCAGCCCATCCGTGCAGCCTTGTTCCCCGCATTCTCTTACTTTTTCTTTTTTTCTTAAGTTTCATTTTTTAACTTTGTAAATATCAGCATGTCCTGGAATTATCCAGTCAGCCAATTTAATTACTTTCTCCCTGCTTTCCTTTAGTTTTTTTGGATTATCCGCATAAGGATCACTTTCAGGAAGATTTTCTTTCCAGAAAACATCTCCACAAATTGCTATCTTACCATTTTTTGTATTTACTATTAATGTTATTCCTGTTCTATCATGCCCAGGAGTCTTAATAATCTTTATATCTTTACTAAAATTCTCATTCCAGTCTTCTACTGAATTTTCATTCCAAATTCCATAAAATTCCAATATTTTTGCTTCTGGAAACATTCCAATATTTCTATAGTGATCTATATGAGAATGTGTAATGCAAACATAATTTACATCATCAACACTCAATCTTTCTTTTTTCAATGCGTCAATTAGCATTTGTTGGTTTTCTAAAACACCAGGGTCAACCACCATAATAACATTTTTATCTTTTACTAAACTAATTGTTGCACATGTTTTCTCCTCTCCTTCCTCTGCACTATCCGCAGATGTATATCCTTTTATCAAAACTTTAACTTCACTCATTTTACAGCATTCTCCTGATTAAATCATTTATTTCCTCTTTATTATCGCCTAAAACTCCTTTAGGATAATGTATTTTGCTATCTATGCCTCCTCTTGGAGGATGTAATCTGAAAAAAGGTTTTATGCTTTCTATTTTTCCTTTTTCCATTTCTCCTGCAACTTTTTTAACATCAATCTTCTTTTTGCTTTTCCCTCTTTTTTCTATCAGCTGCTCTAATGTTGCATTGTCAACCTTTCCATAAGCAATAAAGTTTTTGACTTTTTTTATTCTTCCTTTATTTTCTTCAGTTTCAGGAACAACAACGCATGAAAACTTCTTTCTCAATCTTAATCTATTAAAAGTTTCTTCTACATCCTCTGTAACATTTACCTCTCCTCTTATTCTTATTATTGCTATCATTTTTTCATTTTAGCTTTCTCAAAGCATCCACGCATGCCTTTACAAAATTTATTGTTGTTCTTGTCTGCCCGAAACTCTGGCTGTAAACATCTTTAATTCCGGCAAGTCTCAACACTTTCTTGCATTCATCTCCTATAACTAATCCTGTTCCCTGTGGAGCAGGAATCAGTACTATTCTGCTGCTTCCACTTTTGCCTTCTACTTTGAATGGAATAGAGTGCAGCTCATTGCAAGAACAGTCAAAACTTCCGCAGCCTCTCCTTATTTTTATAAGGCTTATTTTGGCTTTTCTTATTGATTTTTCTCTGGCAGGCAGGGTTTCTTTTGATTTTCCCAAGCCAATTCCAACATGTCCTTTTTCGTCTCCAACTACTATAAGACATGAAAAAGTAGGAACATTTCCTTCTGCTGTTTTCTTCTGAGTCTGCCTCCATACCCTTCTCTTTCCCCCGCCAAATTTTCCCTTGCTCTGCCCAACATTAACAAGCTCTGACTTTAAATCAACGAGAGAATCAACAATTTCTGGCTCCAATATTTTATATTTTTCAATGACTTCATCTATATTTTTTATTTTTCCTTCCTTAACAAGTTTTCCAACTTTTGTTTTAGGAACCCATGCCTCTACATCAGATTTTATGCTTTCCTCTCTTCTTCCTTTTCTTACTACTTTTTCTTCTATAGGTTCAACTATTGCTTCTTTCAGTTCTTCGACTATAGTTTCAGATTCTTCTTCAACTTTTTCTTCTTTCTTTTCTTTTTCTGTCATTTTCATACAAATTTCTTTTCTATATTTCCTTTAATCTTGCTAAAATTCTCAGCAATGGAGTTTTTTAAGTGTTTCCCTTGTATTCTTTTCTCATCCGGAAAAATATCTTTTTTGCATTTAACATCAACTCCTGAATCAACAACCCCCTTTAAAAAAGAATATGCTCTTGATTTAGGAATGCTTCTATGCAATCCAATATCAAATATTGCTTCAACTTTTTCCTCCTTATCAAGAATTTTTTTTCCAAGCAGGAATCCTGTCAGATAGCTTGCTGGAGAAGATTTCAAGCTTCCTGCCAATGCCTCTGGCCATCCGTATTTCAGCAGCTCTTTAGAAGTCAAACCTACAACAACACAGTCCTTTGCTTCTTTGCTTTTGACATACTGCCCGGTAATATACTTGTTTGTTTTTCTAAATACTATTCTTGGTGTTCTGCTACCAAGCAGTTCAACTCTCGCCTTATAATCTGTCTTACATTCTTGTCTTCTTCTTTTCTGCATCTTAAATCTCCTCAGAGTTTAAGAGACAAAAATTGTCAAATTTTTTCATCTTAAATCTCCTGCCTCAAATGATTTATATTATGAAACATCCTTGCTTTTATTCTCTTATTCAAAATGCTAGCTTTTTCCCTATCTATTTTGCCTCTCTTCATAAGATTTTTTACATATCTTCTTAATTTTCTTGTTACTGTAACATAATCATCTTTTTTTCTTGCAATTTTTATGCTTCCTGCTCCTTTTCTTCTCTTACTTATTATTTTTTTCCTTCTTCCTTTAACATCTTTTACCTTGATTATCCCCTCCTTATATAAATCTTTAATATCCTGCCTTGTTATAGCTTCTTTTATCTCATCTTTCATTGTTTCATCTAACCTGATTCTTTCTACGCCAACATTTAATGTTCTTGCAATCAATTTTTTCTTTTTCTTTAAATTTGTCATTTTCTAAATCTGTTTGTTATTTTTCCTCCTAACTCCTTAATCTTGCTTTCTACAATCTTTTTTTTCTTTTTCCCTAGTTTTGCTATTATCACAAGCTGTCCCTTTTCAATTTTTTCAGCTTCTTTTAAATTTCTTATTAATATTGCTTCTTTCTTTTTTCTTTCCTGTCTGCTTGTTCCAAATCCTATATCTACTCTTAATAGCTTGCCTCGTCTTCGCTCCCTGATTTTATTGTGCCTTCCTCTAGGTTTTCTCCATTTCAGTTTGCTTTTCCTTCCTAATCTTTTATAATATTTCGTGCTTGTTCTCAAAAATTTTGTCATCTTCTTGCTCCTTTCTGTTTTTCTGTTATGAATATTCCATCTTGGAAAACCCTTCTGTCTCTGTTTCTTATTCTTGTTGCCTTTTCCATATTTGCAGCAGTCTGTCCTGCTTTTTCCTTGTCAGAGCTTTCTACTGTTATGATTTCTTTTTCTACTTTAACATCAACGCCATCTAGGATTTTAGCTTTTCTTTCTTTAACTTCTCCAAGAAAATTTTTTATTATTAATTCATTTCCTTTTATAGAAACATTCATAGGGAAATGCACTGTGCATATCTGCAGTTTATAAACATATTTTTTTCCAAAACCAGAAAGCATATTATTTATATGTGCTTTTGTTGTTTTAATCAGTTTCTTGACTTTTTTTGTTGCTTTCTTCTCCTCTAATACAAGCTCATTTCCTGTCTTTTTTATTTTAAATCCAGAATATTTTCTTGCAATTTCTTTGCCGTTTTTCCTTATTTTAATTTCATCTCCAGATATCTCCACATCAATTCCTTCTGGAATTTCAATTTTTTCTATTATTTCTTTTCTCATGTTAAATTTGTTCGCAAGTTTAATAGGTGAAAATTATTTAATTTTCTCATATTAAATCAGTAGAAATAAGCAATCAAGCTTCCTCCAATGTTTTTCTCATATGCTTCCTTGTGAGTTATCAATCCCTTACTTGTTGATATTATAAGTATGCCAAAATCCCTTGCTGGAAGATATCTTCTCATATATTTTTCTATCTCTTCTACCCTTACATAAAACCTTGGTTTTATAGCCTTGCACTGGTTTAGATTTTTAAAATATACTTTTAATTTTTTATTTTCTAGTTTGTAGTCTATATAGCCTTTTTTCTTAGCCATATCAAAAACTTTTAGCAAAAGTTTTGAATATCTTTCTAGTTCCAACTCACTCTTTCGAGCTTTCTTAGCATTCATTACCATATTCAAACAATCTGCAACAATATCATGGCTCATTTTTCTTATGAATATTTTTTAAATCCCATCTCCTCAGCTATCTCTCTGAAACATTGTCTGCATAAATTTAATCCATAGCTTGAAATATGTGCGCCTATTCTTCCGCATTTTTCACATTTCTTTACAACTATCCCAAACTTTCTATCTTTTGGCTTGTTATGTTTCAAAAATCTTGCAAGCTTTGCTGGTTTTTTATCAATCTGCTTTAAGATTTTTCTCCAGTCGCTGACTGTCATTTTTATTCTACCTCCGTGTTAAATTTAGTTTCTAAAAATTCAATTATTTCCTCTTCGCTTACGTGCTGTCTTCTCGGCAATCTACCTCTCTTTATTTTTCTTATCTTAACTCTTCTTCCTGCCCTTGTGAAAGCTACAGAAACATCTAATCCTAAAATACCAACATCTCTCAAGTAAACCATTCCAGGAATTTCTATATACTCCTTGATACCAAATGAAAATGAATTTTCTGAAATCTGCTTTTTGCTTAATTTGTTGTCTACAGCAGCCAGCAGTCTTCTTAAGGTGTCTTCAGCTTCACTACCTCTTAATGTTACCATACACCCAACCTCTAAGCCAGGCCTTACATTCAAGCTTGGGATTCTCTTGTTTGATGTTCTTTTAACAACTTTTTTCCCAGTTATTTTTCCAAGCAATCTAAAGCCTTTTTCTAGTCCTTCAGCTGTGGAGCTGATGCTCAGGATAACCTTATCTATCTTGATTTCTCTCATTTTATTTTCTTTGTTCATTTTAATTCACTACCATTAGATTTTCTAATCTGGAGTTTATTTTTTCATTGTGAATCTTAACACGAATTAACCCTTTCTTGCCGATATCTTCAACTAATCCTGTGCCGCCAATATGTTTTCCAGTTAGCAGCATAACTTCGCTGCCAATTTTGAAAGGCAGTATTTCTGCAATCTTGTTATTTTTCAAGTCCACCACTACAGAATCTCCTATTTTCATTTTTTCCTTGCTTAAAAAGTTTCTTCCATCTCGAAGATTAACTTGTATTTTTCCTCCCTTAAGAACTTTTTTCCCAATAATTTTCACTATTTTTTCTTCTGCCTCCTTGCCTTTAACTTCTACAACATCAAATTTTTTATTTTTTAAAATTAATTTTAAGTTTTTGTCTTCTAGGCTGATAACATCGAACAGGCTTATAGCATGTTTTTCATCTCTGACATTTTCGCGATTTACTTTTATTTTTTTCTGGTTTATTAAGTTTTTTGTCTCTTTTCTTGTTTTTACTAAATCTAAAACCTCTCTCAGCAAGATTATTAAAGGTAAAGAATTTTTCAGATTGTGCGAAGGCACAGCCAGGTATTTTGTTCCTTTTCTTGGTATAGGCCAAGTTTTGCTTGATTTATTTCTTTTGAGGTGCATTTTCTTTTCCTTCTCTTATTTTTCTTTCTTTATCCTCCAAGCTGAATTCTAAAATTTGCAATTTGCTTGGGTGAAAATAAACATTGATTTTTGTTCCATCTTTCTTTTGCCTTTGTATTCCTTCTATACTTACCCTTAATTTTTTCAGATTTACACTGCCGATTTTTCCATCCTTCCCACTGAATTTGCCTCTCATTATTTTTACTTTATCCCCTTTTCTTAATGGAAAGTTTCTTTTTCCATATTTTTTTCTTAGTTCTTTGCTTAGGTTACTGGAGATAAACTTGTGCCTTAAATGCAAAGGAGCATTTGCTCTATACTTTCTCTGCTTCCTTGCTTGTTTGCTTGATATCCATTTAGTTGAAAATTTTTGTTTCATTTTAAACTACAAATTGTGCGATTTTCGCAACCTCCTTCCATCTTTCCTGAACTTCTCTCGCGACAGCTCCTTTAATCTGTGTTCCTTTAGGATTTCCTTTTTCATCTTTTAGCAACACTACAGCATTGTCTGTAAAACATATTCTTTCTCCTGTTAATCTTCTGTAAGGTTTCTTGATTCTTACAACAACAGCATCAAAAACCACACCTTTCATGTCTGGCTTGCCAACTCTAACTGAAACTTTCACCCAGTCAGCAATCTTAACTCCAATCTGCCTTTTCTTTCTTGATTTTCCTCTCTTAACTCCCACTATTTTTACAATTCTTGCTCCTGAGTTGTCTGCAGCAACAACATGACTGCCTATATTCAATCCTTTAGTGACTCTCGCTGATACTGCTTTCATGTTAGCTCTCCTCTAGCTATACAAGCTAAAATATATTTTGAATATCTCAAATCACTAGACATACTGTCTAAAACAGCTATTCTCCTCGAGCAGGCTTGCTTAACTCTTTCCTCCTCTGGTAAAAGAGGACGTTTTTCCTCTGTTCTATTTATGTCTAATAAAACTTCGCTCTCTTTCATAAGGATAAATTCTGCGAGATTTTTTGGCAAGTCTCCAATATCTCCTCCAAGTTCAGATAATCTTTTAATTGCAGCCTGATACATTTTTAACGAATAGACTAATTCTGTTAATGAAGTTTTCTCGTCACTTAAATTTCTTCTGAGGGGGTCAGCCTCAACTACAGATGAGAAACGATAATATTCTACTTTGTCTAATGTAGCACTAACTGAGCCTTGAGCCATTCTTGCCTCCTCACTTTGATATCCTCTTCCTAATCTTTCCAATTGAACAGCATTCATTTTCCTTTCTCCTCCTTACTTCTTACTTTTCTAATCATAACGAAGTGGATAATCTTGCTTAATGGCCTGCATTCCTGAATTTCAACATAATCTCCAACTTTTACTTCATTCTCCTTGCAGCTAGGCACTCTCGCGTGAATTCTTGTTTTCCTCTTAGCATATCTTTCATACTTTCTGATATGAATTGTTCTCTCAAACTCTATGGCAATTCTTCTTGGAAATTTTTTTATCACATATCCTTTGAAAATTCTTCCTCTTGCCTTCAAGCTTCCATGTTCAGGACAAGTAGCATCAGCGCAGCTAGATTTTTCTACTTCTAACTTTTTCTTTTCTATTTTCATTTTCTCTCCCAAATTACTCGCTTATTTGTTCTTCTTTGAATCCAGCTTTTACCAAAGCTTTTTTTATTCTCTTGCTGTGATTTCCCTGCAGTTCTATTCTGTTGTTTTTTACTGTTCCGCCGCAAGCTAGCTCGCTTTTTAACTCCTTTGCGAGCTCTCTTATGTTGACATCTTTGCCTAACCCATCTATAACAGTTATTAGCTTGCCGAACTTTCTTTTCTCTAGCGTCACTGTAATTCTTTGCTCACTCTTCGCTATCTCTTCACAAATACAGGCTTGTTTTGGAAGTCCACATTTAGGGCATATATTCATTTTCTTATAGTGAGTATTCTGGCTATAGCCTTTTTAATTTCTTTGCTTTTAATTTTTCCTTCCTTTCTTGATTTTATTAATTCTAGTCTTAGCTCTTTAGTCTTCTCATCAAGCTCCTTCTTGCTAAGATTTTTTATGTCCTTAAATTTGAGTATTGTCATTTTCCACTTTCAACCTCTTCATTAATTTTTTTATTTCCACTGTCAGAGCTTGCTCGCTCTTTCTTCTCTTTCTTCTTTTTCTTTCCTTCCTCTTCTTGTTCAGCTTTAATTTTGTTTACATTCTCGTTTATTTTTGCTATCATTTCTGCGTCTACTTTAATTTGATCATGAATTTTTACATTGGGCGGCAAAATGCTTACTTTAATTCCTGTTGTTCCTAGCAATGTGTCAGCTCTTGACTGTGCTCTGTTTACAATTTTTACTGTATCTCCTGTTTTTTTCATTTCACCATGGGCAAATCTCCATGATTTTGCTCTTTCACTTGGCAGTTTGCCAGAAAGTCTAATCTCCACTCCTAGCGCTCCTGCTTTAACTACTCTTTCTAGCATCTTATAGGCTATAACTTTGAATCTTATGCTTCCAAATCTTTCTAGTGACAGAGCAATTTCATCTGCTACATACTGGGCGTCAAACTCTGGTTTTTCAATTTCCTGCATATCTATTCTAGGATTTTCAAAATTAAACCTTTTTTTTATAGTTTCTGTTAATTCTGTTATCCTCTCGCCTTTTCTTCCTATTACATATCCTGGTTTAGTTGTAGAAATTATGATTTTTTCTCCTACTGGAGTATACTCTATCTTAACTGAGCTTATTTTTCCTTTTCCAAGTTCTTTCTTTATGAATTCCTTTACCCCATATTCATCTTTTTTCAATTGCACAAATTTTTTCTCTTCCATTTTTAAATTTTTGTTTTCCTTTTAAATTTAAATAATTGAAAATGTTTCATTTTCATGTTTTTTACTTTTTCTTCTCTCCTTTCATTTTTTCTCTTGCTTCCAAATACACATGTGTTCTTTTAAAACGCTCTGAGCCAAATCTTCTGAATGGCTGTGATGCTTTATTTGCAACCGCAGTTGCAATTATTGGCTCTTCTAATCCGTTTACTTGTGAATTGGCTTGCAAGGTTTTCAGCAATCTTATAAGTTCTTTGCTCGCTTTCATAGGATATCTTCCTCTTTCCATTCCTTTTCTATGTGGAATTTCAAGAGCCATAGGAATTGCTTTTTCTTTTCTTGCAACTTTCTCCAGTTCTTCAATTGCCTTGTCTATCTTTTTTCCTCTTATGAATTTGCAGATTGCAACAGAATATTTAGTTGATATTCCTAAATCTTTTCCTCTTACTACTGCTGCATCTTTTTTCTTAATTTCTTGCTTCTTCTTTTCTTGCTTTTTCTCTCCTCGCTTTTTTTCCTCACTTTCAGCTATATTTTTCTCTTGTCCTTGATTTTTTTGTTCTTTATTTTCTTCTGCCATTTTACTTAACTGAAAGTGCTGCTGAAGATTTTGTTGCTCCGACTCCAGGCGCACCATGTTTAACTTGTCTTCTTGTTGCTGAAAATTCTCCTAATCTATGCCCTATCATTTCCTGCACAATTTTGACAGCAACAAACTCTTTTCCATTATAAACCTGTATTATCATTCCAATCATTTCAGGAACAATTATTATATCTCTCAAATGCGTCCTGATTGTCTTGTTTTTTCCAGCGCTTTCTTTGCACCTTTTTAAAAATCTTTCAATAACATCAAAATTTCTTAATACGCTTCTCCTTGTCCTAGACTTTAAATATTTTGAGAACTCTCTAATATCAAGTTTCTTCAGCTCATCAATAGTCTTTCCCCTATAAGTGAATTCTTTTTTTCTCTCAAATTCTTTTATATTTACCATTATCTCTTTCTCCTTCCTGTTCTTCTAGGATATAAGGTGCCAACTTTTGCTCCAGGAGGGGCATTTCTTTTTGGTATCTTGCTTTTTATTCTCTTTCCTCTTCCACTTCCAAAAGGATGATCAACAATATTCATTTTTACTGCTGAAGTTCTAGGCCAGACTCTTCCGCCTTTTGTTCTTTTCATGTAAAACCTTTTTCCAGCTTTCATTATTGGCTTGTCCAATCTTCCCGCGCCCGCTATCACTCCTATTATTGCTCGACAATTTTCATCAAGCCATACCTCTTTTTTTGAAGGCATTAAAACAGAAACTTTTCCTTGAACTTTTTTCATAACTAGAGCAGAATTTCCAGAAGTTCTTATCAGTTTTCCACCATCTCCTGGTCTTGTTTCTATGCTGTAAATCTGCGCTCCAATTGGAATATCTTTTAATTTTAGTATATTTCCTGGTTTAATCTCGTTTCCTCCTAAAGTTATTTCCTGTCCTTCTACCATTTCAGAAAAAGCAGGAATATAGAAAATTTTTTCAGCAAGATAAATTTTAGCTAAAGGACAACTATGAACGGATGAATTGATTAGAGCAAGAACTTTTCCTTTCCCTTCCAAAATAGGATAGCCTAATCTGTAGATAAATGTTTTTTTCCTTACTCTATATCTAGGACCTCCGTGCCCTCTTGCCTGTTGTATTATTCTTTTTCCCATTTTAAATTCCTTCCCAATTTTTTGGGAATTTAAATGCTTGAAAAATTTTATTTTTCATTGTTTTACATCATTTTTAGTTTAGTTGCCAAATCAATTGCAGGATTTTCTTTTCTTAGTCTGATATAAGCAATTTTTTTATTATTTCTAGTCAGTGTTCTTATTTTCTCGACTTTAACATCAAATAAGTTTTCAAATTCCTTTTTTATTTTTTCCTTATCTAGCCTTCTATCTACTTCAAATACTAAAGTATTTTCCAGCTCAATCAATCTTACTGTTTTCTCGCTCACAATTGGTTTCATGCTCATTTTTTGCTCCTTAAATTTTCTGGAATTGGAAATTTAGAATATTCAGGAAATAAACTTTTTCCACTTAATAATCTTGAAAAGCATTCTGCCTCTAATCTGCAGTCCTCAAGAGCATTATGCGCTTTTCCTTCTTTTACAACCTTGCCTTTGTTTAATTGTGTCCTTTCATCTTTCATTCCGCAAAATTCTAAAATATTTTTTAAACCCATATCATTTACCCCTTCTTTTACTTTCAATTTACCAAATTTTTCTCTATATTTTATTTGAGCCAAAGTGGGCAAGTCAAATCCTTTATAGCCCATAGCATCTAAGAATTTTTCTTGAATCCCATACTTCAAACATTTATTTTGTATAAAGTAAATATCAAAGCCAACATTATCCCCTGCAATTAACCTCTCATCAAACCTTTTCAACCAGCTAAAAAAATGTTCAATCAATTGCTTTTGAGATTGTTTTTTCTTATCTCTCAATTCTTTTTCTGTTTTTCCTATAACCCTCAATGCCTCTTCTATCACTTCATCTTCATCATCAATCCTAGCTTCTTCAATAAATTCTTGTCCTGTTCCCATATCTAAGGCTCCTATCTGCCAAACCCCACATTTTGCCATATTTAATCCAGAACTTTCGATATCAACAACTATCATTTTTCAGTCCCTCTTACTTGTCCAAGTTCTTTAATTGCCTGCTCACTGTAAACTACTAATCTTCCTAAAGGATACAAATCTTTTATTTCCAGCTCATTAGTTTTTTTCACATCTATTAATTTTGTCTTGAATTTTTCATTCTTGCCAATAACTAACAACAATCCAGCCTGTTTTTTGTCTTTTTTAGCAAGCTCATATAAGCCATTAAGAATTTTTTCCTGTGCGAGAAAAAATTCTTTTGTTTTCAATTTTAGCAAATCAGAGCCAATAACAAATGGAAGATTTTTATTCACTTCCTTCAATCTTGAATATCTTTTCTTTAAATAAAAAGAATTAGCTGTTGCAGAGATAACAGAATTTATTGCCAGCAATTTTTCTTTCTTGTTTATTTTCAATTCTTTTAAAAAATGCTCCACTCTTGGAGGATGAGCTCTTCTTCCACCTCTTGTTGAGGATATTTCAGCGCCAATCCAGTAAAATTGTGTTCCCCTCCTCCATAGTACTTTTCTTGGCACTCTGGAAATTCCTTTTCCATAAGCTGTCTTCCATAATCTTCTTGCATGCCTTAACTTTCCAGAAGCAGAGTGCTGCTTGCCCGCCATAAAAAAAGGAGCATAAGGCTGCTGTTTCTTGAAAGCTTCAAAAACTTTCTGGCTTATATCCTCTCTTATCTTGCTTGAAAATATTTCTGGCAATTCTACCTCTCCCGCTTCTTTCCCTTCTTTATTTAAGATTTTTGCTTTCATTTTTGGTTTACTCCATCTAATTTGACTCTTGCTCTTGCATATCTTACCGAGCTACATATGCCTGTTTCCGGATCTGCATAATACTCCCTAACCAACACTTCACCATTAGTTATCTTAATGTATCGTCCAGGATATCTCATTTGTTTTGGAACTAATGCCTTATCAACAAGAGCTAGTTGATTAGGTGCAACAGAATATTTTGTTTTATCTCCAGGTTTAACTGATGCGAATTCCACTACTTCTGCACCGCTGTTATTTCCAGCAATATGATGAACTTTGGAAGGAAACATAACATTTGTATCTATAACATTTCCATCTAACTTAACTATAAGCATAACATACTCTCCCTCATCTAATATTACATTTTCAATTGTCATTCTAGCTTGATAAACTCATATTTTTTCTTCTCCTGTTTTTTAGTTTTCCTGAATGGAAAAGTTAATAGCAGCTGTCTTTTCACAGCTCCAGGGACACTTCCGTGCAAAATCAAATATTCAGTTTTGATATCTCCATATCTATGCCATCCTTGTTTTGGATTAATGTTTTTTTCAGAAATCTTTCCCAAGCCTATAATTTTAGAATTGTTCTGCATTCTTGTCTGCATTCCAAGCTGTCCAGCCATTGGAGCAACAAACATAACATGCGGAGGATGCCATGGTCCTAGGCTTCCTGGCCTTCTTACTCCTTTTTCAGACTTGTGCTGTTTAAGCTTGATGCCAAATCTTTTCACAGGCCCTTGTATGCCTCTACCCTTGCTTAATCCTCTAATATCAATCGTACTTGCTTCTTTCAATACCTCATTAGGAGAAATTTCTTTATGCAAATGCTCCTTAACAAAATTTATTTTTTCTTCTAAATTTCCAGCAAGAGCAATCTCGGCTAAATCAGGAGTTTTCTTTATCCCTGTTTTTTTAGTTAAAGAATAAACTAGTAATCTTACATCATCATAACCCTTTATATCATCAATGTTGCCTTTATTCTTAGATAGTTTGACTATTCTTGCTAGTTCTTTATCATCTCCAACAACAAAATCTTTCATTACTTTCCCTTGCTTATAAAACCTAACAGAAAAAATCTTTAGTGCAGGAATTTCAATAATAGAAACAGGAATATAAATCCTCTTGTCTTTAGTCATCGAGTTTGGAGTTAAATCCTTGACATAAGCAGAAGCCATTCCAACTTTGTAGCCAATAACTCCTAGCAATCCTTTTACTCCAGAAATGATATTCCAGTTCGCACTAGGCAAAATCTTCCTTGCTTTTTTTCTCGGCCAGTATTGCAAACTTCCTGCTCTTGGCTGACTTCTTGCTCCCATGTTCTAATTTATACTTATTAGTATGCTTAATTTTTTGCTGTAACTCACAGCAGAAGAAAATTTCTTCTCTACTTTCATTAGATTTCTACCGTAACCAAAATTATCTCGTTTCTGGGGTTTTTAAAGCTTGCTCTAGCTCACTTAATTTAACAGCATAGGTTCCTGGCTTGCTTACTGCAATTCCAGCAGCATAATTGCCAAGAATAGCAGCTCGCTCTGAACGTGCATCGCAAGATAAAGCCAGTGCAGCAGCTGCTAGAACTGTATCTCCTGCCCCTGTAACATCATATTCTTCTTTGGCACAAGTAGGAACAAGAATGCCTGGAGGAAACAAAGCCATTCCTTTAGCTCCCAATGTTATTAAAATTTCAGAATTGAGCACGTCTCTTAAATAAACTGCTGCATGCCCAACCTCTTGTTTTTCAGACATTTTCAAGGCCTCTTCTCTATTAAGAATAAATAATCTTAATCCTGATTGTCTGTAGATATCTCTATTTTCTGGTTTTGGTGCAGCAATTGTTTTCGCCCTATAATCTTTTAAGATTTCCATTAAATCAGAAGTTACTGCTCCTTTTCCATAATCTGAGACTACAATTATTTCAGCTTTTTCTAAGGATGCTCGCAAAAGCTCCTTTTCTTCAGCAGTGAAAAATTTTTTACTGATATCTTCGTAATCTGTCCTGCTAACATGATTTTTTCCGCACATGCCTCTTACTTTTAGGGTTGTTCTTGAATTTGCTCCAAAATAACAAGTTATTCTCTGCTCTTCTGCTAAACTCCTTACTATTTTTCCAGCTTCATCGTCTCCTATAAATCCAAACAAGGAGCATTTTCCTCCAAGTGAGGAAATATTTGCTGCCACATTTCCAGCTCCTCCTAATATATGAACTTTTTTTCCTGCTTTTAATATTGGAATAGGGGCTTCTGGAGAAATCCTGCTAACCTGTCCATGAACATATTCGTCAAGCATAGCATCTCCAATAACAACAACTTCTTTTCCAGGAAACTGCCTTACTATATCAACAAGTCTAACAAGTTTTTGCATCTTCAAAGCTAGCTAGAAGAGTTTAAAAGAATTTTTATACTATGATATATCTTTCAGCTTTTAAAAATCAGCAGAATAATCTTCAAACTTCAACCTCTTTCTCACTGATTTTTTCCTGCCCATCAATTGTTAATTTTCTTATTAGTTTCCCTTTTCTTCTCGCCAATAATCTAATCTTCTCAAAATCTTTCTCTCCTTTAGGAAGAATTATCTCATCAATAATATATTCATGCGAGATTTTTGCTTTCTTGCACTCCTGCAAGTCCCACAAAAAAGCTTCCTTAATCTTGCTCCAATATCTCAAGTCAGCTTCAAGTTGACAAAATTTATCATCAATTTTTAGCGCTCCAGATTTTCCTAGCTTAGGAAGCTTTTTTTTCATTTTCAAACCAATTCCTAAACCTTCTGCATCCAACAGCATAAAATATGCTTTATCTTTTATTTCCTTTACTTTACTAGAATCGCCATCAAAACCACATTCATTAATTCCTGCTTTTACTTTTCCCTGCAAATTAAGCTTTTCCTTGCTTAGTATGATTCCTGAAAATTTAGCATCTCCTAATTCTGCAATCAGCAAAACAAAATCATTGGCATATTCATAGCTTCCTGACAGCTTTATTTTTTCATTTTTAACTAGAGAAAGCGCAGCTCTTCCAGCATATCTGCCTTTTCCAAACCTAACAAACTGGCTGTGAGCCTGTTCATCAGTTCTTCCTTCTAAAATCTTTTTTATGAAGCACTCCATTTTCCAAACTTTTATAAATCTCTTTTACTTGACTAGATTATGATAGAACAAAATGTATTTAAAAAATTATCTGTTATTGTTGTTTTAGGGGTTTTGCTAGTTTTATCAGTTATACTTCTCTGGCCGATTTCTACCGCTATAATAACTGGTTTGATACTTGCCTATATTTTCTATCCAATATACAGAAAAGTTTTTTCTCTTGTCAAACAAAAAACTCTCGCAGCTTTAATCGTATTATTTCTTGTAATTTTGATAATTTTTGTTCCTTTATGGTTTCTTTTTCCAATAATAATCAGGCAGGTATTTGATATTTATTTATATCTGCAAAAAATAGACGTCTCTAGTTTTTTGAAAATAATTTTTCCTTCTATGGCAACAACTGATGTTTTCAAAAATTTGGCTGATTCAGTGAACAGCTTTATTTCCACAATTATGAGCCAGACATTAGGAAGCTCATCAGGCTTATTTTTAGATCTTCCAAATTTTCTGCTAAAAACAGTAATTGTCTTGTTTGTTTTCTTCTTCGGTATGAGAGATTTTGATTTGTTAAAAAACTATGTTGCAAGCTTATCTCCATTTTCCAAGGCTACAGAAAACGAACTCGCCAAAAAGTTCAAGGACATAACTAGCTCAGTAATATGGGGGCATGTTATTTTAGGAATTTTACAAGGAGTTTTGACAGGTATTGGCTTGCTTTTGGTAGGATTTCCAAATGCTTTGCTGCTTATGGTAATAGCAATTTTTGCTTCCATAATTCCTATTCTTGGTGCGTGGCTTGTCTGGATTCCTGCTGCTGTTTACCTCATAATTTCTGGAAAGCTGACTTCAGGAATATTTCTTTTCTTATATGGGGCAATATTGATTTCATGGATAGATAATATAATTATGCCTTACATAGTCTCAAGAAAATCTCAGCTTTCCTCTGCAATTGTTCTAGTAGGAATGATTGGAGGATTGATAGTTTTCGGTGTTTTGGGATTGGTTATAGGCCCTTTAGTTTTAGCTTATCTTTTGCTTATTTTAGATGCATACAGGAAAAACAAATTTCCTGGCTTATTCTCAAGATAAAAAAGAAATATATAAAAACCACTCTTTCTTTTTGCTCTCACTTGAAAAAAGAGTAAAAATGAAACTAAAAGTAAAATTTCTCAAATTATCAGCAGGCAGGCCTATTGCAATTTTGCATGAAAGATTTGCTGAAAAAGCAAACATACATTTGGGAGAGAGAATCTACATATCGAAAAACAGCAAAAAAATAACAGCAGTTTTAGATACAGCCAAAGGCATGCTTAAAGAAAACGAGATAGCGCTATCAACAGAGATATCAAAGCCAATGAAGCTTAAAGAAGGAGATATTGTAGAAATCTCTCCCGCACTAAAATCAGAAAGCATAGAAATCATCCATAAGAAACTGGCATGCAAAAGATTAAGCAAACAGGAAATAAAGGAAATTATACAAGATATAGTTAAGAACAAGCTGACAGAAGCAGAAATAGCTTATTTTGTTTCAGCTGTTTATAAGTGTGGAATGTCCATAAGGGAAGTAGCAGACATGATAATTGCTATTTTAGGCACAGGAAAAAAACTCGGGATAAAAGGAAAAATCGCAGACAAACATTCAACAGGAGGCATTCCAGGAAGAACTACTCCAATTATTGTTGCTATTTGTTCCTCTCTTGGCTTGATAATACCAAAAACTTCTTCAAGAGCAATAACATCAGCAGCAGGAACAGCAGATGCTATGGAAACTATCTGCAAGGTTAATTTTACAATACCAGAAATTAAAAAAATCATCAGAAAAACTAAAGCTTGTATTGTCTGGGGCGGCTCTTTAAATCTTGCTCCAGCAGACGACAAAATAATCCAGATAGAAAGAGTGCTTAATTTAGATCCAGAAGCTCAGCTTCTAGCTTCAATAATAGCAAAGAAATTAGCAGTAAATGCAAAATATGTTTTAATAGATATTCCTTATGGAGTTTCTTCTAAGTTGCAAGAAAGAGAAGCAAGAAGTTTAGCCAGAAAATTCCAGGAGCTAGGCAGATATTTTAAAATTAAAATAGAATGTTCACTAAAAAATATAGAAGAGCCATTAGGAAACGGAATCGGCCCAGCACTAGAAATTAAAGATGTTATAAAAGTTCTTAAAAGAGAGAATCCATGCTACCTTCTTGAATCCAGAGCATTAGAACTAGCAGGCAAGCTGCTTGAGATGACAGGAAAAGCTGGAAAAAATCAGGGCATCAAACTGGCTAGAGAAATTCTTTATTCAGGAAAGGCTTTTCAAAAATTCAAAGAGATAGTTAAAGCCCAGCAAGGACATGTTAATGGAATTAAAGAAGCAAAATTCAAGCATGAGATAAAAGCCTCAAGAAATTGCAGAATAAAAACAATAAATATAAAAGAACTAAACAGCCTGGCAAGAATTCTTGGTTGCCCCCTTGATAAAACAGCAGGAATTTATCTTCACAAGCACTTAAAAGAAAAAATAAAAAAAGGAGAAAAAATATTAACTTTATATTCAGAATCCATAAATGAGTTAAAAGAAGGAATAAAATTTTACAATCAAACTAAACCTATAAGACTTGAATAATGGAAAAACTAAAACAAGATATTGAAAAAAGAATTAAGACATTCTTTATCTTAGTAGTATCAATATTAATTTTTGGAGTAATTGGCTTCATGATAATTACGCATTCTTCTTTAGAAGAATCTTTTATGATGACTTTGGAATCTCTCTCTTTTATGTTTAGAAATGCAGAAGGAGTTGCAAAAGTCCTGCAAATCTTCCTTGCTATTTTTGGAGTTATGACTTTTGGCTGGATTATAACGAACTTTTTCGAGCTTGTTGTTTCAGGCAAACTTAGTGAATATTTAAAAACTTCAAGGTTTTTATCAAAAATGAAAAAAATGAAACAGCATTATATTATAGCAGGAGGCGGCAGAGTAGGCGAGGAGCTCGCTAAAGAGCTTTCTGTAAAAAAGAAGCAATATATAATAATAGAGAAAGATGAGAAAAAAGTTGAAAAGCTGAAGAATAAAGGGTTTAATGCTATTCAAGGTGATGTTACAGACTCTGATTCATCTGATTTGATTGAAGCAGGAATAAAAAGTGCAAAAGCAATAATCTCTACTCTTCCAGAAACAGAAAAAAATCTATTATTTACAATGTCTGCAAAAGAAATCAATCCTGATATTGAAGTTCTGGCAAGAGCAGATAATCCAGCATTTATAAACAAGCTGAAAAAAGCAGGCGCAAAAATAGTTATTGTTCCAGAAATCGCTGCTGCCGAAAAGTTTCTTGAGGAAATCAATAAATAAGATTAAGCCAGCAAACAAAAAACTTTTTACTATTCTTAGTTTCTTATGTCAAAAAATAAAAAATTAAGCCATTTACTAAAGTCTAGTAATTAATTCACTATTTGCATTTATTAAAGTAAATAAATTGTGTAAGCCTGTAGTAGAATCTAAAAACTTACTAAAAAGTGTATTGTTAAGTTAACGGGTGTTAAACATCTTAAAAAATTTATTCGTAGGGATTATGTAACCAACGATTACGACCTTTGTGTTTCAAAAATCCTTCTTTTTTTAATGTTTGTATATGACAATCTATTAAATGTTGAAATTTTAAGCGATATGGCATATATTTACAAGATTCTTTTAATTCATCATTTAGCTTAGTATGGTTTTGAACTCCAAAATAAATATCTTCCAAAGAAAATTCTTTATCAGGATTTTCTATAAAAAAGGCTACTAATGCGTTTTTAAGATAAGTTTCTTGAACTTTTTTGCCAGTAACCGATTTATCTTTCTTTATATTTACTTCATTTATCTCCTGTTTATTATCTATTCCTAAAATTTTGTCTTCGTCTAATTTAGTTATTGCTACATAATCATCAGAATTGATATCTGAACTTCTTGGAATAACTACATACTTGAGTCTTGACTTCTTGTTTAATAATACTTTTTTGATTATCATTTTTTCTTCTTCAGTGCTTCTTTAAGTGCATTTTCAACGTACTGAGAATATTCTATACTTTCATCAATACATCTATGTTGCACTTCTTTCCAAAGTTCAGGGTTTAACTTCACGCTTATTGTTATTCGTTCTGCCATAGTAATATATCTATTTTTGAGTATATAACTATATGTGTATAGAAGTATCTATATATTGGAGTATAGATATATTTATATACTATTAGTAATATGTATTACTATGATAAATAAAATAGTATGCCCTGATTGTAAGGCAGAAAATATCAAGAAAGACGGACTTAGAATAACCGAGGATAGAGGTTTAATTCAGAGGTATAAATGCCTTGAATGTTCTCATAGATTTATTCAAGATGATGGCTTTTACAGAATGAGAAATAACCCGCAGAAGATAACTCAATCAGTAGATTTATTCTATCGTGGTGCTTCTACAAGAGGAGTTCAGGGTCATTTAGCTATGTTCTATCCTCATAATGCAAGTAATGTTTCTGTTTATAATTGGGTTGTGAAATACAGTAAGATGATAAGCAAATTCACAAACAAGCTAAAATTAAGAGTAGGCGAAGAAGCCCAGACAGATGAGATAGAGTTTCATAGAAGAAAGTCACATAAAGCTAAATTAGGAACAGAGAAAAACTTTTTTATTGATAGTGTAGATACAGAAACAAGATTTATGCTTTCTTCTGAATATATGAAAACAAGAAGTTCAAGAGATATTAGAGCAGTTATGATAAGAATAAAAGAAAGAACAGGCGAACAAGTTAAAATAATGACTACTGACGGCTGGATGGCTTACGAGAACACAATAAAGAAAGTTTTTGGTTATTCTCTAAAAGAGGGCAAGTTTAATGTCTTTCATAATAGGGTTGTTGTTTCAAATGAGCAAGGAAACTTTAACCATCCTATTGAAAGATTGCACAACAACGCAAGAGCAAGAACAAAAGTTATGCGTGGATTTCACGGCTCTATTTCTTCTGCAAATGCTATTATGAAAGGATTTGAGATATACTACAATTTCATAAATAAACATCAGGCGATTGATTGCTGTCCGTATGAACTTGCTACTGACTTAAAACTTACAGAGAATAATAAATGGATTGAACTTATTCAGTTGAGCAAGAAATGAATGATTTAGAAATTAAAAGAGAGTTTGTAGTTGAGGAGAAAAGTATTTAAAAAAGCAATAAAACTATTAGATGAAGAATGTCCTGATAAATATTGTGAGCGATGTAATTTAGTTAAAAATGAAAGATATTGAATTTTCAATTGAACATAAGATAATAAAGTTAAAAACTGAGAGTAAAAATGCAGAAGGGGCAATTAAAAATTATTTTAAGAATAAGGGATTTTTAGTTTTTAGACCATTTCTTTATATTAAGATACTTAGAGAATTCAAAACTGAAGACCCTAAAAAAATATCAAATATCTTTGAAAAATCTTTAAATGCGTATATGAGAAAAGATTATCAAAATAAATATCACCAAGTTGGGTATGAAATATTTAATAGACTCATAAGTGGAGGAGGCTTTGATTATAGAATCTATTATGCTAAAAAAGAATTAAGACCTATTATAAAATCTCTAAATCTAATTAGCCCTATTCTAAAGGATTTTATGAAAAAACGATTTTCAGAATATATTAAAGGAATTCCAGATTTTCTAATAATAAACAAAAAAACTAAAGAAATCTTTTTTGTGGAAGTGAAGGATATTCATGATAGTTTAAGCAAAGAACAAATTTTTATGATTGAATTACTTAAGAATAAAGGATTTAAAACCATAGTAACAACCCCCCTCTTTCAGAAGACTAAATATGAAAATATTAAGAAAAGAGATGATTTGATAATAAAAATTCTAAGTTTAATAAAAAATAAAGGATTTTTTGGAAATAGTTTAAACTTAGACAAACATCATCATGATGATGTGAGAGGGTCATATAGTCTTAGAACTACACTCTATCCATCAAAATATCCTTTTAATAGTTTAAAAGAAGCCGTAGATTTTATTAAGAGAAATAAACTTTGTGAATATAGAAAGAATAGAGAATTTGATGAATCATTTCTTAGACTTACAGAAAAAGGTGAAAAATACTTAAGGAATTTTAATAGAAAATGAAAGAGATTAATTTATGGTTTAAAAGAAAAAACAAAAACACTATTGAAGGAAGAACTACAAATTATTGGATAAAGGTAAGAAGAAAAGCAAAACATGGTTATTTTGATGTTCTAATAGGCAAAAAAGGAGAGAAAGCCCATATACATTATGGGTTAAATCCAGATTATACTTATAGATTTTTAGAAGATAGGGGGAAGGTTAAAAGAGTAAAAAGAGAAAAGATAGACCAAAAAGGAAAAAATACCTTGATAGATGAACAAACATTTAATAAAAAAGGAGAACCCTCATTAATAGTAAAAATTAGATTTAATAGCCAAATTAAAAACGGTCAAATTCATACATACATTGAAGGTATTGCATTATTAGAAAAAGGATACAAAATTCTGTGTAAAAAGTAGCCTTAAATTAAGACTTTATACAACAAACCTCTTTCAGCACCCGTTAACTTAACAATACAACTAAAAAGAAATATTTATAAATGCAGTTTACTATTATAAATCAGCAAAAAAGATGGTGAAATTTAAGTATCTGGCATTAATATCAGTATTAATTATATTAACTTTAACTGGCTTGAATTTTGTTTCTGCTGCCGGTGCCAAATTAGGAGGCTCAAATTTTACATCTACTTCAGCTGTAATAATAAACAGAACAGTAAATAGCGTAGTCAACTTTACAATAGTAACAAACGAAAGTAGTGTCGCTGTCATCTATATCAATCTTTCTTCGTTTAATCTCACTAATGGAGTGAGATTTGTCAATGCAAGTAATTCAACAACTATAACAGCTGCTAATAATGTTACTGGTGTAAATGATGGCTCTCAATTAATTGTAATTCAAAATACATCAGCCAACGCATTAGTTGGTGTAAACTCAACAAAAGACTTTTCATTTAATATTACTTCAACAGCAGTAGGAATAATAACATTTAATATAACTACAAAACTCATTAATGTAAGTGATAATGTCTCTTTCCAAGCAGATGGCAAATATAACTCCTCTCTTTTGAAAAAAGTAGTCAATTTCGCTTTTTCTGGATATGCAGTAAATGACACAGGACAAAATGAAAGCAATGTAAATGTTTCTATCTACCAGTTTGTTCAAGGAGTGGCAGGCCCCCCAACAGAAACATTTGAGGCAAGCACTGTAACAGGAGCAACTGGAAGATTTGATTTTGCATCTGTTAATGGTTCTGCATCTCAATACAAGTTAAAGATAATAAGATATGGTTCTGGAGCTTGTGTTTCTTACAATGTGTCTTGCAACGCAACAAAAGTGGGAACAATTATTCCCCCATTTCCAGGAAATATGTTTTATCCCCAGCCAGGAATTGAGAGTATTACTAATAACTTCATGAAACCTCCTACTCTAAACGGAACTAATTTCTATTTAGAGTCTGCAGCAACAATAAATATTTCTGCCTATAATGGAACTCTAACAAATACATCTCAGAGATTTGGCTATGAAGTTATGGAGCAGAAAACCGGCTTTCCAGTAGAAAGCAATGTAAGAACAAATGTTACTAATGCAAAAATTGTTGTCCCTATTAATAGAAATTATACAGTCATGCTTTTAAGAGACCCATATTCTTTTGCTGGAGGAAGAGTGTATGCCAATGGTTCAAAAATTTGTGGTGGGGCGTTTATGAATGGTTCTGATTGCCCAACACCTCCTATGTCAAATTCAACTATAAACCCAACAACAGAAGGACAATTTATAGAATTAGCTATGAACTTAGCAACTACACGTTATTATTTGTATGGTTGCTTGGAAGTAACAGGGAATGACACTGCTGTAAATAATGTAACAGCCATAATTCCAAGGCTAATACCTTGGACAGGCTTTGTCCCTCCAGGAGCAACAGACATGTCTATTGCAAGTAATCTTGATAATGCAAGCCTGATAAACTATTCTGCAAAAGGTGCAGCAGCCCCTGCTGGTTTCTTTAATTGTACAGGCAAGCTTGCTTATTATAACATAAGCTTAATGAATTCAGCTTATTTGCTAGAATTTTATGCAACAAACACAACAAACACAACAGACAATCAAGCAAATAGCAAATGGTTAGCAGCATTCCAGAATATAACAATGTCAGCAGATACAAATATGAATATAACTTTAAGGCCTTTAGCAGGTTATGGCAATTCATCTTTCTATCAGTCAGGAGGACCAGCAAGAGAAGGAAATCAAAGCAGTAAGATAACAGTCCAGTTTATCAACTCTTCAGGAGGAATAATTTCTTCTGATAGTCCTCATGTAGAGGTTTATATCAAAAACTCAAGCTTATTTGGCGAGCTACACTATATAATCGAAACAACAACAGGAGGCAACTTCTCAATTCCTATTTTGAATGAGTCAACTGCAAAAGTAAGAATATTTTCAAATCAAGGCCCTCCTATTGAACAGACATTAAATTTGAGCATTCCTGTAAATAACATAACTCTAGTAACAATGACAGGCGGAGATGCAGGATTCAGAGGATATAACTCAACTTCTGGAAAATGCGATGCTAAACTTGATGTTTCAAGCACACCAATTCAGATGAAATTTATAAGATACTCCTCATCTTGCAATGTTTTAGAGCCAGATTCAACATGCGTAGTTACAGAAATGAATGCCTCAGACTTCAATCCTATGAAAGCACTGGTTGCTGGAAAAGTGAATATGGAAATGCTAATCTTAAGCACAGGAGTAAGGTTAACATTTGTGAATTATGACATGTTTTCAGCAAAACAGCCTCCTATGAATACACTTATGAGTGAGAATTCAACATCTAGAGCAACATCAACAGCAACTTCAACAGAAATATGGAGATTTGGAAGCTTTGTTCCTTCATCAGTATATGACTATGTTATAATAAAAATACCTTATAATGGAACATCAACAGCAAGCAACTATATAAATGATTCATGGCAGATGAACGCATCAGTTCCTTTATTTTATGATGAAAGCGGAAATGTTATCTGGAACAAAACAAGAGGAGACACAGCTCTAAACATGAGCTCAGACTTTATTGACTATAACTCATCTACTTTATACAGGAATTTAACAATAGGAGGAATAATTTGCGACAAAAACGAGACTAACTTAAGCGTATCTATATGTTATGTAAACACAACTTCAAATGCAATTTATATGCAGATACCTCACTTTACAGAACTCGGTTCAGATATTTATGCAGGAGCAGCAGCATTAACTTCTGATTCAAATCCTCCTGGCGGCTCATCTTCTCCATTATCTGAATTTTGGAAAACACCTTATGTAGTCAATGACTATCTTTTCGAGCAAGGATATACAAGAGCTCTTGAAGCAAGAGAAAGGATTCAGGTAAGAGTTAATGGAATAACTCACTATGCAGGAATAATAAGCTTGACTGAGACAACAGCAACGATAAATGTTTCATCAGCATCCCAGCAGAAAACTCTTTCAGTAGGTGAGGAATGGAAAGCAGAAGTTACAGGAGATAGTTATTATGATATTTATATGAAACTTAATAGTATAGCAAACAGCAGAGCCAATGTTACATTTAAACTAATACATGAATCAACTGGCATTCCTCCTCTTATAGAGCCAGAAAAATGCGGAAATAATGCCATAGATACAGGAGAGAACTGCGGAAACTGCGCTGCTGATGTGAAGTGCGCAGATGATGAAACATGCGAAGTAGCAACATGTGTAAAGAAAACAACACCTCCTGCAGAAACAAAAAGTATATTCAAAAGCGTATGGTTCTGGATAGTTGTTGTAGTCATAATAGCAGCACTTGTTTATTATTTCTACTTTCTTAAACCTAAAAGATATTATAAGAAGGGCTACTAAGTTTGTTCTTTTATTCTATAGTTAATTGTTAAACTTAAACTTGTAGAAATAATAATACTCAATCCTGTTCGAAATAAATTAATATTTTGATATAATAATACAAACACAATACCAGTATAAATTTAGAGTTTATTGGTGCTAAAGATATTAAAAACAAATAAATAGTACTAATTGCAGAGCTGTTTATTGCTAACGCCAATAAAAGTAAGATTTATAAACTTTCAAATCTTTTTCCAGCTATAAAGAGGGTAAAAAATGGTTAGAGAGCCAAGAGACACAGATTATATTCAGCAGCTTGTTACTTATATAAAGAAAAATCTTGCAAAAGGCTATACTATGGAAGCTCTGAAATGGGCTCTAATCAATCAAGGACACTCAAGAAATTCTGTGCAAAGAGCAATTGACTTGGCTAATGAACAGCTGGCTTTGCAGGCTCCTAGGCTAGTAGAAAAGCCAGTAATAAAAGTTGAAGTCGAGCCAAAAATTGAGGAGAAAAAAGGTTTTTTCTCAAAGATAAAAAGCTGGTTTTCTTAGACTTTTAATAAGGTTTAAAAGTATGAAAGTTATCTAATGTCAGAGAAATTTATCAGATTTCTCTGAACATCCAAAAAACTCACGAAGAGTTTTTTTGATTTTAAGCCGACGTGGGACAACGGTACTCCGCTGGTCTTGAGCTAATTGGCTGGAAAACCAGTTTCCTTCGGGATTTCCAGGTTCGACTCCTGGCGTCGGCGTGCTAACTAGTCTAGATAGTATAAGATTTTTATTTTAGAATTAATCTAACTATAATATAATATAATTTAGAATTTCAATTAGAAAACTCTTCGGATTTCAAATTAAAAAAACAAATTTATCCGAAGAGAGCTGATAGGCCTTCTGCAGCTTCTGAAACTTTTTCTTCTTTCTTCTCTTCTTTTGCTTCTACCACTTCACTGACAGGAGCACTCACTAAAGATGCAGATTCTAGTTCCTTGTCTATATCCACATCCTTCAAACTGGCAACTAAAACTTTCACTTTTGCTTCATCAACTTCTTTCCCAGTTGCTGAAATTACTTTCTTCAAGTTAGTTTCATTTATTGCCTGCCCTGTCTTATGAAGCAGCAAAGCTCCATATACATATTCCATTTTGTTATCTCCATTATTTATTTTCAACCTGTGTTGAATCCGATTTAATTTTCTTTTCAATAGCTTTTTCCTGCAATCCTGCTTTTCCTAGCAAAAATCCTATAGTTTCTCTGCAAGGATAAACAATTGAAACAGCAAGTCCTAGTGCTTTTGAATAGGCATTTTTCATTTCACTGCTTGTCTTGTCTACATCTACAGCTATATTCTCAAAAATCTTGTCTTCTTTAGCATCATAAGCAATTACCGGCTCTAAACCAACAGCAATTGGTTTAATATCCAGCTTAGACATTATGCTGGCAGCTTGTTCATTTACTTTTGCTCCTGCTTTTAATATAACTTTTCTCTCTCTAATGTTTATTTTACCATCTTCGATAGAAAACTTTAATCCTAGGCTAGACAGCTCAGAGATTACAGGTCCTGGAACTAAATCAGTAAGCCCTGCTTCAATAACGATATCTTCATTTATTATCTGTCCAACTTTAGCTCTTGCCATAGACTTGTTCTTGCTTAGAATAGCAGACAGCTCAAAAGGCTCAAGCTTAGAAAATATAAATGCCTGATCTTCTTTAAGATGAGTTTTAAAATTTTTTATAGCACCTTTCTCTATCTTATCTATAACTCTACTCATCACGCTTTTTTTTGTAACTTTTATTACAGCATTCTCTCTAAGCTTCTTTTTTATAGCGTGAAATTGGCTTGAAGGAAGATTTTTAATTGAAACGATTGTTACAGAGTTGCTTTCTTTTATCAAATTCACAAATTCATCTATAATTTTTGTCTTTTTTTCATGTGTTTTTTCTTTTGCCATTTTAAATCCCTATTTTTAAAGCTTTAGTCATGCTAAATTTAATCATAACACTCTTTAGATTTTCTTTTTTTCTTGGAAGAGCATTAACTACCGCATTATAGGCTGCCTCTATATTTTCAGCAAGCTCTTCATCTTTCATATTTTCTTTTCCTATGCAGAATTTTAGGCTTGGCTCTTTGCTTTTTACCCTCACAATTTTTTCAAATTTCTCTGTTATCTCCTTAATCTCATTTTCTGTTTCATCTTTCACAATTCCAAGTTGAGGAGAAGGCATTTTTCCTGCTGGCCCGAGATATTTTCCAAAAATAGTTGCAACTTGCGGCATTAATGATGCAGCAGAGACGAAAAAATCATAATTCTTAACTAGCTTTTTTACTTTTTTCTTGTCTTTATAGCTGTCGAATTCTGCTTTCATTATGCTGTCCACTATGCTGCTCTTTCTATTTAGAAATCCAGCAATTTTTACATCCTTTACTTTGTATGGCAGATTCAAGAAGAGATTTACAGAATCTTTTTTAACATCAAAACTTTTGAGATTTACAATTATATCTAGAGATTGATTAAACTTTTTCTTGTCGAATTTTCTTAACTCTTCAATTGCTTTAATTATTTCCTGTTTGTTCATGCTCTATGCTCCTCGCCTCCTACCTATGCGCCAAAATTATAGAATATAAATTTTGGTGATGTAGTTAATGGCAAGATTATACAAGAATGATGATTTATAAATCTATCTTTTAATATATAAATCCTTATAAACACTAAAAAACAACAGAAAACATGGAACTTGTTGCTTTATTATCTTCAGGAAAAGGAACATGGGGGCAAGTTGCTGGCTTGGTTAATAGAGGTGAGTGGGATAATATTATTCTTATTGGTTCTGAATTTGCAGAAAAATTCTCTGTAGAAAAAAATCATGATTTTATCAGGGTAAATACCTCTCAGGGCTTGCTAGAATTAAAAAAAGAAATTGCTGAAAAACTAAAAGGAAAAATTAATGGCACAGAAGTTGCTCTTTCGATAGCTTCGGGAGAGGGCAAGGAACATATGGCTCTAATCTCAGCATTATTATCTCTTCCTGTGGGAGTGAGATTTACTGCACTAACTAAAGATGGAATTGTGTTTTTGTGATTAAATCTCATCAGGCTTAATATTCATCATCTTTCTATCTTTTCCAAGCAAAGCAACCCTAGAAACTTCCTGTTCATCAAGAAACTTGTATTTTTTCAAATATTTTAACAATTTGCTTGCAAAATTTTTTATTTCAGAATGGGTAGGCATTCTCTCATATCCTAGTCTTTGTCTTGCATATCCTACACTCATATAACCTTTAACTTCTATAAAATCAGGACTCGCCTTTTTTACCAATTTAGCATATTGCTCAACCGTTTCATCATCCATATTCAAATCTCTAATCAGGTTTATTCTTATTACTGTCCTTGTCTTTAATTTTTTTAATAATTCCAAGGTTTTATTTAATTTTTTCCATGCATTCTTATTTTTGTTTCCAGTAATCTTTCTAAACATTTTTTCATCAGGATAATTTAAGGAAACATATAACTGAGTAGGCAGAGCATTTTTCTTCTGCAGTTCAATAAGCCTCTCAGGAAGCAATCCATTTGTAACAAGAAAACTTGTTTTTCCTCTTTTTCTTAATTCCAAAATCAGTTCAGCCAGTTTTGAATACAATGTAGGTTCTCCACTTAGAGAAATTGCAAACTGACTAGGATTCTGCGCCTCATTCCACTTCTTCATATTAATTTTCTTATTTCCTTTAAAGCCAGAAAGCAATTTTCTCTGCATTTTTATGCACTCTTCAACTAATTTTTTTGGCTCATCTATGTTCTTTAGCTTTTCTCCTTCACTGTACTCAATTGCTCTCCAGCAATGCAGGCATTTATTCTGACAGTTCATCAAACATGGACTCATTTGGCAGCACTTATGGCTTTTGATTCCATAAAATTTTTCTTTATAACAAACTCCCTCATCAATCAGGGATTTTTTTGTCCATCTACATATCTGTATTCCTGCATTCTTTCCAATTAATCCATAATGTTGTTTCTCTAATAATTTTTTGCTTTCTTCTTTCATTTTTTAACTTGGATGGACCTGCCGAGAATTGAACTCGAACCTGTTCGTTGCGAACGAACTATTCTGCCGTTGAAATACAGGCCCTTACTAAGTAAATTAAAATAAGAAAATATAAATCTATCTAAAATGGAAAATTAACAAACCATAAAAATGTCAGAAGCAAAAATGCCAGAATGAATAGATAAGTAGAGAACTTATAAGCTGCCTTGGCTATTTTTTCAGATTTTGTTATTCCAAATACAGTCAGGTAAAAAACTCTTCCACCATCAAATATTCCAAGAGGCAGCATATTGCCTACTGCAACAGAAAAATTAACAAGTACAATCCACCAAATTAAATTATAAATAAAAATAATAAAGTTTTCCGCAAATTTTGGCTCATAATCTGTATTGGGGTCTTTAAAGAATAAAGCACTGTTTCTTATTTTGCTTAATATGCTTGAACTATCAGTCTTTATTGTTGCAATTCCTAAGTATGCTTTATTTTCATTATCTGGTCTGCCAGCCAGTTTGATATTATATTCATTTACTGAATTGTTAAATGAAGTTTTTATTAAAACTTCATCACCAGGTTTTTTAAGTGCTAGTGCTTTTACCAAATCCGTATAAGTATTTATTTTGTTTCCATCAAGTCCAATTATAATCCCATTTAAACCAGCTTTTAAGGCAGGGCTGTCTTCATAGGCAATAACGTAGCCTGTATTGTTAACTAAATATCTGCTTTCTACATAATAAGTTGTGTTTCCGACTAAAACTTTGGTTAGATTCAATCCTCCATCAAAATTAACAAATAAGCTCTCTTTTGTCAAGTTTATATCGCTTGAATTGGCAATAGAGAAAGTATAGATATTGAAAATAACACCAGAAGGTGCAAAAAACAGAATGAAAAAAAGCCACAATATGATAAAAAAGACTATTGTCATAACTAAATTAGCAAAAGTTCCTGCAGATAAAAAGGCTATCTGGCTTTTGATTGGAAGTTTCTTAACTTTATTTTCATCGGGCTCTACAAATGCCCCAGAAAAAGGTCCAAGAAAAGCAAATCCAGTAGATTTGATTTTTATTCCTCTTGCCCTGGCAAAAATTCCATGTAAAAATTCATGACTTATTGCGGCTACAGCCAAAACAATTATCCAGTATGTAAAATAAAATGCTGGCAAATAATCAGCTTTGAAAATTTGAGGGAGATAAGGGATCAAAGGCACAACAGGGGGAATTTTTATTGCTTTGATTAGATCTGGAAATTTAAAAAACAAGTAGATGATTTGCCCAATTAAAAAAATCATTGTTGCCATTAATAAATAACCAAAAAAAATCAAAACATATTCAAATGAATGAAGAAACTTTTTATGTTTTCTGCTTATATAGTCAATTATCTTAAGTCCCAGCTTTGTCCTGTAAAGAAATAAAATTCCCTCTCTTTGCACTTTTTTCCTTCTTGAAATAAGAAACCAGCTAAGGAAAGCCCCAAATATTACAAGAAAAGTTATATCATAAAAATAAAAGTTCATTTTTTCCTTATAGTCCTGAAAGCCCTCTTTCCGCACTTTCTGCACCTGACTTTCCCTTCTATTATTTTTCTTGCACTTGCCCTAATTTTGCTCGAGCAGTTTTTGCAGATAAAAACATTCTTGAGCAGTCTTGCTTGCGCAGCTGGAATTTTTGTTGCCATTTTTTAGATTTTCCTCTTAACTATTTTTCTTCCTTCGATATCCCAGTACTCGACATTGTCATTTTCTTTAAGTTCACCAACTATTTCAGGATCTGCCATAACTTCATAAGTTTCAAAGCTTTCCAAATCCATTAAGCTTGTTTTATTATCCTGTTTGCTAAGTATCTGCCCTCTTAACTTGTTAATCATCGGAACTTCAAATCTTTCATGCCCAGGTACTGCAACAACTCTTTTTTTATTGTCGAATATTCCTATAGCTTCTATTCTGCACTTGCTTGCTCCATGCTTTCCTGTTTTGCTGATATCAACATTTTTTACAATGCAAGGCTCGTTGTCTACAATAATATAGCTTCCGCTTTTTGCTTCAGTAGCATTAATCAATTTAAAAACCATTTTTCCTTTTCTAGAAAAGGAAAGAAAAAATAAGTTTATAAAGCTTTCTTGAATTTCTTTTCACATGCTGAATAAAAATGATTTTATAGAAATTGAATTTACAGGAAAAGTTAAAGACGGAGAAATATTTGATACAAATTTAGAAGAACAGGCAAAAAAATTAGGTATAAATGTTAAAACCCGTCCTTTAGTTATATGTATAGGGCAGAATATGATTCTTCCTGCAATAGATAATTTTTTGATAGGAAAAGCGCAGGGAAAGTATGTTTTAGAACTTGCTCCAGAAAAAGCATTCGGCTCTCGAACTAGAGAATTAATAAAAATCATGCCTATTTCTGTTTTTCTCAAGCACAAAATTAATCCTCAAGCAGGAATGGTTTTTTCTTTCGATAATATGATGGGAAAAATAAGTGCTGTTTCTGGCGGAAGAGTTATAGTCGATTTTAATAATCCTTTGGCAGGAAAAGAAGTTGTCTATGAGTTAAATATAAAAAGAAAAGTCACAGATGAAAAAGAAAAAGCAAAATCTTTAATGCTTGCTTTATTTGGAAGAGAGCTTGATTTTACTGTAAGCAATAAAAAACTAGTTATAGAAGCAACTAATGAGATGAAAAAGTTTATAGAACTATTTAAAGGCAAATTCAAGGAAATTCTCTCTTTAGATTTGGAAGTTAAGGAAATAGAAGAAAACAGAGAAAATAAAGAATCAACCAAAGAAAAAAAGGATTAATATGGCAGAAAGACAATTTTACGATTCAGTAGGATTGCTCGAAGAAGTAAGAAGATATAAGACTTCACACGCTTTTTTGGATTTATTATTTACTCATTTTAATGGCATTGACAGCTTGGTTGCAGACGGGCCCGGACCAAGACTAATGACTGTAAGCTCGGCACTGCCTAATGAGTTTTATGGCATCGACGTTAATCCTGGTTCTATTAAAAGAGCTAAGGAGTTTATTAAAACCTGGAGAAACTATGTTGATGAAGAGCCGTTTAAAACTGAATTTGGTTTTTTAAAAGAAAAAGGCTTAAAACCTAACTTTGAAAACTGTCACTTGTTTCTATTAGAAGATTTTCCTCCTGCAAAAGACTATTTTGATGGAGAATTAGCATCAGAATTATTCTTGCATTTGCCTCCTGAAGAAGTTAGAAAGATATTGTCTGCCAGCAACCAGAGGCTAGTTCGTAAAGGAAAAATGGTTTTTACAGTCTATACCTCTGGAGCTCAAGACTCTCTTGATGAATGTTTTATGAAGTTGGGCTCAAAAGCAGGCATGAAAAGAAAAGATTTTATTAAAGATGGTGTTGTTGATATATTCAAACTAGCAGCTAGACTTAAGGAAAAAGCTCATGACGTTTATGAGCAAAATAAGCAGAAATTTTGGTTGGATTTAGAGAGGGTAAGAGTTTTTAATCAATCAGATATAGAAAGCTTGTGCAGGGATTCTGGCTTCAATATATGTGACAGGCAGGCAATCAAATGTGGAATGTTTTCCTTTGCACATCGGCTTGTTTATGTTTTAATAAAGTAAATATATATATTTCTTTACACTAAAATTTATAAACTTCTGAACTATAAACTTTTATGGCTGAATTATCTGTACTAAAAAGAGTTGAACCAACTTATTCTCAGGATAAGCAAGAAATTTTTGATATAGATAAGGAATTAGAAGAACTGCTAAAGAAACAAGCAGCAAAAGTCAAAGTTTTTGGTGTCGGAGGAGCTGGCGGCAATACGATAAGCAGAATGAAAGAGATAGGAATAAAAGGTGCAGAAATGATTGCTGCAAATACAGATGCTCAAGATTTGCTTTACACCAATTCTGATTATAAAATTCTTATCGGCAGAGAATTAACACAAGGATTAGGAGCAGGAAGCAACCCAAAAATTGGAGAGGAAGCGGCAAAAGAATCAGAACACGAGATTAAGAAAAAATTGCAAGGAACAGACATGATTTTTATCACATGCGGTTTAGGCGGAGGAACAGGAACTGGAGCTGCTCCTGTAATTGCTGAACTTGCAAAAAAACAAGGAGCTTTAACTATAGGTGTTGTAACTTTGCCTTTTACAATAGAGGGCAAGAAAAGAATAGAAAATGCAAACTATGGCTTAGAAAGACTGGAAAGTTTAGTAGATACATTAATTGTTATTCCAAACGATAAGCTTCTCGAGCTAGCTCCAGAATTGCCATTGCATACAGCATTTAAGGTAGCTGATGAAATTCTAACTAATGCTGTAAAAGGAATTACAGAGCTAGTTACTAAAGCAGGTTTAGTCAACTTAGATTTTGCAGACGTAAAAGCAGTCATGCTTAATGGCGGAGTAAGTTTGATTGGAATGGGAGAGTCAGACTCACAGAGTAGAGCAATAGAAGCAGTTGAAAAAGCTCTTAATAATCCTTTATTAGATGTAGATGTTACTGATGCTTCAGGCGCTCTGGTTAATATTATTGGCGGAAGTGATTTAAGCTTGGATGAGGCAAAAACAATTATAGAATATGTTGGAAAAAAATTAGGAGAAGATGCAAAATTAATCTGGGGAGCTCAAATATCAGAAGATATGGAAAAGGCAATAAGAGTTTTATTAATAGTTACTGGAGTAAAATCAATGCAGATTCTAGGGCAGGAAAAGCCAAAAGAAGTTCAGGCAAAAGAGGACATGGCAGAGGAATTAGGAATAGAGTTCTATGAATAAGATTTAAAAACATACTAAAACTATTTTTTATATGCTGACTGATAAAATCAAAACTTTTTTCCTGCAATGTGCAAGAGTATGGCACATCTTAAGAAAGCCTTCAGGCGACGAGTTTAAATCAATAGCAAAAATCTCAGCTTTAGGCGTATTAGCTATCGGCTTGCTTGGATTTTTAATTTCTGTTATTCTAGCAGTATTTAAGTAGAAAACTTTATAAACCTGTTTTTTTAATTAATTATAACTAGTTCTCCAAAAGTTAGGAGCTAGTTGGAACTGATAAATAGAAAATAATAAAATGATATTTGTAATAAAAGTAACAACAAACAAAGAAGATAAAACTCTTGGAATGATAGAAGATAAGGCTATCAAAAAAAACTTACCGGTATACGCTTTAGCAAGACCTCATGGAATGAGAGGATATGTTTTTCTTGAAGCTCCAGAAAGAGAAGTTGCAGAAGAAGCAGCATTTAATCTCCCGTATGTTAAGGGTATTCTTCCAAAAACAGTATCTTATGAAGAAATCAAAGCAATGCTCGAGCCTAAAGTTTCAGAAATAAAGATAGAAAAAAATGATATTGTAGAAATTACTGCAGAACCATTCAAAAAAGAAAAAGCGAAAGTTTTAAGAATAGATAAACAGAAAGGAGAAGCTGTAGTGACTTTGCTGCAGGCAGCAATACCAATTCCAGTAACAGTAAGGCTGGATAATTTAAGAATAATAAGAAGAGAAGAATTAGAAGAAAAAAAACAAGAGGAAACAGAAGAGTAAAATGATAATCAAATTATTAGTTGAAGGTGGAAGCATGAAACCAGGGCCAGCCATTGCTCAGAAACTAGGCCCGTTAGGAATCAATATAGGCAAAGTAATCCAACAGGTAAATGATTCTACTAAAAATTTTTCTGGCTTGAAAGTTCCTGTAGAACTGGATATTAATACAAAAACAAAGAATTTTACAGTTACAGTTTTTTCTCCGCCAGTAGCCGAGTTAATAAAAAAGGAGTTAGAAATAGAAAAAGCTTCAGGGGAAACTAAAAAATTAAAAGCAGGCAATCTTTCTATAGAACAAATTATAAAGATAGCAAAAACAAAGCAGCACAACATGCTTGCCAAAGATTTGAAGTCAGCAGTAAAATCTGTTATAGGAAGCTGTGTTAGTTTAGGAGTATTAATAGAAAGCAAAGAAGCAAAAGAAGTAGAAAAAGAAGTTTTTTCTGGCAAATATGATAAAGAAATTTCTCAAGGCAAAGAACAAACTAGCGAAGAGAAATCAAAACAGCTTAAAGAATATTTCAAGCAGCTTAGAACAAAACAAGAAGAAGTAATTAGAAAAGAACAAGAAGCAAAAGCAGCAGAAGAAGCTGCAAAAGCTCCTGCTGCAGCTCCTCAAGCTGTAGGAGAAAAAGCTCCAGAAAAAGCAGTAGAAGAGAAAAAGGAAAAGAAATAATTAAGCTTATAAACCTGCAGCGAATTTAAACTTTAGGGGCTGTGGGGTAGTCTGGTAGCCTTCGAGCTTTGGGTTTTGCAATCCAAATGGACAGGATTGGTTACAAAACAGCTTGCGACCCAGGTTCAAATCCTGGCAGCCCCATTTCGTATTAATAGTATAATAATCTAAAAAATAAAATGACATCAAGAATCGGTTACGGATTAAGAGTCAAAAAAAGACTCAAAGAAGTTGAATCAAAGCAGAGAAAAAAGCAAATCTGCCCCTTTTGCAAAAAAGCAGCAGTTAAAAGGCTGTCAAAAGGTATATGGAAGTGTAAAAAATGCAATAAAAAATTTGCATCCCATACATACTATTTAGAATAAATTTAAAAGCTTAAAAATACAATTAAATAAAATGGCAACATACAAATGCTTCAAGTGCGGCAAACAAATATCTAACAAGGCTTTAGAGAAAAGATTTGCCTGTCCAAACTGCAATAGCAAGATATTCTATAAGCCAAGGACAAATATCACAAAAGTTAAAGCAGAATAATTTAGCAAGAAAAATGAAAATAGATAAAGAATTGCAAGAAAAAATACAAGAGCTTAATCTGTCAGAGCAACAGCTTCAAAATTTTTCTTTGCAAAAACAAGCTTTTCAGCTTGAGCTTAATGAGACTGAATCAGCCCTGGAAGAAGTAAAAAAATCTAAAGATGATATATACAAGATTGTAGGACAGATAATGATAAAAGCAAACAAGCAAGAAGTGGAAAAAGAAATGCAGGAAAAAAAAGAAATCTTAACTTTAAGAATAAAATCAATAGAAAATCAGGAAAAAATAATAACAGAAAAACTGGAAAAAATAAAGAAAAACGTAGAAGAAAGGTTTGAGAAGAAGAAAAATAGCTCTGAAAAGTAATAAAAATCATTATAGAAATATTTATAAACTCTTTACATCTCATTTTTTTATGGCATTAGAAAAAATAAAAGCGGGTTTTTCAAAATTTTTCGGTAAAGAGTCTGAGCCAGAGTATATTGAGATTGATTTGGGCCAGGAAGCAAAAAAGAATAAAGTTCTTATCAGGCCATTTGTTCTTAAAAAATTTGATGATGTTAATGAGATTCTAAACACTTTAAGAGAGGGTTATTCAATAGCAATAATAGATATAAAGCCTCTAAAACAAAAAGACATGATTGAATTGAAACGTTCAATAGCTAAAATAAAAAAGACTGCTGATGCCTTAGAAGGCGAAGTAGCAGGTTTCGGCGACACTACAATTATAGTTGTTCCAAGTTTCGCAGAAATATATAAGCAGAAAAAACCAGTAGTTCCTGAAAAGAAGCCAAACTTTTACTAATTCTATCAGCCAACATTCTTGCAATAGTATTATAAATATAAGTTTTTTAATTAAATTATGAAAACTTTGTTTGTTGAAGCAAGGAAAAAAACTAAATCACTAGTTAATATAGAAGAGCTAAATAGATTGCCAGAAAAAATCCACATTCTTTACACCATACAATATAAAACTCTAGCAGAAGCTGTTAAAAAAAAGCTAGGAAAAAGCGTTGTTGCTTTTGAGCAGGTTATCGGCTGCTCCAAGGTGAAGCCAAAATCTAGTTTGCTCTTAATTGGTTCAGGAAGGTTTCACGCTTTGCAATTATTATCAACAACAAGCAAACCAATATATATGTATAATAATAAATTAGAAAAACTAGATGAAAAAGAAATTTTAAAATTAAAAGCTCTAGAAAAAGGAAAGCTAGCAAGGTTCTTTTCTTCTAGTAATATAGGTATACTTTTTTCAATTAAGCCAGGACAGAGCAAGCTGAAATTTCAGGAAAAAATAAAACAGCTTCTTGCCAGAAAATTTAAGAATAAAAAGTTCTATTCATTCGTGTCAGATAGTATCAATATTAGTGAGCTGGAAAATTTTCCTGTTGATTTCTGGATTAATACCGCCTGCCCAGGAATTGAGCTAGATTCTACTAAGATAATTAATTACGATAAAATACAAAAAAAATAAAAAAAATAAAAAAAGGATTTATTTTCTTGCAAGTGCGAAAACAGTTTTTAGAGCCACTACAATTGTTGCTGGTACAAATAGTACCACCATTGCCTGCAGTATGCTTCCTATATATGCGATTTCAGACAATGTCTGTCCTCCTAAAGCACCTACTATTACTAAAGCTAATCCTGCCAGCAGAAAATCTTTTCCTTCTCCGCCAGTGATATTAAGCAAGCCTATTATTAGTCCTAGGACAACCAAAATTATAGCCCACATACCTGTTAACACATTTTGTCCAAGCAAACCAAGAATCACTGCTAAAACAACTCCAATTAAAAAAGCCCAGGCACCAATAACATTTCCACCAGTTCTTACACTTCTTTCAGCTTTTGGCATCTTCCACCTCCTTTGCTTATTATAAAAATCATTTTCCTTTTTTAAATCTTTTTATCGCTATTCTTATTATATATTTTAAACTATAGAAATATTTATAAACCATCGTAACTGCAAAATAATTACAAAAATGAAAGGAAAAATCTCAAGTCTGATTTTGGCTTCGATATTAGTCATTTTAGCAACACTGACTTTTGTTTCAGCTGCAAGCTTTACAGTTTATCCTGCTTCAATAGCTTTTAATCCATCAGAAACTTCAAAAACTATTACAATAACAAACACCAATTCAAGTTCTCTGTTGACTATTTTAACCTCATCTCTCTCAATAACTGGAGAAAGCGGTTATTCTGCATCATTCAATATAGCAGGAAATAAAACAGACATAAATGCAACTTTACAAAGAGTATTAACTATTTCCCCTGTTTCTTCTATAGATTATTCAAAATTTAATCTTGGAGAAGATTATTCTGCAAATCTTTTGGTATCAAAATCTTTGGTATCAAATTCAGCCGATGCAGATGATAATGTAACAATTCCAGTGAGCATAATTAAAAGTTTCTGCGAATCAGGCGATGTTGGTTCTGGATTAGAACTAACAAGAGTAAGAGATGAAAATCTTGATAATACAGATGACTGGAAATGGAAGCCTCTTGATAATATAGAAATTAGTGTAAAAGTAACAAACAGAATAGGCAGAGACATTGATGGCAGTTTGGATTATGGCTTATATGATCCTGATACAAAAGACTTTATTGATATAAGTGAAGAGACAACAGATTTTTCAGTTGATGATGGAGAATCAGAAGATGTAACAATCACTTTCCAGGTTCCAGCAGATTTAGACTTTGATTACTCAACCAAAACTTACAGGTTTTATGTTAAAGCTTATGAAGAAGATAATGAATCAGGATTATGCACAGATATAGATCAAGATGACAATTATTTCCAGGAAGTTGATGTTAAAAAAGAAAAGAGAGACGTAATAATATACAAGCTAGACGAGCTGACAAGTGCTTTATGCGGAGAGACATCTACTATTAAAGCAAAAGTCTACAATATAGGAAGAACTGATGAAGAAAGAGTAAAAGTAAATATTTACAATAAAGAGCTTGGAATAAATCTTGATAAAGAATTCAAGAACCTAGATATAGGGGATTCAGAAAATATTGCTTTTGAAGTAGCTGTGCCTAAAGATGCTTCTACAAAGCTATACAAGCTAGAATTAACAACTTATTATGATTATGATGAAGATGATGAAACTTATGGAGAAGAATCAGAAGAAGACTATGTTGCCAATCTGCAAGTAGAAGGAAATTGTCAGCAAGCTGTTATTGCACAAGCCGCATCAATTACTGCAATACCAGAAACAGCTGATGCAGACATAAAGCCAGGAACAGAGATAACAATTAAAGCAACAGTTAAGAATACAGGACAGGAAAAGACAAATTATATTGTTACTTTGGATAATTACCAGGATTTCTCAACTCTGACAAGCATTAATCCTTCATCTTTAACTCTGGATGCAGGGCAAACTCAAGATGTATTAATAATCTTAAAGCTTAGTGACGATGTTTCTGGTGATTACACATTTAACATCAAAGCATCATTTGATAATACTCAAGCAACACAACCCGTAAGCTTATCAGTGCCAAAATCATCCACAGGAGGAATAACAGGTTCAGCGATACTTGACAGCATAAAAAGCAACTGGTTCATATGGGTGATTGTTTTGATAAACATCATACTAATTATAGCAATAATTGCTGTTGCAATAAGAATCTCAAAAGCTTAAATTTTGTATTTCTAATAAATTTACTATTTATATTTAATTAATTATATGACTAATATGCTTTGTTGTATTTATTGGTTTTAATTGCTCTCTGCTTGAATGTTTTTGTATTTAATTACCAATATGTTTTTCTGAGGAAAAACATATATAAATGTTCTCTTGCTAGATTAATAATGAAACTGAAAAGCCAAGCTATCTATTTTTTGTTTGTCAGATACCTATTTCTAGTCTTGATAGCTATTAACAACTTATGGCTCTTTTATGCAATATTCACGCCTCTAACAGTTTATCCAGTATTTTCTATTTTAAGCTTATTTTTTTCAGCTTCTTTATCAGGAACAGTAATAAGCTTTTCTAATTTTTCAATAAATCTTGTTGAAGCATGCATTGCTGGTTCAGCTTACTATCTTTTGCTTGTTTTGAACTTGTCAACTCCTATGCCTATGAAAAAGAGATTTTTTTCTTTCATTTTTTCATTCATATCTCTTTTAGTAGTAAATATTATAAGAATATTGTTCTTTTCATTTCTTTTTGTCAGCGCCTTCTCGCTATTTAACTTGACTCATTTAATATTCTGGTACTTCTTATCAGCAATTATTGTTTTTTTAATATGGTTTGTCACAATAAAGCTGTTTGAGATTAAAGAAATTCCAGTATATTCTGATGTAAAGTTTTTGCTTAAGGACATAAAGAAAAGATAGAAAAATAGCAGTAATAAAAAAATTAGTAATAAACAATAAACAAATCTTATCAATAATAAAATTAATGTCGTCAAATGTTTAGTTATTAATCAATAAACAATGTTAAAAATTAATCAGCAATAATATTGTTAACAATAAAAAACCAAATAAAAATTTTAAGCTATTTTTATAATGTTTATTATCCCCAAGCTCGCAAGCAGAACAAGCAAGCCAGCAGTTAAAACTCCAAGAGCAATAGCTAAAATACTTTTCTTTCTTTCTAGTTCAAGCAGCCATGCAATTAAGCATCCAGTCCATGCTCCAGTTGCAGGCAAGGGAATGGCAACAAATATTGCTAAAGCAAGAAATCCATAGATGGAATAATTTTTCTTAAACTTATCAACTTTCTTTCTTGTTTTTTCTATATAAAGATTAAAAATAGTTTTATAGGATTTTAATTTCATAAAGCTTCCATGCAGGTAATCAAGGAAAAAGAAAACAAAAAATATAATCAATATATTAGCTAGAGTGCATATGATAAAAGCCTGAAATGGGTTGATTCCAGCCAAAATAGCATAAATCATACCGCCTCTTAACTCAAAAATAGGCAGAATAGACAAAATAATAGCATATAGCAAGACAAGAAAACTCATTTTAGTTCTTTTCCTTGCGATTGTGCATATAATGCAAGCATAAATCTCTCTGTAACATTCATAATCTCACAGTTAGCAACGCTTAATGTATAACAGTCTGAAAATAATGACTTATCTATCCTATTAACTAGAGAATTGTCAAAAATAATTACAGAATAATTTGAGGTTTCCATGCATTCTACATATGTTCTGTTAAGCATCTTAGCTTCTGTCTCATTTGTAGTAGCTCCAAAGCTATTCACTCCAGCTTGTCCTAAAAACAAAGACAAGGTTGTTGCTGCCAAAATGCTGTCCTCGCATTTTACTGTTTCTGAATCAATAGCTAAAGCCACATTTTTTTTCAGATTTATTTTAGCATCTACTGTTATATTGCTCAGTTTCCTAGGATCTTCTCTGAAATAAACAGGAAGATAGCCTACAATATTACCAAACATATCCTTAAAAGGAAATTTTGTCTGGTAAAAAGTAATGCTTCCCTGCTTTGTCTTCTCAAATTTCAGTCCAGCATACTCAAACTGATTCATTTTTACTGAGAGCCAGTAGAAAAGAAAAATAGATGCTATTAAAAATATCATAAATACTACAACAAGCTTCAGCTGTTTTTCCTGCCTCTTAGTCGGCTTTTCTTCTCTTTTTACTTCTTTTTTATCCTTCTTTTTCTTTGCCATTTTAAGTTTTTATTGAATTCCAAGCAGTCTGAATATAAAAGCATCTCCTGCCTTTAAAATCTCTTCCTGGTTTGCTAGAATATAAATACACTTATCTTCCTGCTTTATTAAGCTTTCGTTTATTTCCTTAACTGCTATAACATTTTCAGAGCAGTTTTTGACAGGCAGATTTTCTTCGCACTCATCTAGACAGACATACTGTGTTCTTGAACTAAATCTTGCAATATTTCTTACTATCTCTTCTGTAGCTTGTCTGTTGCTGTCAGATGAAAAGTACAATGGCTTGCTTGCATAATCATTTATAGTAAAGTTCATTGAAATAGAAATATTTTCTGTATCTTTAGGATTAAAAACAAAAGAAAAATCATAACTTTGAATTTCAGTGTGCCACAAGCCATCATCCTGCAATATAAATTTGACTCCTCTGTAATCTATTTTCTTAATACTGCTTTTCTCTGTGCTGAAAAATGCATAACCTGCAGTACTTACAACCATTATCCCAACTAAAATTATTCCTATAATCAGCTTGTTTCTTGACTCCTTCTTCTCTTTATCTTCTTTAATTTCAATTTTTCTCATCTTCGTATTTATTAAGACAAATCTATATTTAAAAAATCTTCTATTTTTTAATATATATCACTAAATGGTATTCTAATCAAATAATAATGGATAAAAAATAGCAAGTAACAAATAATAAACAAATCTCATCAACAATAAAGCAAAAAGGCAGTAAATAACAAATCAATAATAAAATGAATAAGCAATTAGTCAGCAACAATATTACTAACAAACAAAAAACTGAATAATGATGTCAAATATCTAATTATTAATAATGTTTTAGTTGTCAATAAAATAATAATTTATTTTTTATAGCTTCAGCTAGGTTATAAAAAAACAAAGAAAAAGTAAAAAATAAATTATTCGTCTTAAGCTGTTGCAGTTGGCAACACAAGCTCTGTTCCTACATCAGTAGCAGGTTTCTGCGTCTTCAGATAAGCAACCGCATCTTTTGTATTTGCAGCTTCCCATCCGGCAACTAGAACTGCTGTTTTTGCAGCGTTGTATGGTGATGCAACTGCTTTTACAATATATTGTGCAGTTGTTGTTCCATCAACTTTTGTCTTAGCTGTAAAGTCAGCTCCACATAATGGAGTGTCGCTTCCTAAAATCTTGGCAGCAACTGAATTGATACAGCTTCCACCGACAACAACAAGGTTTTTGTCCTTAACGCTGTCTACTTCTGTATCTTTTACAACTAAAATTGTTCCTCCAGCAACTCTTCCTGGAGTTATTGTTGTTCCTTCTGCAGTAAACAAGACATCAGCAAACATCTCGTCGTTAGGATAGTATATCTCTACCTTATCAGAATCTTTAGTGTTATATTTGATAAAGGTTCCGAACCTTGTCAAAGCACTTTGCTGATAACTATCTGAACTCCATGTCTGCACTCCACTCCACTGAGTTGTTGCATATGGCTGTCCTGCTGACACAGTAACTGGTGTTGTGCTTCCAGACTTATCTACATAAACACAGATAATATCTCCATCATCTGCATTTCCTGATTCAGTAGTTTTCTTCTTTTCCTCGAAAAGAATTGCTCCTTTATATGTCGAGTTGAAACTACAGAATGCTGAGGAATTCGATACAGTTACATTTCCACCACCTATATTAGTTGTATCTATACCAAGTATAGTAGCAGTTGCAGGTCCACTAGCATTATATGATAGTGTGTAATTTGCGTTACCAAATGCCCATCCATAAAATACTGTTTGTAGTCCTGTAGCATTTATAGCAGCATCTGCAGCAAATCCATACTTAGTCAGATTACCTGCAAATGAAGCATTTTTTCCTGTCTCGTATGTTGATAAAGTTTCAACTCCAGGCAAGGAATAAAATGTTCCATTTGTTACTGTTGTTGTAGTCATTATTGCCATCCATCCGCCATTTTGCAGCTTTATTCTTGGAAATAAGGTATTTACCTGTCCTGCTGTACCATATCCAGCTCCTGTTCCCCAGGTAACAGATACATTACTTGAAGAGCCATTGTAAACTCTAAAGTAGTATGTCTGTCCATCAACATTTGTTGAAGCATTTGCTCCGGAATTTCCTTCCAGATTTATAGCTCCACCAACTGTCAATCCACTTCCAGTAAATAAGTTTTCTCCGCTTACTACATCCTGGAATTGTATTGTAGATGTTGAAGACATTGCTCCTGTTGGTACACTAGTAAGCTTTACGATTCTTCCGTAATCTCCTGCATTGATAACCATGTATTCATTGATAGAGATATTTTCTCCCTCAACCACATGTATTGTCTTATTAGCAGTGTCTGCCAATACCGGAGTTATTGTACTATCACTGGTGTCATCATCATGCAAGAATGCGAATTGCTTCTCTACTCCTGCTAATGCACTAGTAAATGTAACTCGCGCATTTCTGCTGTTATCAGTATCAACAACAAGCTTGCTTCTTGATGTGTCATCAAGTGTTGGAGTTATACTTGCAAAGTTAACTTTCAAATTACCAAATATAGGGTCTACATAGGAATTTCCTACTTTTATCCAGTCTTTTGTTGCGTCCTGAGCAGTTATATTAACAATAAAAGACGAGAGCAACTTATTGGCATCTACAGTTATAGTTACTGCTGTATTTTGTACAGAAATATCATCTGTACCTTTTGTAGCTGTCTGTTGTTGCAGAAGCTTTATCTTATTGCCTCCTACTATCAAAGTAGCATAGTTTGTCGAACTCTCTTTCGCACTATATGCAACTGTCTTGACAAAGACAGATATTCCGCCAACAGTGGCTGAACCCAAAGCTGAAATATCTCTTGTTGTTCCGCCATCAACTGTGATATAAGCTTTTGAAGCGCTGTCTACCATTACAAGCTTTACTGTATGCTCTGTTCCAGCAACAGTAACTTTACTTTCCTGCCCCTCATTTAATGTAACACTGCTTCCTGAACCAAATAACTCTATAACTTCACTACCAGCTGTTGCAGTAGTTGAAGCAGAGCCTATGGTGTATTTCTGTCCAAGGAGTTCTATATCATTTCCTTGTACAGTGCTAGATGTTACATTGAGGTTCTTGTTCAAGTTAAACTTGTACTTGTAAACAGGTGTTGTTCCAGAAGCTATTCCTAAATTAACATATAATTCAGGGTCTGTGAAATCACCGCCGCTTGTATCATACATTATTGATGTATTTCCAAGAGTTATTGACTGGGTATATGTATATGCTACTCCATTATCATCTGTAATTGTTCCAGATTTCAATAGTGTTGGCAGCTCACTATTAGTCAGACTGGTTTTAGCAGCATTCAGGCTACTGTTCCAGAATAACTTTTGTGAAGAACTTGCCAAGTTAATACTATCTCCACCTGTTGCACTTGCTCCGCTTGTTGTTGATGTGGTAACTAATCCTTGTAATGCATCTTTCAACCCTACTGCAGCGTCCCAGTCAACTGAGGCTCCTGCATGAGTTCCAGATGTTATTACAATTGCTCCTTGAGCAGCTCCACCCACAACAAATGGCTGAGGATAATTGGTAGCAGCTAAAGCAGTTCCCAATGTACTTCCAATCATTACTGCACTTGCTATCACTGATGCAATCTTTCTAAAACTAAATTTCATTTTTAAACCTCCTTTCACTCATTAAATATTCATCCTCACAAGATGGATTAATAGGGAATTTCCACCCGTTAGGATAGTTCTCGCTGTCATCCCTATTTTAGAAATTACTTGCTAGCGCGCTCTAATAGCGCATCTGAACTAACAGAATTGGCTTTAAAAAGCTTTCGCCTCCAAACCAGGCAAACCAGCCAAAATAGCCAATTTTCGAGCATTTCTTTTTAAAGCTTTCGGTGTTACTAGCTGCCAGCACACAATTTATCGAATATAAAAAGCAAAGGTTTATAAAGATATATGTTTTATTATAACATATAAGTTATTTGGAACATATAAGTATAAAATATACTTTACAAATATATGTTTAAATAAAACCAGTAAATCAACTACATAGTTTATAGAAGGAAAATGGCGAAAGAAACCAAGACAAGAATAGTAAATATGTATGTAACTCCTTCAGCCTTTGCCTCTATTTTTAAGCGTCTAAAAGGAGACAGAAGTGAGTATGACTTTTCTGGTTTAGCTGACTTAAGACAGCTGCTTAGTAATGAGAAAGCAAAAATCCTTAATGTGATAAAAAACAACAATCCAGAGTCTATATACAAACTAGCCAAGATTTTAGGCAGGGACTTTAAAGCAGTAAGCCAGGATATAAATCTTCTCAAGAAATACGGCTTTATTGAACTAAAGCAAGAAAGTAAAGGAAAAAGAAAAAGGCTCAAACCAGTTATTGCCATAAACAGCTTACAAATAAACATAAGCTTTTAATAAAACAATCTTAAAGTCAGCTCTATGCTTTCCCCAGACACTGGAATAGCAACAGCAGAGCCAATCTTATTGGATGTGGAGTTTCCTATAGCTATAGAAAAGATAGTTTCATTTTCCTTGCTAATCTCAAGTTTGTAAGCCTTATACTTGCTTTCTAAGTTAAAACTTCTTTCGACTAGCTCGCTAACAGTCCTGTTTAAAATCTCACAAGGCTCTCCTGACAAGCATTCTTCATTCTTATAACAGGCAGCTATCAAATCTCTTAAGTCATAGACTTCACCAGCTCTAGGCTGGCATTCTGTAGTATAAAGCAAAGAGACATGCAGAAAGTTCTCTACATCCTTATTTTCCTGTACTTGCCTGGGTCTGACACTTATAGCAAGAAAAACTAGTGCAATAACTGCAACTAACACTATGATTAAGACAAATCCTACCATCTCTTCTTGCGATTTTTTCTCTCCTATTCTCATTTTGCCTCATAACCTATTATTATCTTTCCTAATTCACAAATTCTTGCAGGATAGTCATCAACTTTTTCATGCCTGCATAAAGCTATAAAACTGCCAATACCAGTTCCATTATACTCTATCTTGCTGTTTTCATAAACATTAAAAACATTACAATCAGGATAATTTGCCTTAGTGCATACTATCTCTCCACTATCATCCCCTAGTTTTCTTAGCCTGATATAGGCTACAGGCCAGAATTCTTTATAGAGCGAATGACTCATTAGAACCATAATCTTATCACTATCTACACAATAACTTTCATAGCCACAGTTAAACTCTGCTGAATCAGCAATAAACTGAGATATAGCAAAGGATTTTTCTTCTTCCTGCTGTCCTGCAAGATTTTGCAGGTTTCTGTACTGGATAGCTAGGTAGAATAAAGCGACTAGAATAAAAAACAAGACTATAGCTAGCAGCATAAAAGACATCTGCTGTATCTTGAACTGAGATTTTTTATATTTTACCATAGCCTGCACTCTGCTCCACTATTTTCTTTATCAGCATTACCAGCTGCCACTTTGACTAGAGTTAAGTCCTGGGATTTTGTAAGCGATTTTGCAATTCCTGACAGCTGAATTAGACTTGTTCCTGTAACACTAGAGCATTTCCCAATTAAAAAACTGGCTTCATCTTTATAGACTAAAGCCTGTTCAGCAAGCCTTTCCATTAATCTTTTTATATTGCACTCATATATTTGCTTGTCTGAAAATATGGCGGCATACATCAAGCTTCTATCAACCTCGCTATCAGAAGCAAAACCATCATAATATAGCTTGTCATTATCTTTGACTACAATTCCTTTATCATACTGACTTTCACAAGTATAATCTAAACATGCTCCTTCAACTCTTATATCACAGCTTCCTGCTCCAAAACAAACTCTAATCTCGTTTCCAGAGCAATTTTCAGTTTTTATATTTTCCAGATTTAAGCCAGAAACTTCATTTTTAATTTCTTCTGGAGCATTTACAAAACAATAGCTATTAGCTGATAAAAATATTATTTCTGAAACTTTAAAAGGCATTCTAAACGGTTTGGAAAAAAAGTAAATTACTCTTCCTTCTTCTGTTCCATTAGAGAAGATGTATTTATTTGAAATAGGTATATCAACTCCTGGCTTGCTCCAGGCATTTCCTATGCTTGATTTTGTAGCTAAACTTATCCTGTTTTTTCCAAAATCAGCACTATAACATTTGTTATAGATTCTTGTATCGTCTCTTAATCTTGCTATATTGCTTTTCCCAGAAGCTAATCCGGTTTCTAGAGGCTCAAAAATTATGCTTAACTGCTTGGCTGTTACTGTATCTAACTTATATCTCTCTGTTCCAACCATTTTTACTGCAATGTAAATGGCAAGAAAAAGAATAACTGCTCCAGCTATTATTGCAAATAGCCACGCAAAATTAAACTCATAACCTCTTTTACGCATCTTAAATTTCCTTTTCAACTCAATTTGACTAAAGCATCATAAAAGCCTTTATCTATTCTTATGCTTACTTTTCCATTAATATTTTTGAAGCATTTTGGATTATCCTGATTAGTGATTGCTGTTATATTTATGTGCTTTATATCAAAAGCTCTTAAATCTTCACATGCTTTTTCAATAGGATAAAAAAACATATTTCCTCTATAGCCATATTTTTTAAAGCTGTCATAAAAATCTTTATTGCTTCCTGCACTTTCTCTTTCAAGATTAATAAAACAAACCTGTTCTATTCCAGAAGGCAGGCTTTCTTTAAATTCAGAAGAGCTTTCATCTAAATTCCATACATTATCTATCTTTCCTTGCAAATCCTGTTTGAATATTCCAGTATTTGCACACTTGCTCCAGCCGTAGATTATAGTTATAGCATAAATAACAACAGCTATAAAAGCTATAATTAAAATTATAGAAAAAATCATGCTGAAACTAACCTGAATATCCCCTCTCTTTTGCATCTTAAATTTCCTTTTCAATTTTCATTGTAAATTTAATGAGGCAAAAATCCTCAGATTTTTGCATAGCTAATAAAAAGAAATCTTGTTTAAAAAAGTTTGTTTTGTTATTTTTAGTTGTTACTAACTTTGAGGCTTGGCTATAATTGAGCATTCATTAGGAAGGGGCTGTCTTCCATTTAAATCAGCACATTTTATATAATAATTTTTGTTCAGCCATGATGCATAATGTTCTGTGCTGTTGATATAAGGCATGCTTGTTCCTTCAGAAATCTGGAAATTGCACTTCTTATCTTCATTATTTGAATAAGCGCAGTTGCTTTTTTCATCAGTAATAACTTTTAATTTTTCTCCATCCTTATAGACTCGTACTATTAAAGGCGGAGCATTATCTATCTCTACTGAAAATGTTGTGTTAGTCCATGCAGAGTTTCCTCCTAAATCAACACACTGGAAATAATAAGTATAATTTCCAGAAGCTAAATCAAGCCTTTGTTTATGCTTGTTTGTTCCTGTTTCATACATTTGTATATAATCTTTTTCGCTAGTTGTAGTAGAGTACGAGCACCAAGAATCTCCTAAATTATATCCATTATCAGTTTCTAAATCTAGATAGACAGTTGCCAAAGTGCCTGCTCCTTTTATTGTCTCATTTGGCTTTACACTTGTTATTGTTAGAGGCTGGGTTCCTTTTAGTGTGAATTTATAGCTTTCTGAATTTGTATTTCTATTATTTTCTTTATCTGTTCCTTTCAGATATGGCTGGTCTCTACACTTGAAATAGAAAATATTATCTTGCCTGTCAAGCAAGCCAGTTAATTTAGTAGCGCATTTATACAGCATTAGATTATTCATCTCATAAACATGTTGCGAGCAAGTCATTGTAGTTTCCATATCATCATAATCCATATCTAGCTTGCTCCACTTGCAGTCAGCAGGTTCATTAACATAGACTTCTAAGTTAGTTTCATTTAATCCATACTGAAATGGCATATCATTGGCTATATTTGTAGATTCAATCTTAGGAGCAGTTACATCAGGTCCTTTTTCTACACAAAAGCTAAATACAAACATATCAGCATTAGTGTTATTATTAGCATCCTTGCATCTTACATATAAATTATAAGTTCCATCTGCTTTAAGTTCAGGAGCCTCTGCATTCAAAGCATCAGGTCCTGGCAGTCTCAGTGTTTGTGTGTGATTATATTTGTAAATATTACTCTCTCCAAAATAATACTTCATTTCATCAAAGTTGTTAGTTCTGTTATAATCTATTTTACATTGTGCAGGTTCGTTAACTGTAATTCCAAAACTTAAAGGAGTAAAAGCTTTTACACATCCATCTGTAGATTTTTTATATTTTATTTTTACTCCTCTGTCTGGAGGCCTTATTGCATTATTAGGAATATATTCATGTTCTGATGTTAAATCTTCTTTTGACGCCTGTATTATAGGAGAATTAACATCTTTAGGATTTACCCACGCACATTTTGCCTGCCCTGTTCCTGGATTTAATAATTGACAAGCCTGTCCCAAGCTCTTGCATCTATATTCAGAACAAGGATATAAATCAGAATTGCATTTTTCACAATTTTCTCCTCCGGCAGGAGCTTCCCAGGGATAACACTCAAATGTTACTATTTTCTTCCACTCTTTTTTATAAGTTAATTCAAGAATAAATAAACCAATTACTATTCCTATTCCGGTTGCTCCCCACAATCCTGATGGAAGATTTGTGCCTGCCCATCCACCTTTTCCAAAAATACCATAAGCTGCTTTTCCAAAAAATACACCACCAGCAGCTGCTTTTGCTAGTGCAGCTGTTGTTTCTGTCTTTAATCCAAATAAGCTTCCTATCAAATAAGCTGCTCCTGCAGCTGCAACAGCCCATATCGCTCCCTGAATAATGTGCCCCCATGCAAAACCAGGTTGCCAACCAAAGATTTTTGGACCAGTTATGTCTGTCTTTAATTTTGTAACATCAACCCCTAAGTTTTTTAGTTGTTGCAGATTTGCTGGGTCAAGCTTTACAAATTGTCCTTGACTTTGAATATACCAGTCATTTCCTGATTTTAATAATGTATCTGTGGCTATCTTACCACTTGTTTCCACACCATTAACAGTACTCTTTGCAGTAAATTCGTAACTTGATTCTAATTTATAAGGAGTGTACTCTGCACTTTTAGCAGAACTTGCCGCTATATTAGTAATTGCTGTCTGCCCGCTTACTAAATCAACTTCACTCATTCCCAAAATAAATGAGAAAGCAATTACAGATAAAACTAAGTTTACAATTATTAAAAATGCTCTTTTCATTCCTCTTTTCATTTTCACTCTTTTTTTCATATTTTATTTGTTTTTAGTCTCTACTTTGGATTGTAAGGCCTGCCATCACTATAAGTCATTGTTCCGTCAGGATGTACAATTATTCTCTTGTGCAGTTCCTCAAGTTCTGCCTGTCTATGTGAGTTGTAAAATCCTAAGCCATGTTCATTAAGCAAATTTTCAGGAGTTGTAACACATATGCATCCTGCTAAAATAGCAGCCAATCCTGCAATAACAACTGTTTCAGCTATTCTTCTCAACCAACTTACTTCACTTTTCCCGGCTTGTTTATATTCTGCCATTTTCTATTTTTACTATTTATTACTCCTAATTCTAACTTCTCTACTATATTCTGAATGTTCCATAAGGAATCCATCACCACCATCGCTAACCCCTTCAACAATATTATTTATGTTCACCCAATTTCCATTAATCAATTGGTAAACATAAAACCCATCATCGCCTGCAGGAACTAGTCCATATCCCTGACAATTGATAAAACCCATCTTCCCATCTATATTCATCCATTGTGCTCTCTCAGGATTTTTTCCTAGAGGCAGAACATATGCACAACTCTCATTCAAACCTACAATACCAACTAATCCTCCTAGTGTTGCAGCATATACTGCTATTTTTCTTGCCAAACTTATTTTTTTATTTTCTTCTGTCATTTTTGTTATCATTTTCCAGTAACAGCTATTTATAAATCTTTCCTTATACCTCCTCCTTTTCTATATCTTTAACTTGAACTTGAACAGCTTTTCCTGTTATTCCTAACTTACTTAAAATTAATCCTAGTCCAAATAATCCTTGCTCCTTAACAACATCTCCGCTTACTTTCTTTGTTGTAATCTTATAACCTTCATCATATCCTTCTTGTCCAACATAATTGACTTTAACACCACAATCTCCTAAACTTGAACATTTTTTATTTTGAGCATCAATCCACACCTGGCTTGCTGTCCCTTTACTTGAGTCCCAGCACTCACTTCCAGAAATGACTTTTTCATCGCCTGAAAAAATCAATCCCTTTTTCTCAAATTCAACTACACAGCTGGTTGTAGCCTGACTGCAAATTCCTTGAACTTCTCCTTCAACCCAGAATTTTAAACCAGGAGCATGTTCAGGTACACAAGCAAGTGTTTTATTTGAAACTTCATTCTTACTAGCTGTCCATACACAATCTCTCTTGTCTTTGTTCTCACAATCTCTTTTTTCTGTTTGTGAATAGCAGTCCTGCCACCTATTCACTCTGCATGCTGCTTGAGAAAACTCTACTCCTTTGCTAGTTATCTTATCTTGAATACAAATCTCATCTCTATAGTCAGCGCATGGCTCAATTATTTCTTCCGAATTCATACATATATGCCTGAAATATCTTGAGCCAACAGAATCTTTATTCTCATCAGTAGAACACCAACTCTCTCCATGCTTTTTTGGTCCGTTAGATGTCTCTTTGCAATTCAAATCAGCGCAAATATTATTTCCATAAATTGGCTTGCTTGTTTTTGCTTTTTTATAATCTTTGCAAATGCTTCCAGAAAAATAATCACAGTTTCCGCATCCAGCAGCATTTGTATTTGCTTTTCCTGTCCCGCAAGATTCTTGCTTGCTAATTTTTTTTCTCCAGTATGCTTTATCATTTACTTTGCTTGAATCATAAATATTTGCAGGATTTCCACAAGTGTCAACAAAGTAAACTTCGTCTCTTCCTTCTATACATGTTGTTTCCTTAGTCAAACCGCAGTTTGTTCCTAACTCTTCTGCAGAACACAAATAATCCTTGTAAAAAGTTACATTTCCTGTTATTGCTCCTCCTACAGATTCATTTCCTAGTTTCATTCCTTCTTTCATTGTATTACACTCTTGCCTTGAAGTAAACTTGCATGTCTTGATAAAATCAACATCATATACACAAGCTCCTTCATCACTTAGACTAGCTAAAGAGATGCATTCCAGCTCACTTCCTATATTTGCCCTGAAATCAACTAGCAAGCCGTAAAAACTGCTTAATTTTTTACATCTAGTTAATGTGACGAATGCTGCCTGCTTTCCTATTACACAGCACCCTAAATTACATTGCTCTATATCACACTCTTTACTGTCAGCCCATGTTCCACCTTCCTGCTGGCAGACTTTTTGAGGAGTATTCTCCATACATATTCCTTCTGAAGAATCATAGCAACATCCTAACTTGCAATAGCTAGTTGCCTCGCAACTTGTAGGGGTTTTTCTATAGCTAGGAGAGCATTCATTTTCAGGAGCATTCTGGCACCACGCTTCATAATTAGTTCTTTCACAGCAGAATTTTACTCCTAAAGTTTGATTTTGAGCAGCAGAAACTAAGTTAATTAAACTTATATTTAGTAAAAACACCATCACTAAGCTAATCACTAAATAAATTATTCTAAAATCCCATTTATTTTTTTTATTTATCATATTATTTTAATTAACTCCTTGCCTTTATATTTATTTTTTGTTTTATTGTTTTCATTTTTTAAGTTACTGGTTTGTAAGTCTCTCCTATGCCATAACCAGCAGGCCAGCTTAAACTTCTTGTTGCGAATACAAACTTATCATCTGTATTTCGTGAACTTAAAATATAAATCTTGCTTCCATCAGACTGCTTGTATTTTTCAACCTTAATACCAGGATAGTAACTCATATAAGCAGTAATTTCAGAATCTCCATATCTTGCCTCCCAGTTTAGTATGCTTGTTGTAAGCATAATCAAGTCATAAATCTCACTTGCCTGTTTTGCTTCAAGTTTAGCATAACTTTCACTAGTACTTTCTTTTTTAATATCTATTCCAGAAAATACAACCACAATATTGTTAGGTTCTATGCTGACAGAAATATCCTGCTTTCTCTCTGTCACAGTATATCCTCTTGCCTCTAAATCAGATTTTAAATTATCAATGCATGTTTGAGCTTTTCCTTTTATAGCGTCTAGAATTTCTCTTTCTATATGCTGTTTAAGCAGAGGCTGTTGATTAGAACATGTTTTATAATACTCATTAATATAGCACAAGTATTCAACTTTTTCTCCATTATACATCATAGAGTTCATAGGATTTATACTTCCTCCTCTTTTTTCTACTAAGCTAAGCGCATTTGTCAGCTCGCTTTTAATGCAGTCTTGTAACTGAACAGTAGGAGAAGAAGGTAAAATAAATCTTTGAGGAATTCTAAAAGCAAACAACAAGACAATAGCAGCTACAATAATTATTGCAACAATAATCCATAATGTTAGCTGCCCCTTTTTATTCCTCATTTTCTGCATTTTTTTAACGATAAACTTATTTATAAACATTATTATGTTAACGGACTTTGGTTAACACTATTGGCTGAAAGCCAATGTTTGCTAAAAGATTTTTAATCTTTTCAATTTGTTAACTGCCTTGGTTAACAATATCAGCCTTATGCTGATGTTTGCTAAAAGATTTTTAATCTTTTCATTGTGTAGTTTTAACTGTAAAGCATGTGTTTTGCTTATTATCCCATAAATCTTTGCATTTAATATAATAAACCTGATTCTCTGTCCAAGGAGCATCATGCTCCTTCAGCAAGCCAGTCATTTTACTTGCATTCTGCCAGATAAAGTTGCAGTTATCATTTGAATAAGCACATTCAGAATTTTCATCTGTAATTATTTTTAGTGCATTAGAATTATAAACTCTAATTATTTTTGGAGCTCTGGTATCGATCTCTAATTTTATACTTGTTGATTTTTCTGCGCTATTTCCTGCAACATCCTCGCATCTTACTCTAATATTGTAGCTTCCTGCTACTAACTGGCTGAATATTTGTAAATGTTCAGAAGAAAATGTGTCAAAAAACTGAATATAATCATTTCCAGTAAAGCTATAGTAGCAAGATGCTTTTCCATTTTCAGCTCCCCCTTCTGTTTCTGCTCTTAAAGTTACAGAAAATGGCTCTCCTCCTGCAATAATTGTTCCATTTGGCTCAATATTTTTTATTTTTAGTTCTGAAGCTGATTTCGCTAGCAAATATTCTGTTCCTTCCTTATTCACATTTCTCGAGCCATTATTGTCTGGCAGCCAAGGCTTATCCTTGCATCTGAAATAAAATTTGTTTTCCCCATCTGTTAAATTATTAAGAATTGCTGAACAAGGCCATCCATATGCTTCCTGATCCTGCAAATCAGTTAGGCAGTTCATAGCATTAGTCATCAAATCATACTCTTTATCTGTTTGCTTACTCCACTTGCAGTCAGCAGGTTCATTTGTGTATAAAGTTACTTGTTTTTCTGTTGCATTAAAAGCAATAAAGCTGCCATCTTCTGGCTCAAATCTTGTTATTGAAGGAGCAGTTACATCAGGTCCTGTTTTTACGCATATCTCAATCAAATATTCTTTAGGATTGAAATTTCCCCAATCATCTTGGCATCTTACATAAAACTTTAAATTGCCATATTTCTCTATAACTTTTTGTCGTGTTATATTGAATTGTTCAGCAATGCTATCTACAGAAGGCAAGCTAAATGCAAGAGAGTGATTCTCAATAAATAAATTGCTTCCAAAATCTTCTGCATCAATCATCAACTCCCAATTTGCACTAGAAACAATATCATATTTACATTGAGTAGGCTTATTAGTTTTTATTCCAAGCAAAATAGGAGTGAATTCCTGAATACACTCCCCATTTGTCTGTTTTATTTTTACTCCATCACTAGTTTTTTCTATAGACAAGTTGCTGTCAATATTCCAGTAATTTATTGTTGGAGCAGTATGGTCATTTATACTTGCAATACACTTCTCGCTTGAGGTTCCTGGATTTATGAATTTGCAAGCTTTTCCTAGAGATTCGCACTGATATTTTGAACATCCTTGCAAGCTGTTTTTATTGCATAAATCACAATTCGCTCCTCCAGCAGGCGGCTGCCATGGTTTGCATGTAAATGTTACAACTCTTTTCTTAGTATCTCCTATTCCGAAAATTTTTGTAAAAATGGTTAATACAATTGCGATTACTGCTGTCCAAATTAAGAAACCTAGAAATCCTACTTGGACTAACCCAAAAAATCCTGCGTGTAATCCTCCCTGAGAAATTGCAACTATCGCGGCTCCAATAGAAGTTCCTGTTACAACAATCATTGCAGCATCTCCGCTTAATCCGAATATTTTTGCAACAACAAATCCAACTGCTGCACCTACAAATCCTCCTAATGCCCCATTTACAAATCCTGCTAATCCTGCACTTGCTATACCTCCAGTTAGTGTAGAAGCTCCTGTCCCCACCCCAATAAATGATCCGCTAAAAATGCCTGCAAATGTAAGATGTGTAGCCAGAACAACTCCAGTAACTCCTATAGCACTCGCACCCATTGTAAATTCTGCAAATCCTCCTGCCTCAGAACTACTACTATAACTTGCACTAGATTTAAATCCCAAAGTAGCCATGATGTCAGTAAAATTTCCAGGAACTGCTTTCTGTCCTTTAACTGGAATAGCATTAGTTTTTAATCCTGCAATATATTTTGGAGATAATTTTGGAGCTACTTTAACAGAATAACTTCCAGAGTAGTCGCCAGCGATATTCACTTTACCACCGCAATCTCCAAGTGAAGAACAAAACTCATTCATTTTCTGAGTAAAAACTGCTTTTTCACAATTACAATTCTGCTTGCAATCCCATCCACCAAATTCTTTTTCATAAATAACAGTGCATTTTTGGCTTGCCATACTGCAAATTTGTTGTGCAGTTGCTTCACTTCCCTCGCTGGAAAACTGAAATCCAGGAGGATATTGTGGCAAGCAATAATTAAATTTAAATCCAGAATCAATATTTATTTTCTTAACAAAGCAGTCTTCATTTTTCTGGCACTCTTCAGCCATATTTTCTTGTTTTTCTTTTGCTGTTCCTGTTTCTTGCATATTATATTCTAAACACTGTTGCCATCTATTTATTCTGCAACTCGCACTCGAAAATGTTCCTTTATCTAATTTAATATCGCTCTCAACACAAATCTCATTCCTGAAATCAGCACATCCTTCTACTTTTACTTCCCCATTTATACAAGAATATCTATAATGCCTGCTTCCTGGAATATCTTTTCCCTGCCCAATTTGACTATCATAAACACACCAGCTCTCTCCATTTTTCCTGTCTTTCTTTCCTCCACCATTTGCAGGAGCATTTTTGCAGGACATATCCTTGCAAACTGCTTTGTTGTTTTCTATAGAACATTTGCTTCCAAGAAAATAATTACAATTTCCACAATCAGAATTTGCATTATTGCTTGAAGGACTACAAGAAGCTTCTTTTTCAAGAACTAAACCATTATTCCAGCTTTTAGTTTTATCGCTAGAATAAATATTTTCTCTATTTCCGCAGGAATCAAACCAGTAAACCTCATCTCTGTCCTCTACACATCCAGTATAGGCTTGTTTTGTGCAGTTGCTTGCAATTTTAGGATTAGAGCACAAATAACCTGCAGAAAAAAATCCTTGCAAGCTCGCGCATTCTACATGTGTAGTGAACTCGCAGCTATCTTCTAATTTGCAAGCTCCCATTTCTTGTGTTAAAGATAAAGCCAGGCATTCAGGCTCATTCATTCCTGCTCTATAATCCATCTCTCCAATAGAATATTTCTGGCATTCTTTTTCTGCAACTAGTGCTCTAACCTCTTGTCCAAGAACACAGCATCCTAACTTACATTCTTGAACATTTCCAGGATTACACTCTTTATTATCTTTCCATGTTCCTCCTGACTGCTCGCATGAACCTTTTGGAGAATTAGCAATGCATTTTCCGTCAGTCGCGATACAGCATCCTAACTTGCACTCTGAATATTCCTGAATTCTTCCAGGAAAGCAAGCTGTCTTACAATCATCATTGCATTCTGTAGAAAGCATTTCCTGGCATTTTTCTCCTGTTTTTGTTTCCTTGCAAGTATTAAATGTGGGAGTAGTTTCAGCAGAAACTATTTCTATATCCTTAGAAGTTTGATAAATCATCCATGAAAAAGCAAATGTTGCAATTATCAAAATTAAAATCTGGAAATAACTAATTCCTGCCTTCTTGCTAGTTAAACTCTCTTTTGCTATTTTTACAAACTTCTTTTCCATTTTTAAAATCCTGGAGGAATTGCGCAGCCCCTTACTGCTATATTTAATCTTTTGCTTGTGATCCTATCCTGAACAATATAAATCTTGCTTGCATTCCCTCCCTCTCCTATAGATTTTTTATCAATGTTAAACTGAGGATAAAACAGCATATATCCTATATATTCAAAATTGCAGTATTTTGCTTCTTGATTGACTATCTCCCTAGCAACATTAGCTAAGTCAAATAATGGCGAGGAAAATCTAACTTTAAATTTGTCAAATTTTCTTGCTTCTTCATTTTTGCTTATCTCAAATCTCTTGCTGATTTCTATATCAACCTGTTTTGGCATTAAAATTACTTTAATCTCGCCAAAAGACATATCAACCAAATAATTTTTATTAGTATAATCTTGTTTTAAAGCAAAAAAACAATCCTCTATCTTTGGCTTAATATAATCTTGAATTTCTTTCTGTAATCTTTCTATATATAATGGCTCCTGGTTTATGCACGAATAGTAATAGTTTTTATTATAGCAAAGATAAGCTATTTTACTATTATTATACAACTTATAACTTACAGGAGAGATATATCCTCCTTGAGGCATCATTATATCTATAGCTTGTTTTGCTGCATCTATGGCGCATTTTTCTATATATTCCTGAGGATTAGGCATACTGGGCTTGAAAATATCTATAGGTGTTTTTCCTGCCAGAAAAAAGAACAAAATTATTGCCACAACAATCAAAACTGCCACAATAATAAAAACTGTAACCTGCCCCTTTTTATTTTTCATTTCACAAGCCATAAATTAACCCCCTCTTTCTTTATTTTTTCAACTTTTCCTTCTATAATTAATTCAAGCAAATATTTCTCAGCAGTGTTCCAGGAAATTTTCAATTCTTTGGCAACTTCAGAACTCGTAACCACCCTCCTTTTTTTTACTAACTCAAGTATTTTTTTATGGACATTCATAAGTATCTTCCTCTTTTTTTACATACCCATATACTTATCAATAATGGTATGAATATAAGTATATAAACTTTTCTGAAATAGAACTAATCTTCACTTTCAACTCTAGGGGCAAGAACAAAAGCCAGCTCAAAACCGTGCTTGAATTCCAGCTTTAAAGGATAATCATCTGAGAAATTAATAACAACTTTTTCAGCCAGCTTGCAGGCTCTAGCAAATTTCTGCATGTATTCTAAAGAATATTTTGCTCTTCCTTTATCCCCTTCTATCTTGACTTCATCACCAGAAAATTCAGATTTTGTTGAATGCAAGCCCTTAGCTTCTACAATAAATCTACCTTCATAGATTGAAAAACTGCAGGAATCAGCAACAACCGAGCAGTCTTCTATAACTTCAAAAAAATCCAAACTAGACATTTCTACTTTGCAAGAAAAATCAAGAGAAGGCATTATTTTCTCTTCTTGTTCTATGTTGATTAAAGCCAGTTTGAATACTCTTTTGATTTTGTCGTGTATCTCTATTTTTAGAATATTATCTTCTGTTTGGAATATTAAGCTTGAGCCAACACTGCATCTTCTTAAAACATTTTTTAGCGCGTCTAAGCTCACTCCTAAAGTTTCTTCTGTAACCTCAAAAGCAGAAAAATTGCTTGATGGCAGTTTAAAGCTTACAAGAGCCACATTTGCAGGATCAATGGCAACAATGCTCAAACCATCAACATTGACTTTAATTCTGACTTCTGTTACTAACTCAGAAATTATAGAAACAACATCTGCAAGAAGTTTAGGATTATCAAGCTTAAGCAACATAAAAGGAAAATTCCAAACAAGTTTAAAAGCTTTATTGTCTTAGAACATATAAATCTTTTAAAAATCAAAAACACTTGAATTAAAATGGAAGATGCAATAGACAAGATAGCCTTAACTTATTACTCAAGAAAGGACATACAAAAAGCCATTTTTAGCTTTTGTCAGAAAAGAGAAACTGTTCCAAGACACAAGGATAATTTTGGCTCTCGTCCAGACACACTAGAATATCCTTCTGATGTAATGCAAAATCTCAAAAAAGGGTGGACAAGCTTTCACTGTTCTGAAGAGCTGTGGAGCGATCCTTTAAAGCTTTCCACTAATTTAAAACCAGAAGAGCTAGCTAATTTGAGAGAGGGCTGGGACTTGCTAATAGATATTGATTCCAAATACCTGGATTACAGCAAGATTATGGCAGAAGTACTAATTGAGGCACTAAAGTTTCATGGAATAAAAAATTTAGGAATAAAGTTCTCAGGAAGCAAGGGCTTTCATATTATTATCCCGTGGAAAGCTTTTCCAAAAGAAATTAATAGCGTAGAGACTAAGAACATGTTTCCTGACTGGGCAAGAATAATTATCTCTTACTTGCACGACATCACTAAACCAAGATTTGTTGAGAAAATTTCTAATGAATCAAAAAATTATGTCAGGGATTTTGAAGCAGCTGAAAAAGTAATGCCTGATTTAGTTTTGGTTTCATCAAGACACTTATTCAGAGCTCCTTACTCCTTACATGAAAAAGGGCTGGTTTCAGCTGTTATAGATGAATCTCAAATAAAAGCTTTTCAGCCTAAAATGGCTGAGCCGCTAAGAGTTTTAGTTAAAAATTTTTATCCTGAAGCTGAAGAAAATGAAGCTCGCGAGTTATTAGTTTCAGCCCTTGATTGGAAAGAAAAAAATAAGAAAATGGAAAAGACAACAACAGGAAAAAAGTTTCAAGAGATAAAAGTTGATAAATCAAAAATAGTTTATTCTCCTTGTATAGAAGCAATTATGAATGGTTTAGAAGATGGCAGGAAAAGAGCTGTTTTTATTCTGATTAATTATTTCAGAAGTTTAGGGTTGGAGTTTGACGAGATAGAAAAAAAGCTTGACGAATGGAATCTCAAGAACAAGCCGCCATTAAAAAAAGGTTATATTCTCTCGCAATTAAGCTGGAGCAAGAGGCAGAAAAAAATGCTTCCTCCTAACTGCGATAAGGATTATTATAAAGGAATAGGAGTTTGCCTGGCAGATTCTTTGTGCTCAAAAATAAAAAACCCTGTAAATTACACTATAAAAAAACAAAGATATAACAGATGAAACAGATAATAAATGTGACAGATATAGTAACTTATTTATACTGCCCGAGAAAAATCTATCTGAAGCTGGTAAAGAAAATAAAAGAGCCGCCAAATAAAGCTATGATTTCAGGCTTTCTCAAGCATAAGATTTTTGATTTATTCAACAAAAATGAGTCAGTTATTGTTTCAGAAATAAAAACAGATTTAAGCGAGCAAGAAATAGCTTCACTATACGAAAACTATTTGACAAGTATTTCAAGAGAGATAATCTCAACTTATTCTAATATGGTTAAAAGTTTCTATATCAATCCTCAAGAACTTCTAGAAGATGTTCTGAATTTTCTAGAAAATGAAATTAAGTTAAGAGTTAAAGCAATAAAAGAAATTCTACCATCTTTTAAAGGCAGGGAGTTATGGAGAAATCTCTCTCCTAAGTACTTAACAGAATATGAAGTTAATTCTCAGGAGCTAGGGTTAAAAGGAAGAATAGATAGAGTAAAATTTGCATCAGAAATAATTCCTTATGAACTGAAAACAAGAAAAGAGATTTATGAGTCAGACAAACTTCAGCTTGCTGCTTATGCCTTGTTGTTAGAGCACGAATTTAACAAGAAAGTAGAAAAAGGAGTTGTAGAGTCAAAAGACAAACAGGAAGAAATCTTAATCACAGAAGAAATGAAAAATAAAGTTCTGGAAATAGCAGAAATAATAAGAAAAATGAAAGAGCAGGCTCCAGAGCTTCCAAGCAACTTCAACAAGTGCAAGCAGTGCAAGTACAATGAAAATTGTTTTGAAGTCTAAAAAAACCAAAAGTATTTTAAATACCTTTTTTCTTATTCTAAGATGAAAAAAGTAGGTGTCTTGATATTAATTTTAGTTGCCTTTCTATTAGCTTTATCAATTGTTTCTGCACAAAATTCTACAGAAGAAAAAGGTTATTCCTGTCTAAAATCCAAACTAGGCAGCAATTGCGGAGGTACAGATAATGTAGAGCAGTTGTCTTTCTCCCTTCTCGCTATGGCTTATGATTCATCTCAATCAAACTGCAAATCAGCTTTGCTAAATAAAAAAACCAATGAAAATTGGAATAATAATATTAAACAGACTTCTTTAGCAATTCTTGCTCTAAATAATATAGGGCAAGATACAAACAAGCAAGAAACCTGGCTCTTAAGCAAGACAAAAACTCCTACAGAACTTGAATGGTACTTGGAAATAGAAGCAAGCCAGGCATCATCCTGCGACATAACTTATGATTCTTCAGCAAGAACAATAAATATAGGTGATAACAAGAAAATCTCATCTGATGCAGGAAGCTGTCTTACAAGAGCATACGAGAATTACTGGTTGAAAGTATCAGACAGCTGTTTAAATAAAAATTTTACAGTTTCTTGCAACAAGGATTTTATCTCAACTCTATTATACAAAAAAGCAAACAGCAATACATGGTATGTTTCTTCTGATGTTAAATCTGCTTCTGCAGGAGCAAAAACAGAGAACAGAGTTGATTCTTCCTGTTTTGGCACATCAGCTTGCGACTATGAAGGCAGCCTATGGGCTGTTTTAGCACTGCAAAAAACAGATAACAACATTACTAAATTCCTTCCTTATTTAATTGCTCTAGCTGAGGACAATGAAAAATATTTCCCATCATCTTTATTATATTACCTAGCTAATTCAGACAATGACTTGCAGCAGATTCTTAACTCGCAGAAAACTCAAGGCTACTGGGATTTCTCAGTTAATAAGTTCTATGATACTGCTCTAGCATTGCTAGCACTATCTGAATCTCAAGCAGAAACAAAGGCAAAAGAATGGCTGGCTCAAGAGCAGGCAAGCAATGGCTGCTGGAATTCAGGAAACATAAAAGATACTGCTTTCTTATTATGGGCTGGCTGGCCAAAAACTCCTATTCAAACAGGAGTAGAAGAAGCAGATTGTGAAAAATATAATCATTATTGTACAACTAATGCTGAATGTTTAGATGCAGGAGGAAATAAATTAGATAATTACTTATGCCCTAGTCCAAAAGTCTGCTGTGATAAACAAGCTATAGAAACCTGCTCAGAAAAAGGAGGCAAAGTCTGCTCAACAGGAGAGACATGCGATATCTCAGAAATCACTGCTTCTGATACTAGTAAATGCTGTACAGGAAGCTGTGTCTCAGAAACTTCAGAATGTGAGCAGCAAGATTATTCCTGTAGAGCAAGCTGTTTAACTGGAGAAGAAACAGCAAGTTATGATTGTTCTGGAACAGATGTTTGTTGCAAACCAACAACAACTCCTTCAGGAATTGCTTGGTGGATATGGGTACTTATTATATTAATTATTCTTGTTGTACTAGGAATAATATTTAGAAACAGATTAAGAGTTTTTCTTTTCAAGTCAAGAGGAGGAGTTAAATCATCAGGAGTAACAATGACAAGACCGCCTTTTATCCCTCCTTCTGCAATGCCAACTGGCTTGAGAAGAATGATTCCTCCCATGTCTAGAGCTCCGATAAGGCAGGTAAGGCCAGCTACAAGAACAGATAAAGAACTAGAGGAAACTCTTAGAAAGTTGAAAGAAATGAGCAAGTAATTATTATTCTTGTAACAATATTCTCAATAAAAAACAACTCAATACTATAAAAATAATAATATGAATTAAGTTATTATTGTAACAGATTACCAAATTAAATAATGCTATTTGAACATAATATTTATTAACCTAGTTGAACATATCCTTAGATGAAAAAATTGGTGTTTATTTTGTTGATTTTACTCTTACCCAGTGTTCTTGCTATAGAAACAACTATCAAACAAGAATATTCCCCTGCAGAAACACTAATAGCAGAAATATCAGGCAACTTCATAGATAACTTAAAATCTGAAAATGTTCTTTTTTATTCAGGAAGAGTGTTTGTTCCTCTAGTTTATGATCTAGCTAAGGTACAGGATAAGTATTATCTCTATGCCTTACTCCCAGCGAAAGAAAGAAATTACACTTTAATAATAAAAAATGCACACTATATTGAAACAGGAACAGAAAAAAGGCAGGACTTATCCTATAATTTTTCAGTTAAAGGCAACCTCTCAGCATTCTCTGTCAATCCAGGATTCATAATAACAAATAATGATTTTAACATTAAGGTAATAAGCACCAAGAGTATAGATTTGAAAGCAGAGTTTCTAAACTCATCTCAAAACATAACTATTATTGAAGGTATAGAAAAAAGACTTTCTTTTTCTGTTGTAGATGTAAAGAGCTTTACCTTAACAAATCTAATTCTAGAAACAGAAGGAAAAAAATATGAGGTTCCTGTAGCAATATTTAAGTCAGAAAATATTTCCGAGGAGAACATTTCAACTTCAGACAAGCTGAAGTTCTCCAAATCTAGTTTTAATTTTACAGTTCTGAAAGACAATAAATTCGAATTTGAAATTTCTCTTTCAAACACAGGACAAGAAGATATAGAAAATATTGTATTAAGCTCAGATGCTGATGTGGTAAGCATAACTCCTAGCGAGATAAGCAAGCTAGAGTCAGGAAAAATACAAAAAATAAATCTAACTATAAAATCTGAAGCTCTCGGAGCTTCAAGCTGCACTATCACAGCAAACTCAAGCAACATCTCAGTACAAAGCCTTGTATATGTTACCACAATTGAAAACGAGACAAGCTTTCAAAATATAATAAAAAACAACTCAGACATCATAAATGAAGGAACCTGTTCTGATATTAAAGGCAAAATTTGTTTAGAAGACGAATCATGTGAGGGAGTTATAAAACTTACTCTTGAAGGAGCCTGTTGCATAGGAGCATGCAATAAAAAATCTTCTGGTTATGGAAATACAGTTATGATAATAGCAATTGTTCTCCTTCTTGCCATAATTGCATTTTTTGTTTATAAAAAAATTAAAGCAAAAAAACAATCTCCAATAGAAATTTTAAAAGCAAGAACTTCTGCTTTCGAGGAGAGGTTTAATCCAACAGAAACAAGAGATAGCTTATCAAGAGTCTAGCTATTTTTCCCTGATTTCTTCTTTTTTCTAGCTTTATTTTTCCTCTCTTTTGTATCGCCAGTTCCTGGCAGCTTTATTTTTCCTTCTTTTATCTGCCTTGCAATTATATCTCTCTCTATCATAAGTGCTTTAGCCAGTTCATCATATTGATGAAGTCTTCTAGTGAGCTCATTAAAAAACATATTCAAATCAGCATTTTTAATTTTCAGTTCTTCTGGAGTTACAATATCAATGTGTGAAGGCATATAACCAAATATAACCAACATTAAAGTTTCTAAAGAAGTTTCTATTTCTACTTCTGCAAAACTAGTAAAAATATCCTCTTCTATATCCTTTTCCTTTAGTTTTTTTGGTTCAGCTATTGTTTTATTAATCATCTTAACATTATTCTCTTTTCCAAGCTTGTCAACTATCTCTTTTAGAGTTTGTTTTACATAATCTGCTGGCTTGCCAAGTATTTCCAGCATTAAAATAGCGTTTATTTTTTCTGTCATCTTAAATATAGTACTTTTACAGCTTTTTAATAACAAGCAGTATAACCAAAAACACGCACAATATTACAAAGGCGTATACACCATATTCTTTTATGTATTGTGTTTTTGATTTCCAAACTATTTCAGCGTTTTGGCTTTTTATATCTTTTGGCGAATTTAGTTTTATAACATTTCTTGTTTCCATTAAATTAACACTTTCTGTTTCATTTGCATTCTGGCTTGTTGTTTCATTAGTTCCTGTATTGCTGGCTTGTTTTTCTAGAATTTTTATATTATCTAAGAACTCTGCTACAACCTTATCTGTTCCTGTTTCTCTTAGTCTCGCATTTATTTGGCCATTTCCAGTAAAATTATTTTCTTCTTTAATTCTTATTCTTAAGTTAACAGTTTTATTGCCTGTTCTAGAAAAAACTTTTTCTATATAATACTTGCTTGATTTCCATGCCTTTTCATTTTCATCATAAGTTTCAGAAATTGTTGTTCCATTGTCAAAATCAACATAAACCTTGACGTCATAGCTATTATTTAAATTAAAAGCTCTGACTTCTACATCAAATTCCTCACCATTGTTAATCTCTTTTTCATAGTCTAATTTCAAAAATATGCTTGTATTCTGCTGGCTTTGATTAGTCTGATTTGTTGTATTGTTTTGTGTCTGATTATAGTTAGAATTTTGCTCCTGGCATAAGTTTTCTTGCCCAGGAGTTGGTTCATTACAAATCACCCAATTTAAATTTGACAACAAAGAGTATGTTTTATTTTCATATGAAGAAAATGAAGGATAACTTAAGTTGCTTATTAGAGTAGAAGAATTATCAAAAAGAAAAACATTTTCTCCACTGTCTAATAGGCTAATCCCTCTCCATTCTATTATTTTATTCTCGCTTACATTCCAATTTTGCATAAAAGCTGTCTTATTCTTTGTTATTATAATATAATTTTCTACATACACACTAAAATTTGTTTTTTCATTAGTTGTGTTTATCGTATAGTCTATTAGGTTTTCGTTTTGTCCATAGAGTTCAATCCATTCACAATTATCACCATAAATACTTGCCGGAGTTTTTGGCATCACTTCGTTTATTCTTACAGCAGAAACATTTACAGAAAAAAGTAGCAATAAAAAAATTGCTGTCAGCGCCAGACACCAGCAATTTTTTCTCCGCAAGGACATTTTCCATCTTTAAGTTTATTTTCAACAACATTAAAATATCTTCTTCTAATAACAAGCTCTCCACAAGCAGGGCAGTAAGTATTATTGCCTTCTTCATCTTGTATATTGCCTGTATAGACATAATGTAAGCCTTTACCTAAAGCAATGTTTCTAGCTTTTTTTAGTATTTCAGGAGGAGTAGGAGGTAAATTCAGTAGTTTATAACAAGGATAAAAAGCTGAGAAATGCAGAGGAATATCTCCATCCAGCTTTCTAATCCAGTCAACTAATCTACTTATATCATCAACAGAATCATTTAATCCAGGAATTATCAGATTAGTCAGTTCAATCCATATGTTTTTTTCATGCATAATTTTTATTGCCTCCAAAATCGGATTTAATCTTCCCTGGCAGACTTGTCTGTAGAACTCATCATTTATGCTTTTCAAATCAATATTGCTTGCAGATATATATTTGCATAACTCATTAAGAGGCTCAGGATTTATGAAGCCATTAGTTACTGTCGTATTTTTAATATGGGCTTTCTTAGCTAACTTACAAATATCAAGCATATATTCATAAAAAATTGTGGGTTCTGTGTATGTATAAGAAATAATTTTCAGTCTGTTTTCTTTTGCTTCTTTAATAACTTCTTCTGGCTTCAAATCTAAACTTTTAATTTGCTCTGGACCTGCCTGAGAAATTTCCCAGTTCTGGCACTGTTTGCATTTTAGGTTGCAGCCAGGAGTTGCAATGCTTAAGGCTTTTTCTCCAGGAAGAAAATGGTACAAGGGCTTTTTCTCAATAGGGTCAATAGCTAAAGAACAAGGTTTAGCATAAACTAAACTTATCAGTTTTCCATCAATATTCTTTCTTACTTTACATTTACCAATTTCATTATTTTTCAGTAAGCAGAAATGAGGGCATAATTTGCACTGAACTAACTCTCCTTTTTTCTCCCAGAATAAAGCCTCTTTCATAAAAAAGTCAGGATTAATAGAAATATAAATTTAACTGAATGCCTGCCCAAATCTTTTTCCTTTTTCTCTAGCATTCTCCAAACTAACAACAAAATTCTTGCCAGAATTCTCTAAATCCTCTGGTTTTAAAAAAAACCATCCCTGCCGATTGAATTTTACAGCTATAACTGGCTTTAATCCAAATATCTCAGAAAAAACCATAAACTCCTCAATCTGCTTTTTAGTTATATACTTGTTAGTTTTCTTACTTGCCTTACACTCAATACAAAACTTTCCTTGCGAGTTTCCAGCAATTAAATCGCAAGATGTATTTTCAGCCATTCCACTTCCAGCAACTCTTACTGCTCTAAAGTTATTATCTATAAACATCTGATACAATTCCCTTTCAGCATTTGCACCTTTTTCCTTGTTTCCCATAACTGAATATTGTATTCACGCCTTTTAATAGTTTTTATTTATGCCTGCAAGTTACAGAACTATAAATCTCTCGCTTGCAAAGTTCGTCTTCCATTTGCCTTTGCTCTCTCACTTGCCTCTTTAAGCAAGTGCTCAACTTTCTTATTAAGAGCATCAACAACTTCAGCAGCAACTTGCAATTCAGGAACAGCCTCTTTTATCTTGCTTTTTATTATTATATCTGTCATTTTATTAATAGAGATATTTATTATATAAATCTATCACTTGCTTATTTTTGAATGCGAGTATTTTTTAAACCAGTAATTTGACCTAATAATTTAAAAACCCAATAACTCTGTATTTTCATAAAATCACTTAACATAAGATGAAGAACAACTCAAATATTTTAATACTTTCTTCTAGAGTTAATAAACTAAAAAAAATTGTTTATACCAATGAAAAGGGGTATCATTTTTATACTGTTATCTTTTACGATCCTGAAGATAATTCTATTATGCTTTGCGCATCGTCCCAGATTGGTTGTGTAGAAAGATGCAGATTTTGTGCAACAGGCGATAGCCCGTTTATTAGAAATCTCTCATGTGATGAAATTGCAAATCAGTTCAGGCTAGGAGTAGAGGCTATGAAATGTTTTCTTAAAAAAGATAGGCCACAATTTATTTGGATTGTTATGGAAGGAATGGGAGAACCCTCTTATAATCTGAATAACTGTTTAGAAGCCCTAAATAAAGTATATCCTCAACTAAAAAAGCAATTCAAGAAAATATATTTTAGGATTAGTAGCATAGGGAATCCTGAACTGATTAAGCCATATAAAGAATATATAATCAAGAATAGCCAAATGAAATCTGTAGAATTTGAACTTCAATTATCTCTTCATACACCTTTCGATAAGGAGAGGAAAAAATTAATTCCTATGATTTCCAGTAAATATACACTAAAAAAGATCTTAAAAGACTTTTATAGTCTTAGCGATTTCTTGGGGAAAAAATTAAAAGTAAATTATATGCTCTTAATTTCTCATGGAGGATTTAATAATTTTTCAGAAAATCATATAAACGAATTAGCCAAAATTCTCACCCCTAAAAGAACAGAAATAAAATTAACAAAATATTCAGAAATAGGTAAGGATTTTTATTCGCCAGATAAGATTACGTTCGAAAGAGTAAAGAAATTATTAGAACAAAAGGGTTTTGAGGTAGTAATAAGAGAGATAATCGGGCAAGATATAAATGCTGCTTGTGGCATGTTGCATTATGAAGATAAGGCCTAAAAAGGGCATCTATTTTAAATTAAACCAATGCATAGTATTAGCAAATAAAATTTTCTCTAATTGACTCCCCGTTGCACCACTTTCCAGTATGGGTTTTAATTCAGAAGAATATGATACGCAGTAAGGGGCGTCTGAGCCAAATAAGATTCTGTCTTCAAATCCCCTCTCCAGAAGAAAAGCGATTAGCTCAGAAAATCTTTCAATTCTTGGCTTAAGAGAGCTCTTTGCAACAATTTCCTTTTTGTCTTTATCGTACCAAGATAGTGCTGCAGTATCAAATACTACATTATCTAACTCAAATGCTTTCAACAGGTCTTCGTGGACTCTCCCTAGATACGCGAAAGCAAATCTTACTCTTGGAAATCTTTTAGCAACCTTTATTGCTTCGCTTAAAGAGATATCTACTCCTTTCTTTTCTAATTCTTGTTCGTCTCCTGATCCAATATGAAAAATTACTGGCAGGTTATATTCCGTAAGGAATCTAACTGAATCTTCAGGAATGTCTCGTAAGGCTCTCCCTGCAGCTCTTGAGTGGAATTTCACTGCACAAATTTTTCCCTGCTCAGCTAATGTCATCGCATTTTTAACTGATGCAGTATCAAAAAAATTAATCCCTGCCGCAACATACACTCTGTCTTGGTAAAGTCTTCTTATTTCCATCAAATCTTGATTTTCTCTTCTATACCAAAACATATCTTTTCCAAGATGGTATTGTGGCCCCTTCTAAACTTCTTCTTGGAGGATTACGAATTATTACTCCATCTTTATCTTTATAAGAAATTCCACAAATATTTTCAAATCTTTTTCTTCCACGAATATTTTTGACTAGTTCAAGAAATGTTTCTTCACCCTCTCCTCTAACAACAAAATCTATATTAGGATCTTCTAAAGTTTCTCGGTCCATAGCACTAACGTGATGCCCACCCATAACTATTATAATTTGAGAATTTATTTTTCTTAAAGCCCTAGCTATTTTTAGTGCTTCCCCAAAATTTATTGTATAAGAAGTAATCCCTACTATATCTACCCCCTTTGTTTTCTCCTTCAGAACTTCAGCTACACCCGTTTTACTTCTATTTGTCTCATAATCCGCTTGAACATAATCTGTCTCTATTTTTGCATGTTCTAAAACTGTTGCAATGCATAATAGTCCTCTTGATGTTTGATATTTTCCGAGAGGAGGTTCTGTTACATTTATCTGTTTACGATGTAATGCTTCCTCCCGTTTAGAGTCTACTGCCTCAGCAAGCGAGTTTTCAATACCCTTTGGGTCAGAATTTATTATATACCCAAATCCTGGATTAATTAATGATACTTTCATTTTGAAAGGGCCAGAGAGGATTTGAACCTCTCACCTACAAGATAATACCTTGTTGCTCTGACTTGCTGAGCTACTGGCCCATACGAATCTTATGAAAAACGTCCTTTAAAAAAATATCTAAATTGACTAATTCAATTAAAAGAATTGAAAATTTATTGGTAACTTAGCAATTTTCTAGCTCTATCTTTTCCAAGAGCAAGCAAAAATATTGGTAGTCTTGGGCCAGTACCAGTACCAATTAGTAGTTGGTAAACATTTTTAAAGAAATTTCTTTGAGCTTTTTTCTTATCATCCTCAGACATTCCTGCTTTTTTAGGTATGTTATAAACAAATGATGTAAGGTCCTGTAAATCCCAATGATTTGTCATTCCATCCCTAAGAGTGTCTATCTGCTCTTTTTCTTCATTAGTTAATCTATAGTAATAGCATGAATTTGGTTCACCTCTTACTTTAATCATTAATTCTGGTGCAAATCTTGCTACCCAATTTTGAGATTTTTCCAGCCTTTGTTTTAACATAGCATCATCGTAAGTTTCACCTAATCTTTCATAGATTTTTTTTAATTCTCTAAAATTTCCCTGAACTACCTGTCCAAATGAAGCAGCCTGCCTGAAAGGAGGCATGGCTTTTGGAAGTGGTTTGTTTTGAGCCAATCTAGCAAAATCTATCGCTCTTTTTTCCTGTAATGAAAGATTTTTTTCATGGTAAGCTACTACAGCCCTATCAAATTCATCATATTGCCTTATTATTTCTGAACTAAAAAACAAAGTAAGTGCTCTTTCTGGATTGGCTCTTGTAAAAAGCCACCTTAAAAGTTCTGGTTCATATATCCTAAGCAATTCTTTTGGGGTAATTCCAGTACCTTTAGAACCAGACATTTTAGAAATTCCCTCTACTCCAATAAATCCGTATCCCTGGAAATATGGCGGTTTAATTTCAAAAATTTTATCTGCAATTATTTTAGCAACACTATAACTTCCTCCAGGGGTCGCGTGATCCTCTCCGCCAGGCTCAAAAGCAACACATTCATATTTCCATCTCATAGCCCAGTCAACTTTCCATTCTAATTTTCCAATATTCCTTTTAAATATATCTACTGTTTCCGAATGACCACACGAACAAGAATATGTTATTTTATCTTCGCCATCATAATGTGTAATTTTTGTTGTCGTACTTTTTCTACATTCACTACAATAAACTTGCAATGGATAGTAGTTATCTCCTGTGTCCTTGGCTGTTTTTACATCTTTTGTCCTGAATTTTGCTAGAATTTTATCAATTTCTCTTCTTTTTTGCATAGCTATTTTAATTTCTTCGTAATACATATTTTTTCCATATTGTTTTGATTGACGAATAAATCTTGCCTTGATACCTAGTTGAGGAACAGCTTCTTCAAAATCTGCCTCGAAATGCTCTGCGTATGATGCGTGACATTTATATGGGTCTGGAATTTCTGAAAGAGGCATTCCCAGATACTGAGAAAATGACTCCGGAATTCCCTGTGGCACTTTTCTTAGTCTATCAAAATCATCCCATGAAAAGATTAATTCTGCATCATACCCTTTATCTTTTAAAGCTCTATAAACCAATTCTGAAGTTATAATATCTCTAAAATTTCCTATATGTACTACTCCCGATGGACTAATTCCTGCAGCACAAACGAACTTTTTTACTTCAGGATGTATTTTAATCAGCTTTGCAGCTATTTTGTCTGCCCAATGATGCTCTTCCATAAGTGTCTCAAGATCCGTCATTTTTTAAAGTTTTGTTTTAAGTACTTATTCAAACTGTCTAAATTAAAAACTTTTAATGAATTGAGTTTATCTTTATAAATGTTGTTATTATATAGAGATAAAGTATTCAAAATCCGACTTAAAACTTAATTATTTTAAATTCTTTCATATCTTGAAGTTTTTCTTCTATAACATCTAATCTGTTAACTACCGCGTGTTCATAGCCTTTGCACAATTCAACCATCTTATCGACATCTTCGTTATTTCCTTCAAACCATGCTTCAACACTTCCGTCATCTTTGTTTCTTATATAGCCATTAACCTTATTTTTTTCAGCATGTTCTTTAATATAATTTCTAAAAAATACTCCCTGTACTGTTCCAAAAATATATATCCTTAGTGCTTTTTTCATTAAAAAAGCAGTTTAACAGGATTTTTATATTTAACTCTCATTCCTTTTTATAATCCAAAAGTTCTTTCAAATTCCTTCATTTGATGATATTTCGAAAAGAAATCTCGTCCCTTTTTTGTTATCATAATTTTAGTTTTATTTTCAAAAGAGTTCTTTTCAATCAAGCCGGATTTCATCAACTCTTCAAGATACAAACTCATTTGTTTATGTGATAAATTAGCCTTATACATCAAGTGAGTTGGTTTAATCTTTCCTCCTTTATCCTGAATCATTGCCAAAATATCAAAAATTATATCCATTCGACTTCTCTTTTTCTGCTCCATTTTTCTCCTGCAAGGAACATCAAACTTTATTCCTTGGCGAATACTTCAGTATCCTAATTATAAGAATTAATAGGATTAAATAACTTACTAATTCTATAAAATTGCCAATAACAAACAGCATAGGCAATTCTGAAAGCAAGAAAATTATCTGGCTTAATGCAAGCAAGCCAAAGGCTGCAATCAGAATTTTTGTGTTTATGTGCTTGGTTTTTTTGCAAATTTTGCAGTAGTTCTTAAGTATCAAAAAAATTAAAATCAGAGCAGTAAGATGGAAGACATAATAGTAAATATTGGTGCTGAATAATGAAGTTAAAAATAAAAAATACAGCACTAAATAAGAATCTCCTGACAGCTTTTTCTTCAAAGAAAGCTTATAGATAATATAAAATCCCAATAAAGTTAACAGTCTGTTAAAAAAGAAACCAACCTGATAGAATATGTCTACTGACTTGACAAAATTATAAGTTACAATCATTTGTCCTATTTGTTGTGTAAAACTCGTATCGTAGTATAAAACAAGCTTTGTAAGAATTGCTGATATCTGAGCAACAGCAATTAGCAAAAAACCAATTCCAAGATAAAACAGGCTTTTCTTTTTGCTAAGCTTGTAATATTTCCAGCAGAGAAGGAAGAATACAAGTAAAATAACAAAACTGAAAAAATCAATCATCACATCCTTGCCAAGAAACCAGTCCGGAGTAAATACAAGTTTCATTTTGTCCTCTTCTTATCCTCGACAACTCTAATTTTATTTAAAAAGCTTATGGAACTTACTTCCCTAACAGCATTCTTGATTAACTTTTCACAAGTGCTTTAAAAAGCATTTTTCTTATAGAAATAGAAAAATAGGCTAAAATTAAATTTCATTTACCCCCTCTGCGAAGAGGGTTCATATTCACCTCTTTTTGCCCAGGAGAGGCGGTTCAGAGCATCTAGTTATAATCTGAACTTGCCTCTTCGAGGGTTTACAAGAGCTTAGAAAAATGGTGATGCCTATATTATCTTTAGAAAAAGAGAATTTTCCTGTTGAATTAAAAAAAGAAATAATTGTTTTAAAGGAGCTAGGCTTAGAAGACTATGAGATTGAGTACTTAGTCTACTTGAAAACTAAAAAATTAGCAAGCCATAAATGGAGGCATCAGTATCCTTACCAACAACACCGATAATGCTCTAAAACAATAAAATTAATTAAATCAGCAAATAAAACATCCATTATTACATTTATTCTTAATTGTCATTTTTAGTTTATATTAATAGCACTAAAAAAATTATTTTACATTAAGTAATATTCAAAAGAAATTTATATATTTTCTTTTTTATCAATCTCATAATTTAAGATAGTAACAACATGGCTGGCAAAATACATCTTGTTGCCAATTGAAATAGTTTTCAGTTTCTTGCTTAATCTTTTCAGTTCTTTGTCAGGCAGTCCTTCTTGGTCTCCAATTAAGAAAACAAAATTTTCATCAATTTTAGTATTATCAATCTTTTCTCCATTTTTATCTAAAATATAGATTGTTTTTCCTTTTTTCTCCAGTTCTTCAATTAATTCATATAGATTTTTTTTCTCAATAAAACAGCCAGAAAATACCTCTGCTTTTTTCCCTTCCTGATACTTATAGAGCATTCTTTTAATCAATCCAGCAACATCTTTCTTGCTTATAGGCATTTCTGGATTAGAGACAAATTCTAGATGTCTAGGGGGAGTTGGAGGCCCGTAAAAAATCAGATGCAAGATAACATCATCTCTCACACTATTTGATAAAAAAAAGGCATTTATTATAGTATGAATTGCTATATCCATTCTTCCTGCTTGCATTAAATCATCAAAATTGCCAGAGGTTCTTGCCCTTCCTGAAAAATAAATAAATTCCCTCATCTTAAGTTTATGCTGCTTCTACTCTTTTCCTTTCTCGATTTAATCTAAAACCATATGCAGTACCAGAAACAATGGGCTCATCATACTGAATACATGTCGCATCAATATTATATCTAGTAATCTTTCCAGCTTCTTCTTGGATGTCCAGGAATGTGTAAATCTCTCCAGTCCTTGGTGGGTGATGCAGATTAAATTTCATACTTTTTATCGCAGTCCCTTCTCTGCCCCTCAGGAACAATCCAATAATTCTTCCAAATGGGAAGGCATAGTAAACTTCTCCATCCGCTTTTTCAACCCCCTCATCAAATAAACATACATTTTCCGGGGTTATTTTACCAACATCTTCCAATTTTTTTGTTACTGGTCTTGATTCTGGAGAAAAATCTTCTTCTGTAAACCTTGTAACAATTGATTTTTTATCTTGAATTATATCTAAACCCCCGAATTTTGTGCTAATGTATAAATCTCTCCCATTTCTATAGAAATTAACTCTATCTTCATCATAAACAGCAGAATCAAAAGACGCACTTATTGCTCTTCCACCCATATTTTTCCAGCCACCCTTTCTAACTTTTTTCTCAGCTAATCCGAAAATATGTACTGCTGGACAGATTGCTGCTCTAAAACCCTGTTTTCTTGCATATTCATCATCATAATGAATAGGATTAACATCTCCAACTGCTTGTGCAGTTTTCATCCACATATCTCGTAAGACAACTACTGTATCCTCTAACTCTAAAACTGTCATCATAAAACTAAAAATATGCCTCTTTTAAACCTTATCAATTAAGAATAAACTGGCTTCTAGCAATAATATTGCCCTCTTTTCCTGCCTTATATACCCCAATAAACCTATCATCAGAAAATGCAGCAAAATCACTGCCTTCTTTAATATTAAGCTTTCCAATAATATCCTCAGAGAATATTGGTTTTCCTGTCAATAGTTTTTTTACTGAAGATTGATTAATTTGAACAATCAGCATAACTTGTTTTATTGTCTCTTCTGCATCAATCAGCATTTCTCTTAACTTACTCTCATTTCCTTTCTTATATTCTTTAACTGCTCTATCAAATTCATAAAGATTGTGAATTTTTTCCTCAGAAAAAATTCCTGCCTCTATTCTTCTTAATTCTAGCATATGTGCTCCTCCAATTCTTAATCCTAAATCATGAATTAATTTTCTAATATATGTTCCGGCTTGAACTTCTGTATCAAACAGAAAATCTTTACCTTGCTGCTCTAAAATATCCCAAGAATAAATCTCTCTTTCTCTTTCCTGTCTTTTTACTCTTGATTTAACAGGCGGCAATTGTTTAATTTTTCCAATAAAATTCTTTATTTCCTCTTTTAATTTTTCTACTGCTATTTCGCTATGAATTCTCATTATTCCTACATACCTTTTCTTTTTATGCATAAACCAGGGAGATAGGCGACAGGCTCTATTAAGAGCAATTGGCAAAACTCCTGTAACTTGCGGATCTAAAGTTCCAAAATGAGAAGTTTTGTTTGCATTGAGAGCTTTCTTTATATGCAAATCTACTAAAAATGATGTCGGTCCAGATGGTTTGTCTATATTTATAATGCTGAACTGAAGCAGTTCTGAAATTAGTTTGTTCATTTTATCTCCTCACTCGCTCGCTCTGATGAGCTCGCTTTCAGCCTCATATCTGTCATAGGTAGGATATTCCTCAACTCTCATTATCTTAATTTTATCTTTCATTAATCTATTAACAGCTAAAGGATTAATTATTAATCTGCTCTTTCTTTTATCTAGGTAAGCATTATTTCTCAGTCTATTTTTTAATTTTTTATCAGCAACAAAATAAATTACAGTCCCATCCTCTGTTTTCTTTCCATACTTCATAATCTTATGTCTTTTCAGCCTATTTTTGTATTGAAAATTATTCTTCAAATCAGCAGTGCACAAATGAACTTTTAATCTTGTTTTCCTCTTCTTCAGTCCATCTAAAATCCACAATCCTGCTTCCTTGCTTCTTGCTATAACATATCCTCCTTCTTTTAATTTATATTTTCTAGTAACTTGATTATAATTAGTATCGCTTAACTCTAGCTCGTTAAGATTTATAAATTCAATAAATTCTTCAACTTGCAAAATAAAATCAAGAATTTCCCGCCTTTTTTCAGGAATTAACGGTAACTCAATTCCAGTATTCTGCTTGCCGAATATCTTGCTTGTAAGAATAATTTTTGCAATATCTTCTTCTTTATTTTTATCTCCAGTTATTAAAAATTCCGGATGCAACCTTACTTCATCAATATATTTTCTCGATTCCTTTAATTTTTCTTCATCAACAAGCTTAGTTGGCAAATAAATATGAATATGAAACCCTTTTCCAAGCTTTTTCTTCGCAATTTTACAGAATTTAATTGTTCTATCAATAAAAAGCAGAGGATCTCCGCCAGTTATTCCCATGCCTTTCGAATTACTTTCTTTTACTTCTTCAATTAATTCTCTAGTGTTTTTGATTTCTCTCTCATTTGCCCAAATTTTATCAATATTTTTTCTTTTATTAGATAAAGAGCAATACCAACAATTTCTCGAGCATTTTCCAGAAATAAATAGCACTAGCTTTTCTCCTTTAACGCAATATCTACAACCAGTAGCGATTCCATTCAAGCAATATGAATTAAAGCACGTCTTCATAAAATAAATGACAAAAGTATAATTATAAATCTATTCATTAAACTTAAAAACAATAATCTACTTATTTTAGTATGAGAAAGATAATGTTTATTGCAGGGATAATCTTACTTATTTTTTTAATTATTTTAAGGTCTTATACTCTCCTTTTATTTTCAATCTTCTTAATTGTTCTTTCATTTAATAACTCTTTAGCATCAAAACTTAGAAAAATAAAACTTTCTCCAAGATTAAAATTTATTATTCTTGGGCTTATAACCGGAATATTAACAGAGATATTAGCAATCATAGACAATCTTCAAGTATCACCAGATAAAAAAGCATTATTCAGCCCAGACCCTTTTCTTAATATTTTCATTGGATTAGGATATTATTTCATCTTCTTTTTAATTTGGAGTTTTCTTTTAAATCGTTACAAATATAGTTTATTAGAAGCATTTGTCATTGCAGGCATTTTTGGTCTTATTGTAGAACAAAATGCTTCTATTTTGCTATCTTTCAATTTTCTTGCATGGATATACGTTTTTTTAGTTCATGCCTCAATCTTATCAATTCCTCTTTCAATTTTAATAAAAGAGCAAAAAGGAAATAAAAAATCTTATTTTCTAAAATATATCCTGGCAATTGTTTTGCCTCTCCTGAGTCTCTTAGGAGCGATTCTTCTTCAGCTTTTAATTTCTCATATTTAAGACTATAGAAAGCAAATCTACTTCTGTAAAGCCATTCTAACTTTATGTTTTGGCTCGTGTTTCATCTTTGTCTCATGCTTAACTTCCTTAGCTTTCTCATCTGCTTGCTTTATTCCTGCTTCAACTGTTGATTTTTCTTTTTCTACTTCTTCCTTCTTTTCCTCTTCTGTTTTCTGCTCTTCTGCGGGCTTTTCTTCAGCCTTCTTTTCAGCCTTTTTCTTTTCGGCATGTTCTTTTAACTTTTTATCTTTTTCAATTTTCCATTTTATCTGTTCAGGAATATCTACTAACTCAACTCTAACAATTCCAGAATCAAATTTTTTAGCTTTAACTTTTATTTTAGCAAGAGGCTTTCTTATTCCTCTAAACCACATCTCTTCATTTAAGTATTTATCAAGCTTAACTTTATTCAAGTCTTTATCTCTTAACTGCATATGTCTTGCTATAAATATTTTCAGCTCTTTTACTGCTTTTGGAACTCTTCTATACCTGGGAGTCCTCAAGCATCTCTTTCTAAGCGGAACAATATATTCTCTTTCCAATATTACTTTTTCTTCTTTCTCTGCCATGTTTAAATTTTTGTTTTTATTTTGCTAAAATTTAAATAATTGAAAATATCAATTTTCATATTGTTTAGCCTATAAATTTTTTATGAATTCTTCTTGGTTTAATTTTCAGCTTGTTTCTATGCCAGCTTCTTCTAGTTCTTGTCATAGCTGATGGATGAACTCTTTTTCCTACTCCATGTTTTTTAAGAACTGTCCAGAAAGGAGCCCACTTGGTTCTTTTAGCAAATTTTCCTAGTTTGATTTTTTTCTGTGTTTTCTTCTTTATAGCTCTCATTTTGCTTCCTCTGCAGCTTTATTGATAAAATCCAAGCCTTTCTTAGTCAGCTGTCTGCCTTTTTTCTTACTAGTTGATTTAATTATCAATCCTGCTGCTTCTGCCTGCTGCAAAATAACTCTAATAATTTTACCTGAACCTTTTCTGAATTCTGCAGGCTTCATCCCTCTTTTTTTCCTTCCACCATATCTTATTTTTAATCTTTCAACTCCGATAACTCCTTTAATATAAATCTGCCTTAATACTGATGCAGCTCTTCTATGCCACCATCCTGTTTCAAAAGGTGTTCTTGCCCTTGCTGGGCTTGTCTTTACAAATGCTGCCCACTCAGGTATTCTAAACTCTTCTAGCTTTTTCAAAGCTTCAGCTAGTTTTTCATTTAGTTTATCAGCCGGAACCTCATATATGGTTGTCATTTTTTACTATGCTAACACGAGCTTGCCTTTCGGCAATAGAAAGCTCTCTTTTCATTATTATCAAATAATGAACCTATTTACTGAGCTTCAACTCAAAACTTCAAGAAAAAGTTTATTTATAAATCTTTCTTAAGAAAGATTTAAGTCTTCCCGAGGCTTCTTCTAGAAGGCTCTTATAAACCTATCTTTCTCCACCAACCGAAAATGTTAATTATCTCATATTAAAGTATATTAAACTTTATCCTGCCTTCTTGCCAATCTCTTAAGACTTTCCTGCAAGTTCTATCTAAATCAACTTGATTGTTCTTGCTAAGAAAGTTGTTTTTTCTTCCAAGCTTTTCGATAAAGCTTTCAAAATCATCCGGCTTTATTGAATAATATTTTTCGATTGCTTCTGGGTATTGTTTGAATAGACTGAAAACAATAATGTCCGGACTTTTAACTTTGTCCCAGTCTCTAACATTAATTTTAGCATGTTTAATTAAATCCTTGTTACTCATTGCAGAATTTTCCTTATCTGGAATAATTCCTGGAGTGTCTAATAGTAGGATTCCTTCTGCAAGCTTAACCTTATGCAATCCTTTTGTAAATCCTGCGCTTGCCGCTGTCCCTAGCCTTGAGCCTGTTAAAAAATTGATTAGCGAACTCTTGCCAGTATTGGGGTAGCCGATAATGCCGACTTGAATTAATTTATATCCCTCAATTTTCTTTGCTTCAATTTTTATTCTTTTTCTTAAATCATTTGAGCCTTGCCTATTTTTGCAAGAAATTAAAACATAGGGATAGAGGTTCAATAGAACAATTTTCTTTTTTACTTCCTTAGTATCAACCAAATCTGATTTATTTAGAATATAAATTATTTTTTTGCCTTGTTTTAGAATATAAGATTCAACTTCGCTGTTTCGGGTTTCTTGCAAAAATCTTGCATCTAGTACTTCTAATAAAATATCAGAGGCATCTATAACTTTTCTAATTAGGGCAGGAACTTTCTCTCTCTGTTTTTTTATATTCTTTAAATGCCCTGTTCTTCTGCTTGAAAATGAATATCTAATACGCATATCAAAGTAAAGAATAAGGAGTTTTTAAAGATTCTAGTAAATTATGGATTATAAAACATGATATCTTGCTGAAGATATACTTTTTAAACCTATTTCTTAGCTAAGACATTGCTCGTTTCCACTTCTTGGCAAAGATAGTAAATCCAACTACCCTATAAGTGAACTTGTTTCCTAATCTTGAAATTATTTCTTCAGCCATCTGCTTTATTTTCTCTCTATCATGCCCTCCTGATTTCAGAACAGAAACCTTTACATCTTTTCTTGTCCTGAATGCTATCTCTAAAGCAGATATTATTCCTTCTGTTAATCCATTCTTGCCTATGTTAACTTGCATTTTAATGTAAACCTTTAATTGGAGAATTTTTTAAATCTAATTTTAAATCTAAACAAATTTTTTTAGTAATAAAATTAACTAGCTTTTCATTTTTTTCATAATTTCTTTTTATTTGTTTCTTAAACGAGAAATTATTATGAATTAATTCATGAATTAAAACAATTAACATACCTATAGAATTTCTGTACTTTAATGTTAAAGGGTCAGAGAACGATCTCATGGGAAATTTATTTTTAATAATGTAAATAGGGATGAACTTGTGTTGCCATTTTTTATTTTTTGCATATTTCTCAATTAACTTTATTATTTTTTTGATGTTCTTTTTATACAAAATTTCAAAATCTCTACTATCTTTTTTTAGTTTGAATAACTCTTTAATCTTAAAATTTCCTTTATTTAAAAAATTATTATATACCCAACTATATCTTAATTCTGTTTTCAACATTTTTCAATATCTTCTTTCTTTACTTTTATCTCTTTATACTTTTTTACTAGAAATGTCCCAGTTTTCATTCCTTTGCTTTTGAAAACATCTTTTCCAAGAAAATAATGAACTAGAACATCTTTTTTGTTTTTCTTCCAGTCCTGGCTGTATTTAGCAATAAAAATAGCAGCTTCTTTAATATCTTGCTTATTAGCTTTTCCCTTTATCTCAGCAAAAGGCGAGCCTTTTGCTTTAGTATGCAGGACATAATTGTTGTTTTCTGCCTGTTTAATCAGCTCTTCATTGCTTTCCTTGTCCTTGCCAGCTAAAACTTTCTTTCCATTTGAAGTTATAAATTCGCGAAATTTCATCATATAACACAAATATATCTATATTTAAAAATATATTCTGTAACAAATAAATGCTTTAAAAGGCAAATATTTTAGTCTTTCAATGGAATTAAAAGTTAAGGGAGTTGAGGGATTAGAAACTGTTTTTGATTTTAACCCTAATGATGATGAATTGGCTCTCTTTGTGAAAACCAGAAGTTTTTGGGAAACAAATGATTATCGTCCAAGAGACATCGAAGTTGTTTTGGAAAACCTACTACAGGAATTAGTTAAACCTTATTTTTCAAAACTAGACTTATCTGTAAAGGCAAGTCGACTTCATGAAGCAAGGCCGGATATTGATTTTGTTCGCATTGATGATGAAATTTCAGTTCATTGTAAAGGTACAAAAATAATTCCTGGAAGAGAAGATTATCTTGATGGATATGAACCAATTTTTAGATTTTATACCTCACAAAAATCGTTTAGAGCAGCAGCAGTAATGGATCAAGATGGAGATTCAAGATTATGGGTAATAACAGATATTCTTAAAAGGGCTTATTCTAAAGGAGATGGCATTAGTATGCCAAAACTTGGCTTTGTTGAAGACAATGAAACTTTTGAAGGAAGTCTAGTTATTGCTTCTATGGATCAGATTCCAAGATTTTTAAAAGCAGCCCAACAATTATATGCAAGAATTGGGGATGCCAATCTTACAAAATTATCTGAATTAATTGATGGACGCAGATGTATTTTAAATCAACCCCATAGCCCTGTATCAGAAGAACACGAGGCAGTCAGAGTTTTAAGAGAAGAATATAACAGAAGAATAGGACAATTATGTTTTCCTGATTTGTAATTTAAATATTCACAAACTTCTAATAAACCAGTTCACAGCTTTCATGCATCTTTTCTGAACTTGCCAAGTTAAAGAATTATAAGCTTTATTATAATCTAGCCATTTATAACTTGTATGCTCATTTCTGTCTATTCTAACTTTCTTTTTCTTAACTTCAACAGCAAAAAGCTTGAAAGTCTGCCCCTTTATCCCCTTTCTATCAGGCAGCTCTCTTCCGTAATCAAATTTTCCATTAACTTTCAAATCAATTATTTTTTCAGCATTTAATCCTGTCTCTTCTTTCAACTCTCTTTTCACTGCTTTCATTGTATTTTCTTGAGATTTAATTCCTCCTTTAGGAAACTCCCATCCTTGCCAGTGCAAAATTCTGTGAAGAAGCAAATACTCTGTTTTTCTTTTTCTTGAGAAGACAACAAGAAAAACTCCTTTTCTATATTTCATCATTTTTCAAACTGTTTAAGGGTAGATTTTAATTCTGGCTTGTCTTCAGCATATTTTTCTAAAGAAATGCCTTTCAATGCTGCATCAATAGCCTGTCTGGCAGCAACAGCACCACACCCTGTCCCTAACTCATTGCCATGAATTCCTCCACCCATCTGAATTATAATATCTTTTCCTAAATTTCTAATTAAAAAAGGAATATGCCCAGGATGCAAGCCTCCTGAACAAACAGCAAGAACTGGCTTTTTATTATACCAATCCTGTTTTAATCTAAACTTAGTTTCAGAAACTCTATCATCCTCAACTTCCTGAGCCAGCTCAAAAACCTGCTTTATATCTCCTTCTAGTTTTCCTAGTCCTGTTCCTATATGTAAACTGTCTACTCCAATCAATCTTGCAAAATCTGCAAGAACAATCATTCTTATTCCATGTTTAGGATTTCTAGTCATTGCAGCATGCATTGCTCTATGTCCATGTATGGCTAGTTTTAAGTTAGCCTCTCGCAAACTTTGAACTGCAGCAAATCCAGAAGTAACAATATCAATCATAACAAACTTTCCTCCCTGCTCTCTCACTAGTTCAGCTCTTCTTAGCATCTCACATGTTTCAGCTGTCACATTAGCAAGATAAGCTTTCTTTTCTCCCGTTTCCTGTTCAGCTCTATCTTTCATCTCTAGTGTTTTAGCTATTCTTCTCTCAAACTGGTTAAATTCCTGTGATGCTAAATTTTCATCATCTTTTACAAAATCACATCCTCCTAACCAAGATTCATAAGCTGATTTCGCATGATCTTCTGTTCTTAATCCTAACTTAGGTTTAATTATGGTTCCAAGAAAAGGCCTGTCATAAACCTGAAGAATCTTTCTTACCCCATGAATGCCATAATACGGCCCTGGAAAGCTTTTAACTAAAGATTTAGGAAAACTTACATCTTCTAGTCTTAAATTATTTACAGCCTTCATTCCAAAAATATTTCCTGCAATTGAACTTAAAATATTTGGAGCATTTCCTCTCTCGAATAAAGCAGAAGGATAAGCTATCTTGACTAGATTTCTTCTTATAGAAAAAATTTTAGCATTTAATTTTTTTACATACTCTCTGCTAGGAACATTAACCCATGTTCCTGTGCTGCTTTCCAAAGCAACTTTTGTTGCGGCTTCTTTTAAACTTAATCTGGAAGAAGGCTCAATTCTGAATAAACAAATAACATCATCTTTAGGTTTGTATCCTAATTTTAAATATTCATACTCTATCATCAGCTTGTTCCTCTTTTATTATTATCTTAAAATTAGAATATTATTAAAGCTTTCTGCTCCACTAAACCAATCTCATAATCATCTAAAATCTTTATGTCATCTTGTGAAAACTCCAGCTGCAACTCTTTTCCACATTCTTGTTTCAAGTCATAAGGATAAATCTGTAGAAGCAGAGTTATATCATAAACTCTATTTTCAAGATAAATCCAGCAATCTCTTTCAGTATTGTGCTGGCTAATTTCCTCTTTGCTGTAAAAATTATTATTTTTTTCATTAATTGCTTTTCCTGACAAATTATTCACAGACGAGTTTTTTTCTATTATCACAATTCCAACTATCCCAGCAATTGCTGCTATAATCATAAGATAAATGAAAATTCTTCTGACTTCTTGTTTTGTTTTCATTTTAAATCTTCTTTAATTTAGCTCCTTGTTCTGTATCATCCACATAAAAGCCCAGCTTTTTAATTTTTTCTCTTATCTCATCTGCTCTTTTCCAGTCTTTGTTTTTTCTTGCTTTTTCTCTTTCCTCAGCAAGTTTCTTAACCTCATTAGAAACCTCAATTTTCTCTTTTTTCAATAAGTCAAGTCCAAATACATAATCCATTTTCTCTATAGTTTTGAATTTTCCTGCAGCTTTTTCATCCCTGACTAGCTCCCATAGAGCTTGTAAAGCAAGAGGCATGTCCAAATCGTCATTAATTGCTGTTTCAAATTTTTCTGAATATTTTTCATTAATCTTACTATCTTGCTTGATTTCAGAAATAATATTTTTCAATCTCTCATAAGAATTTTGCGCATTTTTCAGATTCTCCAGAGAAAAGTCCATCTGGCTTTTATAGTGAGCAGTCAGGCACAAATATCTATAGGCAAGAGGTTTATATCCTAGTTCTTCCAACTCTGAAATTGTGTATAAGCCACCTTTGCTCTTGCTGATTTTCTCTCTTTTAAATGTCAAGAAACTTCCATGAATCCAGTAATTTACAAATTTTTTTCCTGATGCTGCTTCTGATTGTGCAATCTCATTTGTATGATGAACTTGAATATGATCTTCTCCACCAGTATGAATGTCAAAATGTCCTCCTAAGTATCTCATACTCATAGCAGAACACTCAATATGCCAGCCAGGAAATCCCAACCCCCAAGGAGATTTCCATTCCTGCTGCCTGATTCCAGGAGTTTCAGAGAATTTCCATAAAGCAAAATCAGTTTTGTTTCTTTTTTCCCGCATTTCTGTTCTTTTTCCAGCAATTAATTTTTCTGCCTTTAACCTAGCTAATTTCCCATAATCCTTAAACTTGCTAGTATCAAAATAAATTCCATCTCTGGTTCTGTAAGTATATCCTCTTTCTTCAAGTCTTTTTATTAATTCAATCTGCTCTTTAATATGTTCTGTAGCTTTGCACCAGATATCTGGCTCTATGATGTTTAATTTCTTGAAATCCTGCCTGAAAATTCTCCAGTAATAATTGGCTATATCCTGCGCTTTCTTGCCCTCTTTTTTCGCCGCTTTCTCTATCTTATCTTCTCCTGTATCAGCATCACTTGTTAAATGCCCGACATCTGTTACATTCATCACATGCTTTACTTTATATTTATCATAAAGCAAAACTCTTTTCAATATATCAGAAAAAATATAAGTTCTTAAATTTCCAATATGCTGATACCAGTAAACAGTCGGCCCGCAGGAATACATTCCCACTTCTTTGTCTTTAATTGGTTTGAGTTCCTGCTTTTTTCTTGTCAGTGTGTTATATAACTTTAGCATTCTAACTATTGTTATTCTGCATTTATATAATTTATCTAATGAGGAAAGTTTAAAAATATAAAGAACTTATACAGTTATGCATTTAAAACTAAACGAATATCGCGGAATTTTGGATAGAGAAACTAAGAAAATCTTCCTTGAGTCATTTAAACATGCCTTAAATAAGGTAGATAAGTACAAATTTGGGTTTGTTGGAATTGCTGGTTCAATAGATAAAGAAGAATCTCATGATATTGATGTGATTATTTTGCCAAATAAAGATGTAAAAATAGGGGAGGCAATAATTGAGCTAATAAAATTATATGATAAAACAGAGGAATATATGAAGAGGCATCATAAAAGATATTATCTTGTTCCTTGCCCAAAATTTGCAATGCAGGAAATGGTTTATCATATTGCTGCAGGCGAAGAAGGTTTTGCAGGCATGATACCCCTACATTCAATGTTTTTTACAAATTATAAAGATTTGAAAAGACTTTCACCAAAATCATTTCTTCAGAAGATTAAGAATGAACTAATCATACTGCATGGTTCCTTTAAGATAATTAAAGATTTGCCTGAACTGCCACAAAAAAAGCTAGAGCCCTATTTTTTTCTCTTAGATTTTGAGATGAATTCTAGGATAAGGAATTTCCCTAAACATCTTATAAGAACAAGCGCAGAAGCTCTTTTTGAATATCTAAATAAGAGATATGGAATTAAGGTGAGTTATGAAATACCTCACGATGTCATAGGTATAGAAAGAGAGTTTATAAAATTATTAAGACTCCTTGATAAAAAGACTTATTCTTAATTATCTAATAAACTTCACACTTTTGACTTTTTTAGCTTTTTCATCTACCTCAATCATAGCAGCCTTTCCAGCTTGTGCAAGCCCAGGATTTACTACAATTGTTTTTCCTATCTTGCACTTTCCCTGATATTCGTGCATATGCCCATTAACAACAAGCAGAGGTTTATATTTTTTAATTATTTTATTGTAAGGAAGAAAGCCGCCCCTCTTTTTATTCATCGGACTTCCTTTATATTTTATTTTATCCATTATCTTGTAAGGAGGATAGTGAATTAAGAAAATAAAATTTTTCTCAGGTTTGTATTTTGAGAATAATCTGTATAATTTTTTTGCATAATCATTATATCTTTTTTCTCTTTCTTTCTGCTCTTTCTTGTTTTTATCTACAGGATATTTAATAAAGTCAGTAACATCCACATAGCCTCCAAAACCAATTAAATCAATACCATTAATTTTTTTCTTTTTTCTATCCACCAGAACAAGATTTTTCATTTTCCTTATTTTCCTATTATAGTATCCGGGGATAATTTCAGAAGGCTCACTTCTTCCATACTCCTTGTAAAAATCAGTATTTCCCCAGACAAGATAACACTTTTTGTTTAATTTATTTATCTCTTTTAATACTTTCAGTCCAGAATCAAAACTATCTTTCTCCAGTCGATAGGCTTTTTTCTGTCCAACAGCTTCATACCATTTTTTATCTACCCAATTTTTAAATATTATTTTTCTTATCTTGTCAGCGTTTGCAAAATCTCCTGTGCATAGAATTAAATCCGATTTTCTTGCTTCTCTCTTCAATTTATCAGGGAATTTTCCATGAAAATCACCTATTGCTAAAATTCTCATAGCTAAACAAAAGAAAATCAGCTTAAAAATCTAACTAGCACATCAGAAATCTTCATCGATATTCAGATTTCTGACTGTGATTAAAAATTCAAAGTAAGCAGAATTTTTAACAAATAGCAGCTTTAATTACCCCTGCTCTTGCTATCTGAAAATCCAAATCCGGAGAAGAAATAAGATTGCCGTCTTTATAAACTTCTACACCCATTGTAATCAAATCTTCAGGAGCATTGTCAGGAACTATTAATCTCAAGAATTTTTTGGGTTCTTCATCATTAGGAGCAACTCTTTTCTTATAAAAATCATCTCCTGAAACCCACTTTCTTATCTCTGATTCTTTCAAAATATCGCCTCTAATGCTTTTAACTTTAATATTATATTCAGCTTCCTTGTCAGCTCTAATAGAACAATAAATGGTGTTGGTTTTGCCAGGCACTATAGTTACTGGCTCTTCTCCTGCTCCTACACAGGCAACCTCATTTCCACTAGCCTCAAACAACTTATTTATCTCACCTCTTACCTTGCTATTAATATCTCCTGTTAATCCTACTGCACCACACATAATACTCCTTACCAAAACCATTCCTAAAATCAGCATTGACATTGCTAAGACTATTACAACAATTGTTCCTACACTTAATTCTAAAGCACCTTTCTTTTTCATTTTTCCTCTTTTCTTATTTTACTAATTTTCTGAAGTTTTTAAATCTTGTTAAATGGAGATGGGGAGGATCGAACTCCCGACACCACGGTGTCAGAAATCCCCGATTTCTGAGCATCGTCAAAAATCTTATTTTTGAGATCTTCAGCCGTGTGCTCTCCCACTGAGCTACATCTCCATAGAAATTCAAATATAATTTAATTTAAAAATGTTTGTAGGGAAAAATAAAATGGCGAGTTGGAAATAGGCCACATTCTGTCAAACTTCGCAGCCAAACTGCGAACAGTTTGTGCTGACATTTGTCTATGCCTCTTAAAGAGTTGTACTCTCGAAGGTGCCCGTTTCATCATATCTCTCTTCTCTCAGCTCCTCGCATGATTCCTTGCTCAAAGAGAGCTGTGTCGTTTCTGTTGCAGAGCTCTATCTCGCGACAGGTTATCTTTCGATAACTCGAGTTTAATTAGTATGCGGACCTTCCTCAGAATTCGATTCTCATATCTCAGAAATGTAAATTTCTGATGACTGTCAAAATCTCGCGATTTTGAAGTTTTGAAAATCTGTCAACTTAATGACTGAATTCCGCAGTCAGCTATCCAACTCGCAAAAATGCAAGTTAGCGTGAGTTTAAAAATCTTTTTATATCTGATATTTTGCCAGAAATTCTCACGAGATAAAAATCTGAAGATTTTTATAGCCAAAAATCCTGCTATAAATATGGAATGGCACGCGATTAAAAAAGAGGAAGTAATCAAGCATCTAAGGAGCAGTGAACAAGGGCTAAGCCAGAGAGAAGCTGAATTAAGGCTGAAAGAGTTTGGGAAAAACGAGCTGAAAGAAATCTATAAAGTTAGTGCATTAAAAATCTTTTTTCAGCAGTTCAATAATTTTCTGATTTATATTCTGATAGCAGCCATTATAGTCTCACTAGCAATTAATCACTATATAGATGCTTCAGTTATTTTTGCTATAGTGATAATGAATGCAACAATCGGCTTTGTACAGCAATATAGAGCAGAGCAGTCAATTCTAAAGCTAAGAAGCTTATTTATCCCTAAAGCAAAGGTATTCAGAGAAGGAAAGCTTGAAATTATTTCTTCTCGATTGCTAGTTCCAGGAGATATTATCTTATATGAAGAGGGCGATAAAGTTCTAGCCGATACCAGAATTCTAAAATCAGAGAATCTTGAAGTTAATGAGGCAATCTTAACAGGCGAGAGTGCGCCAATGGAAAAATATGATTCAATAATAAAGCAAGATGGTTTAATTTCAGAAAGATTAAACATGCTTTTTGCAGGCACAAGCATAGTAAAAGGAAAAGTAACTGGAATAATAACAGAGACAGGAATGAATACTGAGTTTGGGAAAATAGCAAGAAAACTTCAGGAAATAAAACTGCCAGAAACCCCCATGCAGAAAAAATTAGATAAATTTGCAAAACAAATTACTGTTGTTGTTCTGATTTTAGCAGCAATAATTTTTGCTCTTGGAATAATTCAAGGGCAGGATAAAGTTCAGATGCTATTGACTAGCATAGCACTAATTATATCTGCAATCCCAGAAGGACTGCCTGCAATTATAACTATTTGCCTTGCTCTTGCAACAAAAAACATGCTGAAAAATAATGTTTTAATCAGAAGACTGCCTGCAGCAGAAACTCTAGGAAGTGTAACAGTAATCTGCTCAGACAAGACAGGAACAATGACTGAAGAAAAAATGTTTGTGACAGATATTTTCTGCAATAATAAATTTTTCAGAAATACAAAAAAAGGAGTTTTGTTAGCAAACAAGATAGCTATTTTAAACAGGGAAAAAGAGCTTTTTGAGCTAGTTAAAACTTCAATTTTAAGCAGCAATGCAAGATTTGAAGAGCATAATAATCAGTATCAGATTATAGGTGATCCTACAGAATCTGCTTTTGTATCTCTAGCCTTAGAACTAGGAGTAGACAAGAAAATACTGACAGAAATTGAGCCAAGAATAAAAGAGATTTCTTTTTCTTCAGAAAGAAAAATGATGTCTATTCTAAGAAAAAGCATAAGAAGAGATATTCTGTATTGCAAGGGCGCTCCCTCATCTATTCTTGAAAAATCAGCATTTGAATTTAAAGCAGATGGCATATATTCTTTAAGCAGCAAAAGAAAAACAGAACTATTAAAAATAGCAGAAAACTTTGAGAAAAAAGGCTTGAGAGTTCTCGCTTTTGCTTATAAACATACATCAAGCGAAAAAAATCTTGAGCAGGGTTTGATATTTTCTGGTTTAATTGGCATGCTTGACCCCCCAAGACATGAGGTAAAAGAAGCAATCCTGTTATGCAAGAAAGCAGGAATAAAAGTAAAGATGATTACAGGAGATTCTTTGCTTACAGCAAAAACAATAGGAAAAGAAATAGGAATTGAAGGCAATGTTATTGGCGGCAGAGAAATGGAGGAGATGAGCGATGAAGAGTTGTTTGATGAGATAGAAAATATTTCTATATTTGCAAGAATAGACCCTAGCCAGAAATTAAGGATAGTTGAAACTTTAGTAGAAAGAGGTGAGCAAGTTGCAATTACTGGCGATGGAGTAAATGACATACTTGCTTTGAAAAGAGCTGATATAGGAATTGCAATGGGAAAAAGAGGAAGTGATGTAGCAAGAGATGTTTCTGATATGATTTTACTAGATGACAATTTTGCCTCAATTGTTAGAGGCATAGAGCAAGGAAGAGTTGTTTATGATAACAGCAAAAAAGCAACAAAATTTTTATTGGCAAGCAATTTTGATGAGATGTTGCTTATTATTTATTCAATTTTGTTCAGCCTTCCTCTGCCATTGCTGCCGTTGCAGATTCTTTGGATTAATTTAGTTACAGATTCTTTGCCTGCTCTAGCTTTAATAAAAGAGCCAGGTGAGCAAGTTATGCAGACAAAACCAAGAAAAGAAACATCAATTCTTAATGGAATACTTCCATTTGTTATGATTGCAGGAGTTATTTCTGTAATTTGCTCTATAGCAATCCTTCATTATGGTTTGGCTAATTTAAGTATAGAAAAGACAAGGACAATGGTTATGTTTGTTACAATTGGTTTTGAGATATTTTTTGTTTTTTCCTGTAGAAGTGAAAAATCAGTAAAAGAAATTGGCTTTTTCAGCAATAAATATATTTTCTACTCTATCTTGGCAATTATAATTCTTCAATTAATCTTGATTTTCACTCCACTAGCTTCTGTATTTTCAGTCACATTACTATCAGCAAGAGAATGGTTTTATGTTTTATTAGCTAGCATTCCAGGATTAGTTGTGTTTGAGCTAGGAAAAATGATAAGAAAAAAATGATTGGTTTTATTTTTCCCTAACTCTGAATTGCCAGATGTATATGATATTAAGACTAATATAAAACAAACCCATAGAACCAACAAATCCTGTTGCAAATTGCAAAATTAAGAATAAAACTAATGAACAAAAAAAGAATATAATAGTATACTTCTTTAGTTTTTTAGTTACATATAATCTTGGGATAACAGCAACAGAGCCCCAGAAACTAATCCAACTCAACCAGCCAATTATTCCAGAAGCAAGTATTAGTGGCAATTGCCCAAGCCAAAAAATTTCCATTAATATTCCAATAATAGCAAAGATAATATAATAAAGAAGAATATTTTTAATTGGTTTAATCAAGAAATAAGCAACAACAAGAAACAAAAAATAACCTATTAGCAAAGGTATCCAAGGAGCAGTCTGTTTTAGCACAAGATTAAATCTCCAGAATTCTGCCAAACAAGCAACAAATAAACCTATAATAAAAAACATCACCTTTTTCATTAATTTACTAAATCAAAAACATATTTAAATACATCGAAGATACGTTTCGTATAAAAGTGCATAATAAAGAAAAAATAAAAAAATAAAACAAATCAGCAGCATTTAGGTACAAGCAGTTTTATAATTCCTGCTATTACAAGAAGTGCTCCTATGAAAAAAGGCCAGCTTAAAATGCTCCAGTAGGTATTTATGAGTACAAGAAGTCCTAAGACTAAAACTACCCATCCTTTGCCCTTATGTTTTCGAGGACGCTCTTCAACCTCAACTTTTCTTGGCATATTCACACCTCCTTTATTTATATAGCCAGGTTTAAAGGGTTAATAAGGCTTTCTAAACTATCTACTTGCAATACTGTTAAAGCCAAAGAAAGAAGCGAAATACTAGAAGCATTGAAGCAAGAAGCAAGATTGAAGAAGCCAGAAAATATTAAACCAAGCTGGATACAATTTGGAAGAATCATTTATGATATTAAAACAGGAGAGATGTTTGAAGCTACAAATAACTACTTTGCAACTAATCCTATTCCTTATAACCTGAATAAAGACAACTTTATAGAAACTCCAATATTAGACAAAATCTTTGCTGAATGGGTAGGAGAAAAAAATATTAGAATTCTATATGAAATAATATCTTATTGTTTGTTGCCAGATTATCCTATTCATAGATTATTCTGCTTGATTGGTTCTGGTTTGAATGGAAAGACTTGCTTTCTTAGATTATTAAAGAAATTTATAGGAGAAGAAAATACTACTGCAACTGAACTTGACCTCCTTTTATCTTCAAGATTTGAAATAACAAGATTATATAAAAAGTTGGTTTGTATAATGGGGGAAACTAATTTTTCTGAAATCAACAAGACATCAATAATCAAGAAACTTACTGGGCAGGATTTAATTGGATTTGAATACAAAAACAAAACTCCTTTTAATGATACAAACTATGCAAAAATTCTAATTGCAACAAATAGCCTTCCTACTACAACAGATAAAACAATAGGTTTCTATAGAAGATGGCTTATTATTGATTTTCCAAATAGGTTTTCAGAAGAAAAAGATATATTAGATGATATTCCAGAAGAAGAATATTCTTGTTTAGCTTTAAAATGTTGTATGATACTTAAAGATTTATTAGAAAAAAGAAAGTTTACTAATGAAGGAACAGTAGAAGAAAGAGCTGAAAGATATGAAGCAAAAAGCAACTTTCTTGAAAAATTTGTTAAAGAAACAACAAAAGAAGATTTAAACAGATATATCACAAAAGCAGATTTTTACAAACAATTCATGAGTTGGTGTAAGGAAAATAGGCATAGAGAATTAAGATGAAAGAATTGGGAATTGAAAGCTCAACTAAATATTTTGAATGGTTATATGATGGAAAGGGGGGAAATGCAAGAGTATGGTTAGGAATAAGTTGGAAAACATAACAAGTTATACAGGTTTAACAGGTATGTTACTTCACTTCACACATATACACACTGAGTGGGATTTGGAGTTAAACCTGTTAAACCAGTTTTTTGCAGGAAACGTCAAGTTAAGCAAAGTTTTATCTATAATAATATCTTCTTCTTGGTCTATACCTATAAACAACTTTAACTTTTGCTTTTCTTTTATGATGTCTTTTTGGTGCTGATGGACCACCTCCAAAAGGTCCTCCTGTATTAATTCCAACAAAAGGGTCTCCCATTCCTGTTAATGGTCCACCACCTGTTCCAAGAATATTTCCACCACCAAAGCCAACATTACCTAAACCCAAGACATCTCCAACCCCCCCACCAGAAGATACAATTTTCTTTTTTGCCCATTTTACAATCTTTCTTCCTGGTTTAAAATATTTTTCGCAGTATTTACACTTAAAAGTCAGTTTCTTTGACTTATCCCTTTCATGGGTATAACAATAATCACAGAAACCAATTCTCTTATGGTTCATAGAATATATTATAATTGTCGATATAAAATTCTTTCTATATAACAAATCAGCAAGCAGGATTCCTTATGGGAAAACGAATAAGGCTTTTAGTAGTTGCGGGCTGAAATTCTCGCTATCACCGAAACTTGAATCTTACACCCCAACTCTATCAACGTTATGTTCTATAACGGCCTTAGTTGTCTCGTTTTGCGGATGGCTTCGAGCTTAGATGCATTCAGCTCTTATCCACACAGAGCGTAGCTGCGCAGCATGCTTATAACAACTGCTATACCAGAGGCTCCTGGACCTAGTTCCTCTCGTACTATAGGTTCATTCCACTCAGACAACAACACACCTAGTAGATATTATACATACTGTCTCGCGACGTATTTAACCCAGCTAACGATCCCTTTTAATGCGTGAACTCCGGCACCCTTGGCTGCTTATGCACAGCCAGGATAGGAAGAGCCGACAGCGATGTACCAAACCGCGCCGTCAATATGAACTATCGGGCGCGACAAGCCTGTTATCCTTGGGGTACCTTTTCTGTCATTCTTAGGTTCCATTAAAAAACCATAAGAGTTCGCTGAGCCAATCTTTCAATTCTGCTTTTTTTGCTTTTCAAAAAACAGTCAGACAAGCTTTTGCCTCTACACTCTACTCCGGGTTTCCAAGCCGGATGAGCTTGTCATTGGGCCCTACAGATATCTTTTCTGCAGGGTGCCGCCCCAGCCAAACTGCCCGCCTATTGCTGTCCTCTTTCAAGTTAGCAACTTCACAAAAGATAAGTAGTATTACACTGTTGAGCCGCTTCGCCGAAACTACGCGTATTCTCCTACTTATTCTATGTACCTCTCGTAAAGCTGCAACAACAAGTTGCAGTAAAGGTCCACAAGGTCTTAACTTCCCACTAGGCGTCTCCGGCATTTTCACCGAACACCGAGTTCAGAAGGTCCTGGTTAGGGACAGTGACCACCTCGTTAAACCATTCATGCACGTCGCCATTCAGACGACAAGGCATTACGCTACCTTAAGAGCCTCATAGTTAGGCCCGCCGTTTGATGGGCATTAGCTGTCTTGAAAAACAGTTTCAGACACCACCACTGGGCAGGTCTCACCGATTATACACAGCTTTTCAGCTTAGCAATCGGCTATGTTTTTGGTAAACAGTCGGGCGATCCTTGTTACTGAGATCTACAATTGCAATTATTTTTCAAAAAACAATTATAGACACCCCTTATACCTAAGCTAAAGGGCCAATTTGCCGAGTTCCCTTAACCAGTTTTACCTTACACGTCTTAGCCTTCTCAGCTAGAGCACCTGTGTTGGATCTTGGTACAGCTAACTTATATCTGAGCATAAATTTTTCACTGACTCTAAGAATCAGCAGACTTTAACCAGATAGATTCACTTACATCTTAGCATTATGCTCAATAAATTTTTCTATCAAGGCTGCTTTCGCAGCTCTGCTTATCTCAAAATTTCTTATGCTATAAGCAATATAAATCAGTACAGGATTATTAACCTGTTGTCCATTCGTCATGTTCAGTTAAGAAACAACTTAGGAGCTGACTAACCCTTGGCTAATTGTTATTGCCAAGGAAACCGCGCTCTTTCGACGTTTTTCCTCTCAGAAAAATATGATCTTACTTCCACCAGGATCTTCATTCCTTTTTGCTCCACACTTTCTCTCGAAAATGCTTCGCAGCAAAAAAGACGCCTGCCTACTAGACTTTCCAACTGGAAAGCTCTACGGTATCGGTATTATGCTTAGCCCCGTCAATTTTCTCCGCCAAGAACCTCGATAGGTGAGCTGTTACGCTTTCTTTAAAGGGTGGCTGCTTCTAAGCCTACCTCCCCACTGTCTCAGGTTCCCGACAAGATTTGATACACTTAGCATAAATTTTGGGACCTTAACCATAGTCTCCGTTTTTCCGGTCTCGGAACAGCACCTTACGCACTGCCCCTGATTCCTCCAATACGCAACAAACAAGTTCTGAGTTGGAAAGAGCCCCGTAGCCATTAGACTCTGCAAGCGCTATCCGTACTTTACCTCGTTTGTAAGCAATGAAAGACTATACGAAGGTATATTTCGGCAGGAACCAGCCATCGCCAAGTTAGAGTGGCCTTTCACCCCTAATCCCAAGTCATCCAAGTGCATGCACACAACACTAGTTCAGACCTCCATTCTCCTTTCGGAGAACTTCATCTTGCTCAGGATTAGATCACCTGGCTTCGGGTCTAATGCTAGTGACTATCGCTTTTTCAAACTCGCTTTCGCTTTGGCTTCTTTTCATTAACCTCGCCACTAACAATAACTCCCTGGCCCGTTTTTCAAAACGTACGTTACAACTCCTTAGAGCAGTAACAGTATGTAACTGTCAGATTTCAAGTCTTTTGACCCTCGATTAAGAGTGCTTTTCAGCTTTCCCTCGCGGTACTATTGCGCTATCGGACTCTAGATTATTTTTAGGGTTGGCAGTTAATTCTGCCCTTTTCACGCCTCTAATTCAAGAGACATTACTCAATAAGCAACTCCATATCAATTTAGTTTACGAGACTATCACTCTTTAAAGTGCCTCATTCCAGAGGACTTCAACTCATCGACTTAGGAATTTAGCTAACCACATCTCCTCCACTCTTTCGAGCAAGGATTCAGTTTGCCCTCTGCCCTTTTCGCTCGCTGCTAATAAGGGCATCATTAATTTATTTTCTTTTCCTGTCGGTACTAAGATGTTTCAATTTCCGACGTTCATCTCTCTCCCGAGATTTCTTGCGAAATGTTTTCACATTAGGAAATTCTGGGTTCAAAGCTTGCATGCAGCTCGCCCAGACTTATCGCAGCTTGCCACGTCCTTCTTCATATCTAGAACCAAGCTATCCGTCTGACAGCTTAAAAAAGATCATTTTCCCATAATTTAAAATTTTATTTTAAATGCCGGAATCCTACTTGCCTCATTGAATATAATTTTGCTTCTCAGCATGATAAGCTAAAAACTAGCTCACCATTTCACATTTATTTTGTGAACATGATTTGTGATTTTTTATTAATCGTCAGCTAATATTTTTCCTAATCTCGTTGCTTCTCGTTTGCTTACGTATTTTATAGTGTATTCTCCACTAGGAAATTCTTTTTCACTAGGTTTTGTTTTTCTTACAGCCATTAATACATCTTTATCGCCGTATATTGCATATGGTGGCATTTTTTTCTCCTTGCTATTTAATTCCACCTCTTAATTCTCCATTCCTGGAAGAATGGACCTGTCGGGAATCGCACCCGAGACTCATCCGTGCAAAGGACGTGTTTTACTACTAGACTACAGGCCCTGAAATCTATTCGAGCCAGTAGTTTTTAAATTTTTGTTATCTCAAAAGTTTTCTTTGAAAACTTTCTCATTGATTTTTTGATTATTAAAAAATGTTAACCAGAGTAGGCTCAAATATTTATAGGAGGTGATCCCGTCGCAGGTTCCCCTACGGCGACCTTGTGACGACTTAACCTACCTTGTCTTACAAAGGCTCGTCTTAAAAAGCCTCACCAATGCAAAACTCGGTTGGTTTGACGGGCGGTGAGTGCAAGGAGCAGGGACTTATTCACCGTTCTCTGCTAAAGAACGATTACTACGGATTCCGGCGTCATGAGGTTGAGTTACAAACCTCAATCTGAACTGAGCTACATTTTTGGGATTAGCTTCTCTTTTCAGAGTTGCATCTCATTGTGTGTAGCATTGCCGCGCGCGTGTTGCCCAGGGCATTCGGGCCGTACTCACCTAACGTAGCCCACACCTTCCTCTCCTTTACAGGAGCGGTCTGCATAGAGTGCTTCTTCAACAGATAGCAACTATGCACATGGGTCTCGCCTGTTACCTGATTTAACAGGTCATCTCACGACACAGGCTGACGTCGGCCATGCAACTCCTCTCAGCGTGTCAGGTAAGCCCTTCAGACTGACCTTCATTCTGCTGTCGGTCCTGGTGAGGTTCACGGTGTAGAATCTAATTGAACCGCACGCGTCACCCGTTGTAGTGCTCCCCCGCCTATTCCTTTAAGTTTCGGCCTTGCGGCTATACTTCCCAGGTAGCACACTCTTCAACTTCTTTACAGCCCCGCAGCCTCTCGAGGAGGTCACGAGGTTTAGTGTGCAGTGTTTACTGCTAGGACTACATGGGTATCTAATCCATTTTGCGCCCCTAGCCTTCATCCCTCACTGTCAGAACTGTTGTCATAAGATGCCTGCGCTAATTGTTAGTCCGGTCAAGATTAACGTATTTTACCACTACCTTGATCGTACTTCTTATGCCCCCCAGTCTCTAGTTTAACAGTATCTCTTGCACTCTTGACACTTAAGATGCCAAATTTCACAAGAGACTTAAAAAACAAGCTACGGATGTTTTAGACCCAATAGATGTGGCTGCGACTTGGACCGCCGGGATTACCGCGGCGGCTGGCACCGGTCTTGCCCAGTCCTTATTCGCCAGCCTATTTACAGCTGGCAAAAGTTTCTCTTAAAGAGAAACACTCTGGCTCGCTTTGTCACGCTTGCGCGCATTGCAAAAAATCCCTGACTGCTGCACCCCGTAGGGCTAGGACTAGTGTCTCAGAGTCCTTCTCAGGGCCCCTCCGCTAAGAGCCCTTATGGATCAAAGGCTTGGTGGGCAGTTACCCCGCCAACAACCTAATCCACCGCAGCCCCATCTTTAGGCGCGAATTTCAGAGAAAACTCCTTCCAGAAATAATCTCTTATCAGGTATTAAACTCAGTTTCCCGAGGGTATCCCTGACCTAAAGTTAGGTTAGCTACGTGTTATTGAGCAGTTCGCCTTCTTTCGAAAAACTTGCATGTCTTAGTGCAAACCAGATAGCCGCAGCCGCCAGCAGGATAAACTGGAATTTAATCCATCAATATCAGCAACTCGTTAACAGATTTGGTTAACGATATCAGCTTTATGCTGATGTTTGCTAAAAGATTTTCTAAATCTTTTCAACTGACGAATGCAAAGCCTTACTCCTATTGAAAATAAACTATCTAGTATCTTCTGAATAAATCATAGCTAATCAATAAACAATAAACTCATCATTAATAAAAACAGCAACTTAAATTACTATTCACATTTCAGACTTATTTTATTCACAAATCAGTTAACAATTCAGAAAACCTACTAGAAGAGCCTACATACATCATACCTTATACGATGTTAAGGTACTCATTCTAGTTAACATTTTAACAAGAAATTTATTCAGAGATGGTATATAAATGTTTCGATAAATTCGGCTTTGCACAATAAGTCTTTCTTGCACAAAAAGTCATTTGATAGATAGAAATTTATCTTCATTTAGAGCTTACAATTGCAAAGCTAGCAGGATTAGCCCAATTAGCCATGATTGCCAAACTAGCCCCACTAATTGAATATTTAGATTCGTAAGGTCTTCCTTCTTTAAAGGGATATTCCTTCCATATACTTGCTCCGCTTAAATGGTCATAGTGATTCTCAATGGGATTATCCACTATGACATGTTCTCCAGAAACATGACCTCCGCTTATTTGCTTGAGATTGGGCTTTTCAAAGACTTGTAAGATTCCACCTGAAGCATCCATTTCAACGAATTGATAAAATGGAAGCCCATTTATAACTACTGGCTGTTTGAAGTATCTTCCCCTTTTTTTTTCAAAAGTAAACATTCTATTGTTATTGTGCAACTCTTTATAAATTCTTGCACAAAAAGTCTATAAACATACCTAACTCTTTTCTTTTATGTGTTTATTTGGAAGAAAGATGAATATTGCTAAAAAATTAGGCTTAGAAGTTGAACCTTTTTGTAGGATGATTTTAACTACTAAGATGCTCCTTTCAAATGTTCTTGGGCATGCAGCTGAGCTTCATTATGAGAAATATCTAATTAAAAACAATATTAAATTTCAGAAAGCCCCAACAGATACCCATTATGATTATGTACTAGATATAGTAAGAGACCAGGTTAAAAGATGGGAAACCTCTTCAACAAATAAAAAGAAGATAGGGGTTAATTTAGTTCAGACTCATGGAAATAGGTCTGGTGAAGGAGCATTTTACACAACCTCTGATTTTGACAGACTAATTCTCTTTGACGTAGGGTTTAACAAATTCAAAATTATTAACATGGCAAACATCCCGAGAAATCCTAAGTTTGCGGGGTATATAACTGGAAAATTTGGTGTTCCAAGAAATGAAGATGAAACTCTCTTTGGATTTGATTTAGAATTCTTAACTGCTTTAAAAATTAAGAATACTGCTTTTCCTGAAGCAATTGAGAACCTAAGAAGAAAATATAATTTAACTTATGTTCAATTATTAGAAAAATGTTGTAATCTTACTCTCAAAGAGATTGATAGTTTGTTTTCAGAAGAGAACTTTAGATTAATAACTGGGGCGAAAGGATTTGCTGCTGAAGAACACTTTAATATCTTTTTAAAAAGAAAAGGGATTCAATATAAACAGATGAAAGATATGTACAACAAAGTAGACCATTTAGTTAAGGGAAGAATTAGAGTACAAGTTAAGATACCTCATCAAAAGTCAGTAGACGAGAATCATTGGGCTTTTAAGACACATAAATCTCATGGACATGGTTTACTAGAGTTATACAAAGCTAACGAGTTTGATATAGTTGCACTCTTTATAGGATTTGAAATAGATGAATCAAAAAGTAGATATTTTCCTATATCTGTGAAAGAAGAATTCATCTTTGTTCCAGTTTCTGACTTAGAGAGGTATCCTAAAAATCACAACTATTTGAAAAGGGTAAATAAAATCAGAAAAGATAGATACAAAGTTAATGATATATCTCTTCTAAATTAACAAGGTTTAAATATTCGGATTACTTTTTTGCTTTATGAAAGAGAAAAAGAGAATTTCTAGAAGCAAGGCTATATTACGTTACCCTGGTGGTAAGTTTAAAGCAGTAAAATTTATTCAACCATTCTGGGAACAGGTAGAACATGATGAGTATAGAGAACCCTTTGTTGGAGGAGGTTCGGTATTCATTTCAAAGCCACTAGTAAAATTTAATTGGATTAATGACATCAATAAAGAGTTATTCGCTCTCTATAAATCCCTAGCAGATAATTCCAAAAGAGAAAAACTTATTTCTGAGTTGCTTTCTATAGAAATAACTAAGGGAAATTATGACAAATTATTTTATTCAAAGCCAAAAGATTGGCTAGGCAAAGCCAAAAGATATTATGTTCTAAATAGATGCTCTTTCTCTGGTATAACCAAATGGAATTCATTTATAGGTGATGTTAGGTATAATATAGAACAAGCTCAACATTTAATGAGAGATGTTGGAAGAAAGTTAGCTAAAACAAAAATAACATGTGAAGATTTTGAGAAAGTTATAATAGCAAAACCTCTTGGCTCTGGAAAAGTTTTTATGTTTCTTGACCCACCATATGCAGAGAGCAGACAAGAAGCAGCTTATGAGCACTCATTCACAAAAGAAGACCACGTTAGACTTGCAAACCTACTAAAGAAAACAAAATACAGCTTCTTATTAACTTATGATGATTGTCCTTTCATTAGAGAGCTTTATGAGGATTGGACATACTTATATCCTCGTACATGGACTTATAGCGTAGCTAATGTTAAAACTCATTGGAATCCTCGAGAAAGTGGAAATGAATTATTTATATCCAACTTCCCTCTTAAAAAAATAGAGAATAAGAAAATAACTGATTTTGATATAATTAAAACTAATCAAGAGCCTTCTGTTCTTCTAGCGGAAAATTAGTTATAATAAGTTCCGTACCTATTTGCCTTCTGTCTTCACTCATAAAATATTTCCATGTAACCTCTTTTATTCTTGCCCAAGAATACATTTCTTTTATCTCTAGGCAATTCTCATACGATAAAATAAATTTTGCTTTAGCATTTTTCAAGATATTCATTAAATCTATATGGTCTTGAGGAGAGAATTCATGATTATAAATTGCTTTAGATGCTTTAAAATATGGCGGGTCTGCGTAAATTAGCGTATCTGGGTTGTCAGCAACTTCTTTTAATAATTCTTTGAAATCTAGGTTGGTTATTTTAACTCCCTGTAATTTTTTTGCTACAGGTTCGATAATATTTATCCACTTATCTGGGGTTATACTGCTCCCTAAAGCATATCCCCAACGGGGCTTATGCATTATTCCACTAAAAGAAGTTCTATTCAAATAGAAATATCTAAATGCTCTTTCTATATTGTTTTCTGGCTTTATATCTAATACTTCTTTATGTCTATGAGGATGAGCTACTTCATTTTTCAACAGATTATATAATTGGGCTTTTGTAGTTCTATCTTGGATTACCTTATAAAAATTGATGAGCTCGGGGTCTATGTCATTAATCCAATTTATTCCTTTTGCTTTTTGCTTTGCTAGAAATATAGATGCTCCACCAGCAAAAATCTCTATGTAATTATTATGACTTACTTTAGTAAATGGTATTATATGCTTGGTTCCATAGAACTTACCACCAGGGTATCTTAAACAAGTTTTTGCATGCCTTTTGATAGTCTTCTCTTTTTTCATACTAAATTGAAAAGTACAAGGATATTTATGGTTTTCTATACTTCCAAGAATAGCAAGTTTTTTAAACAAGCTTAACTTATATAAAATAATAAATAGGTAGGAAGATTCATTCCTTTGGGTCTCGCGAACTTTTGCTGAGTTCCCACGGAACATCGGGAGATGCGCATCTTCCTACCTTCTTATTGAAATATATTCAAGTTTATAAATCTTTTCTTTTACAATTTCGTTTTTCTCAAATAGCCTCTCAATCACCTTTAGGACATTTTTATCATCCAAAAGAATGTCAGTATCTTTATTATAATATTTTATTGAAGTCACACCATTACCATGACGTAGAGATTGTGGGCTTGGAAGTAATCTCTTATAAATCTATTAATGTGAAGCTATTCACATCATATAAATAGAATCAGAAATACTGGTGTGAAGTATAATTTAATAAAACGAAAAGCTTATAAAGGGGTTTATGTTATATAAATCATGGGAAGACGAAAAGGTTCAAAGAACAAGTCAAAGAATGATAAGGAAGTAATAAGCGAAGATATTAGCAAGTCTGGTCGCAAAGCGAGAACAGGATTACCACAGATAAATATGCTAGATGCAATTACCTATGTTAAAAAGGCATATCAAAATACTGGGTCTAACCTAAAATCTTTCGCTGGAATGGCTCAGGCAATGGGTATAGCAGAAGCTTTTTTTAAAAGGGCTTCAGGAGAACTAAGAGAATATGGCTTAATTACTCAAGAAGGCACAGGATGGAAAATCACAGACCTAGGTAGAAGAGCCGCTAATGGAGAGAGAAGTGCGGTAATAGAGGTATTAGAAACTAATAGTATCATGAAGGATTTATATTCTGAATTAAAAGATAAGAATTATGACAGGGATTATATTGAGGACTTTATAAGAAAAAAAAGATTTGCGTATAACATTAATGTTTCGTTAGTTGCTGACCGATTTTTGTTGGCGATGGGTCATATAAAAAATCTTGTAGAAGGCGAACCATATGTAGTTGGAGAAGAACGAAATGTCGAACAAACTCCATTATTTATCAAAATAATTAAACTGAAATATGCCTTGTTTCCACCAAGTAAGTCGGAAATAAAGGGGTTAGTAGAAGACTTATCCTTAGAAGCAGAAAGTAACAAAGATATAGCAATAAAGTCTCTTATCGGAAAAATGGTAGACAAAAAAGATAATGAGGCAGAATTGAAAACTCTTATGGAATTACTAATTGAAATAGTTTCTAATAAATATCCTTCTTTTTCTTTAGAAGGGAATGATGAATCAGAGGATTCTAATTAATCCTAAATTCTAATTATAAATTTAATCCACCGAAAGGTTTATATACTACTTACACCTTAAATATGCATGATTATGCACATATAATGCATAAAGGAGATACAAATGAGCAAGAAAATCGTCGTAACACTTCCAGATGAGACATACAAACTTATGAAACATCTTGAAGGCATGGGAAGCAAAGATGCTGAGATAGTCAGAAATCTAGTAATCTCATGGATGGCAGAGAAATCTATGATTTCAACATCTGCCAAGGAAAAGATGAAGAAAAGTTAATTTATTTATATTAAATTTAACGGGAGCCGAAGCCCCCGAGATTCAAAATGTCCCGCAAAGAACAAATCAAATCCATAGAAGAAAACCAAGAGGAGTATAAAAAACTAACTGAAAATGCAAGATACACTCAGGAATGGAAAGAATATAATGAAGCTCAGACACAGGAAAAAATCATTTTTTACAAATTGCTTGATGAATTAATAAACATAGTTCCAGAGAGAGTGTATACTTTTGGTCGTCCTCGCAAATCCCTAAGAGATATGATTTTCTCTTGCATGATTAAAACATATTCAAATATTTCTGCAAGAAGGATAATATCTGAATTGAAACTAGCACAGAAAGCAGGATATATCAAAGATGTTTGCCATTTCAACACGCTTCTGAATTATTTTGATGATACTGGAATATCAATACTATTGCCTTATCTTATTAGTGTTTCTGCACTTCCATTAAAAACTATTGAAGAAAAGTTTGCTATGGATTCAACTGGCTTTGGGACTCACAGATTTGATAGGTGGCTCGATGTCAGACTTGAAAAAAATTCCAAAAGAAAAGGTTACAGGAAATGCCATGCTGTTTGTGGGGTTAAAACAAATGTGATAACCTCTGTTGAAATAACAGGAAGCAATGTCGGAGATTCAACCATGTTCAAGCCATTGCTGTCAAAAACAAAAGAACATTTCAATGTTAAGGAGATTTCAGCTGACAAAGCTTATTCTTCAAAAGCCAATCTAGAACTTGCCGAGGAATTGGGAGCAATGCCTTATGTTCCTTTTAAATCAAACATAACAGGAAAGGCAAGAGGCTCTCCGACTTGGGCGAGGATGTTCAAGTTTTATGTCGACAAGTATATCGAATTTGCAGAGCATTATCATAAAAGAAGCAATATAGAAAGTTGTTTTGCAATGATTAAGCGAAAGTTCGGAGATTTTGTAAGATGTAAGACTCCAAAAAGCCAAGATAATGAAATCTTATGCAAGATTTTGTGCCACAACATTGTTGTCCTTGTCCATGAAATGATTGAATTAGGCATAGAAGTTGATTTTTCTGATGAAGCCAAGAAGCTACCTGCACAAAAAGTCATTTAGTTTTTGTGCAAAGCCGATAAATTCGAGGAGAAAAGCCCTTTATCTAATGCCACTTACATATATTATTTACACATCCACAACTTAATCCAATTTGGTAAATATAGCAGTCTTTGAACTCGCAAGTTGTTGCTGTATTCTCATTTTTTCCCTCACATACCTGATTAGAACACCCTCCAATTTTACAATTTGAATCAGAATTACACAGAGCATTTGTAGATGTACCACAAAAACGGCTTTCAAAGCTATTGTCCCCTGTTCTACAAAGATATTTGCAAGTATTATTTTCTACTATCCAACTCCCCGGACATTTTATGGCTGGAATATTATTTTCTTTTGCCCAGTTATCACAGCACTCATTCCAATAAACATAGTAAACTCCACCACATCCTCCTACAAGTTGATTGTTTTCATCATCTCCAAGAGGTTTTATTATTTTTAGTATAAACTTAAAAACAAAAATTGCCGCAACTAATATCAAAATAACAGCAATCAAAATAATAATTTTCTTCTTTTTCATATAAAACCCAAGCCTTTATTTATTTATAAATAATTCGATAAGTATAAGTAGAATTGTATTAATATCTTATTATTATAACTCTTTTTCTCTAACTTGAATCTTCCTCACTCATGAAATCCTCAAGCTTCACTTCTTTATCGATTTTTTTTGCCTTCAGATAAGCTTTTGCTAAAATATAAAAAATTAATCCTATAGATTTTCCAGATTTGTTGTTTGCAGGAATAAAAAAATCAACATTAAATGTATAGTTATTAGTATCACATAAAGCATAAACAGGCTTTTTGGTAGTTTTGGCATCATTCAAAGCATTCTTATCAAGCCATGGGTCGCAGATAAAAACCATGTCTGTCTCAAAAAAACTAGGCAGTTTAGGATTAGTTAAAATTCCTGCAGGATATTTTTTTGTGAATATTCTTACCCCAGTTAGTCTAGAAAAAGCTTCAATAGCTTTCCATCCAGCCTCTCTCTTGCATACAACAATAAAATCTTTTGGCTCAAACTTTACAAGCAACTCAATCATATCTTTTATTTTTTGGTCTATTAAGTTAGTATTTATTATCGCTATCCCGTCATTTCTTCTTCTGTACACAAAAGGCCTCATATGCGGAGTAATGACTTTTGTTCCAATATAACAGCCATACTTGATATAGTCTTCTAAAGGCACTAAAGTTTTGCCCTTTTCTTTTATTTGTAATCTTTCTTCAATTAATTTTTCTTTTATTTCCTCGCTAGTTATTTCTTTTCCGAATTTTTCAGCGAGCTTTTTAGCTTTTTCCTCCAGCTCTTTTTTCTTGCTTTTCTTTTCCTCTTTCTTATCATTTTCCTCAGTTTTTTCCTCATCTTGCTGGGAAAATACATCTATTGCTATATTAGTATCAGGAAATTCTTTTTCCTGCTTGTCCTTATCTTTAGTTTCTTCTTTCTTCTCTTCAGTTTTTTTCTTTCTCATAAAAATTTTCCTCCTAAATTTTTAGGACTTTCAGAAATCCTTGATTTCTGAGGCTGGCATGTTTTTATTTGTATTTTTGTTTAATTATTTTACTAATCAATATTATTAATCAATTAACTCTTTATTTACTTTAATGCATTTATTTATTCGCTCTATTATTAATTTTATTTACTAACTATAATTTTGTATAAATCATTCACGGGTTTTTCTGGGTTTATTTCAGCCAGTACGTGACTAAGTTAAAATCCTCAGCTTTTTTGCCTTTTTAAATCTTTACACGCTTTTTTCAATTTCAACTAATCTATTTAACTTGATTTCTCTTTCTTTGCCTTTAATTCCTGTCTTGACAAAGTCAGTTTGAAGTCCAAATGCTAAATCAGCTAGAGAATAATCTAAAGTTTCTCCGCTTCTATGCGAGAAAACTGTTGCTAGTTCATATTTTTTAGCAAGCTCAACTAATTTTTTTATCTCAATCAGGCTTCCTGTCTGATTTGGCTTTACAATAATAGCATTTACACTTCTTTTCATTAAGGCTTTTTTTAATCTTTCTAATTGGCTTGCAACTAAGTCATCTCCTATAATTAAGCAGGCCCTCTCTTTTATTATCTCCTCTCTTAATTCAGCAAAAGAATCAAAATCCTCGTCATTAAAAGGGTCTTCAACATATCCTAATCTAAATTTTAGTATCAAGTTTTTAATATATTCTTTCTGCTCCTCTGCTTTTAATCTTCTTATGCTGTTTTTATAGTTGTAAATCAAACCAGTATAGAAACTTGAACTTGCAACATCAATTCCTATTTCAATTTTTCCTTCTGACTCCAGCTCCTCTCTTGTCTTGTCAAGCACATCTAATGCTTCTTCATTAGTCAAGCTTGTTCCAAAAGCATTTTCATCATTTAACTCACCTAAAGCATTTCTTAATTTCAATCTTTTTCTACATAATTCATGAGCTTTATTCATCAAAAAAACATTATCAAAAAAATTGCTTGTTTTAGGAATAATCAAAAACTCCTGAAAATCTGGCTTTAAAAAATTTAAACTTCTTGTATGCAAGCCTCCTCCAATAACATTTCCAACTGGAAAAGGCATTTTGAAAGCTTTTTCATTCACAATCTGCCATAGTTCTTTTCCCTGCTCTAAACTGAGAGCTTTTAATGTTGCTATTTCCAAGGCAAGCAAGCTGTTAGCTCCAATTTTTTCTTTTGCTAGAATTTCTATCTTGCCTAAATCATTAAAACTTTCAATTTCAATTTGTGAAAGCTTACTTGATAAATTTATCAAGCTGCTTATATCATCTTCTATGCTTTTGATATAAGTATGCTTCTCATATTTGCCCTTGCTTTTTCCTGACGGAGAAGAAGCAGAGAATATTCCAAGCTGGGTTTTAATTAGAACTTCTATAGTTTTTTCCTTTCTAGAATCTAATATTATTCTCGCATTTACCTCTTTTATTTTCATGAACTCTTAAAATAAGGCGGGTTAATAAATATTTTGATTATAGCTGAAAATATAGATAATAAAAAACTTTAGATATGCTTAAAAATAAGCTTTATGATATCTAAGCATGGCTAAATATCAAGACTCTAAAGAATTAAAAGCTTATCTTGCAGCATTAAGACAAGGGCTTGAAGAACATCAAAGAAGGTATGAAGAAGCAAGGCAAAGATTGCAAGAAGTGCCTGATCCTACTACAAGAGCTGTTTTAGAATGTGTTTTATTAGATGTTCATACAGATACCCAGGGTGTTTTTTATGCACTGTCCAGCCTTAGATATGCATCGCGCATGTGTAAAGAACTTACTGAAAGAGTGAGCGAACTAGAAAAAAAGTTAGCAGAAAATCCTTTAATGGGTCCAGCAGCAGAAGAAGTTTTGAAAAGGATATGTCCTCAAGCACTGGATGTTAAAGCAGTTTCAATGCTAGAGGCTATGTTTGATTACTTGTTAAAAGTTGTATCTGAAGATCCAGAAAAAAAGGCAGAACTTGTAAAATTTTTTGCCAGCAGATTAAATCAAGAACCCAAATAAAAACTGCTTGTTATTTATATACTAATTTGTGCTGCTTATATGTTTATTAACTTACTATTAGAAAATTAATTATTTTTGTAAATTATTTTATATTGCTTCCTCTTCTCCCTCTTCCTCAGCTTCCTCAAATTCGTCATCAGGCTTAACTAACTCCATTATCTCGCCTTCTTCCTTGATTTCAGCCTCCTCTTTCTTCTCAAGTTTTTCAACTTCCTCCTCTTTCTTCTCCACTATTTCCATCTCTCTTTTAAGTTTTGTCTCTAGTTTTTTAGGAAAAGGCCTTTTTACTGTTATTGGCAGCACTCCAGCTGAAAATTCAATTTCAGCTATTTTTAAAGGATCATAATTAACTTGTTCAATTTTTTCTTTCTCAATTTTCAAAAGCAAAGGAGCATCCATGGAAATTTGCAAAGCTCTTGCTCCAAGAATTCTAGCTACCTCATATTTTGTAAACTTTTCTCTTTCTTCAACTTTAACTATCATCTTAAATTTCCTCCACGTGTTGCTTACAACTTTCTGGAAATTTAATGAGGCAAAAATTATCAGATTTTTTCATTCTTCTGTATTTTTTATTTTATTTTCTATTACCTTTTGAAGCTCTTTAAACTTTTCTGTCGCCAAATCTATAATTTTTTCTACCTCTTCTTGAGTTAATGGCTCTTCTCCTCCTTTTTGCAGGGCATTTATCATTATCTCCTTGTCTTTTGTTAGCGCAATACTTAATCTTGCGTCACTTGCATCCTCCTCTTCTTTAATAGGATCGACTATGATTTTTTCTCCTACTTTGTGGAAAGTTATAGTTAAAGGAACTTTATTACTTAGAGGAATTGGCTTGTTAGTTAATTTTCCAAACTCAATTTTTTCTTTTTTTTCATCATACTTTGGCATTTTTGCAGTTTTTAATGCCATAACTGCTGCTAAGCAGCTTGCATCAATTAAGTTGCCTTCATCATTTAAAGAATAAATATCAATCATTATAGAATAAACTTTTTCTTCTTTTTTTATGCATAATTTTTTAAAATCTATAAATCCTGACTCTCTTACACTTCTATCCACTATTCTTGCCAACTCAATTGCTTCTATTCCAGGAGGCCCCATCTCAAATCTAGAAGATGATAAAGGCAGTAATTCAACTGTAGTCACTAAGGTTCCTTCATCCTCGCTGTCAGTATATGGCTCAGCAACACCAATTTTTACTCCAGCTACTACTTCAGTATTTCCTAGTTTTACTCTGCAAGAACCTTCAGCATTCTTGCTTACTCCTGTTTCTATTTCTATATTTCTAAAATCAAGCAGCTCTCTGCTGTCAAATCTTTTGTTTTCAGCTAAAAATTCTTTTATTCTCTCTTTTGTTAAGTTTGATGCTTCCATATTCAATTTCCTCTGAAATTTAATAGCTCGAAAAATTTATTTTTCATGATTTTAGTTTTCCTCGAAATTTTCTTTTAATATTTTTTTCTGAAGCTCATAGATTTTTTTACAAGCTTGCTTTCCAATTTTGACTGCTTCTTTAAGCTCTTCTGGCCTTATCTTTCCATCTAGCTGCATTAAAGAAATTTTCCCAGATTTTGTAAATGCTAAAGGAATATCTGTAGCCCCCTCTCCATCCTCATAATCTTCTTCGTCCTTGATTAAGTCAACAACAATTTTATCATCAATCTTTCCTATAGATACAGCTGAAACCATCTCTTTCATGCTGACTCCTGCATGTGCGAGTGCAAGAGCAGCAGCATTTATTCCTGCGCATCTTGTTGAAGCATTTGCTTGCAAAACCATAATATGCACATCTACAACTGTATTAGGATAGGCATCTAAATCTACAATATTGGAAAGAGCCCATTCACTCACTTTGCCGATTTCCTGGCTTCTTCTGCTTGGTCCTGGTTTTTTTCTTTCTGGAACTGAAAACGAGAGCATATCGTAATTGCATCTTAAAACACCCTTCTGAGGGTTTTGTAAATGCTGCGGATGCATTGGTTTTGGCCCGTAAACTGCAGCAATAGCTATAGTATCTCCAAAAGCAAACATAGCAGAACCATCTGCATTTTTAATTACACCTATTTCAGCTTTTATCTCTCTAGTTTCATCAAATTTTCTTCCGTCTAGTCTTTTTGTATATGCCATCTTATGCTGCTCGCCTCCCTGAATTTTGTGTTAAATATGCTAAATCCCTTATAGTTATCTTTCCTAAACAAGTCGTTCTTGCAATAGCTAAATCAAAAAGTCTGAATCTTATTTCAGAACTGCTATATTTCCTTGCTGTTTCCCATATTCGCTCACTTCCTTCATCAGATAAATGTCTTTTTCTATCAAAGTAGTCTTCTATTCTCATCCCCATTTCTTCAAATATTTTCTCATAAACTTTTTTTCTTCTGGTTAATTCTACAATTCTTGTTTCTGAAGAAATCCTCTTTCTTGTACCAGAATACTTTCTTACTATTCTTATTGTTCTATTCAAGGTTTCTTCATCTAATACTTCATTCATTCTTCTTCAGCCTCCTTTGATTTTTTCTTTTTCTTTCCTTCAAACCACTCCTTAACTTTTTCAGTTAATCCTTCAACATAACTTTTGCTTACAACATAAAGTATGGCTTCTTTTGCTTTTAACTCGTCTTCTATTTCTTTTCCAAGAATCCAGATTATTCCATTCTGTCCTACTATAATCTCACAGTTAGTTTCGTCTTTAATCAGCTTTATCATGCTTCCCTCTTTTCCTATAACTCTAGGCACTTTATTTGAATTAATGCAGACTATCATTCCTCTCTCTAACTTGCCTAGTCCTCTGCTTTTGATAGTTAAATCTACACTTCTATGCTTGACAGCAAAAACTTTGCAGGCAATCATATCGCCTATATCAAAATATTCTGTCAAATCTCCTTTAAGATATCTTGAAACTTCTGCAACTGATAAAAAAGCATTATAAGGAGCTTTTATATCCATAAGCCATCCATTAAAAGTCACATCGCTAACTGTTCCTATCACAATATTTCCAGCGCGAGGCATGTAAATTCCAGATAAAGGAATAACTTTTACTAGTCTGTCAGAAATGCTTGCCAGCCCAAATCTACTAGCTAGAATATCATCATTTTCTCTTCTTGTGCCATCACCTGGCAAATACTCTCTTCCAGAAACAATCTTTTCTCCAGGAATTACGATTTCTTTTTTAATTTCTTTTACTTCTTCCTGATTTTCTTCTTTAATCATTTTTTAATATTATTTTTCTCCGACCCTTTAGTTTATTTTTTTAGCTTTTTAAAGTTATCTATTTCAGCATTTATCCAAGATTCAAACTCTTCGTTCGCTTCTGCATTAATTTTTATTATACATGGTGTTTCGTAAGAATGGATTTTTTTAACTTCTAGTTTAATTTTTTCCCAATTTTCATTTTTGGTCTTGCAGATAGAAATAATTTCTTCTGAATTATCAACCTTGCCTTTCCACAAAAAAGAACTTTGAACTGGAAAAAAATTTGCACAAGCAATAAGCTTTTTCTCAATTAAATGATGGACGATTTTCTTAGCTTCATCCATATTTGGATATGTCACATAAACTAATATAAAGCTCATTTTACTTCCTCAACTATGGCAGAGCCATGAGTAACTGAATTTAGTTTATCATAAAATTCAAGCTGAAAACCAGCAGGAATATTTATTATACATCTTAAGTCGCCATTTCCTAACCATTCTTCTTTTTCCTTATAATCCTGCAATAAACCGTAAACTTTTCCAGTATGAACTGCGGGAACAATAATTCTAAGCTTTTTTGTTTCTATTTTTATAGGCAGAACTTCTTTTATTTTGCTTATTATTTTTGCAATCTGCTGTTCTATTGGCTTATTCTCGACATTAACTCCAGCAAGTTCAAGTGCTTCAGCAATTCTCTTTTCTGAATGTTGTTTGCCAGTACTAGGATCAACAGCATTTCTTAAAAGAAAGTCTATCACTTGTCTTACTTTAATTTCCTGTTCTTTCTTCTTATATTCAGAAGGCAGCACAACCTCTCCTTGTTTTATTATCTTTTCAGCAATTGCTCTGACATCGTCTGTTGCAAAAGCTTGCTTTAAATCACTCTGGGAGCACTTCAAACCTTTCTTAAAATCGTAAAAAATCTCATCTACAGCAAGAACATTTTCTATGTTAACTTGCAGTCCTTTCTTTAATTGTAATGCTTTATCAACATCAACAAGAATTTCAAACTCTTTGCCTTTGACTTTTAATCTTGCTTCCACATTAACCATAATAATCTTACCTCAAGTATTTCTTCAGTTCTTCTCCAGAAATTCTTTTTAATTTCTTTTCATCAGCTTTAATATAACCAACATCAAATCTTTCTATTTCAAAATTCTTTCCCAGGATTTTCTTAAATATTTTTAATCCTAACTTTATAGATTCTTCTACACCCATCTCACTAAACTCCTCTCTTAGCATCTCTTTTATCTTTTCATCATTTTCTCCTATGGCTGAGGCTTTATACTCGTAATAATTTCCAGTAACATCAGAAACATAAAGCTTGCCTTTAGTTCCAGTTATTCCTGCTACCATCATTGAAACTCCGAAAGGCCTTAAACCTCCATACTGAGTTGACATCTGCTTCAAATTTGCTATCTCCTTGATTACTGATTCAGTGTCTACCCCTGTATCATAAGTAACCCTGTTTTGTTGAGCGATTATTTGTGCTCTTTCTATCAGAACTCTTGCATCGCTTAATATTCCTGCAGCACTTGCTATAATATGCTCATCAATCTCATATATTTTGTTCGCAGAATCCTCTACTATTAATTTGTCTCTCATTCGTCTGTCAGCTATTATAACTACGCCATCCTTGCACGAAAATCCAATTGAAGCTGAGCCCAATCTTACAGTTTTTTCTGCATACTCAACTTGTAAAAGATGCCCATCTGGCGAGAACATGGTTGCGGCTCTATCATAACCCATTACCTGATTTTGTACTTCCATTGGCATATCTACCATTTTTATAAAAAAGAGATAATCTTAATTTATTTTCCTATCTCCAGCAAAAACATCTAGATAAAGAGATTTATAAACTTTATGGTAATAAAGTTTATAATCAAACTTAATATCTGCATTTTAGGACAATGTTTAACTGCTGAAAATACAGCCATTTATTTAATACTTGTTTAGGTTAGATGTATTGTTTATAATACTGAATATAGTTCTATTTTAGCTTATAATACTTATCAAATACTTGTCTCAGCTTGATACCCATCTCTCTTATATTGTTCTCATTAAGATTAACACATTCCTCTTCCATATAGCTTAAATTAAACATAATATAAGCATGAGCTTCATCTTCCCATACATCAGGATGATATGCCCCGCCTCTTGAAAGAAATTTTACAATTTCTTCTCTTGCTTTCTTATCAAGCTGTTTCAATAAATCATCAACTTCTTTCTTATATTCCTGATTTTTATAGTATAAGGCGTGTGCTATCTCATGTAACTCATCTTCTATTTTTGTTGGTTCTGCTATTCCAATAAGATAACTATCCTGAAAGCTTTTAATTACCTCTAGAATAATCTTTTCTTCAGGGTACAAAGGGTTAAACTTGCCTTCTAAAAATGGCCTTATAGCCTGAGGTGAGAGATTAAACGCTTCCCATTCTTCAAGATAGTTCTTTCCTGATATATTATTGTACCATATTAAGAACTCTTCCTGGGTAAAAACCTTGCCTCTAAATTCAGGGGATTCCTGATATTCCTGAAATCTTAAAAAAGCCTTAGCCAGCTCAGAAAAGCTAGGAAACACAATCTTTATTACACCATCAAAAACATGCTCTACTTTTATACTTTCTGTTATAGCTTCCATTTTTCCCTCCAGACTTGCTTGCTCAAAACCAAGAAACCTGTTAATTTATAAGCTTTTCTATAGGCTTAAAAAGACATTATTTTCCTAAACCCTTAATTGTCCCAGAAACCCGCCTAATTTTAATGCCTGCCATTAATAAGGCAGCTCTTACCTTATCTAACTCCTGCCTATTTACAGCTAGAATCTTATCTATAAACATAACTCCTGCCTTTGCATATCCCAATATACCTATAAACTCAAGAATAGCCTTTTCTACTTGCTCTTTGCTTGCTTCAACCAGTAGATAGCGCTTATTTTCTCTATGCGAGGGATAAAGTTTCTTTTCCATGGAGAAGAAAGGAGAAATTGGTTTTTATATCTTACTTACTGCTAACTTATTATAGAATTAAAATTATTATTTTGTTTGAGGAACTTCTTCTTCCATTTGGGTAATTTTTTCTAAATCTGCTTTTCCTTTATTCATCATTTCTATTAATCCAGTAATATATTGTCCAAGAGTAGTAGTTGTATCCCCATCCTCATATCTTTTAAGTTCTCCAACAACATCCTCATGGCTTGGAAGTTCTCTTTCTAATATCCTTTTTGCAATTTGTTTTATAGTAGACTTATGACTGTCTGATCCTGCTGAAAAAATAGCTTTTCCATACATTTCTATAAACCTGTCTGCATCTGAAACTGCTCTTGCAAATGCAATAGCCTCTCCTTGTCTTCTTCTTATTAAATCATACATATGTGTCACCATTAAAAAACACAATTATCTGGCTATTTAATCATTTCTATATTTCAATAGTTATTTTGTTATAAACATTTATAAACATATTCTTATTTATTGATAAAAGAAAATGAAAATATTCACAATAGGCGGTTATAATGAAGTTGGCAAGAATATGACTGCTGTTCAAGTAGGAGATGATGTTATAATTTTTGACTGTGGCTTGTACTTGCCGCCAATAGTTGAGCTAGAAGAAGCAGAAAGAAACAATATAATGAATGAAAAGCAGTTAAGAAGACTTAAAGCAATTCCAGATGATACAATTTTAGACAAGCTAGGATTAAGGAACAAAGTTAGAGCTATTTTACTAGGGCATGCTCACCTCGATCATGTAGGAGCTGTTCCTTATATGGCTTCTAGATACAATGCAGATGTTCTAGGAACTCCTTTTACCTTGGCTGTTTTAAAAACTTTAATTAGTGATGAAAATGTAAATCTAGAAAATAATTTTAAGGAAATTCAGCCAAATTCCAGCTTCACAATCAAAGGCAATAAAAGCTACCAGGCAGAATTTATCAACATTACTCATTCAACTATACAAACTTCTATGATTGCTTTACATACTCCTGAAGGAATAGTTTTATATGCAAACGATTTCAAATTTGACAACTCTCCTCAACTTGGAAAAAAACCAAATTATGAAGCATTAAGAAGAATAGCAAAAGAAGGAGTAAAAGTTATGATTGTTGACAGTCTGTATGCTGCAGAAGAAAGAAAAACTCCTTCTGAAAAAGTTGCAAGAAGTCTGTTAGAAGATGTTATGCTGACAACAGATAATGAAAATTCAGGCATTGTTGTTACAACATTTTCAAGCCACATAGCCAGATTAAAAAGCATAGTTGATATGGGTAAAAAGCTAAACAGAAAAATAGTTTTTGTTGGCCGTAGCTTGTCAAAATACGTTGGTTCTGCAATAAAAACTAGTTTATGCCCATTCAAGAGCAAGATTTCTTTATTCAGCTACAAGAATCAAGTATATTCTGCTTTAAAAAACATTAACAAAGCCAAACATCAGTATCTTGTGGTATGCACAGGACATCAGGGCGAGCCAGGAAGTATTTTAGAAAGAATATCAAGAGATGAAACTCCTTTAAAGCTCTCGCCTAAAGATCATGTAATTTTCTCTTCTAGGACAATTCCTGCTCAGATAAATATTGCCAATAAAGGAGCAGTAGAAAAAAGATTAAAGCAAAAAGGTGTAAGAATCTTCAATGATGTTCATGTTTCAGGACACGCAGGAAGAGAAGATTTAAGAGATTTTATCAACATGATTCAGCCAGAACATATTGTTCCAGCTCACGGAGACTTGCCAAAGCTTTCAGCATTAATTGAATTAGCCACCGAACTTGGCTATAAACCGGGCAAAACCTGCCATCTCTCTCAAGATTTAAATGTTATCGAGATTTAAAATAATTAGATTTAAATAATATATATTCTATAGTTAATTAGAAAAAGAGGCAAAAATGGAAAGAGTAGAAATAATAGCAGGATTGAGAAGCGCAGTAGAAAAAGGCTATAGTTTGCAGCAGGCAATGCAGTCTTTTATAAATGCGGGCTATAACGAGCAGGATGTAAAAGATTCAGCCAGAACTTTAGGAGGAATCATAACTGAGATTCCTGAAATTCCCTTACAGCAATATCAACCAGTTATTCCAAGTCTGCCTGCAGCCAAAAACCAGCCAGTTACAAAACAGCCAACTTCAATTCAACAAATTCCTCCTTCTTCAGCATATCAGCAAACTTTTAAACCTCAACAATTTGGGCAAAAACCAAAATCAAAAATGAAAGTAATAATCATTATTTTAATAATTGTTTTAGTGCTACTAATAGTAGGTTTAGTTGCAATCCTTTTCTTTAAGGAGCAAACATCAAATCTTATAAATAAGATAATAGAATTGATAAAAAAATAAGCATGTATAACCCAGAAGAAGACTCTTATTTTCTACAGGAACAATTAAGGAAATATCTTAAGAATAAAAACAAAAACTTGAGAATTCTTGATACTGGTTCAGGAACAGGGATTCAAGCTGAAACTTGTCTGCAAGCAAGGTTCAAGAATGTTCTTGCTTCAGATATAGATAACGAATCACTTATGCTATTAAAAAAGAAAAATATTCCTGCACTAAAATCTAATCTTTTTTCAAAAATAAAAAGTAAATTTGACTTAATCATTTTCAATCCCCCTTACCTGCCTGAAAACAAATATGATAAATTGCAAGATACAACTGGAGGCAGGAAAGGTGACGAAACTATTTTAAAATTCTTGATGCAGGCAAAAACTCATTTAACCAGTAATGGCAAAATTCTTCTTCTTATATCATCATTGACTCCTAAGGACAGAATTAGCAAACTGATACAAAAACTGAATTATAAAAAGATAAAAACAGCAGAAAAAAAGCTTTTCTTCGAAACCTTAGAAGTCTGGTTTATTTCTTCTTCAAGTGCCAGAAAACAACTCCTGTAGAGACAATAGTAGTTAGAATAATTACAATGAGATTTACAATATTCTTGTCCATAGAAATCAGCACAGTCTTAAGTGCGAACACAAGAAAAACATAAAGAACAAAATAGAAAATAATTGTGCTTAAAACCTCAAAATCAAGAATCTTGCTTTCCTCAACTAAATCCCTTAAATATACTGCAATTGCAAATCCGACAGCAATTAAAATTAGTGCGCCGACAAAAGCAGGAATTAGCACTATGGCAGAAGTAAGCCAGCTTGTTAATTCAGGAATTCCTAACTGATCTAAAGCAAGGCTGGCAAATAACAAATAGATGCTCCATTTAATAACTGTTAAGAAGAGATTGATAAAACTCTTCTTTGTTGTCTTGCCTATATCTGCTCTGTCAATAATTTTCTTGAGCAGGAACTTTATAATCATACCAAGAACTATACCCATTATAAATAAAATTGCAGCAATAATCAAATTGGCAACAAACAGATTAAAGTCAGTTATTTTAAACTTATCCTCAAGAATAGAAATTAAACCATAACTTATCATCCTAGTCTTAAGTATAGCATATTTATAAAGTTTTTTCGTCTCTTTGAAGTTTAGGTATTTTTTAGAAATATCTACTAAATCATAATAATCTTAATATACTTAAAACCTTTTCCTTGCTTATGAAATTTGCACATTTAGCTGACTGCCATTTAGGAAGCTGGAGGCATCCTGCTTTGCAGCAATTGAATTTAGAAAGTTTCAGGAAAGCAATAGAGATATGCATAAAAGAGAAAGTAGATTTTATATTAATAGCAGGAGATTTATTTGATTCTGCGTATCCTCCAATAGAGATATTAAAAGAAACATTTTACGAGTTAAAGAAACTAAAAGAGGCAAATATCCCATGTTTTATTATTGCAGGCAGCCACGATTTTTCAGCTTCAGGAAAAACTTTTTTAGATGTTCTGGAAAAAGCAGATTTCTGCAAAAATGTTTTTAATTTTGAGGAGAGAAATGAAAAAATTCTGCTTAATCCTGTAGTTTACAAAAACGCAGCAATTTATGGCTATCCTGGAAAAAAAGCAAGCATGGAAATTCCAGAATTAAGAAGAACCCTGCTCCAGGATGCTCCAGGATTTTACAAAATCTTTATGCTTCATACAAGCATCAAATCAGCAATTGGCTCTCTGCCAATAGACTCAATTTCAGAGCTGGAACTGCCAAAAGCAGACTACTACGCTTTAGGGCATCTTCATGTAGACTATGCAGACGGCAATTTTGTTTATTCAGGCCCAATCTTTCCCAACAATATGCAGGAATTAGAAGAGCTAAAATACGGCAGCTTCTATCTGGTAGATACCTCTCCCTCAAAATACAAAAAAATAGAGCTGAAAATAAAAGAAGTAGAAGTTATTGATTTGGAAATAAAAAATACTCTGACTGCTACAGAGCTTATTAAAGCCGAAATTCAGAAAAGAAATATCCAGGATAAAATTGTTCTTCTAAAACTTTCCGGAAAGTTAGAAAAAGGAAAAATCAGCAATATAAATTTTAAAGAAATAGAAGAACTTGTTATGAAAAAAGCATTTGCATTTTTAAAATCAACCTCTCAATTGGCAGTAGAAGAAACAAAGATAGAAATTGAAGCTTCTGATATGGACAAGATTGAGGAAGAGATAATAAAAAACTACCAATCTACTCAATCCAGTGACTTAACTAAGTTGATTCCCTCGCTTATTAATGCGTTCTCCTTAGAAAAGCAGGAAGATGAGAAATCTGCAGTCTTCACAGACAGGCTTGTTCTGGAAATAAAGAAAACTCTCAATTTGACATGATAATTAGGAAAATAAAGCTTGTAAATATAAGAAGCTATGAAAATGCAGAGATAGAATTTCCTTATGGCTCTGTCCTTCTTTCAGGAGATATTGGAACAGGGAAGACATCTGTTTTGCTTGCTATTGAATTTGCCTTATTCGGCTTGCAACCAGGGCAGAAGGGCGCTTCTTTATTGAGAAATGGAGAGAAAGAAGGTTTAGTTTCATTAGAGTTGGAAATAGATGGCAGAATTATTGTTATAGAAAGAACATTAAAAAGAGGGAAATCAGTAAGCCAAGAATTTGCTTCAATCTCTATTGACAATGAAAAAAAAGAGCTTTCTGTTACAGAATTAAAGAATCTAGTCTTATCACTAATAAACTACCCTTCAGAATTTGCAAAGAAAACAAACTTGCTTTATAGGTTTACGGTTTATACACCTCAGGAAGAAATGAAACAAATAATTCTTGAAGAACCAGAAGAGAGGCTCAACATATTAAGACACGTTTTCGGAATAGACAAATACAAAAGAATTCGCGAGAATACAGATATTTTTACAGCCAAGCTAAGAGAGGAGATAAGAACAAAAAAAGCTCTAGTTTCAGATTTAGATGAAAAAAATTTGAAAAAAGAAAGCAAAGTTCAGGAAATTGAAAAGCTGAACTTTTCTATACAAAACACGGAAAAAGAGTTCATTGTTCTTACTGAACAAAGCAAGAAAAAAGAAAAAGATTTGAAAGAGGTAGAAGAGAAAATCCAGGAAAAGAAAAAGTTTGAAAGCGAGATAGAAAAAACAATCGCATTGCTTGTAGGCAAAAAAGAGCTCTCCTTTTCTTTGACAAAAGATGAAGAAAGAATTAATTCGCAATTAGAAGAAGCCAAGAAAATACCATTTAGCGAGCAGCAACTTGAAGAAAAAGAAAAGGAAATAGAGCAGTTAAAACAGAAAGAAAACGATTTAAACAAAAAATATCTTGATTTATCCAGCCAGATAAATTCTCTTATTTTGAAAAATTCAGAATCAGACAAGCTGAAATCAAGCATCTCTAGATTACAGCACTGCCCCACCTGTCTGCAAGATGTTAATCCTGTTTATAGGGCAAATATAATGAACAAATTCGACAACGAAATATCAGAAAATAAAAAGTTAGTTTTAGCACTGAATGAGGAGAAAGAAAAAACATCAAGTGAGCTTGATAAAATAAAAAGCACGACAACAAAAACAGACAGAGAAATTTCAGAAATGAAACTCACTAAAGTAAAGCTTGAAGGCATCAAGGAAAAGCAGGAAAGATTAAAGGAGATAGAAAAGCAGAAAGTATTCCTGGAAAAAGATTTTCAGATTTTAGAATCGCATGTAACTGACTTAAAATCCAGAGTTTTGGAATTTTCCAAGTATGATAATATTTTTGAGGAAAGGAACAAAGAATTAAAAGAAGCCCTAAAAATAGAGAAAGAAGCTGAAATTTCACTGGCAACAATAAAAAAAGAGATAGAAATGACAAAAAAAGAAATTCTTTCAATAACTGAGGAAATAGAAAAAAAAGAACTGACAAAAAAAGAACTAGAGCATATAACTGAATTAGAAGATTGGCTTTCCTCTCAATTTCTTGAGCTAGTAGCATTTACTGAAAAAAACGTCATGCTGAAATTGAAAGAAGAATTTTCCAAGCTTTTTAATGAGTGGTTTAATATTCTTGTCCCAGATATATTTACAGTAAGATTGGATGAAGACTTTACTCCAATAATAGAACAGCAAGATTATGAATTAGATTACAGCTATCTATCTGGAGGAGAAAGAACAGCAATTGCCCTGGCTTATAGGCTAGCTTTAAATCAAACAATAAACTCTCTATTATCACGAATTAAAACCCGCGATTTAGTAATATTAGACGAACCCACTGATGGATTTTCAGAGCAACAATTAGATAAGATGCGTGATGTTCTTAACCAATTGAAAGCCAAGCAACTTATTCTAGTAAGTCACGAAAGCAAGATAGAAAGTTTTGTTGAGAATATTATAAAGTTCAGGAAAGAAGGTGGAGTAACAAAAGTTGAAAAATGAAACTTCAAATTCCTTTTTACTTGCAAACAACACCATTAAACTGCGGGCCAGTAGCATTAAAAATGGTTCTTGAATTTCTCAATAAAAAGTATTCAATAGAAGAACTCGAGCAAGCGACAGGACTGGAAAAAGGAAAAGCAATCTCAACAATAAAGCTTGCAATTACAGCAGCTAGATTAGGATTTAAAGCAAAATTCTTCTCTAAATCGATTTATTTTAATAAAGAAAATCTGAAATTAGATTATTATAAAAATATGTAGACTCAATAGTCACAGAATCAGAAAAACTTGTTAAAGAAGCAAATAAAGCAGGCGTGGATGTTGAAGAAAGAACTTTATCCTTGGATGAAATATTATCATACATAAAACAAGACAGTGCAATAATTATACTTCTTGATTGGAATATTATTACTGGGGGAGAAGGTTATCAAGGGCATTTTGTTCCTGTTGTTGGCTTCGATAGCAAGTATATTTATGTTCATAATCATGGTTTCCTAAATCCAACTCCTTTTTTGCCAATCTCAAGAGAATTATTTGAAAAAGCCAGAAAATCAAGAGGAACAGATGAAGATATTGTGATTATTTTTAAACTTTAATTCTCCTGAATAAATATCCGCCTACAAATATTACTATTGCAGAAAATCCTACTAGAACCAAGAAGCAAGTTAGAGGAGCAATATGACTCACTCCCTCTAATCCATATCTAATCCCTTCAATTCCATAAGATAATGGGTTAAAATAAGAGATAGTTCTCAATATTGCAGGCGCAGAAGTTAAAGGAAATAATGCTCCAGATAAAAAGAATAAAGGCAATATTGCAAAATTCATAACTAACTGAAATCCCTGCATATCTTCCATTCTTGAAGCAATCGCAATTCCTAAAGCAGTAAGAGATATCCCAAGCAAAATCATAAATAAATATGCAATTATCAGTCCTATGAAAGTTAAATGAATTGTTCCTATGAAAAATGATATTATCAGCATTATAGTTCCCTGAATAACTGCAGTAGTCGCTCCTCCTAAAGTCTGTCCAATCATTATGCTTGTTCTTGAAATTGGTGCAACTAAAGTTTCTTTCAAAAATCCAAACTGCTTATCCCATATTATCTGTATTCCTGAAAATATTGAGGTAAACATAACAGACATTGCTATAATTCCTGGAGCAAGAAAAGTTACGTAACTTGTTCCTCCACTAATGACAGAACCTAATCCAAACCCAAGAATTAACAGGAAAAATAATGGTTGTGCTAAACTTCCAATTATTCTTGACTTGCTTCTTAAATATCTCTTTATGCTTCTCAGCCAGATTGTATGTATTGCTATTAATGCTGATGTCATCTTCTCGCCCACACTCTCCTTCTAATTCTCATTGCATCTTTTCCAGTAGCTTCCTCTTCTCTGATTGTCTTTCCTGTAAAATACAAAAATACATCCTCTAAACTTGGCTTATTTATTGTCATTGTTTTAATCTCAATTTTATTTTTCCCTGCAATTCTCACAACTTCAGCCAGATTTTTTTCAGCATGTTCAACACTTATTGTCACACAATTGTCATGTACTTTTACTGATTTGCAGAACTTGCATTTCTTTAGAACCCTAGAAAACCTATCATGCTGCTCTGTTTCTATTGTTATCATATCTCCGCCAATTTTACTTTTCAAATTATCTGAAGTATCTAATGCAACAATTTTTCCCTTATCAATTATTGCAATTCTATCGCATAATCTATCAGCTTCATCCATATAATGAGTTGTTAATATTATAGTCAATCCTTTTTCCTTATTCAGCTTGCTTATATAATCCCAGAGTTTATTTCTTGTTTGCGGATCTAAGCCAAGAGTTGGCTCATCTAAAAATAAGATTTTGGGTTCATGAAGTAAACCACGGGCAATCTCTAACCGCCTTTTCATTCCACCTGAAAAAGTTTTGACCAAAGAATCTTTCCTGCCATCTAATTCAACTAATTTTAATAGCTCAATAATTTTTTTCTCCCTTTCTTCTTTAGGAACATTATATAACCTTCCATGAAAATCCATATTTTCATAGCAAGTCAGCTCGTCATCTAATGTCGGATCCTGAAAAACCATGCCTATAGAATTTCTTACTTTATCTCTCCGCTTTATAATGTCAAAATTATTCACAAGCGCTTTTCCAGAATTTGGCATTTGCAATGTAGCAAGCATGGAAATAGTAGTAGTCTTCCCTGCTCCGTTTGGCCCTAATAATCCAAAAATCTCGCCCTCTTTTACAGAGAATGAAATATTATTTACCGCAATTAGCTCTTGAAATTTCTTTGTCAAATTTTCAACCCTTATAGCATCCATGCTAAAAATATGCAATTTTGGCTTTTAAAATCTATGTAGTCTAATTATAGAATAGAAAATCAAAAGATTTATAAATACCTCTTATTATTAGCTAGTATAAGTTCTTAATATTTATTAAGGTTATTCTAAAAAATGGAAGAAGAAATAAAAAATTCAATTCTCAAAACAGGAACAAGCATACTAGGACTTATCTGCAAAGATGGCGTAGTTATGGCAGCAGACAGGAAAGCAGTTGCAGGAAACATAGCTGTGAGCAAAACCACTAAAAAAGTTGTTCAGATAAATGACTACTTAATATCTTCAGGAACAGGGGTGGCTTCTGATATCGATATGATGCAGAAAATAATTGCTGCAGAGTTGAGGTTAAAGCATCTAAAAAGCAAAACTCGCCCAACAATAAAAGAAGCTGCAAATCTTATCGGTATGATAGCATATAGGAATATAAGGCAGTTCTCAACAATCCCCTTTATTGCAGGGTTACTTGCAGCAGGAATAAATGAAGATGGAAGCTTTGAATTGTACTCTATCGAGCCAGCAGGCTCTGTTACAAAAATAGAAGATTATGACGCAAACTTTTCAAGCGGAATGCCTTTCATTCTTGGCTTGTTAGAAAGACAGTACAAAAAAGACATGACAGTAAAAGAAGGTGTGCAGTTAGCTGTAGAGTGCATAAAATCTTCTACCCAAAGAGATATCGGCTCTGGATTTGGAATTGATGTATTTACAATAACAAAAGCAGGCATTAAGCACGAGATTAAGCAGAAAATTGAAGCAGACTACAAAGAAGAAAAATAAGTTCTGATTATAGCCGAGGACTTTAGCATTTCCCCAGTTTGTCCTCGACTAGATAGGGAAAGACTAATGTCTTTCACTATAAGCAAGAAATTAGTAATAGAAAATTATTATTAGAAGATAAAATTAAGCAAAATACAATTTAATAGAAACAAACAACATTAATAACAAAACATACAAAATTAAAAAATCAAAGATAAATTTAAGTTATAATCAAGAAAACCTTGAGTTTATCACACTTTAAAACGTGTGGTTTGTTTGTGGTTTTCTGGACCTCAAAATCGCAAGATTTTGATGGCAGTCAGAATTCATAGAATTCTGATGTGTTCAGAGAAATCTGACGTTGCAAAGCAACGTCTACATCCTCAAAGATGTAGTTTATTTCTCTGACATTATTAACTACAAAACTAAATAATACAAAAATGACAGATATTCTTAAAAACATTTTAGATGAATTACCAAAAAACATTTCTAATGCAGTTTTTGAAGGTGCAAACATAGTTGTATACACTGATGATAAGAACTTCTTTTTAGAAGGTGAGTCAAAAATAAAAGGGGTTGTAGATAGAATAAAAAAAAGAATAGAATTAAGGGCGGATGAAAAAATTCTTGAATCCCAGGAAAAGGCAGAAAAAATAATAAAAGATGTAGTCCCAAAAGAAGCAGATGTTACTAATATTATTTTTGATGTACAGAGAAGTACTGTAGTAATTCAGGCAAAAAAACCAGGTTTAGTAATAGGCAAGCAAGGTTCAGTGCTTCAAGAAATCAAAAGAAATAGTTTTTGGATTCCGCAAATTCAGAGAAGTCCAGCAATAGAAAGCAAAATTACAGACAACATAAGAGCAGTTCTCTACTTAAACAACAATTACAGGAGAAAATTTCTTAATGATATAGGTAAAAAAATATACAAAGAGTGGAATCCTGAAAAAGTTGACGAGTGGATAAGGCTTACCTTTCTAGGCGGAGGAAGACAGGTAGGAAGAAGCTGCTTATTATTGCAAACTCCTGTCTCTAAGATTTTGCTTGATTGCGGAATAGATGTTGCAGCTCACGGGCAGGAAAAATTTCCTTATTTTGATATTCCAGAATTTGATATTAATGAGATAGATGCAATTATAATAAGCCACGCTCATCTTGATCATTCTGGATTGCTTCCTTACTTATATAAGATGGGCTATAAAGGTCCTTGCTATATGACTACCCCAACTAGAGATATAGCTTCCCTATTAGCTCTAGACTTTATAGGTGTCGCATACAAAAAAGCTGCAGCGCCTCTCTTTGCCTCTAATGATATTAAGGAAATGGTTAAACACTCTATATGCTTGAACTATAATGAAGTAACTGATGTAACTCCTGATGTAAGATTAACTTTTTACAATGCAGGACATGCTTTAGGAAGTGCTATGGTTCATCTCAACATAGGCAATGGTTTGCATAATCTTCTCTACACAGGCGATTTTAAATTTGGCAAGACAAGGCTTTTAGATCCAGCATCAACAATTTTCCCAAGACTAGAAACGGCAATTATAGAATCTACATATGGTAGCAAGAATGATATTTTGCCTCCAAGAAATGAAGCAGAAGAGCAACTGATACAAATAATTCAAAAAACAATAGAAAGAAAAGGCAAGATTTTGATTCCTGAATTAGGGTTAGGTAGAGCTCAAGAAACAATGTTGATTATAGAAGATGCAATTAAGCAAGGAAGATTGCCAAAAATCCCGGTTTATATTGATGGAATGATTTGGGACATTAATGCTATTCACACAGCTTATCCCGACTTTCTGTCAGGAAGCGTAAGAAATTTGATTTTCCAGGATAACAATCCTTTTGTCTCAGATATTTTTTCAAGAATTGGTTCAAGCCAAGAGAGAAAAAAAGTTTTCGAAGGCGGAAGTTGCTTAGTTTTGGCAACCTCTGGAATGTTAGTAGGGGGTGCATCAGTGGAATATTTCAGAGAATTTTCAGGGAACAAAAGAAACAGCATAATATTTGTTTGCTATCAGGGAGTTGGCTCTCTAGGAAGACAGGTTCAGGAAGGAGTTGCTGAATTTAAAATGGAAAATGATGGAAAAGAAGAAGATGTTAAGGTAAATATGGAAGTTTATACTATAGATGGATTAACAGCTCACTCAGGAAGAAATCAATTGTTAGCTTTTGTAAACAAGTGCCAGCCTAAACCAAAAAAAATTGTTGTAAATCACGGAGAAGCAAGCAAATGCCTTGATTTAGCCTCAACTATATACAAGCTGAATAGGATTGAAACCTCTGCGCCAAGAAATCTTGAAACTTTAAGAATAAGATGAATTTAAAAATAATAATTCTTCATAAATATTGAACAAATAAAAAAATATTATTATTACATTAGTTTTTATCATTATTTTATATTAATAACTGATAAGATAATTAGTCTTTTTGTTATAATTAATAAAAAAGAATACTTTAAAAACCGATTTTTCTTTATCACGTCATGAAGCATACATGGAAAATAACTTTAGTATTATTGGGAATGTTTTTAATAACTCAGTTTATTGGATTAGCTGTTATAAATTCTTATATTGGCAAGCAACTGCCTTATGGCATGCAGCCTCCTGAAATGGCACCACAGGTCTCTATCACAAGCATAATAATTTCTTTTGCAATTGCAATATTATTAATCTTCTTACTAATGAAAATAAAGGCAACAATTTTTTTGAGATTGTGGTTTTTCGTAGTTGTACTAATTGCACTAGCAATAACTTTTAATTCCTTATTTGCTAGCATTCCTTATGCGAGCTATATTTCATTAATTATTGCTCTGCCTCTCTCTTTTTATAAAATTTTCAGACGCAATTTAGTTGTTCATAATCTTACAGAATTACTGATTTATCCAGGAATAGCAGCAGTTTTTGTTCCTATATTGAATTTATGGGCTATTATACTTCTCTTGTTATTAATCTCAATTTATGACATTTATGCTGTCTGGCATTCAGGATTCATGCAGAAAATGGCTCAATTTCAGATTAATCAGTTAAAATTATTTGCAGGGTTTTTCATTCCTTATGCAAGTAAGGAGGCAAGGGAAAAAATCAATCTGTTAAAGCAGAAGTATAAAGAAAAAGCTTTAGAGAAAAAGCTGAAAAAAGCAAAAATTAAAGTCAATCTTGCTATCTTAGGAGGAGGAGATGTTGTTTTTCCTATAATTTTCGCAGGAGTTGTATTTAGTGTTTTAGGCTTGTTTCCTGCTATAATAGTTTCATTATTTGCAACACTTGCTTTGTTTATACTTCAAATTTTCGCAAGAAAGAACAAGTTCTATCCAGCCATGCCCTTCTTGACAGCTGGTTGCTTACTAGGATTGCTTATTGGTTATTTAGTTCATATTCTTTAATTGCTCTATAGACTTTTCTAAGCATTGTTTTTGTTAATTCTCTACCTACAAGATAAGATAGTGTTATGTCTTTTCCATACATCGCCTTACCTTGCACTTCTTTTTCAGAAGCACTGCATATTTGTTCTATGTCTTTTTCAGAAGTGACTAAAGCAAAAGTATCAATAAACTCTTTAGAAAATTCATGCCCAATACCAAATGTTTCCAAAATATTTCCAGAAGCGTCTATCCATATTGAGCTAAGAGCATGCGCCTCACCATGTATTAAATGAAAACCTCTTTCACGGCATGCTTGATTTTCTATTCCTATAATAAGTGATGGCAAGCCATCAAATTCTACTTTACCACTTATAACATCATATTTTTGAGACAATCCAAGAGCAACACTGGCACTAGCCCATAAATGCTCATAAAACCTTAAATCATCTAATCTTTTTTCTTCATCTCCTACTGCAAAATAATGTCCCCAAAGCCCACCTTCTTTTATTATTGCCTCAACATTTCTATTTTTTGCTCCATGAATTCCAAACCCGCCTGCACTCTTTAAATCCAGAACTATTTTTTCCCATCCATTGATTTTAGGCACATGATAAATACTCATTTTCCTACTCCTTAATTAGTAAATCAAGGCAACAGTAACATACTCAATATCTTTAAAGTAAATCCTGCCATCTGTTTCTGTATTGTTGTCGCCTTTTGTTACAAACCATGTTCCTAGCTCATCATTTCCTTTAGCAACAACTCTGTGAACAACAAGAATATTATCTTTCTTGTAAGTTATAATATCTCCTACATTTATCTCTTCTGCAGAATTAGGTTTGATTCTTATGCCATTAGCATTTTCTCCTAAAGTAGGCAGCATGCTTCCTGTATCAGCATATCTTGATAAAAAAGGATTTTTAACATAAATTACAACTTTATCCTGAAACACCTCTATGTTTTTTTCACTAATCCAGTTACTGGGCTGATTTTTACTATTAACTAGACTTATAAAGAATGGGCTCTCTCTATCAATATAAACAGAATTTGCAGCATAACAGCTAAGAAAGCCTGTTAAAAAGGCTAATATCATTACAAGTGTAATTAACAACTTTTTCATATTTATTCTCCGAAATCAAGATATATAAACTTTACTATTGTATTAACTAGTAAGAAGTAACAAAATAGAAAGATTTATAAAGGGTTTTAATCTAAAATGAGTAGTGAAAGTTGAGGTGGTCAGCACCTAGCTGCTTCTAGGCATAATAAAAAATGATAGTAAACCAAGAACTAGTAAAGAAAATAAAGAATTATTTTGATTTGAATATTTATGAAACTAAAGTGTGGCTCGCCTTGCTAAGCAAGGGAATAGCTTCTGCTGGTGAAATTGCTGAACTGTCTTCTGTTCCAAGATCTAGAACTTATGATGTTCTTGAAGGCTTGGAAAAGCAAGGATTTGCAATTGCCAAAGTAGGAAAGCCAACAAAATATATAGCAGTAAAGCCTCAAGCAATTCTTGAAAAGCTAAAGAAAAATACTATGGAAAATGCAAATGAGAAAGTTAAAATTCTAGACAATTTGAAAGGAACAAAAGAATATGAAGAGCTTCAATCCCTGCACAATTCTTCAACAAACATAATTAAGAAAGAAGAAATTTCTGGAGCAATAAAAGGAAAAACAAACATATTAAGTCACGCTAGAGGAATGCTAGAAAGTGCAGAAAAAGAAATTATAATCTGTCTTCCTGCAACAGAACTTATAGAAAGAGGAAGAGTTTTCAACAGTTTATTTGAAAAGCTGAAAAATGAGAAAATAACACTAAGGCTCGCATTAAAAGGGACAGACGAAGAGCTAAAAAGTGTTCAGGACAAGTACAAGACAAAACCAATAAAAACAAATTTAAACTCAAAATTCTTTATTATAGACAGAAAGCAGATTTTATTTAATCTGACTAATACAAACAGTGAAGAAGACGAGCTTGCAGTCTGGCTTAACTCAGACTTTTTTGCATCAGCTCTTGCTTCAATGTTTGAATCAAGCATGAAAAAATAAATAGTCAGCCAAGCCTCAATTAAAATGGTAAATTCACAAGATTTAGGTGTTAGAGTAAGAATGCCAATAATGGCTATTCCAGAATCTTCAGGAAGAAAAGAATTTAAGCTTCCTTTTCAATGCCCCTATGTTCGCTCATGTATGCCCAAGTATCATGATTTAATGAGTTCTGGTTTTCCTGAAGCACATAGTCCAGTATTCTTAAGCATTCTTAGAATGACATGTCTTGCTAATCCAAACGCCTGTGAGATATACAGGCAAAACCAAGCGAAAATTCCTACTTTATTCGATAGAGTAATGGCAGAAATGTCAGATGAAACTTCAGATTAGCTAATTTTTAATTCATTAATACCCATATCTTTCATCTTATCCTTGTTTTTTATCTTAAAATCATTAATGAACTTCTTAGGATTAGTATTTATCTTCTCCTTTGCATAAACCTTTCCTTGTTTTATAAAAGCACTCTTATGCTTTTTTCTGAAAGCTAAAACATTCTCAACAGCATTTATAGGAGGCCCGCTTAAAATCAGTTCTCTTCTTGGCTTGATTTTAAAATAGAAATAAGCAGCTTTCTCATTATTGTAGTTAAATTCACTCTTTTTTATTTCAAAATATCTTGAAAGTTCTTGCTGAAGGAACTTAAAGAATTTCAGTAATTTGCTTCCAGCAATAGCTCCTTCCTGCTTGTTAGTTCCAGCTTTAATAATAAGATTATAATCTTTCTTATCAATTTTGCTCTCTTCAAAAAATATCGTGCTTGGTTTAGCTAGAAACTTCTTGCAAACATCCTTAAACTTTAGAAAAGTTTCCTGCGATAAAGCAGCAAGAACATTTCTCTCTTTGAATGTAGGATCTACAAACACCATAGCACTAGCCAATTTTGCTTCATTTAAGTTCAGCAATATTTCCTGCTTATTTTTATAATGTTTTTCAGGGTCCAAAACAATCTTCTCTTTAGCTTTAGCAACAGCTTTAATAAAATTCATAAAACTTTTGTAATAAATTACAAGCAACTCAAGCGCATACCCTGAAAAACCCTTTATATAAGATTCAGCTCCGTAGCATTTATTAGCATAGGAAAAACTCTTAGCTAACATAATCTCATCAGCCAGCTTTTTATTCTTATCAATCTTGTTTTTAACATATGAAACATGAAAATAACTCAAGTCAGTTACATTTCTGGCTTCCTTAGCATTTTTAATTTTGATTACAGGTATAATTTCAAAAGTTACTTTTCCTTGTCTGATTTGGAAATAATCTCTTGAGCCGTGAACTTTTCTTGCAATTCCAAGAGCTTTTTCCAGCAGCCTGGAAATTTCATTATCTTTATACTTTTTATCAAATCTTACAAAAATATCTATATCATAAATATCTTTTTTTAGAAGTGTTTTCTTGGCTAGACTGCCGCCAACAAAAACATCTGCTCTAATTTTTCTCTTTTTCAGATTTTTCTCAAGATTGCTGTATAGCTTTTTAGCTTTTTCTTCCAGTTCTTTAAACTCTTTCTCATTCAGCTTGATTTTCTCTAGCTGTTTTTCCAGAACACTTTTTATCATTTTACCTCTTTTTATTTTTCAGGGTTTTTTATTTTCTTATTAATCTCATCCAAGCCAATTTTTAAAGTTGAAGCTAAGTCAATAATATACTTTCCTTCCTCCAATTTATAAATTAAAGGCCTGTCTTTCCTGAACAGATTAACTACATCTATCTCAAATTTTCCAGGTTTAATAACTCTTACAGATTCCAAATCTAATATTACTGGCTCTTCGTCCTCAATTCCTATCATCTCTCTGACATCTTTTTCAATTTTAATCTTTTCTTCAGACTTTAATTCAATAGGAATAGCCGTTTCCTGCTTTAATCTATCAAACTGCTCGTCTTTAATAAAGAAAAAGAAATGACTGCCACAACTACATCCCTCTATAAGCTCCTTGCTTACTTGTTCATAAATCTTTCCGCAATGTACACATTGATGTGGCATTTTTTAGTTTTTATTATTATTTTAAGAAATAACATATATAAAAATGTTCTTATAGGTTTTAATCTGGCTTACTATTTTCTTCTAATTTTATCGCCTTCTCTAGCAAGTAGGATTAGTTTTTCCATAGCTTTTGCATCTATTTCATGAGAGCTTACTTTGCCGAATAACCTTGCTGCCTCAGGCAGCAGCTCAACCACGTCGTCAAGTGTATGAAACCTGCCATCTGAAATTACTCCTATAACTATTTTATCACTTGCCATAAAGTTAGTGTAAAATCTTCCATCTTTTTTTCTATACATGGCAAAACTGTTTGTTAGCTCTCCTGTCTGTACCAGCCCTTCAAACTCAGAACACGCATCCATGTATGCTTTAAGTCTTCTTGCCAATTGCGCATTACTTCTATATTCTTGAGCAGAAGTAATCATAAAAGAATACCCTGAAATCCTGCTGCTAGCTATATGTCTCTCTATATCAAATGCTATCTCTTTAGACCTATAACTACTTAGATTATGCATGAAACTTTTGTGATATCTTGCACGAGCAAATAATTCTGGATTTGTTCCTTTTATCATAAACATCCTCAAAATAGAAGCCTTATAAACCTTTCCCGCTTATCTTTTAAGCATTAAAAATCTTTTATGGATTTTTAAGGCACTAAAAATAGTTTACTACTTTTTAAGCATCAAGTCAATCTTCTCAGGATTTCTCCTTATCTCTTTTACAAGGGCAGCAGGCCCTATAATCGTCAAAGCATCTCTATTGCCAATCAAACTTCTTGCTATTCCTAACCTTACTTTTTCTACAAAATTCTCTTTTTGGCTGGGCTGTATTACTGCAAGCTCAACTCCTTTAAAGTGCTTTACTCTCCCAACTAAAGCCATTGTCGATTGGATTAAACTAGCTTCTTCTGTAGCCTCTAGTCTTCCCTGCAAAATAACAATCCTGTTTTGCAAGATAATATCTAAAATTCTTTTTACCCTTGCCACACTGGATAATCTAGAAATGTCTGTATAAGGAATAAAGCTTAAGGTTAGTTTATTTTTTGCCATTTTACCCTGTTGAATTTGCAACTAATTGTAGAGGAAAGTTTATTCTAGAGCTGTAAAAGTACAATCCTATATAGTCTTTAAGCACTTCAAAGTTTCCAGTTTTTATTGGTTTAAGCTCGCTATAAATTAAGTAGCCAATAACAATAAGCACGAGTATTATAATTACTATTAGCACAGTTTTTTTAGCATTCATATTACACCCCTTTTGCCAGCTTAAACAGGCTTTCGTAAAACTCCTCCATGTTTTTTCCATATTTAGCTGAAATACCAACAACATCATACTCTGGAAATGCTACTCCAACTTTTTTAATATCAGCTCTTCTTAAATCTACTTTATTTCCCACTACTAAAACAGGAATGCTTCTTGCAACCAAATTGCCTATAATGGTTATATTGACTTGGGAATAAGGATTCTGCGTGGAGTCTAAAACAACAACGACAACATCCATATCATCTAACCATTTAATTGCTTCAATTACTCCTTGGGTTGCTTCTTTAGCTCTTTCCTGCGCTTTTTTCTTTTTCATCCCAAACTTCATAAAATCTTCATAATCTATTTTTGTTGTAATTCCAGGAGTATCTACAAGCTTAAATGTTAATTTCTTGCCTTTGAAATCAATCTCAACTTTTTCCTTAAATTGCACACTCCTTGTTTCATGTGGGATATTGCTGACTTTTCCTATCTCCTCCCCAGTCCAGTCTTTGCAAAGCCTGTTAGCCAAAGAAGTTTTTCCAGCATTAGGAGGCCCGTAAAAACCAATGCTTAACTGCTCTTTTTTGTTGAAAATGCTATTAAAAATTCTCTTAAAAAAGTCTCTTACAATCCTTATCACCATTTTATACTTTCTAGTATTTTAAGTTTAAAAATCCTTCGGAACTTTTCTATTATTAGCTTATTCTAAACGTCTGCCCTCTTTCTAAGCTTCTTTCTCCAATTTTCTCTGTTCTTTTAAATAATTTCAAAAAGTCAAAAGGCATTATGGCTTTTCCAGCCATTTTTTTGAAAACATAGCTTATTTGCTCTCCGTTCCAGCCAGACTGTTTTAATTTTCCAGATATTTCTCTATCCTGCAGCCCCTGGCTTCTAGCATTGCTTACAAAATTAAGCAAATTGTACAAATCATTTCTGTTCTTGAACAAGTAAGTTTCATACTTTTCTTTATACCACCACTGTAGAAGTATGTAAGCTACTAATGCAGCCACTACTAAAATAATCAGCAAAACACTAACCCAGCCCCATGGTTTACAGTCTGCTCTACAGTTTCTCCAGTTCTCGCCTAAATCTTTTTCACACATTCCATTGGTGTTGCAGGTTACATTTTCTTCAAGACTTAAAAGGCTGAATTCAGGGCTTAAGTATAAAACAAGAGAATTAATATCCTCTCCAACAACACTAAATTCCAAATCCCTCTCTCCAATGTTTGAAAACTTGACTCCAACACCATCATTAAACTCTTTAGTGTTTTCTTCACCAGCAAACTTAACATCTGTGCTTCCAATAATAATATAAAGTTCTTTATCTAGTGCTTCTTTAGGTTTAATATTCAGTTTAAAAACACTTAGCAAATCATCTGTTTTAGAATCATAGTAAGCAGAAATTTTCTTGTAACTAATCTCTAATTCAAGATTATTTTCCACCCATGCTGCTATTGCTTTTTTGTAAGCTTCCTCTTTGCCCGCTTCTATAGTTCCTGCTCCAAAATCAACAAAATGGTTAGGATTGACTTCTTCAACATTAACAAAAAATTGTGAATTAACCTCTGAACTTGTCTTTATTGTTTTAGGAATCTCAAGCTGACTTAAATTTCCCATTATCTCTACATATTCTTCATCACTTGTGGCAGAGCTGTACTTCTGTCTTAGTATTTTTAGCTGGCTGGTTAATTCATCTACTTTAATTATGCTTTCTATATCGCTTTTATACCAGCCAGGAAAACTGGCTAATTGAGAAGTAAGATTGCTTAATCTTTTTTCATAATCACTCATAGTAGAATTTATTAGTTCTTTAGGAGAACTTACATTTATTGTAAATGTTTTGCTTACTACAGCTCCACTATTATCCTCAACTTCTATTGTTAAGTCATAACTTCCCATTTCAAAATAAGTATGCATAACATAATTTTTTGTTGTGTTCTCCAAAACATCATCTCCAAAATCCCATCTATACTCAGAAATATTCTTCCCTTCCGCTCTAGTCACATCAACACTAAACTTTGTCGAAATCCCTGCAGGCACAGAAGTTGGAACAACACTGTTAATAATAGAAGCACTTTCTATTATAATATCTTTGGTTAGAATTACAGAATCATCTAATTTTAATGTGAAGGTGCGGTTACCTGCTGTGGAAGGGACAGTTATATTGCTTGAACTTAAGTCTAATTTAACAAATCCTGAACTTAATTTAGCATTGGTTTTTGTTACATCATAGAACTTGTCTGCTGTCTTTATTATACCGCCTGCAGCATATCTTAAACTTAAACCTAATAAGTTTATATTTAAACTAGCGTAAGATTTTAATCTTAATGGAATAACGCATCCGTCAGAACAATTATCTCCATAATTTATTGTTATATAGTCTTTAATATCTTCTGCTAGATTGCCATTTCCTTGTAGCTCATATTCATTCTGATTATAGCTGAATTGCCCGATATTGTCAAATTTTGCTCCTTTGGCTACAATGTAGTAGTCGTGCTTGTCAGATGAGCCAGGCGGCTCTCCATAAAACCCGCAAGGATTAACATCTTCTTTTTGAATCTTATAATCTATATCTTCACTGGATTTCAGACAGACATAATATTCCTGTATTTTATCATTAGAATAAGTTACATTGCAGTAGATTTCTCCTCCACTAGTACTAGGAGAAGGCAAATTACAGCTAGCAAGCTCTTCTCCATCTAGATTATAAAGAAACATTTTAAGCAAACCATCTTCCCAAGCACTTGTTCCTTTTTTTACCCATGCTCCTAAATTAAATTTTTCTGATGCAGTTAAATTAATTTTTTCGCAGTAAATCTGATTTCCTATCTCTCCTTCAACTGCTGATTGGCTTGAATTAAAACAACCTTTTCCTGTTTCATAAGTGCATGTAAACTCATTTCCAGATTTTCTGGATTTCCACTCATAGCCGTCATCAAATAAATCAATTTTTAAAGGATTTAAGCAAGATATAGGACTGCTAGCAGAAACGTTAAAACTTAAGCTGGTTATTTGCCCAACATTCTCACTAAGAACAAAGCCGAGCAACTTTTCCTGTACATAATTTAATGAAAAACTTTTGCTTGTAGAAGGATTGCTAAAAGAATAAGAACTATTGCAATCAGCCAGAACACAAGCATAATCCGCTTCATTATTATTTAACAAGTCTAGTAGTTTGATTGAACCCTGAAAATTGCTTGAAATTATGCTATTTACATTCTCATCCTGAAAACTGATATTAACCCAGCCATTTATGTTTTCTCTGGCAGAATAACTTGTTCCTATATCTTCACTTAAGTTGCCAAGCTGAAATGAAGCAGAAACTAAAGGAATTAAAAATATTACTAGTAATACTGCAAACCTCTTTTTATCCATCTCAAGAAGAGATAATTTATATTTATAAACATTGCTTTTAAAGAAAATATAAACCTTTATTATTAATAAATAAAAATCAACCTACCTTTTCCTTTTTCTTTCTGCAAATTTTTTCTTTTTTCTTGCCACAACCAAATAAAAAATTATAATTATTAATAAAGCAACTATCAAACTGGCAGTAGTGAAAAAGCTTAGCAGTGCTTCAGACAGGCAGGGGATTTTTGTATTTCCCGCATTGCAATTTTCACTTTCGCATAACCCTGATTCAGCATTGCAGGTTAAAGTCTCTAAGCTTACTGCATTGGCACAATCATCATCACTTGTACAATTCATCACTTTTCCAGCAGAGTTATTATAAAACCAGTCCCAACTTATAAATCTAAATCCAGCAGTGCAATTTGTAGTCATTCTATCAGGTTGATAACAGCTTGCTTGTGTAATATCTTCAGTGCCACAAGCACTTCTGAAATCATAGGCAGACATGCAGCTGCTTCCGTTCCAGTCGCACCTGCAGCTAGATACATAATAATCACAATTCTTGCTTGAATCATGATAACTATAAGGATCAGTGCAAAAACCTGCTCCATAATCAGATTTTTGTTCATTATCATATATAGCTACACCTGAACTGAAATCCTCACACTCTGCCTGGCTTTTATAATCAGAGCAAAGCCCAACTCCAGAAAACTCGCATGCCCAGCTGCCTTCTTGTTGTGTACAATCATAATTATAAGGACAGCAGTTATTTGAAGAGCCCTCGGCAGCAACTTCCCTGTGGCAGTCATTAAAGGCATTTATTATACTGTTGCCCTCTAGCCAGTAGAATGCTCCTTCCTCTTCATAGCAATAAGAGCCTTCTGACATAACATTGAATTCTGTGTCTGTTTCAGAAGAAGGATTTATGCTTGTGATTAATTTTGCATAATGCTTTCCTGCTATAGGGAATATTCTTGTAAAGTTTGAACCACCAAAGCCCATTGCTGAGAAGTCTGTAATATTGTCGAAAGTCCAATTAAACTCAAGATTTCCAAACCCGTTCCAATTAGGAGTATTTTCAATTGCAATCTGGCAGCATTCTGGGTAAGGGCTGCAGGAAGAACTTTCAGGAGGACAACCCTCTGTCTTTGCAGGACAATTTCCAGCCAGGCAGGTTATACTCCTTACATTATTTGAGATAGTTGAATTGATAGCGTAACTTTCTGTTGCATCAAAGGCAACTGCTCTTCCATACCACTCTCCCCATTTTGGTTTGCTTATATATGATAGAACATAGCTTGAATTTATTATTAATACGGAAATTTTATCCCTTGCCACCAGCCCTCTTGCATCAGCCACCTCTAAAACAATATTTTTCTGCCCTGTTGTTGTATAAGCATAAATAAAGCTGTAATTTGCTTTTGTTATGCTGTCTCCTCTGATAATCCTGCCATCTCCAAGATACCAGGTGTAATCAAAATTATCATCTTCGTCATAACTTGCCTGCGAGAAATTCAGCTGCTCACTTAAAAAATAAACCTGTTTGTCTTTTGGGCTTGTTATAACTGCAGTAGGAGGAGTATTATTTTCTTCCCTGACAGTTAAAACTCCATAATCTAAATTGCTTCTTGAATCAACAAGCTCTGCACTGCCGCTAAAAACCTTGAAGTAAAAATCCCCGGTTTCATTTGCTTTCCATATTATATGGCCTAGAGAGCTTGTTTCTGTTTTTATCAGATTATCTAGGATTAAATCATCCCTCCACAGCTCATATTTCAAATCTTGTCCTGCTTCACTTGATGTTGTCGCTTTCACCATGTCGTTTAAGTCAGTCTCATTTATTTTTGTGCCAGTCATGTCTGTAAAATACGCATCGATTTCAGGAACTGCAACAGAAAAGCTATGAGTGTCGCTTCCAACATTGCCATTAGAGTCATTTCCGTAAACAGTTATTGTATGAGTTCCAACAGCAGGCATGTCAATCTGAATTCCAAGACAATCAAGCAGATTAACTGCTGCTCCATTATCCAGCTTATACCAGCAGGAAACACTGTCATCTGCAGAATAAGTTAGTGCAAAATTAGCATCTGTGCTAGAATACTGTTCTCCATCAGCCGGAGAAATTATTTTAATTTCAGGAGGAGTTGTGTCTGGAAGAATTGACTGCCCGCAGTAATCTTTTCCAGAATTCATATTATTATAATGCTCCTGTACTTCTGTATCTGATAATGCCTTGTTCCAGATTGCTATCTCATCAGTCGCTCCCTGAAAAATATACCATACACCTAAATTGGCTGATGCAATATAAGTTGAAACATTTGGTGTGTCAGCATTTCCGATTATAGCCTGAGTTTTCTTTAATATGGCATCAACATAAATTTTCTGATTGTTTCCATCGTATGTATAGACAAAATAATGCCATTGATTATCTCTTATATTTACATTGCTGTTTATGCTGCTCGTAACAGCATTTATGCTCGAACTTGCCACAAGATTTCCTGTATTGGCTTCAGAATACACTAGAAAATTCCTGTTTGTAGCAGAATTTTGCTTTTGGATTATTACCTCATTATAGTTAGCCCATTTGTTTTCTAATTTTACCCATCCTTCTACTGTAAATTTCTGCAGATTTAATTCAGATGATGCAGGAATTTCAAACACAGGAGCTTTGTTTTCTGCGAAGTTAACATAAGCATAAAGCCCGTTTCCCCATTCTCCAGCTACCTTTTTTCCTGTTTCAATATTATAATAATTTGCATAATTTTTTCCCAATCCTAAACTTACTTCGCATCCTAAACCTGCTATTTTAATTGAGCTTGCTGTATTGTCTCCAATATGTGTTTGGCTCAAATCAGGAGAACCTGTATTAAAATCTGAAAATGTCTGATATATTGTTCCCTGAAAATTATAATCTCTGTATAATGTTGCAAAACAGCTGGTTCTGAATATACTTAGAGAGCTTATATCATTATCAATATACAAGCTTCTTAAATCCCACAAATTATTATATACATTTCCTGTATTCAGGCTTTTGGAGTCATATATTTCCACACTATCGCCATCAAATTTCCAGTAAGAAGCCATTTCTGCATCACAGTTTGATACAGGAGTTTGTGGAGTTGGAGCACTTACAGTAGTTACATAATCTGAGTGAGTATCTCCTCCCCAGTCAGTTCCACTGCAGTCCTGCTCATGCCATCTTGCATTTGCTTTTATTTGATATGTTCCTGGCTTGTCAAAAATAAAAGTATAATAGAATGAGATGTTCTGCCATATATAATTTCCAGTATCACTTGCACTAGCTCCTGCCCTGAATTCAGAATTCACAGCAACTTTGTTTGAGTTATCATTATAGCTGGAATTTACGCATCTGTAGTTGTCAGCTCTATTGCATTTTGCCTGCTCATATTTCAAATCTCCTGAATCTATTTTTTCTGTGTTGCTGTCACCATCACCAAGATAGAAATTAACTAATTTATAGCCGCATCCTCGCATCAAAGTGTCTGCTTTTACAGTTATTATATAAAATCCAGAGTCATATTTATTGCTGACTATTTGGAGATTACTTAGAGTTTCTTCATGATGAAACTCCTGATAGTTAGCAGAAACAAGACTTAAAAAACCAATTACTAAGAGAGAAAAAGCTGTCAAGCATAAAATAAATTTCAACCTCATTTTAAATTAATCTTCTCTATTTTTCTATGAGAAAGAGATTTATAAATATTATCCTTTAACTTGTCAACCTTTCATTACAGCGATTGGCTTGACTTTAGCAACTAAATTGCCAATCCCAACCTCATGACTAACTCGAGCTACTTCATCTATATCTTTATACACTTGAGGAGCTTCTTCTGCAATTGACTTCCACGAACCAGCTTTAACTTCAATTCCTTTTTTCTCTAGCTGATTTTTTATATCTTCTCCTCTTAAATTTCTTAATGCTGCACTTCTTGAAGAAACTCTGCCTGCACCATGAGCAGTGCTAGCAAATGAAACCTGTTCAGCTTTCTTAGTTCCTACTAAAATATAGCTTGAAGTTCCCATGCTTCCTGGCAATAAAACAGGCTGGCCTGTTTCTCTATATATAGAAGGTAACTCGCTTCTTCCTGGCCCAAAACTTCTTGTAGCTCCTTTTCTATGTATGCATAATTCCATTTTCTTTCCATCAACTTCATGCTCTTCTATCTTGGCAATATTATGGGCAACATCATAAACCATTTTCAATTCTGAATTAGGAAATATCTTCTTGAAAACCTCTCTAACCCACCGCATAATCATCTGCCTGTTACAAAATGCAAAATTTGCAGCACAAGCCATTGCAGAAAAATATTTTTTTCCTAACTCGCTTTTTATTGGCGCATTAATCAGTTCTCTATCTGGCAATTTTTCCCATCCATATTCATCTTCCATAGCCTTGATATAATCACTAGCTACTTGATGTCCTAAACCTCTTGAGCCGCAATGAATCATTATCGTAATTTGTCCTTTTTCATTTATTCCAAACTTCCGAGCTACCTCTTTGTCATAAATCTCATCAACTACTTGTATCTCGAGAAAATGATTTCCTGCCCCTAAACTTCCTAATTGAGGCAATCCTCTTGCAATTGCTCTCTGCGAAACATCTTCAGCTTCAGCTCCTTTAATACATCCATAATCTTCTGTTCTCTCTAAATCTTCTTTTAATCCATAACCATTTTTTACAGCCCATTTAGCTCCTGTCTCGAGAATTTCTTTAATCTGCTCTTTTCCTAATTTTACAACTCCGCCTTTTCCAACTCCACTAGGAACTTCTTTAAATAATAGATTAATAATTTCTTTTTTCTTTTCTTTTACATCTTCAATTTTTAAGTTTGTAGCAAGCAATCTAACTCCGCAATTTATATCATATCCAACTCCTCCTGGACTTATTATTCCAGTATCTAAATCAAAAGCTGCAACTCCGCCAATACAAAATCCGTAGCCAGAATGCATGTCTGCGAGAGCTAAAGAATGTTTAACAATTCCGGGTAAAGTTGCAACATTTGCAACTTGTTCTATTGCGGTTTCTTCAACCAAATCTAAAAGTTTTTCAGATATGAATATCTTTCCAGGAACTTTCATCTTGCCAGTTTTAGGTAGTTCATATTCATATTTTCCTATTTTCTTTAATTGTTCTTTATATGTCATTTTTATTCTATTTTACTAATCTTTAAATAAGTTTGGTATGATGCCCAAATTTATTATCTTTTTAACCTCCTCTTTTCTATTAATATCCAGTTCATAATAAATAGTTCCTAGCCCATTAGCATACTTATTTATTAAACTCTCAATATTATAAAAACTTTTAAGCAAACTTTTTAATTTCTTTAAATTAATTTCTTCTTTTGAAATAATTCTTAAATAATAGGGTTTCTTTATCCTTATTTTTTCTTTTAATTTATTTATAACAAATTTCTTGCATTCTTCTTCGTTATCAGGAAAATTCCATTCATAAACAACAAAATCATTTAATACTTGTTTTAATTTTTCAGATTTATTAGGATGCAGTAATCCTATTTCTTTAGAAAACTTTTCCAAATTTTCTTTTCCATAAATAAAAATCCTATGTATCTTTCTTTTCTGGTTGTATTTTCTAATAGTCTTTATACCTATCTTATTTAGAGCATTTTCAACTTGGTTGAATCCAATTTCATTAACACAATCTACTCCAATATGCCTATTTTGGTGAGTTTTACAAGTTACCCATCCCTCACAATCAAAATAAGCTCTTAGCCATACCTTAATTAATTCTTTACTTAGCTCTGGCATTCTCCATTCCCAAGAATAAAAACTGCCAAACTCTTTAGTTAATGACTCATAGAGTTCTTTACTTCCCTTTTGACATCGTTGTCCTTCATATAAACTACACTTCACCCTAAAAGATTTCTCAAATTTTTCTTGAAAATCTCTTAACAAAACTAAATTAGTATTCCTGAACCCAATCTTATAATATTTGTGCTTTTGTGTTTCAGGATTTTTTATAACATACCCATCTGCACACAAATAAGCATGAACCGCAGCAAGATTTTCATCAAGTTTCATAAACAACTAAAGAAATCAAGCTATTTATACCTTATGTTTATCTGGTAGTTAGCCATTCATTCTTTCCAAGTTTCTTTATTTCCATAAAAATTCTAAGAACAAGAGCTTTTTAATCTTTATTCTAATTCCAGCTAGGATTAATGTATTCAGTTACAAGGAATTCAAGTTTGACCCTTCCAAAATTAGCATCTATTTCAGCACTAAATCTATACCCACTGAATGATCCAAAGCAGCCCATCTTTTTACGATTGTAGATTTTACCCTCAAACCTTTCTCCCTTTACTTTTCTTGTTTTCTGTTCATCTAAATAGCATTTAATTGCTTCTGCAAATAAGTAATCTCTTTCTTCTTGATTAAGTCTAGAATCTGTTTTAAGAAAAGCAAAGCCCCATCTAGTTCCATATTTTTCATCTATTTCTATAGTTTTCATAAATCCCATATATAAGAACCCTTTTTAAATTTAATCAGGCATCCAGAACAACCTGCACAATCCAGCCAGTTGATTGCTTCTTTACAAACATCTGATTATAAGTTACAGCTTTGACATCATTGCTGAACCGGTAACTTGATGCTCTATCCCCACTAATTTCAGCATTAAGCTTATTTTCACTTATTTTTATTGATTTCACCGACGATAAAATGAATCTACTTGAATCAAGCAAGAATAATATCTCCTCTAAGAAATTATAAAGTAAACTAGAATCATCTTTTCCTTTTACAGAAAATTTCTTTTTTATTTTTCCTCTTATCTTCACTTTTCCGGCAATCGCCTCTTTTAAAGCATAAGCAGAATTGGCAAATGCCTTCTCCTTGCTGGTTCCAAATGCCTGGAACTTTATATCAGCAGTATGCTCTAAAAATTTAAATCTCATCGTAATTAGCTAAATCATTAAGTGTTTAAATACTTTTTTTAACATAGATAATTTTAAAACCTTAAATTTCTTGCTATAGTTATGGCAGAAGGAGGTGAAGCTTTTTTTAACTGGCTTAATAGCTTATGTTCTGCACTTCACAAAAAGCTTGAGCAGGTATTTAATAAACAATTTATTTATGATTTTCAGCTTGCTCAGGAAGCAGTTCAAAACAGCATAAGAATGTGGCATGAAGGTGAAATAGGACATTTTTATCATGACGAAACTGATGCAAGATTTGAAGTTGTGGCTTGCGCGTCTATTAATTGCAGCGATATGCAAACTCTTCAAGAAATTGTTGATTCCTGGCTTTGCTCTCCTGGGCATACCCAGGCATTAAGTAATCATTCTGTTATAGGAGTAGGACTTTCTTATAGTTCTGGAATGATTTATGCAACAGCTAGATTAAGATAATTACTGGATTATTCTTTCCACATAAAAATTTTTACTTTTTTAGGAGCATAAGTCTGCAAGTTGGCAGAGATAACTCTGTCAGTGGCATAAACTTCTTTTTTATAAGGAGAAAGACTGCAGATATTTTCTACCTCACAGATTCTCACGCTAAAATTAAAGCTGACAGGAATTCTATCTTTTACAAAATTCTTGACAGTTAACTCATCATCATTCAAGGTGGCATTTCTAAGTTCAGGACTTGCTGCAATCTCATCTAAAATAGTTTTCTGTAAATTGTAAATCTCCTCTCTGTCTTTTGGACTCTGTACTGTTCTTACATATAAAACTACTAAAACAGATGCAATCAAAGTTACAGCCACAAAAGCCTCCAATATTCTAAGCCATGCTCGCTTATTTTTGACAATTTTTCCAATTACCACAGTTGTATATTTAAAATAGCATATTTAAAACTTCCATTAGTGTAAACTATTTGTATTGGTTCATCCCTGGCAAAAACCTTGGTTTTAGGAACCTTTTTAGTTATATTTAAAATATCTTTATTAAGAGTATCTCTAACACTAAATTTAAAATCCTGTGTTATTCCTATTTCCTTTTTTACGCTTTCATAATCTAAATTGTAGCTGTCTCTAAAGGCTTCTAACTTTTTAAAAGAAACCATATTATGACTTCTGAATAAACCTACAACATAATCTTCCTTTTCTAATTGCTTGCAAGTTTGTTCATCAATATCGCTTTCATTAAACTCCTCATAAGAGTAAATATAAAAAAACTTTCCTTCACCGGAAATAATTACTCTTTTTTCAGTATCAGGTTTTATGCTTTTTCCACCTGCTGCTGCTGCTGCGGCTGCAGCAGAAATCTCTTGCTGACTAAGCTCTCTATTCATTGCATCTATTTTAATATAATTTTCATTTTGCACATTTACCTTAGTCAGGCTGGCGTTATAATCAAAATAAAAACATCCTGTTGACTGCTCATTTAGTCTTAAGGTAAAGAAATTAACTTGAGCAGAAATATTGTTTTTGATTTCTCTTGATGCTATATCAAGATAAACATCGCTTCCATTTGAAGTTTTAAAAGGCATGAAAATTGCAAATAGAAAAATCAAGAATCCAAGGAATATTACAAACGACAAAATTACTTCTATATGGCTCATTCCTCTTTTATTCATCCTGTTTTTCATTTTAATATTTTAACCACTCTTTTAATTGCGACAAAAGCATACGCCCACAAAAATGGAAGCCATAGTGGCATTATTCCAAAAAGGCTGTTCCTACTAAAAATCTCTGCTCCTGTCTTAATAAAAAAATACTCGCATATAATCATAATTATAAACCCGAACACTAAAAATAAAGAATCTTTTTTCTCATACTTTATTAAAAAAGATATAGCAATTATCACAACAAAAATTCCAGTCAATAAATAATCATTTTTTATATAAGCTATCAAAATCAGCATTAAAATTATAGGCGTTGCTTCAGCCAAAATTCTTTCTAATTTTTTTCCAATCTTTTTGTCTATCATTTTTTAAATTTTTAAAAAAATGCCTTTGCTCCTGTATAGATTAGCAATGAGAGAGCAATTAAAGCAAATGAATGTTTAATTCCTGATTTTAAGCTGCCTTCAGCCAATTTGCCTATAATTAGCCCAGTAAATAATCCCTGAACTAACAGCAAGTAAAGCATAGGGCTTGCAATTTGTTCAGTAGTATATGTGGTGCCTCCGCCAAAACCTCCAAACTCTGTTCCTGCTCCTGAAATTTCAGCAGTCATAGGCAAAATCTTGAACTGCATAACTAGCATAATAACAATAAATACTAAAAATATAATGTAGCCCTGAACAACCAAGCTGTAAATTGCGGCTTGTCTTTCTTTTTTCAGATTTTCTATCTCATTTACTGATTTTGCAACAGAATCAAGAATGTTCTCAACCTCTCCGCCGGCTTTTTCAGCCTCGCTAATCAAGCTTACCGCTCTTTTTATTACATTGCTATCAACATCTCTGGCAAAAATCTCAAGCGACTGCTCTACAGGAATTCCAAGAGCAATTTGGTTTGCAAGTTTTTGTATGTGCACTGTTAAGCTCCCATAATATTTGTCTTTTAAGTTTATTATGCTCTTGCTTACAGGAGTTCCTGCTTTCACGCTTTCAACAAGATTTCTTGAAAACTCCAGAAACATCTCATTATCCTCTTTTTCTCTGCTGGATTCTAAAACAGCAGATACAACAAAAGGCAGAGCAGCTATAACTATGCTTATTCCCAAAATAAAGTAAAATACTTTTTCTTTGCTCAAAAACAAAAAATCTACCAGCACTATGACTGCTGCCATCCCTACTCCAATAAACTGTCTTTTTGTTATGTTCATTTTTCCTCTTTAGTATGATGGTTGGCTTAAATGCAAAAATACCAAAAATAATATATTTATTAAAGCTACTATTGAGATTATAACAACTGTTAAAGAGCTTAAACTCAAACCCATACTTATCCCGCTTACAACTATTAATACTAGTAATAAAGTCATAATCATTGGCGCAGCAATAACTATGCTGATATAGATATCCATAAATGTTTCTGCGGTTTTTGTATTTTTCTCTCTTTCTAATCTATATTCAAAAAGCAAAGTTTCAGCTCTTTTATCCAGGAATTCTGACAAACTTCCGCCACCTGAGATAGTGGTGGCAATTCCATTCAAAAGCTCGGATAACTTTCTGCTTGAAGTCTCTCTTGCAGTATTTTTTAGCGCTGTAATTAAATCATAACCATATACATTTACCTGATTAATAATTTTTTTAAGCTCCTTTTTTGTGTTTACATATTCTTCTCCAAAAGTAATTATCTTAAAGATTTGAGTAGGTTCTATTCCACTGCCAGCAACTGCTGACATATGTATTGTAACAAAGGGCAGCTCCTGATTAATTTTTCCTTCAACACTCTTACCCTCAAAATACGGATAAAAATAAAGTGAAATGAATGTAGCCGCAGGCAGTAGGATAACAATAGAGAAGTTTCTTAATATTTCCAGCCAGCTTGGACTATAAACTATAATAAAAGGCACTTCTAAGGTGAGGGTAAAAAATAATGAAAGTATAAAAATAATTATTCCTGCTGCCAGAGCAAGCACTCCAGAAAATAAGGTTATAGACATATAAGTAGTTACTAAAAAAGGCATGTTTGCTTTTCTTAAATAGGAATTAAGTTTTTTCAGCTTGCCCCTATCAAACAGCCTTGTAGAAAAGCTCAAAAACAATTTGTTTGAAATTTTTGCAAATGTGCTTGCCTTTTTCAGTGCGACAAACTCGACTTTCTTTTCCTTGCTTCCTTTTTTCAGTCTTTTTAGTGTTTCCCTGCTTAAAGCCAGCTCAGTCAAAAATCTTTCTTTGTCTTTTTCAGAAACTGTAACAGACATTTTTTCAGTCGTGTCTTCAGGAGCGTAGCTTATTTTTACTAGTCCTTTAACTTCAACTTCTTTTTCTGTTAGTTTTTTGAAAGGAGATATGCCGTCGAGAACTGCCGGAATAGAATCGTTTATTATTCTTAATCTTTCAAAAGAGGAATTCATGGCTTTTATCAGCATTCTTCTTTCATCCTCTCTTTTCTCATAAGGATAAAGTTTTTCTAGGCTTATTAGCTGGGAATTAAAGACAATTATCTCTTTAACAAGTTCTTTTTCAATCAATATGTTTTGTTTTAAGTTTTCCAGAGCCATTTTATTCAATTATTTTTGACATTTGTTTCTGTAAATTTAATATTTCTTCTTTAGCTTTTTTGACTTGTTCAACATTGCCTTTAGTAAGAGCTTTTTCTAGCTCTTTGCTGACTAAATCTAAGGATTCTATTACCTGAACAATCAAATTTAAGTCTTCAACTTGCATTTTTTCTCTTTTTTCTTGGAATATTCCAGTATGGAGATTTACATTTAGGGCATACTCTAGGCAAGTTCAAATTTCTGCTAACCCATTCATGCTTGCACCTTTCGCAAACATAGCCGTCTAATTTAACTTTTCCCATCTTACCTATTAGTATATTATTATTAGTATATTATTTATAGTATATAAACTTTGCTATATTACCAATAGTAGCTAGCTGGCAATTCCATACTTGGCAAGAAGTGTCTTAGAATTCTTAAAATACTCATTTATTTCTCTCTGAACTTTCTCAAATCCAAAAACTTTTCTCCTATACATCTCATAGAGAAGCCTTACTCTTGACTCAAATTCCCTGGATAATTCCTCTCTTGTCAGCCCGAATCTTTTACATATCTTGTCAAAAACCTTGCTGTCTTTTTTAAAGTAAAATTTATCATCAGCAGGATTCCAGATAAATGGGGTATTTGTTAAAGCAATTCCGTCAGGAGTTACATTAACTATTTCCACAATTCCTCTTAATTTTCTTGTCTGCTGTTTTTTGACTATGGCGTGAGTCATTATTGCAACAACATCTAAGGTATTTACAAGTGTAGGAGATAATTCTATTGGCGGAGTTTCTAATCTTTTTATTACAGTATCTACAGAATCAGCATGCATAGTTGAGATAGAACTGTGTCCAGAAGCCATTCCCTGAAACAAGACAAAAGCTTCCTTGCCTCTTACCTCTCCGACAACTACATAATCTGGATTTTGCCTAAAGCTATTTCTGAGCAAAGCAAACAAGTCTACCTCTCCAACTTTGCCAACTCCAATTGCAGTTCTGGCAACAGAAGGCAGCCAGTTTTCTCTTGCAAGATTGATTTCTCTAGTATCTTCAATAGAGACAACTCTTGCTTCTGGCGGTATAAAGAAAGCCAGAGCATTAAGCAAAGTTGTTTTTCCAGAAGCAGTTCCTCCTGTAATAAGTATGTTGCATTTATACTGAATTAAAATCCAGAAATAAGCAAGCATTTCAGGGCTTAAACTGTTTAGAGCTATAAGTTGTGTAGGACTCCAGGGCACTTTAGTAAACTTTCTCATTGAGAATGTAGGTCCTCTTGTAGTTATATCAGTGGTATAAGTAGCATTTACTCTGCTTCCATCTTGTAAAGTTCCATCAAGCAAGGGATTTGCATAACTTATATATCTTCCGCATCTTTGAGCCAACTTTTCTACAAAACTAGCTAAATAATCTACATCCTTAAAAATAACATTTGTCTTCATATTCCTATAAACCCTATGAATAATATAAACAGGAGTATTAATTCCATTGCACTCAACATCCTCAATAAAATAATCTCTCATTAGCGGCTCAATCTCATTCAAGCCTATAAAGTCTCTGAATAGATAATAGAAAATTTTTTTATATGTTTCATCTTTCATTTTGAGATTAAGCTCGGAAATAAGCAGTGTGACAGTTTTATCTATATAATTAATCATCGCCTCTGTTGTTTTTTCAGCAAGAACATTTATATTCACCACCTCTCTCATGCTTGTTTCTATGTTTTCAAGAAGTTTTTTCTCCTCCTCATTCAAAAGAGGCTCCTCTAACTCATAAATTAACTCCTGCACTTTATTGTTCCAGTATATATGCACAAAAGCGTAAGGAGAAATTAAAGCATATCTCACATCCAATTTTGTCTTATCTTCTATTCTTGGTAGAGGCGGAAATATAGGATTAAGTTCTATGCTTATTTTTTTTTCTGTGTTTAAAACTTCCATTCTCGCCTCTTTTATTTATACAAGCTAAAATACATATTTAAATTTTGTTATTTGGCCAATGGCTGAACTTGATTTTTGCCAGTCTTTTGAAATTAAAACTTCCTTCTATAGATGCATTCAGGAACATTTTTGATGTAGCAGTCAAATCCTGGCTGGGATAATAATCCTGCCATTTTGGGCCATCTAAATTTAAAAACCCTTTTTTGCTCAAATAACCTCCATTAAGAATATATAAAAACTCTTTAAGAAATCTTTTAATTTTAAAGGAAATTTCTTCTTTTGATGATATAAAAAAGAAAATCAAATCTTTTTCAGGAGAGCAGTTAAGTTTCAGCATTAATTTTTCAATCCAAGCCTGCCCAAGTCCGTAAGGGCTTGCAAATTTTTTATTAACCGGCAGTATTTCATCAGTTGATATAAATGGAACAACTAAATCAAGAGGTACTAATGCAACAGAAGTGGAATAAACTTTTACAATGGGCTTTTTATACACGTCTTTTTTTATGTTTCCCTCTTTAGTCAGCTCCCACTTTTCAGCCATGCCTCTACATTTTCTGAAAACCAGTGCATAAACTTTATTTCCAGCCAAGATAGCGTCATAACCAAGATTAAATCCCTTTTTATCTTTGAAATGTTCTGTGATATCAATCCACGGTTCTTTTTTATTTAGATTCTCATTAATCACAGGAAAAACAACAGATTTCCATTTTTTAATAAAATCAATTACATAGGATTGTATTGATTGATTGTTTTCTGTCATTATCTTTTAAAGGAAGCAAGCTTTATAAGCTATATGTGCCTGAAATTCTTATGAATGATAGTTACTTGAATGTTTTTTCGTTTGGAAGCTTAAAACTTGGCAAGTCTTTAAAGAAACCGCATATTATAGCAAGTCAGATTCTGAAAAAGATTAAGGGCGTTGAAAGATGTTATATAATCACAGGAGACTGGGATGTCCTTATAAACTTTAAAGTTAAGAATATGGATGAGTATTACGAAAAGATATGGGATTATGGGAAATTTCTTGATAAGGGTTGGGGAACTATTGTATCTAAAGAATTTAAAAGAAAATTAAAAACTAGGAAAAAAATTACTATTTATGCTTTAGGAACTTTTGAATTAGGAAAAGAGATGAAAAAGCCAGAAGATGTTATTAAAGAATGGTTTGAGGAATTTTCAGATATAGAAGAAGCATACATAATAACTGGCGCGTGGGATGTTCTTATAAAATTTCAGGTTGATGATATGAAAGAGTATTTTCACACAACCTGGGGTATTGGTAAGTACTTGACAAAGGGCAATGGTTATGTTGTTTCTAGGGTCATTAAAGAATTATAGCCAGCTAAGAAAAGTCTACCTGAGTTAAATTGCCATTAACTCCAGTATTTGTTATTGATACCTTATATGAACCAGGAGATGGCTGGAAAACCTGTTTTGTATCTTTTTCATTCCATGTTAAATCAAGATTAGAGTAAGCTAAAGTCAGTCTAACATCATACTTATTTCCATTTTTTATAGTGCTTGTGTTTATTTCTCCTATGCTTATATTCTGCCCTGGTTCAGAATACATATAGCTGCTAGTTATAAAAAATTCTATGCTATTATTTTGCGCATCAATTGTCAGAGTTCCTTTTGTCAGCTTTACCTCAACTGGTCTTGAGTTTCCTGTTCCATAATGCACTACCTCTTCTACCTTATCTTGTATTGTTTGAATCATTTCCAGACTTTTCTGAATTAAAAGCTGATCCTTTTTTTCCTCTATTGCAGGCTTGACTATGCTTAACAAAACTCCAATTATAGCCAGTCCAATTAAAGTGTAAATTACGGTTTCAATCCAAACCTGGCTTTTTTTCATTTTTTCCTCATACTTTTTTTCCTTTTCTCATAATTACGCAAGAAACGAGCATACATATCCGGTGCGCCTTTAATTAAATTTCCTATTTCAGGAACTTTTCTGTATTTTTCTGCCATCTTTATTAAATAAGCATAAGCTTTTTCTGCCTGCTTTATTATTCTATCATAGAATTTTACTGTATCTTTTGATATTTCACCTGTTTTTATTAAAACAATAGCACTAGATAAATCACGAACAGCTTCCTCTATCTTCATACCTTCTTTAACTCCTTTAATCCAATCTTCACTTATTTGCTCTAATGTTTCCTTTTTTTTGCCCATTTTAAGCAGCTGGAAATGACGAGCAGTCAGGAATATTATAGAAGTTAGCATCACATACTCCATCATCTGTTTGCAATACAGCAATCTCTGCTCCTTTTCCATCTCCGATATTAAAAAGATAAGTGTTTGCTTCTCCTGGTTTTGGAACATCAACAGGGGTTATAAATACAGTTCCATTCAAAATTTTCATTCCTGTAGCTCCAGGATAAATATCATATCTTTTTGATGCTCCTTCTGAAATAATATTTACAACAAATCCTTTAACTGAAAAATTATCCATGCCTCTTTCCACCATCAGTTTTGTATCAGTTGAATTATAGCAGCTATATTCTGATTCTAAAATTTTAAAATGCTCTCTTAAATCAAAGCAACTTTTTCCTTTTCCTAGACTTTCTTTAACCATAGGAATTATAATTCCTACAACAATTCCTATAGCCACAAAAGTAATCACTATAAGAAGAACAGTGGCAACTACAGCACTTACACCTCTTGTTTTCAATCTTGGTTTCAAATTTCTATGCCTCATTTTTTAAATCTTTTCATTTTGTTAACTGCCTTGGTTAACAATATCAGCTTTATGCTGATGTTTGCTAAAAGATTTTTTTAAATCTTTTCACTCAGTAGCAAAACTATTCGTGCATGTATATGCTTTTTTTGAGGTTTTTGCCTCTCCTAAAATAACAGGAAAAACCTCTATCTTATCATAACCGCTTCCAACATCAATGCTTGTTGACTGCCCAGCTCCTAATCCTTCTTCTGATGTCTGCCTCTCTGCACTTCCTGCAGAAAATTTCTTTATCTCAAGTCTGTAAACAGGTATATTTCCCTGATTTATTATTTCTAGCTCACTAGAACTATATGCTACTTCTAAATTAACTTGCTCGCAAGCCTGTTCTGCAGACATTCCTTTTTTCTGTATTACCTCTTTGATAAAACCTCTTGCCCACAAAAATATTATTAGTGCAAGAACAATAACTATGGCTATAAGCAAAACTGTTGCAATAACTGGGCTCACCCCTTTCCTCCCAAGTTTTTTCATCTTAATTTATATCAATACATATTTAAAAATCTATTCACAGCCATCAAGTTGTTGTTTTAAAGCAGAATTGTCGCATAAGAGCATCTCTGTTCCAACTAATTTTAAAGGTACAATCTCTAGCTCTACAATTTTATCATAATCAGAATATGAAAAACTGTTTGTAAATTCTTCATTTGGTTTTAGCGCTTGATTAAAGAAGAAATTGCCGTTGAAATCGCCATTAATGGGCTCTCCTCCAAGCAAGGGTTTAGTTGTCAGTTTTCCAGTTTCATTAGATATTCTTGCAATAAATCCTTCTATTCCGAATAATCCATTATTTCTAAAGGTTATTGTTATATTCTTTATAGCACTATTACAGGTATAATCAGCTATTATAAGCGAGACTCCTTCAGGACATTCCTTGGGATTTTTCCATAACAAGCCTTTCATCCATGCATAAACTAACAAGGATAGAGATATTGCAATAACAACTAGCAAGACATAAGACACCACCTCACTTAACCCTTTTTTATTGAACATCTCTAGCTCCCAGCAGTATATTCTCCTGCTCTTATTACAAAGAAAAAGTTCTCGCCTTCTTTTAAATCAAATGTATAATCATAACCTGCTATATTAACATTAACAGGCGCATTAACATCTCTAGCTGTACCCTTTTCTCCTTGCACTGTTTTTGTCATTTTTATACATGACTTGCCGCTTATGCTTACACATATCTCTCCAACATCTTCTTTTGTAAAGTATAAAGCTGTGACATTATCCTTGTTTCCATAAACAAAAATCCAGTTTTCTACAATATTCTGCGAGTAATTATAGTAAACTCCTGCCCACTGCTCTACTAACTGCTGTGTGTCTTCTTTATTATAGACTCCATAATCATAAACATAGCCTGTTTCTACTCCTAACTCATCTCCTAGATTATAAAGCTTTGAATAATTTTGTTTTGATTTTGCATAATTAGTGTAGGCATAAGCTCCGATGAGAACAAAAATTATTATTACTGCTGCAACAAGATAAAACTGCCCTTTTTTGTTCATCTTAAAGATAAAGAATTATTGTTTATAAACTTTTATTTAACAGAAAACTCCCAGCTTGCCTCAATAGGATTTCCAGACAAATCCTGAAGAACAGTGTTTTCTCTTGATAATGAAGCATAAACTCTATAGTTTCCTGCCTCGTTTATACTTGTATTTAAAGGGTTAAACATGCTGTCAAGTTTAATCATCCCATTTGCAGGAATTTTAACTGCCTTATTTATAGCAGTTATCTTTTCAACATAGCTATCTGCTGTTTTCTTCTCAATTCTCACAATAAGATTTGCAAATCTATCAGCTGCTTCATTATTCACTATTTTTGACTGCGGTCTTTCTAATTTGATTATTGAATGATTAATATTTCCCGCAGCATCTGCAGCAAAAGCCCCAATCTCCATTATATTATCTGAATTAAATGCACCTTCCCAATAATTCTCCTTATAAACCATGTCGATTATTTCATCCCCACTGTCATTCGTTATCTTAATAAATGGCGAATCTATATACTTTTTCGAGAATATATCCCAACTAGTTATCCAGACTCCATCCTCTGAAAAAGGTAGAATTGAAAATATATTTTGCGTGATGGGGTAATCAAATATAATTGACAATGGTTCAACATCAACACCCATCTCTTCAGCCCAGGTTCCTTCATCTACTATCTTTTTATCTTTATCAATTATCTTATACTTTAATGCCAAGTTGTAATTAGAATTAATATTTTGATATACAATCAATATATTATTATTTGCATCAATTCCTATTTTATTTTGATGATTGTACCAACCACTTGGTTTAATCTGCATTATATCATCGATTTTAGAACTAGACAAATTCAACACCCCATAATATATCTGCCCACCAATAAATTCTTCAGAGTTTCCATTAAATATAGTGGTATTAGTATAAGTTAAATGAACGTTATTTTTTTTATCAGCCGCAAGCTCAAAATTATAACCATCGGTATCAATCATGTACGCGTCAGATAGTATTCCAGAACCTAAATTCAATGTTCTATAATAAAGCTTATTTTTAGCTTGAATAATCCAATTATTTTCATCAGAATTATTTATTTCATATGCTTTTTTATTTAAGAAAACATAAATCTTATTGTCATTACTCTTTATTAAATTGTCAATAATATTAGATAGCCTTTCTCCTGTTGTTCCAAGAGAAGTTTTTTCTTTTATCACATTGCCATTTTTATCAATTTTCATATAATAGCTGTTATAGTTGGTAAAAGTAATATTGTCATTAATTAGTATTTGATACCAATCAAAAAAGTCATATAAGTAACCAGAAACTCCTGCATCAAATTACCAATCTCAATTACTATCTTATGGTGATGTTTATGTTAATTCAGAGACAGCAGAATTTAAAAAAGAACAGAGAGATATAAGTTATGCAGGAATTCAGTCTGATAACAAAAATACTTACAGAACTTTTCTTGACTTTAGTTTACAAGGAATTCCTCAAAATGCAAATATAAGTTCTGTTATTTTGTCTTTTAATATTAAAACCAACGGCTCCGATTCCCAGCTGTATATCTCAAGACTCAATAATAAAAGTTCAGATTATTTAACAGATGAAGAGCTCTACAATTCAATTGTCTTAGACACTCAATATCTCATACTAACACCTGCCACAGGAGAGCAGGCAATAAACTTAGGAGAGCAGGCTGTAACTGATTTAAAGAACAGCATTTCTTCAGGAACTTTCTCAATAGGAATTTTAACATCAGAAGATGGCACAGGAAATGCTTTTGAGATTTATTCTTCTTCTGCAGAAAAGCCAGAACTTCAAATATCTTATGTTTAAGCAGACTCAGAAGTTTGCCTGAATAAAATTAAGCAGTATCTTAAGAAATCCTCAGTTTTGCAACCCCACAAGCACCTTAACTAATGTTTATGGTTGCTCCATTCCTGGCCTCACCAGATTCGCAAAAGCAAGATCGAGCAGGACAAAACCTCAACGTTATTCTTAAGGCTTTTTTAACCTATATCTCACTCGCTTCCTTGCAGCCTGCCTAAAGCTCGCTTGCATATGGCAGAGAGCTAAACTGCCAGCCTAGTCTGCAAAAACCAGAAATAAATGATGTATTTAAGCTTTTCTAAGCTATTTGAGAATCAATAAGTATATTTTGCTGCTCGCTCCACTCTTCATCCTTATGAGTTTTAATATAGTTAGCCCAGTAATCTATAAACTTCAATCTTTCTTTTGCATTTTCTTCCTTAAATTTCTTTAATTCTTTCAAATCTATTTTAATTTCATTGGCATTCATTTTAATAATTCTAACCTTTTTTTAACCCCTATTTTATTAGCTAATATAATTAACTCTTCTTTATTAAGTTTTCCCTCAAAAAGCTTGTACAGATGTCTGGCATCTTCTATATCTTTATCAGCAACTATTTCTTCTTCTGTTTCATCTGCCGCTAAAAAAAGCTTGAAAACAATTTGCATTTCAATTGGCGATATATACAAAACATCTTTGTTTAAATTAACTTTTATCTTATTTTTAAAAGAATATTCATCAAGAGCATTTTTAATAATCTTAAATTCAATATTCGGGACAGGTTCTTCTTGATAAAACCTTATTGCGTGTTCATTTAGCACATCATAAGCTTCATCTATTTTGCTTGTGTTTATGCATTGAAACCCATCTTTCTCTAATTTTTTCCACAGTTCACTAAATTGTTCTTTTGATAGTTTTGGAACTAATAAATCAATATCTTCAGTTGCCCTTGACCTTCCAAGAAGAATTGCTACATAGCCAGAAACTATCACATATTCTTTAAGATTTTTAGTAAATTTTAAGGCAAGCTTGTCAAGTTTGCTTGGAATTCTGTTCAGAATTATTTCTCCTTCTTCTTTATCATATTCCATATTAACTCAAATCAGAACAACTATTAAAATTTATCTTTGACTATCTTCTAGAAAACCTTACTTGATAGCTTTTCACTATTCCTTGTGTATCTTCAATAGAAACCAACCTTGCTTCATAAGGTTTAATTGGTTTTGTTATGTACTTAAGCGTAGCTCTTGAAACAAGACTCATTGCAGAAAGCTCATTTGGCCCAAAATCTACTACAACCTCTCTTTTTACATCAGTTGCTAATTGCTTTTCAACCCTTTCTATTATTGCATCCATATCTGGCATTTTAACAAAAACTTATACAGCTTTCTTTTTCTTAGGAATAAAAGTTAATATTAGAAGAATAATTATTGCCACAATAAAGATTAAAACTATTAATACTCCTGTGCTTCCTAAAGCTCCTATTACTGCTCCAGTAATTCCTGGTTTAGCTTGAGTTGATGGCTCATTCGGCAACGTGCTTGTTGTTGTCTCACTTTGATTTTCTTCATTTGCTTGTGGTGTGGTAATCGCAGATGTTGTCGTAGAAGATGGTGGACCGCCTCCTCCTGGACTTCCACCTCTAGTATTGCCGCCCTCATTTGTTGGAGGTGTTGTCGCCCCAGTTACAGCCAAATCTAATTCAGTTGTACCGCCATTTTCAAAAATATATTGTGCTGCTTGAATATCATTAACATAAAAAACAATTGTCTTTCCTTCTCTATTATCATCAGGATCTGTAATTAAAAATACTGGGCTATACCCATATTTTCCGTCGAGAGTTGTTGTTTGCTTTACCACAACATTATCTATTTTTGCAACAACACTTAAACTGTTAGGAGCAGGCGCATTATTATAGCTTACATCCCCATAGAACTGGTGTGGAATTCCTAACTGAGCTGAAACAAGAAATATACAGCTAAATAATAAAAATGCAGAAATAAAAATAAAATATATTTTTTTCATCTTATTGGAATTTCCTTAGTCTTATTTAAATATTTCTATGATGCAGTACCACAGATAAAATCCCAGAAAGCAGTAGGGCATCCTGTAGATGGAGCATACAAATATTCTGACATGTCTGCTGGAAGATGTATCCAATAACCAGCACCAGGATCTAATTTGTTGCACATTCCATACCCGCTAAAATCTGAATCCCAGTAACCAAATAATGAACTCCATCTTTTTGTAGGTATAAAGCTATTTGTGTTTACTAAACTGTATAGAGAACAATATGCTTCATCTCCTCCTTCATTTGGACCAGAATATTCATCTAAGCCATTTGTTCCATAATATCCAATTAAATTCCACCCAGGAACTAGGTCTCTGTTTGGAGGAGTTCTTCTTGGTGCAAGCAAGTCACCACCAATTACTAATGTTGTTGGTTCTAATGCTTTAATCCAATAACCCCATCCAGGTTGCATTGTTTTTAATAAATTACTAGGAGCGCCATCATCAGGATTGTAAACACACCATCCATCAGTCGCGCTTGAATCACATAATTCGCCTTTAGGGTCATAAGTCCACACAGATTCTACATCTTCTGCTATTCCTGCAAATACTTCTGAAATTTTATCATTTAATAACACTACTGGTGTGGAAATTAAGTTCCATTTTTTATTTAGTGTTATATTAAAAGGCATGCCTTCAACTTTAATCCACTCAGTATCATTTTGAGATGTTTTTCCAACAGCATCAACACAATAAAATTGTAATTGATGCAAGCAATTTTGGTCCAGATAAATTTGAGTATTTTCTGGTTGGCAAGTTAACTCACTCCAGCTATTTGTCTTGTCCCACCACACTCTCCAGCAAACCTGTGAATGATCAGATGGATGCGGTCCTTGGTCCTCACAACTTAAAGTTATAGGAGTTTCTTTTGTTATTTTCCATTCCCACTGACTACATTCATCACCTTGGCATGCTGTTTTTGGTTCTCCAATTACCTTAACAGGCGTAGGAGCTGTTTTATCGACGAAAACACACTGTTTATTTACTGTTTCAGTTTTATTAACATTATCAACTGAATAATACTCAATTAGATGGCATGATTCATTTATTCCAAATGGTGCTGTATATGTTAAGAAATCTCCTGAACCTTGAGCTCCTAAACAACTTTCTCTATTCAAACAAGCATCATTATTAACAAGGGTTACTCTATATTTTGTTTCCTTTATTCCAGATTTATGCAAGCCAGCATCATCAACATTTAATTTAACTGTTGTAATGCCATCAATCCATTCTTTTCCTTGTTCTTCAAAATATGGTCCAATATACTCTTTTGTTGTTATAGGAGGTGTTTCATCAACATAAAATATTTCTTTATCATCAACAATTTCATTTCCTAGAGCATCTTTGCATTTTATTACCAATCTATGTTTTGTCGCCTCTGGGAAATTTATTGGAAATGTACTATTCCAACTAACAATTTCTTTTCCATCATCTAAATAATAACCCCATTCACATGTCACATCATTAACAGCACATCCTTGTTGTGTTGGATCTGGGTCAGTTGCAGTAACATTTATTTGTGTAACGCCATCTATAAAGCAGATATCTTTTTCATCTTCAGGAGGACAATCTCCTGATTTAGGGCCAATTATTTCTTTGCTTATTACAGGAGGAGTTGAATCAACCTTGAATATTTTAGTTTGAGTATTGCTCTCCTTTCCAACAGCATCTTTACACTTATATTCTATTGTGTGGATAGAATCTTCATTAAATATAATTGGATTTTCATATATTATCCAATCTGTAAATGCTCCATCGTCTAATTTCCATCTATATTCTACATTGCCTAGTGGAGCAGGATGTGGCTCGTCTGGTCCAATACGGCATCCTAATTCTATTTTTGTTACATGATCTCTCACCCAATAATCACAATTTTCTCCTTCTTTACATGTGACATTTGGTTCTCCAACATTTTTAAGATAAGCAACTGGTGCAGTTTTATCAACAAACATACATTGCCATTTTATATCTTCTGCATTGCCTAATTTATCTATGCTTCTGTATTCGACAACATGACAGGATTCTTCATCAATTCCAAATGGCTCTGAATAAGTGTTCCATTCCCCCATATCAGGTCTTAATGATTCCATCCAATTCTCACAATTCTCAGGCACGCAGAATTTATCTGCTAATGCACCACTTACTCTATATTGTATTTTGTCAACTCCAACTTTTTCATCCCTTGCTTCTAAAGTTATTCTAGTTGCAGTATCTATCCATTCACCTGTTCTATCAATATAATAAGTTCCTGCTGGTCCTAATGTCTTCGTTGTTACAGGAGGAGTAGAATCAACTAAGAATTTCTCTTCATCATCGGCTTTATTTCCAAGAGCATCTTTACAACTAACTACTAATTTATGTGTTGAATCCTCATTGAAATATATATCTTTTCCTTCTTCGCCAAATTTTTCTGCTTGAATTGGACTTTCAGGTTGTTTATCCCACCATAATTCATATGTACATATCACATTATTAACAGCACAAATTCCTTCAGTATCCTTAACATCAACCCTCACACCATTTCCTCCACTATCTTTTACATAACAAACATCACTTTCTTTTGTTGGAGGACAAGCTCCAAGATGGTCAGTTCCAAGCATTGTTTTGGTTATTGTTGGCGGTGTGCCATCAACCTTGAAAATCTCAGTATCATGAGTAGATTCTAATCCAACAGCATCTTTGCACCAAACATTTAACTTGTGAACAGAATCTTCTTTAAAATATAATGCATAATTTTCTCCATTATAACTGTCTTTAATTGGATCTCCACTATCAACGGTATAGCTCCAATATATAGTTACATTATCGCTTGGATGAGGTTCTTTGTCTTCGCAATGCAAGTTTATTGGAGTGTTATTACTTATCCAATAATCAAATTCTTGGCATTCTCCTTCTTTACATCCTATTTTAGGCTCTCCAACAGTTTTTGTTATCTCAGGTTTAGTGTTATCAACAAAAAAGCAATTTGTCTTCATATTTTCTACATTGCCAACATTATCAACACTAAAGAACTGTAGTAAGTGGCAGGATTCTTTAGTTTTATTAAAAGGAGTTTTGTAAAGCATCCATAAATCATCATATTGTGAATCTGTACAGCTTATATCACACCAACTAACACCTGAACAACCTTCGTGCCCTTCTTCTCCATCACAGCATCTATGAACATTACTCTCAACACATTTTCTCCATTCATCTGATTGTTCAGGATATGTTTTTGCACATTCTTTTTGCGCCCATTCAATTGTTATTAAAGTATTTTTACATCTTTCACATGTATAAGGGTTGCTGCATTTTGGTTGGCATAATTCTGTATCTCTGCACTGTTCTTCAGGAACAAGCAAGTTGATATACCATGTCTTATCAACTCCAGAAGGATGTGGTTCAGGATCAACTGCATTTAATTTTATTGAAGTTGCTTCACCAATCCATTCTAAACCATCAGAAATTCTTTGAGGTCCTTCAAATGTTTTTGTTGTTACAGGAGCGCTTGTATCAACACAAATTTTAGCTATTAAAGGATAATAATATTGATCTGGGTCTCTGGTTTCTAATGAAATCTCTCTACAGCACTCAGTGCTTGGTGATGTTGCATTAAATGTAAAATCTTTTGAGCCTCCTGGCAGAATATAATTTCCAGTTGTTTTTGCAGTATATTGGCAGAAATCATAAGGAGTGCCACTAATATAATAAGGTCCATTCCATCCTGAAACAGGATTACAAACCAAATCTGGAAATTCTCCATTCATGTAAATTCTAAATTCACTAACAGAAGCAGGACCCTGATTTTCAATATGCACTGTAAAAATATAAAAAGTTGATGCTTTCACATTATTTGGACTAACAGTCGCAGTTGAGGTATGAGTATCAGCCAAAACACCCTGAATATAAAATGCAGCGAAGACAATTGAAACTAACGCAAGTATAGAAAAAGAAATCTTAATTACCGCTCTTTTGCCCCTAATCATAAAAAACAGAAACACTAGAACTATTTAAATATTGTTGTTCTGCAGAAAACATTTCCTGTAATTACTTTCAATTAGTAAAAATGCTTAGTAATAATGTTTAAAAACTTCTTTTAACTGACTAAATCATAAAAAGAGGAAAATGAACGAAATACTTTTGGCAGCAATTCTTGGTGGAATAGGAGGGCTAACTAGAGGAGTTGTAGGATTATTAAAAGCTCTAAGCTTGAGAAGAAGAATTATCTGGACTTACTACTTTATTACTGTTCTAGTTGCATTAATCATAGGAATATTTACAGGAATTATTTTTAATTTCGACAACAGATTGAGTTTATTGGCAGGATACGCAGGAACAGATATCTTAGAAGGAATATACAAATCTTTTGCAGTCCAGAAAGTTTATGTTTCTAATGTAAAGGTAAAAGCTAAAAAATGAGCAAGAAAAAATTTAGTGAAGAGGAAGCAGGGAGAATTGGCAGGAAATTGGGGATTAACTGGAAAAAATGGGATGTCGGGCAATTTCGCATGGGATTAGATGTCGAATTGGAGCACGGCAAAATTCATAAAAAAACAAACATAACAAATGATGATGCTTTAATGACAGGTAAAATAGCTCTCGCACATTTAAATGAATTTCCGGATTATTATGACAGGCTAGAGGATTTAGAAAAACAAGCTGATAAATTCTGGAAATCTAAAAAATGAAAACCTGGTTAAAAGGCGGATTATGGGGCATTTTAATATGCATTATTATTGTAATGATGGCGTATATTACTTTTACACTAGGCTTGAATGCAATAGATAATTTTGTAATCACAGCAACTTCCCCATTATTAAACCTCTTAATGGTCATTATTGGAAAAGATATTAGTATAGATGAAAGCAAATGGGTGATTGTCGCTATTATTAATGTAATCTCATTTTTAATTGAAGGTTTCATTCTTGGCTCACTCATCGGCTTTATAGTTCAAAAAGTAAAAAGAAGAAAATGATTGCAAATAAAAATCTTGTAAAATTCATAAAAGAGGCAAGGAAAAGAGGCTATGATGACTTGCAAATAAAGCAGCCTTTACTTGCAAAAGGCTGGAATATTGATGAAATAGAAAAAGCTTTTTCTGTATTAAAACCTAGATATAAGTTCAAGAATAAAGTCTGTTTATTTATAGATTCAGATGTTCTCAAGCTTCTTGAGAAGCGAGCGAAAAAGAATTTATTTACAATTTCTGAGCAGATTGATGATATACTAAGAAGAAGCTGCATCAATCTCAAGAAATCAAGAAAAGAAGAAAAACTAGATGATTTGCTAATAGGATTGTTTTCTAGAAAGAGATAAAATAAAAAATGCCAGGGTGGATAAATCAGAATCTTAACTTCATAGCCCCATATAACTCTAATAATATTTCAATAAATCGCCTTAAATTACCATTTAGTGTTGCTTCTTTTAAAGATTCGTAATACTTAAACTTTATTTTATTTGGTATGTTTATCATAGGATATTTATTTTTATGTAATATAAAATTCATTAATAACCTTCCAACTCTGCCATTTCCATCCACAAAAGGATGGATTGTTTCAAAGGCAACGTGAAAATAAGTGGCGAGTATTAGTGGGTTAAGCTTTTTCTTATTCTTAGAATACCAAGAAAGCAAGGATTTCATTTCTTGAGGCACTTTTTCAGGTTTTGGTGGTATCCAATTTCTCCCGTGAATATATACATGGAGTGTTCTATATTTGCCGATTTCTGGAATTAAATCGTCTCTTAAGGTATTTTGAACTACTAGTCTATGTAATTCACAAATAAATTCTTTTGATATATCTTCCTTATAAGAGAGCATATAATCAAAAGCAGATTTATGATTGAGAGTTTCATTAATCTCTCTTAGAGATTTTGCACTAGGGACTCGCTTTTCAAAGAGTAAGAAAGAGGTTTCTTCAAGAGTTAAGCTATTACCTTCAATTGCATTAGAATCGTATGTAAATAATGAGGTAAATGCCTCATACCTATTATCTTCGTTTGCTTTTGGCTCTCTTGCAAACTCTTTTTTTAAAGACTCTAGAAAATTCAGTTCTTTTTCATCCAATAGTTTAGATAAGAGAGAGAGTTCTTTATCTGCTTTTGATTCTGCATTTTTAAGAGTTTTTTTATCTAAATTGACACCAAGGTAAACTCTCTTTTTTTTAAATTTTTTACCCTCCCTCACATTTATTACTCTATAGAAATATTTCTTACCATTTCTCTCTTTTATTTCAGTATATACCATAGTATTAGGGGGGCACACCACTTTATATATCTTTCTATTAGTGCCCGTACATACCTAAAATATCATAGGGGCACATCTATTAAATAAATGAATTTATAGTGCACGTACAATCTCTCTCAGAATGCCAAAAAGGCTATACGCGCTCACCAGAGTTATCAAATATAATTTTTGATTTTTTCTGCCACATTCACCTTATTTAATATAAAAATGCGGGGGGAAGGAATCGAACCTTCGCAGGCACTAAGCCACAGGATTTCTCCTCCTATTTTCCAGAGGACCTTAAGTGTGGCATCCAGATTTTGGAACCTGAATCCTGCCCGTTTGGCCACTCCGGCACCCCCGCATAATTTACCTAGAAAACCTCAATTTAAAAAACTTACCTTGTATCCTCAGCAAGCAAATCCATACTAGAATGAACATCGTCTGCTTTTCCAACACTTATTATATCACCATAAGCAACTAATTTTGCATCTAATAATCTCCCCGTAATTGCTTTATAACCTTTCTCGCCTTTCAGCAAGAATGTTATACCTAATTCTCGTATTCTTACACCAGTCTCATCCCTAGAAAATATTAAAGCTTCTCTAAAAAGACCATCTGGTCCAAGTCTTATTTCAACAAACTACCCTACTAAATCCCCAAAAATTTCTCGTCTTTTTCTCTCATCTTTAGGCAAATTAATTGCACGATACATTCTAGGACGATCATATCTGGAAGTTATATTCCAGTCAATATCTAATCCATGATAATTTGTCATAGAAAAACAGATACGCAAGCTATTTTTAAATATTCTTATTCTTTACTGCAATAATTCAAGCTTGAGAATAGTTAAGGAAGATAAACTTCATCATGATGCTTATATCTTTCGATTACAACTGTTTTCTTATTCTCATTTATGGAAAAAACCAGAACAAAATTACCTATATGAACTCTTCTGCAATTCTGGAGAGGGTTTTTTAATGGCTTGAAATGGTATGGACTTTCTCTTATTTCCTCAATTTTCTTTTTTACATACTCAAAAGAAACCTTGTCTTTTTTAGCTAATTTTCTGAATATTTCGTCAACACTTTCTCTTATCTCAAGAGCATACATTTTAACCTCATTTGTAGTGAGTTGAGAAATCTTTGATTTTTATAGTTTTCTCCTTCTGCGCTTCCAGCATTTCCTTAATGAATTCAGGCCTTAAGTCAGGCTCTAAAATCTCCTTTCCATAAAAAGACACTATTAAATTTATAGCCTCGCTTTTATCTTTAAGCCCTTCTTTAGCTTTAACTATGTTTAAAGTTCTATTCGCATTATCGTTTATGTCGACTATTGCTTTTACCATATTAATACAACATTAATATGGTATTAATAGAAGTATTTAAACCTTTCTATCAGTCTATATTCTCTTCTATTTTTTCTGCATTCTTAGTGATATGCTTTAGTATTTCCTCATCTGATGCACTCGGCTTTCTCTCTCTGTAATTCAAAGCTTCTGAAGCTCCTGCAATTACAGCTCTTTTAAGTTCATTTTTATCTACCATCTTCTTCCAATAAAATCCTAGTTTAAAAATATATCTTTAATATTAAATTTGTAAGTCAAAAGCCTCAATTCGGCTTTCACTCGCTTAATTTAATACAAGTTTGGCTCGTGAAAGCCTCAGGCAGGACTCGAACCTGCGACCACGAGTTTACGGAACTCGGACTCTGCCAGCTGAGCTACTGAGGCTTGCTATTATCTTAGTAGTAGAAATATTTCCAAATCTTTTCAATCTCACAAATTTAAACTCTCTAAGTTCAGGCTCTATTTTCTGGTCAAATCCTCTTACTATAACATCTGGATTTATTTTTCTTATCAGCTCTATAGGAGTTTCCTCGTCATAAATTATAACCTCATTAACAAGCCCTGTCTCAAGCAGCTTTTTCCCCCTTGTCTCCTGATTTTCAATCGGCCTGCTTTTATCCTTGAATTTCTTTATTGAAATATCAGAATTTAGTCCAACAATTAGGTAATCTCCTTGCTTCTTGGCTTCTTTCAAGAAAGATAAATGTCCTTTATGCAGCAAGTCAAAGCATCCGTTAACAAAAACTTTAGACATAACTGGAAAATAGCAATAAAACTTTATAAACTCTGCTAAAATTAGCTGAAAATGGAAAAAATTCTAAAAGTTGAAAATATCGCAAAATACGAATCTTTTATCTTTATTGGCATATTAATGACTATAGTTGTACTAGGCAAGCTTCTGGGCTTCTATAATATTTCTTCAGATTGGTTCTGGCTTCTTGCAGGAGTAGGTTTAGTAGTTGAAGGAGCAATTTCCTACTATAAACAGAAAAAGTTCGACAGGAAATACAAGATAATTGAAAGAGCAGATAATAAAATTTAAAAACTTGCAAACTATAAGAAAATATGGACCCAAACTTGCTGCAAAAGAGGATGAATGAAATTCAAAATTCTGAACAGATTCAGGATTTATTTGGAAAGCTTGTTTCAGGTAAGAAAGGATATAAGGCAGTAATAGACAAGAACAAGCCTGTTCCTAAATGCTCTTCTTGCGGAAAAATTCTAGAGGGCAATGAAAAATTCTGCCCTGAATGTGGCGAGAGGTTAACTCAATAATGTCAGATAAATACTAGTCAAAATTACTGGTATCAAGCTCTGTTAATTGTTTAACACAAATCTGTTCTAATCCCAATTTTGCTTTGCCAGAATCAATAGCTTTCTGTATTGCCTCATAAACCCCGTCATTTCCGACTTTTATTTCAGTAACTATCTCTAGCCTAGAGCAATCTCTTCTATAAATAAAGACGCTGCCATCTATTACCTCAAAATACAATATTGGCATATCTTTGGACATAATTTTATTTAATAAACAAGTCTTTTAAATAATCTGTATACTCTAGCATAATCTTTATTAATGCACCATAACTTCTTAGATTATGAAAGAAATCATAGCCAATTTGCTTCGAAAGCAAATTGGATTAAGAAAAGAGGAAATTCTTAGCTTAATAGAAATCCCTCCTTCTCCAGAATTAGGAGATTATGCCTTTCCGTGTTTTCATTTAGCTTCCAAGCTAAGAAAAAATCCAAATTTAATTGCACAAGAGTTAGCTGGAAAAATTAAATTAACAAAAGAAATTTCTCAGGTTAAAGCTGTAGGAGCATACCTGAATTTTTTCATAAACAAAAATTTCCTGGCAGAAAAAGTAATAACCGGAGTTCTGAAAGCCAAAAAATCTGCAGGAAAAAACAAAGGAAAAATAATGACAGAATACTGTCATGCTAATACTCATAAAGCCTTTCATATAGGACACGCAAGAAATATCTGCATAGGCGAATCATTATCAAGAGTTTTTGAGTTTCTTGGCTATAAAGTTGTCAGAGCTAATTATCAGGGAGATATAGGAATGCATGTTGCAAGAACCTTATGGGGTTTGCTCAATCTCAGCAGGCTCAAGCTAAAGGAGCCTGAGAAAGACAAAGGAAAATGGCTCGGCATAGTTTATGCAAAATCAAGCCAGGCTAGCCAGGATAAGAATATAGCAGAACAAATAAACCAGCTTAACCAGAAACTTTACTCTGGAGACAAGAAACTTCTGGCTTTATGGAAAAAAACAAGAAAATGGAGCATAGATTATTTTGAGAAAACCATTTATCCTGATTTTGGAGCGAAATTCAACAGGTTTTATTTTGAGAGCGAAGTAGAAAAAAAAGGCACAGAAATTGTCAATACTCTTCTGAAAAGAAGGATAGCTGAACTGAGCGAAGGAGCAATAATAATGGATTTCAGAAATCAGGATTTAGGAGTTTTTATACTTCTCAAATCAGACAAAACTCCTCTATATTCAACAAAAGATTTAGCTCTGGCAGAATTGCAGAATAAAGAATATAATCCAGACAAGATTTTGCACATAGTGGGCTCTGAACAAAATTTTTATTTCAAACAGCTGATTAAAACAATTGAAGCTTATAATCCTGGTTTGGCAAAAAAAGAAGAACATATTTCTTACGAGTTAGTTGTTCTGCCTTCAGGAAAAATGGCTTCCAGAGCAGGCGAGGTTATCTTATACGACGACACTTTAGCCAAAATTATTGGTTTAATCAAAGCTGAAATTAAAAAGAGAGAAAGCAAAATTTCAGCTTCAGAACTTGAAAAAAGAGCAAAAAAAATAGCCTTAGGAGCAGTAAAATATGCTATGCTCTCCCAGGACGTAAAAAAATCAATTGTTTTTAATGAGCATGAGATTACAAGGTTCGAAGGCAATACAGGCCCTTATCTCCAATACAGTTATGCAAGAGCTTCTTCAATCTTAAAGAAAGCAAAGAGAACACTGAAACATGATAAATTAAAGATTATTGACTTAAAAGAGCAGGAAATAACACTTATAAAAAAACTGGGTGAATTTCCAGAAGTAATTAAAAAAACAAATGCACAGCTTAATCCCTCAATTTTAGCAAATTACTCATTCGAGCTGTCTCAGTCATTTAATGAATTTTATCATTCTTGCCAAGTAATAGGAAGCAGTGAAGAAAGCTTCAGGCTTTCTCTAGTTCAGGCTTTTAGAATAGTGATAAAACAAGCATTATTCTTATTAGGAATTGATGTCCTTGAAGAGATGTAAACTTTAAATAGTCCATCAAATAGCATATTTCATGAACTTTTTAAAAAAATTAAAACAAAAAGCTGTATCATTTTTTGATTTAGTTACTCATGGAGTTGCTCCTGATGAACCAGAAATTTATGTTCCCAAGGCTCTTATTGCTCCAAAGATTAACCTTGATGTAAGACAATCTGGAGAAATGCCAGAACCAGAGCCAGATGACTCAGAATTTTATTCACCTCCTTATAGCTTGACAATTGCCTCAAGAGCAATTAAATCAGAAGAAGCACCAACAGAGTCTCAAGAAGCTGAAGATCCTATTCAAACATTTGTTGCTAACTATACTGCAAGAGGAGACGCAGCACGCAAGTCAGCTTTAAATCTTGCTTCAAAATTGAAACATTTCGCAGTTAAAGCAAGAGACAGAATAAGCAATTCAGGTAATGCATTAAATGATGCAGCACATGTTGTTTATCAGCAGGGAATAGAGACTGTAGCAATTGCAAGAAAAGCAGGGTTTTCAGGAAATGGAAATAAGGCTTCTTATTTTAATCAGCCTGCTAGAAAAGAAGATGTTAGTGCTCCTAAAATAAACATAGAGTTTCTTGTCTGCGAACTAACAGGCGATATTGTTTTAGATTCACAAGGCAGAAAAGGCATAATTAGAACGAGCAAGCCAGACACAGAACTTGCTAATGAAATTTCCACAGCAATCAAAACAGGCAGCAGTACTGGAGATTTAGTTTCTGCTCTTCAAAGACTTGAAAATTACACAAAAAGAACAATAAGAACAGCTTTTAAATTGGATAGCAGCAATAAAGGAAAAAGATACAGTTTGGACAGAAGGTTACTTCTTGCTCTTGAAAATTACATAAGAAGTATTGCGATAATGCAAAACCCAGAATTATATTTCGACCCTGTCACAATGAGAACAGAGAAAAAAATTCTTGCAGAGAAATTAGCAGAATCAAAAAATATTGATAGAGATATATTTCCCCAAACTCCTAATGAAATGATGCCAAAAATTGCAGAAAAAGCCAAGCCTCTTGAGCAATATGAGCATTTAGTCCTGCAATATGCTAATTATGCAGGTAAAAACAGGGAATTAGCTGAGAAAAAAATTCCTAAGAAAGGCACTCAGGAATATTTAGAATGGAGAAAAAATATTGATGAAATGAAAAAAATAGAAGGAATAGTAATGTCGCAAACTTCTTATAACACAAAAGAAGCATTCATAGAATTCTACAATTCTGTTAAAACTAATTCAATAACCTCTCAAAGATTAGAGAATAAGGCTGCATAATTATCTTTTCTTCTTCTTTTTCTTCCTTTTACTAGAACCCAGAGCTTTTATTATCTTTTTAACTTTAGATTTCTTGCTCTTATTACTAGCTTTTCTGCACTTATATCTGCATACTATTTTCGCATGCCTCTTTTTTCTCTTTTTCGCCATGATTATGAAGCTGGCAATTCTGGACTCGGTGAAAAGAGTGCCTTGAACAAGCACTGAAATCAATCTTAACCTATCAGTATGCTCTAAAGGTTATCTCGATTCGAGCTATCAGGCAAAGCTTAACAAGTGCAGATTTGATCAGGTGAGTTATAGTCCAGTCACCAGATTAATAGCTGAGCACTTGACAGAGGCTTTGATAGTCTCTCCCTTTCCAGGGTAACCGAAATGTCCCTGCCAGCTCATTTATCAATAAGGAGGAACTTAAATAAGTTTCTTATCACTCTAGAGTAAAAAATCAGCTCTAAATTCCAGAAGCCAAAAAAGCCCACCATGGCTTTTTTGCATAATCTACATTGCCATTTTCAGCATTTATTCTTGCTAAAATCTTTGCCTTAGTCTTGATTATTCCTAAAAATTTTCCCTCTTTCTCTGCTTGTAGCTCATATTCTAATTTTGCATCATCTCCTTTTCCAACTTCTTTCAACTCAATAGTCCAGTTCAATCGCCCTAATCTTTCTATCGCCTTTTCAGAAGCAGTATCAGGCATTACTTTTATTTCAGCTTTTCTGCCATTTGATAGGTTTGCCATTAATCTTCTTGTTCCTTCTGAACAATTATCATATGCTATTAGTGCCTTACTATTATCACTGCAAACCTTATACCATCCTTCACTCATTGTTCCAATCAAGTCGCATATAACAGTACAATTCTTACATCTTGTATACTTTTGCTTTGTCTCATTTCCCTCTTTATACTCCCATCTGTCAATAGTGCCATTGGTTTTGCACTCTGGTTTTTCTTTTTTCTCTTCAGTTTCATGCTCTAACTCTAAACTTGTATTGACTTCTGTTTTATTCACAATAATTGTAATAACATTTCCAGAATTTCCTGCTGTTATAGTCATAATCTTTCCATCAGCAGTTGGGCATGAAACAACTGCTCCTACACATTTGCATCCAGTAGGGCACTCTGATTCATTTCTTTTCTGCCATGGTACAAACTTTGTATTATTCACTATCTTAGTTTTTATATTGCTATTAACTTGACTCTTATTACTTTCATTATCATTATTTCCTTGATTTTCTGCATAAACAAAAGCTAAGGAGCTAATTACTAAAATCATTAAAACTGCTAAAACCCACTTTTTCATATTTAATAGAGAAATTTAAAGTTTAAAAACCTTGCTAGTTTGAAAAATACTATGGAACCAAAATTTGTTTATGTCAGAAATGCTCATAATTTTGCATTTCTGAGCAGACAAAAAAATTAACATGAAAACTCCAATTTTTTTGTACTTTGAAACTTATGGCTGTACAGCAAATCAGAATAATACAGAGATAATGAAAGGCTTAGTTAAGCAGGCAGGCTTAGAAATTACTAATAACATAGATATAGCTGACTTGCTTGTTATTAATACTTGCATAGTTAAAGAGCCGACTGAAAAAAAGATTGAGAGAAGAATTTCTGACTTATATAAGCTGAACAAGCCGATAATTGTTGCAGGATGCATGCCTCAAGTAAGAGCTGAAAAACTAAAGAAGCAAAATATTTATCTTTTAGGAATTAAGCACATAAAAGATATTAACAAGCTAATAAGAAAAATTCTAGATAATGGGTATGATGAAAAGGATTTTCTTCAAGATAATAAAGAGATAAAGCTATGCCTGCCAAAAATATCAAACAAAAAGGAAATAGGAATCACTCAGATAAGTGAGGGATGCTTAGGAAATTGTTCTTTCTGTCTAACAAGAAAAGCAAAAGGCTCCTTACATAGCTATCCTGAAGACAAGATAATTGAGAATATAAAAAATGATTTAAAATCTTGTAAAGAAATATGGTTAACTAGTCAGGATAATGCTGCTTATGGAAAAGATATAAATTCAAGTTTGCCTGAGTTGCTAGATAAAATTCTTGCACTAAAAGGAAAATTTCTTATAAGAGTAGGAATGATGAACCCAGAAAATATTCTGCCTATTTTAAATGAATTAGTAGAATGCTACAAAAACAAGAAGATGAAAAAGTTTTTGCATCTTCCTCTTCAGTCAGGCTCAAATTCTATATTAAAGAAAATGAATAGAAAATATACTAAAGAGCAATTTTTCTCTATAGTAGAAAAATTCAGAAAGGAAATTCCTGGCTTAATATTCTGGACTGATATTATTGCAGGATTTCCTGAGGAGAATGAGAGCGATTTTCAGGATACAATAGATGCGGTAAAAAAACTAAAGCCAGATTTTATCAATATTTCTAGATATTGGCAGATGAAAGGCACTGATGCTGCACTAAGAAGTCAAGTTCCGAGAGAAATTATTAAAGAGCGAGTAAAAAAACTAAATAAAGAGTTGAAATAATTAAATTACAATCTTAATTTTCTTAGTGCTTGAGTTTGTAGAACGAAACTTGTCTTGAACCAAAAATTTATAGTAAACATATTTTCCGTTGTATTTGCTTACATTAGTGTAATTATAACACCAAATATTTGTTCCAGGCATACAATTAGTGAAAATCTTTTTATTTATTTCTGAAACATTAGTGGCAGGCCAGTAATACAAAATTATTTTATCAAGGTTTGGTTCTGTGTACTTGACTCCAAAATTCCCATTTCCTTGTTTTGAAGGAGAAGTCGAGATTATTCTTGGCTTTGTTGCGTCTATATTAAACATTATTGGAGCATAATAAATGTTATTATTGTAAGTAACTGCTCTTATTGTAAGACTATTCATTCCGTTGGTAAAGGTTTTGTTTCCTAAAAATGAATTGCAATTTGAGCACAGACGAGTCCATCTTCCCGTACTCTTCCTATAAGATAAATCTTTTACACTATCCTTTAAAGTTATATTTAGAAAAACCTTTTTTGTGCTATACATCTTGCCATTTTCTGGGCCTTTAATCCAAATATAACTTCTACATTTTTGACCCTCACATCCTATTTTGCCACAATCCTCAATTTTTTGTTTTGACATATTTTCGAAGCAGGCTCCTAAGCTGCAACCCTTATCTGTGAAGTTTTTGTAAACATCATCGTCATAACAATAACTTTCAGAATATGTATCATTTTCACAATCTTGTTTTAAGGTTAATGTATCAACATAGGTACAGTTTGCTTGTGAAGTTCCAGGATTCTTGCAAGTATAAGTCCTATAATTCCGGTAGACATCATCATTTGAACAAGTTAAATTTCCTATCCACCCATTAGAACCGCAATCCAAATTATTATAACATGCAAAAATCTCACAATCCACATCCCCTTTGAGTCCACAATCCACATCACAAAATCCATCAGGGTTATTGCAAAAATCTTTTATATAAGGAGTTACATTAATTGACAACAACAAGTTTGTAGAATTATAAATACTAATTTTATCTTCATTAAAAGTTAAGGGAGTTGATACTGTAAAATCAGTCTGATTTTTATATGCTGCTGCATCTTTTGTAAGAATAATCCTTGGATCAGGAACCAAAAAACTTCTTACAATTGTATTCTTAGTCAGGGTTGTAAAATTCAATTCCCCGTTTTCTGAAATGTAATCAGGAGCAGAATTGTAAATTATTTTAAATTCTGTCAAGTTAAGCACATTATTATCAAGACTCATCGAAACAATAGCAGTTTTAGTTTTGTTTTGAGACCCTATAAGAGAGGATTCCAAGGCTGTTTTAATATATTGTTCAAATGTCCATTTAACATTTTTTACATCAGCTCTTTGAAATGGCTTGATTGTAGCTCCCCCACTTGTTTTCATTACATCTGGATCAGGATCAGATCTCCACCAACCATTGCCACAATTACTAGAGCCTTTAGTACAAAAATTTTGGCAGCTATCAGGATCCCAACCTTCATCTATAGCATATGTCCTGCAACTCTCATTACTAGGCCAGACATTAGGATATGGCTCACCTGACCAATAAGAACTATCACAACAATATTCATCAGTTAATCCAAAAAGAGCATGCGAAATTTCATGTATTATTGTGCCGTAGCTATAATATTCCCCAGAAAATAAGTCTCCTATGGAGAAATCTCTTCGTTCATCAGTATGGACTATCATAGCAACATCATAAAAAGAACATTCCTTAAAGAATTTTTTTGGGGTTCATGAATCCAATTTTCCCAATCTGTTTGGCTTTGTTCCTCTATATAGTAAAAATTAAATTTATCTAAATTGGATTTTACTAAATCTGCTGAACCAAAAGAATTATTTATAATTCCTCCTATATGCTCTTTGAATAATGTAAAGTTATTGTTATAAGTATTATCAGGAATAAATACTAAATCTATTTTGTCTTCACTTTCACCATTCTTTATATAAGGTGTACAATAGTTGCAAGTAAATGGACAAGAACCCCCGCAATCAACACCATCTTCATCACCATCTTTAACCCCATCATAACATCCTCTCCAAAGCGAATCTAAATAAGGCATAAAGTCTACACATCCATATCTAGAATCGTCATTACAATCAAAAATTTTGGCAGCTATATTACCTTGACTAGTAGTTCCCCACCAATTATGTTCCGCGTTTACATTGTTTTTTTGTGTTATATATAAATTATAATCTTTATTGTCATAAATGTTGTTATGGACAATTGTTTCATTATTTGAAAGCTCTGTCTCCACAAGCGCCATTAAACCAATACCCTTTAAATTATTAAAAACATTGTTATTTTTTATTATATTATCAGAAGTAATTCTCAGGGCTATTCCAAAATTATTTTCTTTAATAGTATTGTCTTCGATAGTTGTGCTATTAACATCTGAAGATAAAAAAATGCCTTCTAGAGCCGTTTTCGAAATAGTGTTATTTATAATCTTGCTTAAGTAAGTCCTCCACAACCATACCCCTCGCTGATTATCATAAACAATATTGTTAGCAATTACATTTCCAGAACTGCTCGTAACAAGAATAGCTTCATACGTGCTATTTGAAATTTTATTTCCACTGATAAAATTTGAATTTCCACCCGATAGCATAATACCATCAGGATTATTTTTAAGCTCATTGTCCGCAATAATGTTTAAGTTGGAACTCAAGAACCATATCCCTCTGTCTTTGCTATTAGTTATTTGGTTGTTGATTATATTAGAATAAAGATTTTGACCTGGAAAATTAGCTACTGCTATGATTCCATAATTATATTTGTCAATATAGCAGTTTTTTATAGTAACATTCTTTTTCTGACATATTAATATTCCAATATTTTTACCATTTGCAGAGGCTATACAAGAGTTATTTATTGAGGATTTACCAGAACCATTCAAAACAGCATTGTTGCAATCTAAAATAACATTATCAGCACCTATTTCTATTCCGTTGCGCAAATTGTAAGTTCCAGGGTCAAAAATAGTATCCTGGGTGATAGTGCAGCCATTAATAGGAGCTGAACCACATTCAACTGCAGAAACAAAATTAATTAAAATAAGAATCAACATTGTAAATATAAACAAGCTAATTAAAAAACCCTTCCCCTTAAACACACTCTCAATAAACATAATCGATTTAAAAGCTTTTATATTCCCAAATTCAATAATCAAATTAAATAAATGCTAGAAAATCTATTTTCTCACTGCCTTCAAATTATTCCAGGACATATTGAACAGCTGCTCTAATGTTTTTGCAAAGAATTCTGTATTTATCCAAACACCAATATCATAATTAGGATGTACACTCTCATCATCTAAAAGCATAAACATAACCTGATTGCTATCTACAATAACAAACCTCGCCTTAAATCCCTCTAAATTTCTTATTTCTGCAAATCTTCCTAGTTCTTTTGCAACTTTTATATTGTTAGCATTTATTGGAGCAGCAATTTTAACACTAACTTTTCTTTTCTTTGCTTTTTCCAAGCTTGGCAGCAGTGCTTCAAGCTTTCTGTTCAAGCCTTCTGCTGTAGTAACTATTGTTACTGATTTTTCTGCATCTCTAATCATCATATCCATATGGTTATAGATATTTTGTCTTCCTCTCAAGCTTCCGGATAAGTCTGTAGGCTCAATATATTTAACTCCTTGCGTGAACAAGCTTGTCAGTTCTTTGAGAACATCATCTCCTTTTAGAGTTTCTAATCTTTTGCTCCTGTCTTCCGCGTCTTTTACTAAATTTCTTTTTACTCTTTCTATAACCTCTTCTGGTTTTAGAGCAATAAACTTGATTGGTTTTCCAAGTTTCATAATGATAAATCCTTTTTTCTCTAAACTCTCGAGAATATCATAAGTTCTGCTTCTTGGAACATCAGAAATTGTACTCAACTCACCAGCAGTAGAAACACCTCGAGAAAGTAATGCTGCCCATACTTTGACTTCATACAAATTCAAGTCAAATATTTTTCTCAACCTTGATAAAAACTCTTCCTTTACTATCATTTTACTTTAAACGCAAGTTTGTGGTGTTTTTAAATATTGTTATACTCTCTTGAAAGTAACACCAATCCTCTTTTCTTTAATTTTAAGTTCATTTAAGTTTTTAAATCTTTCCTTGTCAGTAGTTAATAAAATCTTTTTTGCATTTACCCTCTCTTTAATGAATTTTTCCTGAGTTTTCAGCATTTCCAGCAAATCTTTTTCTAATACAACGATTAAATTAATTTTATTTTTCTTAATCAGCCCCACTTTCTTTCTCTCAGCCTGTATTGCTCTAGATAATTCTCTAGCATAACCCTCTGATTCCAATTCTCTGGTCATTCTTAAGTCCAGTTCAACTTTCAGCTCTTTACTTGGTTTTATCTCAATCTTCTTAACATTTAATTGTCTGGCAACTATCTCTTTAATTTCCTTATCTAGTTTCTCTACAGAAATTCTAGCCAAAGACAAAGGCCATTTTAATCCTATTTTTGCCTTGTCCCTTGAAGCCAATCCCAATTCAATAATCTTTAATGCCTTATCAAATTCATTTTCTAGTTTTTTATCAATTTTCTTATTGTCAGATTTTGGGAATGTAGATAAGTGAACCGATTCCTCTTTTACCAACTTCTTAGTTTTTAATTCCTGCCATATTTTTTCTGTAATAAATGGGCAGATAGGAGCAATTAATTTGATTAATCCTTGCAATACCTCTTCTATAATCTTGTAAGTTTCATCAGCCCTTTCCCTTGTTATCTGAATATAGGTTTTTGATAAATTAAATATCAAAAAGTTCTCAATAAGTTCGACAGCATCAGAATATTTATACTGGTTATACTTCTCTATCACTTCTTTAATAAGATTATTATATCTGGAAATAATCCACCTGTCCTCCGGTTTTAATTTCGATTTAGTTTTCTGCAGCTGATTTGTATAATTATTAACATTAACCAGAACTCTGAAAAAGTTAGCAATATCTAAAAATTCTTTTTCATCGAATGCAAAATCCTCTCCTTTGGATATTTTTGCAAAATAATATCTCATGTAATCCCTGCCATATTTTTCAATCATCTCCTTAGGAGAAATAATATTTCCCAAAGATTTTGACATTTTTCTTTTTCCTATATCTAAAACCATTCCGTGCACAGAAATAGCATCAAAAGGCTTTTTGTCAAATCTAATTACAGATAATATTAATTGCGAATTCCACCACCCTCTAATCTGATCTTTTCCCTCAATATTCAAATCAGCAGGCCAGTACTTCTTGAAGTTCTTGCTGTTTTTAGGAAATCCTAAAGCAGCCCAGCTTGAAACTCCTGCATCAAACCATACATCCAAGACTTCAGGAACCCTTTTCATTTCTCCTTTACACTTGCATTTGATAGTTACAGAATCAATTTCTGGTTTATGAACCTCCTTAATTTTTATCCCAGATAATTTTTCCAATTCCTTGATACTTCCTATAACTTTTCTTTCTTTGCATTTATCACACTTCCATATAGGAAGCGGAGTTCCCCAGTATCTCATTCTTGAAACAGGCCAGTCAGAAATTCCTTTTAACCATGCTTTCATTCTTAGCCTCATCCAGTTAGGCAACCAATTTGTTCTCTCGCTTTCTTTCATCAAGTTGCTGTGAATGCTTGAAATTTTCAAAAACCATTGAGGAACAGCAAGTATCAACAAAGGAGATTTACATCTCCAGCATAGAGGATAGTCATGAACATAACTTTCTCTTCTTGCTAACATTCCTTCTTCATCCAAATCCTTGATTATTTCTTCATCAACTACTCTTGCTTTTTTCCCAGAATATTCTCCGGCTTCTTCTGTCATCAAACCATTCATAGCTACTGGAGAAGGCATGTCTAAGCCATACTGTTTTCCAACCTCATAATCTTCTCTTCCATGTCCAGGAGCGCTATGAACCAAACCTGTTCCTTCTTCTAAGTTGACATATCTCTTGCTTAAAACAACTCTATAAGCATTTTTCACTCTTAATTTTAAATGTTCAATAATAGGATTATAATATCTCCACCCATTCATCTCTTTTCCTTTAAATACCTTTTTTATCTTGTACTTGTTTCCGAACTTAGACATAATTTTTCCAACTAATTCTCTGGCTATAATCCATGTTTCTTTATTATCTAATTCGATTTCAGCATAATCGTAATCAGGATTAACCATTACTCCTGTATTTCCTGGCAATGTCCAAGGTGTAGTAGTCCAGATTAGCAGATAAGCATTCTTATCTCTCAGCTTAAATTTAACATATATGCTTGTATCTTCCAGTTTTGTGTATTCAATCTCATTAAAAGCAACAGCAGTCTCACATCTTGGACAGACATGAACAGGATATTTGCCAAGATAAAGCAGTTTTTTCTTATCTGCTTCCTTGAATGTATCCCATATAGTTTCAACATATTCTTTATCTAAAGTTAGATAAGCATTTTTGAAATCCATCCATACCCCAAGATTTCCAAACTCAAAATTCATTACATCAATATATTTAGTAGCATACTCTTTGCATTTTTCTATAAATTTTTTCACCCCATACTTTTCAATATCCTGCTTGTTCTTGCTTCCTATCTCTTTTTCAATCTGAAACTCAATAGGAACTCCATGAGTATCATATCCTGCTCTGTCAAAGACATCTTTTCCTTGCAATCTCTGGCTTCTCATTGCAATATCTTTTAGGCATTTATTCAATGCGGTTCCTATATGAATATGCCCTGTTGCATATGGCGGCCCGTCCATAAAGTAGAATTTCTTTCCTCTGGCATTTTTCTTTTTGCTTTTATTATAAATCTTCTTCTCTTTCCAGAACTTCAGTATCTTCTCTTCGCTTTCCTTAAAGTTATACATACTATTATCTCGTTTCTTAGATTTTTAAATATAACGCCAAAATCCTGAAGCATACTTGTAGACAGATGTAGACCCAGTAAAAGCAAAGATTTAAATATGTAGACACCTACTATTATATTGTGTATCTTGAAATAAGGAGAACTAAACACGGAATAAAATACTATCTCGCACACTCATTTAGAGAAGGCGGAAAGGTAAACAAAATTCGCGTATATTTAGGAACAAATCTGAAGAAAAAAATACTCAGACAGAGGCAGGAAAAAGCCCACGAGTTATTATTGCAGCAACTAAACAGCTTTAAAATAATAAGATCGCCAATAAATTACAAATTCGCAAAGAGAGAGCTTGAGTTAATAAAATCATTAAAGGCAAGAGCAAAATTTAAGATTTTTCATCTTTCTGAAGAAGACTGGCAAGCCTTTACAGAACTTTTCACTTACAATACAAATGCTATCGAGGGCTCAACAATTACCAGTTATGAAGTTCTTGGAATACTGAAAAGCAATAAATGGCCTTTCAACAAGCCAAAAGAAGAAATTTCAGAAACTTATGGTGTTGCTAAAGCAATTAAATATATTCGTAAGACAAAGGTTCATTTGTCTTTAAAGCTGATAAAAGATTTGCATAAAATAGTTTTTGAAAATTCCAAAACATTTGCTGGAAAATTCCGTGAAAGAGGGGTTGAGGTTGGCATAAGAGACGGATTAGGAAATATTATCCATTTGGGCGCGCCTGCCTCAAGAGTTATATCTCTTCTAACAGAGCTTATCAGATGGTGTAATAAGAATAAAAACAAGTTGCCTGCAATTGTTCTTGCTGCAGTAGTTCATAATCAGTTTGAATATATTCATCCTTTTGAGGATGGAAATGGTAGAGTTGGTAGGCTGTTATTAAATAATATTTTACTAAAGCACAAATTGCCGCCAGTCAGTATCTCATTAAAAAACAGAAAATTATACTATCAGACATTAAAAGAATTCCAAAAAACAGGTAACATCAAGCCTACAATAGAATTGATATTAAAAGAGTATAAAATTTTAAGAAAAAAGCTGAAAAAGTAGGTGTCTACATTTCTGCACTTTTTCAATTTTGTAGACACCCGAGATTATTTTTCCTAATTACTTTTAAATTTAATCAAAATTGCATTCTAGCCCTTTGCAAATAGCTTCCATAATTTTCAATATCTTTCTTTTGCTCATCACTAAGTTTAGAAAAATACTTTATTGCACCCTTTTTATCTCTTTTTTCTACTAATTCAACAAAATGTCTAACATGCTCTGGTTCTTCACCTAATGCTTTATCAACATCTTTATCTATACTCATTTCAATCCGATCTCTTGCTTTATTTCCTTTATTGCTTTTATAGCAATTTCTAAGAATTTATCTAAGGGCATAAACTTTTCAATATCATAAATCAAATCTCTTCTAACTGTAGCAGCAAATGATTTCATTTTCAATTTTTCTTTCAATCCCTTAATTTTCATTCCTTCCATGCTTCCTCGCATTAAAGCATATGCATATATCAATCCAGAAATATTATCTGCAGCTGATAAGACATAGTCAAATTTGCTTTCCCTATTAACTTTAGTATTTTCTTCATTATGCGCACGAATAGCATGACATATATCACTATCAAAACTTTCTTTTTCAAGTATTTCGGCAGCTTTATTTCCCTGCTCTTCAATTCCAACTAATTCGCAATCAGAATCATGCATTAATCCAGCAATCTCCCATCTTTCACTATCTTCACCCAAACTTGCTGCAACTGCTTTCATTATACTTGCAACCTTTAGACAATGCTTTCTTATCTGTTCATTCTTTACATGCTTGTCAAAAATTACCCTAGCTTTTTCTATCATTTTTCTCTAATTAACTCTAGAACTCCTTCTTCAATAAAATGAAGTTCGGAAGGGACAATAAGACAGAAAGGAGCATAAACTTCTTTTCCATAAAGTTCGTCTAAGGAATCATAATAAATCTTGCTTTTTGAGGTTCCAAGTTTAGAGCAAACAATTATTTTATCTAGATTGACTTTTTTCCTACATGCCTCTTCTAACTGCTTCAAAGCATCTCCATAATCTAATCCTATATCAACAAGAATTAAAGTGTGAGCCTTAATCGCTTGATTCAGTTTGATTTTCTCTATAAAACTTTTAGGCTTTTCTTTCTCGTTCCATTTTGGCATGCTTGTTGTTTTCCCAAACTTATAAAGCTGCAATCCGGTTTCAGTTATAGCATCAAAAATGCTTGCGTTATGAATAATTTTGCAGGGAATTTTTTCCTGCTTGCATTTAAGAATTAAGCTTATATGGGTTGTTGCAGTCAGTGGTGCACCATAAACAAGAAAAGCAACATCTTTTTTTCTTGCTTCTTCTACAAATTCTTCATTCTCTATAATTGTTCTGGTTAAAGGAATAATTCTCTTTCCTGTTATTTTCTCAAGCTCTTCAATATTATAGGGAAGATTTATTGTATAATTTTCAATATAAATTCTCTCTGTTTTTTTTATAATATCCAGAGATTCTAAACTTAAACTTCTGGAATCTAATCCAAGCCCAATAAGATAAAATACCATAAATAAAATAGGAAATTTTGGTTTTTATACCTTATCAATAGTTTTAAAAATACCCAAAATAGAATTTGAAGATGGAATATTCTAAAGAATGGAAAGTCAGAAAAGATTTGCACTCTAGACCATTAAGCAGGGCAGCTCAACTTGCAAATACCCTTTATGAAAAGGGCATTGCTCTTTATTATACTAAAAATGGAACAAATAAGGAATATGATTTCCGTTGCTTAATGGAAGCACTGGCAGATTTAATTCCTCCAAATACAAGACCAGATAAAATAACAATTCATGCTTCTGGCGAGCATCCAAAAGAAGTTTTAGAATCAGCAGTACATAGAGCAATTGCAGAACTGAATTTGAAAGAAGACAAAAGAGACTAATTTTTTACAAATCTTCTTTTATGGCTCAATCTCAAGCTTGTTAAAGAAATTGTTGCAATATAAACTAAAGAAAACACAATTGTAAATTTCTGTTCTATATCGATTAAGAGAAGAAAAACAAAGCACAGGATTATAGAAATCCAGGAAATAATCTTAAACCATTTTCTTCCTGCTTTTAATTCTTCCTTAGTAAGATAAGCTAACAAATAGCCAACTGGAAATGCTGTAAACAAGATTATTATTGTCAGGGCTATTTGTAGTAGATTATTCATAATCTTTTTAAGCCTGCCTTGTTTTTAAGCCTTATGAACCTAATAGATATTCACTGCCATCTTGATAATAGCCGTTTTGGAAATGAATTAAACAAGGTTATAGAAAAATGTAGAAAGGCAAATGTAAAAGTTATAATTACCTCCGGAGTAAATTCATCAACTAACAGAATTGCTTTAAAAATAGCTGAAAAATACAAAGATATAGTAAAAGTTTCATTTGGAATCTATCCTCTTGATGCTTTATCCAAGGAAATTGATGCTGGAGAAGGAGATGGTTTTGTTCGCGATATAGAAAAAATGGACTTAGATAGCGAGTTAAAGTGGATAGAAAAAAATAAAGATAAATGTATCGCAATAGGCGAGTGCGGTTTGGATTACAAGTTTTCGCAAGAAAAAGAAAAACAAAAAGAGCTATTTCAAAGAGTTATTAACTTAGCTCTCAAACTCAATAAGCCTCTAATAATCCATTCAAGAAAAGCAGAACAAGATGCTATTGACGTGCTAAAATCTAATAAATGCAAGAAAGTTGTCCTGCATTGCTTTAATGGTAGAAGAAATCTAATAAAGCATGGAATTGAACTTGGATATTATTTCTCAATTCCTCCGATAATCACTCGATTAGAGCATTTCAGGATGCTAGCTGAAATGGTGCCACTCAATCAAATATTGACAGAAACAGATGCTCCTTATCTGTCCTCAATTCCAGGCATCAGGAATGATTCTTCTCAAGTTGCAATAACAATAAAAGAAATTGCCAAAATTAAACAGCTCGATGAAGAAAAAGTCGCAGAAGAAATATTTAATAACTATAAAAGGCTGTTTGGATAATGAACAATTCTAATTTTGGATTTCTTTTCTGGATTCATCTTATACTCATAATTATTGCTTACCTCTCTCCAGTACTGTTTAATTATTGGATAGTCTTAATTGGAGTTATTTTTCTCTTCTTACAAACAGCTATCTTTAAAGGCTGCTTATTGACTCATGCCCAATTTGGTTTTGATAAAGATATGACAATTTACTATCATTACTTGAAATTGCTTGGATTTAATCCAGACAAAAAGAGGCTAAAGTTTATTATGTCTAGGATTATGCCCTTAATCGTCTTGTTAATCGCCTTAATATTACAATTAGTATTTAGATTTAAACCGCTCATTTTTTAATCAACTTTATAAATATCTTATCCCTATAAAAGACAGGAAAATGGACACCAAACAAAAACTAAAACATCTTACTCCAAATCTAAGGGAAAAGCTGGCTTCTTTAGTGAAAGATATAGAAGAAAACATCTCTGTCTTATATGAACTAGCAACTCACGACGAGAAAACAGGAATATATAACTATAGATTTTTCCAGAATATGCTAGATATGGAATTTGAAAAAGCCAAAAGAGGAAAGCCTCTTTCCTTATTAATTATAGATATAGATTACTTCAAGAAAATAAATGACAAATTTGGCCATCTAACAGGGGACAAGATATTATTGCAGTCAGCAAAAATAATTAAAAATAACACAAGAAAGTCAGACATTGCAGCAAGATTTGGAGGAGAGGAGTTTCTAGTTTTGTTGCCTAACACAAACATAAGCAAGGCAAAACGTGTGGCAGAAAGAATAAGAAGGGCAGTTGAGAAAAATTTGAAAAAATACTCAGTAACTATTTCTGGTGGAATAGCTTGTTATAAGAAAGGATACAGCAAGGAAAAACTCAAGCAGAGGGCAGATAAAGCATTATACAAAGCAAAAGAAAAAGGAAGAAACAGAATTGAAATATAAAAAATAAAAATAAAATTTAGATTTATTACCTAAACAGATAGTAAATCATATATAAACCAGCTAATCCTACTAAAACATAAACTATAGTTGCAAGCCACGCAATACTTCCAAAAATTGCAGCAACTAAATCAAAACCCCATATCCCGTAAAATCCCCAGTTCAAGGCACCAACTATAACTAAGATTAGCGCAATCCAGTCCAGAATTGATTTTTTCATTATAATCACACCCCCTTTAATATTTATAGTTTTTCACATTTTTAAACATTGTGATTAACAGCATCGAAATAAACAGTTTTTCTTTAATCAAAGAAAAACCGCTCGTTTAATTCTTCAGAATTTGCTATAATATCAGTTGCTGTAACTATTCCAGTCAACTTGCCTTTTTTGACAACAGGCAGTCTCTTGATTTTTTTCTCTTTCATAATTCTGGCAGCATCATCTATGCCTGCATTTTCTTCTATAGTCATAACTTTTTTTGACATAATTTTTGAGATTTCAGTATCCAGCTTGTTTACGTTTCTTAAAATATCAGTGTCTGTGACTATTCCAACAATAGCATCATTATTCATCAATATCAGCGAGCCTATATTTTTTTCAGACATCATCTTAGCTGCATCCCTGACTTTTATATCATTATCCTCAGTAATAGCCTTATTCATGATTTCTTTAACTTTCATTTTCTCCTCCATGGATTTCTTTATCCAGTTTTTTTAATTCTTCTAGCCTTTCTTTCATTCCTGTGCTGCCAAAACCTTTATCATATCTTTCTGTTATAGGCAGATTGGAAACCTGCTGAACCTTAACTTTTGTTACAGGAATTATTACTAACTGCGCAATTCTCATACCTTTTTCTATCTCTATAGAATCGTCAGAAAAATTTATTAATATAACTGAAACCTCTCCTCTGTATGCAGGGTCAAAAGTTCCTGCTGCAGTATGCACATTCATTCTGCTTACAATTCCTGCCCTGTCTCTAACCAAGCCCACATGCCCATCAGGGATTTTAATTGCTATTCCAGTATTAACTGCCTTTTGCTCTAATGGTTTAAGCACTATATTTTCATTTGCTCTCAAATCCAATCCAACATCTGAATCAATCATATATTCAGGAAGAGAAGAATCAGAAAAAAATTTCTTTACTAGTAAAACACTTTTTTCATCTTTAGTATTGCTTTCTTTTTTAACACTCTTTTTCATAGCTATAAATATTAAAGGTTATTTATAAATCTTATGAGATTTATTGAATAAGATTTAAGTCTTCCCGAGGCTTCTTTTAGAAGGCTCTTATAAATCTTGCCAGCTAAATAAAATTATTAAAATTATGTGAAATATCGCATGCGGCATTTTTACCTCTTTTTATTTTAATTTATCTAAATCAATTAGCTTATAATTGCTTGTTCCTATTTTTAAATCCTCTGCAAATTCAATTTGCTTATTTTTATTTATTGGATTAATAGCATTAAACTTGTTATTCGAGAGCTTATTTGTTAAGTCCAAACTGGCTTTGTCAATTGCCACAGCATCTTTTGAGTATAATATACCAACATCTTTCATTATAGGTTTTTGCACATGTTCTATACAATCACAGTCTTTAGTTATATTCTCTAGGACATTTATGAAGACTGCATTAGGAAATAAGCCAAGAACAGCAGAAGCATATTCTGCAATTCTTTTCTGCAAACCCTCTGAAGTTCTGCCTCCCCAAGGAACTGAAACTGCCCCATTATTGCATACAGCAATACACATAGCACATCCTTCGCATTTTTCTTTGTCAATTTTTGCTTTTCCATCAACGATAGAAATTGCTTTTACATTGCAACTTTTAATACAAACGCCACAACCAGTGCATTTTTTAGATATAGAAGGTTTGACAAGAGAGTGCATATCTAGTTTTCCTACCCTGCTTGCAAATCCCATTGCAAGATTTTTTAAAGCGCCGCCAAAACCAGCCATCATATGCCCTTTAAAATGAGTTAAAACTATTAGGGAATCATAATTTTTTATTTTTTTTCCTAGCTTGCACCCTTTTATACTGATAAATTCCTGTCCATTTTCTCCGTCAAGAATATCGATAGGCATATCAAAACCATGTTCTCTTGCTGTCTTAATGTGCTCTGTAGAATTTGTTCTGCTTCCTTTATAGAGAACATTACATTCAACTAAACAAACTTCCTTACCTAAACTTTTTATTTTATTATAGACTTTTCTTACAATTTCTGGATTCATATAAGTAGTGCATCCTTTTTCTCCAAAATGAAGCTTAATTGCGACTGTTCTTCCAAACTTAGAATAATCTATCTTCTCAAGAATTTTTTCAATTTCTTTAGAAAAATAAATTTCTTCCATTATATATTATTTTTTATAAGTTTATAAATATTATTTAAAAACGCCCACACCAGGAATCGAACCTGGATGCCCCGAAAGGCCGAGATTTCCAGTCTCGTGCAATACCATTATGCGATGTGGGCTGTTCTTATTTGTTAACTGTTGTTTTTAAATTTAGTCATACCAATAATAATTTATTTAAGTTTGTCTATATCCTAGAATTAATGCTTTAATTATTTTTAAATAGTTAATGTTGAATAGAAATGAACTAAATGATTAAAACTAGTCAATCATCTCAATCTTAATATTAACAGATCTAGGGATAGCAACTCTCATAATAGCATGAAGAACTCTATCATTAGCGGCCATATCTATAACTCTCTTGTGAATTCTCATCTCCAATCTATCAAAGGTAGCAGTTCCATTTCCGCATGGAGATTTTCTCGTAGTTATCTTCAATCTTTTTGTAGGTAAAGGTATAGGTCCAGCTATAACAACTCCTGACTTGCTCGCAATATCTTTTATCATATTGCAAATTTCGTTTAATGTGTTTATATCAACACTTGCTAATTTTATTCTTACCTTTGCCATTATTAAACATAAAGAAATTGATTTAAAAACCTTGCTATAAGATTTTTAATTTTTATTAGATTGTAAATAAGATGAAAATACTGAGAATTCTTATATTCTTGCTGGTTGTCAATACATTCATTATTCTTGGCTATTTTGCTCATGAGTTTACTGGAAAAGCAGTTCAGTTGGAAAAAACAAACATAACAAGAGTAATAGATGGAGACACAATTGATTCTGGCATAGGAAAAATCAGATTGCTAGGCATAAACACACCCGAAAAAAATGAGCTAGGATATCAGCAAGCCAAGGATTATTTATCTCAGTTCTTAGGTAAGCAGATAGAAGCAGAAACAAAAGGCAAGGACAAATATGGCAGAAAACTTGCTTATATTTTTTACCAAAACAAACTAGTCAACAATCAAATTCTTTCTCTAGGATTAGCATCTTTATATTATTATGGAAAAGATGATAAGTATAAAGAAATGAAGAAATCTGAACAACAGGCAAGAACTAAAGAACTAGGGATATGGAAAAAAAGCAAGAATTATGGCTGCATTTCTATTGCCAGTTTTATTTATCAAGAAAAAGAAAGATGTAAAAATCAGGAACAACTTACTCTAGTTAACTCCTGCCAGGAAATGAACCTAACACTAAAAGATGATGCAACTCATATTTATAAGATTAAAATTGATAAAAACTGGACAATGAACTTCTCATGTATCTGGAATGATGATGGAGATTCTGTTTATATCTTTGATAATGAAGGATTGGTATTTTTTAAGAGGTATTAATTCTTTAAAAAAGAAATTCCTGCCAAAAGTATAATCAAACCAAGAAAAAATCCTCCAAGAACATCTGTTATCCAGTGAACTCCTAGATAAATTCTGGAAAAACAAATCACCAGTATAAAAAAAGAAAGTAACAAGCCAATCACTTTTCCTATTTTTTTATTCTTAAAAAAATAAATAAAAAAACCAAAAAAAACAATTGAGATTAAAGCATGTCCTGAAGGAAATGAAAATCCTTTCTCGATGATATTTTCAGGCCTTGTTCTCTGTATAATTTCTTTCAATGAGTAAATAAGAATTCCGCTTATTAAGCTGATTATTGAGAAAACAAAAGATTCTTTCTTGTATCCCTGATAAAACAAAATAATTGATAATATTAAACATAAAACAATCATATTTATCGGCTCGAGCAGTACTCCTATAATCAAAGCAGTATTAACAAGAAAAGGGTTTTGAATCTTATTTATTAGCAAATTAACAGAGTTATCAGCAAACTGAAGATTATTTAAGTTAATAAGAATTAAAAGAAAAATAATAAAAGATATACCCGCTATTATCAATAATGTTCTTTTCTTCATAAAACTACATACTTTATACTATTTTAAATTTAACTAAAAATAAAAAAATAAAATAAAAAAGAAGTTTTTTATTGACTTCCTATCGCGCCTACGACAGCAACTACTCCGCCTATTAGTGGCAGATAATAACTTGCGCCCCAAAACTGGCCAATTACTGCTATAACACCACCAACAAGTGCTGTCCATTTACCCCATGCAGCCATTTTTAACATACCTCCTTATTATTTATAGATAAATTCTATATTTAAACTTATCTACCTTGCTAAGTTTATTTTGCTAGTTTATGCTCTCTGCATAGCTCTTCTAAGCTAATGTAAAATGCCTGGAATTTATGCATCAAATCATAGTCTTTTATGAGCTTTTTTCTTTTGCTTTCATCCATCTTTGTCCTGTCAATTAAACTAGAAAAAACCTCTTCTAAATCTCTTATTAATTGCCTTCTTTCACCCTCTCTTTCAATTTCAGCCATTGCTTGTTCAGAAATTAAACCTGGCTGATTTTTATCATTTAAATTTCTTCTAATATCATAATGAGATGTTCTAAATATCGCTGCTGATCTTGCCAAATCAGCTCGATTAATATCTTTGGCAGTGGCTATGTCAACAGCAACTCTATAGCTGATTAATCCTTCTTGGTATAAAGTTTTGACTTCTTCTGGAAGAGAGTCATAAAGAACAGCATCTCTTATTAATTGTCGTGGCCATTTTTCAGAATTGTCTCTGCAGAAGTCATCTAAAGTATATTCCCCTCTCCTTACTTTTCTATCCAATTTAAACTGCCTTGCGATTCCTAAAGCTCTGTCATGCAAACTAACTTCTTCAAATATGTCCTCTTCATACATCAAAGTTAATTGTTCATCCTCTGTTAATTCCGGCAGAATTCTTGCCTGTACATAAGTTATATTAGTATTTCTTTTTATAGCATCTATTCTTCTGTGCCCTGCCAGGCAGACATACTTATCTCCTGATTTCATTACAACTACAATTTGTAATAATCTTAAATCTGATATGGATTTTGCAAGTTTTTCCTGGCCTTCTTCATCAAACTCTTTTCCTCTAGGATTTAATGGGTTTGCACCTATTTTAGAAACAGATAGCTTGCTAAGTTTAGCCAGACTCATTAGCTGTTTTCTTTCCTTGCCTTCTTTTGCACTTAGTCTGGCTAATAAGCTCTCTAGTGGACTGGCTCTTGACAAATAATCTTGAAAATGGTTCCATCTTCTCAAGTAAATATCATCTTGTTTCAATTCTTCATTAAACTTTCTCAAACTTTTGTAAGAATCGCATAGAACATCTCTTATTCTGACTTTGCCATCATTGTAGATTCCCAATTCAAGAACACTTGAGTCAAAATCTAAAATTGCTTCAAGAACTCTTGCTGTTCTTTCTGCCCTGCTTATTGTGAATGAAAGCTCTTTCATTGCTCTGCTTCTTGAACTAGAATCTGGTTGAGTACGAAGAGAAAATTCTCCAATCTTGCTGCTGTTTAAGTACTTTTTTACAGCTTTTCTAACAGTTCTTTCTGTTTGGTTTTCTGGAACAGAGTCCAAAACTTTTTCTTGCTCTTTATACCAGGTTTTTGTGTCTGGATTCTCTTCATCAAATATTCTTGCCAACTGACATGCAGAAACATAACTTAAAGCATTTCTTCTAACTTTCCTCTTTATATCAGAGCTGACTGTTTCATAGTGAAATGCTGCACTAACTGTAGAAGGAGCTCTTCCCATTATTCTTGCATAATCTCTTATTGTAAGTCTTTTTCTCACTTCTTTAGGAATCTGCCAGAAGCTTTTTGCTTTATGAATTATATCTATATATTTCTGATATTCTTCTTCCTTTTCTTTTCCTTCCTGCCTGAAAATTTCAGCAAGCATAATCTGATATCTGCCCCATAAAGAATCAGCCACTCTTTCAGAAGGAACTTTTTCCTTGCATTCATTTTCAGCTGACTGAATTTTCAGCCTTAAGTCTTCAGGCAGCTTTCTGGCTATATTCACAAGCAGTGTAGAATCTTGTTCACTAGTCCAGCCCATTTGCAATGCTAATAATTTGGAAAGATATCTTCTGTTTCCATAAACAAGCCTGTATCTATTTCCTGTTTTTTCAACTAGGCAAGGTTCAATCTGCCCGTTTATAGCAATTGACCTTCCAAGAGAAACAAGCTCTTTTTTAGTATAGTGCCTTCTTATATTTGTCTCATCTAAATCAACTTTATTAATTGGAACCTCAATACAAGATTCAGCAATATAATCATCAACTCTTTTATTTGTCATTTTATTAAAACAGTTTTGGACCTCTTAATCCAAGTCTTCTCCTTTTTCCTTTATTATTGTACTCTACTTCTGCAAGCTGAGAAACAGGAAATCTTATTCTTCTGTTCTCTAGAGTGCACTTATCACAATTCTCATAATCTCCAACAATTCCACACAGCCCTGTTCCAGAATCTACTAATTGTTGAAAATCTGGATGAAGAAATCTTGGGATTAGCTCATTATTTCCTTTTGCTTGATATGGTTTTCCTTGTACCTGGTGCATTTCAAATAATGCTGTCTGTTTTGGATGATGTCTTTCCTGAATATGCTTGATTTCATCCCAGCTTTTTCCAGTAGCAAGAACTGCAAGTTTGTGAGAACTAATTCTTAATGGAAGAATTCTAATAGGAATTTCAAATTTTTTTCCTGCTTCTAATGCCTGTTTAACAGCAAAGCCTCTTGATGCATTATCTTCAATTGAACTTGTTACATCACAGGTTATTGTCAACGTTGTATTAACTCCTGCCTCTCTGTATAATCTTGCCTGTTCAATTCTCCAGGCATTTGTATGCCCTTGACTTACCATCCCTGGCTCTAATCTATCATTTCCAATACTATAATTAATAACTCCACCCACCTGTTTAAAAATGCCTGCTATCTCTTTTCCAACAGGCAAGTTCGGCAATCTATCATCAATTTGTAAATGTTCTAAACCCTCTCTTCCAAATGATAGAGCTTTTGTTGGTAGAATTATTTCTGCCCCATATTTCCTGCAAAGTTCAAGAAAATCCCTAAGCACAGGAAAATAAAAAACATGTCCTGACTCTGTTCTTTTTCCTATTCTTATTATTCCTAGTTTTAATTCTCTAAAATAACTTTCTGTTACATTATCAACTTTTTCTGGAGTCACTCTTCCTCCATTTAGTCTTGAAGCATAACAGTACATACATCTATTATCTGCTATTCCTAATTTATAATACTCTTTCAATTTATCAGGAGCATACCTTCCATTATGCTCTATAACTTCTGGAAGCAAATCAACTCTAACTTGTGAGATGCATCCTCTTAAAAAATCAGTGTTGTGAACACATAAGCAGACTTTCTCTATGCCTCCATCAGGAAGTTTTCTTCGTACAAATTCCCCTTTTCCTGAAAAAAGCCTCACCGAAGCCATACTAAAGCTTGCTAAGATTGCTTTAAATTAATTATTGTTTTAAAAAATGATTATTGAACTAGCACTATTGTTTAAATAGTTAAGAAAGAAACAGAATTTATGGTTAAAATAGTTGTGAATAAAGAAAGGGCAGTAGAAGTTTCAAGAGCAGCAATTTCCATGCTTGAAAGAAAAGTTTTTCCTTTTAATCAGCCAGACATTTTTCCAGATGCTATAGTTCCTGAATGGATTGAAAAAGGAAGCGTAGAACACGCCTTTCTTATTACTTATGGCTACTTGACTGACTCAATGAGAAAAGCAGTAAAGGTTTATAGAGCAATAAGAGACATATCAAAAGAGCGAAAATTGAGCACTTTATGTTATTTAAGTGAAAGAGAAATAGAAAAACTTATAGAAAGGCATTTAGAAAAGGGAAATGGAAAAGGAACAATTGGTGAGCCTGCAAAAGCTATTCATTACAACTCAATGAGAATAGAACATGATTATGGAAATAATCCTGTTAACATAAAACAAGAAACTATGGAAAAAACACTAGAAGAGCTTACTGGAAGAAAAGGAAAAGCAAAAAATTTCTTTCATGTAGGTGAAGGAAAAGCTGCTTTAATAATGAAGAATTTTGTCAGATTTGGTTTTTGGGATTTCTCTCCTTATGAAATTCCAATAAAAGTAGACAGGCACATTATAAGAATAAGTTTGGGTGCAGGAGTTATTGAAGTTCCAGATTCTGAAAATATTAGGGCAAACACACTAGCAAAATATTTAACTCAGGTTTATAGAGAGGTAACTTCTGAAGAAAGAATTTCAGCTGTTGATTTAAATGACGCGCTATGGGCTATAGGAAGCTACTTGTGCTTGAGAAACAGGCATGAGCACTGCAGTTTAAATTGCGATATAAGATGCACAAGAAGGCCGTACTCAGATCCTAATGCCAGCCTGTATCAAATTAATACTGATAAAAGAAAAGGCGATAAGTCACAGCAAGTTCTTCAATTTTAGCTCTGATTATAAACAAAGGTAACAGAAACCCCTGTGCCAGCATTTCCTACAACATCAACTCCTCTTATATATAGTGTCTGACTTTCTCCATTGCTTGGAGAATAATTGCTTGTATCTGAGCACGCATTTAAATCATTCCAGTCAGCTCCATTAGTGGAATACTGGCATGTTGCTGTTCCAGTATAATTTGCTAGAGTAACTCCTGGCCAGGTTGTCTGATTATATGTTCCTGCTGAAGGAGTTGTTATCAGAACAGAAGGAGCAACACTATCCCATGTAATAAAAATCATATTTGAACTTGCAGAATTTCCAACAGAACTATTTTCATATACTGCTATTGTGTGGTTTGCCTGTCCAGTCAGAATGACATTGTCAAATGTTCCTGAACAATTGCCATATCCTTTTGGCTCTCCAAAATCAACAACATAATAGCAGCTGTCATTTGAACTCGTAGGAGTATAAATAAGCTTGAATGATTCATTTCTATAGCCGCTTGCAGTTTTAAGTAATGGCTGAGCAGGATTTTTATCAATTCTTATTAAGGTGATTTCCTTATGAACTTCTTCATTTCCTGCATTATCTATATTCCAGTATTCTAGCTTGTAAACTCCATTATTCTCAAATACAACTTCATTTCCTCTCTGCTCTGAACTTGAGTTAATCTTGTAATGAGTATTTCCATCGCATCCGCTTACTGAATCATTGCAGCTGAAGCTGATTATCACGCTTTTAGCCCAGGTTCCATTTACATAACCATTTGTGCTTGCTGTAGTATTCGGCTTGGTAGTATCTATAGTGAATTCTGAAACATTCAAAGTTAGTTCAGTTTTTCCACTGGTTACAATTATCTTGCAATTATCATATACTCCATCAGGAAGGCTGTCAAATGTTATCTTATTGGTTCCTTTTACTGCATTCTTAGTTAGAGAATTGCATCCTCCAGTATAATTTATTGTTCCTGCCTTGCTCAAGCTGAAGCTTATACTTGGATTGCTTATATTAGTTACTCCTATTGAACTTGAGTTAGATGAAACAGGAGGTGATGAAAAAATTCTGAATATAAAGAAGCCTATAACAACTAAAACTACTACAATTGCGGCAATTATAATAATTAGTGTTTTGTTCATCTCACCCTCTTTTGTATAAATATTGAACACTAAATCTATTTATAAATTTATTTAGAGAACGCCCGTGCCGAACAATTAGAAAAAGTTATATGCCCAGTAAAAATACCGAGCACACAATATTTTCCAAACGCCCGAACCGGACAGCTTGAAATTGTTTGATGTCCGTTTAGTTGTTATGTTTATTTATATTTCCTTATGTATTCTTATGTTTATAAGCTTCTCTGGCTATCCTGCAGTGGCAGCAAAGATAGATTCAAAAAATAGTTAAATTCAAAAGATTATTCATTTTTATGGAAATATGGAAGAAAATAGGGCAATATTGGGCATTTGTAGTCTCACTTATTTTGTTAGGGGGTATAGCATACATCTCTGTCAAATATCCTGATATTTCAAAATGGTGGCTCATAGCGGTGATTGCAGTTTCTATTGTCATTTCTTTTATTGACAAACTCAGACAAGACAAAGATTTTGATGATTTTAAGTCTAAAATGAGTGATGGTGTTGTTTCTAGGGAAAAGCAGAACCAAATTTTAGAAGAACAAATTAGTTTAAATAAGGAATGGAAAGAGAAAAAAGAAGTTTCTCTGAATCTTTTAAACAACCTGATAAATAAGGGTTTAATAGATAGAGAAGAGGCGAACAAACCATTTGATACAACACAAATCTTTGCACTTTATTGCTTTCCAACAACTCATTTTATCACTAGAAACAAAGAAGTAGTACATAAAATGAATAAGAGAATCTATCCAGAATTTCTGAAGAATTTAGGTTTTATCAGACTCCATATAAGAAGAGGTCTCTTTTATGTGATTCCTAAAGCAAGACTGACAGAAAAACTTAGAAATACATTTATTCTAAAAAAATATATTTTAACAAAAATTAATGATATAGTCATCCAAGAATGGGCATCATATTTAGAAAGTGTTAAAAAAAGTCATTCCAGATATGTAAAGTCTCAATATCCTGCACTACAAAGACTAGATTATAAAGATGCTTTAAAGTTTAATATCCTCTTGATGAATACAGACATAAGCGAAAATAACATTGGTTATCTTAATGATAGAAGAGCATTTAGTGACGAATTTAATAATTTTATAAAACATGAGATAGATTTAACAAAAATTAATGTAAGGAGAGATGTAAAAGGAAAAATAAAGAACTTTGTTAAATCAATCTCCTTTGAATTATTCTTTTTTGAAGAAAAACAAAAGGATTTAGATAAGTTGAAACAAATAGAGCAGAACATAAAAACGAAATTGAACATCAGTGAGTGGGGGATTATTTAACCAAAAATGAAGATGATATGGCAGGAGAGATTACAAAAGCAGGTTTTTCGCCAGAAAAATCTCTGAATTATGCCAAATTATTAAAGAAAAGAGTTAATGAATACAGTAGTGCTTTAAGAGAATTGGGAATAAATTATTAAGAAATCAGATGCGTTTATATCTCTCCGATATTGACATATGCTTTATCAGAAAATAATCCTTCTCCACTTATCTCTAAAACAAGCCCCTTATCATCTGCAGGTACATCAAAAATTACTTCTCCACTTGTTTTAAGCCCTGCACCTAATGTCTTAAACATGAAGGCATTATAACCCATAGTATTCAAATACATTCCAGCAGAATTATCTGCATTATATCTTCTATCCTGAGAATCTTTTAATTTAAAATCATTAGAGCTTAAAAAAATCTCACGATTTCTATCATTTTCTACTGTGAGGGAGATTATCACAAAAATCCCATCAGCTTCTTCATTAATATATTCAGAGCCTATAGTAAGAGCAGTAGCAGCTTCATCTACAGTGTATTTTATATCACTGATTGCTATTTTTTGCCCTATACTAAATATTTGGGTTTCTGGTTTTGGTGCAGACTCTACGTTATTTGCGGATGGGGGATTATTTGATGGGGTTGATTGGTCTAATATCACTCCTAGAATAATAAAGAAAATAATAAAACAGATGACTGCAGTTAATATCCAGTGCCTACGAAACCACGACTTCTGCTTCATTTCCATATTTTGGTATAGATTACCTACTTTAAAAAGATTGTGTTATATTTGTTGTATTTATGTTGGATTTGCTTTTAATTGTTGTTTGTATTCTGTTTACATGGGTAATAAAGAGAAAATAAACTGGGATGACATTGGTTTTATAGAAAGAGGTAAGCAAAGAAAAGCTGTTCTGAAACTTCTAGATAAACCAAAAACACCAACACAATTAAAGAAAGAGAGCGGGTTGCATTTTAATACAATAAGTAGGGCTTTAGTCGAATTAGAAAAAGCAGGATTTGCTACATGCTTAAATCCTAAACAAAAGCTCTGCAGATTCTACGAACTCACAAATAAGGGCAAGAGGATATTGATTAACTTATCTTCATAGAGTTCATCAACAACTACTTAGCATGTCCCTAACAGAACCATGCTTTTCGTGTTTATACACTACACCAATTCTATCTACTTCTTCATAATCTCTTACTCTTAGACTTCTGCAAGCCCTCTTCTCCAACTTTCTTCTTTGGGCTATCTTTTTTCCACAAGATATCCCGACATCTGCTGCAGTAGTTACTATTCCTGCCGGACTAAGAGAAACGAGGGTTATTGAAGTCCCAAAAGGAGAACTTACTAATGATTCTCCAGCCCCCTTAGCACATGAACAAATGTCTTTCTTAAGATTCTTAAAAAATTTATCCATATAGTTAAGTATGCTTTAGTGTATAAATAATCTTCTATCTTAAAATCCAACACCCACACATACAGAGCAGCATACTCCTATCTAAAAAGTGTGTATTTTCCTGAAGAATCATACAAAATGTCCCAATATTTGGAAACTTTTATTATCACTAATGAGTCTGAGAATAGAGGGATTTACTTTCATTTGAGCATTTTGAAATATTTCATTTTGTCAAATTTCAAAATATGTATCTATATGTAAATTTATGTCTATTGGGGTTTTTCAAAACCAACCCGTGAAATGCTAAAAATGAGTTTATAAAGAACCCTATCTCCCAATGGCTATATCCGTCGGTAGGGGTCTATATAAATCTGTATTTCTTCATACTTGTATGACATCAAAAGAGAGGATTACATTTACAATTGATAAAGAAGTAGTTGCAAAATTCAGAGAACATTGCAACAAAAACTCTATGAAAATGTCTACCAAAGTAGAAAGTATGATAAGAAAAGAGATTCAGAGGTGTGAGAATGATAATCAGGACTTATAAAGAATTAGAGTTTTACGTGCAGATGTTCAAAAATAGGAATGCTGATTTGTTGATATTGGAATCATCTGGGGGGCTGGGGAAGACGCAGCTAGTTGAAGAGCTCATGAAAGAAACGGAATATACAAAGATAGTAGCTCATGTTACTCCTCTAAGGCTCTATACCTACTGCTACGAGAACAGAGATAAACCAATAGTCTTAGATGATGTTGATTCTTTGCTCCAGGATGATAATAATATTGCTTTACTTAAGATGTTGTGTGAGACTTCTGATACTAAAGAAATATGTTGGTTTTCTACCACAGATATTCTAGATAAGCAAGGTATCCCAGAAAGATATGAGACAAAATCAAGAGTTATAATAATATGCAACAACTTCAAAGAATTATCTGATAAAATCTCTGCTATCAAGGATAGAGGTTGGCATCTAGAGTTTAAGCCTACTGACGAAGAAATATTAAATAAGATGGCTGAAATAAAAAACAAAGTCTATCCAGAGATGCCTATGGTTGAGAAAGATGAAGTTTATACTCTAATTAAGAAATATGCCAAGTTCTGTGACATCACTTTACGAACTTTCATAAAAGGTCTGGCTTTGTTTAAAGAATGCAACAATGGGCGTCACCTAGATTGGCAGAGCAGACTCTTAGAAAGTCTTGATATAAATCAGAAGCTAATCCTGCTAGATAATCTACTTAATCAGTTTGATAACGATGCTGCAAGGATAGGGGAGTGGGAGAAGCAAGGACTTTCAAGAAGAAGTTTTTATAACTATAAACAAAAGTTAGTGCAAAAGTGCAGCTAAGCCTGGAAAAGACTTGCATAGACTAACTTGCATTTTCTGGATTTGTTTGCATATTGGCATTAGAACCTTCAATGATATCTTTTTCTCTTCTTCAATTAATTCACACAATTTGTAAATTTCATTTTCTATGTTTTATTGAATTGCCCGTAACAAGATCCCCCTTTTTAATTTCTTTTGTGGCTATTAGATTTACGAGACTCTCATTCAAAGCTAATTTTGGAATATTATCTGTCTCTGAGACTGATTGATTATCTAAAAAATTGATTAATACTTCTCTTACAATCTTACTAAAATAATCTAATCCAGGAATTTCTATTTCATTATTTTCTATTCTTGCGTAAATACTCTTAGATTTTAAACTTTTGTCAACCAAATTTATATACTTTTGTATGTTTTCTCCTTTATGAGTAAACATAGATCTTATTTTATAAATAGATGAAAGTAACTTTCTAAATTCTTCTTCAGTAAATTCACTATCCCAGATTTTATAATATGATAAAACAAATTCGATGAAATTATTCCTTAACCCCCGTTCTTTAATAAACCCATTTTCATATATTTCTGTTATCTCTTTTTTTGTTATATTCTCTATTTTGTTCTTTTCTTTTAAATTATTCATTAGATATTCATAAAAATCATAATCTTTATGTGATAGACATTCTATACAGACAACAAAAAGAAAAAAACTAATATGTGGCTGGGTATTCGAGAGCATTAACGCTTCTTGATAGAGTTCACAAGATCTTACATATCTCTCTAATAAATTATCTTCTTTAGAGAAAGGTAAAGATTTCAACTTGCTATATAATTCATTCGTTTTCTCAGGAAAATCTATTTGGCTATCAAAAGAGATATTTTCTTTTTTTAGATTAGGAATATCAATATTGTTTAATCTGCTAGAGCACAATTTTAGTTTTTGTCTTAGAATTACAGATAACCATGATAGAATAATTTCTCCTTCTTTTTCCGGATTTGATCCTTGTTGACTTTCTTTCCAATTATCTTTAAATTGTAAAAGTAATTCTGTTTTAAAATTATCTTGGGGTTCAGTAGGTAATGGGGAAAACAAATATTTTCCGATATTTATGCCATTAAAACCTGGTTTTAATGAGCTACTAATTTTACATTTTATAGATACTTCTATAGGATTCATCTCAAGCTTTCCCCGATTATCTTCTTCTCCTCTTCAGTTATGCCATATAATTTATAGACTTCTTCATCAATTTCATAATCTATGTTATCGACCTGTTGCTTTAATCTTTCTTTCTCGTTTCCACTTGTCTTATCATCATGATATTTTTTCTGTAATTCTATCATTTGATTTACTAGAGAGATTATTTTCTTTTCTTGAGATGGAGAGACTTTTGGAATAATAAGCCTTTCAGTAACAGGATTGTCAAACTGCATTGTTCTTATTGCCTTGCCGAAAATGAATCTATAGGCATACCAATTAGTTAATTTTGAATTGATTATCGCAATTAAATATTCAGAAGAAACCTTTCCTTTATTTTGTAATTGATTAATTGTGTCTACTATAATAAACTCTGAGACCTTCAAATTTTTAGATAATGAAGCAGTAATTTTAATATGATCTATTGGATTTTCTATATGTGCAACTAGTCTTTGAACTAAAATTGAATTATCTTTGATATATGCCTTTTTATCACTAGCTATCTTTTTTGAAATATACCCTTTAATATCTTGATGAGTTAAATATCTTCCAATTTGTGCCCCGCCAAGAACTTTTAAGTCAGATTTATTATCAGTAACCTCTTTTTGATATATCGCACCCCTTTGATTTATTACAAAATCATTTAAGGATGTTCCGGCAGACTTTATTTTTCTACCTAGTTTCAATTCTTTATCAGAAATTCCATTCAATAAGAATCCAAATTCCTTGAATGTCTCTTTGTTTATATTTCCAATACATTTAATTTCTTGTTGGCTTCTAACACAAGAACGATAAGCTTTTTCATCTATATTTTTATAGTAAAAATAAACCACTTGTTCAAGTTTAACTTCTCTCCAAACCTTACCACAATCTACAATTTCGATGATTCCTAGCAAGAGTTTTTCTCTTATTCCTTTCCAATTAGATGAATAAACAAAGGGTTTTGGAATAATAAACCCATTAATTCCCCCTTTCTTTAATAATTCAACTGCGAGAGCCATAAATAAACATGCAGTATCAGTATTTCCTAACTTAAATTTACTCTCTAATATTCCCCTGTCTTTTTCTGGTAATTCTGCACCATATGGAGGATTCCCAATAACAATATCAAATCCACCCTCAGAAAAAACATCTTTAAACTGGGCTTTCCAGTTGAAAGCCCTATCAGAAACATCTGCATCATCAATTAAGGAATTTCCACACTTTACATTTTCCCTCATTAAGGGTAAGATTCTTCTTCTTGTTTCAGGAGTTTCATCCTCTAAAAGTTTTAACAAAAGGTTTAATTGAGCAAGTTCAACAGCTTTCTCATCTAAATCAACACCATAAATACATCTCTGTAATATTGCAGACTTCTGAATTAAACTTAATCTTTCTTTGTAAAAGTTAAATGAAATATCTTTGCCCTTCTCACCTTTCTTTAATCTCTCTTCAATAGCATTGCATAACTCTTGAAAAGCTCTTGTCAAAAAACTCCCAGAACCACATGCAGGGTCAACTATTCGAACTTTTAATATCTCATCAATCTCTTTATCTTTAATATATTCGCCAACAGTATTCTTGACAATATAATCAACAATGTAAGCAGGAGTATAATAAATACCCATCTTCTTTCTTTTTCCACTCTCACCGGTTAACTTAACTCTTTTCTCTGTTCCTTGTAGAATTGTTCCAAGATACTGTTCATAAATATTTCCAAGCAAATCTCCAGGAATAATATCAAACATATATCTTTCCTGAGAATCTTTTGTTCCAAAATAAAGCCCTTTAATTACTTTTATTAAAGTTGAATCGTCAAAAAATCCTTCTTTTTCAAGCAAACCTTCTAAAAATAGCTTAGAATTATATTCTTTGTCAAAAATCTTAAATCTTATCTTTAAAGTTTCCCAAATTCTCTTCTCAGTTATTCCTTGCTCATAATCTTTTACTAACTTTAATAAAAAATCTTTTTCTTCAAGTCCTCTATCTTCAACAGAACGCATAAAAATCAATCTATCAATTAAAATCTGCACAATCTCATCTATTTGAGGCTCAGATAGATGCATTCTTAATTTCTTTAAATCCTTAGAAAGCAAATCCCTAAACTTTAACAAATCATCCAAAATGCTTTCATCAATTGATTTATTTGCTCTTTCATCTTTTGCAGAAAGAAGTTTAACTATCTCCCCTTTCTCAAAACTTTCCTTGGAAAGAAGCCATAACAACTCAAATTTATCAACAAACTCAGAAAACTCTAATCTAAAATAAGCACCATCCTTCTTTAATAAATTCTTATCAATACCTTTTATATTGGCAAGTGCATGATAAACTCTTATATATTTGAAGTTTGTAAGAACTGCAAATTTAATCTTTCTATGATACGCATAAGAAACAGCCTGCCTTCCTTCTTCTTCCATTAAAGAAACATTTGTTTTTTTAGCTTCAATAACAAGGACTTCTTGATTTCCTATTTTTAAAATATAATCTGCTCTTCCTTTTAAAATTCTTTTTTCCTTGAAAATATCCTCTTTTTCCCAACCTAATGCCTCAAATAATGGCTCAATAAACCTAAATTTTATCTGTTCTTCGGGCATATCATCAAGCTCTTTTTTAGGAATTGTAAGAAATTTCTTAACTATTTTTTCTACTTCTTGTTTTGCTGTTTCTTTATTCATGTAAATTTTAAGAAATTAACCCTTAAAATTCTTTGCTTTTCTTTATATTTGTATTATGTCTTGATTTAAATAATACTTTGTTCCTCTTCCTATTTTTAGCTTTATAACCCACCCTTTTGCTTCCCATACTACAAGCTTTGTAAATGCGGTTGTATAGGAATTCTCAAGAATTGCAGCTACTTCTGCTATTGTTTTTGGATTAACTAATTCTGCTAGAATATTCCTCTCTTGCTCTTTTATTTTCAATTCCTTTAAGTTCATTTTCTTCTGACCTCCTTGTATCATTTATTAGCTCATTAATTGCACACCTTACTACTTGGCTTCCATTTTTATACAAATCGGGATATTTTTCTAATAGTTCTTCTATTGCATCAATTACTTCCTGTGTTAAACGAAAACTCATCAATTTAGTATAGTACATCATCTTCTCAAAAATAAAAAATATAATTTGGTTTAGTTATAGTGATTATAGTTATAGTTAATTTGTAATACAAAATAGATAGTAGTAGTATAGTAGTAATCAGTATATTATTTATTTTATATTTTTGAGTTCTCATCTTTTAATCACCTCGCAATTTACTTTAAGCTGTATGCCATGAAAGGGGATAATCTTGATGCACTCTTTTTTCTGTAAGTAATAAAGACACTCCCATGCTTCTTGCTTCTTAAGCTGGAAACTGCGGCACAAAGTTTTCCAAACTTCTGGCAGTGGAATATAATCTTTTTTAGATGCTCTTCTGATACTTCTCTCTGTTTGAGAAAGCCTATAATAAAACTTAGTCCAGAGTGGGTCTAGTTTAATTTGAGGAGATTTCATTCTTATCCTCTTCTTCCTTAGGCTTCTCTTGTTCCTGTTCTGTTCTTATTGCAGCAAGAAGCTGTTCTTGCCATGATTTTTGCTCTTCCATACTATATATACACCAGAAGTAAAAAGGTCCCTCATTTAGCAATCATTAACTCGCTAGTAAGTCATTAATAACCCACATTGATTAAATCATAACTGATAGAAGTCTAAGCTTACTATGATGATTTAATGATGTTGTAATGCAGTAACAGCAGCATCACTTGCTTTTTTCTCCTTAATTATATCAATCAAAACTTTTAGAGCATCTTTATCTTTAACAATAGAACTCATAATGTTATCCACTTCTGATTTTTCTATATCTTCTTGTAAAATCCGTTCAGCTTCTTCTTTATCTAATGGCAGCCCACAGATTCCACATATCCTATTTGTTGCTGGATTTATATTATGACATCTAAAGCATTTTTTAGGTTCTAATATGGGCTTGTCCTGTTTCTTCTCTAATTCAATACCATTTGCCTCGAGGATTGCATTATCTACCATCTCGCCATTCATGTGAATATAGACACCACACATCTTTGAAGAAGCATCCCAACCAAAATATTGTTTCATAGATGCTTCAGGCATTACAGATGCAAATCGTGTAGCTTTTGAATGTCTCAGCAGGTGAGGATATACCCTCTTTCTTATTCCTGCTCTATTTGCAGCAGTCTTCAATATAGCTGAGAGTCTTGTATAACTAAGAATATTATTTGAATTACTAACCCATAAATAACTTTCACTATCTTCATTATTTGGATGTTGGTTTATCCATTCATTAAGAAAAGGAGTGCAGCTTATTACAAGTATTTTTCTCATTCCTGTTTTTCCCTGTATTGTCAGTCTGGCTCCATGCTGTTCGAAAGAAACATGTTTTATCTTCATTGTTCCAATCTCACCAATTCTAGCACCAGATTCAGCTAAGCAGGATAAAAATGCTTTATCTCTTACATTGCCTGCATGCTTTACTATCTCCTCAATTTCAGCATCTGTAATTAATTCTTCTGGCAATTTCCTATGATTTTTTCCGATGTTAATAGATATCCACTTTACTTTATCTGGAAGTTCTTTTTTCTCATCTGGAGTTTCTATAAATCTGTAAATTTTTCTTATCATCACCTTGAAGCATTTTTTTGTTTCAGCACTCCATGTACTTGTCTCAAGTCCTGCCACAACAGCCCTTAAATCTTCTTTAGAAGCCTGAGGAAATGGTTTTCCTAACATAGATGAGAACTTCATAGCATCATAGAGATATCTTTCAATCTTAGCCACGCCAATCCCCTCGCTTAAACAATAATTTTTAAATCTAAGAATTATTTCTTTATTATCGGGAATTACTTCTTGAGACTCAGTTAATCTTTGCACTGTTCTATCAAACCTCTTTTGATAATTATGTATATCCATATTTCTTGTTGTTTATAACAGCTTATAAATAACGAAGAACACAAAACAAATTCAAAACGCCCGTGCCGGGAATTGAACCCGGCTTTCATCCGTTCTATGATTTTAACTCTCTTAAAGGAGAGTAGTGCAGTAGAGAACCTTGGTTCTCTATGCTCTTGACAGGGATGTGTACTAGCCAATATACTACACGAGCTTAAAATGCTAAATTTTGCTAATTTAAAAACCTTATTAATTCAGATAGTTAGTATCATTAACAACAAAAACTGAGACACTGATTTAATTGTTTTTTAATAATAAACAACCAGCAACAAGGACATTATTTTTATTGTTTTAATAATAATCAATAGTTAAAAGCAGGGTTTATTTATTTACTGAATTGAGGGTTTTATTTAACAAATAAAAATATACTTTTATAAGTATATTTTTAAACCTCATACAATTAGAATAATAAAATGAGAGGAAAAAGAGGGTTGTTAGCTGCAATAATAGTTATAATTTTAATAATTATATTGATAGTTGCCTCATATTTTATCTATCTTTATATTTCAGACTTAAATGCCCCTCCCATACAGTTTATGAAAAATACAACATTCAGCAAAAACCAGTCAAGCTATTCATCTAGTTTTCAATTCTACTATAATATGAGATTTGCTAAAAAAGAGGTAAGTTACAGCGTAGATGCAGCCTGTTCAGCAGACAAAAAAACCAAGATGTTACAAGCATTCACAAGATTGCAGGAAGAAACCTTATTACTAAAATTTTTCCAGTCTTCAAATCCTGATATAACAGTAAACTGCGAGGAAACAGAAGAGCAAGTAAAAGGAAGCTATTATATTGCTGGAGAAGGCGGCCCAGTAACAATAATTAATGTAACTAATTTCTATATAATAGAAAAAGGAAATGTTCTTCTTTTATATGCTAAATCAGAATGTAATAACTATAATATAGAACTGCATGAGTTGCTGCATGTTTTTGGCTTTGAGCACTCTGAAAATAAAGAAAGCATAATGTATAATATAACTGCCTGCAATCAAGTTCTTACTAATGATATTATTAATGAGCTGAAAAGATTATATTCTATTCCAGAACTTCCTGATTTGTCTTTTTCAAACATATCTGCACTAAAGCACGGTTCTTATCTTGATTTTTATGTTGAAGTTAAGAATACTGGCTTGAATCTTGCAACCGATATAACTCTTGGAGTTTATGGTGAAAATGAAAAACTTGATGATTTTAATCTTGGCAACGTAAACTATGGAGAAGGCAAGAATTTAGATGTTAAAAATCTGAAGATAGCAAGAACAACTACAAACTTAAAATTTATTCTAGTTGATGGCGAAGAGCTAGATAAAGAAAACAATGTTATCGAGTTTTTCTTACCCTCTTAATCTTATCTCTCTTATTTATTACTAGAGATATTAAAAAAAGAGCAAGCAAAATCAGGACAAACAATCCTATAATAACTATGGGTACAAGATAGTAAAGTGATATTTTTTCCAGTCCAAAGCTAGGAGTCTCTTCTGGAATTGCAGAAAAGGAAAACTCATTGCAGTTAAATTCCTTAGAAAGCAAAGGATTTTCAGTTTCATAATAATACATCCATCTATCTTTTCCTTGAGAGTAAGCTATTTTTGAGTTTCCTGCAGTTCCTTCTTTAGAAAGTATTGCTATATTTTCTATATCTTTATCAGCTATTTCAATTATGCTGTGTTTTTTAAGCCACACTAATTCCTCTCTTAATGCCTCTTTCCAATCAACATCTACTTGTGCGCTCGCCTGCAAGTCTGTCTCTATTTTGTTGCCCTTTCCTATTACTTTAAAAGAATAGAATAAGTCATCAAAATTATCTATCAACCCAGAAAATTTCAAAACATCCTCTATGCTGTCTTTCAGCTCTTTTCCTATGCATGTCTCTCCATACTGGCTGTACACGCATTTTCCATCGCAGCTTTTACAATCAGATAAATTCTCATCTATTTCAATAATCAAGTCATATTTGTTATTGGCTGAGCTTATGGTTATGCTGATTTTTTCTTTTTTCAGCTCAATTGAGCTTGAGTATCTTATCAGCCAGTCCTTGTAATTTGTAGTGTCCTGGCTTAAGTTTATATTCTTTCCAATTATAGAAGAGGCAATACTAAAATAACTTATTTCACCTGTTTTTGTCTCAACAGGCATTTGCAACCTTATTAATAGGCAGTTCTTGCACTGGGTATTTTCCTTTTTTACAATTGCTGCCAGCTTTTTATCGTATTGAGACTGAAAAACATACTCTCCACTCTGCCTAATGACATTTCCTGCTGTTATCAATTTTTCAATGCTGTAATTTGCTCCCTGCTTGTTCAGCAGAACTTCTGAAGCAAAGCTATCAGTGGGATTAATGCAAGCAGCAACATTAGAAATAAGAAATAATGCGAAAATAGCAAGAAAGCACAAAATTCTCATGACTTTTTCAGTTTTCATTCATATTTAAAAATTGTTGTATTCGAGTATAGATTTTTAAATTGGCTTGATTTTAAATAAATATGGAAAAAGAGGTTAAAAGGGGAAAAATAAATGATACTTTAGCTAAAATTTTTTACGAGATGGCTGATATTCTTGAATTGAAAAAAGAGAAGTGGAAGCCTCAAGCATACAGAATCGCAGCCCAGACAATAGAGAGCCTGAAAAAGGATGTGGTTGATATTTATTTTGAAAAAGGATTGAAAGGGTTTGAAGAGCTGCCTGGAATTGGTGAAGGGATAGCAAGGAAAATTGTGCAATTTATTGAAAATGAAAGCATAGAAGAATATGAAAATCTGAAAAAATCAATTCCTCCTGGCTTGTACGAGATGATGAATATTCCTGGCATAGGAGCTAAAAAAGCTTCTTTGTTCTATTATGAACTAGGAATTAAAAATATTCAGGAATTAGAAAAAGCAGTTAAAGAGCATAAATTGATTGGCTTGAAAGGATTTAAAAAAAGAGCAGAGGAGAAGATTATGGAAGGACTTGCTATTTTAAAAAAGCAGAAAGGAAGAATCTCATTAAAAAAAGCTGAAAAAATAGCAAACAATATAGTAAATGAGCTGAAAAAAATAAAAAGCGCTGAAAAAGTTGAGATAGCTGGAAGTTTGAGAAGAAAAAAAGCAACAATAGGAGATATTGACATTGTTGTCAGAACAGAAAATCCAGAAAAAGTTATTGATGGTTTTATCAAGCTAAAGCAAGTTAAGAAAGTTCTTGGAAAAGGAAAAGAAAAAGCAACTATTATAACAAAAGACAATATTCAGGTAGATGTTAGGGTTTTTACTAAAGAAGAATATGGAGCTGGCTTGCTTTATTTTACTGGTGACAAGCAGCATAATATATGGCTGAGAAAAATTGCAATCAAAAAAGGCTGGAAGTTAAATGAGTATGGCTTATTCAAAGCTAGCAAAAGAATAGCAGGAAAAACAGAGAGAGAAGTTTATTCTAAATTAGGAGTGAGAATGCTTTCTCCTGAGAAAAGAATCGGACAAGCTGAATAAAAAATCTAGGATATATCTCATCTCTTTTTCTGCAACAATCTTTATAAACCAAGTTTCTTCAGTATTAAAATGGTTGCATCTGCTACAAAAATTAAATTTAAAAGAACACTTGGAAAAAATGCTCCAGAGTTAATTGCAACATTAACCTACAGAGGAGCGATTCCTGCAATTATTGAACAAATTTCTAATGCTTATGATGCTGATGCGGATAATGTAGAATTACATCATGATCCTAAAAGAAGTGAATTTGTTATTTCTGATGATGGCGAGGGTATGGACCAGGAAGGGTTGGAAGCATTTGTTAGATTGGGAGACAGTATTAAGATAGACAATCCTGTCAGCACTCGTGGAAGAAAAAGGCTGGGAAAATTTGGAGTTGGAACAATTACTACAAGACAATTTTGTGAATCCTATGAAATGATGACCTGCCATGATGGAACTCGCACAGTTATAAAAGAAAGATTTCCACAAAAGTTATCATTAGAAGATGAGGTAGAGGGAGAATCTTTGCCTTGCGAGAAAGATAAGCATGGAACCATAATAAAATTAAAAGGATTAAAGTTTGATGAAGCAGATTTTTCATTAAAAGAACTTAGAAGACAAATTCAAATTAATTTTTTGCCATTATTATTCCTGCCCGATTTCAAAATATCTGTCAATGGCGAGCCAGTTGAACCAAAGATTTTCAAAAGTGCAATTACATTTAAATTTCAGGCATCAGGCGAACATATGGGAAATGCAGAAGGAAGAATTTACCTGACTAATAGGCAATCTGATGCAGATATTAGCGGGATATATGTTTATGTTGATGGAAGAAAGATTGGGGAGCCCGCAAGTTTTATGGGAGACTTTAGCAAAGCCATGCTAGCAGGCAGGGTTGTTGGTGTCATTCATGCTAATGGACTAAAAGACGAGATTTTATTTGATAGAGGAAGTTTTAGAGAGGACAGCCAGGGGGTTAGGGAGTTAAAGAAAGCAGTAAGAGGTGCTTTACTACAAGTAAGAAATTACTGGGATGCTAACAGAGCAAAGTCACATAGCTCTAGAGCAAAAAGCAAGGAGGCAATTTTAGATGATGTGAGAAGAATATTATTAAGGACAGGAATTCCAGAAATAGATAATAGTACTAAATTTTATTTCAGCGATTCTTTTGATGGAACAAACTTACCTGGAAGATATGACACAAGAACAAATACTCTTGAATTAAATAAAGATTTTCCTGCTTGTATTCCAGACATTGGAGATACGACAAAAGCATATGAATCAACTTTAGTGAGTATTGCAGTTCATGCACTAGCATTATCCAGAGCTAAAGGGCAAGAGGGCAGGAGATTGTCTTTTAAGGGATTTGCACGAGAATATGCAGACATTTGGAGCATATTAAAAGTAGCTGAAGCAGGTGATATTGAAAAGAAAAAAGGATTGCATCCTGCTGTTATATACTCTCAGCCAGATCTGGCAAAATACTTTGGGAAAACTTTGGGAGCTATGCACTATATTTATAATTCCTGTATTGTTCCAACAGAAGAGGAAGGGATTACAGGAGAAAATGCTCTATTGTTAGAAAGAAAAATAGCAGGGCTTGTTCCATTTCTTGGATTATTAGAAAATAGATTAAAAAGCAGCCCTCTGGTACACACCACAATGAGCAGGCTAAATAGGCATTTACAAATAGCAGGGGATGCTGCAATCCCATTTGTGCATACAGTTAAAAAAGACGATTCAAGATATTATTTTATGGAAGGAACTTGTGCAGAAGACATTATGGATGTGCTATCATCTCCATTAATGAAACTTAATAGGGCAGATGCTAATCCAGTTAAAGCTTTTCAAATGCTAGGCAATCAGTATTACTCTATTCCTACTATGGCAGAAAGGCTTGGATTAAGCATAGATGAAGTTTCTGCAGTTATTGATTATTCAGTAAGTAAGGGGGTTCCAATAAGCCACAAACCTGTCGGAAGAGGCATTGGATTTAAATACAGCGATTTCATTTCTGCTTTACAGAATAGGAGAGGCACAGATGTCAGTCCAATCAGTACAGATAGAAGATAGTTTTCTTTATGAAATTTTTTCTGAGGACCAGCTTAGAATAAGGCTTGGTGAGATGGGGTTTGAGAGCGGGCTGGTAGATAAGCTAAAAGAAGATTGTTACCAGAGGCATTTAAGAAGTAGAGATGGATTTCTAGGATTTTTAGTAGCTAATTTTCTGCATAGAAATTATATAATTCCATATCAAGAGGAGTTTATTCCTGCCTTTAGTGTATCAGAGAGCTTAGGAATTCCATTATCTTGCATATCTAAAATAAGAGATAATGGAAGAAAGATTGTAGCAATCAGAAATGTTGACGGAAATTCTGATTTATATATATCTGTTAAAGACATACATCTCCTCCAACCCATTGTTGATGGAAAAAGTCTTACTGAACTAGCAACATTATACAAACAAACCGGCAATAAGAGATACATGGAGGAAGCTGTTAAACAATCTGAGAACCTTCTTAGGGCAATAGCAGATAATATATATCATAACCTTTTTCAACAAGTCACTTTTCAAGATTTAATGCAAGATGGATATTTTGGATTATTAGATGCCTTAGAAAAATTTGATCCTGCTAGAAAGTTCAAGTTTGAAACTTATGCAGCTCAGAAAATTAAAGGGGCAATACTTGATGAACTCAGGCTTAGAGATTTTGTTCCAAGATTAGAAAGAGCAAAGGACTCTAAAATGGATAAATTTTATAAGGAATTTACTGCTAAGAATGATAGAGAGCCGACTGATGAAGAAGCATTTGCTCATTGGATTGAATTAGAGTATAGTGAAGATAAATTTGATGATTTTTATTTATCAACGCGCCCAAGAGATATTAAATTCATAAGTTTAGACAGAAAAAGTTCAGATGAGGATCCTGACGATGACAATGGTGTCTCGATAAAAGAAACTTATAGCGCAGTTGTTCAACGACCTGATGAAGAAGCAATAATACGGGAAGGACTTGAGATATTTGAGAAAGAATTAAGAACAATACCTGGCAAAAAAGCGCAAGAAGCAGTGCGATTATATTTTTCTGGAAACTTAACTATGAAAGAGGCAAGCGAGAAAGTTGGGATTTCTGAATCAAGAATTTCGCAAATAATTGGAGCATACACTAATCCATTGAGCCCGCAATTTACGTTCGAAAGAACTTATGAATTAATAGGGATCCCGCTCGAAGAAAAAGTAATTGATTTAAGAAGGTAAATCTTGCTTTTATAATAAAAAATCCCCCCGGGGAGAGTCGAACTCCCGATCTTCCGGTTACAGCATTCGGCTAATCAGGTTTCATGTTAGCTGAATAGCAAAATCCACCCTAGATTTTCTACAGCCGGACGCTCTACCACTGAGCTACAGAGGGATGAGCATAAGAGCGAGACAATATTTTTATAGTTATCTACGAGCTCTTGTGCGAACAAAACTAGAAAGAAAGCAGATTTTTAAATCTTGTTTATTTGTATTTATTATGAGATATATAAGCTTAAACCTGCCACCCGAGGAAGTTAAGCAGTTTCTTGTTGATAATGGATTTCTTCCCTATAATGAAGAAGAGATTTTGTTTGAAAAAGGTATAAGATTTATTAATTACAAACAAGTAAGAGTTATTTATAAAGGAGAGGGAGCTAACAAGGTCGTAAGAATTGTTATCTTTAAATTTAGCGGTAAAGAGCTAGAGCAGATAGCTGAGAAATTTAAAACATTCATCAAAACTTTAGAGAGCAGGGTTGTTTAATTCAGGATAAATTAAATAAATAAGTAACAAAATAATCATTAAAACAAGATAATTACCAATAAGTCTCAGAGGACTTTCTTGGCTCAGTCAGGAAGAATACTCTGTTGCTTTCTGCCTCGTGAATCGTGCCATCTCTTTCATATATTGCTGTTGCGAGAGGTAGCTCAAACTTGCCTATTGGTGCAATCTTGCTGTAAACAATATAAGAGAAAACTCTTTCCTCTCCAGGTTGCAAGGAATCAATATCCCATTCTAATCTCCTGTTTTTCTCATCTATCTTGCTTGGTACAAGAATTCCAAACCTTTCATGTATTTTTACTAGTGCAGGAACTCTGTCAACAACATGAATCTTTTCTGCAAATTTCCTTGCTCTCACATCTATGCTTACTTTTAATGCAAATTCTCCTCCTTTAGTTTTTACAAAGCTCGCCCTTTTCTTTAATATCAAATAAGTAGAAGTATAAGTTTTAACAAGCAAGGCGATAATAATTATTGCAGCAAGCAATATCAGAGGATAAAGCCAGTTAGTAACAGCCTTAACTGTAAAAGTTTCTGCTGGTTTAATCTCTTTCTGGAAAACATAATTAATAGCAAAACCTTTTCTTTCTACCCTTGCTGGCTCAATATTAAAGGTGGTAAAAAGCCTTGAAATTATATTCTTGTTTATTCTCACTTGAGCCATTGAAGGCAGGTTGCCCTGGTTTATTTTTTCCACAACTATCTTAGAATATATAAGAAAATTACTCCCAGATTCCTGGGTTTTAATAAACTCTTTTTCAGCATATCTGAATGAATCTTCTATTTGTTCTTTTGCATTATAAGTTTCTATGTTGCTAGAGATAATATAAGAACCAGCCAATAACTCTTTAATTTTATCTTTATTTAAAGATACATCAAACTCTTTTTTTTCATAAGCTTCTAAAGAAAATGTCTTTGAAAAATCAAAAAAAGCTGAATGAAAATCTGCTTTTATTTCAGGGAATGGCAAACTAACCAGGTTTCTAACATAAACTGTTGCTTCATCAGAATCCAGTTCAATATTATAGGAATTGATTTCCAGAGCATCTTTTAATTTGACTATCCTTATCAGCATAACATCTTCTTGCTGCAGTCCAGATTTCTCGCCGTTTATCTTGTAAATAAAATTAAATGTTCCAGGATTTCTTAAAATAGTGGCTTCAGGATAAACTTTAACTTCTAATTCCTTGGTTTCTCCCGAGTTAATAGAAAAAGTTTCATTCGGAAACATGCTTACTCCAACCAAACTATAAATCTGAAATGTGTCGCTCTCTCCCAGATTAGTAATTTTGAAGTTGAAAATAGCTGACTGATTAATTTCAGGCACGACATCGCTTATTATCGCTGTTTTTTCTATTTTAACTGCAGCAGAAACAAGCTGTAAGGCAAGTATTATAAATAAAAACAGCACAACTCTTTTTTTAATCATAATTGTTAGCATATTGAGTTATATTTAAACTTTTCTGTTAAAAAATTTAAATTACTGATTTTTAGTGCTTGCCTTCTAAAGCAAGAAAAGCCTTGGCTTGTGCAAGAAATTCATCTCCTTCTGAATAAATCTGGATTTCATAAGCCTCTATTCTTCCTCTTACAAGGTATCTATCATACGCTGTTCTCAGGAATTTAACAAAAGCATTGTTTTCCCATCTATGTTCATAATCTTTTTCTATAGTTGCCTGAATTCTAATTTCAACATCTCCTTTATTCATGCCTATTTTTTCGCCGTCCTTCTGAACTTCAACATCTTTCATGCCTATAATTCTCCAGTTAACTTTCAGCAAAAATCTGAAATAATCAGAAATCTTTCTCTTGGCCTCCCACTCTATTTCAACTTCTTTTCCCTTATCAGTAACTTTCTCAGTATAGTTCTTTTCAATTACCCAGTACTGCTTATCAACAAGCCACATATAGCAGAATCTGTAAAACTCTTTAAAGTCAAATATTCCAACATGCCTCATCTTGCCTGAAAAAACTACATCTTTCTCTACCATCTTTTTTCTCAACCTATTAAAAGAAAACTAGTTTATAAACATTTTTATTTTAAATAATAAAAATGCTTTTACATCGCTTCTCTGCAGCTTTCACATATTGATCTTCCATCAATATTATAAAGAAAATCAAAATTACCGCACTCTTCGCACATTCCTTCTCTCAAGTCTCCCCTTCTTCTTATCTCTTTTCTTCTTAATTTTTCCTCCTCTTCTTTTATCTGAAAAACTCCTTGTGAATGTGCAATATCAAATAAGCCAGGTTCAATCCTTAAAATATCTTTTAATGTTAGAAAGCCTATAACATTTCCCTCTACAACTACGGGCAGCCATCTATACTTGCTTTTTCTCATTTTTTGCAAGGCCTCATATAAATCTGCAGAAGGCTTGATTGTGCTTATTTTTTTCTTGCCTAAATCTCCTGCCTTGATTTTTTTCAGCTCCTCTAGAGGTTTTTTGGTTACTGCCCAGAGTATATCTCTTTCTGTCAGCAAGCCTGCCAACTTGCCGTCTTCTTCTAATACAAGGCTTCCGATTCTTTTTTTAATCATTATTTTCGCGCAGTCTATTATGTTTGCACTAGGCTTAGCAGAAGCAAAATCTCTAGTCATAATATCACCAACTTTAACACCAATTTTCATTATCTAATCAAGCAACAGGAATATTTAAACAATTTTTCAGAAAAATATATATGATTAAATATATATTTTAGAAAGTATATTTTGCAATATATATTTTGTGGAATAATCTACAATTTTGTCTGCTTCAAGCAAGCCTCGTCAAAAAGCATCTGATTAATCTCAGCAATCTCTTTTTTTGTTATCAAGCCTACAATATTTTTATCTTTAACAACAACAAAATTTTTTCCTTTTCTTATTATTTTTATTATTTCATAAACATCAGTCTCCGGATTAACAACAACAAAATTTTTATTTGATTTAATCTCTTCAAGCTTCATGTCTTTTTTATTTCTTTTTAAAAATGCTTTTAATAATTCCTCGTAGCTTAGAATCGAATGCACATCTCCTTTACTTAAAACAATGCAAGCCTCCTGCTTGTTATTTAGTTTTTTCATGCAGGCTTCTAAAGTTAAACTTGAATCAACTAAGGGAAATTCCTCATTCATTATATCTCTTGCCTTGATTTTTGACTCCATTTTCCTTTATTCATCAATCTCCAATAAAAAAGTATGAAAAGGAGAAACAGCGAGGGATCCAGCCAAGCCTCGCTGTAATAATAAAACGAAAATTTCGTATATATCTTTGATGGTAATAGAATATATAAAATATATATCAATAAGGATTTAAAAAGAAAAAAATAAAAATAAATATATATTGATATATATAATATAATATATATTTTAAAGTATAATATAACCTTTAAAAGCTCTCATTTTTTATTTATAATAGAAACTAAGGGCATAAAACGAGGGATCAGCCAAAATGGAAAAACAAAAACTAAAGTTTTTGAATTCCACTTTTCCAAACTGAGGTGAAAAGGAAAAGATGGAAGAAAGAAAATTAATTAGATTAGGAAACAGCAGTTTTGCAATAGCTCTTCCTAAAGAATGGATTGGCAAGTCAGGATTGCAAAAAGGCGACAAAGTATTTATTGTTCCGAATTCTAACGGCGAGCTAATTATTAGTTCGGAGTTCACGAAAGAGGTAGAAAAAGAAATCTCTTTGGACTTAAAAGATAAAGAAGAGACTTTATTACAAACAGAACTTATTGGCTCGTATTTAAAAAATTACAATTTACTCAAAATTAAAAATGATTTAGAGGATAAGAAGAGAAAGCATATAAAAGACTTAGTAAGAAATTTAATGAGTTTTGAGATTGTCGAGGAGAGCAAAGAAGAAATCAAGTTAAAAGACGTATTCAATTTGGATGAAGCAAATATTACAAGATTAATAAAAAGAGTAGATAATATAGTAAGAAGTTTTTATGAAGATTTAGTTCCAGCAATCAAAAGAGGAAAGATAGATAAAAAAATAAGTAATGAAATACAGGACGCTGATAAAGAAATAACAAAGTTATATCTTTTAGTAGGAAGGGTATTCATGAAATCTTTAAACAATCCCTCTTTACTTAACTCATTAAAGATAAATTGCTCTGAGTTGTTTACCAATTGGTGGATTGTATTACATGTAGAAAAAATAGGTGATGATTTGAAGTATATAGCAAAAATTTTAGAGAAATCTATCAAACCGAGGGAGGAGTTGAATGTTTTGTTTAAATTGATAAATGAAAATTACAACAGTTCTTTGAATTCTTATTACCAAAAAGACAAAAGTATAGTAGAGGGCGTGATAGAAAAGAATAAAAAAATAATATCTGACATAGAAAAAATTAATAAAGATACCCCTGAAATAGTTCAGATAACAGAAAGATTAAAGTCTTTACAGGGAAATATATTTCAAATTTCAAAAATGATATCGTATTTAATTTAAAATGACAACACAAAATTTAAGTGATACCCTGCAAATAGAGCCCATAGTCGAGGCAGTTTTAAGAGGACTTACACTAGAAGGAATCGGAGATGCGAAAGTAAGGGTTGGTGTACGTGTAAACCCTTTTGACTTTCCTAGTGTTGGAACGAGATTTTTAAGAGTTACTTATACTTCTTCTGGACAGGCGAATATATCTTATTTCTTGAAAAGATTTGATCCTGCCACTTACTTTCCTCCTTCAAATGGGAGAGGCCCTCTATCATGGAGAAGGTCAAAAACAAGATTGCCTCCTTCCCAATTAGAGCATCTTTATTTAAATTTATACAGGCAAGAAGGTTGCTCTGTTCCTGCTTCAAGAGTAATAGATGATCTTACATTAGCTATGGAAGATTGTGGAGCCGAAACTCTAGAAGAAAGATTAAGAGATAAGGCACCAGACGAACAAGAAAAAATACTTGCTGCCCTTATTCCTCAACAAGCAAGGATAGCCATTGCAGGTAGGAAAATAAAGCTGCCTTCTGATGGTGCAGAAAGAGTTAATTTATATAGTGATTTGAGTAGAGATTTTACGCTTCATTTCAAATATTGGAGGCGAGCGGCAAGCGGTGAAGAGACTGAACAATTTTTGGATAAAACAAGATTTTTCAGAGAAGGTTATAGTGGAAAAAAACAATATTTCTTAGGAGACAATGCAACATTTCACATTCTTTTTAGAAATAACACTAGTCATCCTTTTATGTGGGTTGATTTAGAAAGAATAAAAGAAGGTACTCAAACAAGAGAACCAGCAGGAATTTATTTCTCTCCTGAATCTAATATTGGTTTTGAGGCTATGGAAAGATTATTATATGCGTGCAGAACAAGTGAAGAAGAAATAGAGGAGGGAAAAACCAGAAAAGGGAATCCTATAGATGAAAAAGCATGGAGAGAATACTTAAAAGATTTTTATAAAGTAGCAGTTGTTGAATGCTTTAGAAGAGGAACAAAAATAAGAGAATTAGAGATGTTCTATCCAGAAATATATGAGAGATTTACAAGGAGACATACAGGATTTAGAAATGCTTTTAGCAGATATCAAGAAAAAATTGCAGGGACAGTTGTTAAAGTTAATGTAAATGGACTTTATAATGATAAAGAAAAAGAAGCCTTTAAAATAGGAGGAGACGCTATTTTAGATTTAATGAGCAAATAAATCACAATAAAACTTAAAAACCAAGGAAACAAGAAAACAAAATGATAAGAAAAATTTGTAGAAGAATTAGAGACTATTTTGAGTTAAGAGAAGTTATGTCTTCAATTTATGAAGAAATGAAAAAAGAAGTACATAGAGATCCTAGAATAACATTAGGCGAGGCAGTTCAAAATTTATGGGCAGATTTAGATGTGAGTTTAGTATTTACGGGCGAAGAACATCAGTCTAAAATGGTAGATAGATTCAGACGGGCTTTAGATATGTTAGGAATTGCTGAAACAGATAACGCTCCTGCTTTAAATTATTTAGCAGATACAGGAAGATATAGAAAATGACAGATAAACAGCCAATCATAATCATGCCTGAAAATTCATCAAGAATAGTAGGAAGAGATGCGCAAAGAAACAATATTCTGGCAGCAAGAATAGTTGCAGACACAGTAAAAACCACTCTAGGTCCAAAAGGAATGGACAAAATGCTTGTTAATTCTATGGGCGACATTGTAGTTACAAATGACGGAGTTACTATTCTAGAAGAAATGGAAATAGAGCATCCTGCTGCAAAAATGATTGTTGAAATTGCAAAGACTCAAGATAAGGAAGTTGGAGATGGAACAACAACAGCAGTGATGTTGGCAGGAAAAATGCTTGAAAATGCAGAAAAACTGCTGGATCAAAGAATCCATCCAACTGTAATAACAAAAGGTTATAGATTAGCTGCAGAAAAAGCACAAGAATACTTGCAAAGTCTAGCTTTAAGCGTAGAAAACTCAGATTCTTTACTAAAAGAACTGGTTTATACTTCTCTTGCAAGCAAGAATGCTTCAGCCAAGAAAGAAAAATTTGCAAGCATAATTATCAAAGCAGTTAAGCAGATAGCTGAAAATGGAAAAGTAGATTTGGCAAATATAAAAATAGAAAAAGTAAAAGGAGAGGGTATAGAAGATACAGAGCTTGTGGAAGGAATTGTTCTTGACAAAGAAAGAGTTTCAGTAGATATGCCTTCAAAAATAGAAAATGCGAGAATTGCTTTGATAGATGCTGCCTTGGAAATTAAAAATCCAGAAACTGATACAAAAATCTCAGTTTCTTCTCCTGAACAGCTGCAGTCATTTATAGAACAGGAAGAAAGGATTATCAAAAATATGGTGAAAAAAGTCAAGGAATCTACAGCAAATGTTGTTTTCTGCCAGAAAGGAATTGACGATGTAGCTCAATACTATCTTGCTAAGGAAAAAATTTACGTCTGCAGGAGAATTGCAAAATCAGACATGGAAAAATTAGCCAGAGCCACTGGAGCCAAAATTGTCAGCAATTTAAATGAGCTAACTCAGGAGCAATTAGGATATGCAGAAGTTGTTGAGGAAATCAAGAATAATGATGAAGGCATGACTTATGTTAGGGGATGCAAAAATCCTAAGGCTTTGACAATATTAATCAGAGGAGGCACAGAACATATTATTAGTGAGATAGAAAGAGCACTAAAAGATGGTATGGGAGTTGTTTCATCAGCATTAAAAGACAAAAAAATTGTTCCTGGTGCAGGAGCAATAGAAATAGAGCTTGCAAGAAGATTAAGAGATTATGCAACCAGTTTAGGAGGAAGAGAGCAACTTGCAGTTGAAGAATTCGCCTCTGCTTTAGAATCTATTCCAATAACTCTTGCTGAGAATGCAGGACTAGATCCTATTGATATTTTAACAGAATTAAGAGCAAGACATATGAAAGGAGAAATTAATGCAGGAATTAATCTCTTATCTGGAAAAATAGAAGATTCAATTAGTGCAGGAATAATCGAGCCCATTAGAGTAAAAACTCAGGCAATAGATTCTGCAACAGAAGTTGCAGTAATGATTTTAAGAATTGATGATGTTATTGCTTCCTCAAGCAAGAATTCTTCTTCAAAATATCCTGAGCCTGATATGGAGTAAAATGCGCTGGCTTATTTTTCAAATAAGCTATAAGATTAATCACTTCTTGCTGCAGAAGAAAAATTTCCAAGACTTCTATTTTTGACTGCTAAATAAACTCCATCTAAAGTTAGCATTCCATGTTGCCCTGTTGCCTTTGGCGTATAAGGATGTTTATTCACTGAAGAAGAACTTCTATGATGCCTCAAAGTTCCAGTAGCATAATGATCACCTTTATATAAACAACCAGCATAAGCAACATGAACATTATGTCCTCTTTCATGTGGCAGAGAATATCCTTTTATATCTGAGCCTCTATACAGCTTCTCTCTTGTCATTCTTCTAATTAAAGCATCAGCTAGCTCTGGCATAGGAACAAAAAACCAATCTCCCTGCCTTATAACCTTTTTATCTTTTTGTTCTGCTTTCTTTACTTCTTCAGGCTTAAGAAAATCAAACGCATCATCTAAAGTCTTGCAATTAGGATGTACCAAAGAACCTGAAAGTGAAGAAATGATTAATAATCTCTTATTAGCATTTCCTACTAGCAAACCATATTTCTTATGTCCTGAATCAAAAATTTCCATAGTTCTGATATTTATGCCTGCTTTATTTGGAACTGAAAATGGAAGGTAGAAAAGACTTGGAGAATTTTTAAGTGCACAGTATCTAGATACAACATTGTCTGCTGCAGAAACTCTTTGAGTAACTTTTTGATGCCCTGAACTAAATACATCTGTATTAAATAAAACCTCTTTTGCATCTGTTTCTGGTCTTTTAATTGCAATTGTATCATGAAAAGACCAAGTCATTCTGCTTATGTTAAGAAATAAGGAATCTTTATCTCTATGAAATCCTTGAGAAGATTTTGCTCCTCTAGGATTATCTCTTAACCAATTTAAAGTTATTCTCCTTATTCGTGTATGTTCCCATCCAAAATCAGGTTTAAGAAATTCATCATCTTCCAATCCCTTATCCATTATTTTTTACTGGAAGTTAGATTTAAAAGAATATGTATACTCAAGAACATAAATGCGCTGGCTGGGAATTGAACCCAGTTCCCGTCCTTGGCAAGGACGAATTCTACCGGTAAACTATCAGCGCTTATCTTTATTAAAATAAGCCTATTTTAAAGTTTTGCTATTCTTGAACATTATTAATTAGAAATTCAAAATAAACATTATTGACTAGTAAATAAAAATTGCTTTTTGTGTTGGTAATCATTAATTATATATTATTAGAGCATTAATTGCTTACTTTATTAATTTTCTAAGAAAAATACTAAGCTTCTCCATTCCTCAGTCTTTCCAAGTCTGCCTGTTCTGCCTGAATTCTTTTTTCCATTTCTTTTATCTTTTCTTCATTTTTCAGCTTGTTCAAATCAGCCTGAAGAGATTTCAATCTTGCTTCAACAGCTGCAATTTTTTCCTCTTCTGGAGAAGAAATTGCTGCACCACCACTATAAGAACTGTCTGATTTGTAAACTGTTGCTGGCCTTGCCTGTTCTTCGCTGTAGAATTTTCTCGTATTCATCATTTTTCTGCCTAAAATAAAAGCCAGTGTTCCGCCGACTATAATAATTAAAGCTATTATGAAGTAAATTATTGTTGAAACCTTAACTTTATCTGTCAGTGCTACAAAGCCAGTTACTTTTCCTGTATCAGTTGCATTCTCTGTTATATTTTCAACAACTGTCTGAGTTTCTTCTGTTATGTTTTCTGCAACAGTCTGATTTTCTACAGTTGTTTCATTTGCAGTTGCATTGGCTGTAGTAGTTACAGGAGGAGGAGTTTCCTCTTCATTTAAATCCAAAATAAAAGGGCTGATAGTATCCTGGTTTGTGAATTCTCTAAAATCCATAATCTTTCCTTCAACCCTTACAGTTATTGCAATATTAACATATCTGTCTTCTGCACTTGAACTAAAGCTGACTAAACCCTCTGAATTTGTAGTATCGACAAATTCAGCAAGCTGCTTTTTGTTGTCAAGATTCTTGACAAAAACTGTAACCTCACTATTTGGAATAGTTTTAATGCTTATTGTAGTTGGGATAGCAGAAGCTATAGTTACAAGTAAAATAAATGCTACTAAAAAACAAACTAATTTATTCACCATTTTTTCTTATTTTACTACATATCTGCTATTTATAAATATTTTTATTCTTCAGAATAAACAATAAGAACGCCCACACCAGGAATCGAACCTGGATATCCTTGCGGAAACGAGATTAGCAATCTCGCGCCGTACCATTGGGCCATGTGGGCTTGATTTTAAAATAAATAGGAACTTTTAAACTTTACCTCTTTCACCTCTTTCAAAAAAATAGAACGCGTTTAACAGTTGAAATTTTACGAAATTTCCTTATTAATTTTTCTGATTTTTTTATAGAACTTCTTTGAGAAAGCAATTATTACCAGCTCTCTTATATGTTTTCTGAAAATATAGAGCGGAACTGCTGTATTTAGCACTATTATAACTATTCCAATGAAAAAATAAATATAGTTAGAATAAACTCCCAGAACAATTAAGGCAACACCCACAACATTTGGAAAGTTTCCAATTGTTATAGCAAACAGGAACATTAGAAAATTCATGTTCAAAATACCGCCAATTATGTGCCCTATATTTGATGGTATAAAATAAACAGCATTAAGCAGGATAACTAGAGAAAGAGATTTTTCTTTTATAAGTTTATGCAGAGCTTTTAACTTTTCCCCCTTGAGATTAGTATATTCATTAATAAAATCCTTACCTGTATGTTTAGCAAAAAAATAAACAGCTATTGAGCCAAGATATATTCCAAGAAAAGCATAAAGCAGCGCTTCCCAGAAACTAAAAATAAAAATTCCTGCAACCAAAACAACAGATATTGGAAGAGTGGTGGCTGCTGCAATTGCTATTAAAACTACATAAATGATGAGTGCGGTATTCCTGTAATTCAACAGCAGATTAGATACACTTTGAGTATTATAGTGCAAAATTCCTGCAAGAAAAATCAAAGCTACTGAAAGTATTGAAAAAATAGAGAATACATAGAATTTTACCTCTTTACTTTCCATTTTTATTATTTCAGTCTTTTAGCTCTTTTAAGCATCTCCTTCTTCAAGCCAATAAATATTCCTCCCTGTTTTCCTGCGCAGTATGTAGCTTCCTTATCCTTGATTATTTTATTCAACACCTTGTTTTCAATATCTATATGAGTTATTCTTGCATTGCTCTTTCCTTTAACATGCAGATAAACATCTGCCTTGCCTAATTTTATTTTTCCTTCTCCTGGTCCTGACATAAATCAAATAAGATAGCAAGCTTTAAAAGTATATCTTCTTACTAAGATTATAGCGGGGTGGAGCAGCCTGGTTTAGCTCGCAGGGCCCATAACCCTGAGGTCGCGTGGTTCAAAATGGGTTTAGAAAACTCTGAACTCATGAAATTCCCGCCCCCGCTATTTTTTAATATGTTAATCTTAGGAATAGATGACTCAGGCAGAGGTCCTGTAATAGGCCCTATGATTCTAGCTGGCTGCTTGATTGATTCAGAATTAGAAAAAGAATTTAGAGAACAAGGAGTAAAAGACAGCAAAAAACTAACTGGAAATAAGAGAGAAATTCTGGCTGAAATTATTAGAGCTAAAGCCTTGTCTTATCATGTTGTTGTTATCTCTCCACAGGAAATCGATGGGAAAACAAACTCTGGAATTAATTTAAACAGAATAGAGGCAATAAAAGCCGCAAAAATAATTAATAATTTGAATAAGGATTTTGATAAAATTAATGTTGTAGTTGATTGCCCCTCTCCAAACATAGAAAAATGGAAAAACACTCTTAAAAGTTATGTTGATAAAAAAGATAATTTAGAGTTTATAGTTGAGCATAAAGCAGATGTAAATCATATTGCCTGTTCTGCTGCTTCAATTTTAGCCAAATCGCAAAGAGAAAAGGAAGTTAAAAAAATAAAGAAGAAGATAGGCAAGGATTTCGGCTCTGGTTATCCTTCCGATCCTGTTACTTGCAAATTTCTCAAAGATTATTCAGAAAAACACAAAAAAGACGGAATTTTCAGAGAGACATGGAGCACATGGCAGAATGAGTGCAAGAGGAAACAACAAAAGAATCTGCTCGATTTCTAGCATATTAAGCAGAGAGATGTTTAAGTCTCGGGTATGCCAGATATAAAATCTTTTCATAACTAGAATCTTTTGATGCCCTAATTATCATTGTTTCATCACAATAATCTGCTAGGGGCCTGACATGGCCATAATCCCTAAAAAATCGGATATTTGGATTTACTTTTCCAACAATTACTTGGCAAGGTCTTTCTAAAACTTGCTGACAAAGTCTGACAGAATCTTCTGGTTTAATTCTCATTCTTTTAAAAGCCTCTAAATAAGGACAAAAATTTCTTGCTTGTATATCTACCGAGAAAATGCCTTGTTCAATGTCAAGAAAAGGGACAACTGTAATGCCTTCAAATACCTTCATATGATAAGCATATAGTAAACCAACGGCTCTTTGCAAATCACTAATGCCCCTTTTTCTTAAATATGCGAGCTGTCTTTTGTTTTTCTCATACCATTTTAATCTTTTTTCAATAATTATTTGCTCAATCAGCTCCAGTCTTCTTTCAAGCTCTTCCTTGGACAACCCTTTTTCAAGAATTGTTGAAAATAATCTTACTTTGCGTTCTATTGATGCCTCTTGTTCTCGACTAAATCTAGCCATCATAATTTACTAAGATGTTTATTTAAATGTATTTCTATACTCCCTAACATATTTCTTTCTAGCATCTTAAACTTTAAATACACTCAGAATTTAGTTTTTTAATGCCTTATATAAAAAAACTGGTGATGAAAGGTTTCAAAAGTTTTGCAAAAGAGACAGAAATCTTATTTGATAAAAGCATGAATGTTATTGTCGGCCCAAATGGTTCAGGAAAATCCAATATAATAGATGCTTTATGCTTTGTTCTTGGAAGATTAAGTATGAAAAGCATAAGAGCAGCAAAATCAGCCAATTTAATTTTTGCAGGAACAAAACAGTATAGGCCTGGTAATGAGGCTTCTGTCAAGCTTGTTCTTGACAACTCAGATAAAAAATTCTCTTTAGACAATAAGGAAATAGTTCTAGAAAGGTTAGTAAGAACTAATGGACAATCGATATACAGAATTAACGAAGAAACAAAAACAAGACAGGAAATTCTTGAACTGCTTGCTCAGGCAGGAATTGATCCTTACGGCTTCAATATAATACTACAAGGAGAAATAGATTCAATAATAAGAACGAATTCAGAGGAAAGAAGAAAAGTCATGGAAGAAGTTGCTGGCATTTCTATATATGAATTAAGAAAAGAAAAATCTCTAAGAGAACTAGAAAAAAGTGATGAAAGATTGAAAGAAGTTTCTTCTATTTTAAGGGAAAGAACTTCTTATCTAAAAAACCTGGAAGAAGAAAGAAAACAGGCATTAAAATTTAAAAAACTAGAAGAAACAGTAAAAAAATGCAAGGCAAGCATTCTTAAGAGAAAAATAGAAGAGAAAGCCAAGGAGCTTTCATCTTTGAACGAGCAAAAAGAAAAAAAAGAGAAAGAAAAATTTAAGCTAAAAACAGAGGAACAAGAAATTAGAGAAAAGATAGATAAGCTCCAGCAAGAAATTGCAAAAATTAATGCTGCAATCCAAAAATCTTCAGGGATAGAGCAGGAACAGCTAAACAACGACATATCTAATTTAAGAGCAGAGTTAGCAGGTTTAAGTGTAAGAAAAGAAAACAATGAGGCAAGATTGCAGGAAATTCTCGCAAAAAGAAAGAAATCAGAAGAAGAAATCAGGATTCTCGAAAAAACAATTGAAGAAATGAAAAAAGAGGCTCCGTCACAAGCCAGAAAATATCAGGAGCTTGATAAGAAAAAAGCTGAATTGGAAAAAACAGAAGAAGAAAAGAAGAAATTTTATAATTTAAAGGAAAAATTAAACGGCATTAAAGATAAAGTTGAGGATAAACAAATCAACTTAGATAAGAGCAAAAATGAAATAAGCTTCTTGCTAAAAGAAATAGATAAAACAGCCAGTAGTCTTATTTATAGGGATACAGAAACATGCAAAAAGGAGCTAATCAAACTAAAAGAAGATTATAAAAACAGCAAGCAGAAACTAGAGAACATAGAAACTCAAGCAAGGCAGGCTGAAAAGTTAATTTCTGTTTTTTCCTCTGAAATATCATCTCTGGAAAATATTAAAAAACAGATTACAAAGCTTGAGATATGCCCTTTATGCAAAAGCAAGATAACTCAACAGCACATTTTAGAAGTAACAAAAGAATCAGATGAAAAGATTTCTGAACTAAGCAGCAAGTATGAAGAAAAACAAAAATTTACAGAAGAATCAAGCAAGAATATAGATAATCTTAAAAGAAGTTTAAACATGCTAGAAATTTCTATTCCAAAAGCAGAAATCAACCTAGTCAAGCTAGAAAACATAGAAGAAAAGAAAGAACACATTAAGAGACTTTCACAGGAAGAAACTGATTTGAATGAAGAAATAATACTTCTGAGCAGAGAAAGAAAATCCTTGGAAAACAAAATTCTTCTATTCAGGGATATAGAAGAAACATATGACAAGATATTCTTAGAAATCCAGGAAATTTCCTCTAGAACAGAAGCAAATGTCGATTCTGAGCTGGAATTCAAGGCAAGAGACTTAGAAAAACTGAAAATGATGATAAAACAAAGCAATAGAGACGAACAAGAGCTTAATAACGAGTTAGAGGAGATTTCTAGCTTGATAGAAGAAAATGAAAACCTGCTTGAAGAAAAAGAAAAAGAACACCAAGAACTGGAAAAAAGATTCCAGACGTTTATAGAGCACAGAACTAATTTAGAAAAACAGATTCATGAAAATGAAACCTCAATCCTTAAACTACAGAACTCCTCAGGCAACATAGAAAATGAGATTAATAATTTAAAAATAGAACTGGCAAGATTGAGTGCAGAAAAAGAAAACTTGCAGTTAGATTTTGAATCTTATAAAGAACTAGAGATTATTAATGCTCCTATTTTCAACTTGCAGGAAAGGCTGGAGAAAGCCCAGATAGAACTGCAAACTATCGGCTCTGTTAATTTAAGAGCTCTAGAAGTTTATGATAAAATGAAAGAAGAGTATGATGCGATTGCAGCAAAAGTTTCTGTTTTAGAGAGTGAGAAGCTTGAAATTCTAAAGATAATTGAGGAAATTGACAAAAAGAAGAGAAAAACTTTTGTAAAAACATTAGATGCTATAAATGAATTATTTAATAGGAATTTCACTCAGCTATCGACTAAAGGAGAGGTTTTTCTTGAGCTTGAAAATCAGGAGGATATTTTTGCAGGAGGCTTGGATATAATTGTTAAAGTAGGCAAAGGAAAATATTTTGATGTGACAAGTTTATCAGGAGGGGAGCAGACTCTTGTAGCTTTATCATTAATATTCGGAATTCAGGAATATAAGCCTTATTCTTTCTATATTTTTGATGAAGTAGATGCTGCTTTAGATAAAAGAAATTCAGAAAGATTGGCTTTGCTAGTCAAGAAATATATGAAAACAGGGCAGTATGTTATTATAACTCATAATGATGCTATAATCACAGAATCCACTATATTATACGGCGTAAGCATGCAGGAAGGCATAAGCAAGATTCTTAGCCTGGAGATTTAGGGGTTTAGCTCAGTAACGTCTGGTGGATTTTTGAGCGCATATTCTGTTTGTTCAGGAGTCATTTGTGTTAGTCTATTTTCTAGTCTTCTTAAAACATGTCCCCTACCTTTTAACTCTAGTTCATCATCAGCTTTCATATCTAAAATAGAAGGTTCTATTTTTCTTATTGAATTAGCTAATTTAGAAGGTATGGGCTTGCTTGTTTTACTTAAGTAAAAAACATCTGAAAATTGTGAGTATACTTGTTGTATAGAACCAAGATACTCTCCTTGCCTCCATTTTACTAAAACAAGTTGCGCTTTTGGAAAATCAGGCATAGATTTCGCCATCTCTATTAATTCTCCCGCTGCTAAGTCATAATTTTGAGATACCATTTTTAACCTATCTTTATCTTTAAATACAAAAAAATAAAAAATAAAAAAAATAAAAAAATTTAGTAGTAGCTTTCTTCAAGCTCTTCTGCTCTCATAGGCTTCCTTGTCAAAAGAACAATCAGAACTATAAGCAATACAACAAAGATTATTGCTAAAACTATAGTTAAGACTGTAACATTGCTAGCTAAAGCTTTTCCTGTAACATTCGCATTCAACAGAACTCTTTTAACAAGAGTGCTGTCTGAATTGACATTAACGCCAAAACTGAATGTTCCTTCTTTGCTTCCAGCTTTAACTTGTACCTTGACTACTTCACTTTCCCCAGCTCTAACAGTAACAATTGGATTAGCTACAGATACCATCACGCCTTCTGCTGTTTCTGGTATTATCTCGTAGACACCCAAACTGTTTCCAGGATTTACAATTATCAAGTCATAAGTTGCTGTTTCTCCACTAGCTAGTTCTTTGCTTGCGATAGGCACAAGAACATTGCTTGTCTGTTCAGAACCAACAACCATTATGTTCTGCTTGACAGTGCTTTTTGTATCAGCATTATATGCTTCAACAACAAGCTCGTAAATTCCTGCTTTGACATTTGCTGGCATATTCAAGTTCATTATCCTTTCTGTAGCATCTTCATTATCGCAGTCGTCATTGTTATTGCTATTGTTATTGCAGATGTCTTTAGGTGTTAAATCACCAAAATAAGCTTTCTTGATTAAACCTATTTCAGGCACACTTATTGCAACAACTAAGTCCTCTAAGTCATGTCTTCCTAGATTTTTTATTACTACATCTACAGGAACTGTTTGTCCAGCAGATACAGTATTGTCTAGTTCAACAAAAAGAACTTCAGCATTGTACGGTTGTCTCTGCATTGCAACTTCATATGACTCTTCCCAGTTTCCTGCATCAGATTCTATTCTGATGTAAAGAGTTAAGTCTTCTTCTGGGTCTATATCACTAGGTAACTGCAAAGATAACCTGCCTATGTAGTCTTTTCCGTCAATCAAGTCTCTGAAATTTTCTGTAACTGCATTGCTTCTTCTACCTTGCATCCATGCAGAAATTTCTACTTCAGATGCATTTTCACCTGCAGTGAAATAAACACTAACAGGAACTACCTCTCCTGCTTCTCCAGCAAGAGTGTTGCTTCCAGTTATGTCAATTCCATTGACTTTCACTTCGTTCACTGTTATGCTCAAGCTGTTAGTTGCGAAAACACTGACTAAGCTCATTGCTACTAAAAAAGTCATCAAGGAAACCAACAATAAAGTTTTCATTTTCCTCCCTTAGGTATTTAATTAAAAATAGTATATTTTCATCGTTTATAAACTTTGTTGTGATTACATTTTCATCACCATTACATAGTGAAAACTATAAGCAAGATTTATATAAGGTTATAACTCAGTTATAACCTCTAGAAAATGGATATAATAAAAAAAGCAGTTAAAGTAGGAAATTCAGCAGGAATTCTGCTCCCAAAGAAACTTTTAGGAGCAGATATTAAAGTTTCCGTCGTGAAAATGCCTTTGGATATCAAGAAAGAGGCAATGAAGCTTGCTGATAACTACTTAGCTGATATTGAAGGAATCTATATAATAAACAAGAAACCTGTAGAAGTTCTTGCAGTTACTAACATACTGAAAAAAATGATAAATTCCAGCAATATCAGGCTGATTTTAGTGCCTTTATTACAGCTAAAAAAAGATGTAAAGGAAAATGAGCAGTTAAGGAAAAAACTGCTGGAGTCTGAAGCAATTTTGAATAAAAAACTACTTCACGAATTAATAAAAGAAGCAAGGTTATAACTTTGTTATAACAAGAATGCTGAATAGTTATATGCATTCTTGGTAGATAAAAATTATCAAATTTTTTTATAACTTCTCCCAAATTCTTGTTGCTTTAACAGAATCTTCAACAGGAGCAGGAGATTCATTTATTATAACTATATCTTTATTTCTTGGCAATATTTCAAGCAACTTTTTTAATTCTGATTCAGGAGTTATCTTATGACTTCTTTCTCCTTTGCTTGCATAGACAATTCCAGAAAAATGGCAGTGTAATCTATCAAAATGCTTTACTTGTTCGTACATCTCTTTGTAGTGCATTGCGCCATTACTCCTTGCAAGGAGATGAGCAAAATCTATAGTGAAATAACAGCCAGTTTCTTCTACAAGTTCCAGTATTTCAGTAATTGAGCCAAAAACATTAACTTTTCCTGTAGTTTCAGCAGCAACATTTATCTTCCATTTATGTTTTTTTATCTCATTTCGAATCTCAGTTACAGCTTTCTTAATATTCTCATAAGTTTCTTCCTTACTGTCTTTTCCATAGTAACCAGGATGGAAAACAACTAGATAAGCCCCTAGTAGCTCTCCAATCTTGCAGCAATCCAGAATTCTTTTCTTGCTTTCCTCAATTTTTTTCTTTTCCTTAGAATTCAAATTTATCCAGTAAGGAGCATGAATACTCAACTTAATATCAAACTTTTTCGCTGCATCTCTAATCTGCCCAATCTCTTTTTTATGCCTGTCTTCTTTAATATAAACTCCATAAGTAAAAGGAATTTCACAAGCTTTTATTCCCATTTCATTATATCTTTTAAAAGTAGATGCTGCTTCTCTAATATTCCCCATTCCTGCAGGCCCAAATCTTATCATCTTAAGATTTGGTAAAAAGAAGTTATAAATTTATCTACAAAGGTTTAGTCAGCTCGTTAGAAATCTTTCCAATATTACCAACAATATAGTTGTGAAGCTTATTTATAATCAAACTTTGCAAATTTTCTTTTAATAAGCCATGGCATTTAGCTAGATTGCCCTGAGGCGAGGTAATAACTCCTAATTGTGTATAGCATAACATTTCCATGTTTTCTAATCCGCTCATCTCATTAGTACCCTGCTTTAACTGCAGCAATCCAACTTTAATTTCGCACTCTCCTTTACTTCTTCCTTGTATACTATAAAGCCAGGTAGCATCTTCTGCATCATTTATGTATGTAGCTTTATAGCATTTAACTAAAGCTGTATTGAAACAACTGGCATCTTTGCAATTTTTCACATAAAAGAGTGTAAAATAAGCAGCCAAAATAGCAACTACTATTATAGCTATTAACAATATTATGTGCACAACTCTTTTTACCATTTTCTTAACTTACTATGGCTTAGTTATTTTTTAAACCTTTCTCATAAACTAATCAAATTTATGTTATCGCTTGAGGCTGCAAAATTCCTTGCTGCAATGTTCTTCACATTAACCTCTTCTGCTATTTTTATCACGCTTATAGTAACAGTATCTACAATTATACAAAACGCTCTTCTTCTTGTTCTAGATAAAAAAGAGAAAATGTTTCTTATAGGCACTTTTCCCATTACCTCGAGTTTTTCATCCAAGATTAAAGCAGATTTTGTATTTTCTATTTCTCCTGCAAAATCTCTTAATTTTTCCTTATCCTCTTCTGAAATCTCTCTAGCTATTTCTTCATTGCTTTCAGTTTTCTCTTCTGTTTTTTCCTGTTCATTTCTAGCTGAATACTTCTGGAACTTCAGCATTTTGCTAAACTCACTAGCATGTATTTTTTTCCTTAAGGATGCTAAAATTTCTTTGCCAGACAGTTCTTCGACTTCTTTGCCATCAGGTGCAAAAGCAACATAGTCTATTCTTGCGTTATCAATAACATTTCTAGCTATTAATCTTCCGCCTCTATCCCCATCTAAGAATAAAGTAATCTCTTTGTCATAACTAAGCTCTTTTATTGTCTCGGGCAGTTTAGTTCCGTCCATTCCTATAACATTATCTACACCGTTTCTTAACAAATTAACAACATCTGCTCTTCCCTCAACAACTATTATCTCATTTCCAGATAAATTTCCTGAAGACAGTTTTTCTGCCCCATACTCTTTCAATTTGCTAATTCTGTTTTCAGTTTTCACTGTTTCTGTAAACTCTCTTGTCTTAGGCATGTTTTCTTCTATAGTTCCTAGCAGTTTTTTGGCTCTTTCAAGAATGAACTGCCTTTTATTTTCTCTTATATCTTCTATTTTTTCAACTTCTATTTTAGCATTGCTTGGCCCTACTCTTTCAATTGTTTCTATTGCGGCTGCAATCAAAGTAGTTTCAGTTTTGTCTAGAGCAGAAGGGATTTCTATTTTTCCAAAAGTTTTCCCATCTCTCGTCTCTAATTCAACTTCTATTCTTCCTATCTTGCCCTCTTTCTGCAAATCCCTCATTTCTAAGTCTGTTCCAAGCAAACCCTCTGTCTGTCCGAATATAGCACCAATTACGTCTGGTTTTTCTAAGCTTCCCTCGGCTTCAAATTTTGCATAAATCATGTATTTGATTGATACCGGACTTATTTTTGCCATTTCTAAAATCTTCAGATTTTTGAAAGCCAGAAATCCGTAGATTTCTGGATTTTAAATTTCTCTGAAATTTAAACCTCCATGATTATTTAATTATTGATAGAAAGATACCTTATTTTATTCACTTCTCTTGCTAAAGCTCAAAATAAAACGAGCATGATAAATGATATATGATTTATGATACGTGATGTGATTAATTAACAATGTCACAATATCTTTCTATTAAAGTTAAATATTTTTATTGGTTTATAAACCTTTCTTTTGTTGTTTGATTTGGGCAAAAGGTTAAAAGGATTGCTCTTTTTTCCCTAGCTAAGAGGTGAGAAGATAAACCTCTCCAAAATTTCTTGGAGATATTTTAGTGATGCAATGGACGAAAAAGTACAAAAAGCAATCGTGCAACATGAAGACTATCAAAGACTTCAGAAAGTCTTCTCTTTAGATTTTGTTATAGATTGTTTGACAAATTCTAGAAGAGGTCCGCAAGCAAGATTTATTGGGAATTTATTAAAGAATAATTCTGCAAATCTTTCTCTTTTTACTAATGGGATGTTTTATCATGAACTAGTTGAGTTGGAAGGATTTAGAAATTTTGGCTATTCTGATGAAGAATTAGGCGCCAATCATTCACAAGATTCCAATTCACATAAAGTTTGTTTTTTAGCAAAACGCAAAGAATTAAGTTTACATAAAGATATAGGACAACAGATTTTAGCAGTAGAATTGCCATTTCTTTCCTTGGTAATGGCAGCTTTTGCTCCAGGGCAGGATTATGAAATTCCTGCGCCACCTTTTGATATTCTATGTGAATCAATTGTGGAAAGAATTTCTTCAGGGATGCAAGAATATGAAAAACCTTTTACAATTGAGCAAGTCAAACAAGCAATTGAACTTTATAGATTAGGTGGAGATAAATGTTCTGGAGAGAGATTTGCTTTAGATTATGCTCAAATGTATATTTCTAGTAAGAAAACTGTGCCTCATCCAAATTCTCAGTCAGATATTATTAGTTATTTATAGAATGTTTTAAGAAACTTCGCTTTTATCTCTACTGAAACTAACTAAAAAGTGAGCCCTCACCTGATAGCGATAAAAAGAAGATAATAAACTAAAAAATCCATAAATTAATTGTTTTTGTTGTTTGATTTTGCCTGTTATTTTAATTGTATTAATTACTGCAAGTTCTATTCAAAATCAAAAATAGAAATGTTTATAAACTACTTTTAGCATAAAAAGTCAAGAAAAAAGAGTGTTAAAATGTGTCCCAAACTTAAAAAATCTGTTGAAGATTCTTTTGGCGAGGGTTTTGATGAGGAAGACCCAGACCTTCCAAACGAGACAGATTTCATGGTAGATGATTCTGAAGAGCTCTAATAACTTTTTCTTTTTCTTCTTTTTTTGAAAAAAAGAAAAATTATAAATCTATTCTTGCCCCTTTTCTAAAATATTTCAATAATTCTATATTTATTTCAACTTCATCAAAATCAAAATCTTCACTATTCGGCATATCATCAATAAGATCAGTTTTTATTCTTTTTACATCATTCCCATTTACTATTGTAACATAATTGCCATCACCACATTTTATTTTCCATTCTCCTCCCTGAGTTATATCTTCAACAAGTAATCCCGCTCTCTTATCTGTTAAAATGCCAATGCAGAATTTTGGAACTCCTTTTCCAATATTTGCAAATCCTTCTGCTTCTTCACAATAACTATTATAAACTTCTGCTTGTTCTTCAGGCGTCATCTCATACATAAGACGATTATCTCTTATTGCAATCCACATTCCAGATTCCGTTTTTCCAACTCTATAATGAATATTTACTGCGCCACCACCAAGATCTTGTAAGCCCTTCTCTCCCCGAACATAATAACCTCTTAATTTAGCCATTAATCCAGAATCAGCTTTAACCTCTCTTTTAACTTGCTGTGAAAATTCAAAATAATCTTCTGTCATTTTTCACACTTAGTTAATTTATATGTTAATATTCTTACAGGAATACTTTTATCTTCAATCTTAAGCATTTTCGCTATATCGCTTTCTTTCGTAAATCTTCCTAAAGTAATTTCTGCAGTATCAGCACCACTAGCAAGCAACATATAATCTTCTTTTTGTAATTGAAAAGGTATAATTCCTCCTATTTGTATAGGCATATACATTGTGAATAAGGTAAACCATATGTAAGTTCAATTCTGATTGTTTTTTCTTCTGTCATTTTCAATTTTCTCAGAACTCTTCTCTGAATCTCTGAAGCCAATCATCTCTTATTTTTTCGCAGTCAGTTCAATGCATATGCCAGCAGCAACTGTAGCTCCTGCATCTCTTATAGCAAATCTTGCCATATGTGGATTTTCTTTCTGTCTTTCTAGAACCATATTTCCTATTGGCTTAATCTTGACTATAGCAACATCTCCATTTTTCAAGAAGTCAGGGTGTTCCTGGCTTGTCTGTCCTGTTTTAGGATCAAGCTTTTTCTGCAACTCGATAAACTGGCAAGGAACTTGTGCAGTGTGAACATGGAAAACAGGAGTATATCCTTTAGCAATAACAGTAGGATGATTGATTACTGCAATCTGTGCAATAAACTCTTCTACAACAGAAGCAGGTTTAGCTGCATCACAAATAACATCTCCTCTTGCAATATCTTTCTTTCCAACACCTCTTATATTAACTCCAACATTATCTCCTGCAATTGCTTCTGTTAATTGTTCATGATGCATCTCTATTGTTTTAACCTCCCCTTCTATCCCTTTTCCGCTTCTTGCAGGCAAAATTAAGACTTTCTGTCCTGGTTTCATTTTTCCTGTTTCTATCTTGCCGACAGGAACTGTTCCGATTCCTGTAATTTCATAAACATCTTGAATAGGCATTCTTAAAGGCAAATCAACTGGTTTGTGAGGTTCTGCAAACAAATCTAATTGTTCAAGAATAGTAGGTCCTTTATACCAAGGCATCTTGTCTGATTTCTTAACAACATTATCCCCTCTTAATCCTGAAACAGCCAGAAAAGTTATTTTTTCAGGATTTATTCCAACCGCTTTTAAAAGAACTGAAATATCTTCTTTTACTTTTTTGAATTTAGCTTCATCATAATTAACATTATCCATCTGATTTATTACTACTGCAATCTGCTCAACTCCCATTGTTCTTAAGAGCCATAAATGTTCCTTAGTTTGCGGCATAACTCCGTGCTGGCAAGCAACAACAAGAAAAGCAGCATCTGCTTGTGAGGCTCCTGTAATCATGTTTTTGACAAAATCTTTATGTCCAGGAGCATCAATAATTGTAACTTCATGTTTTTGAGTAACTAGCTTTTTATATGCTAAGTCAATAGTCAAACCTCTTTCTCTCTCTTCTTTAAATCTGTCCATGACAAATGCAAATTCAAATCCTACTTTACCATGTTTCTGTGCCTCTTCCTTCAATTTTGTTAATTCTTGCTCAGGCAATAAACCAGAATCATAGATTAATCTGCCAATAGTTGTTGATTTACCATGATCAACATGCCCTACAAAAACTACATTCATATTTAGTTTTGTTTTTGCCATGATTTAACTTTAATTCTCTGCCTTTTTAAATCTTTTGTTTATTTTAGCTTTTCCGAGGGAGAAAATTTAAGCAGTAGCTCTTATTTCTCTTCTGGTAAACCTTATTATAGGCATATCTTCGAGCTGTTTTGCTAAATCTTTTTTTGTTAATCTTTTATCAGAAGAAAAGAACATTGTTGAAGTCCTTATTCTGTCATGCCCCATACATGAAGCATTATAAATGCCAGCAACTCTAAAGTATGTTTCAGATTGCTGAACTGAACAATGTGCATCATCAAACTTTACTTCAACTTGATATTGATACATAACTAATTAATAAGATTGCTATTTAAAAATAAATCTATACTTAAAAATATATTTCTGAAAATCACTGATTTTCCGCAAGTCCCTTTCTCTTCCTTATATTTCTGATTGCCTCAAACTGCAGCTCATTAGGCATTTTTTCAAACATCTGATCAACTAAACTGCTTACTCCTCTTCCTTCTGTAGCACCTCTTAAATCATCGCTCCATCCAATCATCTCTGCAACAGGAATCTTAGCTTTTATTGTAGCATCTATTTCCTGTCTTACATCTAACAACTGCCCTCTCTTGCTTGTGACTAATCCTGTTAATGCAGATAAGAAATTTAGAGGAGCTTCAATTAAATAAATCTGTATAGGCTCAAATATGCAAGCAGAAGCATCTTTCATAGCAGAATATAAAGCATCTCTAACTGCAGGATAAACCTGTGCAGGCCCTCTATGAATAGCATCTTCATGAAGTTTAGTATCTGTAAGAGAAACTTTCATTTTCATGCACGGCTCTCTTGCTAAAGGCCCTCTGTCGCAAACCTGTTCAAAAGCATCTAAAATCAGCTCAATAACTTCACCCATATGAACCTCTCCTCTTGTTCTGTCAAGAAAAACATTCCCCTTGTAAATATCTCTATATTGTCTTATCTCATCATTGCTCACTCCCAAATCTCTTAGCCTATTGAACAAAACTTCATCTTTTTTCTTTATTCTTCCCTCATTTATCTCTCCAGCTTTTATAGCTTCATAAACTTCCTGCTCTAAAGGCTCAACCTGTATAAAAAAATCATTATGCTTGTTTGGGCTTCTGCCTGCATGAATTTTACTCGGTTTTAATATTGTCTCTCTAAAAACAACTACTGGTTCAGAAGTAACAACTTCAACTCCTTTTTCTGTTCTAATCCTATTTTCTATAATTTCAAGATGCAAAGAACCCATTCCTGAAATTAAATTCTCTCCTGTCTCTTCATTTATTTCTACTTTTATACTAGGGTCTTCTTTAGCTACTTTTCTTAGTGCTTCAATTAATTTTGGTAAGTCAACTGGTTTCTTGACTTCTATTGCTTTTGTAATTACTGGTTCGAAAATATGTTTCAGCTCGATAAACGCCTGCTCTGGCTCTAATGTAACTGTCTCTCCCGCCTCTCCCATAACTCCTGCTACAGCAACAACATTTCCTGCTGCAACTTCTTCAAGTTGCTCTGGTTTTATTCCATTATAAATTAATACCTGCTGTATTTTCTGTTTTCTCTTTGCAAGATTAAGATAAACTTCCTGCCCAGCCATTAGCTTTCCAGAAAATAACCTTCCTGCAGCAACTTCTTTTCCAGATTTCGGCTCAATAACAACTCTTGTAATTACAAATGCTGCTTTTCCATTAGGATTGCAGTTCAGCAAATCTTTTCCGAACTCTGATTCTAAATCTCCATTCCAGATTTTAGGAATTCTGTATTTCTGCGCTTCAATAGGATTAGGAAGATGCTTTACTACCATATCTAAAATAACTTCATATAAAGGAGCATTTTTCCAGCACCAATCTTTTCTCTCTTCTTCTGACATTTCGTAAAGTTTTAATATGTCTTTAAAGCTTATGCCTTTTTTCTTCATATAAGGAATTGATAAAGCCCAGTTGTCTCTAGCTGAACCAAAAGCCACGCTTCCGTCATTTATATCTACAAGCCACTTATCCTTGTATTCTTGCTCAGCTATTTTATGGATTAAGTCATTAAATTCTTTATAGATTTTAAGAAATCTTTCCTGTATCTGTTCTGGAGTTAGTTTCAGTTCCCTAATCAATCTATCTACTTTATTTATAAATAAAACCGGTTTTACTCTTTCTCTTAGTGCCTGCCTTATTACAGTTTCTGTTTGTGGCATGCATCCTTCTACTCCGCAGACTAAAACTATTGTTCCATCTATAGCTCTCATAGCTCTTGTAACATTTCCTGAAAAGTCAACATGTCCAGGAGTGTCAATTAAGTTAATCAAATATTCTTTTCCATGGAAATTGTGAACCATAGAAACATTTGCCGCATCTACTGTTAATAGCCTTTCTTGTTCATCAGCATGCTGCCAGGTTGCCATTCCTCCTTCTAGCTCTCCAGCATATTTTTCTGCCATGTATCCCGAAGCTGCCAGCAAGTTGTCAGTAAATGCTGTCTTGCCATGGTGGATATGCGCACTAGTACATATATTTCTGATTTGCTCTCTTATCTTTGTGATTCTTTTTATTTTTGCAAATTGACTTTCTTTCTCTGTCATCTTTTAGAAAAAGAAAGGTGATTTTTAAATCTTACTAGAAAAACATTAAACCAAAATTTCTGAGGAAATTTTGCCTTCGGTGTGCACATCGGTGCGCAGTTTGATGTTTGAAAGAATTACCTAGCTGAATCAGCTTGTTTTTCAGTTTCTAATCGGGACAATTCCTGTTCTAATCTTTCATATCTTCCAACTCTATTTGCGAGAGGGGTTGTTGTCAATATATAAGGAGATGCTAATAAAAATCCACCAATAGCCCCACCAACAAAACCTCCAACAGTAGCAATACATGTTCCTAAAATTGAAATACTTGCCTGTGCTAATCCAGTTATCGGAGCCCATAAGTATGAGGCATTATTCATATGCTCTGCTAGACTTGTTGCCCATTCACTCGTTTGATTATACCCCAAAACAAATCCAGTAACTCCTCCTATAACAGTTACCCCAGCGATAAATTTATTAGGAAGAAAGTCAGCTCTTCTTTCTTTGTGCTCCATAGATTTGGCTAATAATTTCTGTGCAGTTGCCAGTAAATCCCTGCAACATTTTTCATTTACAGAAACGGTTATACTATCTAAACCGCCTCCTTTTTCAGCATCTCTAGAAACAGCATCAACCACTTTTTTTAATATCTTTTCTTTTTGCTTAGGAGATTTTAACTTATCTAATGGGGGGGATATTGAATAGTGCAGACTATTTGATTCTAGAACATAGTCTCTTTCAATTCCAAGTTGTTCTAGTGATGCTCTAAACATTTTTTCTTATTATCTTTGTTTTAATATTCTTTCTTTTATAAGAACATCCCCCATCCCTTATTTGCGTTCCACCAAGACAAACTATACCCTTTTCTTTCTTCATTTAAAACACTAATATAAACTTCAGCAATAGCTTGAGCAAAATAATTTTGAGTTATTTCCCAAATATCTTCTTGTTTTTCATTATAATGCCAATCAGTTCTGCAGACAGGAAGAGCCCTGTTTATTCTTTTGATAATGCCGCTCATTTCATTTGCTCTTCTTTTTAAAAATTCACTAATAAATTCAGCCGGATTTTCCTCGCCTGACTGTTTAGTATAAGAATAATCTGACATATTTATAGCAATTGCTTCTTGAGCATTAAACCAGTTTTCATCAGAACTTTTATCAGGTCGCATTGTATGCAGATAAAAAGCAGTTTTTTCCAGAACCCCATAAAGGTCGCTTCCCCTTTTTGCTAACTTGACTGCTTCAAGATTTTTTTTAAATGTGTCCATAATTAATTAACCTGTTTCTTACTTTTAAAGATTATTACAATCAGAAATATATAACTATCTAGCACTATCCGCCTGTTTTTCAGCTTCATTTCTTTTTTGAGCAGCTAAGCTTTCATTGCTGTTTTGTGAAGCTAACAAAATTTCCTGAGCTAAACCTTCAGCTAACTTAGTTTTTTTATTGAAAGATTTATCATAGCCTCCATGAACTAAATTTCTTAAAGCTGTATGAAGTCTTCTTGACGGACTTACATCAACAGACTGGGGATATCTTGCTCCTCCATATTCTATAGTTGTAACTTCATCGCAAGGGGCTGAATTTTCTATTGCTTTTATCAGAACTTGAATTGGGTTGCTGTTGGTTTTTTCTTGAATAATTTTAAAGACTTCTAATACAGTTTTCATATTCCTGCTGTATTTTCCAGATGCCCATGAAGTCTGTATTTTGTGCTTTTTTCCTCTATGCCCTGGCACTCCAACTAAACCCACTAATCTTTCAATAATATTTATTTTCATCCTGCCAAACTTATCACTATATCTTCCATGATTTTTCAGTACAAGTTTCTCATCTAAATTAATATATCTTTTCAACCCAGGATCTTCTACTTTTACATCCTTAGTCTCGTATAAATCAAATATTTTCATCTTCTTGCTCCTGCTGCTAAAACTTGCAGAATTTCTTTTGCAACTGACGCTGTTTTTAAAAAAAGAATACTTCTCAATCCCTCTAATAAGTTTATTTTAATACGTTCCCTGTCACTTTCATAAACTTCTCCAGGAATATTTGCATTTCCTAAAGTTAAAGTGTAATAATCTTCTGCATCTTCTGGAGAGTCGCTTCTAACTAAGCTAACTCTGGATTTAGAAGGACCATACTTAAAAATCCTGAGATATTCACCATCTTGTTCAACTTCTGCAAAACAAGATTCTCCTTCTTCACAAATTCTTCCTACCATTTTATCTTCTTCCCTTTTCTATCTTGCCTTTCCATAATCTTCTCAAAGGCTGGTCATTTACTTTAATTATCTGGAATCTGACTCCTGGAATATCACCCTTACTTCTTCCTTTTCGTCCGCCAATTCTTTCAACTAGAACTTCGTCATGTTCATCAATAAATTTCTGAGCTAAATTTCCTGGAATAAATGCTGTTACCATTATGCCTGATTTTGTTAATTGAACTTTGCAGCACTTTCTCATAGCTGAATTCGGCTGTTTTGCCTCTTTTTGAACTTTTTCTATTACTATTCCTTTTGCTTGAGACTTCCCTTTCAAAGGATCAGATTTAGCATAAAGATTCAGCTTTCTTGCTTTATATTTCTTGTCTTTCCATCTAAACTTTTTCCTTGCTCTATTCAGCTTTCTTGCATTCATTATTCCCATCTTATTATGTTTCTACCTTGCTTTTTAAAGTTTATCTTATTTGAGTTTTATATTTGCTTATTACTGGCTGTTATTAATAACTATTAATTAATTTTGACAATTATTTATATTATTTATTTTTATTAACTAATATTTTTTAACACTGCTATTATTGGTTTTTTATTTATTTAACTAACTTATCATCAATATTGTTTTATTTATTTTTTATTAATAACCTCTATAACTAGACTATTTTCAGCTCTCTGCCGAAATATTCTTCCACAATTTTTTTTAGCTCTAAAAACTTGACTTTATTTCTCCCAATCAGCGCAGCTCTAGCCTCTTTATTAGCAGAAATTATAATCTCATTTTCTGTAACTTCAAGACTTCTAAACATTAGAGGGGAAACAATATCTGAAATAAATCTTTCAACATCTTTAATATTTTCTGGCAAACCCACTATTTTTATTCTTCTTCCTAGAGAGTAGCTGATTCTTTTTGCATTTTTCCCCTGCTCTCCTATAACTCTTGAAACCCAGCCCCTAGGAACAGCAAAAATAATAAGATTATTGTAAAAAAAACAATTTTTTGTTCTTACCCCTGTAATTTTTTCAAATAAGTTCAAATATCTCATACACCTCATATCAATTGTGTGTTTCATTTTTCAGCTTTTTTCTTATCTTCTTCCTTGACTAGCGGCCCAGTAACTTTTACAAGCAAGCCAGGCAGCCCTGTTCCTAAAGGAACTGGCTGATTAAGAATTATATTTTCTATAACTGAAGCTAGCTCGTCTCTATTGCCTTTAATTGTAGCATTCACAAACTGCTTGATTGGTGTCTCAAATGAGGCTCTCGCCAAAATACTTGATTTCTCAGAAATAATTCCCATTCTTGTAACCCCTTTAACTGTTCCCTTATATGTCATAGCATCTGCCACTAATTTAATATGTCTCTTGTTTATATCTAATCCTTGTTGCTGAATAACTTTTTCAACTTCATTTATTATAGCCAGTCTTGCTGCTTCTATTCCCAGAACCTGTTCAATCTCATGTATATCGTTTGTTGTTGTTTTGTCTCTACTAATGCCTTTAACCTCTAAGACGTCTTTTAAATTAGAGCCCGCAGTTAAGATAGCATAATTCTTCTCTCTTTTTACAACTAAAACTTGTCTTATTCCTTTTACACCAGAAATAATTGTGCCTTTAAGTTTTTCTTTTAATTTATAAAGTTCTTTGAAGTCTAATTTAGTATTGGTTGTATAAATCATATTCTCTTTTGTCCTCACTTTAAATCCCATCTCATTTATTTTTTCTGCTATCTTTTCTATAGATGTGTGCACTGACTTTATGGCATTATTATCAATGAAAATTTCTATTCTTTTATCTGAGAAGTTGATTTTAATTTCTGAAACTATCTCTTCTAGTTTTACTTCCTTAACTTTTTCTGCTATCGTTCTTGCATCTTTTTCATTATTATGCTCAGAATCAAGATGAACCTCCATTAATGGTGTAGAAGGAGTTTTTCTAGCATCGAATATTTCTATTAATCTTGGCAAACCTAAAGTGATCTGCATTTCTTGCACCCCAGCAAAGTGGAATACATTTAAAGTCATTTGTGTTGATGGCTCTCCAAATGATTGAGCAGTAATAATTCCTATAGCTTCTGCTGGAGCAACTTTTTCTTTTTTATGCAGTCCAGAAACATCCAATCCATCATCTCCGTATTTAAACTGAACTATATTTTCAGAAGCATCTCTTACTGTCTCGTCATACTCCACTTTCAAATCCTGTAAAGCATTTGCTAATCTTCTGTATAGATATCCTGATTTAGGGGTTCTTAATGCTGTATCCATCAATGCATCTCTTCCTGTCATTCCGCCAAAAAAGAATTCATAAGGCTCTAAACCCTTAAGATAAGAGTTATAGATGAAACCTCTTGCTTTAGGCGATATATCATTTTCTTTAAAAAAAGCTAGTGTTCTGTTGGTATACCCCATACTTATTCTTTTCGCCCATAATGATTGCTGCCCTACACAGCAGGCTATCTGAGTTATATTTAAAATATTTCCTCCTGCACCAGAAATAATCATTGTATTGACAGGATTATCTTTAGGAAATTCTTCTTTTACAACCTTTCCTATTTTTGCCCTTATCTCGTTTAAAGTCTGCAATATTTTTATTTCTCTTGACTCCTCTTTGGTTTTTCCTGGTATAAGTTCAAGAGTGTTGTCATGATACGCTTCTATAATTTTGCTTGTTTTTCCCTCTGCTTCAGAGATTATCTTTTTAGTTTCCTCAACTGTTTTTTCATTAACATCTAAATCTGGAAGAGAAATAGTAAATCCTCTTCTTGATAAGTAGTTGGTTCCAACTGCAAAAATTTTCTTTATTATATCCAAAGTTACTTCTCTTCCAACTTTTTCGTCTAAAACTCCTATCAGCTTGCCGTCTTCAACCCCAAAAGTATTTTGATCAATTATTCCAGAAATCAACTTTCCATTCTTTATACTTAAATATGCATTATGGATGCATTTGTCTTTTCTGCAGTTTTTGTAGTGCTCGCAATCTTCTCCAAGGCAATTTTTTGTTTTTGTTTCAAAATCTATTTTAGGCAGGATTTCAGAGAAAATTTCTTTTCCATCAACTTCTTTTTTACTTATTCCTGCTTCGATATTTGCTTCAAACAGTATTTGCATTGCTTCATCTTTAGCTAACTTGCTAGTGCTGATAAGATAATTTCCTGTTATGGCATCTGTAATGCATCCTATAAGGTTTGTGTTATTCTTAGAGCTCATAAGATTTTGCTTGACATCTAACAATATCTGTGCTTCGCTTCTTGCTTCCTCTGTTTGTGGAGAATGAATGTTCATCTCATCTCCGTCAAAATCAGCATTGTAAGGATAGCAGACAGCTGGATGCAGTCTAAAAGTTCTGTAAGGCAGAACTTTTACACGGTGCGCCATTAAACTTTGTTTATGAAGGCTAGGATGCCTGTTAAATAATACAACATCTCCATCTTGCAAGTGTCTTTCAACTATATATCCTATCTGCAGTTCCTCTAGAATCTCTTGTCTTAAATCTTGTGTTATTTTCTTTCTTTTTCCATCTGGTCTGATAATATAGTTTGCTCCAGGGTAGCTCTCAGCTAAAATTAATTTTTTCAGTTTTTCTATATTTAGTGAATTGATTCTCTCTCCAACCGTTATTACTTTAGCAATTTCTATTGGCACTCCAATTTCATTAATCTCAAGAAAAGGATCAGGGCTTATGACTGAACGGGCAGAATAATTTACTCTTTTTCCTGCTAAATTATGTCTTATTCTTCCTTCTTTGCCTTTGATTCTTTCTGTTATTGTTTTCAGTGGCTGCCCGCTTCTGTGCCTTGCAGGAGGAATTCTTGTTATTGTATTGTCAAAAAAAGTTGTAACATGATATTGCAGCAAGTCCCATAAATCTTCTATAATAACTTCTGGCGCACCAGCATTTAAGTTTTCCCATAATCTTTGATTTGCTCTTATTATATCTCCTAGCTTATGTGTTAAGTCATCTTCACTTCTTTCTCCGCTTTCTAGTGTGATGCTAGGACGAACAGTAACTGGAGGAACTAAAAGCAAAGTTAAAATTGCCCACTCTGGCCTGCATGTTTTAGAGTTAACCCCTAGCAATCTTGCTTGTTCATCTGTTATTTTCGTCAGCCTTTCACGAATTTCAGAAGGAAATATTCTTCTCTTGCCTGAATAAAAAGTAGTCGGCTTTTCTAGTTTGATTTTTTCCTGAACAGCTCCACAATAAGGGCACTTCTTCACATCTTTTGCTTTCTTTATTCTGTCAGCAGTTTTGTATTTTTTAATATCTTCCTCACTCAATAAGATTTTTCCGCAAACTTCACAGCACCTTCTTAAAAACATTTCAATTAAAGGAACATATTTCACATGGATTACTGGACGAGCCAGTTCTATGCTGCCTGAATGTCCTAAGCAAACTTTTAATGTCCCTCCGCATGTTCTGCATCTCATTCCTGGTTCAATTACACCCATTCTCAAATCCATCAGCCCTCCATCTACAGGATAGCCATCAACATCATAAAGTTCAGGAGTCACAATTCTTGCAGAACTTAATTTTTTAATCTCTTCAGGAGAGAACATGCTAAATGAAATTGCCCTGACTTGTTTTTTTAGTATCTCTACCATTTTTTACTTGGGATTTCCTCCTCTTTCATCATCTATATCTGCTAATTGCGCATCTCTTATGCATATTCCAATTGAACAATAGTCTGCTCTATCACTGGCTGAAGCAGTACAAGTTTTGCATCTATAATCATCTACTAATTCTAAGCCACTACTTTCAGTAACTCTTGGATGTTTTATTGCCATTTTTATTCCTCGTATTTATTTTTCAGCTCAAATTTAGTTTGAATATGCATTCCCTGCAGCTCCTCAAGCAACAGCTTGAAAGCATAAGAAATCTCAACTGGCTCAGCTTCATTGCTGTTGCATAACGGACAGCTTATTTTGTTTTTAATCTCGTCTTTTACTGCTAAACTTCCACACTTATCGCAAACATAAACAACAACCTTATCAGAATCATACCTCTCTTTTAATAACAAGCTCGCACCATGAGCAACTAATGCTTCCTGCTCCATCTCTCCTAATCTTAAAGCCCCGCCTTTTGCTCTTCCTTCTATAGGCTGTCTTGTCAGCAGCTGAACTTTTCCAGAAGCTCTGGCATGCATTTTGTTTGAAACCATGTGCTTTAATCTCAAATAATACACATCTCCAATGAAAATTTTTGCTTTCATCATTCTTCCAGTAATAGGATCATACATTGTTTCTTTTCCATCATATCTAAACCCAAGACTTTTAAGTTGCTCTGCTAAATCACTTATAATTTCTTCTGAAAAAGGAGTGCCGTCAATTTCTTTTCCTTTTACACAACCAACTTTTCCTGCTAATAGCTCAATCATATAACCAATGCTCATTCTGCTAGGAATTCCATGAGGATTGAAAATCAAGTCAGGCTTAATTCCTCTTGCAGTAAAAGGCAAATCTGCTTCATTAACAAGTGCTCCCACAACTCCTTTTTGTCCATGAGGCGTGGAGAACTTGTCTCCAAGTTCAGGATTTCTCATATCCCTTGTTCTAACCTGAACTGTTTTATTGCCTTCATTATCCACTGTAACAACAACAAAATCTATTGTCCCTTTTTCTTCCTGTCGTATTACTGAAGAAGCTTCTTTTCTTGTTCTTATTGTTATATCTTTTGCTTCAGATAGAAATTTTGGAGGAGAAGTTTTTCCTATAACTACCTCGCCTTCATTTAATTTTGCTTCAGGATAAACTATTCCATCATCTTCTAAATACCTATAAGCTTCTTCTGTCTTGTATCCAGAAACATCTTTTTCTGGAGTACATATCTTATCTCTCAAATTCCCAGCATAATATAACTCAACTGAAGTATAAGGCCTGAAATAAGTAGCTCGTCCCATTCCTCTATCAACACTTGCTTTGCTCAATACAACAGCATCTTCAAGATTGTAGCCCTCATTAGTTAGTATTGCAACAACAAGATTTTGTCCAGAAGGGTAAATCTTCAGAGTGTCGTAAACAAAACTTTTAACAATAGGTTTTTGAGGATATTGCATTAAGCTCACATCTGTATCTAATCTAACAGGAAAATTTCCAGAATAAATTCCCAAACCTTGCTTTAAAGTTTTGCTTCCTTTCAGCAATCTTGGAGGATGATTGTGATTTGCATAAGGTACAAGAGAAGTGATAACACCTAGACAATCAACTTTATCTATTTCTAGATGAGTATATTCTGGAGTAAGTTCAGATTTTTTTAATGCAATCAAGGCATTTTCTTCTTCAGCCGCATCTAAGTATTCTATAATTCCTTGCTGCAACAAGTCATTCCAGCTTATTTTTCCCTCTTCTACTAATAATTCATGCTCCTCTGTTAATTTGCTCTCTCCATTTTCAACAACAATTAATGGCCTTAAAACTCTTCCGACTTCAGTAGAAATATAAATTGTTTTTGTAAATTTATCAAGTCTTATGCTCAATTCTATAGGCAAGGTATTTTTTCTTCTCTCCTCTCTTACTCTTTTCACAAAATCTTCATCACTGGTAGTTCCGATAAATATGCCATTAAAGAAAACATCAAATTTTCCTTGCTCATCTATATGTTTTTGCATTCCTAATTTCTCAAGTTTATCAAAAAAGTTGGATTCATCAAGAAAAACAGCAGTTGAAATTCTAGCAAGTAAGGCAAGATTCTTTCTCAAACCAATTTCAGTTCCTTCAGGTGTTTCGATAGGACAGAATCTTCCATAATGAGTAGGATGCAAAGTTCTTGCTAAAAAGTTCTCCTGTTCTCCAGGCAGAACACTAGAAACTCTCTGCAGTTGTGAGATAGAAGAAAGATAATTAGTCTTATCCATATTTTGGGTTGCCCCTGTTCTCTCCCCAATCCACCCGCCTGTTGCTATAGCTGATTCAACTCTATGGGTAAATAAAGTTGATTTTGCTATTGTTTTCAGGCTGTAATATTTTTTCCTTCTTGCAACCTTGGATAGAGAATACTGAATATCCCTGACTAAAATATTTAAGTTAACTCTGAACAAATCAGAAAGCATATCCCCTGATAATTTAACTCTTTTGTTGGCATAATGGTCTTTATCAGTTGTAATGTCAGGATTTTCTTTTGCAATCAAAAACTGCTTTATGAACTTGCATAAAGTTATTGCCTTTTCAATTCTTTTTTCTTTTTTAGTGCCAATGTGAGGCATAAAATAATTGTCTATTCTCTGCTTTACTCTATCAAGAACTTCCTTTTTTGTTCCTTCCAAAGAAGATTTTTCAGCTATCCACATCATCGCCTCTTCTATGTTTGCTATATTGGAAAATTCATATAAATTAACTATCAAGCTGTCTGTTTCCTTTCCTATATATTTAGACATGTCAGATTCTTTTACTAAGCCTAGAGCTTTCAGTATAATTATAGCAGGAATATTCTTGAATCTGGAAAATGATACTTCTATTATTCCCTCATTTGTTTCGGTAATAGAGACAGGAATTCTGTATGCTCCTCTTGACGAAAACAATCTTAACATAATTTTGTCTTTTGATTTTTCAATAAATGTTTGATTTGCAGCCAAATCTTCTATCAGAACCATTACTCTCTCGTTTCCATTAATTATAAAGTAGCCTCCTGTATCTAAAGGATCTAGAAAATTTTTCTCCATATCTTCCTTGCTCATCCCATAAGTGTTGCAAGTCTTGCTTCTCACCATTATAGGAATTCTTCCAATTTCAACATCATGGCTTTCTGTTTGCTGTCCCTGTCTTACACTAATTTCCAGAAAAACCGGAGCAGAATAGGTTAAATTTCTTAATCTTGCTTCTGCTGGAGTTATCAGGCTTACTGAACCGTCTGCTTCAACAACATTTGATCTTTCTATCCTTACTCGTCCAAGTTTTATTTCTATTTCTTCATTGTTCAGGCTGTCATTCAAATCATTTACTATCTGCTGCATTCTCTCTTCAATAAAATTATTAAAAGAAGTTATGTTGGATTCTACTAGAGAATGTTCCTGCAGGTATTTTTTTACAATTAAATGCTTTTCCATCGTTAGATTACAACCCTGTAATAGGTTACAACATCCTCCTCCTCTTTTCTTTCTATTTTTATTATGTCGCCTATCTCACACTTTTCTGGCAGACACGTGTCTTCTTTCTTTATTTTAGGCAATTGAGAAAGAGCCACATTTAAATCTGCTAATAATTTTTTAGCCTCTTCTGGTTTTAGTTTAGAATGTTTGGGCTGGAGAATATGCATTTTTAGCTTTATTCCTGGGTTTGAAAGGGTTTAATTGCAGTTAGTTGTGTGTTCACTGAAAATTTGCTATAATTGCCTTTACAACTTAACAATACTAAAACTAATCAAAAATAGCTTTTTAAACCTTTTGCTTTTTCAAGGGGTTTGTTTCTTCCCGACGCCTCTTCTATTTTCTTTTCTAGGTTTTATTTTTTAATCTCACTTCCCCTAATACATGCATAACTTTGGAGCCAACTTTTTTTAATAACCTGTAAGGAACTTCAAAACTATAAATTCCAAAAGGTCTTCTTGTTGCTGCTACAATCGCTGCCCGGCTTCCAGATATCATTAAACTGGCAACACCATACCCTTTAACAGCAATTCCGAAATAATGTAATAATGAATAGTTATCCAGTTTATCGCCAAGAAAATATTTTAGACATCCAACGCTTAGTGCTGTAGCAAGTTGTGCTATACAGAAGCTGTTTTTCCTTGCTCCAGTATCTTCAGCAAGTTGTTCTTGAAAAGCTCCAGGAAGTGTTCCAATAAGAGGATATAGGGCGTACTTGCCGAACCGTATTTTTTCCAGAGCAATTGCAAGATTTTTTTCTAAGCTCATAGCCCCAATAAAAATAGCCTGTTTTTAAATATGCTGTTAAACAGTTTTTTATAAGTAAAGAATGGTCCCGGTGGGATTTGAACCCACGACACCCTGCTTTCCTTATAAAATAAAAGGCAGGTGCTCTAACCAGGCTGAGCTACGGAACCTTGTGAGGCTATCTCCAAAACCGATTAACGAACAAGGTTTCGGAGGAACCATAGCTCTATTAATTGTTTTATATTTTTAAATGTTAGCAGTAATTAGGGTTCTAGGAGTGTGTGAGCATGCCTGAATTTATTTCTGAGCTCAGTTGCCTCCCTTTCGCTAATTTGAACTCTTCCATCACAAATGCTAATTCTGAATGTTTTATCCTGAAAGCTTTTTACTTTAACTGAAAAATAAGGCTTTTGAGTATGTCCTATCTGTCCGTCACTGCCAAGAACCCACAATCTTTCTCTCTGACTAAAAACTTCATATGTTCTGTTTTCTACATCATACAGCAACTCAGGATTTTCTATAGCATAACTTACAGCCAGAAACTCTACAAATTGCCTTAAACCTTCATGAGTTTTACACTTGACAGTGAGGGACTCTATCATTTTAAATACTTCTTTAGTTTTTCCTCAACAGTTTCTGCAGGCAGATTTCCTATGATTCTTTCAGTTTCTTTTCCATCCCTGAAAACTATCAAACAAGGAATAGACATAATCTTGAACTTTTCAGACAAACTAGAGTTCTCATCAACATTAACTTTTGCGAAATTTATTTTTCCTTTAAATTTTTCCTGCAGTTCTTCAATAACTGGTGCCATCATCACACAAGGCATGCACCATTCCGCAAAGAAATCTACTACAACTACTCCGGATTTAATCTTACTTTCAAAGCAGTTTCCTGATATCTCATCAACACCGTTGATAACCTTGGCTTTCATTTTAACTCCCTGTCTTTAAATCCCAGAAAAAAAGCATTAATAAAGCTTTCTCTTGCTATCCTTTGTATAATACTAAAACATCAAGCCCTACAAATTTTGGTTGAATATTCCCGCATCCTTTTTCATAATGTTTCTTTAAAGCAGGGCTTTTTTCTTCATCTCTCATTGTATCTGTTATATCTCCTTCACACTTTTTTTCATCTGCGCAATATTCAAAAATCTCATTCATATCAACAATCCTTTTTCTGTATTTTCTGCATCCCACGCACCCAGCTATTGATAATTTTCTATACTTATCCAGCCATTTCTTTGCGTTAGAGAGATCAAAATCTTTTCTTGTTCCAGCACACCTATAGTGAAAATTTCCTTTATCAATTATCTTTACTGCCTCTTCTCTTGTTCTCGTTTTCCTGTCAATAAGAAGTAAATTGGCTCTTACAGAATCTATAAGCGCAATAATAGTCCCTTCAACTCTTTTTTCATCTCTGAACCCATTTCTCTCAAAATAGTCAAGCACTGCTGTCAAGCTCATAATGAATATAGAAATCAGGAGTTTATAAAATCAACTCCGGCTTGTATAATTTCCCATCAGGAAGATACATTTTTCCTTCTTTATAAAGAAGCTTTCCTTTTTCATGTTCTGCGCCTATTGGATTGCCTTCACCATCATATATTATTTTTGGCCTGGCAGCTATTCCTCCTCTTCTTGTATAATCTGGATCTGCAAGCAAGGCAATTTCTTCTTCTCTCATCATATTAACAACTACAGGGTCATCACTTCTCCAGGTTTTTTCTGTCCAGCTCATTTTCCTGGTTTTATCTAAGAAATTCATAAAATCTTCATATTTTGTAACTCCTTTGGATGGCAGCATTACATTTGGATTAAAGTCTCTTCCATATACATGAAGGGAATCTGAAAAATCTGAGTATGCTCCCACTATAACTTCTATTCCGATTCTTCTGGTTAATTCATCAGCAAATCTTTTCATCAATTCAACAAATGCACTGATATTTTCATGCAGGGCATTTTTATCATCCCTGCTTCTAAATATAGCATCCATATTTAGTGCATACTTGATAATCTCTCTGCCTCTCTCCTCTGCAGGAATAAGCCTCAAATGAATTCTCTGCAAACAAGGAGAATGCCCAGCTTTATGGTCTTTGCTTGGAATCCATGTAATTGCCTGTGCACTCTTTGTCAAATGCCTCTCTTTCTCAAGCTTCTGCATCAAATCTTCAACTTGATTTATTGTTCTAATCAAATTACCTTCAGCATCAAAAACAGGATAGTTGAATAATCTTTGATGATAAGAATAATCCCAGACTGTAGTTCCATTTTGTTGAGTTACATTTACCCAATGATCATGAATGCCGTCACACACTTCCATTATATATTTTTGCAGACTGTCTAATCCCTCTGGAATCCCTCTTTTATGGATTCTTGGTTCTTTTAGAGGATTTGTGATTGTTATAAGAACTGCTGCTTCTTTGCTAGGAGGTTCACCAACTTCTTTAACATCATAATCTGTTTCAACACTAATCCCATTTTCCCATACAGCAAACAGAGCTTTTTCCCAAGCTTCAGGTATTGTTTTTGCTACAATATGCAACGATGGTCTGATTCCGCCCTTTCTGTCAACAAGATTTTCTATTCCCATTATCATTCCTGTAGTTTTTTATTTATAAACAAATATGTGCTGGAAAATATATTTTATCTTACTCTTGTATTAACAAGATAAACTGCTGCTTGAGAAAGCATTTTTTCAAGAAGTTCTTTTTTTGCTTCTGAGCGAATTCCTAATCTTTCTAAATTTTCCTTGGAAAATCTTTCATCCATCATTTCTTCTTTGCTTCTTGCAACAAAAGGCTGCAGAAAATATCTACTTTCTAGCTTTCCTGTGCAAGAAGAAATCCATTTTGCTATTTCTCCTGTTTCTTCTGTTGTCATATAACTTATATTTCCATTTCTTAAGACAGGAGCAATTGTAGTTCTGAATTCATAATAAGGAAATCTTGTAGCAACTCTCATGCTTTCTTCAATCCTAGCCAAATCAACTTCTCTTCCTGTAACAGCATTATACAAACCAGGAGGAGCTTTAACATCCATAGCAACATAATTTACTAATTCTTCCTGCAGCAATCTTGCAATAACTTCAGGATTATATCCATTAGTATCTAATTTTATAGAAAAATCTTTTCCTAACTTTTTCTTGATGTATCTGCAAAAATCTTCTAAATCTGATTGTAAAGTAGGCTCGCCCCCGCATAAAACAATCTTGTTTATAAATTTCTTGTTTCTTTCAATTCTTCTTAATAATTTTTCTACTTCTTCATCACTGTATTCTTCTTGGGCAAAAACCCAATTTCTGGCATGACAGGCAGGACAAGAAAAATTGCAGCCAGAAGTAAAAATAACAGAACTCAATCCATGTGGATGATCCTGATAACTTTCAGGAATAAATCCTGCAATTCTCATTTTATTTTACTAGCCTCAGAGGAGCCACTTATATTTTCTACCATATCATTTATATTCTTTGCAGTAGGTATTGTTGGCTTTTGCATATAAGGATATTCTGAACTAAACATTTCAAATCTATCACCATAATGAACAACAACACTAGGATAAGAGTCTATTGGTGCATCATAAATAGCAGCAAAAACTCTTCCCTCGTCTGTTTCAACATCATACTTAACTACATCTACTTTGCTTCTCAATTGCTCTGGAAGTTTATTAGAATTTACATATCTAAGTGCTGCATCAAAAACATTATCGCACACATCACAGCCTTTTTTCCCAATAACAGCTATTCTTAATTTTCCTGGCTCGATTGTATCTGTTAATAGCTCTGCCTCTAAATCCTTTAATGAATCTCTTACTCCAGCATAAAAATCTTGTGCTTCTTTTCTTGCTTTCAACTCCCCTTTCTTGCTCCTATGCCACTGTCTTGGATCAGAAAAATATCCCACAGTCCTTGTTTTTTGAGAAAGTTTTTCAGCATCATCATTCCCGCATTCAGGGCATTTGTCAATCAATCCTCTTGTATGAGTTTTGCAGCATAAGCAAACAGTATGCTCACCGCTCCAAACAACCTGAGAAGATTGTGTATTATAGAAAATAGACTTAAGTGCATCAAAAACAGCCTCTGCATTGTTCTGTCTCTCTCCTGTAAAGAAATGAGTAATCGCCCCTGCTTCAATCATAGGGTTCATTTTTCCTTGCAGTCTTGCTCTATCTAATCCTGAAACAGGAGCTTCAGCACTTAAATGTGAAGAATTTGTATAATAAACCTCGTCTGCTTCTATATTGCCCTTAACAACCTTTTTTGCTTTCTCTCCATATCTCGCTAAATCTATTTTTGCAAGCCTCCTATTTGCAGATTCTCCTGGTGTTTCTTCAATAACAAATTTCATTCCATATCTTCTTGTAAATTCATTTTTAATAGAATTTATGTGAGAAAGTATCCTTAATCCAGTCTTATAAGCAAGGGCACTTTCATGCATTTCCTCTCCAGAAATATTTTTAACTAATTCATTTAGCCCAAGCAACCCTATTATATATGTGGCTTTAATCAAATCTATGTAAGGTTCGCCATCATCGCTTGGTCTTCCCATCGGCCTCATAGGACTGCCATCTGTATCAAGTAAAGTTTGGACATATCTTCTTTTGTTTGTATGTGCCTTTAATGCAAGAATCATTACTTTATCAATTTCTTCTAATGTAGAATTTATTTTTTGTTCTAGTGTGTCTCCAGAAGCTCTAAATCCTGCTTGAGGCAAATTAATAGAAACATTTTGAAATCCGCAAAACCTTATTTTCTCAGGGTGTTTTAAGATTGCAGGGTCTGTTATCCTTTCCCTTAATCTGCAGCATTGCGCAACATTCATGCCATCTCCTCTGTCAAATAAGAAGTAAACAGAATCGTTTTTCTGAACAGCTTGGCAGGCTCTTTTCAATAATTCTAAAGCTCTCTGGTTCTGGAAAGTTCTTCTTCCGACATGAAAATCAATTTTAGGAAAATTGAACATGTTTCCATATCTATCGCCTTTCTCTGCGACTTCTAAAATAGCTTCACCAAAATCCTGTGATGCTCCCTCAACAATCTCATGTCCATAAGTGAGCCATAGACTCCCATCTTCTGGCTGAATAACATCGCCATTTCTAGGATCAGGCTCTGATATCGGTTTGCCATCAGCATCTTTTTTTCCTCTATTAATAGTTAATCCTTCATATCTTTTCGGCTCAACATCTGCTTCTTCAACAACCTCATATTCTCCATATTGATTTTTCTTAACTCTTTTATAAGGCAATTTCTCTAAGAACGTCGCAGGAACATTAACAACATGTTCAGGAGTAGCAGAGTCTATATTAAAATCAATAAATAATGTCTGCCCTCCTCTTGAAAAAGCGGATTGTGCTGCTCCAAATATAAGATTCTGGGTGCCATGTTTTATGTCTTTTTTTCCAATTGATTTTATTATCTTATAATTTCTGGCAACAATAAAATCTCCTTCATTTATATCCCCTTCTTCAACCCTTTTCTCTAATGTTTCCTTGCTTAATCTCTTTCTTTTCCTTAATATCTCCTGTCCAGAATTATCTCTTATTATCTCCTCGCCCTCTATCATCTCAACTGTTCTTAATGCTGCAGGCCCATACAATGTATTAAGCATAGGGAACCCTAATGCTCCTGCATAGAAAGCTTGGATAGCTGCCAGTACAGTATGAACATGATTGTTTAATGTCATAAGTCTTTTGGCTCTTGAACTTTTTGCATCCAAATTAGCAAGAACAACATCTAATCCATATTTCTTGAAATACTCAATCGAATGTGCAGAACAGTAAACTCTTTGGGGATATCCTAAATCATGAATATGAATTTCTCCATTTCTATGAGAAGAAGCAACATCCTCATCGAAGACTTTCCTTAATGCCAGTTCTTTTAAAACAAGTTCTGCGATTCCTAAATTAACTGCTTCTGGATTATTTGATTTGATATTGCTGTTCTCAACAGATCTTGACATAATCATCTGCTCAACGTCATCTAAAGTAATAGACATCTGTCTTCCTCCTACAAGATTGTCTCTTGTATAGCCTTTTTCCATTAAAGCAGCATCGATAACAGCAATTATTTCCTGTGTTCCTATAGGGGTAGTTGATTTTCTTTGCGCTAGAACTTCTTCAACCCTTTTTACAGCAGATCTTGCGTCATCATATGCAACATTTGTTCTTTCAAGAATTAATACCATAAGAGCATCTTTATTAAATTGATGAGGTTTTCCATTTTGTACAGCATCTACTTGTAATTGTTTGTCTGTTGAATCAAATCTTAATTCAAAAGGCAAATTTACTAAATTTTCCCTTACTCTATCTCTTCCTTCTTTATATCTTGCATAAAAAGCTCCAGTTGGGTCATATTCGTTTACAATCTCAATAGCCATTTGATAAGCAGCATCAAAATCCAAACCCAACCTTTCAACTGCTAGATGAGCGGCTTTTCTTGCTTCTCCGCATTTAAAAGTTTCAAGAACCGCATCTTGAACATCATTAACATGAGGTATATCTCCTCTGCTATGTGAAAATTTTTCAGCTGATTCTAATTGCGCCATCACTTGAAGTGAAAATTGGTTGGTTTCTTCAGCGGAATAGTTTTTTCCAGAAGCATGGGAAGCTTTGCCAACAGCATCTGAAATTTTGTTGACATCAAACGATTCAATCTCAGCTCCGTCTCTTTTAACAATTGCACGAACATGCCTTCTTGGCTTTATCTTCATTAAATCTTCAAGCGATTCAGGAAATTTTACCATTTTTTCATTTTATCTTCATTCTCCTTACTTTAAAAATAAATCTGCAATTGAAAATATATTTTCTTTTAGCTTACCTCTTTTATTTCTTTCTTAAAATCATTTATATCCTTAAATTCCCGATAAACAGAAGCAAATCTTATATAAGCAACTTTATCTAATTTCTTTAATGCATTCATAACCATCTCTCCTATTAGTCTTGATTTAACTTCATTTCCATGCTGCTTAAGTTTTTCTTCAATTTTGCTCACGATTTTTTCTATAACTTCTAAGCTTATATCGCTTTTCTCGCAAGCCTTAATTATACCTATTCTCAGCTTTTCTCTCGAAAACGGCTCTCTTCTTCCATCTTTTTTAATCACAAAAATTTCTGCTGGTTCTATTTTTTCATAAGTTGTAAATCTTTTCCTGCACTTTAGACATTCTCGCCTTCTTCTTGTCTCATTCTTGCTGTCTCTTTTATCTGTAACTTTTGTTTCTTCATTTCCGCAGTAAGGGCAGAGCATTTTTCCTTTTTTTTAACAATTTACTATTTTATAATTAATACAATATATTGTATGCCTATTAAATTTAGATACAACTTATTGTATTCAGCACGAATTTGAAAAATAGTAACTATTTAAACTTTTTGCCAAGAAAATATTTATTTTTCAATATATATACCAGAAAATATATCTTGTAAAATATATTTTAAATTATATATCTCTAATAATAAGATTTAAAACAACTTTCTAGAAGAACCTTGATTAAGACTTAAATCTTCCACGGAAGATTTAAAAACTTCTTAGCTTTTATAGTAAAAGAAAATGGCATTTGATTTTTCCACGTTTTCGCAAATGATAGGCATCAGTCCTGTCTTATTAGTAATAATTATAGTCTGGAGTTTGATATGGAAAGCAATTGCTTTATGGAAATCAGCCAGGAAAAAACATTTGGTATGGTTTATTGTCCTATTAATAGTAAATACTCTTGGCATTCTAGAAATTCTTTACATTTTCTTATTTTCTGATTTAAAATTAGAGCCTGAAACCAGAAGAAAAAAATCCAGAAAATAAAAATTAATTTTTATTTATTATAATAAAATTCAATCAATAAAACAAAAATGCTTAATAACTATTAATTTTGCCTTTATATTTATATAAATCAATAATAGCAAACAATAATAAGGATAATATGATTAGCCTGTAACCTTTTTTCTGTAAACCCTTTCTATGGCTAGAAGTATTGCTGCTCCAATTATAATAATCAAAAAAACATAAACAAAAAGATTGCTTCTGCTTGTTGTTTGCTCCGCATCTTTAGGATTTAAGACACCAGTAATCCCTGAACTGCTTGTTTTTGCTTCTGTATCTAAGACTCCAATCGCTTTTCCAGTCAGACTGACATCGCTTTTTGTTAGAATTGTTTTTCCATCTGTAATTCTAATATTATAAACTCCATCAGGAGCAATTAACCTGAAACTTTTTTTCTCACCAATATCTAAATCTAAGCTCTTAACCCCTATGCTGTCTCCAATTACAATTTGAATATCTTTAATATATCGAGTATTGCCTGTATTAGTTACAGTAAGAACGTCTCCATCCATAGAAAATTTTGCCTGTTCATTAGTTTGTATCATGAACAAGCCAGAAGCTTCTACATTTTCATATCTGGCAACAATTTTCCAGTAACCGCTTCTCGCATTTTCTCCTAAGCTGACTTCTACTAGTTTATTGGAAGGGACTGTTCTTTCTATTACGACTAATTTTTCAGCATCTTCTATAACAACAGAAACATCAGCATTTACAGGATTATTTGCAGAATCAAATAAAGAAACTTTGAAAGTAATATTTTCGCCAACAAGAAAACTTTGTTTTATAGTTGATAGTTCTATCTTGTTTGCCTGTGCAATTACTATTAGCGATAATAAAACTACACAAATTAACAGCAAACTCTTTTTTATCATTATCATTTTAGCACTTCAATATATTTAAACATATCGTCTTATAGGGGAGACAGAGAGCGAAAGATTTAAATACAATAAATGGTACTATTTAAGGTATGAATAAAAGTACTATAAAAAGTTCTATTAATAGTAAAAATATAGAAGCAAGCATCTTTAGAATTCTTAACGAATCTAATAAGCCATTATCAACACAAGAAATTGCCACAAAACTGGATAAATCTTGGCATACTGTAATCAGACATTGCCTAGATTTAGAAATAAAAGGCAAATTATTTAAATTTAAAATGGGTAGAATTAGTGCGTGGCAGGTAAAAAAATGAACAGAAAAATAATTTTGATTGCGGTTTTGCTTGTCTTATCTATGGGTTTTGTAAGTGCAGAAATTGTAGATAGAGGCTCTAATTGGAACAAATATGATAATGGGACTATAACTTATTATTCTGGGGATGTTAATTATTGGAATGGAACAAGTTGGATTCCCAAAAATTTAGCTATAATTCCCTCGATAGTAAGTGGTTATGATTATGAGATGACAAAAGGTTATTATCAGGTATATTTCAAAAACAACTCAAAGTCTGCTAAGGCAGTTACATTTCAAAAAGATGGTTATAATATTAGTTTAGATATTTCAACCTCGCAATTACATTGGTATAATTCCTTACTAAATGCTATAGTAGGCATGATTTCTGAGATGAATCCCCAGAGTAATAATGTAACAATCAATGATAATATCGCTACATATCCTAATGCCTGGATTAATACAAATCTTTCCTACGTTTTAAGCTTAGACACTTTGAAAGAAACTCTTATTATAGCAAACGTATCCAAAAATACAAGTTACGCAGATTACTTGCAATATGTAAGCAATATTTATTTCAATAACTCTTTACAAATTTGTTACAATTCAACTATTTGCCAAATGCATCCGACAAATTGGATATTTGCTACTCAAGGAACAATAGATTTTAAGGATTCAAATAATATTACAATATTTTATCTTCCTGTCCCTTATCTCTATGATTCAAATGGAAGCCAATCTTTGGGGACTTATGCTGTTTCAGCAAATAATGGAATTGCTGTTGTAAATATAAGAATACCTAAATCATTTATAGATAACTCAATTTTCCCAATCTTTATAGACCCTTCAATAAAAATAAATGGCTCAGATGGCGGAGATGCCTATGTTGCATCAGCTTTTCCAAATACTAATTATGGTTCAAGCGCTGAGCTCGATGTTAAAGGCTTGAGTACGATTAAACTAAATTCTTACCTTAATTTTAATATCTCTTCTATTCCCATCAATCAAGCAATAGATGCTGCTGCTCTTTGCTTGTATATGTTCAGCGATACTGGCAGCCACACCATTTCAGCTTATCATGTTTATTCTAATTGGACAGAATCTACAATAACATGGAATAATCAGCCTTGCGGAACTAATTTTGATAATTCTGCAAACTGCAATTTAACTGCAGAATCTTCCTTAAGCAACAATGGAAGTCAGGATGGAACGTGGCAGTGCTGGAATGTAAAAAATATGATTGAAAAGCAATACACAGAAAACAATAAAAATATCTCGGTTGCATTGCGTACTGAAGACAATATAAATTATATGGATTCCTTTTATTCAAAAGAATATTCAAATTCAAGTTTATGGCCTTATATTAATATAACATATCATATTCTTGATTCAACTGCACCAAATCTGACAATTATCTCGCCTTTAAATCAAACTTACAATAATACAACAATTTTAGTAAACATTTCAGCTCAAGATGCTAATTTACAAGCAACCTGGTGGTATAATGGTTCAGTTAATTTAACTTACACTTCACCAATTTACTACACTTTTCCACAAGGCTCCAGCTTGCTGATTGCCTATGCCAATGATACTCTAGGAAACATAAATTCATCAAGCATCAGCTTCTATATAGATAGTATAGCTCCAGCTCTAACAATAATCTCCCCAGAAGCAAAAACTTATGGCTATAACATTAGCTTGATTTTAAATTTTTCAGTTTCAGATTCTACAGGAATAAGTTCCTGCTGGTATAATCTAGATAATAGCAATAATATAACTCTAGGAAATTGTCAAAATACAACTTTTAATTCAAGCAATGGAAGCCACACCCTTTATTTATACGCAAACGATAGTTTAGGAAATACAAATTCATCAAGCATCAGCTTCTCAATTAATACTCAGATTGCAGTTTCTCTAGTTACTCCAGAAAATAATGCCTGGCTTAATTACTCAGGCATAGAATTTAATTATACAGTAAACACAGCAATACCAATAAAAAACTGCAGCTTATTTATAAACAATCTTTTTAATGAATTAAACCCTTCTCCAATAAATACCAGCGGAGGACTTAATACTATTTTTTTAAGTTTACCAGATGGCAGTTATATCTGGAATATTCTTTGTTCTGATACTTACAATTCTTTTGCCCTCTATAATTATTCTCTTAACATAGATACATCTCCTCCTCAAGTAGCTGTAACTGAACCAACAGGAGCAAAAACATCAAGAACTATTCAAGCTACATGGACAGTTTCAGATACAAATTTACAGCAATGCTGGTATAATGTTTACAGGGGTGCAAGTTTAGAGATTTCAGATGAATATGTCGACTGCAATTCATCTTCAACAGTATTAAATGTAACAGTAGATGCAGATTTTACATTTAATTTCTATGCCAATGATTCAGCAGGCAATGTTAATTCTGCATCATCTTCATTTACAGTTTCAACTTCAACTACTCCTCCCTCAGGAAATACAGGCAGCCCGGGTGGTGGAAGTCCGCCAGCCAGTGTTTCTAAATTGCAAATCAGCAATATCTCAAACTTAATAATAAATCCAGGAGAAACTAAAAAAATGACTCTAAATATTAAAAATGCAGGAAAAACCTTTCTTAACAACTGCAAATTAAAATCATCAGGAGAGTTTTCTTCATGGATATCATCGCAAGAAACTAAAGGCTTGAGTGCAGGAGAGGTTTACGATTTTCTATTTACTCTAAATGTTCCTGACACAGCTTCTCCTCAAGCATATAATCTCAACTTGCTAGTGCAATGTGACGAGACAAAACAATCAATAAACTTTAGTGCAGAAATTATAGAAAAAAAGCTGCAGATAACTTTAGTTGATGTAAAAAATAACAATAACCAGATTAAAGTTAGTTATTCTCTTGAAGAACTTTCTAATCAAGAACAAAATATAGAAGTTCAAATCTTGCTACTTGGAGAAAACAATGAGAAAATATCAGAAACTACAGAAACAAGAAAGCTCGAAGCAAAATCAAAGCAGGAATTTGAATCTGCTCTTCAAGTCTCATCGTCTTTGAAGGGCACTTTTAATCTTCTAATTAATGCGAATTCTAATGTAGCATCAGCCTTTGTTCAGGAGGAAGTTATCCTAAAAGGCTCGCCGGTAGGAGGTTTAGCAGTATTATTGGAGGGAAATCAAAAAGGAACTTTCTTTAGCATAGTATTAGTTGCTGTTTTCATCTTATTTGCTGTTCTTGTAATCAGGAGAATAATTAAGTTCAGGAATCTGCATAAAGTAGCAGGCATACAAAGCAATGTTACCTCAATTTTTCCACATTCTGAAAAACACTACTAAGCAAGCAATTTTTATTCTAGTTAATAAGATTTATATATTTGAGCTAATTAAGTTTTTCATGTTTAAAAAGAGGCAGTTTAATTCAGCATTAAAGGTATCAGTTTTATTTGTTTTCATCCTGCTTTTAGCATTAACTGCCACTGCAGAGGAAAAGTTTACTATAAATAAAAATACTTTTCAGAAAAATGAAAATCTAGTTATAAGTTTGAATCCTGGAACCTCAGGATTCAATAATTATCTCTATATCCTTAAAAATACTTCAACAAAAGATGTTATAAGAGTCGATTGCGATACTATATGTAAGCAAGAAAAAGAAGTGAATTATATTATACCAGAAAGCTTTCTAGGAGTATATGCTTTAGCTATATTTGATTACTCTATCAACAATTATGTTTTTCTTAATTTTTCTGTTGTAGACATAACAAGTAAGCAGGCAAAAATAAAAGCTCTTCCAGCTTTTGTGGGTGAGGATATAAATGGCGAGGTAAAAGAAAAAAGAACAGAAAATTCCAAACTTATTAAAGATGGAGATAATTATCAGTCGATTATTTACGCTCGTCCAATACACTACTATAAAGACGAAAAATTAGAAAATATAGACACCAGACTTGAAGAAATTCCTTTTAGCTGGGATTATTTCAAGAATTTTGATATGGAGTATAGAATAAAGTCGTATAGTAACAAGCCATATTTCAGTTCAAAACTTCCAGCTTACAGATACTATGTTGGAGATAATTATGTTGAATTTGAATTGAAGGGTGCAAATAAAATTAAACCAACACTTAATGAAAATATGTTGTTTTATGAAAATGCCTTGCAAGATGTAGATTTAGTTTATTCTGTGGGGATAGATAAAATAAAAGAAGAGATAATTTTAAAACAGCCAAGTCAGTCAGAGTTTGTTTTTAAAATAAAACCAAAGGGATTTTTCTATTTAGATAATTTAATCTTTTCAGATTCCCAAAACAAATTGATAATAGAAAAACCTTTTGCAGAAGATTACAATGGAAATAGAAGCGAAGTGATAACAGAATACAACCAGCAAACCCATGAGCTAAGCTTAAAGCTAGATCAAGGTTTTCTTGAAAATGCTGTTTACCCTATTGTTATTGATCCAACAATAAACATCCTCTCTGCTGGAAATTTAGATGGCGACATTCAAAGAATATCCAAGACTCTTTACAAAGACATCACTTCAAGCTATTTACAATCTTACTACGAGCCTATTGGTGCCGGCGAAGTTGACACAGGCAGGGGATTTATGGAATTTAATACAAATTCAATTCCAGATAATGCAAACATAAATTCTGTCCAGTTAAAGTTTGATGTAAGAACTGCAATGTCTGGAGCAGGAAATTTCAGCTTGATGCAGATGACAAGCAAACCATCAGCACAGCCTAACAATGATATAGGATATAACACAATTTATACTGATGCAGGAAATGGCTCAGTCTACCTTAACAAGGCTTTTACCACAACAGGCTATAAAACAGAACTCTTATCAAGCCAGGCAGCAACAGATTTGAAAAACCAGTTAACAAGTAATTGGTTTGCAGTAGGATTTTATATGGCAACAAATCAAGATAGATTAGAAGTCTACACAGTAGAAAATGGAGTAAACACAGATGAAGAGCTAATAGTAGATTATACACCGATAGACACAACTCCTCCTAACATAGCTATAATCTCGCCTTTAAATCAGAGTTATACTGTAAATCTTATTGATTTTAACATTTCATCAAATGAAGAGCTTGCTTACTGCAATTTCACAATTGACAACTGGCTTACTAATTATAGCATGACTTTAGATGCAACAAAGACAAAAGCCAATTATTCTTCTTTTTATGCAAATGAAGGCGAATACAAAGCAAAATTCATATGCAGTGATTTGTATAATAATATAAACAAAACAGAATCAGTAAGTTTTTCAATAGAGAGGCAGGGAATTTTGATAGATATGCTTTATCCAAATCAAAATATAAATGTAAATCAATATAATTCTTTTGATATGATGGTAAATGTCAGTTGCTTTCATGCAGATTGCAATGACATTAATGTAACTTTCGACCCAATCTCCTATATTGAGGCTAATCTTGGAGCCCAGAATATAACAGAAGATGGAGCAATAGAGCATAACAATAATCCAATTACTTATACTAAAGTTCAGACAACTACACAAGGATTTGATATTTTTGGTTCAAATTATCCAAAGCAGAGGGGTTATATCGAGTTTAACATATCAGGAATTCCTGACAGTGTAGTAATAACCAATGCTATTTTAAATGTCTCTATTTCAAATGAGCTTTTTAGAGACCTTATTATAAAGAAAATAAATGTTCAGCCATCACTATCCTCTGCACAGGATATATATAATAACTTTGGAAATACATATTTCTCCTGCACTAATTGCAAATATCAGGGTTATGCTTCTTTTACATTGTCACCAAGCGATTTGCAGAATGCACTTGCTTCAAACTGGTTTGCTCTCGGATTTTCCTCTGTTTCAGATGCAGCATGGACGGTAAGCTCTAAGGAATCTTCCAAGTCTCCACAATTAATAGTAACTTATACTAAAGAATCAGGATATAAAGGATTGATATCAACAGAAATAGGAGCAATTCCTTTTTATACTACTGCAGCAAGCAATCCTGTAACAATTAACTTGAAGAAAGACCAGTCTCAACTGCTGACAATCCCGGTAAATGCAACTGGTTATAAACAGGAAACTTACACTTTTTTTGCTTATGCAAATCTCACAAGTGACATGCAAATTAGCAACATCTCGAGCAAATGGAATGTAACAATTATCCCGCTAAAAAATTTGACAGATATAAATATAAAAGATGCAGACGGTTTAATTGATTTGTTAGTAAACCCGATTAGTGGAGAGAATTCAAATATATCTATCAGCGCAACTCTTCTGGGATGGGGTTGCGAGAACTATAACTTATATGCTTACCTCTGTGTTCCTTCTAGAGAAGTATGTGACGATTCTTCTTATGACTATATTATTCCATTAACTTTAAATGTTTTTAATCTTGACAAATGCGGATTTTCATATTTAGGAAATCAAAGCACTCCTGAATTTTTTAAAGAAGCAGGGACATGGAAGCTTTATGTCAGAGCAGTTGGACTCTCCCAGCTGGGTAATTTCAGGGACTTCACTTACAATCAGTTGAAAGCAACATCCTACCCAGACTTTATTAATTTTCAGCAGCTTGTTCCTTCAAAATGGAATTCTGGCTTGCCTCCAGAAGGGATAAATCTTACTAATCAGGGAAATCTTGATTTGGATGTAAAATTTGCAATTAATAATTTTAGCTGTATTTCGGCTGGTTGCACTGATACTTGGATATTGCAGGGAAATGATTTGCAACTAGATGATGATAACTTACAAGGCGAAAGCATAGAGACAGGATTAAATCCTGTTTTTGTCTCCTCAATTTACAACCAATTTCCTCCTGGAAAACTAAAAGTTTGCATTTCAGATTCCTGCAACAACAATATAGGAGAAAAAATAAAAACCTATTATCATATGCATCCTCCAAGTCTAGCTCCAGGAACATATACAGGAGAGATTAACATTCAATACTAACGAAATATTTAAATACTTACTAAATTTATATTTTTCAATTAAAAAAGAGATACAAGATGAAAACAAGACTTTCAGTTTTAATTTCTAGTTTAGTTGTACTAACAATTCTTTCTCTTACTATCTCGAGTGCTGCTGTTTCAACAGGCGAGTTTACAGTCGGCAATGAACCACCAACACTAAGCAATTTGCAAGTGCAGGACTCTGCAACTCACTGGGATAATTATGATATTTCAGGAATTTTAGACACTCATGATATAACTCCTAATTTTCGATGGAATATGGCTGACCCTAATCCAGATACATTAAGAACAAAAGTCTGCATTTCTTCAGCTCCTGGGCTATGTGACATAGTTAATGATACTAATTTATCTGTAATAGATACATATACCATTGCTTCTGGATTAACATGGCCTGCTTGTGGTTCATCTAAAATATATTATATTGACTTGACTCCTAATGATGGGCAGATAGATGGAGCAGTTTACTCAGCAACATTTCAGATATTGAATTCAGTTCCTGTAATATCTGGCTTCGCAATGGCGCCTTCTGTTACTGCAACTACAACTCACTCTCAAACACCCACTTTCTCATGGACATCAACAGATGCAGATGACGGCTCTGAAAATCACTGGCCTGCTGATGTAATTACTGACTCAGTCTATGTAGGCGACACATGTGGCAGCGGATTATACTTAAATAAACCAACAGGTGCAAATCCTACAGGAGAGATAGCTTCAACAATTCCATGGGGTGCGATTATAGGAACAGTTTCAACAAAAAATTTCTGCACAAGACTAGTTTCTTCTGATTCAGTATGTACAACAACCTCTGATAATACTTTGCAATTAATAGATAATATTCCTGATCCTGCTTTACTAGTTGCAGGAGAAAATATTTTCTTGTCTGACTCAGCAATAACAGCTTCAGATTCATGCATAGATTTCCTGCCTCAGAATTGTACTATAGCGCCACTGGCAGGCACTTATACATCAGTAAATATTGAAGCCAGAGTTCAGGATATAGATGCTGATTGTTCAGCAATAACACATTCTGCTCAAGTAACTCTAAAATATCCTGGTAAGGATTATGTATATTCTTTAACATACAGCAGAATGGTTGGCGATATTTGTTATTTTACTGCCTCAATTCCTTCAGATGACCCAGCAGGGATTGAATTTTTCAGAAATCCTGGAGGATACAACCTTGAGCTTATAGTGATAAGTCAGGGCGGCTCTTTGCCAGCAGCAACTCACACATGGGAATATCTTTCACTAGTTGATATTGACTATCCTGCTCTTATTTATCTTGGAGACAAGGTACAGGACGGAGGAAATGGCATACAACTAGGACAATGGAATCCTGGCTTGTCTCTAGCTGCAATGACTAACTGGGGCAATAGAGCACTAACTTTGTTATGGGAAGCAACAGACCCACAACTTACCACAACAACTCCTAAATTAGTAGGCTGTTCAGGGCATAATGCAACATGCTGGGACTTAACTACTAAAGATGATTTCCAGGTAGATGATGATACTATTCAGGGTGAAACAACAGAAACTGTCTTAATACCTTCAAATATTCCAGAAACACCTGCAAATGTTATATTTGAACCAACAGGAGGCTTATCTATCTGTAATATAATGACTTGTGTCACTCCAACCACTGCAAATCTTAATACTTATTTCCATATTGCACCTCCAATAGGCTTGCAAACAGGAACATATCAAACAGCTTTAACTATAACAACAAATGCTATATAAAATCATGATGAAAAAAACAACAATTTTGATTTCAGCAGTTTTGCTAGCTATGGCTAGTTTAAGCTTGGTTTCAGCAATAGGTGTGACTTATCCACATCCTCAAGATATAGAGCTTTTGCCAGGTGAAGAGACAAGTTTTGTTTTTCAGATACAAGCTCATGACTTCGATGTTAAATGTGTTCCAGTGATAGAAGAAACCCAAGGTTTAGAAATAACTTTAAATAAGGAATACATAGTTCAAATTAACGAGAGACTGAATGTGAAAGGAAAAGTAAAGCTTCCTGCAGATATGTCTTCTGGAGATTATAAAGCAACTTTTTGTATAGAGTGTTCTCCTTTGCAAGCTTCTAGTGGTTCTTCAGTTAAGCAAAGAACATGCAATCTGCCAGTAACTGTTAAAGGCGTATCTGAAAGAACAAGACAGAATTCATTTGATATAGAACAAGGAGAAAGAACACTGTTATGGACTATATTAATACTTGTAGTGCTTATACTATTAGTTATACTGTCTATCTGGTATGTCCTTAAAAAAAGAAAATAAAAATGTTTAACAGGTTATTTTTTCTCCTGATGCTTGTTACTATTGTTCTTTCACTGATTAATACAGTGAATGCTAAACAAGCAACAGGACAATTTGAGATAACAGGAAAATCAATAACAAATGCAGAAAACCAGTCTAATAAATCTGGGAATCAGACTGCAGAAAATGAATTGCAGAATAAGGGCTTTTTTGATATAATTAAAAATCTTTTCAGAAAAATATTCAGCATATTTAAGAGGTGAAAATGAAAAACAAAACATTCGTTGTTTTTATTCTTTCCATGATAGTATGCCTGTCTTACTTAGTTTCAGGTGCACTTTCATCAGGTCAATTTGATGTGCAGGTTTGCGGAGACAGTATTGTTTCTGGTTTTGAAGAATGTGACATAACTGACTTGAATAGCCAGACATGCGTAACAAGAGGCTATGCTTCAGGAAGTTTGTCTTGTACTTTTGATTGTATGTTTAATGAATCACTATGTGTTTTTGCTCCCCCATCACCCCAGCCAACAGGAGGTTCTAGCATACCTAACACAGAAAATGAAACATCTTCTCACTATACTCAATGCAATGATGATATGGATAATGATAATGATGATTTTTGTGATTATAATGGATGCACCATAAATCATACTTGGCTTGCTCCTGATTATGACTGCACCAATGTTTTGGATGATTCTGAATTTAACATAATATCTTATGAAGATGTAACAAATAAGACAGCCAATCAGACTAAAATTAATGAGAAAGAATCCCCAAAACCAACAACAAATAGTTATCTAATTATTTTTCTAGTGGTTTTGCTTCTCCTGATAATAGCATATGCCTCTTACTTAATAAAGAAAAACGTAGATAAAAATAAAATAAGAAATATTATTAAACTTAATAAAATAAATAGGATGAATAATATCAGATTCCTTCATGAGAATAAAAAATAAATTATTCTTAGGATTATTAATCCTTATCCTTAATATTATCTAGGAATTCCTGCAATCTTCTCTTTATATTGATTTATCAGGAATTCCTGTCTTTCTGCATTTATTTCTTGCTTCATTTGCAGATTTAGTAGTGATATCTTTTGTCATCTTAATAATCTCATTAAAAGAAAAATCTCTTAATTGGATAGACAAACCAAAATTACCGCATTATTTATTATTGTCTTTACTATTGATTATAATTGCAGCATTAAATGAGATGATTAATCTAAATCTTGGAAGATGGCAGTATACAAACAGTATGCCTACAGTATTTGGAATTGGCTTATCTCCCTTAGTTCAACTGGCAGCCACGTCACTGCTATCATTACTCATCTACAGAAAAATATTCAAAAAATAAATCTACCTTTTCTTCCGTTTCTTTTTCTTGCATCCGCAACTTGAGCACATTTTTACCTCCTTTTATTTAAAATCTTTGAGCTCTTTCATCAACAACTTTCCAGTTAATATTAGACAGAAACCATTCAATATATTTTTTCTTATCTGTTCCAAAATCTATAAATATGCATGTTCATACATATCAATAACAATTAATGGAATTGCATCCCAAACTCCTCCTTGATTATGCATGTCTGCAGTATAGTTATGCATCTTGTTGTCATTCCAGTCAAAAGCAAGAACAACCCAGCCCCTAGCAGATAAAGCACAGGCAGAAAACTCCTCTTTCCATTTTTCATCTTAAATTTCCCTTAATTCTTTAATTTAAATTCTTTATGCAACTCTACTTCTTCTTCCTGTAATCTTTAATTGCTTTATGAAGTGCATCTGCTGCCAGATTAGAACAATGCATCTTTATTGGGGGCAGCCCTTCTAAAGCAGCAGCAACATCATCTCTTGTTATTTTTTCAGCTTTTTCTAAGCTTTTGCCTTTAGCAAGCTCAGTTATCATGCTTGAAGTAGCTATAGCAGCAGCACATCCTAAAGTTTTGAATTTTATATCCTTAATAATCTCCTTATTCCCTTTCTTAGCTACTTTAATATAAACATACATTATATCTCCGCAGATAGGATTTCCTGCTTTACCTACGCCATCAGCATCTTTTATCTCTCCAACATTTTTTGGATGAAAAAAATGTTGCATAACTTTCTTGCTATATGTTACTGTCATTTTCATGATTTTTCTTCTTTTTATTTAATTTTTCAACTAGCTTGTCAGCATCAATTCCATGAGCTGCAGCTCCATCTTCTATGGTTTCTGACATTGCCATAGGGCATCCTATGCAGTGCATGCCTTCCTGCATGAAAACATCTGCAGTTTCAGGATAATTCTCTAAAACTTCAGCAAAACTCATCTTCTTGCTTATCTTTCCTTGTTTTTTATTTGCCATCTTAAATTTCCTTTCCAATTTTCATTGGAAATTTAATAAGGTAAAAATCATTAGATTTTTCCATTTTCATTTTCAGCATTTGCAAGGCGAGCATTTGCAACAAGTGCATGTAGGCTTACATCTACATGGATTACAACCACAACATTTGCAAACTTTCTTATTTTTCTTTTCCATTTTCCCTCCTATATTTTATTTAATTAACTTGTTTACGATTTTTTCAAAAGCTCCAGCAATTTATTATGCTCAGTTAAAAAAGCTGATATATCTTTAACTTCTATTTCCTCGCCTCTACTTTTAGCTTCATCGACAAATCTTTTTACTTGCTCAAAACCGATAGCATGATAAATCATATTTCCATCTCTTATTGTATAATACGGTTTATCATCAGCAATGATATTTGAAACTTCTATTATCATATTATTTAATTAACTTGTTTACGATTTTATCAATAGGAGACATTTTTCTCAGTTTATTTATTATTTTAGGCAGAACTTCTAAGACATAATCTATCTCCTCTTCTGTATTAAATCTGCTTAATGACAATCTTAAAGAGCCATGAGCCTGTTCTTGTGATAATCCTATTGCAATTAAAACATGGCTTGGTTCTAAGCTTTTGCTTGAACAAGCACTGCCGGTTGAAGAGCAAATTCCCTCTGCATCTAAATAACCTCCTACAGCTTCTCCTTCAACATTATCAAAACAGAAATTTATATTATTGGCTAGCCTTTTATCTCCTCTTGGACCATTTAATCTGGAGCCAGAAATCTTTTCTAACTCTATAATTAGTTTGTCTCTAAGCCTTTTCATTTTTTCTACATCTTGCTTTTTTGCTATTTTTACAGCAGTAGCAAATCCTACAATTCCTGAAATATTTTCTGTTCCGCTTCTTCTGTTTTTTTCATGTCCTCCTCCGTGAGCAGTTGGAGTAATTTTTATTCCTTCTCTTAAGTATAAGGCACCTACTCCTTTAGGCCCGTGAATCTTGTGGGCATTTAAAGTTATTAAATCTAAATTTTGTTTTTTCACATCTATTGGAGTTTTAGTATAGCTCTGGCACGCATCTGTATGAAAGAAAACTCCTTTTTTTCTGCATATTTTTCCTATAGCTTCTAAATTCTGAATTGTTCCTATCTCATTATTACCATGAATAATTGATACTAGTAAAGTATCTTTGGTTATAGCATTCTCAAGCTCATCAAGATTTATGAATCCCTCTGAATCAACATTTAAGTATGTAACTTTATAACCTCTTGACTCCAACCACTTGCAAGCATTCAAGACACAATCATGTTCTATTTTGCTTGCGATTATGTGCTTTTTTTCAGGATGTGAAAAAGCCAATCCCTTTATTGCAAGATTGTTGCTTTCTGTTCCTCCTGAAGTAAAAATTATTTCTTCTGCTTTAGCATTAATTGATTTAGCTATTACTTCTCTTGATTCTTCTAAAGCCATTTTAGCTTCCTGTCCTTTCTGATGTAAAGAACTTGCATTTCCATATTTTTCAGAAAAATAAGGAAGCATCTCTCTCAAAACCCTTTCATCTACAGGGGTTGTTGCTGCATTATCTAAATAAATCAGTTTCATTTTCTATTTATTATTTTTTTATTTAATTCAATTTCAGGGAATATTGAACCTCTAAATCCGCATTTCTTGCATTCATATATTCCTATACTTCCACCAGCTGCTAATTTTATCTCTCTGCTTCCGCAATTTGGACAAAATTTAATTCCCATATTATCTGCACACCCCTCCATGACTGCACAAATTTTTCATTCCTTTATTATACTTTTTGCATATATAGCACTCGCATTTATCCTTTCTCATTAGAGCTAGAATCCTCATTATTTCTGAAACTGCTTTTTTATTGTCTTTTTCAATTATATCTGCTGAATTTTTTATTTCTTTCTTTATTCTCCCAGTTAACTTAACTCTGTCTGCTCTTTTCTTGCTTAAATACTGAGAAATTGCAGCCTTAGTAACTCCTAGTATTTCTCCTGCTTTCTCCATAATCATTCCCTTTTTCACAAGGTTCCTTGCTATTTCTCTCCTTATAGTAGGAATTATATACCAAACTTCTATCTCTTGCGGCAAAGAATACATTTTAACTCCTTAAGTTAACTATATTTAACTTATATATAAACCTTTCGTTTTTGTAAACTATCGTTTACATCACTAAGAAATAGCAAATTTAGCAGCCCCAGCAGTTATCTTTATATCCCCAGCCCCATCCAAAACCAAATGAGCTGTAAGAGTAGCTCCTTCTTGAATTAAAAGTATTAAGAGCAGCATTTAAAGCTGCATAAGAATTCGCAGGCGGACTATCACTCTCAAGCTGATTGTTCTTCCAGTTAACTAGATTAGAATCTCTGCTAGCTGCAGTATAAGTATATGTAGGAGAGCTCCACGTATGAGTTAATGTGAAGGTTCTATGATGCTTGTCTTCTCTATAAGTCCATGTATCATAATTATTTACATAGTTTTTATTAATCTCTTCCTTAACATAAGCACTCGCTATGAAGTTAGAAGCAACTAAGAATAAAAGTGCAAAAACTAAAATTCCCAGCCCCTTAACCATAAAAATCAAAAATACAAGTTATATAAAAGCTTTATTGTGATTTAGTATATATCTAGTTAATTTCAATTGCCTGAACAGGGCAAGAATCTCTAGCTTCTTTAGCACAAGGCTTGCCAGTTTCTTTAGTTTTAACATTTGCTTTACCATTTTTCAAGGTAAAAACTTCAGGGCATAACGCCTCGCAAGCCCCGCACCCAATGCATTTTTCTTTGTTTACTTTTACTTTCATTCACTAAAAAGAAAAATCAGATTTTTAAATTTAACTAAGCCAGATTAAACAATAGTTTTATAAATCAAAAATTCTACTAATAATTATGTTTTGGCTGATTTGGGTTTTAATTGCTGCACTAATAATAATTGTACTTGCTTTTATAACTTATTTCAACAAATTTGTTCTTTTAGGCAATAGAATTGATAATTCTCTATCGCAGATAGATGTTCAGTTGAGAAAGCGAGCAGATTTAGTGCCTAACTTGATGAATACTGTCAAAGGTTATGTCAAGCATGAGAAAGAAATATTCAAGCAACTAACAGACGCAAGAAAAGCAATTATGGGTGCAGGAGATATAGCTAGTAAAATGAAAGCAGGCAACAAAATGCAGGAAGCATTAAAGTCTATTTTCGCAATGGCAGAATCTACTCCTCAATTAAAAGCTAATGAGAACTTTCTACAATTACAGCAGGAATTGGCTGTAATAGAAGATAAAATAGCTTATTCAAGGCAGTTCTATAATGATTCAATTTTAGATTATAACAATTCAGTTAAGACTTTCCCAGGAAATATATTTGCAGGCATATTTGGCAAGACAGAAAAACCATTCCTACAGATACCAGAATCAGCACGTGCTGTTCCTAAGGTTGAATTTTAATTCTAATTAAAAATTGATTTAAAGAGAACAAGGCATGAGAAGGCAGATTTAAAAAACGCATAAACTTAATATTTCTATGCCAAAAGTTCAAGAGCACATCAGTTTTTTCGAACAAATATCAAGAAACAAGAGGAACTCCATAATATTGATGCTTGCTATAATAGCAGTCTTTGTTTTATTAGCTTATGTTATTGGCTTAATATATCAACAGGATGCTTTTATTATCTTAATTGCAGGGATAGTCATTTCTATTCTCTATGTTTGGATTGGATACTATAATTCTGATAAAATTGCTTTAGCTTCTGTTTCAGCAAAAGCTGCTCCAAGAGAACAGTACAGGCAATATTATAATTCAGTAGAAGGATTATGTCTAGCTTCAGGAATGCCAATGCCTAAACTTCATATTATGCAAAATAGTGAGGTAAATGCATTTGCTACAGGAAGAAATCCTGAAAATGCTGTTATTTGTGTTACTTCAGGAGCACTAGAAAAGCTAAACAAGAGCGAATTAGAAGGGGTTCTAGGACATGAACTTTCTCATATAGCTAACTATGATATCAGATTTATGACACTAGTAGCTGTTTTAGTAGGAATGATTGCTATAATTTCTGAAATATTCTTAAGAAGTTTGAGATATAAAAATAGTAACAGTGAAGGGAAAGGAAGTGCTGTATTTTTGATTATTGGAATTGTTCTTGCTATTCTTGCTCCTATTTTTGTTCAGTTAGTGCAATTAGCTATATCAAGAAAAAGAGAGTATCTTGCTGACTCTTCTTCAGTCAAATTCACAAGATATCCTAAAGGTTTGATTTCAGCTCTAACTAAGATAAAAAATGAGCATGTTCCAAGTGATGAACTAAAAAAATTCAATAAAGCAACTGCTCCTCTTTTTATAGCAGACCCATTCAAGAGAAGAATTCAAGGATTATTTCAAACTCATCCACCTATAGAAGAGCGAATAAAGATACTGGAAAGGATGTAAAATATCATATAAATACTTAAAAATTATAGAATTTGTAAATAATTATGGATTTAGAAGCCCTAACAGATGAATTGAGCTCCGAATTTGACATTCTTGCAAAAGCAGGTGAAGAGTATGACCCAAGAAATTGGGAGGCTTTATGGTCAGGATTTGCTGCAAGATGGGTTTTCAAATTCCTGCTTTCTGCATCAATTTCAAGTAATGAGTCAACTTGTTATAATAGACATACTGGCGCAACTCTTATTGATATTAAAAAGCAGAAGAATGGCTCTTTAGCACCATTCATCTTGACTTCCTGCTTCAATGGCGCTCCAACAGGGATAAAGCCATGCACTAGTCTTGGATATTGCAACTATAAAAAAAGAGCTCTAGAAGACTTTTGTAGAAAACACAACTTAAGCTTAGAAGATGATTTGCCACAAAGTCTAAGAAAAGAATTTAGAATATTTAAAGCAGGATACTCACTATACTGCCAAGCAATTCATGCAGAAGCAAATGCAATTTTTTTCTCTCCTGTAAATCCTCAAGGGAAAATGTTGTTCTCTACAACAAATCCCTGTCCAGGATGTGCAAGAATGCTTGTTCAAAACGGCATTGCAGCAGTTGTTTATTCAACACCCTATAAAAAAGATCCTAGAGGCAGGCCCCATTTATATAAAGAAACAGAATACCTTTTTAAGGAAGCCAAGATTCCTTGTGTACAAATAAGTTTGCCAGAAGATTATATGCGACTTGCTATCAATTCTGCAATGCGCGCAGGAGAAAACATACCTGATAGAAAAACAGACTAGTCTCTAATCTTTTTCTAAATAATCATGGCAAGATTTTGCAGCAATTGCTCCTTGACTTGCTGCAACTACAACTTGTTTTAGTTTGCTTTTTATTATATCTCCTGCTGCAAATATTCCTTTAATATTAGTTCTCATTTCTTTATCAACAAGAATATGATTTTCTTTATCCAGCTTGACTTTTAAAATTTTGGCAATATCGCTCGCAGGCAAACCTCCAATCTCGATGAAAACTCCATCAACTTTAACTCTTATTTCTCTTGGAATTTTTCCTGGCTTTACAACTATCAACTCAGAAACAACACCTTTTCCTCTAATCTCAAATGGACTAGCATTATATAAAACATCAACATTCTTTCTTGCTAATAATTTTTTCTTTAAAGCATTTTCACATCTAAGCTCTGTTCCTCTATGAACAAGGTAAACTTTCCTTGCTATGTTCGAAAGAAGCAGACAAGCTTTACAAGCAGAATCTCCTCCTCCTATTACTCCAACTTGTTTATTCTTGAAAAAATTAGCATCACAAGTAGCGCAATAGCTTACTCCTTTTCCTAAGAATTTGTCTTCTCCAGGAATATTAAGCTTTCGTCTCTGCATTCCTAATGCTATAATTATAGCTTTAACTGTAATTTTTCTAATATTGGTTGTTATAATAAACTTATTTTTTTGTTTTTTAATATCGATTATCTCATCATTTAGAAATTCTGTTCCATGCTTCTTAGCCTGATTATAAAATATATTCATCAAATCTCTCCCACTTCCAGAAAATCCAGGATAATTTTCTATTCTTTCAGCATAGTTTGCTGTTCCTCCTATATTTTTAGCTATTACTATGTTCTTTACTCCATACCTCGATGCATATATTGCTGCTGACAATCCGGCAGGTCCTGCTCCAAGGATGCACAAATCAAATTCCTTTTCCATTTTAATGAATATATATTATATAAACCAAACCTATTTAAATACTTTTTTTCTTTTAAGTATATGAAAACAGACATAAAGCTAATTAGGATGAATTCTTTTCTTAGTTTAGGCTATGTCTGTATAGCAGGAATTAAATTTACACCATATTCCTGCTAAATCTCGACAAGAGGTTAAGCAGGGAACACTTCTAAAATGATACAAAAAACACTTCAAACAACCTTTGAATTTTGCTCTAGATGCTTAAATCTGGAAATTAATTCCTGGATAAACGAAAGATGGAGAGACGTAAATGAAGAAGCAAAAAAGCAAATTATGCAGGAATTAAAAGCAATTAAGCTCAAGCAAGGACAATGTTTAGTATGCAAGAACTCATTAGTTTCAGATAACTCAGCTATAAATATACTTAAAATACTTGAAGAAACCAAGATTTCAGAAAAGATTAGAGAAGAGTTTAGAAAATACTTTGTCTGCTCGTAGAAGTTTTAAAATCCTTATTTCTTTTGGGTTTTCGCCTCTAAATTATCAACACGGTTAATTATATATCCCATTCTTATACGTACATTACGATCAGATTCTGATAAATTCTTCAACTTTTTTTTGTCCAATCTTGTACTAATTATTTCAGCATATCTTCTTGCTTCTCTCAACCATGCTTCAGCAACATCCTGTTTCCCTGCTTCAACCAGTCTTTCATACTTCTTATATAACCTTTCTGCCTGCCATACACGATACCTGCTAAATGGACCTAACATAAGAATGGTTAATAATCAATCTTTAAAAAGATTTATTCATTCTAAAGTATATGATAAAACCAAAAGCTTTAGTCTTGCTATCAGGAGGTTTAGATTCCTTGCTGGTAATAAAATTGCTGAAAGAACAAGCTCAAATTACAGCAGCATGGTTTAAACTGCCTTTTGTTAAAGATTCTAAAGGTAGGATTAGAGAGTTCTGTAATAAAGAAAAAATTAGACTAGAAATTATTGATTGCGCTAAAGGAAAACTTTTTGATGAGTATATAGAAATGTTAAAAAAGCCAAAACATCCAAGAGGAACTGCTTTAAATCCATGTATAGACTGCCATATCTTTCTATTGAGAAAAGCAAAAGAGTTTGCTTACAAGAACAACATAGAAATAATAGCAACAGGCGAGGTTTTAGGAGAACGTCCATTAAGCCAGACATCTAAAGCACTAAAACTAATAGAAAAAGAGGCAGGAGAAATTTTACGCCCATTATCAGCAAAATTACTGCCAGCAACGAGTTGGGAAAAGAAAGGATTAATAGACAGAAACAAGCTACTAGATATACAAGGAAGAAGCAGAAAAAAGCAAATTGAATTAGCAAAAAAATACAAAATTTCTTTTCCTTCACCTGGAGGAGGCTGCTTATTATGCGAAAAAGAATACTGCAAAAAACTTAAGCAGTTATTAAATAAAAAAATCAGTTACAATGATATCAAGTTATTATCAATTGGAAGACATTTTGAAAACAGCAGCATTATCCTAGGCAGAAATCAAGAAGAAAACTCTATTCTTGAGAAACAGCAAGGAATCCTGGTAATTCCAAAACAGCCTGCAGGAACAGCTCTAGTTAAAGATAAAAAGTTAATAGAAAAAGCTAAAGAGCTAATTAAAAAATACAGTAGGCATGAGATTAAGGATTTTGAGATTAAAACTAACTAAATAATCTTCTCTATATCTTTGATGTCATCTATAATATAGTCGGGATTAGCAGCTAGAATCTCTTTTCTCGAGTCCCATGCGCATTTTCCAGAAATTATAATGCTCCTGCATTTAATTTCTCTGGCTATCAGAACATCGCTTGCTCTATCTCCGACATAGTAGCAGTCTTTAGCCTTAACTTTTCTCTTTTTCAAATAATCTCTAATAAATTCAGCTTTATCGCTAAAAGATTCAGCTCCGTAAATCTCGCTAAACTCATTTTTCAATTTCAAATGCTTTAATATGGGCATAACAAATTCTAAAATAGAGTTAGAAACCAGAATTTTTCTTCCAGGAATTTTCCTAATAGAATCTACATCTTTGCATTTTTTTACCTCATTAACCTTTAACAGCACATTTTTCATTATTCTTCTCTTTAGAAACCATATTAAAAATGAGGAAAAACCCATCTTCCTCAAAGTTTCAGCCACGCTCAAGCCTATATCAATTGCTTTATCAATTTTTCTTTTTGTAAATCCATATTCAGCAAGATGCTTATTCATAGCCCCATAATACAAAGCTTTAGAATCAACAATTGTGCCATCAAAATCAAAAATCAGCAAAGTCATTTTTCTTGGCGCTTCAAAAATCCCTGTATAAAACCAGAATGCTTTCCTCTATCAACTATCTCTTTTATATGATAGACATTCAATCCGAATCTTATCTCTCTTTCTGTTTTCACCTCATTCATAACTTTTTTCTGCATGCTGTCTGAAAGCAAAACTTCTTCCTTAGCTATCTCTGCTATTCTTTTAGCAAGACTTAAAGTATTGCCAATTCCTGTAAACTTTAATTTATCTGCCTCTTTTTTAAGTATTAATTCTCCAGAATTCAAAGAAATTCCATAACTAATTTTCTGCCTCATCTTTTTATTATGTTCTTTCAGGATTTCTTCTATTTTTCTTGATATTTTAACTGCTTGCAAGTCATTCTCAAAAGTTTTAGTGGTTGGCGAAGAGAAAACGCCTATAATGTAATCTGAAGTTTCATAAATACTTCCTTTATTTTCTACAATCGTTTTGATAATGCTCTCAATTGTATATTTGCATGATTTCTTTATATCGTTTAAATCCTTAATCTTTATAGCAATCAAGCTGCCAGTTTCTTTTCTTCCATCTAAAACAACAGTATGTTCAGCTGTTTCGATAGGCATTTTATTACCAACCTCAAGACTTTTTATTTCTTTCTTTTTAGAAATTCTCTCTTTTATTTTTTCAATAGGGAAGGCATAAAATTTTTTCTTGTCAGACTTTCTAACCATGATGAGAATAAACATGCCAAAAACAGCAATTAAGAAAATCCAAACAAGAGGATATCTTGTAAATATCGAAGCTCCCTGCTTAATTTCATTTACTCCTATAACATTTCCAGTCAAACCGACATCGGCTATGTCTAGGCTATCTGAACCATCAGTTACTAAAATCTTATATCTGCCTTCAGGAGCTTCTAATTTAAAGCTTATGCTCTCTCCAACAGCAAGCTCTACATTTTGTGTATCAGTTATATTATTGATAGAAATCTGAACTGTATTTTTATAAGGAACATTGCCTATATTGATTATAGTTAAAGTATCATTCACTATTATAAAATTGGCTTTTTCTAATTCTTCAACATAGAAAAGTCTTTTTGCATTCAAGCCAAGAGCATTTGCTTCAACTCTCCAGTATCCTGGAGTAGAGTTAGTCTCAAAATGAATTTCTTTTTCTTCTCCAGATTTCAAAACTTTCTGGAAGAAAATTTTGTCTTTGCTATCATAAAACTTTAAACCTACATCCCCTTCCATATCTTCATTTGCCTGGTCATATATTGTAGGCTTTATAATTAGTTTCTCTCCAGGCTTAATATTCTGATTAGATACAGCAATTTCTATTTTTGTCGGCTTTTTCTTAACAAAAACACTTGTTTTTGCCTCTCCATTATTCGTCTCTTCTCCTTGGTATTTCTCATAAACTCTAGCAATTAGGATATAGTTTCCTGATTTTGCATTTTCTGGAAACGAGAAGTTAGCAATAAAACTGCCATTAACAACTGCTTGAGTAATGCCTATATCTGTATTTTCTATCTTTAGCTCCAAAAATCCTTCTACTTGTTGATTATTTTCTTTTTTTGCATTTCCTTTTACAATTACTTCTTTGCTAGGATCAACACTTAGATTATCCACATTTAAGCTTACATCTACTTTATCTGAAACCTTAAACTGCTGGCTTTGTTTGCTTTCATCTATGAATGAAGCATCTAAATCGCAATTGCCTGCCCCTAAAACTACACTTTTTGTCAATACTAAGGAGGTTTCAATTTTTCTTTCCTCATCAGCCTTTAAACTTAAAGGACTTCTATAGAAATTCTGGCTTCCATTCTCACAGTTCAAGCTTAACTCAAAAAAACCAGAAGAATCCTGGCTTGCTTTAATTGTGGCAGAAACTCCAAGACTGTCTCCGAGATTATAGATAGCCTGAGGCTGAGACAACATGATTTCTGCAGAAATCATGTTCATAGCCAGCACTATTAAAACAGCCAATAATATTAATTTAAACCTCATTTTATATCCTTATGTCAGAGAAACTTCTTTTCTCTGAGCATCCAGAAAACCACAAACAAACCACACCTTTTAAAGTGTGGTAAACTCAAGGTTTTCTTGATTTTAACAAAAATCCCAATAGAACTAAATATTTAAATCTTTTCAAGGCAAGAAGATTTAAAAATAACGCTTGATTATAGAATAAATGAAAAAAGAGATATTTCAAACAAATCCTGACAAGGCCGCAAATAAACTGACTATTAATTCTTTTATGATGGGCAGTGCTTTCTTTGTGTTTTCTTTAATCTGGGCTTTAAATCCAGAAAAATTTAGCAGCATTATAATCTTTCAGCTTATCTGTGCAATACCTCTTTTATTTGTCTCTAGTTTGGCTTATTCTAAGATTGCATATTGGAAAGAAACAAAATTATGGGACTCATTAGGCTGGTTTACTAATAATGTTGCTAATATATTTATTCTCAATGTTGTTGGATTAATGGTTGCTCAAATATTCAGAAATATGGCTTTGTTTTATTTTGGGCTAATAATTCTCTTGATGTTGATTTATTCTTCAACCAATGTAATTTACGCACATCATAAATTTAAAGAGAAATTGTTCAAGTTTCTCTTCTTAGTTTTAGGTTTAGTTTTGGGTGGCATTTTGCCTATCTTAAAAGTCTATTAAAAAGAGCAGGATTGCTTGAGATTTTGACAAGATTTAAAAACCCACAATATATCTAACTTCCATGAACAAAAAGTACAATTGTCTCTGGCTATAAAAAGAACTTTTTCTTAGCTGGGACTAAACTTTATAAACAAAATTTTCCTAGTAAAAATATGAAAAAAGAGTTTAAAGTTACTCCTTATGAAGTTACAGGAAAAATAGATTATAGCAAACTGGTTAAGGAGTTTGGATTAAAGCCTGTCTTAAAACTTCCGGAAGTTTTCAATAAAAACATATTATTTAGAAGAAAAGTTGTTTTTGCTCACAGAGATTTTGAAAGAATTCTTGAAGCAATAAAGAATAAGAAAAAATTTGTAATGATGACTGGTTTAATGCCCACTGGCAAGTTCCATTTAGGGCATATGCTGCTCGCTCAGCAAATGGTTTTCTATCAAAAATTAGGAGCTAAATTATATATCGCAGTAGCTGACTTAGAAGCTTACAACGCAAGACAACAGAGCTTAGAGGAATCAAGAAAAATAGCAATAGACCAATATTTATTGAACTATATAGCATTAGGATTAAAGCCTGAAAACTGTGATTTCTATTTTCAAAGTGAGAGGAGCAAAGAAGCTAGAAAATCAAACGCTTATTATAGATTAGCTTCAAATTTTTCAAGATATGCTACTTTTAATGAATTTAAAGCAGTTTATGGAGAAATTTCTCCGGGCAAGATGAATGCCTCTCTTTTGCAGGCTGCGGACATGTACCATGTCCAACTAAAAGAATTTGAGTCTCAAGTGCCTACATTTATTCCTGTTGGGATTGACCAGGATCCACATATAAGAATTGCAAGGGACATGGCTTCAAGGTTTAAAGAGTATAAGTTTATTCCAATAGCTTCTACTTATCATTTATTTCTTCCAAGTTTGAAGGGAGAAGGAAAAATGTCTTCATCTGATGAAAATTCTTTTATAGCTTTAACTGACAGCCCTGAAGAAGTCAAGAAAAAAATAAAAAAATATGCTTTTTCTGGCGGACAAGCCACTTTAGAGGAGCATAGAAAAAGAGGCGGAAATCCTGACATTGATATTAGTTTTCAGTATCTGAAAATGTTTTTTGAGCCTGATGATAATAAGCTAAAGAAAATAGAGCAAGATTATAAATCAGGCAAACTATTAACAGGAGAGTTAAAAACGATTTTGATTGAAAAAATAAATTCTTTCCTAAAACATCACCAGCAAGAGAGAAAGAAAGCTGAGAAGATGATTGACAAGTTTATTCTTTAACTCCTTCTAGAATTCTTGCATCTGTCAATAGTTTTTCAATTGTTATTTTGCTTTCTACAGCTTTTCTTTCCTGATAGTTATTATATCCTGCTAGTGCCATTGAAGCCAATAACAATCCTAAACCAACATAAAGTTTAGGATTTGTAAAAATATCTTTTATAACATTTCCTGCTCTATAAAGAGCAAGTTCTGCTCTTTCTCTCCAGCTTAATGGCCCATAATCATAAATAAATTCTTTTATCATTTTTTCTCCAAAATCAATTATTTTGATAACCACCACAAGAAGCAAGTCTATTGTTTATTTCTCTGGTGTGCAGTTCTCTTACTGTATTGTAAGTTTGACTTCCTAGTTCTCCTCTCTTCTCTCTTAAGTCATATTTTTCTTGTATGTCCAATAAAACATTTCTTGTTTTGAGTCCTGCTTTACCATCAGCAACAAGATTATATCCTAAATCATTCAGCATTTCCTGGGCATTTCTTACTAGTGTTGCTTCTTTTATATCTTCATATTCTTTCCAATTTCTCATAACTATTTTTATATAATCTCTTGTTTCATCAGCATGTTTACCGGTAATTCTGCTAAGCGCGTCATATAGTGTTGCTTTAGGGTTATCCTGCCAGTAACCTCTTAGTCCTGCTGTTGAGATTTTTCTTGTTCTTATCACCCTTCCTTTTTTATCTTTATCTACTATTTTGCAAGTTGATTTTGCATTTTCTGCAGCACTAATCAATCTTAGCGCATTTTTCATGTTTTCTGGACCTGCATTATATCCTACAAGATCACACATAATCTGCTCTCTTCTGGTTAGTATAAATGGAAAACTTATTTTGTTAGTTGCTTTATCTATATCATCCATATACACTCTTTGAAATACTGCGGCTCTTGTTGGATTTTTTAGGTCCTCTGCACTAAATCCATATTCTGCAGCAGTTGGTTCCATTCCTTGCACCATTCCAAGCGCACCTGCATGAGATCTTTCTAATCCAAATACAACTTTGGGATCAAAATTTCTTGATTCTTGTTTATCTTGCGCTCTGAATAAATCTTCAGGAAATTTGCTACCCTGAGCAGCATTATGAATTTCTTCATCATATTTAGAAAAGCCATGCATATCCATAACTTGCTCATATATTGGATATGGTACAAATTGAACTTGTAATTGTGAAGTAATTTGAGAGTCTGGCTCAGCTGCTTGTTCTAATTGATTTTGAACCTGGTTTTCTAATTGATTAGATTGTGCTTGTGGAACAAGTATAACTTTCTCTAGAGGTATTGTTTGCCTCTGTATTGAGGCATTAACTTCTTTAGGACTGAGTGATTTTAACCCGAGAAATAATAGAGTCGCGGCTAGTGCTGTCATGCCAGTTTTAGTAAAAATTCCTATTTGTAACTATTTGCCAGTAACCACTATTTATAAAGCTTTCTATAGCAATTATCGACGATAACAGGTTTTAAAGCCATAAAAACTAAATCTAGAAAGAAAATCACTCTATTACAGCTGTGCTTGAATAAGCTTCTTTAGAAACGTACAGTCCTTTATCAGAAAATTTAAGGGGATGGATTTTAGTTGAATGTCTTGTTCCCCTCATTTTGAGAACTTCAACAAACCTCTGTCTCTCTTTTCTCTCTCTTATAAAATAAATCAGTATAATGCTGTCTGCCTCAAATTCCAAGCTTGAAGGTCCCCCTTCTTTCCTATAAAGAGGATTTTCTTGCAATGTGAGTATAGAAGTGCAATCCCACTTTCTTATAATATCAAACAAAGAGAGAGCGGCTTCTCTTCTCTGCAACTCATCTTCAAATAACAAGGCAAAGCTTGTAACAGAATCGATTACAATTCTTGAAATATGCTGCTTGATAACTATACTCTCTATCTCTCCTCCTCCCTCCTCAATCATAGCCTTTACTTTTTCTGGGTTGTATTCAAGAAAGAAAAATTTGCCTTTTTTCTCATATTCTTCCATATCCCATCCAAAATCAAGCATATTAGAGTAAAACTCCTCTTTTTTTTCTTCAAAAGTTATGTACAAACAAGATTCTCCTCTTCTCAGGCCCTCAATTAAAAACTGCAGTGCGAAAATTGTTTTTCCAGAACCAGAATCTCCTACAACAAGATTAATAGAATTCTTCTCAAAGCCTCCCTCAACTAGCTCATCAAAACCGCTTATTCCAGAAGGAACTCTTATCTCAACATACTTTTCTTTCTTGCTTATAGTTCTTTTCTTGAGTTTTTCTTTTTTAACAATTATTTTTTTCCTTGCTATTTTCCTCACCTTTTTTCTTGCTTTCATATTGATACCTAGCAAATATTGCTTTTAAATCTTGCGAAGTTTATGTAAATGCAATATAATAATATTTATAAACTGCTTGATGCCACTAAAAACATGTCAGATAAGAGAAGGGCTTTAATTGGATTACACCACTCCACTACTTTAACTCAATCTTATATTGCTTGGTGCGAAAGAATGAGCTATCAGGCTGATGTAGCTACTAATGCAGAAGAAATGTTAGAAAAGGCAAAAAGCAGCTGAATATGACAGGTACGTTATGGATGCAAACCTAGGCAAACCCAATAGCGAAGATGTAACATCTTCTTTAAATGTTTATAATTTAGTAAGGCAAAGAGTTGAACAAGGATTGGCGAAATTTGTTGCAATTTCTGGAAACAAGTATACAGTTGAAAATGCAAAATCTAAAGGAATTCCTGTCATGATTAATACTGATTTTGAAATATGGGAATTTCTAAAGTAAGTTCATAATTTCCCTCATGACACAATAGCAAAGCTCTCAGCTAGGAAGCTGTAAAGAAATAGTCTTATGGCAAAAAATATTCCTAGAGATAGCAGGATTAAAGGAAACATATATCTTAATCCATATTTCTCATCACCTTTATTTACCAAGCCAATAACTAAGCTTGAAATAACATCTACAACCATCAAAAAAAGTATGGAAAAATAAATTACAAACTTAGGAGACAATCCGATATGAGATAAAGTAAAAGGCAGGTTCATCTGAGCAGAGGTTTGAGGCAGCTGACTAGTCAGCTTTATTATAATCTCAACGAGTATAGAAGACAAGCCAAACAAGACAGGAGCACCAACTCCTATAGCAACAAAGATAAAGATAACATACATTAAAACATTTGAAGCAGCTCTTTTTTCAAGAAATTCCTTCTCCCGCATATTGCTGGCTGTAGTCTCAAGCAAAATAGAAATATTTCCTCCTGATTTTAACCCTGAGATTACCAAGCTAATTATCTTGTTTATTTTCTCTGAATCTATTCTTGTTGACATATTCTTGAATGCATAAACAATATCCTGTCCAGTGGCTATCTCCCTGCCTGTTCTCAAGATTTCTTCATCTAAAGGAGCAAGTTCAGGTCTAGCAGAAGACAGGAATGAATGGTCTACTGTCATTCCTGCCCTCAAATTGCTAGACATAAGCTGTATAAAGTCTGGAAAAAGGGTTTCCATTTTCTTAATTCTTGTTGAAGCCTTAAGAGAAATCCAAAAATAAAATATTATTTCTAAAATAAAAAAGCTTATAATAAACAAAAGAATAGGACTGAATCTGAAAAATAAAAACAAGATAAGAGCCGACAGAATTGATAAAAATAAACCAAGAAAAAACAAATTAGTCATATATTTTTCTAAATTAGTCTTGATTCCCGCATTTATAGTATTCTTCTCGTAACTTTCTTTTAGTTTTTTTGGGAGAAACTTCATTAAATTCATAGCAAGCTTGGCCTCCTTGTTCTAATCATTCCTAAAAACATTATTTGGAGTAATACAACAAAAGCAAATATTGCTATAAACATAAGCATAACTAATGTAGAAGATAAATTAAGCATAGAAGAAATAATTGTGAGAAAAGTAACCCCTAATGATGGCATAATTACAGTTATAAGCATATAAAACATAATTAAAGGATTAAGTCTTGAACCATAACTTTGGATTTGAATCGCCTGTTCTTTATTCAGAGTGTCTATAATATCTTTTATTACAATGCTCATATCACTGCCACTTCTCAATCCATTGCTCAACTGCCACAGCACTCTTTTGAAGTAAACCGAACCGTTTCTTTTTATCAGACTTTCCAAGGCATCTATCTGCGAGGTTCCAGAATTTATCTCATTCACAGCTCTTTTAAATTCATTACTTACAGATGCGTAGTTAGAAACAGAAATGTTGCTTAGAATTTGGAATATTGGAACCCCTGATTCTAATTGGACTAGCATATCCTGAAGTGCAGCAATCAAATTTCTTTCTACATCCACTGTTTTTCTTAAATTATATATTCTAGGATAATTAATCTGACTAAAAAAAACAAATAAGGAGAATAATAATGCAGCTAACAAACTATACAGATAAAAATAACTGACTTTTAACAAGGCGAGGGCAGAGCTGAATACTGCTAGCAGTATAATAAAAGCGAAAATAAATGTTCTAAGACATATTCCTAGATATTCTGAAGAAGTAAGATTAACATCTAAGTTGATTAAGTATGCTCTAAGTTTTGCTCTCTTAACTCCTCTAAAAATGTTAGTAAATGCCTTAGTCTTTTTCTTTAAGATTTCAGGGCTTGAAAATGTGAAAGGTATTTTGAACTTCATTTTTGATATTTAGCCTGCAGCTTATTAAGATAAATAATTAAATATTTTCTCCAATCTCCTTCTAATTGGGTTTTAATTAATCTAAGTGTTTCCATATCCTTTTTGTTTAACTTCTTTTTTTCTAAGATTTTAGTTTTATTATAAATAATCAAATCCCTTTTTTCATCAATTATATATTTTTTATTTCTCTCCTTAATTAGTTTAATCATTTGAACAAAATTTTATTGCAATCTGGCGAAATCATTTTTAACCATGATTTCAGAAAGAAGTTTTGGATTTGTATAATAAATATTCATTATCTTTCCTAATTGCTCAAAACTTCTTAAATTATTCTTAATCATCCACAATAAGATTTTCTTCTTGGCATCTAAATCCTTATTCAGCTCATTACTAGACATAGCAGTATGCCTTGACAAGTCATCAATGAAAGTTAAACTTTCATTATGCTTGACTATCTCGTCTTTTTCAACAACCCATCTATAAAGAATATTTGGAGTAACTTTTTCTTTTTCAGGCACAAACTCTGCAACCTGGTAAACTCTTCTTATCCCTTTTCTTCTGTCTCTAAACATAACAACATTAAGATTGACAGCCTTTAACAAGTTTGGAGGCACATTTAATGGCGGATTTGTAAGCCTGGAGATAGTCTCGGCAGTTGTGTCAGCATGCACAGTGGCATAAACAGAATGCCCTGTATGCATTGCTTCAAACAAAACTTCTGCCTCTCTTTGCCTTCTCATTTCTCCAAGAATTATCCTATCTGGCCTCATTCTCAGGCTGTTAACTAGCAAGTCAAGCATAGAAACCTCTCCTTTTCCTTCAGGATTTGGAGTCCTTGTAACTAAAGGGCACCAATACAAAAACTCAGGCAGATTCAGCTCTCTTGTGTCCTCTATACTTATAATTCTTTGATTAGGAGGAATAAAAGGCATAATAGCATTAAGAAAAACTGTTTTTCCAGAAGCAGTTCCTCCAGAAATCAAAATGTTCATCTCGTATTCTATTGCGAGCCACAACAAAGCAGCAACATCCAAGCTTACTGACTTATTATTCATCAAATCAATGACAGTCCACGGGTCTCTGGCAAATTTTCTTATTGTTATAGTGTTTCCCTTAGTTGCAATAGGATAAAGAACAGCATTAGCTCTGTCTCCAGTAACAACATGCGCATCAAGCAAAGGGGTAAGAATATTTATCTGCCTCCCTACTCTTCTTGCAATAATATTTGCGTAATTGTTTATATCCTCTTCTTTCTCTACCTTGATATTTGTCTGAAGCCAGCCGTATTTTTTATGGTAAATTCTCACTGGCTCCTTGCTTGACATGACAACTATCTCTTCTAGGTTTGGATCATTTATCAGGAATTCTATTTTGCCTAAACCCAGCATTTCCTGCATTAGTATTCCAACAAGAAACTTTTCAGCATCCAGGCTTATATTAGGAACTTTCTCTTTAAGCATCTTAGAGGTTTGCTCCATAAATGCTTTCTTCATTTTTGCCATAGCTTTAATATCAGTCATTTCTGCTATTCCAATACTACTTATAGAAACAAGTTCTTTTCTAATCTCATCTAACAATGCTACAGTTCCAACCCCTATTTCAGGAAAATAAATATTGTAAAATAGCCCTTCAACACCTCTCTCAATTTTGACATCAACAGCAGCATTATCCACTTCTAATTTATACTCGTCAATTAAGGTTGATGATGTTTTTTTCTCAACTTTAACTTCTCTTTTTTCAGTTCTCTCTGGTTTTTTATGCTCTTTAGTACTCTTTATTTGTTCTTTTCTTTTCTCCTCTTTAGTTTGTTTGCCTTTTTGCTTCTCTTTTTCGTGTTTTCTCTTTCTTGACATCTTACCTCTTTTTTATTTTATTATTAGCTCTGGTTCAGAAAATGCCGGATATTCTATACTTGCAAGATTATGCTCCTCCAAAATCTTGCCCCACTCCAGTGCTTTATCCTTATCCACTTTAAAACTTTTTGATATTACTGAGATTTTGAGATTTTTTCTCTCTGTTAATAGCTCATATAGCTCATCCAAGTCTGTAGTAGACTTTTTCCCCCTCTCTCTTTCTACTTTAATCGACGCTCCATTTTTATCTTCTGCTTTTTTTCGCTTCAGAAACTTAATATAAAAAACTAATACTATTGCGAGTATTAAAATCCACTGAGCTATAAAAGCAATTGTAGAAAAATCAAGACTTTTCACTCTGTTGCTTATTTCCATAATAGACAAACCAGAAACACCTGCTTTAGTTTCATTAAAATAAATAAGTACATTTCCTACTGCGATTAATACTACTATTGAAAATACAATCAAAAAGTCTCCTTTATCACCCATTTTGCTCTTTCCAAATCTTTATAAATTACAACTTATTTTTATAATCGATAAATTAAAGAAATTAGGCATTATAAATCTTACTAAAAGAGGTTAAAATGAAGGCACAGTCGGGAATAGAGTATATGATTATAATAGGATTTGTTAGCTTAGCCATTGCTGTTGTTCTTTTATCTGCCTATTTCTATATCAATATGTCTAAAGACAGAATAAGAGAGAATCAGATAGAAGTTATGGCAAGCAAAATAATCTCTTCTTCAGAGGCTGTTTTTTTTGCTGGCGAGCCTTCGCAAGCAACAGTTACAGTTTATGTGCCTCAAGGAGTTAGCAATATAGATATATCTGGTTATGATTTAATAATTACTTCATCTGCTTCATCAGGCACAAATAAAAGAGCATTCACATCAAAAGTTAACATTACAGGAACTATTAATGCAGTAGAAGGAGCTAAAAAACTCCTAATCAAAGCAGAAGCTGATAGAGTTGTTATAAGCCAAAAATGACTTGAAGCAATATAAATAATAGGTCAACACGCCACTAATCTCTATTCTCTTTAAACCAATAATACATATCAAGAATTCGAATATCAGATAACTCGTTGCTTCTTAAATAAACAAATTTTGGTTTTGATAATAGTTTTCTAATCAAAAGCATCTTAGCTTGATTTTCTTTAACGAATAGTTCATAACCTTTTTTAATTACTAAAACACTCTGAATGAACTCTTCTTTCTGTAGATGGAACTTCTTTTTAATAGGATTATCAACTGGTGGAAATTCATCAGGGAGTATTGTATGAAATAATTTACTACAAAAAGATGCTTCTTTTCTTACAGAACAACAATATTTTAAGAAAAACTTCTTGATGTCTTTTTCTTCTTTAATTTCTTCTTCCAATTTATCAAAATTATTATTGAAAAAATTAAGTACCTCTTTTGTCATCCCTTGAATTGCCCATTGTCTTTTAAATTCTCCAAAATTAATTTTTTCTTTGTCTAAAACACTTCGATTGTAATATTCCAAAAAAGAAAGAGTTCTTTTATCTTCTTTGAATTTTTCGAAAAAGCTCTCTAATTTTTGTTCATTAAAAGCCTTAAAATCTTCTTCGATTTGTTTTTCAACAAAATTTGCTTTTGATTCGAATTTTTCTTGCATAAATAGATAGTTCGCTAACAAGTTTATATTTCTTGTGGTTGGCTACAATTTCTTCTTGCTTTTATTAAAAGTAAAGTATAAAAGCACAATTTCTTTATATAATTTAATAGTAAAAAGAAGGCAAAATGAAGAATAAAACTCAGAGTGGATTGGAATTTTTGATTGTTTCAGCAGTGGTTTTGTTTTTTTTTGTTATTTTTTTTGTTGCTATACAGACAAATACTGAGGAGAGGAACAAGGAAAAAGAGCTGATGCTTGTTAACAATCTCGCTTTATCAGTCCAAGATGAGATTAATCTTGCTACAGAGGCGAGTTCTGGTTATAAGAGAGAGTTTTATGTTCCAGATAGAATTTCAAATAAAGATTATTACATAAGCATTGTAGAAAACAGCATATATATAAAAACAGACGACAATGCTTTATCATTGCAAGTAGAACCAGTCATAGGCAATATAAAGAAAGGCGATAACATAATAAAAAAAGAGGATGGTAAGATTTATCTTAACTAGTAAAAAGGCGCAAGTCTGGGGAATGGATTTAATTGTAGCAGTAATCATTTTTTTAGTTGGATTAATAGTGGCTTATGTTTATGCCATAAACTTTCTAAATGAAGCTCAGGAAAATTTTGATGAACTCTTTTATGATGGAAACCTTATCTCAAGCTTAATTCTGTCAGATGGCACTCCTAAAAACTGGGTTCCCACAAATGTTGAAATTCCAGGGATTATAAGTGACAACAAAATCAATCAGACAAAGCTCGACAACTTCTACGCATTTTCACAAGAAAATTACACAGGATTAAGAAAGTTGCTGGGAACAAAATATGAATTTTATTTTAATTTTACATATATAAAAATCTCTGGAATAGGCACAATAAATGGCATAGGAAAACCGATTGAAAATCCTAAAAATCTTGTCAGAATTGAAAGATTCACTATATATGAAAATAAGCCAACTAAATTTACTCTTTTTATGTGGAATTAAAAATGAGAAAAATAAGAAGCAAAAAAGCATACTACTACAGCATTGATGCACTGATTGCAGTAACAATCATTCTCGCAGTGCTTTTTGTACTAAAGCCAATAAACAAAGCCAAGCCAGCAGAAATGATTTTGCAGCAGGATACAGCAGAAGTTCTTTCTTCTCTGAAAATAAATGAAACTGATAATGATTATGTAAAGCAGCTAATTCAAGACAAAAAAGTTTCTGAAAATAATACTCTACTAGAGCAAATAGCTGAGTTTTATGCAAAAGGCATGCCAGAAGCTGCCATGCTAACTAAAAGTCTGCTTTCAAGCTTAAACCCAAGCGAGAATATAGGAATATGGTTTAATAACGAGCTAGTTGCAAGTATAAATTCTTCACCTATAGAAAATGCAGAGCAAATCTGGGTAGCGAGACAAATTGTATCAGGTATAGAAAAGCCAGAGCCAGGAAAAGACATCAAAGGCTTTTCTGCTAAAGCTTTCTTAAAGGCAACAGGGCAGGTGAAATACTTCTATTTCGGCGGTTATATTGGAGATGGCAACATTACAGCAAAAGTAAGCTACAATGGAACAATCAGTTCAGCCATAATGGAAATAGCAATAAACAAAAACTTCTCTTTGTATGTGAATAATTATTTAGAAGGAAGCTATGATAAAACAACTTCTGCTTACTATCCTCAAACTTACTCTATTCCTTTAACTCATTTCATTTCAGGAGAAAATTTAATAGAGTTAAGAGGAGCCAATCTTAACATCGCAGGAGGTTATATAAAGATAAACTTTCAGGATTCTTCATCAGAAGATAAGAAAAAATATTTTCCGGGAATATCTGGCTTGATAAATATTTATGACTCTTTTTATGTTCCTTCTACACTTCAAGCCATGGATATATTTCTGCATTATTCTTCTCCTTACAAAATCTTTCTAAACATAGGAAATAAAACAGTTTACGAGGGTTCTGGAGATGTTCAAGAAACTATAACAAATGCTCAACTTGCATCTATGCTTAGCTATCAAGGGTTAAGCAACAAAACAACTCCTATAAGATTAGGATTATATGAGTTAAAAGAGCTGATAAGAAGAGGAAATGCAGATGTTGTATTAATTACAGATTTATCAGGAAGCATGGATTCAAGAATGGATTCTGATACTATAGGAACAGCAAGAAACTGCGATGATATAAACTTATATAGCAATACAACAAAAAGACTCTCGCTAGCAAAATGCCTAGACAAAATGGTTGTAGATATGATTCTAAATGTTTCTGGAAATAAACTGGCTTTATCTGCATTTTATGGCGAGTATAAGTCAGGCAACAATAAAGGGATAGTTACAAGAACTGATTTAACAAGCAATAAAACTTATTTAAATGAAAATATAACCAGCTATTGGGCTAGAGGAGGAACTTGTATTTGTTGTGCAATAAATAGCGCTTATAAAATTTTGAATGAGCAAAGCAACTCTTCAAGACAGAAATTTGTGATAGTTATGAGTGATGGCATTCCTACACACTCATGCGGCCAGCAGATAACAGAGTGCCAGGGAGTGAGAACAGGTTTTCCTTCTAATGATGAAGCAATGTGGTGGGGAGAAAATGGATGTTATGGAGGATATGATGACTGTAATGTAACTGATTGCGAGTGTGCAAGTCAAAATGCTAATTGGAGCAGTTGCAGAATAAAAAATGATTTGAATTCTATAGTTTACTCAATAGGTTTTGGTCCTGTCTCTTCTTGTTACATGGCAAACAAAACCTTAAGAAACATAGCTGATTGCGGACAAGGAAAATATTACTCAAGCCAAGATCCAAATGCTCTAAAAAGCATCTATGAACTTATAGCAGAAGAAATTCTAGCACTAAGCTTTATAGAACAAACTGCAAATATCACAACAGGCTTTAATACAACAATCCTATACCCAGACTCATACATATTACTAAATTATCAAAGAAATCTGCCTTATGGTTTAATTATAACATCTGAGACACAGGAGTTTGGAAATGATATTTCAGAAGGAACTTTTTATATTCCTCAAGATTCTGTTCCAGTAGAAGCAATAGCTGTTTCTTATTCTGGTTCAAAATGGACAGATAAAGTGTTTATCTCAAATGTAACATCGCAGAGAGAAGTGTTTGACTTGTCATTTTATGGCTCTGATTACTTAACTTTAGGAGATCCTTATTTTATCTATGTTCCTTCTAGTTATATAGGTAAAGGCGATAACAAAATAAAAATTACTACTGCCACATCTCCAACAAATGTTTCAGGAGGCTCTGCTAAAGATAAAGTTATCTATACCATAATAAAAAATGTTTCTGGCTACTCTCCAATAAAAGCCTCTGCTTTAGGATGTATCTGGACTATTGAATTTGATGATTTTACAAATGCTACAATGAAAGTTCCTCTAAACTATACAGGAACAGAAACTTGCTCGTATACCAATACAAAAGTGTCTTATAATGAAAACGATGCTATAAACAACGCAGTATTTAGACTGCTTGAAAACTTAGATTTTGATAAAGATAATAGAGTTGACAGCAAGTTTTCTGGCCAGGATTTAATTATAACTTCAAATGAAGTTTCAGGAATTCCCTATCCAATTGATACAGAGGTTCAAGTAAGAGTATGGAGATGATTGTAAAGATAAACAATAAAAAATGTGGAATACAAGTAAGCAAATAAAGAAGTTAGTAAAAAACAACAAAAAATAATATTGATGCGAGATAGTTGATAATTAATAAATATATCAAATATAAATAAACAATTAACAAAAAAAGATAAATAAATGGTAATAATAAAAATAGTAAATGATAACATCGATGTATGTTGATTATCGATAGTAAATATTAATAAATAATAAATATAGATAAATAAAAACAGGACGATGAAGAATAAAAAATCTCAGATTTTCAGTTTGATAGCAATTGCTATTATACTTTTATTTTTTGTATCATACGAGATTTACTCTACACTATATGAAAGACAGGCAATTAAAACAAGGGTTAAAACTATGGACTCTTTTCTTTTTTCTTTAGAACAAGACTTAGTAAGGAAGCTTTATATTTCTGGTTTTAGAATAGTTTTTTTAGCTGAAAATGAGATAACAAAAACAGGAAGATATACCCAAGACTTTAACTCCTTGTTTTCTGAAGCAATAACACAAGGTACACTAAATGGAGAAAAATCTGAACTTATGGATGGAGCCACTATTTCTAATATCACAATCTCGATACAAGAAAAAGCAAAAAAAATGAACTTGCTTGTTAATTTTTCTGATATAAAAGTTTCTGTAAGCCAGGAAGACCCCTGGAACATTATAGTTTACTTTAATGCAACACTAAATCTGACAGATAAGAGCAATTTAGCAAGCTGGTATAAAAATGAGACTATTAAAAGTTTTGTAAGCATAGAAGGATTTGAGGACCCTCTTTATTTGATAAGCACTGCAGGAAAAGTAACAAGAAAAATCTACAAAACTCCTTATGAAGGAATTTATGTTATTAGCGGGAATAAAACAAACCTCCTTTTGCATTTAGAAAAGAAATATTATACAAGCCATAATGATTCATCCAGTTTTATTAAAAGATTAGAAGGAAATAATTCTGCAGATGTTAATGGTATAGAAAGTTTCGTCTATATTCCTGACTTGTCAGCCCAACAGGACAAGTCAGTTGTGGACCATATTTACTTTTCATCTCAAAATCCTTCATCAACAGCAGTATCAGGCATGCCTTCCTGGTTCAGGATTGATTCTAATCACTCAACTAGGTATCAATTAACTTAAATAACAACGATAGGTTTAAATATAGCACTATCGATATAAATTTAATAAGCTTACAAAAAGGAGGTGGAAAATGAAAAAAGGACAAGCAGCATTAGAGTTTTTAATGACTTACGGATGGGCAATCTTAGCAGCAATCATAGTTATCGGTGTTCTTGCATATTTCGGTGTTTTCAGCCCTGGAAAATATGCTCCAAGCATAGTTTCAGTTGCTGCGCCATTTGGGACAACTCAAGAGTATAACATTAAAGCAGCTAGCATATCTTTTGTTTTGAGAAATGGTGGAACAGACGCTGTAGATATTTCAAAGATAGACATAGGTGACGGAAAGTGTGTAAGCAGTACAGCAATGACTATAAACCAAAGCGAATCAAAGTTAATCGATGTACCATGTAGTCCGACTTTAACAGTAGGAAACAAATTTAAAGGGGCTATAAAGATAACTTACAGAACAGGCGAGAAGCTAATAGACTTAACTGGCACAGGAGATATCAGCGGAACAGTTGCTTAATTTTTAATTTTATTTTCCTTTTTCTTTTTTATTTCTTAGGTAGCTGAGAGCATAGTAAAAACCAATTAGAATAATAAATAAAACCTTTCCCTTATTTTTTAGTTAGTTTTTTAAGTATAGTTTGTAAAACATAAATGCTTTTAAATAAGAAGTTTCTGAATTTTTAGTTAAAGATGACAGCACAAACAGTTATGATGTCTGGACTACCTGGAAAAATGGCAACTTTAGTTGCAGAGACAATTTTAAAGAGAGGAGGAAAGGATATTGAAATCTCCACCATGGCTTTGACTGGTTCAGACCAACCTCCACACCAAACAATCGCAGGGACTGTATTCTCATTAATGTCCCCTTTAAATCATGAAGCAGCCCTCCATTCTGCACCCTCGCTTACTCGAGGACCAGTGATAGTAATAGACTTTACTCAGCCAGATGCTGTAAACAGAAATGCAGAACTTTACTGCGAGTATAAAATTCCTTTTGTTATGGGAACAACAGGAGGAGATAGAAAAGCTCTGGAGCAAAGAGTTATTGATTCAGGGAATGTTGCAGTTATTGCACCCAATATGGCAAAACCAATTGTTTTAATACAAGCAATGGTTGAGTATGCTGCTAAAACTTTTCCTGGTGCTCTAGAAGGTTTTCAATTGTTCATTACAGAAAGTCATCAATCTAGTAAAAAAGATACAAGTGGAACAGCAAAAGCAATGGTTTCTTATTTTAACATGCTTAGTATTCCTATTAATGTTGAAGATATAGTAATGATAAGAGATCCAAAAACTCAGAGAGCTATTCTAGGAGTTCCTGAAAAACACCTAGCAGGGCATGGCTATCATAGCTATAATTTAACTTCAAGTGATGGAACAGTAAGGTTGGCATTTAAACATGATGTAGATGGAAGGCAAATTTATGCTGATGGCACAATAGACGCAATTAAATTTTTATCAGGAAAAATCAAACAGGGTTCAAGAGGAGAAGTTTATAGTATGATTGATGTTCTGAAAGGCGAAACTAGTGCCTAAAAACAAAATTCTTGATTTTGTAAAGTTTTATAAATATAATTTCTTTAGCTTATCTATGAAAACACTAAGCTTGCACTGTGACTATATCAAGTTCAAGCCAGTTCAAAAAGCACTAAAAGAGCCTGAAAAGCTTGATAAAGAGAGCGAAAAAGAAAAAAAAGTGAATGAATGTTTAGTAATCTTTACTGCAGTTGAGAAAACTGACAAGCAAGAAGATTCAGAATTATTAGTAGAAGAAATAGAAGACATAGCAAAACAAGTCAAAGCTAACAGAATAGTTCTATACCCTTATGCTCATTTATCTAGTAATTTGGCTTCTCCAGATTTAGCAATTCAAATATTAAAAGATGCAGAAAAACAATTGAAAAGCAAGTTCGAGGTAATTAGAGCACCTTTTGGATATTACAAAGAATTTGAATTAAAATGCAAAGGACATCCTCTTGCTGAATTATCCAGAACAATTGAGGGGGCGAAAACACAAACTTATAATAATAAGATTAAGGCAAAAGGCAAAGATAGCTATGTTATATTAACGCACGAAGGAAAAGAGCACGAAGTAGAAAATTACAAGTTCAAGAAGGATGAAGAAAATTTCAAGATGCTTGTAGAAAAAGAAGCAATGAAAAAAGGATTGGAGGGGGGAAAAGAACCAAAGTTTATAGAATATGCAAATCAATTCCAAATTGAATGGGAACCAATGTCTGATAAAGGACATATGAGATATGGGCCATCAGGCACATTAATTTTCAATTTAATTTCAGATTATTCTGAAATAATTGCAAACTCCTTAGGAATTCCAGTTTATTCTGTAAAAGGAACAAATATGTTTAATCTTAATGAACCTGCGATAAAAGAGCATGCAGAGTTATTTGGAGATAGATTATACCAAATAGAAATTGAAGGAAGGAAATTTGTAATGAGGTATGCTGCATGTCATCAGCAATTTGCAATGATTAAAGACTGGAATATTAGTTATAAAAACTTACCTTTCGGCGCTTTGGAAGTAGCAGATTCGTACAGATTAGAACAAGCCGGGGAGCTTCTGCTAGCCTTTAGAACAAGAAGAATGGATATGCCTGATTTACATGTTTTCTGCAAAGATTTTGAAGAGTCTAAGGAGTGGTTCAAAAAAATACATGAAAGAATTTATGAAGAGATCTCTAAAATAGGAGATGACTATGAAATCTTATTTAATTTTTCGTCAAGAAAACACTTTGAAGAGAATAAAAAATGGGTTCTCTCATTGCTAAGATCAAAAAAGAAAAATGCCCTCTTACACTTTTATCCAGAAGGAATAAACTATTACTGGACATTTAATATAGAATATATGACTATAGATGAGTTAAAAAGACCAAGAGAAATTGCGACGGTTCAAATTGATATCGGAAACGCAAAAAGATTTAATATAAAATATAGGGATTCAGATAACACTGAAAAATATCCTGTTATTCTTCATACGGCAATAATTGGGACAATTGGTAGATATATTTTTGCGAATCTTGATAAACTTGTAAGGGAGGAAATTAAAGGTAAAAAGCCCCAATTGCCATACTGGCTTTCTCCAATACAAGCAAGAATTTTGCCATTATCAGAAAAATTTACTAAGGAATCGGAAAGAATAGCAGAAAAAATGAATTCAGAACGCATCAGAACAGATGTTGATGATAGAGATATAACTTTACCAAAAAAAGTTTCAGACGCAGAAAAAGAGTGGGTTCCTTATATAGTTGTGATTGGGGAGAAAGAAATAAAAACTAAGAAACTTGCCGTAAGAATAAGACAAACTGGCAAAATTGAAAAAATATCAGAAAAAAAGCTAGTAAATATATTAAAAAAAGAGCAAGATAATATGCCCTTTAAACCCCTGCCTTTGCCTATTTTAATGAGCAAAAGGCCAGTATTTGTTGGATAGCTATAAAAATTATTGTAATAATTATCTTTATTGATTAAAAAGGTTTAAATATAATAAGAGCTAAATTATAAAATGAAATTTGAACATTATCTTAACAAACTGCACGAATCTAATGAGTACAAAAAATTCAGCAGAAAATATAAAAAAGAGTATATGTGTGCAGGTTTTTTTGTTCTAGATTATGAAACTGGCAAGCACAGCCATCAAATTGACTATTATCTGCCGAATAACAAGATTGCCACTTTTATTTTAGATGAAGGAGTGAAGATGAAGCTTTCAGAGCAGACAATTAAAAAATCTCTTCCAAAACTGAAAGAAGATATAAAAATTGATTTAGAAGCATTAAAGGGCATAGTAGAAGATGAGATGAAAAACAGGACAGTTACTGAACGAATAAAGAAAATCATAGCTATTCTTCATGTTATTGATGACAAGCCTGTCTGGAATCTGCAGTGCATTCTTGACGGATTAACTTTGTTAAATGTTCATGTAAATGATGCAGATCAGTCTATTTTGAAATTTGAAAAGCACTCTTTAATGGAGCTGATAAAGCCGATGGCAGGAATGATGCAGCAGCAAATTCAGCAGCAACAGGAGCAAGAACAGCCAAAAGCAAGTGTAATTTCTGAAAAAGATTTGAAAGAGCTGGAAAGACAGATAAAACAGGCAGAAAAACAGGAAAAATCAGCTAAAAAGAAAAAGTAACTATCTAACTAAACCTCTTTAGAAACCATTTGTTCAGCAAAGGTAAAAAAACCACTCACCTCTGAGCCAATGAGATAAGTTCCATCTTTTTTTAATATGACTGCTTCATTATAAGGTCTTTTTGCCAAACCTCTAAGATATTGTCCAGAAGCCACTACCCCTTCATCTAAAATACTAATAATAGGAAGCAATACGCTTCTATTATTTACTTCTATAACTAGTAGATCTCCTAATTCTACATTATTTTTATCTGGTGTTCTCATTTCCATAAAGCCATAATAAATGGGTTTAAAAATATTTGGATATCTTATTGTATTATGAAACTTCCTAATATTGATGAGGTAAGAAAGCCTTCAAAAACACTAGCAGGAGTTACCCCTATTGCTGTAATGGTAAAGCCAAGAAAATGTTTGCATGGAACTTGCCTTTATTGTCCTAGTTTAAATGTGCCTCAAAGTTACACTCCGCTCTCTCCACCAGTAATAAGAGCAAAAATGCTTAATTACCAAGCAAAAGAGCAAATTCAAGCAAGATTAAAAGCATTCAAGCTGATGAATCATCCTACTGACAAAATTGAGCTAATAGTAATGGGAGGAACTTTTCTTTCTTACCCTATAGCTTATCAATATAAATTCATAAAACAGTGCTATGACGCTTTAAATGAAAAAGAAAGCAGAAATCTTAATGAAGCAAAGAAAATAAACCAGGAAACAGAACATAGGCTAGTGGCTTTATGCATTGAGACTAGGCCGGATTTTTGCTCTAAAGAAGAGATAAAAAGAATGCTGGAATTTGGCTGCACAAGAGTTGAATTAGGGGTTCAGTGCTTATCTGACAGAATATATAAGAAAGTGAACAGAGGACATACACTAAAAGATGTAATTAAAGCAACAAAATTGCTGAAAGATTGTGGATTTAAAGTTGGCTATCATATTATGCCAGGAATTCCTTTTTCTAGCAAGAAGAAAGACTTAGAAATGTTTAAAGAAATTTTCAGAAATGAAAATTTCAAGCCAGATCAGTTAAAAATTTATCCTTGCCAAGTTATAAAAGGCTCTAAATTAGAAAAATTATATTCAAGTAACAGATACAAGCCATACACAAAAGAAGAAACTCAAGAGATGCTGATTAAAATGTATCAGATTGTGCCTGAATACTGCAGAATAATGAGAATAATGAGGGAAATTCCACCCAAATATTTAGTTGCAGGAACAACAAGAATTGACTTGAGAAAAGATATCGAATCAGAGATTAAGAAAAGAAAGCTGAAAATAAAAGAAATCAGGTTTCGTGAAATTGGCTTTAAGTTAAGGGATAAAAAAGCTAATGAAAAAATTTCGACAAGCTGGAGAATAAAAAAAATTGAGTATAAAGCATCTAAGGGGAAAGAGATTTTTCTTCAGGCAGTTAACTCAAGCAACATCTTGTTTGGATTGCTTAGATTAAGAATAACTGGAGATAGAGCTTTTGTTAGAGAATTGCATGTTTATGGCAAATCTGCAGTTATAGGAGAGGAAGGAGAAATTCAGCATACAGGAATAGGAAAAACACTAATGAAAAAAGCTGAAGAGATAGTAAAAAACAAGAAAATCAATAAGCTTTCTGTAATAAGCGGGGTAGGAGTTAGAGAATATTACAGAAAACTTGACTATAACCTAGAAAATGAATATATGGTTAAAGAGTTCTAGCTATAAATAAAAAATTAGAAATAGTAAAATTAAATTATGCGCAAGGCTTAGGTGCCTGCTGTACAAAGCTGCATGTTTGCTCTTCACCTGTTTCTGAAGCAATCACTGGTGCAACATTTGCTCCTGTTAAAGTTCCTGCAGGAAGATTTGTTGCAGTATAGGTTTTTGTCTCAAGCTCTTCTAAAATACCTGTATCTATTGTTGTAATATTAGAGCCCTGAGCATCATAAAATGCTATCTTCAATTTGCTTATCTTTCCTGTGTTCAAAGTAACAGTTACCGACTCGCTGCCGACTGTACAGTCAACTTTGTCTATGTTCATATCAACTTCCAAACAATTAGTAGAAACACTGCCAGCACTTCTCTGAATAGCTGGTTTCAACACAGCCCAGATTATAACTACTGCAACTACTGTAAGCAAAACAATGAGGATTGTAGCCACAACAGCTGAAATTCCTTTCTTATTCATAGCAGTTACCTCCTTTTAGTTTTTAGCTATAAATAATAGTCAAATAGGATATATAAATTTATCTGTGAGCAAACCAAAATTCATATACCCCTGACTCATTAATCCTGTCAAATCTTACAAAACCAAATCTTTCAAACTGTATTATTTCTCCTATCTTTAATTTTTTTACTGCAATTTCAGCAATTCCCCCTAACCACTCACAAGAAGGCATTAGAATTCTAGCATTAACAAAATTTGAAACCCAGTTTACTCTATCCAAGGCTTTATTATCAAGACTTGTAATCTCTGCTTTGTTATTATCTTTTAGCTTGACATTGAAAAGATGCATTAATCTTATTTCCTTATTCTTAAATTGCTCATAATCTTTTTTTGAAATAAAAATGTCATTTCCAATTTCAACAATTCTTTTAAGTTTTTTATCAGGATGTATCTTAACTTCAACTTGTTTTATTCCAGGATTTTCTATCTCTAATCTAACTGGCTCTTGCAAAAAAGAATACCTATTTGCTTTTTTGTCTAGAATTTTTCTATTTATAGCAGCAATCATATCAAAACTTAAGTTTACTGGATGATTTGAGATGCCAACCTGCTCAACAAGCTCGTAAAATGCTTCTTTTACAATTCCCCTTCTTTTTAGTGCTCTTAAAGTTACTAGTCTAGGATCATCCCAGCCAATATATTTCTTATTAGCAACAAGCTCTCTTATCTCCCTGCCTTTAGTAGTAGCTCCTATAACATTAATTCTTCCATACTGCATTATTGTCTGTCTCTCTAGTTTAAGCAAGTCTCTTATGTAGTTATGCAAATCTACTCGAACTTCAAACTCATTGCTTCTTAAAATATGAGTAACTCCCATAAAACTATCTTCAATAGGATTGTAAAAATCATACATCGGCCAAATTTTATATTTATCCTTATACTTGTAATGCCTTGCTTTTATTGCCCTGAATATTACAGGATCTCTCATAACATAATTGTTGCTGAACATATCTCCTTTTAGTCTTAGTGTAGCCTCGCCTTTCATATACTTGCCTTTCAGGAATTTTTTCCATTCACTAAGATTTTTCTTAACTTCGTGCTGTCTGCACGAACACTCTACTCCTTGCTCTCTTAATTTTTTAATTTTTTCCTGAGTGCAAAAGCACATGAAAGCTTTTTTCATTCTAATCAGCTGTTCTGCATACTTATACAGCTTAAGCATATCTGCAGAAACAAATCTAACATTAGCTACTCTAATTCCAAGATATTTCATATCCTCCTTCATTGCATCAACGTATTCTTTAGACACAAGCTCAGGATTAGCATCTTCAAATCTTAGCTTACACTTGCCTCTATATTTTCTAGAATAAAGATAGTTGATAAGAAAAGTAAAAGCATGTCCAATATGATTATATTTCGAGGGCTCAGGAGCAATTCTGAAAACCATTTTCTTGCTTACATTAGGCAGTTCAGGCAAACCTTTTCTTTCTTCTCTCTTTCCGGTAATCTTTTCAAAATCTTTAAACTCTTTTTTCTGCTCCTCTAAATCCAAAGAATTAACTTTTTTTACAATTTCTTTAACATCACTAATAACGCTTTTGACTTGTTCTTTTTCTAATCCTTCGTGAAATAAGGAGCTTATAACTTTAGCCTCTTCAGCTTTTCCTTCATGCTCAATTGCATTTTTTAGCGCATAAGCAAAAATCACATCCTTCCACTTTTTTTCTTTTGCCATAATTTGTATATAGAGAAATGTTATTAATAAAGGTTATGCTGGACTATTTTCTGAGTTTTTGAATAATCTGCAAATGTCTAAACTCCTCGTCTTTCAATCCTGTCAACTTTTTTTTCTGTCAAATCAACCCTGTCAATAAAACTGGCTAGTCTTTTGTTCAAGCTGTCAAGCTTATACTCAATATCCTCAATCTTAACTTTCAGATGTTTCAGGCTTAAGCTTCCTTCATCTGTAGCTTGAGAAGAACTAGAAGCAAGACTGCTTAGAAATCCCAAAGCAGAATCACCAGATTGAACTGAACTCGAACTACTTGGATTATAAAAATCCTTATATTCTTTTTCCAGTCTTGTTCTAACTGACTCAGGAACTTTTATCCTGCTCTGAGTCAAGTCAAGAATTTTTTTCTGCTTGAATGGCCACATATTTTATCTAGTAAAAGCTAATATTTAAATCTAGCGATATCGCTAGATTTTTAATTAAGTTATTAATACAAAATACTAAAGAAAAATGGGAATAATCCAGTAATTAATTTTACTTATTGTTAATTTATATCTGTTCTGAAGTATTATTTATACTTTTATTATAACAATTACTATAATACTAATAATGAAAATAGCACCAAACTAAAACGCTATATTTAAAAGTATAAGAAACTTAAAAATAACAATAAAAAGAGTTGAAAATGGCAGAAAGCATAGAGGAGTGGAGGCAAAAAGAGCAGGCAAGAAGAGAAAGAGAGCAAGAAGAGCTAAAAGCTAGAACAAAAGCGACAGGTGAGGCAGGCTATATAAGCAAGATAATAGCAACAATTAATCCTGACAAGTATGCAGAAAATACTAAAGAAGTAAAAAGTTTGTTAAAAGGAAAAACAAAAAAAAGTTTCTGGGAATCTGTTAAAAAAGCCTCTGCTAAATCTTCAGAAGAGCACAGACTTGTTTATGATTCATCAGCAGAAACACTAGAACCAGTATATTTCTGGGTTCTTGACAAGCTAGGAGATTTTTTTCCAGGAAATATAGAAAAATTTGTAGATAATTTTGTTTCTTCTCCTGGTTCAGGGCATTTTTCTGAATTAATGGGAAAAGCATCAAAAATGCAGGAAGAGGCAATGAAAATTCTAGGAAGTGTAAACACAGTAATAAAAAGCATAGTAAATATAATTTATGATTTAAAAGAATTTGAAATAAGATTAAGCCAGTATAAAATAGCAAATTCAAAAGATAAGATAGAGGCTGAATCTGGTTTATTGGGCTTAAAGCAGGTATGGATGGATAATGTTGATATTAAAAGAGGCAGAGGCAGTCTAAACATGCTTGCACAGGACTTGAACTTTGTCACAATAAGAGATGCCTTCATGATAGCAAAATCTGTAGATGAAGTTGATAAGATGGATTTAAACGACAGAGTTAAAAGAATTTTAAAGCCAAGACTTCAAGAATTTTTTAAGTGGAGAGAACTAAGTGAGAGAGAGATTACAAAAAGATATGAGATAGAAAAAACCTATCTAAAATCTCAGGTAAATGCTCTAAAGTTGTATTCAAGGTGGGCAAAGCCTTATTTATCAGCAGCAGCAAGATTAGAGCAAAAAGAAATAGGCAGAAGTCCTGATATAGTTACAGCTTTTAATACAATAAGATTAGAACTTACTTTGTTCGGAAAAAACAAGTTTGGGTTTGAAGACGCAGTATACAGCAAAAAGCTGCCTGACTCATTCAGAAAAGTCAAGCTCAAAAGAGATTATTATTCTTGTGTTTTAATTGACTTTTATTTCAGAGGAATACCCCAAAGAGTAGGACAGCACTACGCTTTTGGAGGAAGAGCAGAGGTAACATTTAAGGCTTATTCTTTAAATGAGGAAGAAATAAATATGCTTAATGAAAAGCTAGATGAATCAGATTTGAATGATGCCCTGACTCTTGTCTCTGGAACAACAGAAGAATCACTAGGAGCAATGCAGGAAGACATAGATTATTTTCTGAAAGAGGAGAAAAAAACAGAGGAAGTCAGGCAGCAAGGAGAAGTAAACCCTTTTGCAGCTCTTTTCGGATTTGAAAGCAAAAAGCAAGAAAAAAAAGAAGAAGGAAAAGTATCTGAAATAAAGCCAGATAACTATATAGAAAAAATGGCTAGAGAAGTAGCAGAGTTAGATGCAATAAATACATGCTTTACTCTTTTTGATGTTTATAAGAAAGCTCACGGAATGGCAAGTCATCCTGGCCCAGAATTTGAGATACCATACCAAAAACCAGGTTTATCCAAGTTCTTCGGCATATAATTATGTTACTTATTAGCAAATAAAACTATTTATTTTATTATTTAAATTATTAATATAAAATAGCGGTGAAAAGCAAATTATTTTTTATTTATTAAAGATTAAAACAACATTTACTTATTATTTATCAGCATAAATTACTGATTAACTATTATTTATTAATAACTAAAGCAAGCACTAAACTCAAGATTTATATATTTCTTTTTCTAGTCTAGTATATGGTTAAGAAGAAAAAAGAAATCATTAAGATTCTGCCTCCAAAATTCAAAGAAATAAAACAGGAGACGCAGGAAAAAGAAATCGAAGATGAGCAAGAAGAAGAAATCGTGCAAGAAGAAGGATTCGCAGGCTTTTCAGCTTCGTCATTAACTCCAACTTTGCAGGCAACAAACTTAGAACAAACAGTTCAAAATGCTCCAGAAGCGAAAAAAGAAAAAACCGAGGAAGAGCAAGAAGTAAAATATGAAGCTTCTATTTACAACATGCCTGACTATGGAATAGGCTATGAACAAAGAGTAGCAAGAAAAGAGCTTCAGCAAACAAGGATTTTGATTCCAGATGTTGAAGATGTAAGAGAAACTAAGCTAAGAACAGAAATAGAAGAGTGGCACGAATTAAAACAAGCTCCAAGAAAAACAAGAGAAGATGCTGTATTAAAGCCAGAAGCTTTTGATAGGGAGAGAAAACTTCCTTTTGAAGAAAAAAGAAAATACAAAAGAATACAATGAAAATCAGTAACACAAAGCAAGAATAACCAGTATTTATCAATTAATTAATAAATAATAATATAAAAACAAATAAACCAGTACAAAGCATTATTAAAAGTTCGATTACGTTGTTTATTAATAATAGTAAAATCTTACTCTAAGAGTAAGATTTAAAACCGCAACTTAACTCATATAAGCAAGAAAGAGGTTAATAAAAATGGGTTATGAATATTTTTATCCAGGAACTGCTTATCCTTTAGAGCCTAGTTATGGGGAGTTATTCACAGGCTACAGAGTTCCTGTTTCTGAAATAGGAGCACCAACATCAATCCAGACAGCAAATCAAATTCAGGAGATTACTAATCTGCTAAATCAGGGAGGCAAGGTAATAGAACTGCAACCATTGCAAGAAGGAGTTTTTGACCAGATTCCAAAGCAGCATTTTAAAGAAATCAACAGATTAACAAAACTGACAGGAGCTGAAACTACAGTACACGCTCCAATGATAGATCCTGCAGGATTTTCAAGAGAGGGATGGAGTGAAGCAGAAAGGCAAGAAGCAGAAAGACAGCTGAAAAGCGTAATAGAAAAAAGCCATGATCTAAATCCTCAAGGCAATATCCCAGTAACAATTCATGCATCTGCAATTCCAGGAACAGAATATTCTAAGCCATCAAGCGATATGATTGAAACTTACAAAAGACAAATCTCAGAAAACTATGGAAGAGCTCCAACACAAGATGAATTAAAAAGACTGGAAGAGAGCCAGATAATAGCTATAAACCAAGAAACAGGACAGCTTGTACCTATAAAAAGAGAGGAAAGATACTATCCAGAATATGAAAAAAAAGTAATAAAAGTGCCAGAAGAAGAAATCCAGACAGTAAATAATTCAGAATGGATTAACTCAATAACTAATCTAGCATTCTACAAAAAGAATGCTGATGATCTGCTTCTGCCAGCATACACAAGAGCAAAAGCTATAGAAGTTGAAATTAAAGAAAAAGGGGCTGCAACTGAAGAGCAGAAAGCGCAGATGAACGAAGCCATAAAAAGTTTGAATCAGGCAAGATTATTTCTAGGAAATGTAGAATCTTCTTTTAGAATGATATATAATAAAGCATATAAGTATAGTGATGATGAAACAAGAAAAAAGCTTGATGGAATATCAAAGATGTGGAGAGAGAGAACAAACGAGATGCAAACAGAAAAAGACCCAATCAACTTAGTAATAACAGAATCCAATTTAGTAAATGACACTCTAAACATGGTGAGGGGTATAAGGCCGCCGAATGTTTACAAAAAAGTTGAGGATTTTGCAGTAGAGAAATCAGCAAATACATTAGCATCCGCTGCCTTGGAAGGATATAAAAATTACGGCAGCACTGCGCCAATAGTAAGCATCGAGAACTTATATCCTGGAATGGCTTTTTCAAGAAGCGAGGAATTAAAAGAGCTTGTTGAAGCAACAAGAAAAAAATTTGTTGAAAAGGCGCAAAAGGAAGGTTTCAGTAGCAGCGAAGCAGAAAATGCAGCAAAAAGATTAATTGGGGTTACATGGGATGTCGGGCATCTTAATATTTTAAGAAAAGCTGGCTTTAAAGAAGAAGAAATTGTTAAAGAAACAGAAAAAATAGCCAAGCTTGTAAAGCATGTTCATTTAACAGATAATTTTGGTTTTTCAGACAGCCATCTAGCTCCAGGAATGGGAAATGTTCCTATTAAAAAGATTCTTGAAGAGCTGGAAAAAGCAGGAGTTAAGGCAAAAAAAATTGTTGAAGCAGGGGCATTTGTTCAGCATTTTAAAGTTTCTCCTACTCAATATGTTTTAGAAGCCTTAGGAAGTCCTATTTATGGCATGGTTGCTGCCCCATACTGGAATCAAATTCAGGGAACACAAGGAAGATATTTTGCTTTTCCTTCAGCATATTTCCCAGAACAACACATATCGATGTATGGCTCTGGTTTTTCATCATTGCCTCAAGAACTAGGCGGGCAGATTCCTGGTAAACAATCAAGAATGTCTGGAACTCCTATGGAATAAAATGATTCCAGTAATTCCACTAATTCTTGCAATAGTGTCTCCTATTATCTGGGGCTTTATGAATGTTCTTGACAAATATGTTGTATCAAAGAAAGTTAAAAGAGCATTGAGCTTTACAATAGTTACTGGAGTTGTTAACCTTATTTTTGGATTAATCCTAATATTATTTCTAAAATGGAATTTTCAGCTAAAAGATTATATTTATCCTGCCATAGCAGGTATGTTGCTTGGAAGTCAGTTCTTTTCTTACTATATAATTCTCAAAAAAGAAGACGCTTCTAATCTGATAGGAATAATTTATTTATACCCTGTCTTTGTCGCACTGCTTTCTTATTTATTTCTTAATGAAAAACTTTCATTGCCAAGCTATTTAGGAATGTTTATTATTTTGATAGGTGTAGCTTTGTTGTCAGTAAGAATGAGAAAAATAAAGTTAGTAGTAAGCTTCTGGCTTATATTCGTTATGATTTTAGTATGCGCTCTTTATGAATTTTTTATTAAAGTAGCTACTAATAATCTTCCTGCTATAAATGGTATGGCAATAAACAGCACTTTTACAGGGCTTGTTGTAATTATTCCTCTAATGCTGCATAAAAAAACAAGGCAAGGATTAGCTTATGAGTTAAGAAATTTTAAGTGGGCTTTATTAAGCGAGAGCCTAACTTTTTTAGGAGTAATTACAACTTATCTTGCCATGGCAGGATTGCCAGCAACAATTGTTTCTTCAGTCGCAGCCTTACAGCCTTTATCTGTAATAATTTTTGAAAGAGCAGCTGATAAATATCTAGGCAAGATGATTAGGGATCATTTATTGCTGCCAAAACTTATTCCTATCTTGCTTATAATTCTTGGAGTATTTTTATTATACTTAACTGAAATTATGGCGCTGCTTAAAAACCCGTGATAATGTTAAGTAAATTTTAATACTTAACATAAAGATTAGCAGGATAAGCAAGATTTAAAAACTTAAAAATATTATTACTTGTTAGATAAAAAAAGAGGTAAAATGGTTAAAGCTGAAGTTAAAAAACAAAAGAAATTTTCTCACAAAGATTTTCCGACTTTAAAACTAATAAATGAAAAAGAAATAGCTATGGATTTCGCAACAAAAGCTTATCAGAAATTTGACAAACTTATCAAATCAATCATACTATTCGGCTCGCAGGCTAAAAACACAGCTGTTTCTGGCTCCGATATAGATATAATTATAGTTATAGATGATTCATCCATACAGTGGGATCAGGAATTAATAGCTTGGTACAGAGAAGAGCTTGGAAAACTAATCAGAGTTAACCCATACAAAAGAGAACTGCATATAAACTCAGTTAAGCTGACTACCTGGTGGCAGGATTTAATGAAGGGTGATCCGGTAGTGATAAACATACTTAGATTTGGAGAGCCTTTAATTGATTTTGGAGGATTTTTCTCTCCACTCAAAATTCTACTTCAACAAGGAAGAATTCGCTCAACTCCTGAAGCTATTTACACAGCATTACAAAGGACTCCTTTTCATATTGCAAGAAGCAAAGCTAGCGAGTTAAACGCTATAGAAGGACTTTACTGGGCTATGGTTGACTCTGCTCACGCAGCTTTAATGGCTGCAAAACAAGTTCCTCCTTCTCCAGAGCATGTTCCTATAATGTTAAAAGAAATTTTCGTAGATACTGGTAATTTAAAAATGAACTATGTTATCATGTACAGAGATTTGTATCTTCTTCATAGAAAAATTGTTCACGGTGAAATCAGCAATTTACAAGGAAGAGAGATAGATGAATGGCAGGAAAAAACAGAATCTTTTGTGCAAGAAATGACTAGATTAGTAAAAGCTTTGATTGAAAACAAGTAAGTTTGAATTTCTATAACAAACCTAATTAATAAATATCAGTAAGTTAAATAAAAAACACAAACTTAGTCGTTAATGAACAAAAAACAGTATTAATAATATCAGAATTTATAGCTTATTGTTGTTTTAATAAATTAGAAATAAACAATATTAAAAAAATTAAGTTATCAAGCCCAATCCCTTAGCTTTTGCTTTTCTTACTTCTTTTTCAGGGTTGTCTTTTAGTTTCTGTGCTTTGTCTTCTGAACCATAAAGCTGTCTTGCAATTTCTACATACTGAAGCTTAAGATTATCTCCCCAGTAATCAGCTTTTTCCTCATCTGGAGCTTCATCTATGAAGTTCTCTGCAACTTTGTAATTTCTTTCAAGGTATTTTATTAAAGCTGTTTTATTAAGCTCTCCTCTTTCATCTCTGAATAATTTAGAGAATGCTTTTTGCATTGCTTTTGCAACAGAATTTTTAAGAGTAGGAATTACAACATGACTATTTCTCATAATATATTCTTGCTGCTCTTTTGGAGAGTTTTTTACTAAAGCTTCAACCTCTTCTGCTACAACAGCTCCAACATCATTGCCTTTATTAGCAGCTTCCTGTATTCTAGCAACTTTATTTCTTATTTCTGCAGCATTATCATGCTCTTTATCGCCTGTTTTGTATAAAGGAACACTTGAAAATAGGGCGTATAATTGTTCTGCAGATAACTTATCTAGTAAAGAATGTCTATGATTTGCAACAAAAAGTGCAGTTTTTTCATAACCAGCATCTAAAAGTGCTTTTCCCTGATCTAAAGCCACACTAGGCTGTGCTCTCCACAAAGTTTTATTATCTTCTGGTGTTCCATCAGCATAATCTACACCTATTTTAATTAAGTCTTCTAAAGCTCCTCTATCAGTTAAATGACTCTCTCCTAATCTTTTATAAGCATCTTCAACATCAAAAAGTTTTTTTGCATTTCTTACAAAAGATTTTCTACTATAAACAGAGCTAGGATTAATTCCGAACGGCTTTCCCTTCAATTCTTGTACTACATCATCTATTACCATTTTAACCTCAAATTTGTTACTATCATCTAGTAAATACTATTTATAAATCTTTCGGTTTATAGGTAATTTATCTATTTTAATATATATTTTATATTATATACATTAAATTGATTATTTAGTAAAATATATATTCTAGAATATATCTAACACTACCTCTCCCCCATCTTCTTCTTGTTGTTTCTTGCTTTCTTTTTCACTGATTTCCTCTGCCTTTTTCTCGCCTTCAATTATTTCCTCGCTTGTTTCTTTATAAAAAGTTCTCTCTTCCTGTTTTGCAGAATCTTGCTGTGAAAAAATATCAATTGCTATATTAGTATCAGGAAATTCTTCTTGCTTTTCTTCAACTTTTTCTTCAATCTCTTCAACCTGTTTTTCTACACTCTCAACCTCTTTCTCTATTTCTTCTGTCTCTTCACCTTCTTCGTCACTTTCTTCTTGATGTTCTTCCAGCTTTTTAACTAACAAGCTTATCTCATAAGCCTTGTCTGCATTTACAGATAAAGAATCAATTCCCTGCCTTACTAAAAACTCAACCATTTTTTCATTACTTGCAGCCTGCCCACAAATGCTTGTCTCAACATTATACTTTTTGCATACTTTTATAACATAAGCTAGCTGAGATAAAACAGCAGGATTCATCTCATCATATAAATATTGCACTTGTTCATTTCCCCTGTCTATAGCAAGAGTAAATTGAGTTAAATCATTGGTGCCAAAACTTATAAATTCTATTCCTGATTTGCATAAATCCTCTATTATCTGAACAGCAGCAGGCGTCTCAATCATTACTCCTAGCTTTAAATTTTTTATATTCAGCTCATCAAGCAAGTCCTTAACCTGAAAAACCTCGTCGACACTTATAATTTGAGGCATCATGACTCCTATTTTCTTTCCAGACTCAGCAAGCTTTTTCATAGCTCTTAATTCAGCTTTCAATAATGCTGGAAATTTCAAGCTAGCTCTAATCCCGTGCATTCCTAACATGGGATTTAATTCCACTTCCTTGCTAGCTCCTTGTAAATTCTTAAACTCATCACTTCTTATATCTGAAGTTCTAATCCACAATTCTGAAAAATATTCTGCTATTTTTTCTATACCTCTAAAAATAATATGCTCATAATCTTCTGGATTATTCAAGAAGCTGAAAGGGTGCTTTCCTGATTCAGCTATTATTCCTTCCAATCTTACTAATCCAACATCTTTGCAATTAGTTTTTGCAGCTCTTTTAGCATAATCAGGCAAATCAACTATAACTTTAATTTTAGTTTTAGTACGAACTACTGGTTTGATTTCAACTTTCTGCTCTTCTAACTCCTCCACCTTGCCTGAATAAACTTTTCCATTAAACCCATCAACACTAACAATCATGCCATCTTTTAACAGAGACGTTGCCTGTTTTGTACCAACAACAGCAGGAATTCCCATTTCTCTTGAGACTATTGCAGCGTGGCTTGTAATTCCTCCCTCATCTGTAACTATTGCAGCTGCTTTTTGCATAGTAACAACCATATCAGGATTTGTCATTTTTGTTACAAGAACATCGCCTTTTCTTATCTTATTCAAATCCTTCAAATCAAGAATAAGTTTTACCTCTCCTGAACCAATTCCTGGCGAAGCTGCCAGCCCTTGTAATATTTCTTTGCCTTCAACTTTCTCTTCTTTTTTTTCTAATTGTAATGTTGTAATAGGCCTTGTCTGAACAATATAAATTTCTCCAGAAGCAATTGCAAACTCTATATCCTGAGGCAACTGATAATGCTCCTCCAACTTCAAAGCATAGTTAGCTAGCAACTTAATCTCATAATCAGAAAGCACTTGCTGCCTGCTTCTTTCCTCAGTTAATCTTACTATCTCAGTTTTTCCAGCAGAATTTCTAAATAAAGCAATCTTCTTTTCAGCTGTTTTCTTGTCTAAAATTTTCAACTCTTTTGATACAGAATAATTATCAGGCTGAATTCTTCCTGAAACTATTCCCTCTCCTAATCCAAAAACAGCCTCTATTACAACTTTGTCTTGCTTAGAAACAGGGTCTTTTGAAAATATGACTCCTGACTTGTCTGAATTAATCATTATCTGAACAATAACTGCAATTAAAACATGTTCATGTTTAAAGTTCTTTTTTACGCGATAATATATGCTTCTAGCAGTGAACAAAGAGGCAAAACATTTTTTGATTGATTCAATAAGTGCTGTATTGCCCTTGACATTAAGAAAAGTTTCCTGCTGTCCTGCAAAACTTGCTACAGAGGAATCTTCTGCTGTAGCAGAACTTCTTACAGCAACAAAAACAGGCTCCTTACCTCTTCTCAATATATTTAGTGCATCTGAACTTGCATTCTTAAGCATATCTTCATCAAAGCTCAAAACACCATAAGCTTCAATAATCTCTTCTTCCATATCTTCTGGCATCTCTGCTTGCTCTATCATCTCTCTGATTTTTCTTGCTACCTCCTCTAATTCGGCTGTATTCTCTACATCAATTTCAAGCATCTTGTAAATTTTCTCTTTTAATTCTGTCTTCTCAAGAAAACTTTCATAAGCCCCAGCTATAATAACAAATCCTTGGGGAACAGGCATGTCTATTTTCAGCATTTCTCCTAGATTAGCAGCTTTTCCACCAACTAATTTTACATCTTTTATACCTAAATCAGAAAACCATCTGACATATTTATCCTCTAATCTTACCTCTTTTTCCTTTATCTTCATAAAACTATATAGAAACAAGATTAATAAAGTTTATTCTCTGCTCTCAATTACAATTCTGGCATGACAAGGCAGTTTTGCCTTGATTTTTTCTAATGATTTCACAGCAAGATTAGCAATTTTCTCACTTGAAACAGCTATCAAAAAAATCTCCTGCTCTTTTTTAATCATGGCTGCTCTTCCCATAGTAACTCCAAAACTAAGAGTCATTCCTGTCTGCATTCTGTCTGCACCTGCACCAGTCAGCATCTTATTCTCTCTTAAAATATGATGAGGATAAGCTCTAACTTCAAAATAATACTGCCCTAGAAAATTTTCCTCAAAAATCTTATGCAGATACTGTCTTGCAGACTCTAAAGCATTGTCTCTAATCAATACTTTATCGCTAGAAATAAGCCTTATTATGTGTTTTAACTTGCCTTGCTCGTAATCTTGTACTGCGCCCATTTTAAATCTAACAATTTTCTGAGGCGGAATAGTTTTTATATAACTCTTGCTCTTCTTGCTTGACTTTCTGGTATAAGGCCTTGTATATTTTTTGCTGTATGAAGACGCTTTTCTTAGTGCCATTTTTACCTTTTACCTCCTGAGAATTCAGCCTCTAAATCCTCACATATTCTTTTCCCATCATTATCTATTTGTCTCCAAAAATGTTTGCAGCTTTCTGGATTATAGCAAACATTTTTGGCATGTGTAGAAATATGTTTTCTAGGAACATCTTGCACTTGCAATTCTCTCAGATAGTCGCAGACAAACATTTCAGTAGGATCTTGTATGCAATATTTACATTGGCTCATTTCAGTTTTCATCCTACGCTGCCTCTAGTTTAGAATCTTTAGTTCTTGGTTTGCACTGTCCAGTTCTTCCACTGCAGACATCATTATGAATTTTTTCTGCTTCATTCTCTCCCATTACTGCAACTAAATTCTGATAAACTAAACAGTTTTTGCAATACTCATGTATCATTTTCCCTCTTTAATATCAACTTCTTCATTTAAAGCCTGTCCTGGCAAACCTTTCTCGAATATGGCTCTAACAAGCCCTTTATTTCCATGTGCTCCAGATATTTTTCCTTTAATCTGCTTCTTTAATTTCCCAGGAGAAGTCCATACAACTTCTTTTCCTAGCATTTTAGAAGCTTCTTCCCTGTTTTTTGCAGAAACATCTATTAAAAAATGCCTTTCATGTATGGTGTGTCTTCCTCTTCTGAATTGTATTATTTTTCCTTTCATATTCCAAACCTTTTGTTTTAGAATATAAAACATTAAAGAAACGGATTTATAAACCTTATTAAAACTCATTAAGGAACAACAAAATATCAATGCTAATACTATTAGTTAATAAATAGCTAACAAATAAATTAATCACAATCATATAAACTACATTTTTAATTAAGTATTTTATAGCATTAATAATCAACTAAAAATCTTATTACAAAACAATTTCAAAATTGCCAAGATGTTTTTTTAATACATCAAACAATTTTTCATTTATGCTTACTCCAGGCTTTTTCTTCTGCTCTTCTAGTGCTTTAGTTAGCTCTTCAACATTGGATTCCAAAACTTTTCCTTTTTCTATATCAACTCTAAAAATTTTGCTTTTATCAATAAGAAAAGCCTTATTCTCGCCTATAACTAGCTCATAATCCTGTTTCTCTGTTTTCAGCAAGAGCCTGCTTTTTCTCAATTCTATTAAGTCACATCTCTGATTATATTCAATTAGATGATTTATCAAAATAGAAGAATTTTTTCTTGCCTCCTCGACTTCGTGTCTTGCAAGCTTTCCTTTCTTAAATTCTTCCTTGGCTTTCTTTATATCTTTTAATATGTGCAGATAATTCTCTGGCAGCTTTCCTTTTTTAATAAACTCGCTTTCAAAGCTCTTCATAAGCTCATCTTCTGATTTCTTGTTGAAAATTGCTCTTAGCAAGTCAAAAACTTGTGCATAAATGTCCTCTATTGTTTTTTCCTGGCTTCTTTTTTCTATCTGCTCTCTCAAAGCCTTTAATCTTTTGAGAAATTGTTCAGCTTCTTCTAAGAACTTGTCAACATCTTTTCCAGGAATTTCTTTTATTTTTTCATGTTCAAACTCTTTGTAAGTTTTGACTATTCTTTCTAAAATATCCGCATACTTAGTTTCAAGCAACTTTTCCTTTTCAACAAAAGTTTCTCGAAAAATTCTTGGTGCCTCTTTTGCAGTAGGTGGAGGCAAACCATAAAGCATTAACAATGCTTGTGCAGGAGTTAAAATACCCCAATAAATATCGCCTATAACTAAATCTGTAAGAACTCTCCTGACATTCTGCCCTACTTTTTCTCCCATGCTCATAAACATATCTATTGCTTCTGGACTAGGCTTAAGTTTGCCCATTTTCAACAGCAATTTCCAGGGCATAAATGTTCCCTTATCATATAGAGGAACTCCATCTCTGATAAAAGTGAAAATAACAGGATGTGCATCTTTAACAGACTCCCAGAACTCAGTCAGAATATAAATCTGAACATTCAGTTTGTTTTTTACACCTGCAAGCTCGCCAGCTTCTACAATATAGCTGTAAATTATGCTCCTTAATTTTTCTTTTAATTCCAGCCTTGGCATTCTTTTAACATCAGTATCATCTATAATACAATAAACATCGACATCGCTTGTTTTTGTTGCATCACCTCTTACTAAACTTCCTGCAATAACATAACTGACAACGTATCTTTCAAACTTTCTTAATACAAGAGATTTGTGAATTTCTGAAACTCTTAAGCTGCCTAAAAAACCCTTGTCAAACAAAGGAAAAGACATAGCAACTGCAGAAATAATATCGTATTTGCCATCTAAGCAGTAATTCCAGACATCTACAGGAGTTTTAATATGAACCCATATTTTAGGTTTCATATCTTTTATATCTTTGACTAAATCCTGCTTTATTTTTGGAATATCTTTAAAATTATCTTCTGGTACTAAGATAAGAATGTGAATAGGCTTCTTCTTTGTTTCCTCTTCTGGAACTTGCTCTTCTTCCTCGATTTTCTCTGAAGATTGTGGAGGCAGGATTCCTATCGCTATGGTGAAATTATACTTTTTCAGAACTTTTTTCTTGAATTCTTCCAACTCTTTTCTTGTTTTCTCCATCTCTTTTTTTGCTTCTTCAGGAATCTCCCCAGGAATTTTTTTCTGATAATCCAAGCTAATATCCTTGATTTCGTCCTGTAAATTTTCCTTTTTCTTGCTTTCTTTTTCAGTTGCCATAGGAGAAAGAAAATTTATGCATATTTAAAGTTATTGAAATGCCAAATTTTAAAAACATCTTAAACCTCAGGATTAAAGGACCCGTAGTCCAGTGGTTAAGACGTCTCCTTTACACGGAGAAGATCAGCGGTTCGATCCCGCTCGGGTCCACTAATAAGCCTTATATGTGCTGCTTTTTCATTTCACAAGTTTTTTAAATCAATTTTAACATTAATTAAAAGGAAAAGCAAAATGAAAAGAAATACAACAATTATGCTTATTTTAATTATCTTGATAATAGGGGTTATATCTGTAATAACCTATCTTAAAGATAATAAGTTAGATGAAGAATTGGCAAAATGCATAGCTTCTAAATCTCAGTTATATGTAAAAACAGGCTGCGCCCACTGCCAGCAGCAAGAGCAGATTCTAGGCAGCTATCTAAGCTATTTTAATGTTACAGATTGTTTAATTAGTACAGGAATATGCACTGATAAGATGATAGAATTCATTCCTGCCTGGATTATTAATAACCAAAAATATTACGGAGTTAAAACTCCAAAACAACTTAAAGCACTTACAGGATGTTAAAATGGCTGATTTAAGCTTGGTTTCAATAATGGGATTGGCTATAGTTGATGCTATAAACCCGTGTGAATTTGCAGTTATGGCTTTAGTTTTAATGTCGATTTTGCTGGCAAACCCGCAAAACAGAAAAAAGGTTTTGTATGGCGGCTTGGCTTTTACACTTGCTGTTTTTATTATGTATTTTCTTTATGGTTCGCTTATGGTTCAGTTTTTTTCTCGTCTAATTCCTATAACAGGAAAATTTTCCTTATATGTTTTTAAAGGATTTGGCTTATTTGCCATAATTCTTGGATTATTGAACATAAAAGATTATCTTAATTATAAACCTGGCTCGCTAGCAACAGAAATGCCTCTATCTTTCCGGCCAAGAATGAGAGCACTAGTAACTAAAATAACAGGTGTAAGAGGAGCTTTTATCATCGGCTTATTTGTTTCTATATTCCTGACTCCATGCACCATGGGCCCTTATATTATTGCTTCTGCAAAATTGTCAGGAATGTCTTTCCTTGCCACTTTACCTTATCTTCTAATCTATAATTTAATTTTCATTCTGCCAATGATAGCTATAACTTTGATCATTTATCTTGGAGTTACTGAAATAGAAAAAGTTTCTGGCTGGCGTGAGAGAAATATCAAGAAGTTGCATCTAGCTGAAGGAATAATTCTTATATTGCTAGGGATAGCTATGGTTACTGGCTTGATTTAAAACTCCATCTCAATTCTTAACTCGCCAAGAGCGAGGGTAAACTTGCTGATCATCATAAAATGCCTGGCAATACTTCTCTCTTCTCCTGTCTTTTTCTTAAACTTGTAATGCTCTTCGTAAACAGCCCTGTCCCCCTCTCCGAACTTAATTGCTTGCTCCCTGTCAAATTTGTAAAATAAACTGTAATAAGTTTCAAAATGCTCTCTTACTTTTTCAGCGAATGGAAGAACCTCTTTAACAGGCTTTTTAGAGACTGCAAGATGCTTTCCAATATACTTAAACTCATCACCAAGCAATTCAAGCAAGAATAAAGTTGAAAACAATAGGCCTTTATCTTTTTCTGGAAAAGATGTGTTTATTTTGTTTAATATTCTGCAGCAATAATCAACAAATCTGTCTATGTTTAAATCAATTGTGTGTATATCCTTACACAAATCTTTATTCCCAATTTCATTTTTCTCGGTTGCCTCAATCACTCTTTCAAAAAGCTGGAAAACAACAAGAAAAATTCTTCTTAATGAATTATCAAACTCTTTTGATGTAAGTTCCCCCATCTCCTTTACAATTATATAATCCTCTTTCACATCAAGTATTTCCATCCCCACAAATCTGTCAACTAATGACTGAATTGCAACTAAAAGAGGCCTTAAACTTACTTTTTCCCCTAATTCTGCATAATCAAATTGTGTAGTATAATAATGATAAGGGTCTTCATACAATTTCTTGTTCTTATTAAAAACTATTTTAATCTCGTTGCATCCTGCACGATAAGCTCCCTGAAAGAATCTCCATAATAAAGGAATAGTAAATCTGTCTATATCAATAACTGCTTTTTTTTCTGTTGCTCTCTCAATGCCATTTAAAATAAGCGCATTTTCTCTTTCATAAGCATCTATCTCGTCGCCAGATTTCAGATTCAGCTTTTTAACCCACTCAGAAGGCAAAGTGATTGTCAAAGTATTATGCCCTTGTTTAATTATTTTCCTTTTCATCTTACATATCCTATATACTAATAGTCCACTATATTTAAATCTTTGTTCAATATACACAATAGTGAATACAAGGACATATATATCTTATATTGAATAGGCATAAATAAATAGTTTTATTATACTTTCTATGACAAATCAAGATTTAGAAGCTGTAGCAAAAGAGGCAGTTGTTGTAGGAGTTGCAGATACCACTCTTATAAGATGTGATTATTGCCACAGATTAAGAAAACCAGAGCATATAAAATATAGTTCTACAGGCAGACCCTATTGCAATGACCAAAACCCAGACTGTAATTGGATGGCAACAGAAGATTAAACCTTGCTTATATCTTAACAAACCCTTTTCAATATGATGTATATTTATTCTATTCTTAAATATCTTTAATCAGAAAAATATTGACAAAGAATAAGTTTTCAGGGCATGTGGTATGTTTATGGTATTTCAAACAACTGCTGAAGGGGAGATTTTTCTGCAGTGTGTTCAAGCAAATGGAAGTAGCAATGGAGTGGGAGTTGTTGTTATCAGAAATTCAGGCAGTGAAGCATATACAGTGTATAAGTATTTATTCGAAGGGAATAGAGCAATTCCTGACGGACAAAAAGTGTTTAGTGATTCTAGCAGAATTGCAAATCACATAGCATTTCAGGCTTATGTAAGAGAATTGACAAATGCGGAAGCTATCCCCTACATCCCTGATACAGAAATTATCAGAGGGAGATTTGCCAAAAACCTAGAAGCTGCACTAAAAGAACATATCTAAAATGAAAAAAATCTCTGTAATTGGAAATCTTTGTACTGACTACTATCCTCTTCATCCATCCAGCGTAGACAGAATAAAAAGCATAACCACCAAAAGAGGCATAGTTCTGGATAAAAGTCCAAAACAAATAGTTGACTGCATTGAAGAGATTATAGAAGAAGCACTAGAAACAGAGGTTTTTATAAAAAGATTTGGTGGCGGGGGCTATAACTCATTACAAGCTTTAGTGAGAATTAATGATAATGGAATAGTTATTAGTTATTATGATTTAACAGCATGCCCAGATACAAAGCAAAATTCAGGGGTTAGGTATAACTACAGGGGGCTATGCCAAGTCAGTTCAGCACTAATACTTGACAGTGACGGGGAAAGAAAATCAATAAAAAATGAAAGGCGGGATAAAACAGCTGAGTTAAGGGGTTCAGATTTAGAGGAGTTAACGAATAATCTAAATGAAGCAGAAATAATTCTTGCAAACAGCATAGGAAATTATGAGATTGCAGAACAAATAGGAAAAGTAGGGGGAGAAAAATATACAGTCATAACAAAAAATCTTTCTGAAGAAAATTTAGGCCAAAGCAATATGCTTGCAAATTCAACAGCAATAATAGATATAGAAGAAGCCAATGCTGTTGGCTGCAGCACAGAAAGAACAGACGATAATATTTACATTATAGCAAGAAAAATAAAAGAATTGGGTGCGAAAAAAAGTGTAATCACCTTAGGAAGCGACGGTGTTGCTTTTCTAAACTCTGATGGCGAGATAGTGGTGAGAGCAGTAAATAGACAGATAGAAGCTAAAGTTCAACGAAATATAGGAGCATACCATATTCCAGTAACAGGAGCTGGCGATTTCTTTGCTGCTGCACTGGCTTATTATTCAGGAGTTAAAAATTACAATCTTGAAGCAGCGGTTATTTTCGCACAAATGTTTGTGATAAGAAACAAACTAAGATTCAGAGATATAAGAGAATTTAATTTCGAAAGGAGAAAAATCTTGCAAGAAGCTTATGTACGTTAATCAGTCTGCTTAATCCAAAAACATTTATAAAATTGTTTTTCTTAGTAAAAGAAAAAGAGGCAATTGGAAACACATATTTTAGAGTATAGAAATAGTTAAATAGGCATTCTATTTGTTGAAATAATGTGTGAAATAACTGATGGTTTTTACGAAGCTCATTTAAGAGATATGACTTTATTCTGCTATGTCCATAGGACAAAAGAAGGAGTTGTTTTAGCAGACTTGCCAGATGGACAAACCTGGCCTGTTACAGAGACAGGACGATGGCCTTCTTATATTCGTCCTAGCCTTTTAAGACCAACAGACCCTAAAGAACATACTGATAAAGCTTTAGGTCTAATTAAATTTATTTTTACTCATCTCATAGAATTAGAAAAGGCAAGAGCAAATGAAAGTTCTTTAGTAACTTCATAATTTCTAAAGCCCTTTATTATATTTCCATTCACTATGCCCGAACTGAATAATTAAGTCAAAATCTTTCTCATCTACTTGAGGAATATCACAAGCTCCAAAACAAGTTCCTAGAAAGATAAAAAACTGAACATTTTTGCATTTTTCTTCAAGATAATCTACAACACTAGTAGAATATGGCTTTAATCCATCAGGAAACTGCAATAATACTCTTTTTTCTTTCTCTTTCTTAACAGTTTTTATTATTCTAGCTAGCTCTAAGTCATATTCTTGTTCTATTTCCTGAATTGATTTTTTTATCATTTATTAATAAATATAACGAAAAGTTTATAAACATTAACTGCTTATGAACATTACTTGATGAGGGAAGATGCTCTCCATGAGCTACACTGCTTTCAGATTATAATTTAAATATAAATGGTTTTAAAGATTTATGCTAACGCTGCTCAGGCAAATTAAATCCATATGCTTTTAAAACCTCTTTTCTAGCCTCAGAATAAGGCATCTTTTTATACTCTAATAGAAAATTAATATATCTAAGCGAGCCAAAAACCTTTTCAAACTTTTTGCCTGTGGCAGATGAAAATATCCTGCAAATCTCATAGGTTCTTGTTTCTGCTATATCTAAAGTATTTTGCATGTCTTGAATAAAAGATGAAGGAACAGGAGTAGTTACAAGCCCAACCGCACTACTAATACTCGACAAGGTTTTTTCAGAAAACCCACGATCTAAACTGTATGTAACTATTGAAGTATCGCCTGCTAAGCCTCTTACTAGAGTGATATCTACAATAGGCTCTATATTGAATGCAGCAAAAAAATCTCTTTTTTCATCCCTTCTAACATGAGAGACTTCAAGCCCAACTACACTCGCAAGATCTCTTTCAAAAATCGTATCAGCTATATGCCCAAATCTAGCTAAAACCCAACAACTTTCATAGTTCCACCTTAAATCTTGTTCGTTTATTTCAAAACTGAAACCTCTGCTTATTCCCATTTGAAAAGCACAAAAACAAGCTTTAAAAATCATTCTTAACTAAGAAAACTATGATACGCCAACCAATAGTTACAGTAGCAGGACATGTCGACCATGGAAAGACAACTCTACTAGATAGGATAAGAAAAACAGAGGTAGCAGAAAAAGAAGCAGGTAGAATTACTCAAAAAATCTCTTTCACCTTATTTCCAGCTGAAAACATAAAAAAAGGCTGCCTACTCCTAGATAAATACAATATTCCACTAAAAATTCCTGGTTTCTTATTTATAGACACACCAGGACATCAGGCATTTACTAATTTAAGAAAGCGTGGAGGTAGTTTAGCAGACTTGGCTATTTTAGTTATAGATATAAATGAAGGAATTATGCCTCAAACAGCTGAAGTTCTAAGCATACTAAAACAGAATAAAACCCCCTTTATTATTGCATTAAACAAAATAGACAACATTTCTGGATGGAGAAAACTAGATGATGATATTAAGAGAAGTATTGAGTTGCAAGCTTCTCATGTTCAGGAGCAATTCCAAGAAAAGCTTTACAAAACAATATCATCTTTACAAAGTCACGGATTTAAGGCAGATTTGTTCTATAATGTTGATGATTTTACAAAAAAGTTTGCACTAGTTCCTGTTTCAGCAAAAACAGGAGAGGGAATTCCAGAACTGTTGATGACATTATGCGGATTAAGCCAGAAATTCCTAAGCAAGCAGCTAAGTCTAGGAGAAAAAGCAAAAGGAGTCATTTTTGAGATTAAAAAAGAGAGAACAATAGAATATATCCAGGCAATTCTTTATGATGGCAAGCTAAAACAAGGACAGGAAATTGCAATTGCCACATTTGACAAGCCAATTATAGCTAAAATAAAGTTCTTAGAAGAAGTAATGCCTCTAAGTGAAAGATTCCAGAACAAAAAAGAAGTTAGTGCTGCGACTGGGATAAGAATGCAGATAACTAATACAGAGAACATTCTTCCTGGTATGCCTTTTATTGCTTATGACAGCAACATGCAAGAAGTTGAAAAAGAATTCAAAAAAGATATAGCTGGAATTAAAACCGATGATGAAGGAATAGTAATCAAAGCTGATAGCCTAGGAAGTTTAGAAGCGCTGCTCATCTTATTAAAGCAAAGCAACATAAAAGTTCTGAAAGCAGGAATAGGAAAGATAAACAAGCACGACGTTTCCCTGGCAAAATCAAATCAGGAAACAAATCCTCTAAACTGTATAATTTTGGGGTTTAATGTTGAAGTTGAGGAAGAGGCAAAATCAGATGTAAAAATTTTGATAGATGAGGTTGTTTACAAACTTATTGATGACTTAAAAAAATGGCAGGAAGAAAAGAGAAAAGAAATAGAAAGAGAAAAAATGCTTGGATTAGCAAGCATTTTCAAACTGGAAATTCTAAGCAATTATGTTTTCAGGAATTCAAAGCCTGCTATTTTCGGAGTTAAAGTTTTAGCAGGAAAGCTAAAATCCCAAAGTCATTTAATTAATGAGCAAAATGAATCAGTAGGAAGAACAAAAGCAATACAATCTGAAAGCAAAACTCTAGATGTTGCTAGTTCAGGGCAGGAAGTTGCAATCTCTGTTCCAGGAGTTACATTTGACAGGCAACTGAAAAGTTCAAAATTTCTATATTCAGATTTAACAGAGCAGCAGTTTAAGAAATTCAAGGAAAATAAAGAGCTTCTATCAGGAGAGGAAATAAGAATTCTCCAGGAAATTGCAGTCATAAAGAGAAAAGAAAAGGCAGTTTGGGGAGTGTAATATGAATAAATTCATACAATCATTAATTAGTAATCTAGGAAATATGATGATAGGGATTGCAGGAGGGTTTGTCGTGTTTATTGCTTCAAAACAAAAAATAAAATTGGTTTGGAAGATTTGTTTATTATTAATTTTTGTAATTTTAATTGCCTTAACTTTAACAATAATAGAGCATGGATTAAATTTAATACCGTAAACTAAATCTTTAAAAACCCACAAAAATATCAGGTTCTATGTTCAAGATAAATATCTCAAATAAAGAAAAAACTTTCAAGATAGAAACAGATACAGAGGCTTTGATTGGAAGGAAAATAGGCGAGAAGATTGAAGGAAAAGAGCTGAAAAAAGAGCTAGAAGGCTATGAGTTAGAAATAACAGGAACCAGTGATATTGCAGGATTTCCAGGTTCTAAGAAAATTGAAGGCTCTAATTTGAAAAAAGTTCTTCTCAAGAAAGGCTTTGGAATGAGAAAAAAGCCTAGAAGAGAAGGAAAAAGAGGAAGCAAGAGGCTTCCAAAAGGATTAAGATTAAAAAAATCATTAAGAGGAAACACAATAAGCAAAGATACGATTCAGATTAATACTAAAGTAATAAAATCAGGACTCAAGAATCTTGAAGAAATATTTCCAGAACAAAATAAGCCAAAAGAAAAAGCAGTTGAGCAAGAACAGACAAAAGAGAGCGAGTAAATAAAACAACAATAAAATATAAAAACAATACAAACATTTTCAAAGGGAGTTTGATAATTAATAAATAAAAGTAAAAACAAAAAATGCCAGAAGATAAAGAAAAACCAGTTGAAGAGAAAAAGAAGAAAGAAAGAAAAGGTAAAAAAAAGCATCTCAATAAACCATCAAGTGAAAGATGGAAAAAATACAAAATTGAAGGAGATAAAGTTATCAGAGAAAAACACTGCCCAAGATGCGGGCCAGGAATATTTCTTATGAAAGCTGATAATAGGCTGTATTGTGGCAAATGCCATTATACTGAATTTGTATCTGAGGCTAAAAATAAGTAATCTACGAAGATGCAAACTCACTGAATTTGTAAGTAAATAAGATAATTAGATTTTTATACTCAAAATTCCTAGTCATACTAAAGAGAGGTAAAAATGAATCTCAATCTAAATAAGATAGTAAAATATCTTATATATTCTGACTTGATTTTCTATACTGGATGGGGGCTAATCTCTCCGATATTTGCCATTTTTATTGTTAATAACATAGCTGGTGGAAATGCTTTTGTTGTAGGAATGGCAGCAGGAATACATCTTGTTGTCAGAAGCATAGTAAGATTATTAGCAGGAGTTTATGTTGATAAGAACAAAGGCTTGAAAGATGATTATTCATGTTTAGTGTGGGGTTTATTTGTTGCATCACTGGTTCCAATTGGATATATTTTTGCAAAAACTCCGATGCATATCTATGTCCTACAAATAATATTAGGAATGGCCCTAGCTATTTCAACTGCTGGCTGGACAGGAATTTTCTCAAAAAACATGGATACAGGAAAAGAGAGTACAGAATGGGGAATAGATGCAGCCGCAGTAGGTTTAGGCCCAGGAATTGCTGCTGCTCTAGGAGGAATTGCTGTAACTTATTTCTCATTTAATTTAGTCTTTATTGCAGTAACAATTGTGGGAATAATAGGAGCATTACTTCTGCTCGTAATAAAAAAAGATATAATACAAAGAAAAATGACTAAAGAAGAGCTTTTAAGAATGAGGCAAGTTTACAGATTAAAGAAAAACCACACAAGGCTGTAGGATAAAAATACTAATTCAATAAATAAAAAATATATTTCTTAATTCCCCACTGCCATTATATAATTATTATTGTTTAAATCTTAGCATTAATTTATAGGATTAGTTATTCCCTACCAATATAAGTATAATAAGATAAAGTTATGAATATAAAAAAGTGGTAGCAGATATTAAATAATAAATGCTAATAATCCACAAAAACTAATTCTAGTTTTATAAAAATTAAAAATTAATTTATCTCTTTTTTGGTGCACCTTTGGCAAGAATTACTTTCAACCCCTCAATTCTTTTTCCATCTCTGCCAAATGCTTCATCAACAACAATTACACTAGAAAATTTACCGGTTTGCCTGTACTCTCTTGCTTCTTCCTGCGCTTCATCGGCATTCACATTTGTTAACCAATAATAACCTTCAGAAATTTGTTTAGCATATGCTTTTTGCATAACCAATGTTCCTTCTCGTGTTCTTTCCATTTTTCTTTTTCTCCTTAAATTAAGTGATTATAAACCCTAGAGAAGGCAGGTTCAGCAGATCAAAAGAGTTGCCAAACTGCCTCCTCTGGGGAAAAAGAGGTGATAATAATCTTAATTAATCCGAGTTTATAAATCTTTCGGTTTTGTTACCATTACACAATAACACCAGTTTTTAATTGCCCTGGATAAGCGTTTCTACCAGTCACTAAACTTTTTACTAGCCCTTAATCCTGGTAAGCGAGGAAACTTAAGCTTTATAAGTTTTATTATGCTGAAAAATATGTTATGGAAGAATCAAAAGAGCTGAAAGAAGCCAAACTAGGACATATAGAAATTTATGACTTGCTAACTAGTAATGAAGTCAGCTGGCAGGCTATAATTTATGACTTGATAAACACAGAACAGCTTAATCCATGGGATGTAGACTTAGCTCTGCTAGCCAATAAATACATAGAAAAAATAAAACAGTTGGAAGAAGCAAACTTCTTCATTTCTAGCAAGATACTTCTTGCTGCATCTATTCTTTTAAGGCTAAAATCAGAAATTCTGCTCTATAAATATATAAAAAATATAGATGAAATCTTGTTTGGCAAAAAAGAAGAAACAAAGCCTATAGAAAGAATAGAAATTAATGAATCAGAGCTGCCTTTACTCTATCCAAAAACCCCTCTGCCAAGATACAGAAAAGTATCTCTGCAAGAACTAATGTCTGCATTGGATAAGGCAATGAGTACTGAGACAAGAAAAATAAAAAGAGATGTAGATAATGTTGAAAGGCAGAGAAATGCGCAAATTGTCCTGCCTAGAACAAGAATAAACATAAGAGAAAGAATAAGAAAAGTTTATTCAAAAATCATAACTGCATTCAAGAAGAAGCAGTCTAAAATAAGCTATTCAGAGCTGACAGGAAATGAAAAAAATGAGAAAATAGCATGCTTTCTGCCTGTTCTTCATCTTGACAATCAGGAAAAAGTCTTTCTTGAACAGGAAAAGCATTTTGCAGAAATTTATGTCTGGCTCTATTCTCATTACCAAAAGCGCAAGGCAAGTTTACCTCCAGAACAGCAGCTTGAAAAAGAAATCGAGTTAATAGAAGAAGCGGGATTTGAAAATCCTCTAGCTGGATTTTTCAGTATGATTGAAAGAGCTTAAACAGATTTAAATATTCTTATTTCTATTTTGCTATATGGATTTTAATTTGGATAAAGGACAGCACATGCTGATTGATAAAGAAATTGTCAAGAAAGAAATCAGTTCTGCTGAACTGTCTGGCAAAGATAATGTAATTGAGATTGGAGCAGGAAAAGGCATTTTAACAAACGAACTTGCAGTTCATTCAGGAAAAGTGCTTGCATTTGAACCGGATAGAAAATTTCAGCCTTATCTGGATAATGTTGCTAAAAAAAACAATAATGTGAAAATTATTTATGGTGATGCTTTAAAATATAACTGGAAAGAGTATAACAAGCTTGTTTCTAATATTCCTTATTTTATTGCTGGCCCTCTAATGCTCAAACTTCTAGAAGAAAATATTGAGTATGCTATTTTGCTAGTAGGAGAAAAGTTCAAAAACAATTTGATCGAAAAAGAGAATAAAACAGGAGTTATTGCTAGCTTATTCTTTAATATTTCTGAACTGACTTTTGTTGATAAATCTTGCTTTAATCCTCAGCCAAGAGTAAACTCATATCTAGTAAAATTAGTAAGAAAAAATAGCTTAAATATACAAGAAAAAACCTTGCTTAAAATTATAACAAGTAAAGGCAAGATAAAAAATGCACTAATTTCTTCATTAATGAATTTAGGCGGGACAAAGAGACAGGCAAAAGAGCTTGTAGAAAGTTTAGGAATAGATAAACCTATTCTTAACAAGCCAACTCAGAAAATTACCAAGAACTTTATTCTCAGATTGAAGGAGAAACTAAAAAGCCTTTCTTTATAATTAGGATTTTAAAATCCTATGGCTGGTTTCTTTAGCATAATTGAAAGTTAATTTAACTGAAAAATTTCGCAGAAGTTTTAGGGTGGTTTTTAATGCAGTTTGTTTTGATGTTATTTATCTGATTAGCAGTCTCTTTACTAAAATTTTTAAAATCTCTTATATCTTCTGTTGCTCTTTCTAATTTGTGCATAGCCCATCCAGCTAAATAAACTATCCCGAAATAAAGAGCATATTCAAACAAGTCAGGGGTACTTAAAATTCCAGAAACTTTTAATATAACCCAAATTAAAATCAAACCTAAAATAATCCATGCTAAGATATCCCACAAACCTAAACCTTTTTTGTGCATATTGTAATAAATCACCTGCTCTTTATTAAATTTTCTATTTCAGCTTTTCAATTAATGCTTTTATTCCCAGCATTTCTTCTTTTCCTGTTTTCATATCTCTTAGCTTGATTTTTCTTTTCTTAACTTCCTCGCTTCCTAGAAAAATCACTTGCTTTATATTGTAACTGTCAGCATATTCTAGTGCTTTAGTTGGCTTTCCATACATAAGCAAGCAAGAAATTCCCTGTTTTCTCAGTTTTTCAGCTAATTTCACAGCTTCCTTATCCTTACCTATAGATATAATCAAAACTTTTTTCTCATCAGTTTTAATTCTAGCTAGCTGGCTTAATCTTTCCAAACCAAAACTTATCCCTGTTGACTGAATATTATTTATCAAATAGCTCCCACCTGCTGCAATTGTCTCTTTCACCTCTTTGCTTTTTACCTCAAAAACACTTCCGTTATAATATGATAAACCTCTTGCCAAACTTGGTTGAAAATTTACTTTTACACCATATTCCTCGCAAGAATCAACAAGCTCTCTCATCTCCTTATAGCCAGTTAATCTTCTAAAAAAACTAAGATTCTTATCAAGCAACTTAAACAAGGTAATTATCTTGCCTTTCTCAATAAACTTAGCAAGATTGGATTTAACAGCATCTTCTCCTTGCTTGTCAATCTTGTCTATCTCTCTTAATACAAATTCAACATTATCTATTCCTAGACTTTTAATAATTGAATTCAGAAGTTTTCTGCTGTTTACATTAATCTCAGCATTTATTCCTAGTTCTTTCATTATTTTAGCAGTTAAAGAAATAATTTCTGCTTCATCTCTTATGCTGCTTCCTATAACATCAATATCTGCCTGAGTAAACTGCCTAAATCTATTGCCAGTTATAGGCTCGTCTCTAAATACCTCTCCTATCTGATATCTTTTATATGGCAATTTTTTGTTTTGAGCTAGTCTTTTTAACTGAAATGTTAGCTCATATCTTAAAGCAAGATTTCTTTGCCCTTTATCCTTTAGCTTAAAAATATCAGAAACTGCTTCATCAAATTCATTATCCCCTCTAACAAATTCTTCCTGTTCTATTATTGGAGTTTCTGCTGGCTCAAATCCATAAAGTTTGAAAGTTTCCTCTATAATTCTTCTTATTGCTGCTCTTTTGCTAGCTTCTTCTCCTGTATAATCGCGAAATCCACGAACTGTATCTATCATTTTATTTTACCTCGTTTTAAGGGTGAAAGCAGGGAATCGAACCCTGGCCTAAAGTGCCACAGACTTTTATGCTGCCGTTACACCACATTCACCATTAAGTTGCGGATATCTATTCCTCCAGTCATTTACTTTATTTAAATTTTTAGGACTACTCCACCCTATTAGTTTTTCATATTTTTTTAATGTTTCTACACCATACATTGTTATTCTCCCATAACTATCATTGAAATATATCCCGGGGTTAAAACCAAACATTTTTAAGATTTCCCCAACATCTCTTATTAATTTCTTCGAGGTAAGCTGTAATTCTATTTGTGGATAGTACTTCTCATAACCATATCTTGTTTTAAAAGATACACAACCATCGGTATCAAATAAGCCCCTTAAAAAGGCTCCTAGTATCTCCTCTCTATTAACTTTTAACGCCTTTGGAATCTCTATATTATACTTAGGGCTTGTTTTTATTCCAAGAACTTTTGTTTTAAACTCCCATAAAGCCTTTGAATAAATCTCAAAACCATAACTATCACCAAAATCTTTTAAATTAACATCTATGTTATACAATTTCTTAAATAATGGCTTGATATAATTTATATAATACTCCTTCTCGTTGTTCAAATTTCCTTTTAATCGGTAATCATATTTTCTTGAAGATAAAAAACCATCTCCAAACTGCATTCCTATTTCTTCAGCTAATTCTGGTGTTATTTTATCTGGCAGTTTTATTTCCTTTTTAATGTCGGATTCGCTATAATTTATTTTTGATATAGCTAAAATCAAATTATTTCTTTTATATCTTATTTTTATTGAATCTAAAAATTTTTTCTGTTCCCCGAAGCACCTCCTCCCTATAACAAGCTCTTCATTTTTTATTTCGCCCTTGTACTTTTTTAGCATCTCGTTTTCATTCTCATTTAAAATGATAAGAATTTCTTTGAATACCTTGTAAGGAACATTGCAAAGTTCAAACATATAAGATTTGCTCAAGGTATTTTCATTTAACTTTAACTTTCTTGCTAGATCTTTCCAGCTTAGCTTTGATTTGTTTTTCAGGTATTTAATAAACTTCTTTTGGTTTTCAGTAGGAAAAGATACTCTTTTATTCATCATAACTATAAGAAACAGCGATATATAAACATTGCGTTCTGCCATTAAACTACAACCGCCATCAAATAACTTAAGTTTGTTTGACTTAAAAATCTTATCCTGAGAAATATAGCAATAGCTAAATAAACTGCATTCAGGCCAGATGAACTGACCTCCATGAATTTAATCTAGCTACCATAAAACAACAATATTTTAATAGTTTAAAAATTTAACTGTTAAATGGAATTTAAATTTTTTAGTTTATGGCTCTCATTAGTTTGCATAGTTTTTTTTATCCTCCAGCTTGTGATTCCAAGCTTAACCAATGCTCTAGTTTTAAATCAATCAAGTTTTATGCAGCCGTGGAGATTTATAACAGCTATTTTCTTACATGGCTCACTAGAGCATTTAGTCTTTAACCTGTTTGCCTTAATCTTATTTGGCTTGATTTTAGAGAAGCTAATAGGAAGCAACAAGTTTCTTGCCATATTCTTTTTATCTGGAGTTCTAGCCAATCTAATTGCAGTAAACTTCTATTCAAGCAGTTTAGGGGCTTCTGGAGCAATAATGGGAATACTTGGCGCGTTAACTGCTATAAGGCCAGGAATGACTGTCTGGGCATTTAACTTGCCAATGCCAATGTTTTTAGCTGCAATATTATGGGCTATAAGCGACATTCTAGGAATTTTCTATCCTCAGGGTGTAGGAAATATAGCTCATCTATCTGGCTTAGCCACAGGCTTAATTCTAGGATTTTATTTTAGATTTAAGCATCTCAAAAAACAGACATTAAGAGCAGAATATTCTAGAATAATTCTGCCAGAAGAATATATGCAAGACTGGGAAAACAGATTTATGAGAAGATAAATTTATAACTTATAATAATGTTTTATTCTCATGAATAAAAAGGATTTGATTTGCAAGTTGAAGCAACATAAATTTTCTGATAAAATAATTGAGGCATTTAAAAAAGTTGATAGAGAAGATTTTATTCCTCATGAACTTAAAAAGCAAGCTTATGAGGACATACCGCTTCCTATTGGTTATAATCAGACAATTTCTCAGCCATATACGATTGCTTTTATGTTGAACTTGTTAGATTTGAAAGATAAACAAAAAATATTAGAAGTTGGCTCTGGTTCTGGGTATGTTTTGGCTTTACTGGCTGAGCTATCTAGAGGTAGTAAGATTTTTGGTGTAGAAAGAATAAAGGAATTAGCTAAGAGTTCTAAAATTAGATTAGCAAATTATAAGAACGCAAAAGTTATTTACGGGAATGGGGTTAAAGGATTAGAGAGAGAAGCACCTTTTGATAGAATTCTTGTAAGTGCTGCTTCAAATAAGATCCCGCAAGATTTGATTAATCAACTGAAGATAGAGGGAATAATGGTTATTCCTGTTGGAAGTTCTATTTTAAGGATAAAGAAAAAAGCTGAGAAGTTAGAAATTAAAGAATATCCTGGATTTGTTTTTGTACCTTTGATTGAGGAATGATAAATGCCCCTGCCGTGCTTGAATTAAAACTATTACACTTTTTATTATTGGTATATTTCTTTAGGAACTTTGAACTCTTTGTTTGAGAAAACTATTTCTTCACATTGTTCTATTGCCTTCTTGCATATACTATTCATAGAATCATATTGCAAAGGCACATCCTCTATTCTTATTAAAGGACCATACCTCGCTTCTTCTCTTTTATCAACATCAGATTTTTCTTCTTTATCTCTATGGACAGTTATTCTATCTATAAATTCGTTTTCGTAATCAATTAGTTTATTATCTTTAACATATCGTAAAAAAGAAGCAGTGCATCTTTGGTTTCTGCTGGTAATTCCAAATTTTAAGAGTATAGCCAAAGCACAATAATAAAGAGTATAGTACCATGCTTCAGGAATCATATAATCAAAGCCATTTTTCTTATACAACTCGCATAATTGAATATTTAACTTTGCTTTTGCAAGATAGCTTTGTGCCATTTTTCCGTTAACCTTTCCAATAAGCAACCCTTTATGTTTCTTGCCTTTCTCTTCATCTTTTATTGCGCTTTCAAAACAATCTTTAATTTCATTATCTGTCATGTTATTAATTATAACCTCTTTTTAAGTTTCTTACAAACTTAATAAACTTTTCTTGCCCAAACAAAATACTTCCTTTTTTAAGAGCTTCTATAAAAGCAGGATTTTTCTGAGAAACAAGCTCTTCCCTAAGCTCCTCTTCTATAAAATTTATAGAATGAATTTTTTTAATCTGGGTTATCTGTATTTTCTCTATTATCTTATGTATCTCACTAAATTTCTTTTTATCTGAAACTACCCCAAGAATATCTATATCTCCTGCTTCTTTGGGAGAAGAAAGTATGCTTCCATATAAAATAAGAAAGTTTGTTTTAGCTTTTAGCTCAGAAAAATTAGCCAACCAGCGAGGATATTTTAGTGATTCTTCTGTCAAAAGCATAATTAGTACTTTCTCCACTAATGGATTTTCCCAATTTAATCTTACTAGGTATGCGCTTGTCTTTCCTTTTCCCACAGGTATAAGAATTATAAGTTTATCTGACTGAAGTTTTTTTAATGTCTTCCATATACCCATTCTAGTATTTCCTATCTCTTTTGAGAGAGAAGTTATAGTATGTTCTACAGAAAAATCTTTTAATACTATCTTCAAACACTCTCCTGACGCTTTATCCAATTTTGCCATTCTTGCATATACTTTGAGTTTATAGTTATAAACTTATAGTTTATAGTAGTATTTAAACATTTCTATTATGGCATATTAGCCATAATATTATGGCAAAAGACCATAACCCTTTTTTATTCCCGAACCATCAATTCATTTTTGAAAACCTAACCCTAAATGAACCTTTGAACAAGGGTATTATTTCAATGCTATTGGGGGTATTTGACTAAAATAATTCTTAAAAGCTTCCTAAAAATATGATTTTTATGACCTTTGAGTTATATCCTGACATTGCTGGAGAAGCACTACAAAAATTAAAAGAGGTTCTTAATTGGATTATCAATATAAAAAACGAGTTAGCTGAGAAAGATAAAAAGATTTATAAATATTAACTGTATTAATTGATTATGTATAAATGTGGTAATCAGAGGAAACCTGTTTTATGGTTATCTATTATTGGAGTTATTATTATATTTGTACTAATCTTTGCTATGTGGATGGGATACGGAGATTTAAGAAATTCAAGAGGGCAAATCTTAATATCTGGTTCTGAGATGAGTATTTGGATTAAACTTATTTTTACTATTGTGGGACTGGGCATAATTTATTTAGGATATGCACAATATCAACATCAAAAAAATTTAGATTTAAGGAATTAAAATGGTAGAAAAATCGTTTGGAGACAAGGCAGTAGAAGTTGGTTATAAGGTTGGTGGATGGGATTTAAGGTTTAAAGCAATTGGAATGTTCATTACGGGCATAATACTATTTATTTTTGGTATCATTTTTACATTTGTTTCAGGTTCGTGGGGGGTATTAATCTTTTCATTAATCGGTATTGTTGTAATTGTCGCAGGATGGTTTTCTTGGTGGAGAGCCAAGTCATTTGTTAAAGGAAGATACTATTAAATTAAAGTCATCTTAAGATATCTTAATCTTAAAATACGCTTAGAATAAGAAAAGGTTTTTAAATAGGGTTGGAGTATATAATAATATGAATAAGTTTATGCTGTTGACAATAATTTGTCTTGCTCTGATGGGTATTCTCGGTTTTGTTTATGCAGATGACCAATCAACCACTACTTGCATTGATAATTCTGGAAATTCAAATAATTATTTCTCAGCAGGAAATATTACTGCTTCAAATCTCGGCAGTGGAAAATCAAGATGATAAAGTCTCATTTCCGAAGACAAACTCACTAAAAAATGCCAAAATGGCTGCGTGGAATATAGAGATTTTGGCTGTGGCGAGATAACAGCCACCCCCCATAGTAGACTCTCATTGGGCGGGTGGCTCTAAATAATATCTAAAATGGAAAATAAATAATATTTTAAAGGAATCCAAGAAATAGTCAATTCCAGCCACTGGATTTTCTGACGTAAAACGTGATTATACGACGCTAAAATTGGTTAAAAACGCAAAATAGCCTGTCCCAAATATAGTGATTCCAGCCTGTAGGAGAAAGGTGGCAAATAACTATTTCTTTCAGAAAAGTTTATAAATATTGACAATTATCAATATGATTATGAAAGATAAAATTGGGCTTCTAAAAGCAATGGCAGATGAAACTCGATTTACAATCCTGGACTTTCTTCTTGGCGGAGAGAAATGCGTCTGCGAGATTTTTCCATATGTAAAGAGAACTCAATCAACTGTTTCAATTCATCTGGGTAATTTAGAAGATGCGGGCGTTCTTGAATCAAGAAGAGAAGGTAAAAAGATTTTTTATAAAATTAAAGATAATAGAGTTTGTGATATTTTCAAGGCACTTGGTAACTCTAAGGGTAAAAAATTAAAACAAGATTGTTGTTGTAAAAAATGAATAAAAAGTATATTTATGCAGGAATAGGAATTATAGTAATATTATTATTGATTTTTACAATTCCTAAATACTTAACTGGAAACGTAACTGCTTCTGGAACTAAAATCTCATCTAATGTCGAAAAAATAGAGGTTTATCATTTCCATGCAACTAGTCAGTGTTCCTCTTGTATTGCTGTTGGAAAGCTGGCAGAAGAGACAATTAATACTTATTTTGCAAATGAATTAAAGTCTGGAAAGATTGTTTTTGCTCATGTTAATGGAGATTTAGCAGAAAATAACCAATTGGTTAAAAAATATGGAGCTACTGGCTCTTCTTTATGGATTGGAATAACTTACAAAGATGGAACTTTTACAAAAGAAGAAAATGTCAATGTTTGGTATAAGATAAACAACAAACAAGATTATATGAATTATTTAAAAGATGTGATTGAAAGTAAGCTTTCTGGAGAGTAAATGTCTTTAATGGCTTTTATGGAGACGATGGGAACAAACAGCTTCCCGTTAATTGCTGCCTTTTTTATCGGATTAATGACTGCTTTTAGTCCATGCCCACTAGCTACAAACATTACAGCAATTGCTTATATTTCTAAACGAATAAACAATGGAAGACATACTTTCATTACAGGAGTGGTTTATACTCTTGGGAGAATGTTTACCTATGTTCTTCTAGCATCTTTAATTGTTTATATGGGCTTAAATATTCAGGCAATATCTTTATTCCTACAGAGATATGGAGAAAGATTAATTGGCGTATTATTAGTGTTAATTGGATTAGTTATGCTAAACATACTCAAAATTCCATCTCTAAAAGCAGGAGATAAAATTAATAAAATAAAGGAAAAACTCTCAGAGAGGGGTTATCTTGGCGCTTTTTTATTGGGAGTTATATTTGCTCTTGCATTTTGTCCATTTTCTGCAGTCTTATTTTTTGGGATGCTTGTCCCTCTTGCTTTAAAGTTCTCTGACGGGATTTTAATTCCTTCGGTATTTGCTTTTGCAACAGGATTACCTGTAATCTTACTCTCTCTCGTTATAGTTTTTAGCGTATCAAGATTAAACTCAATTATGAAGAAGATTGAACTTGTTGAAAAATATGCCCGTTATATCGTAGGAACAATATTTGTTATTGTTGGAGCGTATTATATTTGGAAGATTTGGCTATAAACGAAAGTGACTAAATAATCATAAATTAGAGAGAGAAAACTATTTAAGCAATAAAGTTCACTCTCAAGTATTTAAGGTAGTGAAGTCTGCCTAGGATAGATTCCATAACTGCTTATGCCGATGACTTCTAAAAAAGAGGAAATATGAGCAAAAAATTATTTGGAATTGATTTGGATGTATTCCTGTTAGGTTTAGTCAGTTTCTTTACAGATGTAAGTTCTGAAATGATTTTTTCTATTTTTTCTATATTTTTTACTGTAATCTTGGGGGCATCAGTATTCCTTTTAGGAATCCTTGAGGGATTGGCAGATTTAGCTTCTACATCACTAGATTTTATCTCAGGTTTTATCTCGGATAAAACTGGGAAGAGAAAGAGGTATGCTTTTTCAGGTTATTTCTTATCTGCGATGGGAAAATTAATTATGGTTTTTACAACTACTCTCTCTGCTGTTTTTAGCTTTAGAATTATAGATAGACTTGGGAAATCTATAAGAGGTTCTCCTAGAGATGCATGGCTAAGTTCAATAGCAGAAAAATCTAAAAGAGGATATTCTTTTGGAATTCATCAAACTTTAGATCAAGCGGGAGCAATTTTAGGTCCATTATTAGCTTATGCGATTCTTTCATATTTTGGGCAAACTTCAGCTACATTTTCCTTATTGTTTAAACTCGCATTTATTCCAGCAATTATAGGTTTAGGTATTTTATTAATGATTAAAGATAGACCTTCTCCGCCAAGAAGAAAAGAAAAACTATTCCACTCTTACAGGGAATTTGGTAAGGAACTTAAACACTATATTTCAACTGCAGGCATATTTTCGTTAGCATATTTCAGTTTTGGATTTCTTCTCCTTAAAGCTTATCTTGTAGGATTTGAAATAAAAGATGTAATCCTCCTCTACGCTTTGTTTAATTTCTCTGCTTTTGTTTTCTCAATTCCAGTGGGCAAAATTGGAGACTATTTAGGAAGAAAGAAGATTATTTTAGCTTCTTATATCATCTATTTTATTCTTAGTGTCGGATTTATTATTGCTTCAACAAAAATGTTCATTATATTCTTGTTTGTTCTATTTGGATTATTCTATGCAATTGATGAAAGTCAAACCAAAGCATATATTAGCGATTTGGAAAAATCAAGAAGAGCAACAGCAATTGGAGTTTATAACTTTATCACCGGATTAATTTACCTCTTTGCTTCATTAATTGCAGGATACTTGTGGAAAATAAATCCAAGTTATGCGTTTATATTTGCAGCTACAATATCTTTGATAACCATAATATTTTTTATATCAAAAAGGAGACTATCGAAATGAAAGTTAAAATAATCGCTACAATAGGACCGGCAACAGAAAAAACATCGGTTATTAAGAAGCTTGTTGAAAAGGGTATGGATATCGGTAGAATAAACATGAAACATGCATCATTTGATGAGGCATTAAAAATAATTAAGATTCTTACTGAATTAAAATGTAAAATACTCCTTGATATTAAAACTATTAAAAACATTGATAAAATCAAAAGTTTGAAGTTTGATTATCTTGCTTTGTCATTTACAGAAACAGCTGAAGATATAAAAGAAATAAGAAGGTTCTTTTTTCCTAAAAAAACATTTATTATAGCTAAAATTGAAACCAAAAGAGGGGTAAGAAATATAGACAATATAATTGACGAAGCTGATGGCGTTATGGTTGCAAGAGGAGACCTAGGAAATCATATTCTTTTAGAACAGTTGCCTTTATTTCAAAAAATGATAATAAGAAAATGTAATAAAAAAAGAAAATTTGTCATAACAGCTACTGAAATGCTTCTTTCAATGGTCAATTCTAAAATACCTGAAAGAGCTGAAGCAAGTGATGTTGCAAATGCTGTTTTAGATGGCTCTAATGCTTTAATGCTTTCAGAAGAAACGGCTATTGGAAAATATCCTATTGAAGCTGTTTCAATAATGCATAAGATAATTGCCGAAACAACTAAAGAAAGAAAGTTATTTAAGTGTTGAGATTGTATGTAATTAAGGTAGTGAAGTCTACCAAGGTTAATTCCCAAACCGCGACAAGCCAATGACTTCTATTGGAATTAGCATGAAACGACAAAAATATGTTGATAAATATCTGCTTAATTTTTTTATGCAGTGCAATAGTCTAAAAGACCTATTGGAAATTTTAGAAACAATATGCACAATCCAAGACTTAAAAAATTTAAATAAGAGAATAAAGCATTTTGAATATCTTAGGTTTACTTTCTTTGGATTAATGGGGAGGGTAAAAACTCTTCTTGGATACATGTTATTTAAAGCAGAATTATTAAAAGAGAAATATCCCGAGATAAACCAGAGATATCCAAGTTTACAGCAATTGCAGCAGAGAGTTTTTGAAGTTGATAGCTTAATAAAAGATAAAGAAATACGAAAGAGTGCGGACAAAATAGTTGAAATCTCTAAGGAATATTCTATCTTATTTGAAGAGATAAGTAAATTAATTGAACAATCTACCTAAAGATGGAATCATCAAACATCTTGCTTATTACGTTACCAATAACAATTTTATTTGGGATTGCATTTTGGTTAATGATATTTCTTAGTACTTACAAACAGTTTCCAAGAATGAATCCAGAAGAGAGGCTCTGGTTGTGCATTACTAATGCGACTATCCTAACAGCAATATTGGTGGGAATTGTTTATCTGGCTTTGTGGTTAATTTTGTAGAATTTTATTCAATAATGTTAAACTCTTTAAACGAAAGATTTAAATATTGATGTTCATCAATATGTTAGAGGGTTATAAAAATGAAGAAACAAACAGCATTAAAGATACTTTTTTGGATATCCTTAGCAGGAGTTTTATTCTCTGGTTATTTGAGTTATACTGAAATATTTCAGCAAACTTGTGCAATAGGAACTTGCAGTGCCAAGGTCTTTACACTTCCTTCCTGCGTGTACGGGCTTGTAATGTATATTGCGGGGCTTATTGTATCAGTTATAGGATTAAGATCTAAATAACAATAAATTTAAATTTACTATGGAACAAAAAGATAAAAAGTTTAGTGAATGGCATGGAATCGAAAGAGATAAAATTAATTGGGGTCCAGTTATAGATAATAAAAAATGTATTGGATGCGGATTATGTGTTACAACCTGTGGGAGAGGAGTATACAAGTTTGATTATAATAAAAATAAAACCGTAGTTGCAAACCTGAATAATTGCCTAGTTGGATGTCAAACTTGTGCAAATCTTTGTCCTGCTAAAGCAATAAGTTTTGCTGAAAAAGATAAGACGACAGAAAAAGCACAAGAGATAGTTAAAGTAAATCAAATTTTACCAAAAGTTAAAAAAGAATTAGAATTAAGAAAATCTGAATTAGAAATTAAAGAGGTTAAAAATGAAAAAACAAACAGCAAATAAGCGTAAAACAGAATGGTTTCCTACAATTGATTATAAAAAATGTATAGGTTGTATGGCTTGTGTGGAGTTTTGTTCTCATGGAGTTTATACTTCTAGGAATGGAAAACCGCAGGTTATTGCACCTGAAAAATGCGTATTTGGATGTAATAAATGTGATAATACATGCCCACAAAAAGCAATTAGCCATCCCAAAAAATCTTACTTAAACAGATTATCCAAACAAAAGAAAGAATCTTCGTGCGGATGTAACTGTGGAGGAAAATGCAAATGAAAATTAAAATTTTGGGTTCTGGATGTCCAAACTGCAAAGTTCTTGAAGCGAATACAAAGAAAGCATTGGAAGAACTAAAGATAAAAGCAAGTGTAGAGAAGGTTACAGACATAACAAAAATAATGGAATATGGAGTTATGTCAACGCCCGCACTTGTAATTAATGAAAAAGTAGTCTCTTATGGCAGAGTTTTAACTTCTGAAGAAATTAAAAAATTATTAAAATAAAATGGACATTTTCTATCCGATTCAGATATTTGTAAATTGGTTAGTCTATTCTATATTTAATTTACAGCAAGGAAGCATATTTGGAGGGGCATTGAATTTCTTTATTTATGACAGCGTAAAAATACTGATTCTTCTTGCAGTAATCATCTTTGTTGTTTCTTACATTAGAACTTATCTTGCTCCTGAAAAAGTTAAAAAGCTTCTTTCAAGAAGGTTTGAATTTTTAGGAAATATGATTGCAGCCACAATTGGAATCTTTACACCTTTCTGTTCTTGTTCTGCTGTTCCATTGTTTATCGGATTAGTTGAATCTGGAGTTCCTTTAGGAGTTACCTTTTCATATTTAATTGCTGCACCTTTGATAAATGAAGTTGCGGCTGCACTCCTCTGGGGATTGTTTGGATGGAAAATTGCTCTTATTTATGTTGCGTCTGGATGGATAATCTCAGTTATGGCTGGTTTCATTTTAGGGAAGATGCACTTGGAAAAATATGTTGAAGATTATGTATATAAAATAAAAATGAAACATCAAGCAACATTAAATAAAAAGTTGCAGAAAGAAAGAATTTCTGAATCCTTTGGAGAAACTAAGTCGATTATAAGAAAGGTATTTCTTTATCTTTTAATTGGAATTGCAATTGGTGCATTTATCCATGGGTATGCCCCTGAAAATTTATTGACAAATATCGCAGGGAAGGGAAACTGGCTTGCTGTTCCCATTGCTGTTTTAATTGGAGTTCCGCTATATTCAAATGCAGCAGGAATGATTCCTATTGTAAGCTCTCTAATTGAGAAAGGTCTGCCTTTAGGCACTGCTCTTGCTTTTATGATGGCAGTTACTGCTTTATCATTGCCAGAAGCAATTATACTAAGAAAAGTAATGAAACTAAAACTGTTAATAATTTACTTTAGCATTGTTGCAGTAGGAATAATGTTTACGGGTTATTTATTTAATATTTTGATTTAATAAAAGATAAAGAACTTAATTTTAGCCAGACATCACACGAAAAGCCCACGAAGTATGGATGCCCCTGCCGGGATTCGAACCCGGGTCACAGCCTCGAAAGGGCCGTATCCTTGGCCTCTAGACTACAGGGGCTGATGTTGCAAGTTGAAAATAGTTTTTAAAATTAACTAAATTACAAAACTAATAAAAAGAAATAGCCGACCTAGTTTTGGTATTATTTCCCCCTATAAATTTTCTCTATCTCCTTCTCTTTCTAGGCCTAAACTTCTCTGTTAAATCATCATAAGTATTGTAATCAACCAAAAGCTCTTCGCCCTTTTCAATAAGTCTATCAGCAACAAACCTTTCCCCATGGTTTTCTGCAACCATGTTCGGATTATCTGAATGGTTCATATAATAAGAAATATCTCTGCTTTGAAGCCCTTTTGAAGATGCATACCAAACACCATCAGCAAAAACAAAAGCGTCTTTAAATGCTTTTAAAACCTCCGCATCAATTCCTCTTAACTCTTCTTCTCTTATTTTTACATACCTGGAATCATCACACCCTCTGAAAGGATCCGCTCCCTTAGGAATACCTCTAATTGCAAAAACACCAACGCCATGGACCTTTTGAAGGAGCAAGCCTACAATAAACATCCCTTCTCAGCTGCATTAATAGTTCTCTCTTATTCATCTCAAATATCAGGTATGAGAATACTTTTTAAATTTAACTAAAAATAAGAAAAAATAAAAAAGAAAAGTTAGAAATTAAAGCTTGATTTTTCTTGCATAGCTCCCTACAACAGCAACGTCTTTCTCCTTTCCGGATATTGCATAAATCCAGCTTACTAGCCATAAGATAAACATTATGACATTCAAAGCAAAATTTATTATCCATCCTATTATTGGAATAAATAATAATATTTTACCAATAACTCCTGCGATTATAGCAATTATAAAGATAACTAAACTCTGTTTTGCATAAAACATAACATACTTGTTATCTCTCTTTGCGATTAAGGCAATTATAAATCCTATTATGCTCAGAAATGTAGCCAAAAAAGCAAACAATTTACTGTCGTCTTTTTCTTCTGTTTCTATTGTTTTCTGTTTCTTTGTTCTTCTTGCCATTTAAACCTCCTTTCAATATAACATGAGCCTGCACGGATTTGAACCGTGGACCCTCGCCTTTCTTAGCTTTTTAAGCTTGAAAATTTATCTCCAACGAGATAAGCTCATATAAGAGCGATGCTCTAACCAGGCTGAGCTACAGGCTCATTATTTTCTAAATTCACAAGTATATTTAAAACTTGCTCAAGGTAAAGCATATTCAAGATTATCAAGACGTTTAAGATTATCGCCATCTGAGATAATTACTGGTATTCTTGGAGAAGTTTCCATGCACTCTCCAATCATTACTGATGAATCTGGCATCCCTCTTTGAACTAAAAGAGCAGAAACATTTTCTCTAGAATCCGCTAACACCTCATGTATTTGACTAGGAAAATCACATCTTATAATATTGACAAAATCAGATACATGCCTCTTTAGTTGCTCAAATGGAAGAATTTCTCTTGTCCCATATACCAATAATATCATATCACTTCCTCTTATCTATAGATTATAAATCTTACTCTCTAGAAATTAAAGAAGGAAAAGATTTATAAATCTAAAATTCAGCTAAATTTAAACTAAAAAAGGAGATAAAATGAAAGTGCATAAAAATTTTGATATAGAAAAAACAGAAGAAAGTGAGGAAGAGGAAATAGAGGAAGAAGAGTTTGGAGATAAAGACTCTGATGATAGTTGGTAAACTTTTTCTTTTTTATTTTTTTATTAATTAGTTAATTATTATTAATAACTTTAATTATAAATAATGGTTTAAATCGCTTATTTTTATTATTAATATAACTTCGCTTTCATAATTTTATTATTAGTGATATATGCATAATCTTATAAATGTCTACAAATTTATTAAAAAATGTTAATTGGATTGGTAGGAAAACCCAATGTAGGCAAGTCAACTTTTTTCAAAGCTGCAACTCTGGCAAATGTTCTTATTGCAGATTATCCTTTCACTACAATAAAGCCAAATCAAGGAATAGGCTATGTAAGAGTGAAATGCCCTGAGACTAATAAGAAATGCAAGCCAAATCATGGTTACTGTATCAATGGCGAGAGATTTGTTCCTGTCAAATTAATAGATGTTGCGGGCTTAGTTCCTGAATCTTATAAAGGAAAAGGCAGAGGAAATGAATTTTTAGATGACTTAAGAGAAGCCGATTGCTTAATTCATATCTTAGATGCTTCAGGAAAAACAAACGAGCATGGAGAGCTAACAAAAGGATATGATATTACAAATGACGTGAACTTTCTAGAAAAAGAGATTGGTATGTGGATAAAGGGGATATTAACAAGGAATTGGAAAAGTCTAGAAAGAAAAGCACAATCAACCTCCTTAGCGTTAGAAATAGCTAACCAATTGACTGGATTAAAAATTAACGAAGAGGATGTCAAGGAGATTATAAAAAAGTTAAGCTTAAATGAAAAAGGGAATTGGACAGACTTAGATTTATTTCAGTTTTCAATAGCCATCAGAAAAAAATCAAAACCAATGATAATTGCTGCAAATAAATCAGATTTGCAGGAAAGCTGGGAAAATATAAAAATTTTGAAAGAGAAATTTCTTAGTCTGCTTGTAATTCCCTGTTCTGCAGATTATGAGGTTGCACTAAGAGAAGCTAGTAAAGCTGGATTGATAGAGTATATTCCAGGAGACTCCAGTTTTAAGATAAAAAATGAAAGCGAATTAAGCCGGCAGCAAAAGAAAGCCCTAGAAAAAATAGGAACATTCCTGCAAGAACAAAATACAGGCATACAAGAATGCCTGAATACAGCTATTTTTGATTTCCTTAAGTTTATAGTTATTTATCCAGTAGAAAATGAGCATCATCTTTCAGATTCAAAAGGAAACATGCTTCCTGATGCATTTTTACTGCCTCCAAACTCAACAGCCTTAGATTTAGCATTTGCCATACACACAGATATAGGAAATGAGTTTATTGGCGCCATAGACTGCAGAACAGGCAAGAAATTGGGAAAAGAAAGCAAGTTGAAAAATAATGACATAATTAAGATTATTACTAGATGAGTTTCTTCTGTCTCTCATATTGTTTAATAAACTCATAAGCTTTTTCCAGCATCTCTCTATTATTCTTTATCTTCATAAGTTTAATGGCTTCATCATACTCAAGCCATTTAAAATCCTCGTGCTCAAAACTAACTTTCACTTTTCTTGCCTCTTCATCACTAACTTTTGCAAGAAAGAAAACAGCTTCCTTCTTTATTGTCTTTCCTTCAAACCTAAAAAACCACTCCTGCTTATGCTCAAATCCAGGAATTATCTCTACTTTACTCATTCCTGTCTCTTCCTCAAACTCTCTTTTAGCAGCATCTTTTATATTTTCATTTTCTTCAATCAAGCCTTTAACAAAACCCCAGTAGCTAGGATATTTCAGCAGCAAAAATTTTATTTTGTTGTTCTTGAAATAAACAATAAATCCTGCTGATTTTTGGAACTCTACCATTATCAAGCAAAAGAATAATAATTTAAATACCTTTTTCTCTCAAATCTAGAATGAAAATCACAGTAAAAGTAAAGCCATCAAGCTCAAAACAGGAAATTCAGGAATTTGGCGATAACAGATATCTTATCTATTTGAAATCAGAGCCAGAAAACAATAAAGCAAATATCGAACTTATTAATCTGCTTGCTCACTATTTCGGCATTCCTGCCTCTCACATAAAAATTAAATTCGGACTAAACAGCGATGAAAAAATCCTGGACTTGACATGAGATATGAACAAGCTCCAGATATAGAGCAAAAAACAAAAGAGATAATCAATAAATTAAATATGAATCACGTTCAGTTAGATAATATAGCGTGCATAAGAAGTTTTGGTTCAAATTCCAGAGCAATTGCAAGATGTCATGCCCTTGGCAAGATAATGCAGAAAGCTTTGAACAGAAAAGCTTTTTACATTCTCGAATTTATCTCAGAAAAATTTGACAAAATGTATGAGGAAGATAAAATTAAAACTATTATCCATGAATTAATGCATATTCCTAAATGTTTTGGCGGAGGATTTAAGCATCATGATTATGTAACCGAAAGAAATATAAAGTATCTCTACAGAAAATTCTTAAGTATTTGAAATAGATTTAGATTCTTACGAATCTAAAATCCAGAAAATCAAAGATTTTCTGGCTATTAAAAATGTGAATTTTTAATATGAGAGCGAAACTAAAATTTAAAGGAAAAGAAATAGTTATCGAGGATATAGAAAGAGTAAAAGGCATGAAAAAGTTTTCTGGATTAATGTTTAATAAATCAGGAAATGCCTTGCTGTTCGAATTTGAAAAGCTAACAAACGAGCCAATAACCTCTATTTTCTGCCCTGATTTCCTTGCTATCTGGCTAAACCAGGGAAAAATAGTTGATTACAGGCTTATAGTTTCTAATAGATTTTCAATTAAGCCAAAAGCAGAATTCACAAGCTTGCTAGAGATACCACTTAATAACAAATACAATAACGTCGTGAAATTCTTCCTCGGAAAAGAAAAAGTTTAAATAGTCTGTCGTCGTATTTTCTATAGACTAAAAGGGAGGTAAAATGGGAAAAGTTATAATAAAACACGCTTTAAAGAGGAAGAAAGGCTATCTTTACTACGTTGATGGAAAAGGAAATGTGTGTGAAGCAAAGATGGCAAGAGGCGGACGAAGAAAGAGAAGGTAAGCTTTCTTTTTTTTATTTTTTATTTTTTTATTTAGTTAAGTTTTAAAAATACCAGATTTCTGTTATTTGAATGGGCCAGTATAAGGAAAAATACCAAAAGATAGTTAACGAGCTTGTAAAGAAATCTTTTCCCGAATTAAAGAACAGAAAAATTAGTATTGTTGAGTTTCCAAGATTTTTCGCTCCCCACAGTTTTGCTGAGAGGGGAATTAACAATTATTATATTTTTATCAATAAAAATAGAAGAGCTGCAACTAAGAGCCAACTTAAAGCAATATTAGCTCATGAACTCTGCCATATTGTTTTATATCACAAACCAAGAAGTTTTTTAGCAGATATCTTACACAATTTTATAAAATTTTCTAGTTTTGCCTTTAATACAGAATTTTCAAGAAAGATAGAGACAATTGTTGATAAAGAGGTTATTAAACGTGGCTATGGGAAAGAGCTTTTAATAAGAGCAAAAGAGTGGGCATCCATATTTTCAAAAAATGAGTTAAAGGAGATATATAGTAAAGGGTATCTCTCGCCGAAAGAGATTAAAAAATATATGGGGAAGAGATGATAAGTAGTGAAGAATGTCTTATTATTGTTGCAAATCTTATAAAAAATTCTTATCCAAATCTTAGAAATAAGAGAATAAGAATTATTGTTAAAAAATTAAGAAGGGGTTCTATGCGGGCTAGCGGGGCTATAACAAAAAGATTTAGAATAACAATAGATCCTATTAAATATCAGGATACTAACAGGATGCAGCTTAAAGGGGCTTTAGCTCATGAACTAATTCATTTTGAGGACTATTCTAAGAGAGGAATAGTAAAATCTTTGATTATTTGGTTTAGATATCATTTTGATAAAAAATTTGTTATAAATTATGAAAGAAGTACTGATAGAAGAACTATAGAAAGAGGTTACGCTCGGGAATTGTACGCAAACAGAAATTTTAGATTAAGAGGATTATCCAAAAAAGAAAAAAGTTTTAGTAAAAGTTATCTCTCTCCTGTTGAGATTAAATCTTATGCAAAATCTATAAGAAAATGATAACTCTCGGAATAGAATCAACTGCCCACACTTTTGGAATTGGAATAGTTAAAGATAGCAAGATTCTTGCAAATGTGAAAGATAGTTATACAACTGAAAAAGGAGGAATAATCCCTACAGAATCTGCAAAACATCATGAACAAATTAAAGAGCAGATTTATTCCAGAGCTTTGAAAGATGCAGGAATAAAAGAAAAAGATATTGATGCTATAGCTTTTTCTCAAGGTCCGGGTTTATCTCCTTGCTTGCTAGTAGGATTAAGATTTACTAAAGAACTTTCGAAAAAATTAAATAAGCCGATTGTACCTGTAAATCATTGTATTGCGCATTTAGAAATAGGAGCAATTACTGGAGCTAAAGATCCTGTTTTACTTTACACATCAGGAGCAAATACACAAATAATAGCATATGCTGAGCGAAAATATAGAATTTTTGGAGAGACTTTAGATTTAGGTGTAGGAAATTTTATTGATACATTTGCGAGATATGCGGGTTTAGGGTTTCCTGGTGGGCCTAGGATAGCTGAAATTGCAGATAAATACAGAAAAGAAAAGGGAAAATATATTGAGCTGAAATATACTGTTAAAGGAATGGATATTGCTTTATCTGGAATGTTAACTAGCTTGAGACAGAAATTAGAGAAAGGAGAAAGGCTTGATGAGTTAGCTTATTCAATGGAAGAAACTGTTTTTGCAATGTTAATTGAGGCAAGTGAGAGAGCTCTTGCTCATACAGGAAAAAAAGAACTTCTTCTAGGAGGCGGAGTTGCCTGCAATAAGAGATTGAGCGAAATGGCAAGAATAATGTGTCAAGAGAGAAAAGCCAAATTTTTCTGCCCTGAAAATTCACTTTTAATAGACAACGGTGCTATGATAGCTTATCTTGGTGAGATGATGTTTAAGTCGAAACTAAAATTTAAAGGAAAAGAAATAGATAAATTAGACTTCTTACCAAGACAGAGAACTGATGAAGTCGAAGTTTCTTGGAAGTAATTAATCTATATTTTGGAATATAAATATTTAAATATTAAAGGATTCTTATTTTTTAATGCGGATTGTTGATTTGGCATATATACAAAGTGATAAACTTGTCCAAGTCTATGATAGATTGGGCGAAATGACTGATGAAAAAAGTAAGAAGTTCCTCCTGCATCTTTTTGAAGTAGTACAAAAATATGCGTATCACATAGCACAAAATGACAACAATCAGAAGTCAGTGGAGCATTACTGGAATTCTGCAAAAGCCTATATTGCAGCAAGAATTCTTGATGGAAAAATCATAGTTAATTTGGGCGATTATTATGAGTGTAATTTTAGTCAGAAACCTAGGGCATTAGAAATTTTACTAGACGCGATTGAATTTGGAAGAAGGGGTAGTGGATGTTCATTTCAGCAGGATTGGTATAATGATTTAAGGACACGCCACTTCAGTGATTTGGGGCTTCCAAAAGAACAAGTTGCTGCTATATAATAAATCTAAAATAAATAATACCCGGGCAAAAGGGTAATAAATAAAATTAACAAATAATCTTTCTTAGAAAAGATTTATAAACCATCTTCACAAGAAAATTATATCCAATGAACTAAATAAATCATTAGGGAGGAATAGAATATGGATTTCTATTCAATTGTTGAAAAAGCAAGGAAAACAGGCAAAATTGAAAAAGGCATAAATGAAGTAACAAAAGCTATAGAGAGAGGCACAGCTAAATTAGTTGTATATGCTTCTGATGTCAATCCAAAAGAAATAACAATGCATCTTTCTATTTTATGCAAGGAAAAAGATATTCCTTGTGAGGAGGTAGATAGCAAGCAAAAGTTAGGAATTGCTGCAGGAATTAAAGTCCCTTGTTCTTCAATAGTTATAATCCAGGAAGGAGAGGCAGAGATTTCTAAGAAAAAAACTGCCAAAAAATAAATATGACAAACTCGATTAGGAATATTGAAGCACTAACAACTTTTTCACCTGAAGTTCGAGGAGCGAAACAATGCGACAAGGCAAGATTTTGCGATGATTATGTCGCAGGATGTGAAAAATGCTCTGTTCCAAATAATATGGATTGCAAAATATACCGAGCTTACCAGGACGGTAAATAAAAATGGGAAGCAAAAAACAGCAAAAACTAAAAGAAGTTAAAGTAGAAAGAATGAAGGGCATGGATAAATATACAGGAACAGCTGTTCCTGCGATTGTAGAGGAAATAGTTGGAAGAACAGGATTTAGAGGCGAAATCACACAAGTCAAATGCAAGATTACAGAGGGCATTGAAAAAGGAAAGTCGATAAGAAGAAATGTTAAAGGCCCTATTCAGCTTAATGATATCTTAATGTTAAGAGAAACTCAAATTGAGGCAAGAAGAATAAGAAGCAAAGTAACAAAAGGAGCGTTTACTTAAAATGGAAGAAAATTATTCTGCTCCAAGAAGAGCGTTTGAAGTTGGAAAAAAGGCAGTAGACTTAGTTGTTAATAATTTGCTTCACGTCTTTGTTATTCACGATATTCCAGAAGGAGAAGAAAAATTGTTAAAACATTATTTTCAATATAGGGTTAGAATGGGAGACCAATTTTCTGTTGAATACCATCCTTCTTCAATAATACTCTCTAGGAGGGCAGCGTAAAATGCCAAAATGCTCATATTGCGGAAAAAACTTCGAAGCCTTTCGAGGAGTTATGGTAGTTGACAGCATAACAGGAAATATAAGATATTATTGCTCAAGCAAATGCAGGAAATATGCATTAATGGGGAGAAGAAAGGGAAAGTGGACTAGAAGGAAGCAAGAAGTTGTTAAGAAGGAAGAATAAAGCTTAAATACTTTTGATTCTCTTTTTCTTTATGGGAAGCATAAAGAAGGCGTATGATTTTTTATGTGAGATTACTAAGCCAGATTATTCTGCTGTAAATCTATCCAAAATTTCTGATGAACTAAGATGGGTTAAACAGGGCGTGAATAATACTGCATATTTTGCATGGCAACGAGATAGTAAGAGATTATCAAGACCGGATGATTATTGGCTTGCTGCAATTGCCCATCTTGCTCTTAGTCAGCATGGACAGGTTGTTTTTGCATGGGGGGTAGGAGATGAACTTAGATTTAACCCAGCTAATGGTCTTGAAATTGATGCAGATGATGCTGTAGTTATTGAAAGGGGTTTGAGATTTAGTGGTTGTTTAATTGATTATCCACAAAACCATGCGACTACAAGATATTTTGCAGATGAAGTTAGAAAGAAGGTAGTCCAACAATCTTCTTGAAATTTGTATTAGCTTTTAAATATATATTCTATAAAGAGTAAATATATCCTATACATTCTTTTATATAAATATTTTTAAATCTTATTTTATTGGCATAACTATGGGATTGGTTCAAAAAGTTTATGAAAGGATAGGTGAATTAAGCAAGCCAAATGGTTCTGGGAGCTGGAGAGCATATGTGGGAGATATCGCAAGGATGCTTGCAGAGTCTGATGGATCTTCTCAACATCAAGAAACTTACTGGTTTGCAGCACAAGCTTATTTAGCAACAGCTGAAATTGCTGGAAAAATACAATCTTCAGAGGAGGAGGTTAAATTCAGAGCTGAAGATAAAGCCGTGCCACTTGATTTTAATGATATAGAGATAGCTATAAGAGGGATATGGGCAGCAAACCAACTGTGGATAAAAGAGAGAAAAAGATATTTATTTTGCCCAACAGATATCAACGGACTGAGAGCAGAATTTGGGCTTAAAGCAATAGAAGGCTAAATATATTATAAATAATATATATTATAAAATATTCTTTACAAAATATATATTAAAATATATACATTTGCTTGCAATTCAGCAATTTATCGTCGATAAATTGCCAGAAAGCTTTTTAAACTAGCCTAACTTTTAATATGAGTAAGAATAAAAATCTATATTTTTACAGCCAAATATTAAACTAAAAATTAAACAAATTAGTCATAAAACTCAAAAATTTTAAGATGGTAGCAGGAAAATATACAGCAGAGGATATTAAAGTTCTAGAAGGACTGGAAGGTGTAAGAAAAAGGCCTGCAATGTATATAGGCTCAACTAGTAAGGAAGGCTTGCATCATCTAGTTTATGAGGTAGTAGATAATTCTGTTGACGAATGTCTTGCAGGAGTTTGCAATACAATTAAAATTATAATAAATAAGGACGGTTCTGTAACTGTTATAGATAATGGAAGAGGCATGCCTGTTGATATTCATCCTGTTTATAAAAAATCTGCAATGGAAATTATTGTCACTAAACTTCATGCTGGTGGCAAATTTGATAAAAAAGCGTATGTGATTTCTGGAGGCTTGCATGGAGTAGGAATCTCGGTTGTTGCAGCCTTATCTAAAAAAATGAGAGTTGAAGTTAAAAGAGACGGAAAAGTCTGGATGCAGGAATATAAAATTGGAAAACCAGTAGATGATGTTAAAGCTATTGGAAAATGTACAGAAGGCGAAACAGGAACTACTGTTACATTCTGGCCTGACGACGATATTTTTTCAACAACAGAATTTGAATTTAGTACACTTGCAAACAGATTCAGAGAACTTGCATTTTTGAATGCAGGATTAAAAATAATATTAGAAGATGAAAGAAAAGACAAGAAAGAGGAATTTAAGTTTGATGGTGGATTAGTTGAATTTGTAAAATATATTAATAGAACAAAAGAAGCACTTCATAAACCTATTTATTTCAGGAAGCAGCAAGATAGTGTTATAATTGATGTTGCTATTCAGTATACAAACTCATATCAAGAAAACTTATTCAGCTTTGTTAATACAATCAATACTGTAGAAGGAGGAACTCATGTTGTTGGATTTAAGACTGCTTTAACCAGAGTGATAAATGATTATGCCATTAAACAGGGGATTGTGAAAGAAAGTTTGGTTGGAGATGATGTTAGAGAAGGACTGACAGCAATTATAAGCTTGAAAATTCCTGAGCCTCAATTTGAGGGGCAGACTAAAACTAAACTGGGTAATTCAGAAGTAAAGGGCTATGTCGATAGTGTAGTTACATCGTGTTTAGCTGAGTTTTTTGAAGAAAACCCTCAAATAGCTAAAAAGGTTGCATTAAAAGCAAGCGAGGCAGCAAAAGCAAGAGAAGCAGCTAAAAAAGCTAAAGAGCTTGTGAGAAGAAAGTCTGCTTTAGGATTTTCTGGACTGCCAGGAAAGCTTGCTGACTGCTCAAGCAAGAAAACAGAAGAGACTGAGATATTTATTGTTGAAGGAGAGTCTGCAGGAGGAAGTGCAAAACAGGCAAGAAATAAAGAATATCAGGCAATTTTGCCACTAAAAGGAAAGATTTTGAATGTTGAGAAAGCTGCTCCTACAAAAGTTCTAAGCAATGAAGAAATTGCTAACTTAATCACAGCAATTGGTACAGGAATAGGTGAGAGCTTTGATATTGAAAAAATAAGATACAGCAAGATTATAATTATGACAGATGCTGATGTTGATGGACAGCATATTAAAACTTTATTATTGACTTTTTTCTACAGATTTATGCCAAAACTAATTGAAAATGGAAACATCTACATTGCAGTCTCTCCATTATTCAAAGTAAGAAAGAAAAAAGACCATTATGTATATTCTGAAGGTGCTTTAAAAAGAGTTTTGGATAAGCTAGGAACAAGTAATGTTACAAGGTTCAAGGGATTAGGAGAAATGAACCCCCAGCAATTATGGGAGACAACAATGAATCCTAATGCAAGAATTCTGAAAAAAGTTACAGTTGAGGATGCTGTAGAAGCTGATGAAACTTTCTCTACTTTAATGGGAGATGATGTTGAACCAAGAAGATTGTTTATTGAAGAACACGCAAAGGAGGCTGAGTTAGATGTATAAAATGGGAGGAAGAGCTAGAATAATGTGCGCAGGATATTCGTCTATAGCAGATTCGGTAGGTGGGCGACAGTCTAAGGAATATCGTAAGCTAATCCAAGAGGCATTGGAAGAGGATGAAAATGATAGAAGGCAAAGGCCTTCGGCATTAGAGGCAAGTAAAGTATTTACTAATCCAAACTCTGCAGGAAGGCAAAGATGACAGCAAAACAAATTCAAAAAATGGCAAAATCAAAGCTTTTTAAAAAAGTCTGGGGAAGTGAAGAATGGCTTGTTAATAATGATAATTATTGCGGCAAGATTCTTACATTAAATCCTGGGTTTCAGTGTAGTTATCATTATCATAAGAAAAAAGATGAAACTTTTTATGTATTAGAAGGATTAGTTTATCTAAAATTAGAAGGTGAAGAGATTATTTTACATCCTAGTGATTCGCAAAGAATTTTGCCTGGCCAGAGACATCAATTTGCAAGTCTTGATGGCATTAGTAAATTAATAGAAATTTCAACTCATCATGAAGAAGATGATAGTTATAGAGAAAGTGAAAGTGATAAAATAAATTTAGATGAGCTTAGAAAAAGGTTGGGACTTTAAGATGATAGCAAAAGAAGAAAAAGACAACGAGAAAGAAGAAACAGAAGAAATCGAGATGGATGAGAAAGAACTAGCTAAAGATATGATTGATGAAAAAGGAAGAAAGATAGTAGGAGCTGAAGTTTCTGAAGAGATGAAAAAAGCGTATATTGACTATGCTATGTCAGTTATTGTCGCCAGAGCTCTTCCATCAGTAGAAGACGGATTAAAGCCAGTTCAGAGAAGAATTCTTTTTGCAATGAATGAGATGGGTTTAGATAAAGGACAGACTAAAAAATGTGCAAGAATAGTAGGAGATGTTCTAGGAAAGCTGCATCCTCACGGAGATATTGCTGTTTATGAAGCACTAGTAAGAATGGCTCAAGATTTTTCTTTAAGATATCCTTTAGTTCACGGACAGGGAAATTTTGGAAGCATGGATGGAGATTCTCCAGCTGCTATGAGGTATACAGAAGCAAAATTAGATCCTATTTCAAATGAATTGCTAGAAGACTTAGAAAAAGACACAGTAAGAATGCTTCCTAATTTTGATAATTCTATGAAAGAACCAGAAACTCTTCCAGGAAAACTTCCTAATCTATTAATTAACGGAGCAACAGGAATTGCAGTTGGAATGGCAACAAATATTCCTCCGCACAATCTAACAGAGGTTTGTGATGCTATCTCAAGCTATATTAATAATCCTGATATAACAATTGAAAAACTAGCTGAAATAATAACAGGCCCAGATTTTCCAACTGGTGGACAGATAAGCGGAGATATTCTTTCCATATACAAGACAGGAAAAGGCAGACTAATTGTTAGAGGAAAGGTAACTACTGAAGAAGAAAAAGGAAGAATAAGCATTATTATTACAGAAATTCCTTATATGCTAAATAAGTCTGATTTAGTAAGCCAGATTGCTAAACTAATTCAAGAAAAAAAATTGCAGGATGTTTCTGATTTGAGAGATGAATCTGCTAAGGGAAAAGTCAGAATTGTTATCGAGCTAAAAAAGGGAGTTGATGAAAAATATTCTTTAAACACTATTTACAAATACACCAGATTAAATGACACTTTTGATGTAAATATTATTGCTCTAGTTCAAGGAAAACCTCAAACTCTTAATTTGAAACAGATAATTGAAGAGTATGTAAAATACAGAAGGCAAGTGGTTGTTAGACGAACAAAATATGATTTGAAAAAAGCAGAAGATAGATTAGAAATTGTTCTTGGATTGCTAATTGCCTTGAAGAATATTGATGATGTTGTTTCTTTAATCAGAAAAAGCAGACACTCTACAGAAGCCCTAGAAGTACTGATGAATAAGTTCAAGTTAACTAAGAATCAATCACAGGCAGTACTAGATATGAGGCTAGCTGCATTGACTGGATTAGAAAGAGAAAAACTGGATAAAGAAGAAAAAGACTTGAAAGAGCTGATTAAAGAGTTGAATGTAATATTATCTTCAGATAAAGAAGTCTTAAATATTGTTAAAAAAGAAATTTCTGAGATAAAAAGAAAATATGGTGATAATAGAAGAACTCAAATATTGCAGAGAGAAATTAGTGAGATTTCTGAAAAAGATTTAGTTCAGAAAAAAGATGTTGTTGTAATGATTACAGATAAGGGATATGTAAAGAGAATGGATATTAAAACTTATAAAGAGCAGAAAAGAGGCGGAAAAGGCGTAATTGGCTCGGACTTGGCTACAGGAGATTTTGTCAAGCAGCTTATTACTTGCTCGACTCATGATTATTTGATGATATTTACTTCAAGAGGAAGATTATACTGGTTAAAAGCTCATGAGATTCCTTCTGCTGAGAGATATAGCAAGGGAAAAGCTCTCATTAACCTAGTTAGCCTGAAAGATGAAACTATACAGAGTATAATTGCAGTAAAGAAGTTTGAAGATTATTTGATGATTGTTACAAGGAAAGGACAGATAAAGAAAATGAATTTATCATTAGTTAGCAAGCCTAGAGCAAGCGGAGTTAGAATTATGAATCTTCCTATTGATAATTCAGATAGTATTGTTGATGTTAAAGTTATTAAAGAAAAACAGGAAGTTTTGCTTGTTTCTGGAAAAGGACAAGCAATTAGGTTCAACTCGCAAGAAGTTCGTGGAATGGGAAGAGCAAGTTATGGAGTTGGAGGAATTAACCTCGAGAAAGATGATTATGTTGTCTCATTAGAAGTTTTAGATAAGCCAGAAAATTCAATTTTGACTATAACTGAAAAAGGATATGGAAAAAGAAGCAAGATTGAGGATTATAGATTAATAGCAAGAAATGGAAAAGGAGTTATTAATCTCAAAGTAAGTGAGAAGACAGGAAATGTTATTACTACTGTTTCTGTTGATGATAAAGATTCTGTTATTGTCACGACTGCTAAAGGAATGGTTATTAGAGTTAATATGAAGCAGTTGCGAGTCATGGGACGAGCAACTCAGGGCGTGCATATTGTTAAGTTGCAGGCTGGTGATAAGGTTACAGATTTAGTGAAAGTTAGCCGAGAAGTTGATGAGGCGATTGAGGGAAAGTAATTAAGAAATTTTCCTTATAATTCCATTTTCCGCATCCAGTATTTCCAATTAAAAGAGTATTCATTCCTGCTAAAACTCCTGCAATAGCCAAATCAGTAACATTTAATCTTGCAAAAACAGGCTGAGTGTTAAGATAAACTGCACAATTGCTTCTAATATATTCCGGGCTTCTGCCTTCCAAAAAAGCTTCTTTTGCCCTTTCCCCTAATTTTAATTCATCATAAGTTAATTTATCTGTCATTTTGATTCAACTCCCTGATTATTTTCCTTTAAAAATTTATTTAAGCTATATTCCAGAACATGAGACTTGCTTCTAAACAAGCCTTCTTTCAAAATATTTTCAATTAGCTTGATCTTTTCCTCATCGATTGTTACTGATATTTTTTGTTTCATCTTTGAGTATTTTATACTACTTTTGAGTATTTTATTTCTAAAAATAGCAGAAATACGTGGTATTTAAGTCTTTCGATTATGTTGTATTTTTATAGTAGTTACAATAATAAAAACTTAGGCATCAACTTCCAGCTTGTCAGTTCCAAGCTTGCTTAACTCTAAGTCAAACTTTACTAGCTTTTGGATAAAGAAATTTTTCTTGTTCAGCTTAAATAATTTTGCATTTCCAATTGTTCTGGTTGGCAAAATTATTTTTCTCTCAAGCAGCGCTTTCCAAATTCTTGTAAAAGCACTCCAACCAACTCCTGCTCCTCTTGCTATTTCTGTCATGCCGTAGTCAAATTCCTGGCCTTCAATAAGAAAGTCTAAAACCTTAATATAAGGAGAACTTCCAAAAAATAAGGCTGGAGCTATTTTTAATTTAGGCGCATTAGTAAGCAGAATAGATGATTTGTATGATTTGGCAATTGATAGGAGAGAGGGGAATGTATCTTTAGCTACAGAAGGGGTTGTTAACTCAAAATCTGTAAATCAAGATGTAAAATATGTTGAGGCCGGTTTGAAAAAGTTCTATCCTTCAAAAAGAGTTCAGCCAGTTGTTGAGAATTATAAAGCTCAGATAGGATGGTACGCCTCATTAGTTAACAGGATTTTGGCAGCTTGAGAAATATTTATCTATGAAGAAATAAACTTAAACAATCTCACCGTATCCTATTAATCTCCAATGTCCAGAAACATTTCTTGCTATTCCAACGTTCTCATTAGGAAAAGCCACCACAGGAATTCTCAGCTTTAATTCAACCTCATTTCCTTTAATTCTAACTGCTGTGCCTATAGAGATAGAAGTATTTATGCTCAATAATAATAACTCGCTAGTTTTAATATTTTCAACACTAACTCTTTCCTGTGTTCCTAAAACCTCCTTAAATAAATTAAACTTGATTTTAATATTATTCTTAATTTCAGGCAGCTTTCCTTGCAAACCAGCAACACAACCTGCAAGATTATCAGCTTTAGTTAATATAGGATCTAGTTCTGTCTCTAAAGCAATGCTTCCTCCAGGAAAAGCTTCTTTAATCCTATATCTTCCCTTAAATATACTTGTAATTTTTGTCCTTATTGTCTCATAAATTAGTTGATTTTCTTTTTTTGCAAAAAGCCCTGGCTTTATCTCAATCTCATCTCCCTCTTTTAACTTACCTTTTTTCAAGGCACCTCCTAAAACTCCTCCTTTTAGCTCATCTATCTTTGTTCCTGGCCTATTAATATCAAAACTTCTTGCGATTACAAATAAAGGCTCTGAACTTACATCTCTTTTAGGAATTTCTATTTTAGCAAGAGCTTCTAAAATTGCCCCTAAATTAACATTCTGCTGTGCAGAGACAGGAATAATAGGAGAATTTTCTGCTATAGTGCCTTTTACAAACTCTTTTATATCCTTATAATTTTTTAGTGCCTGTTCCCTAGAAACTAAATCAATCTTATTCTGAACAATAATTATGTTTTTTATTTTTTTAGCTTGTAACGCCATCAAATGCTCTTTTGTTTGCGGTTTAATTCCCTCATTTGCAGCTATCACAAGAACAGCAGCATCTATTATTGCAGCTCCACTAAGCATAGTAGCCATCAGCATCTCATGTCCAGGAGCGTCAACAAAACTCACATATCTAATTGCTTCTCCTTCCTTAGTATTATATCCCTCTTTTCCTTTTTTTATTATACAATCAGCATATCCTAATTTAATTGTAATTCCTCTTTTTAACTCCTCAGAGTGGGTGTCTGTCCATTTTCCTGTCAACTGATAAATTAAAGTTGTCTTACCATGATCAATATGCCCAAATATTCCAATATTTATGCTTTCCATATCTCTTATACTGCTATCTTCTTGCTTCATGATTTGAGAAAAATAATAGTATATTTAAACCTTCTTTTATGAAAGATTGCAAGTTGTTAAGGAAGTTCAGGAAGGCTATATGCTATTAAATCTGTAATGCCTCTAAAAAGTCTTTTCCTGAACAGAACAATTGGTAGTCCTCTGCCTCCAATCTTCTCAAGAATCTTTCTTTTTCCTTTATCAGAGAATTCAGAGAACTCATAACACTCGATACGCTTAATATTTGCACTTGCAAGAAGTGAAATAGAAGGATGCTCATCTGACTTTTTCTTTAAAATATCAGGTACAACTCCGGCACGAGAAAAGTGAAAATATGCTTCAGGCATTAATATTACTCCATCTGGTTTTTTTCCTTTTTCTTTGTCATAATGGATGACTGCTCCTAAAACTTTTATTCTTAGTTCTAAGGCAGAATAGTTCTGTTCTTCCATACGGCTTAGTAAATTTCAGGCTTTTTAAGAATTATTGTGCTGGAGTAGCTACTGCCTCTTTCTTTTTCTCTTTTCTTTCAATCATCTCTTTATCTTCTTTAGTTTTGTAAATAAAGGCTGTAAGCAAAAATGTATCTCTTCCAAATTTGCCTTTAATTGCCTTAACTGCAATATTTTCTTTTTCTGCCTTGAACTTTTCAGAAATTAAATCTTCTGCTTCTTTAAAGCTAGGATTTTTTCCAGCTTGAATTACAGCTTTTACTTCTCTCCTATTCAATAAAGAATTTTCCTTGTCTTCTACTATTTTCATTTTATTAAAATTTTTGTTTATTTAGTTTAAATTTTAATTTATGAAAATTATTTTCAATTTTCATTTTACTGCGATCTAATAGCATAATCGCCTTTCTTGTTTATTTTTAAATTCTTAGCTATTTCAGAATTATCTGCGTCTAAAATTACTAATCTTCCTTTTATCTCTTCAATATGCTCCTGGCTTGAACAATTAGGGCATTTATCGCCTTCATAAATCATATTGCAAATCTTGCATGCTTTTTCTGTCATTTTATGCCGCCACCTTTTGATAATCAATTAGATAAGCTAAATCTTTTACAGTCATAGCTTCCATTAACTCACTCACTCTTCTTTTATCCATTAATGATAAAAAATGTTGTTTTCTGCCAGTATATGTTTGTGCTACATCAAATAAAGCCCACGCTCCTTCTTCTGTCAATCTTTCTCCAGAAATGTAACTCATACAAGGTAATTTAAGTTCCTGTAAAATTGCAAGAAAATATACTGGTTCATCAACAATAGAAGATAATCTGGCAGAGTTTTCAATTCTAGGAGTGTTTTCACCCATTCCCAAAACTTTTTTAATTACTCTTTTAACAGCCCTGTTTGCTCTATTTACTTCTGTTCTTCTGTTCATTTTCCTTTCTTCTCTCTCTTCTCTCTGTTTTCCTCTTTAGTTGCCAGTCCAGATTTTCTTTTCTCGTCTTTTATCCACTCTAGCTTGCCTAGTCCTGGCTGTCTCATAGTCAATCCTATTTTTGGTTCATCTGCTCTAAAACTTACTGCAACTATCCTTGCCAGACAAACATCTCCCTTCTTTAAGCTTTTCTTGCTGTTTTTCCCAACTAGAGCATTTGACTTGCTAAAAGAAACATAATCATCCATTGTCTGTGAAATATGAATCATTCCTTGCATTACTCCAAGGTTCATAAAAGCTCCAAAATTTGTTATCTCTGAAACTAATCCGTAAACCAATTCCTGCAGTTCGGGCTTCCATACAAGCAGCTTAAATCTGCTCTTATAATAAGCAGCTCCATCTCCAGGAATGATTATGCCCTCTCCAACCTCAAGCACATCAACTATTTCGACTACTTTTCCCAGCTCTTTGCTTATATGTTCTGTATATGTCTCTTTTAACTGCTGCTTTACAGCTTCCAAAGTAGCCAAACCAAAAAGTTTAGGCTCAACTCTTACATAATCCTCAACTTCAGCTAAATAGAACATTTTTACTACTTTGTTAAAATAAAAGTGATTTTTAAACCTTTCTTTCTAGAAAGGTTTAAGTCTTCCGAGGCTTCTTTCAGAAGACTCTTTTAAATCTTGCTATCTCAATTCTGCAGAAACTATTCTATAAGTAACTTTTTCCCTGCTCTTATAACTAACAAACTGGCTTTTCCTTTCAAGCTGTTTTTCAGTTCTTTGTCCAAACTCGCAACTATAACTCTCCTGCCTTTCACATACGCTTTAATGCCTGCATCGACAAACTTCTTTTTCAAATCCACAATCTTGAATTTATCTTTGTGCTTTTCTATAATATCTAAAGCCAATCCTGCATCTTCTCTCTCTTTGAGCTCCCCTTTATTCTGCAACTTATCCAGTTCTTCTAAAACTTGCAAAGGCAAAACTAAACTTCCGAACTTGCAAGCATCTAAAAAGTCTATTTTTTCTTTTAAGCAACTCATTATAAAGCTCGTATCTAATATTACTTCCATTTTTGTTAAAGGTATTTTGTCTGTTTTTTATAAAAGAAAGCAAGTTTAAAAACATTGAGAATACAAAACCTTTTAATACTTGTTTAACTAACTTTTATCAATAAAAATTATGTTATAAAAAGAGAAAATGCAGGAACGAGAAAACATTCTTAGGATTTTAAAAGAAACAAAACAGGCTGTCAAGCAGGAAGACAGCAACTGGCTTCGAGAGCTTTCTAATCAAACAATTCATACTGCTTCAATCAGTCAGGATGCAGACAATATAGCAACAGCAGTAATTGTTTACTCTCTAAGCAAGATAGTAGAGAGAAAAGACTATAGACAATATAAGGACTGGAATAGTTTTTTCAAGAAACTAATGCTCTGCATTGAAAGGGCTGTCCAAGCTCTTGAAAAAAAGCAAGATGACTATTTTCGCGACCAGGTTGCGTGCGTAAGAAAAGAAATCGATAGCCTGTCAGGAAAGCTGAAAAGAAACATACAGGATGTTTTCGAAAAAGCAAGAATAAGCAAAGCATCAAGAATATACGAGCATGGAATAAGCATGGAGCAAACAGCTAAGCTGCTAGGAATTACAATCTGGGAACTCGCAGAATATGCAGGAGAAACAGGAATTTCTGATGTTAATCTCAATATAACTATTCCTGAAAAACAGAGAATAAAAAACATTCTGGAGTTTTTCAAATGAGGCTAGTATAAAAATGAAGGTAATAATCTTTGATTCAAGCACAATAATAAACTTGATAATGAATGGAATAGAAGAAGTTCTTGTTGATTTAAAGAAAAAATTTTCAGGCAAGTTTATTATCACAAATCAAATTAAACATGAAGTAATAGACAGGCCTCTGCAGATAAAAAAATTTGAATTAGGAGCATTAAAAGTCCAAAAACTTCTTGATGAAAAAGTTCTTGAAATGCCCGAATCCTTAGGAATAAAAAGCGATGAACTAAAAGAAAAAACCCATGAACTTACAAACAGAATAAACAAAATCTTTGAGGCAAAAAATGAGTTCATTCATTTAGTTGATTTTGGAGAAGCCTCCTGCCTAGCACTTTCAATCTTGCTGGCTGAGAAAAAAATAGAAAATATGATTGCTATAGATGAAAGGACTGCAAGAATGCTTGGAGAAAATCCTGAAAATCTGCACAAACTATTTGAAAAAAAACTTCATACAGGTGTGAGAATTTTCAGGGAAAATCTACCAAAGCTTGACAAGCTAAGATTTATTCGTTCTTCAGAGCTAATTTATTTAGCGTGGAAGAAAAATCTTGTTGGTTTAAAAAATGGAAATGTTTTAGACGCCTTGTTATATGCTACAAAATTCAAAGGAGCCTCAATCTCAAGCAATGAGATTGAAGAAATAAAGAGGTTATAATTAATTTGGTCTTGAATACCACTCCCTACCCTCACTGGCAGTTTTCTCAGGATCAACAGGAATGACATAAAAACCGTCAATCTCCCTGCCAGCAATCCTGTTCTTGTTTCTAGGAGTTATATGCGCATGCAGCCTATATTTACTCCTATCATGGTCAAATCCTGCCTGATGCCAAACCAGATTCAAATCAGTTACTCCTCTCTTAACCCTTAACATATGAAACAATCCTAACATACTTCTTATCATTATCCCCCTATACTCCTGTGTCTCTAAGATATTCATAGCAGGATGCTTACATATAACATCAACTTGATCAGGAAATCTTGGTGCATATGGTGCAGTAATAAAAACACAATCATTCTCAAATATAAAAAGCTGTGAATTTCTCATATGTGCCATATAATCTTCAAAAGGATCTGTTCCATTAGTAGCTATAGATTCTATAGCTATTCTCTCTCTATCCTCTAAACTACCCTCAATTCCAAAACCAGTTCCGTGTTGGGCATGAGGATGAGATTGTGATGCTCCAGCAGTTACTCCCCAATTAATAAAACTCCACATCCTTTTGGCGCCTCTTGCCTTAAATCTTTCTGCTATCTCGTACATGCTAGCAAAATAATTAACCATATCTTTATAAGTTAAATCTATTATGTCGGGTTTATGGTCCGCAAAAACAGTAACTAAATGAGTTTGAGTAAAAGGATATAAGTTGGGAAAAGAGATTACTTTTCTGCCTGCAGGGGTTGTTAAGTCATGATGAATTCTAGGTTCTGGTGTGTCTTTCTCGACTCTTTCTGGACAAAAAGTACATTTAGATTGATCAGAAATAATTTGAGGAACTTCTCCAATTTTCTCTGGCCTATGCGTTCTTAATTCTGATAAACAAGTAGAATATGGTGCTAAGTTAAATGAGCCGAACAGCGGCTCTGTTCTTCTTTTAATCCTGGAGGTTAATTCTAATTTACTATCTCCTAAATCTTTGACAGAAATAACTTCAGTCTTTAAAAGCTGCTCAAATCCACCAGCTTCGAAATTTTCTCTACTTAAAACTATAACACTAGGTTCAACGCTCTCAAATTTACTGAAATAATCATCATCCATTCTTAAAAGTATAATTAAAAAACTATTTAAATATAATTATTCTGTAGAATATAGGGGTCCGTAGTTCAACGGCTAGAATGTTCGGCTCCAGCAAAACTGAAGAAACCGAAGGATGAGCGTTCGATTCGCTCCGGGCCCACTTAATAAAAACACTAAATTTATAAACATCTTTTCCTTAGCTAGAATATAATGAAAAGAGGGCATGAAAAAGCTAAGGCTGAAAGAGTGCATCAAAAAATAGGCAGAGATGCAGAAAAACTAAACACAATTCTAGTTGACAATTTTGTTTCTCTTCAGAAGGCAATAACAAACCTTGCTGAAAAATTTGACTCTTTATCATCTCACATATCATCTCTTCTCCAGTTGTTTGAGTTTTCAGCAAAGAGTTTTGCTGATAAGATGGCTACATCAGTTCCTGAAGTTGAGAAAGATAGAGAGTTCCTTGAAAAATTAAACAGGCTATTAGAACAAAATAAAGTTATAGCAAAAGGACTAACTCTAATGGAAGAAAAATTAAGAGAAAGGCTATACGGGCATCCTACAATGCAAAAACAGGAGCCAAAATTCATGCCAGCTCAAAGTTTTCCTAGTTTTCCTTCAGTAACAGAAGAGGGCTATATACCAAGTTCATTAGAAGAAAAATCTAAGTTTAGAGAAGAATAAAATGGTTAGCAAAGGAAAATTGTCTTTGGTTCTTTCTGTAGTTTCTGTTTTGGTTTTATTATTAACATTTTGTTTAATATACTCACCAATAGGAATTAACAAGCTATTTTTGTTCTTAACAGGTTTTATTATTTCAGTGCTGCTTGATGTCATAGCAATTATTCTTGGAATAATTTCAATAGCAAAAGAAAAAAAGAAAAAACCAGCCATAGTTGGTTTAATTCTAGGACTGATTATTCTTGTACTTGTTATATACTTTGTTTACTTAATTTTTTCAGGTACACATATACAATATTAAATATAAATAAAAACTAATAAAATGCCAAAACACGAGTATAGAATTCTGTTTTTAAAAGAGTTCACTAAACAACTAATAGCCAATTCTAAACCTGCAGAAACTATTCAAGAAGTTCATGAAATAATAGAAGAAAAAGAGCAGGTTGTAATTCCGCAAAAAATAATAGAGTTCCAGAAATCAATTATAGAACCTCAAACTAGAATTTTGCCTGTTCCAACCAAGCCCAGGATCCAGCCAGTCCAGCCTTTCCTGCTAAGAACTCGTCCACCAATGATGATTGCCCAGCAAAGAACAAGATATCCCATCATACCAGTTCTGCCTGGAAAATTTCAGCCCTCAATTGCTTCTGAAGTTAGGCAGGAGATAACACCTGTTCCAATGCCTCTTCCACAAGGATTTAATCTAGATAAGATAAATTTTCTAATCCAAGACCCAAGGGTTACAGTTATAGAGTGTCCTGGCCCTGGAAAATTTGTTTTAGCAAGAAGTGAAGGAACATCTAGTATAACAAAAGTTTCTTTAAGCCAGGAGGAAATTCAGGAAATAATAGAAAAATTTTCAAAAGAAGCTAAAATACCAGTAATATCTGGTTTGTTTAAAGCAGCAACAGGAAACCTTGTTATCACAGCAGTAATTTCAGATTTAGTTGGTTCAAGATTTATTATAACTAAGATTACACTAAGATTACACTAAGATTTATAATCGAGCAGCAGGCTACTGGTTAGTTTTTATCTTTAAACTTTTTAATAAAAAATTTACTATCCTCTTTATTCCCTTAACTTTTTTGGTATTTTTCTTGATTTTTTCCTCTTTCTTCTCTTGATTTTTCTTTATCTCTTTTACAAGATGTTTCTCTTTAGGATACTTAAGCAGGAGAAAAGCATAAAACAGCAGCAATATAGTTAACAAAATCCATAAAGCAGTAGCTATGAATCTAAAAATATCAATTCCTGCAGGAAGTTCAGTGCACTCTGGACAGCTTCCTCCGCAGTCAATCCAATCTTCATCATAATCCTGCTTTCCATCATAACAGTAATCACAATAACCAGTAAAATTGCTTACTATCAAGCCAATGCTGACTCTGCTTATATTTTCTGTAGCAGTCTCTTTAATTCTTGAAACTAATTTTCCTGTATCTTTTTCATAGATTTCTACATAGCTTTCTGAACACCACTCAACTTTTTTTGCTTCAATTGGAATACTTAAGTTGCAGTACTGCTCAATTTCAGTATAATTGTAGCATTTATTAGTGTCATTGCATAATCTTGATTGTTTTCCCAATATTTTTATGTTTTCCTGAAGAATATCACTTATTTTGTAATCTGCATAACAGCTGCTGAATTCTGTGCAATTTTCCCATTTTGGAATACATATGCATTTTCTGGCTTCAGGATAGTTTATGAGCGAGTTGCAGTTATTTGAGTCAGTGCAACTAGGATAGCTGTATCCCTGCTCATCGCACACAGCCCAGGAACAAGTCCAGTTTGGAGTACAGCTAATATTCACAAGCAGGCATGCACCTTGAATGCATGAATAATTTGCTTTTAAAGAGCAGTTTTCTATACTAGCCCACTCAGTACAGCCATCATTATTTGAATCATAGCATTTTTCTGCAATATTATTTCTGCATCTTAACTCTCCTTTTGGGCTGCATGCATTTGTGCATGCACCTCCTCCACATCCTGGACATCCACCTCCTTCTGAAGTTATTGTTATAGTTCTTGTGTTAGAATTCCCTGTATTTCCAAATGCGTCAGTGCAGTTTATACTCCAGGTATGAGTTGCTACAGTTAATGTATAGCTGATTGTATTTGTTTCTGTTTTGTTGATCAGAGTCGAGCTCGAGACATTGCTGTTATCTAAAATAAGGCTACAGCTGTTTATTGCTGAATCATCAGTGACACTAAATTGGAAATTCTGGCTTGTTGATGTTGTACTAAGAAGATGAGCAGGCGCTTCTAGAATAACTGATGGAGCAGTCGTATCTGAGACATTAGTTATATTAATCCACCACACCTCGCTACTTGTTGTGTAATTCTGATTGCTTGGATAATAGCTTGTTGCATTTTGAAGCCCAAAAGACAGATTTGTTATATTGGCTTGGGGACTTGTATCATTATTGTAAAGAGTATTATTAACCCATAATTCAATATTGCCTTCTCCTGTAACTAGAGTGGCATTAAGCCACACATTGTTAAATCCAGTTGCAGAATTATTAGTTGCAGTAAAGTTTGCTCTTGTATTATTTATATAAGTATAGACTAATCCTGTTGCTTTTGTAATATTTAAAGTCAAAATCCTATCTGCAACATCAGAATAGTTCTGGTTTCCTGTAACATTGAAATAATAAGTATAATTATCAGCTCCTAAAGTTACATTTGCTCCATTTTCTGCTGTTACATCTGCTTTCACTATAGATAAAGTAGAGTTTCTGTAAATAAAAATAGTTCCTGCATCTGCATATGCAGATGCATTAGCAAGAGAACCATAAACTATAGAAATGTTATTTGTCTGCGAGTTAATATAATAAGTCAGACTAGGAGTTGCTTTTGTTATATTTAACCAGAAAATTAATCCAGTATCATTATCAGAATAATTTGCATCTCCTGTTGAATTGCATTTGTAGGCATAACCAGAGGTATTTGCAGATAAAGTAGTTAGTTCAGGATTTGATACAGAAATATTAAATCTCGATAAAGTTGCTGTTCCTCCTGTTGATTTGCAAGTTGCATTGCTTGCTGTTCCATAAGCTATTGATATATTTTGATTTTGATTATCATTTAAGTACAAACTAACATTTATGCTGGCTTGGTTTACTGTCAGTTTGAATAAACTAGAATTCATATTCCCTGATGTGTCATTTACTGAAACATTTATAATATAAGTTCCTACCGCTATATTTTCAGTTGAATTTTGCAAATATCCAGACTGATTAATTGAAAATAAAGTTGTCCAGTTAATAGCCCAGTAGCTTATAGCCACATCATCAGCAGCATCATAATCAACTCCAAATCCTTGTGTATAAGTTATTGTTGCATTTGCAGGAATAGTGGTGAAGTAAGGTGCAGTTATATCAGAAGTATTTACAGTATAGCTTCTTGTTATAGAGCCATTTAAATTATGACTTGTGCCATTTCCCCAGCTCCACCATTTATAATTATAAGTATTATTCACCATGCTTAAAGAAACATTGAAAACCTCTGCATCTCCTGAATTATTTGTTGCTGTATAATTTGTATTATTTATTTCTAATAATACAGTCCCATTTGTTGAATTTATAGTCGCATTAAATAATGCTGTGCCTGAACCATTCAAGCTTGCGTTATTATCCCAGTAATTTGAGAATTGAGGATATTCATTATCAGGAACAAGAGTTATATTTATGTTTCTTACATCAGACTCATAATAATAATTTTGTGTGTTATTGCATCTTACAAGCCAGTCATATAAACCACTGGAAAAGTCTAGTGTAAAAGTTAAAGTGTCATTTTCAACAGGATTTAAAGTTGTAGAGTTCGAAATCGCATCTATAAATAAGTTGCAAGTTGATGCTGAACCTCCTGTATAATTATAAGAGAAAGTTACATTCTTGCTTGTGAGATTAGCATAGTTATCAGGAGAAATCAAAGTTACATTTAAAACAGTTGGTTCAGCTCCTAATATGCCTATTGTTCTTCTCTCTGTGGTATTTGAATTTCCTGCATCATCATAAATTACAAAATAATAGCTGTAGTTTCCAGTTGTCATTAGTGATGTATTGCCTGCAAAAGCATCTGTTCCAGTGAAGTTGATTGTTTCATTCACCCAGCTTCCTGAGAAATTATTTGCAAAATATGCTCCTGATAGGTTGAAATTATCTAATGCTAGAACTTGGAAAGTTACATTGTTGTTAGCATATATGGGAGCTGTAGGAGAGTGTCCTAAAGTTGTGTTGTCATAATCAGGAGCTTGATTATCAATCTGAACTGAGTAAGTATCCCATCTCAAGTTGTTGTCAGGAGTTGCATTATCATATGTATAATAAGCTACTAACTGCAAACCAGTACTGCTGCCAGACAAAACACTTGATATATTCCAGAAACTCCAAAATCCAGTGTTAGGATTTCCTGCTTCTAATTTCATTGTTGAATTTCCTGTTGTATTCAATAAAGTTAAATCTGTTAATATTCCAGTAACATTCATTCCAGCTCCGCTGCCATCTGTTAAATTGATTTTCAAAGTTAATGTTTGTGTATCTTTAACTGATGACTGGCTTTCAGGATAATCAATTTCGCGGAAATTATAGATAGGTGCTGTTCTATCTATAACATAATGCCTGACTTCTGTTGTTGTGTTGCAACTAGTAGCAGAACAAGGAACTATTCTTATATCATAACCTCCACTATCATTACTGAACAAAGCAGCATTCCATGTACAATCATAACTCTGGCTTGAACTTAATTCCTCGCAGCCAGTTATATTAGTCCATGCTACAGTTGCATTTTTGTACTGCATAGAAGCATAAGCTGTGGCATTACTCGCATTTCCATCTATTGTAACATTTCCATTAACTCTTGTGTTGTTTGGAGGAGAAATTATATTTCCTGTTGGAGTTATTATTGGCAGAGGAAGTTCATAAACTCTAATTCCATGAGCTATAGAGCAATTTTCATTTCCGCTTGAATCATTTGCACACCATCTATAGCTAAATGTCTGTCCTGGCAAATAATCAGATGCATAAGACATTAGCTTGGTTTTGCTTGCGTTTGCTGTAATAGCATTAATTGCTATTCTTGTTTCATTCTTCCAGTTAAAGCTTCCGCCTTTTACTGTGAAATTTAAGTCAGCTGCTGTAGTGCTTGTCCAGGTTGTTCCCTGATTTATGCTTGTTATCAACATTCCATTAGTATAATTGTTTCCATTGCTTTGTCCTCTTACATTATATGTTGAGTTTGAGCTTGAACTTGGAGACATTAAAACTAGAGCATACATTGTGTTTGCAGTTAGGTATGCAGGTTTAGTGAAATTCCTGCAAAATCCAGTTAAAGTTGTTGTTATTGAGCTATTGACTATAGTAAAATTAGTCAATTGAGTATTAGGATAGCCTTGTGCATTTGTACTGTAAATAGCTACAGTTACATTTTCTCTGTTTCCTGTGTTATATCTCAAATTAACACAGGCAGTATAAGCATATACATTCTGGCTGAACACAAACTGCTGCCCTCTTCTGTAGCTGTTTCCAAATCCATAGTTTGTGTTTTCATTTTTCTGGGTTTCATTTTCTGTGTTTGTTATGTCAAAATTATGACTAAACCAGGCAGAATCAACTAAATAATTATCTCTAATATTTGAAGAAAAGTTGATAATCTGACTTGCAACTGCATAACTCTGGTTTTTGCTTATGTTTGTAATTATAGGCGCTTCATTATAAGTTAAAGTGAAGTTTGTTGCATTAAAACCGCAGTTCGAAGTTGTTACATTATCACAAACTCTGTAATTCCAGTAGAAAACCCCGTCATAAGGCAAGGAGTAAGAAATATTTGTGAAGTTTTCTGTTCCTGTTATTGAGATGTTTGTTTCATTATAAACTAATTTGCCAGTTACATTATAAACATATAAAGTTGAATTCTGCAAACCAGTTGTATCTGTGAAATTCGCATAAAAGCTGTTATTAGATTTGCCTGTTGCTGTGTTATTTAAAGGATTAATCAAGCTAATAGATGGAGCACTTGTATCAGAAGTATTTACAGTATAGCTTCTTGTTATAGAGCCATTTAAATTATGACTTGTGCCATTTCCCCAGCTCCACCATTTATAATTATAAGTATTATTCACCATGCTTAAAGAAACATTGAAAACCTCTGCATCTCCTGACATGTTTGTTGCAGTGTAATTAGTATTGTTAATTTCAAGCAGCACAGTTCCATTTGTTGAATTTATAGTAGCATTAAATAAAGCTGTTCCTGAACCATTTAGGCTTGCATTATTATCCCAGTAGTTTCCAAACTGAGGATATTCATTATCTGCAGGAGCTTGTGTCCCTTCAGTATATACATATTCTATTGAACTTGAGTTATATGGATTAGTTACGTCAACTCTGAAGTTATAAGTTGCATTTTTTAATCTGTAATGATTAAGCACCTCAGCATCTGTGAGAGTTCTGTTGTATATGATTATGTTGTCGAGCCTGCCGTTCAGAAGAGCGAATGTTTCTGAAGCATCAGAATCCCATTCGCCCAAAAATGTAAGATTTCCTGTAGGATTAGGCTCAATTGCACCAATGATAGCTCCTGTTGTATTTAAGACACCTTCTATATATAGGTTTGCGGTTCCAGTATTATAAGTAGCAACAACATGATACCATCTATTTAAATTCAAATCAGTTGAATTAATAACAGTATATTGTTGCGCAGAATTATAAACCCAAAACTGAATACGCTGAGTATTGCTTTGCTGTTGTATTATAAAAGAATGTTTTTGTCCTGTCCCTCTTTGCCCTAAAACTACTAATTTCTGAGCTGTTGATGTATGGTTTTTTGACATATTTACCCAGAATTCCACTGAGAACTGCCCACTTGTAAGCATATTCAGCATATTATCAGTGGTATTTGTCCTGTATAAACCTTGCACAGAGCTTCCATCCTCAGCACCATAACCAAGTATGAAACCTCCAAATTTCCCATTAAAATTTGACCTATCAACACCACCAGACTGCTGTACAGTACTTACACCCAGCTTCCCACTAATATCACTAACATTATTATCAAAAGTCCAATAACCAACGATATTGGGGTCAGTAGTATTTGGGGGCATGGCAGAAAAATTATAGGTGTAGTTATATGAGTATATCTGTGAAGATGATATATTGAATCTTTGTAAGTAAAAGTAATTCTTGCCTGTGCTGTCATTTGCAGTGATATTAACTTCTGTTGTAAAATTTTCAGTTGAATTTATAGTAATGTTTATTGGAATAGAGGTTATATTGGTTTGTGTGTTGTTGAATGGAGAGGTAATATTTAAGGTGATGCAGCTAAATGTATAATTATAATTGACTATTAGTCTTGGAGTGGTTCCTAGTATTCCTTTAGTGCCGCCATCTTCAGCAGTTGAAACACCAACTGCAAACCAATCAGAAGTAAGCTGGTTCTGAAGCTGAGTATCCATAGTCTCTCCTAAAGCTGTCTGATAGCTTCCAACAGCAGTTGATAAGGCAACAGAGGTTCCATTTGTTGTATCCTCTGCTATTGTTTTTGCACTAACAAGAGAAGGCCTGCTTGTGATATCAAATATTTTTTGATTTGTATCTGTACATGCAGTAGTCACAGAATAATTAAATGATGCAGAATTTATTAGAGCACCATCTGGAATAAGATAAGTGCTAAACTCTGCATATGCCCTATGATACGAGCCTCCACTTGCATCGCGATAACCATACCCTAATTCAGCACCCTTGCTCCAAGTGGTTTGGTCTGGTGATGTGACTTTGCCCTGTTCAACTGTTGTATTAAATTCTATGGCAGTAGGATCAATCCAGTTGCTAGAGATATTTGTAATAGAAACTCCTTTATTATCAAATCCAACTTCAAACCCTTTATCAACTAAATCAGAAAAGTCAAGAGTTACATTTCCAAAATTTATAGAATTATTTAAAATTGAAACCTCAATATTGTTGAAGTCCAAATAAACTTCATCAACTTTTTCATCACTCAAGATATTAAAAGCAAACTTATAATAACTTCTTAAATTATATATATGAATCTGCCCGAAATCTGAGAAATTATATTTAGTGCTGTTTACATAAATATAAGGGATAAATTCAAAAGTTTTGTTATAAGCTACAACAAGCTTTTTATCATAGGTTGAGTAAATTCCTATCTTATCATCTATCTTTTTTCCAGGGTAGATTATTGCAGTAAAAGTACCGTCTGGATTTTCTGTGATATCATTTTTCTTTGAAATATTAATTGAATAGGTTTTATTTGTATCAGCAATCCAATCAACCTCATCTATCAAGCTGTCATTATTATTATCTATAAAACTCGCATTAATTTCTTGCCCATTTTCCAGTACTTTTATTCTTTCTTTGGCAGTTTCAGTAATTGTAGTATAAGCTTCTATGCCCTGATAATTTTCATCGCTCCTTATGGTTATCTCTTTGTTCTGCTTTCCTAAAAAGTTCTCTTCTGCTTCTGGAGCTTGAGTATAATACTCAATAGTGTATTCTGTTGCATTATCCTTTATTTTTATTTCTTTAACTTTCTCTGCAGATTTCTCCTCTACTGTAACTACTGCCTTGCCTGTAACAGCTTTCCATGCTTTATTCAGAGATTTAGAAATAAAAGATTCTTGTCCTGAGTTTGTGTTTAGAGTTGCCTGTCCTGTCAGGCTTGCTGTACTAATTTCAGCCTTATTTTCTAATTCAACCTTTTTTCCATCAACTATCTTTTTAACACTTATATTCTCTGCACTTGCAGGAATTTCTAAAGTTAAGTTATCAGGAGCATTTAATTTAATTCGCTTTTCCCATCTTACTGGCTTGCCTAATCTTGCAAATCTCTTGGTTTCCAAACTCAAATTGCCAGAAGAAACAATTATATTGAATAAATTGCTTTCTAGTGTTTCATTTGCAGTTTGGGCGATAATTCTACTCGCTCTTGTTCCTGTAAAGTTTTCTTCAGGAAGCATTTCAGCAATATCTCCTGAAATATCTATGCTTATATTATCAGGAACTAATGCAGAATAACTAATGGTTTCATTGCTGGAAAAATAATCAGATAAATTCAAAGAATATTCTGAATTCTCAGCCATGTTGATATCGGGAATGTCTTTTATTTGTATTATGCTTACACTTACTAAAGTTACATTAGTTTCATTAAGCTCTTTTGCAGTTACATTCTCAGCTTCTTCATAAACTCCTATTCTCCTAGAAGTTTGAGCTATAGAAACATTGTCAGAATAAATTGAAATTTCTAAATTGCCTTCTTCTGCTTTAAAACCAATTTTTCCTAAATCTATAAGCAGAGTTTTTGCATTATCTATTAGATAATCTTGCCCAAAACCCTGTTCAGATTCATAATAAGAAGTTGTTACTATTACTTCTTGATTTTCTATTGTCAAATTTAAGATATCTGAAGAAAGATTTTTATTAGCAGTTGCTACACTATCTTGAACTATGCTGGCTGTTTCTCCTGCATTTAGTTTGTATCTGAATTCATTACCATAATTAACCTGCCCCTCTATTAGTTTAGATTCTGCAACTGCACTTCCTGTTATTCCAGTAGTTTCTGGAGCAGGAGTTTCTTGTTGTGGTGTTTCTGCTGGAGCAGATTCAGATGCGCTAGTTGAAGATGTAGTTTCAGTTGTGACAGGAGTTTCTGGTGAGGTTTCTGTTATATTTTCTGTTGGAGTTTCTGTTATATTTTCAGTGGGTGTTTCTGTTGCATTTTGCTTAGTTATATTCTCTTGGGTTATATTTTCAGTAACATTTTCAGTGATATTTTCCCCTGGTGTCTCTGGAATGCCTGCCTGATAAACCAAAAGCTTGAAATTAACACTAGGATACGCCCTCTTTTCTCCAATAAAGCCATATCCATTTCCAGAACCGGTTAAATCAGAACCCTCAGCATAGTAATTGCCTGACGTTTGAGTATCAGAAACTAGCTCATAAAGAGGCATTTCTTTAATTTGTCCATTTAGCTTAAAAGCTATTATAGAGTTGGAAGGAATTAGCTCACCTGGTTTCATATTTATCTTAATATCTCCTGTAATTGTTTCATTAATCTTATATACAGGATTTGATTCAAGAATAACTCTAGATGTAGGATAAGGGATTTTCAAGATTATTAGAGCAGTAATAATAATGAGAATTAAAGCAAGAGGTATTAAAAACCATCTAACATTAATTTTTCTTTCAGGAGTTACCCTACTTGCTACAATATTCTCTTTGGTTAATTCACTTTTACCGACGTATTCTGAAATAACTCTATTGCCTTCTCTTCTGCTCTTATAAATATACGGACCATAAAGCTTGCCACCCTTTTTTATATACTTCTTATAGCTCATATTACCTCTTTTTACCCTACAAATCCTATAAAAATCTAAAGGAAAAGAGATATTTAAATCTTTTTGCACTACACAACTATTACAAAAATAGGGGGATATAAATTTACTAATAATTACTAATTAGTAAACAAAAAATTAGTCAGATATTTAATAATTCGCGTTGTTGTTATTAAAATTTCGCAACTGGTTTAAGAAAATTTACACTACAAAAAATACACTCTACTTATTAAATAGTTTTAGAGGTAGTATAAAAATAGCTCCAAAATAGTTAACAAGTATGTCAAAGATATCAAAATTCCTAAAAGGAATTGTGAATTGCAGAGCTTCCATTAATATACCATAAATTCCTGTTAAAAATATAGCAAGAGAAAAGCTTTTTGTGCTCTTAAATACTAAAAAAGAAAGCAAAAAATAAGCAAAAAAATGCTTAACTTTGTCCATAAATGAGGGTTCTCCATGAATTACAAAGGGAATAATAGAATAATACAAGATTATTATGAGCACAAGAATCATAAAAACGAAGTAAACGCTTCTTTTTATCATACCTTATTCATTAGATAAAAGTTTATATATTTTATTAGCTTATAAACTATGAAAAAGTCAGGGGAAAGCTTTATAAATCGTTGTTACTCGTTAGGAATGAATAAAAATGACACTTAAAGATATACTACATAAACCAATTGGAGAAATGGCCAGAGATGCATATCATACAGAAAAGGGGGTATTCTCATCTGCATACAAACATATTGAACCAAAAATAACTAGGAGAAAACTTCTTGCAACTGGTGCATTACTTGGACTTGGAGCATTAAGTTATATTGGAATCCCCCCATTATGGGACTATGCAACCAAACCGAGACCAAGAAATGATGTTGTTTTAATTGTTTTAGATGCGGGCAGAGCAGACCATCTTGGGTGCTATGGCTATGATAGAGATACAAGCCCACACATTGATGAATTTGCTAGAGAAGCTACAGTCTACTTGAACAATAAAAGCCAAGCACCACATACTTGTCCTTCAATGGCATCGATGTTTACTGGCGGAATTTTACTTGAATCTTTCATTCCAGAAAACAGCATACCATTAACAGAAATACTAAAGCAAACAGGGTATCATACAGTAGGAATACAATCAAACCCCTGGATGGATGGAAAATTTGGAATGACAAGAGGATTTGACACATACAGAAACCTCTCACCAAAAGATTCTGCCTGGTTTTTACATCCTTATCATCTTACTGAAGATGTTAGTACTAATGTCTTTTATGCTGATGCTTCTGAAATGCTAAAGGCAACAGAAGAAGAAATTTCTAATCTAAGAGAACCATTTTTTCTCTATCTTCATTATATGGACCCACATTACCCATACATACCTAAGGATGAATATGATGTATTTTCAAAGTCAAAAACAACTTTAGAAGAGAAAGCAAGATTCTCAAAAGATTATTCTGAAGAGAATGGTGAGGCAAAAACAAAAGAAGCAAGTCCTAAAGCAGTAGATCTTTATGATGGAGAAATCAGAGAAGTAGATGACTCTATTGGAAAAGTTCTAAGATTATTAAAAGAAAGGGGGTTATATGACAAAAGCATGATTGTTATCACAGCAGATCATGGAGAAGCATTTGGTGAAAATGGAATAAAGGGACACGGCGGTATGCCTTACGAGACAGTGATACAGACTCCTTTAATAATAAAAAACCCATATCAGCAAGTAGGGAGCAAAGAGAAAATTTTATCTAGGAATATGGACATTGCTCCAACAATTCTTTATGGGACAGGTTTTAGACAAAGGCACATAAAAGAATATAATTTTGGAGGCAGGCAATTGCAAACAGTAAATCCTGAAGAGAGTATAACTTCGCCTTCCTCTATGATTTCTCAGCACATGAAAGCAAGATTTTTCTCTGTGGAAGATGGGGATACTGGGCTCAAACTGCTTATAAAATACAAAGATGGAAAATCAGACGTTTACTTATTTAATCTATCAAAAGACCCTCATGAAACAATCAATCTGGCTAATGTTTTTCCAGATGAAGTTAAAAGGCTTATTCCATTCTTAGTAGGATATCAAGGCAAACTAGATACTAGCAAATTAGAAAAACCAATAAGTGATGAACAAAGAAAAAGATTGGAAGCAATAGGTTACATAGGAAAATAAATATTTATAGATTTATTAATAAAACTTGAAAATGCAAGATAAAATCACCACAGAAAAACTTGAAAAATACATCAAGTTAACTAGCAAGGCATTGGAAATTGCAAAGAAATCAATAGCAAGAGGAAAAGAACAAAAAGCCAGTGAGATATTTCTTATGGTTGATTGTTATTTAAGTGACAGCAAGCACTTCAAAATCAAGCAGGACTATATCAACTCATTTGCAGCAATAAACTATGCACACGGCTGGCTTGATTCTGGTGCAAGATTAGGAATCTTTAATGTTAAAAATAGAGAGCTTTTTACTATAAAATAGTTCTCATAGTGAAACCGACATCGCTGGCTGAAGAACATAATATCGAAGTTTGCGGAAGATATTATTCAATTCACCGACATCCTTTCGTGTTCTCTTCATTCTATAATCAAGTATTATCTCCTTATCTCTAGCTGTTATTCCCCTTTTAGCAAAATAGGGAATATCATCAAGCCTTTTACCAGAAATAGAAACAGTCCTAATTCTTGTTTCTAATTCTTCTGCTGAGAAAGGGGCGGCATCAGGAAATTTTATATATATTTTTAGATGCATTGCACCACTCTCCATAACATGATGTAAAGTATATTCAGTATTCTTATGTATAAAATGAATCCCTAAATCGTTTTGAACAAGGCGCATATCAACTTCTCTATAAGCGCCATCAAACCACCCGCACATATAAGTCCTTATGAGGTTGTCTAATCGAACAGCAGAGTTAACCATAGTTTAAGCAATAAACTTGTATTAAAAATAATTTATATTCTCTAGTATATGGTAGAAAACACTACTTTTTTAAACAACAACTTCCTTTAATCTATATGCAAAAAAAAGTGGTTGTAATAAGCCTTGGAGGCAGCTTAATTGTTCCTGAACAGATAGATATAAATTTTCTTGAAAAATTCAAAAAAATAATAAATAAGCACAAAAATAAATATGATTTTGTGATTGTAACTGGCGGTGGAAGCATAGCGAGAAAATATATAAAAGCATTAAAACTTGCCGGCAAAAGCGAGCATTTGCAGAGCATGGCAGGAATTGCAGTAACAAGACTAAATGCCAGATTTCTAACTTATATATTCGGAAAAGACGCAAATGAAGGAGTTCCTCATGATATGCACCAAGTCAAGAATCTACTTATAAAAAATAACCCTGTTTTCTGCGGCGCATTAAGATACGCAAAACACGAAACTTCAGATGGAACTTCAGCAAAACTTGCAAGATTTTTCAACACCTCTTTCATTAATTTAACTCTAGTTCCAGGTTTGTACACAAGCAATCCCCTTGAAAATAAGGATGCTAAATTCATTCCAAAAATATCATGGCAGAAATTTAATAAGAGAGCTTCAAAATCAAGATTTAAGCCAGGACAGCATTTTGTTTTAGATCAATCTGCAGCAAGAATCATCTTAAAACATAGGATTAGAACTTATATTCTTGGAAAGAGCTTAAAAAATCTTGATAACCTATTGTCAGGAAAGAAATTTAAAGGCACGATTATTTCTGGATAAATGCAAATCATAAAAACAGAAAGCCTAGAGCAAGTCAGAAAAGAAATAGACAAAAAAGCAAGAAACAATGAAAAAGTCATAGTTCAGGGCAGAGACATTGGCTTTAATAGAAAAATTCTTGAAAACAAGAAAGTAAACATGTTTATTCTTAATCATACTAACAAGAAAGACAAGTTAAAGCAGAGAGATTCTGGATTAAATGAAGTTCTATGCAAGCTCGCAAGAGACAACAATATAACTCTTGCTATAAACTTTCATGAGCTATTGAGTGAGGATAAAAAAGAAAAAGCCAAAATCCTGTCAAGAATAATTCAGAATATCAAACTTGCCAGGAAATTCAAGAACAAGCTGATACTAATAAACAACAACAAGAATAAAGATATTTCTGCTTTATTAAGAGTTCTTAGTGCAGATACAAAAATGGCAGAATATGCAGGAAACAACAATATTTAAAAACCAAAAAATTTTTAATTAAAGATGAGTATAGAAATTTTGCCAGCACATTATGCAGTTTTTTCTGATGCTCACTCTAATTTAGAAGCGCTAGATGCTGTTCTTGGTGATATTGATAAAAGAAGAATTCCTAAGATATTCTGTCTAGGAGATATTATCGGTTATGGTGCAAATCCAAAAGAATGTTTAAGACTTACTATACAAAGATGCCAAGAAAGCACTATAAGAGGCAATCATGATGAAGCAGCATTCTTTAAACAAGCTTACAAAAAGTATAACAGTTTGAATCCTACCGCAGTAGAAGCAATTGAATGGACAGACAAAGTAATTGGAATAGGCAAAGAATCAGAAGATTTATGGAAATTTATTGAAACTCTTCCATATAGCATCATAAATAATGGTGCTGGCTTTTTTCATGGTTCACCAGTAATAGGAGAATATCTAGAAGGATATGTGTTTTCTGCACCATTAAGCCAAGATGAAGAATCAGTAAGAAAATGGAGAGCTAGAACAGAGTTTGTATTTTCAAATGTTAGCAACATAGCTTTTATTGGAGGCACCCACATACCAGTAATATTTACGCAAACAAGAGGTAGAATTGAGGTAATTTCTCCAGTAGCTGAACAGGAATATAGAATAGGAACTGGAAAAAGTATAATAAATGTAGGAAGTGTAGGACAGCCTAGAGATGGAGATAGACGAGCATGCTATGTTGAAATTAACAGTAGAGATGGGGTTATACGAAATAATAGCGTAATTTTCCGCAGAGTAGAGTACGATGTTAACGCTGCTTGTCAAAAAATTCTAGATGCAAAAGGATTAGATTCCACTTTAGGATACAGACTTTTGTCAGGAAGATAGCTAGCTAAAAACAATTCCAGCATAACCCACACAATTAGAAAAATCTCCTGAAATATCTCCTGAAGTGTAATAATTAACTAATTTTGCTTTTAATTTCAAAATTCTAGCAATTTCTGTTGCAATTGTAATCCCATAAATTCCACAAATTGTTGTTTTCCTTGCTTTTTCATAAACTTTCTTAGAATCTAAGCTTAGAATACAATCAATAACATCTTTATCTAAATTGTATAAGTTTTCTTTTATATTGCTAGTAAAAGGCAGAAAACTGTAACTAGAACCATAATGAGTAAAATCTCCTGAAATAATCAAGCAAGTTTCATCTGTCAAAAATTTTGATAAGATATAAGCTGTTCTCTCGCATGCAACATCTGTCATATCTCTCAAAATTATAGGAACTATATTAAATTCTTTTTGCGAAAGCTGCAAAAAAGGCAGAACAACCTCTATACTGTGCTCTCTTAAATGAACAGACTCATTAATCTCTGCATATGCTAGTAATTTCAGCTTCTCAAGTATCTTTTCTCCTAAAACTCTATTATTCCTTATAATTCCTAAAGGAGTGGCAAAATCCTCAAAACTCAAGTTTATTCTGGCTCCTAACCCAGAATGATTTGTTCCAAGAATAATAAAAGTTTTCTTTCCAGCAATTTTAGCTATAACCTCTCCTGTTAATTTTCCAGAAAACATATAGCCAGCATGAGGAACTATAACTAATTTTATGTTCTCTTTTTTTTGCTTTCCTAGAAACTTCTTAACTTCATCTATTAACTCACCTTTATCTTCAGAATAAAACTGCCCAGCAAACATGGCTTTTCTCATGCCTGAATAAAGCTGGAAGAATATAAAAAACTAACTGAAACTGAATACCAAATCTTTTTAAATTAATAACTCATAAGTAAAAGATGGAAACTCTAGTAAAGGTGATAGAAACTCTAAATCAGGATGAAAGAGCAATTCTGCCTTTTTTAAAAGAAAAAAAATCAAAAAAAATTGCGGAAAAATCAGGCTTGGACGAAACCAGAGTTCTTAGAGCACTTCAATTCCTCAGCAACAAAAACATAGTCAAGCTAAGGGTAGAAGAGAGAAAAATTGCAGATTTAGGGGATAATGGAGTAGTCTATCTGAAAAATGGCTTGCCAGAAAGAAGGCTTCTTAATCTTCTTGAGCAAAAACCTTCTCTTGTTTTAGAAGAAGCAAGAAAAGAGTCAAGGTTAAGTGAAAATGAATTTAAAGCAGCACTGGGAGCTTTGAAAGACAAGGCAATGATAGCCTTAGAAAAAGGAAAAATTATCTTGACAGCTAAAAAAGATGAGATAATAAGAAAAAGCTTAGAAGAACAACTAATAGAAGCCCTGCCTCTAAATATGGAGCAATTAAAGCCAGAACAAAAACTTGCTCTTGGAAATTTAAAAGACAGGAAAAATATTGTTCAAATTATCAATGAAAAACAAATTTTAACTGAACTAACAGAGCTAGGAAGATTGATAGAAAAAGCTGATTTAAGTAAATCAAAAGACTTGCTTGAAACTTTAACTCCTGAAATGATTAAAACAGAAAGCTGGAAAGGAAAAAAGTTCAGAAGATATGATACAACTAGTAGAGTTCCAGAAATTTCTGGAGGAAAAAGACAGCCTTATTATTATTTTCTGCAGGATGTAAGGAGAAAACTGACTGAACTTGGTTTTAAAGAAATGACAGGCAATACCTTAGTTTCAGAGTTCTGGAATTTTGACGCTTTGTTCCAGCCCCAGTTCCATGCAGCAAGAGACTGGAGCGACACATACAGAATAAAGGGGATGAAAGCAGAACTTCCTGATAAATTGCTTCTTGCCAGAGTAAAAAAAATTCATGAAGAAAAATGGAAATACAAATGGCAGGAAGAAAAGGCAAAACAAATAATTCTAAGGCCGCAGGGAACAGTCATTTCTGCACAAACTCTATCAAAAGAAAGAGAAGGCAAATTTTTTGCAATAGCAAGGACTTACAGGCCAGACATTGTAGACGCAAAACATCTCTCTGAATTCAATCAGGTAGAAGGAATTGTAATAGGAAAAAACCTCAATTTCTCTAATCTTCTATATATATTAAAAGAGTTTGCAGTTAAAATAGCAAATGCAAAAGAGCAAGATATTAGATTTAGGTCAAGCTACTTTCCTTTCACAGAACCATCAGTAGAAATGGATATCAAACATGAAAAATTAGGCTGGATAGAAATCGGAGGGGCGGGTATATTCAGGAAAGAGGTAACAGAACCTCTCACAAACATAAAAGACAAAGATTTAAGAGTCTTAGCTTGGGGTTTAGGCATAGACAGACTAGCAATGCTAAAATTAAAAATAAATGATATAAGAGAGTTGTTCTCAAGCAACCTGGAATTTTTAAGAGCCGAAGAAATGTAAAATGATAAATGAAGGGATTAAAAAGATGATTGAAGAAAACGCTTTAGGATTAGCAACAACAGATAAGCATGGAAATCCTCACAATATTGCTGTGGGCTATGTTAAAGTTATTAATAATAATCAAATTATAATTACAAATAACTATTTAATTGAAACAATAGAAAATTTAAGGAAAAATCCAAATGTTGCTTTAGTTGTATGGAATAAAGAATGGAAAGAAAATTGTGTTGGCTATGAATTAATAGGAAAAGCGGAATATTTTACTTCTGGAAAGTATTTAGAGATTATTAAAAAATTGCTAATAAATAAAGGAGAGCCTTGTAAAGGAGCAATTCTAGTAACATTAAATAAAATAAAGGTTTTAGGATAAAAAATGCCAACAATAGAAGCATCAAAAAAAGATTTGTTAAGATTGATAGGAAAGAAACTTTCAGACAAAGAGTTAGCTAAAGCCTTGAACTATGCAAAAGCAGAAATCTCTGGAAAAGAAGAGATAAAAATTGAAATTGCAGATGTAAACAGGCCTGATTTATTGTCAATAGAAGGTATTGCAAGGCAGTGCAGATTAGGATTAGGCTTAAAAGTGCGAGATTACAAAGCAGAAAAAACAAATTACAAAATTATAGCAAAATCTAAAATAAGACCTTTGATTGTGGCAGCTGTAGTAAAAAACTTGAAATTTGATGATTCTTCTATCAAGCAGATTGTCCAGCTTCAGGAAAAATTGTGCGAGATTTTTGGAAGAAAAAGAAAAGAGGCTGCACTAGGAATATATGATTTTGATAAAATAAACTGGCCTTTATCATATTCAGATTATGAACCAGAAGAAATAAAATTTACACCTCTAGAAGCAACCAGGGAAATGACTGCTCCAGAAATACTGAACAAACATCCTACTGGAATAGCTTACAAACATTTACTAGAAAATGAGAAAGAGTATCCTTTGCTGATTGATGCAGGAAAAGAAGTTTTGAGCATGCCCCCTATAATAAACTCAAATTATTCAGGCAAAATTACTCAGGCAACTAAAAATGTTTTTGTGGAAGTTACTGGTTATAATTACAGGTTTTTAATGCCAATATTGAATGTTGTTGTTTCTGCTTTAGCTGACAGGATAGGAAGAATAGAAGAGGTAAAAATTAACAACATAACAACTCCAGACATAAAATCTGAAAAAACATCTGTTGAACTGGAAGAAATAAACTCTGTTTTGGGCTTGAATTTAACAGCAAAAGAAGCTATAAGCCTATTGAAAAAATATGGCTATAATGCTAAAGAGACAAAAAGGGGAAAATTTGAAGTAGAAATTCCTTTTCACAGGCAGGATATTCTTGACACAAGAGATATTATAGAAGATATAGCAATTTCTTATGGCTATGACAATATCAAGCCAAGAAAACCAGATATAGTCTCAGAAGGCGGGGAAGATGAGCTAGTCTTATTTTCAAGAAAAATATCTGATTTATTAATAGGTTTGGAATTTCAGGAAATAGCAACTCCAACACTAACAAGCAGGGAAATCTTGTTCAAGAAAATGAACAGAAAACCAGAAAAAATAATAGAAGTGGAAAATCCTGTTTCTGAGTTGTATTGTGTAATGAGGCAGGAATTGCTATCAAGCGCGCTAAATTTTTTAGAGAAAAATACAACATCTAACTTTCCTCAAAAAATATTTGAAATAGGAACAGCACTTTCCCAGGAAAAAGACAGAACAAATTTAGTAATAGCTTCCTCTCATGCGCAGGCAAATTTCACAGAAATAAAGCAGATTTTTGATTATTTAGCTAGAATGTTAGCACTAGATTACAAACTTGAAGAAGAGGAAAAAGAGGAATTCATTCAGGGAAGATGCGCAAAAATAATTGTTTCAGGAAAAACCATAGGCTACATGGGAGAAATCTCCCCAAAAATACTGGAAAATTTCCATCTTGAATTTCCTGTTTCCTGTTTAGAAATAAATATAGATGAGTTAAAATTTTGATTCATGGTATATTTTTCCATTTATAGGATCGACATGCAAGATTAATCCTCCAATTTTCCATCTTAAAAGATAAAACTTAGCAACTCCTCTGTTGTTTGTATTATTTTCCTCATACCTTTTTTCTGCAACTATGTGTTTCCCCAGCCAATTTGTTAATTTTGTGGTTTCACCAAACTTATCTGGGCTGTCATCATTCTGAGCAGGCATCCAGATTTTATATTGTAGAAGATTTTGATGAAGAGCTGAATCAAGACAATCAGGCTCGCAATATTCACTCTGGCAGGGATTTACTCTGTTTTCAATTTGCTTTAAATCTCCTTTTATGTCAGAAGCCTCCTGCGTAGAAAGATTATAAGTGCATCCAAAAGAAGCTAAGATAGAGAACATCAAGACTGGAATAAATCTCATTCAATCTTTACAAAAAGGTAGTTTAAAAGAATTATTGTACTGATTATCCTAAATATCCTTTTTCTTTTCTCTCGCTTTTTCTTTCCCAGCCTTCTTCAACAGCTCTCAATACACTTCCAAATTTGCTTTTTATTTCCTGCCACTCTTTATAGAATTTCTTAATAAATTCGGCCTCTTTTCTTTCATTATACTCATTATCAAGATAGATTGACTTTATCTCGCGTCTTCCAAGTTTAGTATAAAGCTCTTCAAGCAGTTTTTTCTCTTCAGAATTCAACCCTCTCACAAGAACAAGAAAAAACATTGGAGCAGTTGAAGGACTCATAAACATTTCTACAAATCTCAGATAAATTAAGTTCTTTTCTATCATTGCTCTTCTTACCTCTCTAATTAACAGCTCGCTTTCTTTTTCCTGCAGCTTTTCAATATCAAAATCCTCATTTATCTCCTTAAATGAGGGGAGAGAATATTTCAGCTTGAGTTTCTCATATTCTTTCTTTAAAGCTTTCAAACCGAAACAGCAGTTTTCTTTTTCTTCCATAATTTTAGTTGATAAAAAGAATTTATAAACTTATGCTAAACTGTTTTCGATATATTAAGCTGGACAAATCTTAAATACTGGTCTATTGTTGCTTCATTCTTTGCCTGTCCATGCATAAAACCAAGAATATAAATATATTTATTACCTCCTGAAACATTAATGTAGTTTGATGGCGCATTTACTAAGGTTATTGTTCCTATCTGGTTATAATATGTATTTGTCTTAGGATATGTTTGTCTTGCAAGTTCAGTCCAATTTCTTCCTGTTCCTGTTACATTATAAATATAAAGAGAAAGATTATACACATTTCCATTTGTATCATTTACTGAAAGGTGCTTCATTAAAACATCAATCTGGGTTACTTCACTTGGATTTTCCGAGATATTAAATCTCAACATAAAGCAGTTTCTTGCTGGAAGAAATGCTGATGATGTTCCTCCTGCTCCTGACTGCACAATTGTAGTTGAGTTGTCATTAGAGATAGTGTTAAGTTGGGTTGCAGTAAGGGCATTTGTCAGGCAGGATTCTAATAAATATAAACCACCTTTTCCTTCATCTCCACTTGTTCCATCACTCCATCCACTTGAACCTGTTGAATTTGGAAGGTAAGTTACTACAGTATAAGGTGCAGATTTGCAAGCACCATTTTCACAACCATTACTGCATGCTTCAACAAACTCTTCAGTTATAATATCCTGACAAGCTCCACTCACGCATGTATGAGTTGTAATATTTCTATAAACATCATTTCCTTTGCATACTAGAATAGAGGTTTCAGCTCCGCAGCTTCCGCAGCTTTTTCCACAAACAGGATCTAAACCACAAACTCTACCAGTACAATCAGGCGTACAAGGAGCAGTATAAATTCCAATACTCTTGCTGTAATCACTAATTCTGCAGCTTTCATTCTTGCCTGCAATGAAAACTACAGGAGCAACTTCAACTTTATTTACAGAAGAAACATTTTCAATATCATCAAAAGAAAAGGTTCTTATCTCTAACTCGCGCATATTTGTAGCTTTATCTCTTAAAATACTGGCTGATGAGTTATAAAACTTGAATTTTATTCCTGACAAGTTTCCTTCACCAGTGCCTCTCTGAACCTGAACATAAATCATACTACTAGAAGAATTAATCTCAACTTTTTGTATGCTTAAGTCCAAAGTCAAACATGATGTATCTACTCCTGATGAAGATTTTTTCAGAAAGTTACTAATAAAAAACCATAATAGAGTTATAGCTACAATAGAAATAAGAATTAACAGGACTGTGGCAACTACTGTACTGATTCCTCTCTTTTTCATTTTTAAAGAAATAAAGCTAAATTTATAAATGTTTATGTAAATCTAATATAATGCCTCTGTGGCTCAGTGGTAGAGCACAACCTTGGTATATTTCCAGACAGGTTGGGGTCGGGAGTTCAATTCTCCCCAGAGGCTTTTGCTATTTTCCTAGCATAACTTCTATTAATCTCTGCTCTTTCATTAGCTGAACCAGTATATAATTCCAACTTGCCTTGTAGAATATCTTGTTTATGTCTAGGCAAAGAATCATATAGCTGTTTAAATTCATTATCTCCTAAAGCAACATCAAGCAGATTTCTATTCTGTTGTCTTGCTAATTTACCAATTTCTTTTACAAAATTATGTCCTAATCCATATTTAGAATGAACCCATCCAGGTTCCCCTCTTAATATAGCAACCATTGCCTCGCTTGGACTATTCCTTACATTAATTAAATTTCTTGCCATCATATCTTCATTTATTGATAACTGGCTTAGAGTTTTATTTAGTCTGGAAAAAGCTTCATAAGTTTGAACCATCATTAACTGCGGCTGATATCTGCCTTGAACAGAATTCCTCAAATCTCTCTGAAAATCAGAATGTATCATCTCATACAAAATCCTCATTCCAGACTCGACAACAGCTGCCTTTCCTGTCATATTTTCATAATCAATCGGGTTATTTTTAGTGGCATCTGCAGAACTTCCGCCTAATCTGGCAGCATTATCTCGCGAAGTCACCTCTTGTATAGCAGAAGAATAAAGCATTCTCATATCATTTGTAAAGTCAGCTAAAACATGCATTAAAGTTACTAAACCGTGCCCAACATCAGCTAATCTTTCTTTTTGTGTTATTTGAGTAGCAGTATAATCTGGTTTCAATCCTAATTTTTTCAAAACAGCTTCTTCAAATTCCAAAGATTCTCCCTGCCCTATAACCATATCAATGCTAGCACCTGTACCAACAATTCCTGAAACTTTTCCTCTCAAATCACCAAAATAAAAATCACATCTACTTACTCTTTCTGCTATCCTTGCCGCATATAAAGCAAGAGTAGTTCCAAAAGGAACAGGAGAAGTATCCTGCAAATGTGTCCTTCCTACCTGCAGAATATCTTGAGCTTTTTCAGATAACTCACATAATTTTTCAATTGGTTTTGCTATTTGCTTCCTGATAACATCAAACCATGCTCTTTTAAACAAATAAGCTCTTGCTGTATCTAAAATATCATAAGAGGTTGTGCCAGGATGCAATAAAGCATTGGTTTCAGGAGAAATAAATCTCCCTAGTTCTTCCAGGACAGCTAACTGGTCATGTCTGGTAACTTGTTCTTCTAAAAGTGAAATGTTTAGAGGATTTATTTTTGTCTTGGCATTTACAACTTCATCCAAATGTCTCTGTTGTGCCTGCCCGAACTCAACTCTTGTCTCTAATAAAACTTTTTGCATTTCGACACAGGTTCTCCATTCAGCTTCTGGACTTAAATAAGGAATTAGTGCTTCAGAGGCATCAGCATATTTTCCAGCATCTGGAGAAATTGATTTTAAACTAAATTCTTTTTGTCTTCTTTCTTCTTCAGTTAATTTTAAAACTAAATCTAATTCTACCATTTTAAATATGCAAAAAGCATCTCTCCAATGTAGCAATTAATGCAATACTATGCTGATTAGCAGCCTCTATAACTAAAGAATCATTCATAGAGCCTGCAGGCCAGACAACTGCTTTAACACCTTCGGCAGCAACAGCATCTATGCAGTCTCTTGAAGGAAAAAATGCATCAGAAGACATTACAGAACCTTCAAGATTGTGCCCTTTTTGTTTTGCTTTTAAAATTGCCTGCTCAACTGCACCAATTCTTTCCTGCTGTCCTGTTCCTATTGCCAATGCCATCCCATTCTTGACAAAAACAATGCCATTGCTTCTCACATTTATATTCAGATACCATGCAGTTAACGCATCCTGAAGCTCTTTATCAGTAGGAAGTGTTTCTGCAACATAATCTTTTCCGTTATTTTTTCTGGGTTGGAATTTGGAATCATTGGTTCTAAAATAAAATCTTCAACACTTCTTATTCTTGTTAGATAAGGAGTTTCAAAAGTTAAAGTTCCATCAGCAAGATTTCTTATATTATACAAGCCTTCAATATTATCTCCTATAAATTTTGGAAGTTTTTCTACATTACTAACTCTTGCAACCCTAATTGAATTGTTTAATTTCTTTGTGCCCTCTGTTCTTCTTAATACCGCTAAAGCCTCGGCTGTATAATCTGGAGCAATAATGCCTTCTACAAAAGTTTTCATAATAGCTTCTGCTGTATATTCATCAACTTGCCTGTTTACTCCAACAGTGGCTCCAAAATGACTTCTTTCATCACATTTTCTTGCTTTCGTGTACAAATCCACTAAATTTTCATATCCTGTCCGCACTGCAAACCCGCATGGATTAATATGTTTCATTGCTACACATGCAGGCTTGTCAAAATATTTCAAAATATTCAATGCCTGGCTCATATCCTGCAGATTTGTCAGAGACAAACCTGCTTTTCCGCCTTTTAACATTTTCATATCTGCAAATATCATATTACCTGGAATTGTATCTGAAATTGGAGCATATGCCATAAAAGGCTGATGAGGATTTGTTCCATATCTCAAGTCTATGGGAAGTCTCTCAAACCTGCATGTCTTGTCGCCTAATTTTAATTCAGCAGTTTCTGGAAAATCAGCTGTTACTGCAGTTTTATATGCATCTTTGAAAGATGAAACATCAGTTGCCATTATTTTTTCTCCTCGTCACAGCGATTTATGATTGCGGTTTTATCTTGGGCGCTCATAACAGAAAGCTCCACTCTAAAATCTTTATCAGCAATTTGTTCAATTGTCATTTTAACATTCTTCCAATTCTTTTAGCAAATAAAACAGCATTTCCAGGATCAATTATTGTTGCTAATGGCAAGTTGCTTGGCATTCTCAAACTTGAGTGAATGTCAACTGCATAGGTTGCATCAGATAAAACAGGGCAGGTTATAACCGGATAATCTGTATTTCCTGCAACAACAGGACCTAAGCCATTGCTTCTTCCTGCAAATGTTAAATAAATTAAAGGCTCAATACTATCTCTATCCATACCTAAAACAAAATCTAAAACTTTTCTTGTTTCTTTATGAGCAGATACGTAAAGTGGATGTATGTGAGGAACTTTTTCTTCTTCCAAAGCCTTCTTAATTTTCTGCCAGTGCTCTTCATCTTTAGTGCTGGCACCAATTGGAACAACACAGAAACCCTGTGCAAGCCCTGCTTTAACTAAATTATTTATAATTCTTTTCTTAGTTGGCAGCTCACTCGCAACAAAATCAAATTTTTTTCTAGTTAATCTTTCATAAGAAGCAATGTATCTCCACGCAGTCTCTACTATTTGAGAGTCAGTCAATTCTGGCAAAGGTTTTCCTTCTTCATAACCAGAATCAATTAAAACATCTCTTACAAACTGCTTTGACTCTTCTCTTATCTTTAAGTCAGGCATTGCTTTTAGCATTGCGCTAACATCCTTAAATTTTCCAGTCCTAAATCTTCCAAGAATCTCACCAAATTTTTGAAAATACTCTGCTTCAGTGCAAAATCTAGATGAGTCAGGAGTATTTGCCTCGTCAATTAAATATAAAGTTCCATGCTCGTCAACACCAAACTCATATTTGGTATCAATAAAAATCATTCCAGCATTATGTGCAAGCTGGCTGCCTCTGTTAAATAATTCAATAGAAATATCTAAAATTTCTTTCGCTCTCTCTTTTCCGTGCATTCCTGCAATATCATCTAAAGTTAAATCACTATCATGCCCTGTTTCTGCTTTTGATGTAGGAGTAAAAATTGGTTCATCAAGTCTTTGATATCTTAACAAACCTTCTGGCAATGCTACACCACATTTTACTCTTTTTCCTTTCTCATAATCGCTTGCAAGACTTCCCCAGACATATCGTCTTACAACACACTCTATCCCTATGTTCTTGAGTTTCCTCTGAATAATTACATTAGGATCAGGGCTTGGCATTGCTGCAATTGGAACAACATCCTGAGAATATTTCATTGCCCACTCGTTAAATAAATTCAGAACAACTCCCTTAAATGGAATGCATCTTGATAAAACATGGTCAAAACAACTTACTCTGTCGCTTGCAATCATTATAACTTTATCTCCAGAAATATGAACATCTCTCACCTTTCCTTTTTTATGCTCTCCAAGCTCAGGAACAAATCCTGATTCAAGAACACTGCCAAGATTCTGTGTTATCCTTTTTGGATACTGCTCTTCTCTGTTCATTTCTAATTTCTAATCTTGAAGCTATATAAATATTTATATAATAAAAAACAATAAAGATGTTGTTTTTTCAAGTAACAAATTATCTCAAAATTGTCTGCTCTCTCTCTGGACCCATCGAAAGAATTCTTACTCTTGCTTCTGTTTCTTTCTCAATAAATCCGACAAGATCTTTCAATTGAGAAGGCAAATCATCATAATTTTTAATGTCAGCAGTTCCAGTTTTCCACCCAGGTAAATAATGGTATACAGGAGTGCAATTTTTTAAAACTTCTATATCCGGAAAAGCTGTATAGAGTATATCGCCTTTTCTCAATGTTATTCCAGCTATCTGATAGTCATCACCATTGTAAATATAATATCCACAAATTTTTATTTCTTCTGCTGTATCAAATACCTGTAATTTTGTTAAAGCAATATCAAAACCATTTGTCTTCATAGCATATTTAAGTAAAGGCAAATCCAACCAGCCAGTTCTTCTCGGTCTGCCAGTAGTAGCCCCATATTCTGCCCCTAATCTTCTTACAGCAATTCCTTGCCTAAATTCATCTGCATCATTTACACTTACATTAGGAAATTGCTTTTCTTCATCTTGTTTTGTGTGGCTAGAACACCATTCTGCAGATTTCTCTGTCCCAAATTCAGTTGGAAAAGGCCCTTCTCCAACTCTTGTCATATACGGAGCTTTCACAACACCTAAAACTAAATCAACATCTCTTTCACTTAATCCAACTCCTTTTGATAATCCCTGAACAGAACAATCTGAACTTGTAACATAAGGATAGGTTCCATAATCTATGCTTAATAAAAGTCCTTGCGCACCTTCTAATAAAATTTTTTTGCCTTCACTTCTTGCATATCTGACAATCTCATCAGTATTCCAGATGAATTGCTCAAGTTTTTTTCCATATTCAGTATACGCATCCACAATCGCATCAACATCAAAAATTTTTCCTGGCTTAAAAAAATTCCCGCTTCCTAATATAGAAACTTGCATAATTGTTTTAATAGAATCTTCGTCAACTCTCTCAAGAGAAGCAAGCTTGTCTCTCAAATTTCTTTCTAGCTTTTTCTTAAATACATCTCTATTCAGCGTGTCATTAACAGTCAAGCCAACTCGGGCATAATGGTCAGTATAAGCAGGACCAATACCTCTTCCTGTTGTTCCAATTTTATCTCCTCCTGCTTTTGCTTCTTTTAACTTGTCAAGCAGAATATGCTGTGGAAGAATAAGTTTTGCATTATAAGCAATTCTTAATCCATTGTAACTCATATGATTTTCATCAAGAAATTTTAACTCTTCTAGAGCAGCTCCTGGTTCAAATACCACACCATTTCCAATAACATTAATTAATCCATCAGCATCTCTTGTAATCCCGCAGGGAATAAGATGAAAAATGTAAGTCTCATCTTTAATCTTGACTGTATGCCCTGCATTTGCTCCTCCTGTCCCTCTTGCAACAATATCTGCCCATTCAGAAAAGAAATCTACGATTTTTCCTTTTCCAGAATCTCCCCACTGATTGCAGACTATTGCAACACTTCTCGAATCACCAACAAAATCTTCAAGTTTCATTTTCAAGAATAATTTGGCGGTTTTGCCATCAGTTCAATATTGTGAGGACGCCCCTCTATAACTCCTGCCTGAGAAATTCTAATAAAACTTGCTTTTTTTGCTAGCTCTTTTAAATTTTTTGCTCCAATATAACCAAATCCTGATTTAATGCCTCCAGTCAGCTGATAAACTATATCGCTTAATTTTCCTTTTAAAGCAACAGCTCCCTCAACTCCTTCTGGAACCAGTTTTTCAGGTGCAACTCCTTCTTGTCTGTATCTAGATGCAGTTTGATTAGCAATCATAGCACTTACAGAGCCCATGCCTCGATATAATTTGTATATACCTCCTTTATCATCTTTTACTATATCGCCAGGAGCTTCCTCAGCTGCTGCTAAAAGACTTCCAAGCATTACACAAGATGCGCCTGCTGCCAGTGCCTTAACTATATCTCCTGAATTTCTTATTCCTCCGTCAGCAATTGCCATTTTGCCATATCTTCTTGCTGCTCTTGCAGAATCATAAACAGCACTCAATTGAGGAACTCCAACTCCTGCTATAATTCTAGTTGTACAAATAGTTCCTGCTCCAATTCCAGCCTTGACAGCATCTGCTCCAGCTCTAATTAAGTCAACTGCGCCGTCATAAGTTGCAACATTTCCTGCAACTAAGCCAAAATTATATTCTTTAAAATTTCTTCTTATTTCTCTAACTGTTTTTATAACATTTTCTGAATCTCCGTGTGCAGTTCCTACAAGCAGAACATCGCATCTTGCTTCTAACAACTTTTCTACTCTCTCATAATCATTTACTCCAACATTAGCACCAACTCTTAATCTTCCATTCTCGTCTCTATTAAACATGGGCGTTCTTCCTTCAACTATTTCCTTTACATCCTTGAAAGTATACAAGCCTCTAAGCTCTCCACTTCTAGAAACAACTATTAGTTTCGCAAGCCTTTTTCCTTTCATATACTCATAAGCTTCATCAACATTCATATTTTTAGCAGTAGTAATAGGGTTTCTTACCATAAAATTCTTTACTAAATCGCTCTCGTCTGCAAATTGACTTTTATCTCTTGTCACTAAACCTATGACTTTTCTGGCCTTATTTAAAACAACTAAAGTTGAAAATCTGTTGTTGTATTTTCTAAGCGTAGTTTCAACGTCTTTGAGAGTCTGGTCTTCGAGTATTGTTATCGGCTTGTCTATTAATGCATTAAAAGCATACTTTACGCTTTGAACCCAGCTCACTTGTTCATCTATGTTTGGAGATTTCCATAAAAAACCCAATCCGCCTTCCATAGCAAGCTTAATCGCCATCTCTGCTTCTGTTACAGTATCCATATCTGCACTAACCAAAGGAATATGCATTGGAATATTTGGAGTTAAAGAAGTTTCTAAATTAACATCTCTTGGAACAACCCCGCTTCTTCTAGGAATCAGCGAAACATCATCAAAAGTCAAGCCCTCATGTCTTCTATTGAAGAATTCGAAAAATTTATCTCTTGGAAGTTTCTTTTCTCTCATTTTAAAATACTTTTTTCTAGCTATATAAATATTTATTCTCTGAAACATATATATCAAGAAAAAGTCAATATTATATTTAGAAATAAAATTTATCCACTCATATTTTCAGGCAACCAGTCTAGCCTGATAATATATCCAGCTAAGCTTTTAGAATTATCAAAAACATGCTCGAGCCATGAAAAATAAAGTTTTCCTAACTCAACTCTTGCTTCTGGATTTTTTAAAGCCAACTTGTTCTCAGAGATAATAAAAAAGGCAGCAGTCAAGAGAAAAATAATCAAAAACAAGTATATTTTCATTTTATGGAAATTTCTTTTTAATTTCTAGGAAATTTACATGATTGAAAATTTGAAAAATTTTCATTTTAGAGTTGAATTCACAGCCCAGTCCATTTTAATCGCATTTCCAACTAAAACCTTAGAGTTTTGAAATGCTTGCCCTAACCAGGAAAAATAAAACTTTCCTGCTGAAATCATTCCATCAAAAGTTTTTATATTTAAATTATGTTCTGATATAACTTTTGAGCTAGTAGTATAAAGAAAGATTAAGAGTAAAATCACCAAGACAGAATAAATCTTGTGTTTTGTTCCTTTTGCTCTGAGAAACACCAGCAAGAGCAACACTAAAGCCCCTAAAATTATAAAGTTCACCATTTTTCTAGTTCTCTTAAGTTTAGCTGATTTAAATATTTTGCCTCACGCTTATAAAAATGTAGTTCAGTAGTCAATAAGTAGCTTTAAATACTAACTGCTCCTATAAATCAAATGAGAATCAGATTAAAAAAAGGGAGGCAAAAAGAATTGATTTTCTCTGCAAAAGGCAATCTCACATGGAAAGAACTCGCATACAAAACTGGCATATCTGAACAGTACTTATGCAGAGATTTAAAAAATGAAACAGTTCTTCTTTCAGAGGAAGATTATGATTCGTTGTGTAATATATCTAATAAATATTTTGATAATTTTATAACAGAGAAACTGGTAAATAATTGGGGGAAAATAAAAGGAGGAAAAAATTCAAAAGGTTCTACTATAAAATTAAAGGTTTCGGATAATAAAGAAGCGCTATCAGAATTTATAGGAATTGTTCTAGGAGATGGCAACATAAATTTTTATAAAAAAGGCAAGAAAATAGGAGTTTATCAAATAAAAGTAGCAGGAGATTATGAAAAAGACAGGGAATATCATTTAAATTACATTAAACCTCTATCAGAAGCTTTATTTAACTTAAAGGCAAAAGAAATAATCATACCTAAGAGAAATGAAAGATTTTTATTTTGGTCGAGTAAAGAATTGGTCGAATTTTTCATGCAGCTTAATCTTCCTTCAGGTAATAAAATAAAAAATCAAATTACTATACCAAAATGGATTATTCAGGACAACCAATTACTAAAAAAGTGCATAAGAGGACTAATAGATACAGACGGCTCTATATTTAGAATGTCCCAAAAGAATCCAAAATTATTAAGAATAAGCTTTACTAACTACAACAGAAAATTGCTAAATGATGTTAAAAAAAGTTTTGAAATACTGGGCTTCAAAACCTCAAAGATAATTAACAACAAACAAATTTTTATTTCCAGGAAAGAAGATATAGAAAAGTATTTAAAAGAAATTGGGTTTTCAAATCAGAAGCATATTGAAAGGCTTCAAAAATTTAAGTGTAGCCCTGTAGTATAGTGGTCAAATTTTTGTGGTAAATAATCACAAAAAGACTAAGTATTCGGGCCTCTGGAGCCTGAGACCCAGGTTCAAATCCTGGCAGGGCTATTTTCTATAACAAAGATGTTATGATGAGTTACAATATCAACTAAACTCTTTTGATGAACATTCATCAATTTTCTTAATGCTTTTGGCATTGAGAACCTCCCTCTTTTATCAACTGTTCCAATATGATGTAAAGAGCAAAATACTCTATCGGGGTTTGCAGGATTGTACCACTGCCCAATAGAGCAATCAAAAAACTTATCATATTCAGAAAATGAGCTTGATGAAAAAATAATTAATTTTTCTTGCATTCTGTTAAAATAATAAACAACATCACAATTTGATATTCCTGGAAGAGCAACCCTTCCTTTATAATCAACCCTTAGTTGTGCCATTTTACTGCATAAAAGACAAGCTTTTTATATCTTTCTCAGCTTAAACTTGCAAGCTCCTGTAGTCTAGAAGCCAAGGACACGAGCCTCTCGAGCATAGAGAACAAAAACTCTACTGCACTACTCTCCTTTAAGAGAGTAAGCAGAGAACGCTTGTGACCCGGGTGCGAATCCCGGCGGGAGCATTTTTACAGAGCTAACCAACTCTCTTAATATCATCTAATTCTAACTCCTGCCCCTCAAAGATTATTTTTGAAAAATCATGTGCAATTGAAAGAAAATAAACAGAAGCCAAATCTACACTCTCCATCTCGTGCAAAGAGTAATTAATACAAGGTTCTAGCTCATTTGTCCATGAATCAATAAAGTATTCGAACGCTTTTTTAACTATTTGATATCTTTTACCTTTAATTTCAATTATATCTTCTATTTTAAAAACCGGTTTTTCTTCAGGTATTTTTGCCTCTTCTAAAGCTAATTCTGCAAGACTAATTTCTTGGCTTGCACTTGCCAACATTGTATCATTATACAAAAGCTCTAATTTTAATTCTCCTTGTTCTGCTATTAAATTAAACTTGCTTAAATCTATATTTAGAGGACTGACATCAACTAAATATAAACTACCATTTAATTCCTTAAATCCTTCTTGTTCGGTTATTAATTCAGATAAAGGAATTTCTTTTTCCTGGCTTCCTAAACTTGCCTTAATTATACTATTAGCAGGAATTAACTCATCATGCTCCAAAGCCAGGTTTAAGTTCCCAGAAATAGTTTCATTAATCTGATAAGAATTAGTTTCTAAGATGGCGCTCCCGGTTATCCTCCCTTCAAAATATGGATGTGAAACAAAAACTGCAATTAAAATAAACAAAGATAAGCCCAAAACCAAAAGAATTTCCCAGTTAACCCGCAAATAATCTCTTTTCTCTTCCTCTGCTTTCCCTAGATATTTTGTCTTGGTTATCCCATTAACTCTATAATTTTTATACAGATAAGGACCAAAAACCTTGTTACCTCTTTTTATATATTTCTTATGCGCCATTTACCACTCTTTTTCTTAAAATAGTAAAGAAACCCGAACTTAAAAAGTTAACTCTCAAACTCGAACATGTAAAAACCACAAAAATAGAAAAATAGATAAATAAGTAAGATTTAAATATAACTATAATAACAAATAACTATAAATTTCAATAAAGAGGCAGAATGGCAGAAGAAGTACAGCAAAAAAAAGAAATACAGCAGACAATTCTGCCTATTAACAACAAGAAAATTTCCGAGGAAGAATTTTTCAGTGTTTTAAAAACAATATCTCCTGGAACTAACTTAAGAACAGCATTAGATGGGATACTAAAATCAAAAAGAGGCGCAATAATAGTTGTAGAAAACGAAAATGTTCTGCCTTTAATGGATGGAGGTTTCAGAGTAAACTGCAAATTTACTCCTCAAAGGCTAGTAGAGCTAAGCAAGATGGATGGAGCAATAATAATAAGCAAGGATATGAAAAAAATAAATTATTCTAATGTTCTGTTGACTCCAGACAATACAATCAAATCCTCAGAAACAGGAGCAAGGCACAAGGCAGCAGAAAGAACAGCAAGACAAGCAAGCTGTTTAGTCATAGCAATTTCAGAAAGAAGAGGCGAGATAAGCTTATTTTACAAGAATGTAAAGCATATTGTTAAAGATACTAATGAACTGCTGAGAAAAGTTAATGAACATATACAGCTTCTTGAAAAGCAAAAAGATTTATTTGATAGCAACATAGACAAGCTAAATAAAGTTGAGATGAAAAACAATCCAGGCCTGAGTTGTGTAATAAATGTTATCCAAAAAGGAAGGCTAATACAAAAAATAGCTAAAGATATTAAAAGATATCTAATCGAGCTAGGAAATGAAGGCAGTGTTCTGAAAATAAGGTTTAAAGAAATAATGTCTGGTGTAGAAAAAGAGACAAACCTAGCAATAAAAGACTATACAAAATTAAATTTGAAAAAATCCAAAATATTACTGGAAAGTCTGTCTTATGATGAAATCCTTGATAAAGAGAACATATTCAAATCTTTAGGCTATATAGAACAGAAAAAACCTAATCAAATAAAAGGCTGGAGACTATTGTCAAAAACTTCTCTTCACGACGAGGAAATAGCAAAACTCATAAAAGAGCTTGGAAATTTCCAAGCCATAGCCAACTCAGAAGTAGAAAGCTATATTCAATTAATGGGTGAAGAAAAAGCCAGGCTTTTCAAAGACGAGCTTGATAAATTAACGTTTATTGAATAATTTTTCTAACACAAGCTACAGCAACCGAAAGCTTTATAAAAAAGTTAGGCTTACCTAACTTATGGAAAGAGAAAAAGCTGGTGAGGATTATCTTAGAGCTATCTATGAACTGGAGGAAGGCAAAGGAGTTAAGTCATCAGATATAGCCAGGATATTAAAAATTTCTAAAGCTTCTGTTTCAGAAATGTTAAGAAAATTAGCAAGAAAAAAATTGGTAAACATAAAGCCCTACTCAAAAGTTCTTCTTACAATGAAAGGGAAAAAAGAGGCTGAGAAAATATTTGGGCAATACTACACAATAAAATCATTTATAAAAAAGTTCTTAAAATATGATGACGACAAAGCAAGAGAAGAAGCTCATAAACTTGAGCATTTTTTCTCTGAAGAGTCAGTAGAAATCTTAAACAGGCTGACAGAAGAAAATTTGGAGCTTAAACCCATTCCTAGATATGTTGGCTGAGTTAAATTTATAAACGAATTTTCTTTATCTTAAATATGAAAAGAAGCAGCAGAAGATGGAAAAAGAAAAGGCAAATGCGCTGGAAATGGCAGAGAAAAAGAATTAGAAAAGAGAAAAGGAAAAGAAAACTGCATAGAGAAAGAGCAAAGTAGTATTCATTCTTAATTATTAACACAAAATAAAAATGAGAATAAAAGCAATAAAAAGAAAATAATTGATGTTGCTCTTATTTACTAGTTATTGGTTTGTTTTTAAAGAACTATTGTATAGTTATGCATTTACTAAGTACTATTTGTTAACAGAGAACAACTTATATCTCTCACTACAACAATCTTTATAAAAGAAATAAAAGAAGATTACTTATGGATAGTGATATATGGACAGAAAAATATCGTCCCAAAAGCTTTGAAGAGCTTGTAGGACAGGAAGAGATTATAAAAAGAGTTAAGAATCTTGTTTCTAGCTTAAATATTCCTCATTTATTATTTGCAGGTCCCGCAGGAATAGGAAAAAGTTCTCTAGCATTAGTTATAGTTAAAGAGCTATTTCAAGACAAGTGGAAAGAAAACTATCTCGAGCTAAATGCTAGTGATGAAAGAGGAATAGATGTAGTAAGGCAGAAAGTAAAAGATTTTGCGAGAACAAAAAGTTTAAGCAAAATACCTTTTAAAGTCATATTTTTGGATGAAGCAGATGCATTAACAAGAGAGGCTCAGCAGGCACTAAGAAGAACAATGGAAAATTTCACTGCAACTTGCAGATTTATTTTATCCTGTAACTATTCAAGCAAAATTATAGATCCAATTCAGTCAAGATGCGCCATCTTCAGATTCAGATTATTAGAAAAAAAAGATATAGAAAAGGTAATAAGGAAAATAATTGAGAATGAAAAGCTGGAGTTAGATGAAAAAGCAATAGATACTCTCTATGAGGCGAGTGAAGGAGACTGCAGAAGAATAATTAATTTATTGCAAGCTACATCAAGCATATCAACAAGAATAACTCCTGAGCTAGTTTCTACAATAGTTTCAGAGGCTAAGCCAAAAGATATTCGAGTAGTTCTAGATTATGCTCTAAGCGGAGATTTTTCCAGTGCAAAAGAAAAACTTTTAGATATAATGCTAAAAGAAAGCATTTCAGGAACAGATGTGATTAAAGCAATACAAAAAGAAATCTGGAATCTTCAGATTGAACCAGAAATAAAAGTCAAACTGACAGAAAAAACTGGCGAGATAGAATTCAGGCTGGTTGAAGGTTCTGATGAGTTCATTCAATTAGAAGCTTTGCTTGCCTCATTTGTATTGGCCGGACAGGGAAAAAGCTGAAGATAAGAGGTGAAAAATGAAAACAGATTTGGTTGTAGCGGGTTTTATTTTTAAGGAAGACAAAGTTTTGTTGATTCATCACAAAAAACTAAATAAATGGCTCCCTCCTGGAGGACATATAAATAAGGACGAAACTCCAGATGAAGCTTTGATAAGAGAAATAAAAGAGGAAACAAATTTAGATGTGGAAATAATAAACAAAAGTGACTTGCCTCTTGAAGGAGACGTCAAAAAGCAACTTGCTTTACCTTTTTATATTAATGTGCATAGTGTAGATGACCATGATCACTGCTGCTTATTTTATTTGTGCAATCTAAATAATAAATCAGAATTAAATATTAATAGAAACGAGTTAAAAAATTTTAACTGGTTTTCTTTGGAAGATTTAAAAAAAGAAATCGTATCTGCTGATGTTAGCAATATTGCAAAAAAAGCATTTGGGATTTGGGAAACGGCTAGAAAATGAGTTTAATGAAGTATGTAAAAAAGATAGTAACAAGAATCCCAGGAGTTATGGAAAGGGAAGAATTTGAAAGAAGATATCAAATTACTGAAAGAAGATTATCAAACTTATGCGAAAAGACTACTGAATTCAGAGATCAAGTTGATATAACTAAGAGACAAGGAGCTAATGATCTTGAGGAAGCAAAAAGAGTATTAGATTGCGAACGTGCGAAATATTCTCATTTGCCAAGAGATAGAGAAAGAGTAAGGTCTCTAGGATTAGGATTATGTTATGTTCCAAGAGATTTACGAGAAACATTTATGATTACAGGAATAACTTACAGTAATTATCGAACTAAATATCATTTACCAGAAATAGAATGACAACTTTATGCAATAAATACAAACCAGAATGTTTTGCAGATGTAAAGGGGCAAGAAGCAGCAGTTGAAAAAATCAATTTTTTCATGAAAAACTTTCCTAAAAAGAAAGCTTTAATCCTGCATGGAGCAACAGGAACTGGCAAGACAAGTTTAGCTTACTCTCTTGCTCAAGAAACAAATTCAGAAATTCTTGAATTAAATGCTTCAGATTTGAGAAATCAGGAGCAGATTAAAAAAATTCTTGAAAGCGCATCTCAACAAGCAGGATTATACAAAAAAGACAAAATTCTACTAGTAGATGAAATAGATGGGATAACAAAAGATGATAGAGGTGGCTTGCCAGAACTTGTAAATTTGATAGAACTGACTAATTTTCCTATAATAATAACTGCAAATAATATCTGGGATAGAAAGTTTTCTGAACTAAGAAAACAGGCAGAAATGATTGAAATTAAAGAACTAGATTATAAAACAATTGTAAACATATTAAAAGAAATATCAGAAAAAGAAAATATACAATTTCCAGAAGACTTGTTGACAAGCATAGCAATCAAAGCAAGAGGAGATGTTCGAGCTGCTATAAATGACTTGCAAACTATAGATATAGAAACAAAACCTCTTGATATACACGAAAGAGACAAGGAAGAAAAAATTTTCAATGCTCTGCAAAAGATTTTCAAGAACCTTCCTAATAATGAAACTTTAGGCTTATATGAAAAAGTTGATATGTCATTAGACGAGATTTTTCTATGGCTGGAAGAAAACATTCCTTCTGAGTATAAAGGGCAGGAGCTGGCAAAAGCTTATGATGCACTAAGCAAAGCAGATGTTTTCAGAGGAAGAATTCACAGGCAGCAGCACTGGCGCTTTTTAGTCTATCAAAACTTTCTCTTGTCTGCAGGAATATCAGCTTCAAAGGAAAAAGCAAAGACAGGCTTTACAATCTATAAACGTCCAGAAAGAATACTGAAAATATGGATGATTAATCAGAAATTTCAGAGCAAAAAAAGCATTTCAGCAAAATATGCTGACTACTGCCATATTTCAATAAAGCGCGCAATGAAAGACTTTCCTATAATAAAACAGGTAATTCTCTCAAACAAAAACATCCAGAAACAGTTAAGATTAGAAGAAAATGAGATTGATTATTTAGGAAAATAATTATGAAACAACAGCACCAGTTAAAGGAGTAAATATTCCTTGCTGGTTTACATAAATCCAGTATCCTTGTTCATTGTCAAGCAGCTGGCTGCTAGTTGCTAGCTCAAATCTAGCACTTGTTGTATTATAATAGTATATTTCTTTATAATTAATATTTTTTAAAATATATGCAGCAGTGTCTGGATTTGAAAATGTTCCTATAAAATTCCAGCCAGGAGTTAGCAAGAAACTGGGCTGGCTCAAATCCTGCTTCAATTTGCTTCCATTTATAGTCAAATTAGCAGCTTGTTTCATTATTACTACATAGCCTCTTCCTGCTTCAATTTGATAAAGATTACTGGGAATGCTTGCATTGAAATGATATATTTTCCAGCCATTATTGTAAGTATAAATTCTGTCTGTCTTGTTTGCAATATCATTAAAGATATATTTTATCGAAACATTATCAAGTATTAATGGAAAGCTAATAGGATTTCTTCCTGCTTTCAATGCTATAGTCTTAATCTCAAAAACTCTTGTCGATGGCTTCACACTCAATACTGAATTTCTGTTAGAATATGTTTTTCCTTCTATATCAACAATGAAATAGAATTCAGGATTTCCATATTCATCTGAAACATATGTTGCTGTCCAGTCAATAGAACTTGCAAAATTTAAAGTTGATTTGCTGATTAAGTCATCAGGGGTTATCACATCTCTTTCCATTATTGTTAGATTCATTAGTATTCCTTCGCAATTGTCTGAAATAATGTTCATTGAAACTATTTCTCCATCTATTGCTAAAGATTTGCTCCATCCAATCGCATCAATTATACATGGATTAGGATTATAGCAGCCTGGTTCATCTACTAAGTTAT